>Ga0074195_1000030_pt1 | contig 395722 bp, 444 predicted proteins | sample EPASupsiteHSE623_FD_64525 | JGI IMG/M metagenome (GOLD analysis project Ga0074195, IMG submission 64525) | Bioremediated contaminated groundwater from EPA Superfund site, New Mexico - Sample HSE6-23 | ecosystem: Environmental > Aquatic > Deep subsurface > Groundwater > Contaminated ... | reverse complement strand
AGTTTGCCTATCTCTGACTTATACATAGTAGCACTCCGGCTACATCTTTTGGTCGCCAATCAAGAGATTGGCCGGAGCTACTATTCAAGCATTTCTACAGAGCCGGCGCTACTTTCCAAACGACGGAAAATAGTAGAAGAATGGAAGGAGCGGGATGATGAGGGCGCCAAGGAAAGCAGGCAGCGCCATGCTCAGGTCAAGCCTTCCGAAAAGCAGGCTGCCGGCAAGCACGAAAGCGAAAAATGCCGCGGCGGCAATAAGGTAGTCCCGGATTTTTTTCTCGAATTTTGCGCGCCTCTTCATTGCATCCTCAAAATGCTCCTTGCAGGCAATGGTGTGCTTTGCAGGCTGGCGGAAAAGTGCGCGCAGCCATCTTGCAGCGCGGATGGGGAATTCCGGCTTGGCGGGCAAGCCGTTTCGCAGCTCCCCGCAGATTATGCACACTCCCTTTTCGCTTTTCTGCGCGTGCCTGCCGGATGCTGCGCCTGTTTCATGCGCTTGCGCGCCTTTGCCTAAAGCGCTTGCATGCGCACCTGCATTTGCGCCCTTTTTCCCCTTGGCTGCGTGAGGTGCCATGGCGCAATTTCTCCACGCTCCCTTATAAAGCTGAGGATGCCAATTAACGCGTGATATTTATGGCAGAAGATGACATTTCCCAAGACGTGGACGGGCACGAAGGGCACACCCACGAGCATGACGAGCCAACAGAGGAAGAGATTGCGCAGATGTACGCAAACTTCGAAAAAGCAGGGAAGATTGCAGCCTCGGTCATCAAGGAGGCGCCCAAGCTCGTGCTTCCCGGCGAGTCCTACTTTGACATTGCGGAATCGCTTGAAAAGATGATTGTGGATGCGGGAGGGAAGCCGGGTTTTCCAGCAGGCATCTCGATAAACGAGATTGCCGCGCACTTCACGCCAGAGTCGGACAATGCCATTCTCATTGGGGAAACCGACCTGGTGAAAATCGACATTGGCGCGCAGATAGACGGGTGCATCGGAGACACCGCGGTCACGGTTGATTTGTCCGGCGAGCATGGCAAGCTTTGCGAAGCAAGCTCCGCGGCGCTTGACGCAGCGCTTGCGCTCATAAAGCCAGGCGTTTATGTGGGCGACATCGGCGCTGCGATAGAGAAGGAAATTGTTTCGCGCGGCTTTCGGCCGATTGAGAACCTCACGGGCCACAAGATAGAGCCCTACCTTCTCCACGCAGGGGTGGACATCCCGAACATCGGCGGGCACCAGGGATACATGGTGCAGGAAGGGGACATTTTCGCAATCGAGCCGTTCGCTTCCACAGGAAGCGGGCATGTGGCGGACACAAGCCAGGTGGAGATATTCTCCCTTCAGGCAACGCCTAGGCTTCGCATGAAATACTCGCGCGAGCTGCTGGAGTACATCGTGGGCAATTACTTCTCGCTCCCGTTTGCAGAGCGCTGGCTCAGAAATGTGTTCAAGTCGCGCCTCACGCTTTCCACAGCTCTTCGCGAGCTTATGAACTCAGGCGCGCTCCACCCATACCCTGTTCTTCGCGACACAGGCAAGGGCATGGTGTCGCAGTTCGAGCACACCGTGATTGTGGAGCATGACTCTGCAAAAGCGATTACAAAGTTGTAAGTGAGCCGCATGAAAGCCAAACTTGGGCAGAATTTCCTGGTTGATGAAAACGTCCTTGCTTACGAGGCGGAATGCGCGGATGCGCGCAACAACTCCGTGCTGGAAATCGGCGCAGGCGACGGGCGGCTCACGGCAAAGCTCCTCTCAGCAGGCGCAGGGCACATCACTGCGGTGGAGTTTGACCCCAAGCTTGCACGGCAGCTTCGCATGAGGTTTTCCACCTACAAGCGCGTGAAGGTGCATGAAGGGGACTTTTTGGAGTACGACGAAAAGGCGCGCTTCGGCAGGATTGTGGGAAATATTCCCTACTATATCACCTCGCCCATTCTCCTAAAGCTTGCGCGCATGAATTTCGACAAGGCAGTGATATGCATACAGAAGGAAGTTGCTGCGCGCATGATGGCAGAGCCCGGCAGCTCTGAATATGGGAGGCTTTCCGTCTTTTCCCAGCTCACATACATAACGGAAACGCTTGCGCTTGTGGAAAGGACTGTGTTCCTGCCTGTCCCGAAGGTGGACTCGTGCATTGTCTCGCTTGTGAAAACCGGCTTTTTGATGACAGGGTGCGAGGAGAAGGCGGTTGGCGCGATTTTTTCCCACAAGAAAAAAAGCCTGAAGAATGCCGTGGTGGACGCGCGCGAGAATTTGTTTGGGAGCCGCGACAAAAAGGGGGCGGCACAAATCGCGCAAACGCTTAAATACAAGGAGAGGAAAGTCTTCTCGCTTGCGCCTTCCGAGGCGCTCGAGGCCGCGCGGCAGCTTTGTGCAGCGCAATCAGATGGGAAGTGAAAATATGTGCGCATCATACCATAGCCGCATGGGAAAAAGCGAGGCTGCGGACAGCGTGCTGGTGGCAATGATAGCCGAGGTGCTGCTGGTGTGCGCAACCGCGCTTGGCTTTTTCGTGCAGTTCAACCTCCCCATATCGTTTGCAACTGGCGGCGCGCTTGCCGTGCTGTTCATCGGCTCCATATTGTGCTGGAAAAGCACCATGGCTGCCACCGGCATACTGGCGCTCTCGCTGCTTGCAGTGCAAATAATGCTCGTGCTCCGCTTCCCCCTGCTTTTGCTTCCGTTCGCGCTTGTGGACATTGTGCTTGTGATGATAGTGGCAGGCGGCTGGCATGCAGGTGACCAGGGCCGCTAATCTGCGTGCCTCGGGAGCTTCCTTGCTTCACGCTCTTTCTTTTCAGTTATTTTTTGCGCTTGCGCATTGCCGCCTTCCACGCTTGAAAGAAGATGAAGCTCCCCTTTTGCGCATTTCGCGGACAAGCGCGCGGCAAGCAATGGCTCGCCGCTTTCATATTCCCAACTCCATTCCGCCTCAGCAGGAAGATGCGGGATGGAAAGCGCAAGGGGCGCGCCGTCAACGCCCCCCTGCAAATCGGTTATTTTTATCTCTTTCAGGTCTTCCGCTGCGTGAAGATAAAGCCTCACGCGCCCGCCAGCGGATGACTTTGAGAATGTTGTTTTCGGCTTGAGGAAAATTTTCGCGGCAATGAGAAGCGCTGCAAGGAAAACAATTGCCACGCCTGCAACGATGAAAAAGTTTTCCCCGCCGGAAAATGCGCCTGAGTCGGAGCGCGCAGGCAGTTGCACAAAAATCGTCTTTGTCTCCTTGCCGCACTGGATGGTGCAAGGGCCTGAAGCAGCAGGAGTGAATTTTGCCTGGAAATCAGAATCAAGCGCAAGCGCGCGAAGCTCGCCAGTGGGAAGGGAAAGAAACGCTTGGCTTTGCCCTTCGCAAAGGATGGAAATTTCCCCGCCCTGCTCTGATTGCCCTGCGAGGAACAGCGCATTTGCTGGCGAAGAGAGAAGAAGAAAAAACACCAGGACGGGGCAGGCGCTACCCAAATTCTCACCACGGGCCCGGAGGGATTAACGGCAATCGTGCCGGCAAACTTTCTCCGGAGCGAATGCTTTCGAACCCTCAACCGTCTGGTTCGAAGCCAGCTACTCTATCCATTGAGCTACGGGCCCATGAGGCATGCATATGTTTGGCACTAACGATTAAAATGAGAACTGAAGCTTGCGCGCGCAATCTCAGTACTCGTCGTAGTGCTTGGAGGGCGGTCGGACGAACAAGTAGTATTTCGACACGCCGCCAAGCTCCTCGTTCACGCGCGAGACTATGAGGTTTGCAGGGTCAGGCAGGAGCGACACGCGCGACTGGATGTCCTTGAAGCTCTCGAAAGGCTTTTCCTCGCGCGCCCCGAGCAATTCCTGCAGGTGCTTCTTGCCAATGCCTGAAAGGAGCTCAAGCTGGTGCAGCCTCATGGAGATTGGGCCTGCTTTGTTGAAGAATGTGACAAAATCCGCCTCGCGGTCGGAGATTATGTTCCTTGCCGCAATGGGAAGCTCGCTTCTCGACGTCGCCGAGAGGTCCTGGAAGTCAAGCCTTTTCTTTATCTTCTCCACTTCCACCCTGCCTTCCTTGCCAATGCACAGGCGCTGGCCAAGCGCGCAGGCGGAGCCGCGGATGATGGAGACCTCAAGGAGCGTGAAGAACTTCTCGCCCACAAGCTGCGCTATCGGCTCGCGCATGCGGTCAGTGGGCCTGCCCTCGGGCATGAAGTCAATCACGCGGGCGTAAAGTTCCATTTCCATAATATCATCAGGTGTTATTCATTACCTACGTTAACGTGGGTTATGTTTAAGGCAATATAAAATGCTATGCGTCAGTCGGATTTCTTCTTTTCCTTCGCTTCCTCGGCAGGCGCCTCGGCTGGCGCAGCTGCAGGGGCATCAGGCAATGTCTCTACCTTGGGCTCGAACTTCCTTGCCTTCTTGGAGTATTCAGCGATGAGCGCTTCCACCTTCTCCATTTTCTTCTCGGCAAGCTCGACTTTGTCTTTCACTAAAATAAGCATGAGCTGGCTCTTGTTCTTGGGAAGAAGGTCCACGATTTTCACCGCGGTCTCGAGCTTCACTTCGAGCTTTTCAAGCTCGTCGAGCATCTCCTTTGCATCGTTGTACTTGAGGTGGGAAAAGCGCTTGGCGTACTCGAGTGAGGTCTGCTGCTCAAAGCCGAACTCGCCGGCTGTGCCCTGCCTCTTGTCCAGGATCTTTTCCACTTCGGCAAGCATTGCCGGGCGGATCTCGTTTGCGCCTTTTCCAATCATTTAAACCACCATTTACTTCTTCGCCACTGCCTTGAGGTGCACAGGCGGGATGATGAGCTGCTTCGTGGCATTCATGTCGCTTATTTCAACGACGTATGACTTGCCGCGCTGCGCCACAATTGTGCCCGTCCTTCCGCGGTAGCGCGGGTGGGGCATTCCAGAGTACTTTGACTGATGGTCAATGGCAACGCAGTCGCCGATTGAGTACCCGCTTATCAGCCCGGGGATCGTGAGCTTGCGCTTGGACTGGCCAAGTGCGCGGCTTCTTTTTGACATTTTTCCAAGTGAGCGTCTCATTTTTCATCACCTTGATAGCATCTGGAGGTAAAAACCACAGCCAGGGGATGATTACCCTGCGTTTACTTTAAATACCTTGCCCCTTTAAATACCTCAGACGGTTTAAAAATGTTTGTATGGGGCTGGTTCTATATGAAAAAGAGCGCAACCAAAAAGAAGAAATTCAAGAAAGGCAGCATGCCCCTTATTGCCATAAAGCCCACTTTCAAGATCGAGAACATCGTCGCCTCGTCCGAGCTTGGCCTTGAGCTTGACCTTTACACAATTGCCTACAAGCTCCATGACGTGGAATACGAGCCTGAGCAGTTCCCGGGCGCCATATTGAAGCTCAAAGACCCGAAAACCTCGCTTTTGCTTTTCAAGAACGGGAAAATCATCTGCGCGGGCGGGAAGAACGAGAAAGAGGTCACGGACGCAATTGCAATCACAATGAAGATGCTGGAGAAATACTCAAAAATCACGCCCCCGAAGAACTTCAAGCCCAAATTCGTCATCCAGAACATCGTGGCATCAGCCGCGCTTGGCGTGGAGCTTGACCTTTACGGCATTGCATCCGAAGTGCCTGACGTGGAATACGAGCCTGAGCAGTTCCCGGGCGCCATCCTCAAGTTCCTTGTGCCCAAGACCTCGCTCCTGCTTTTCAAGAACGGCAAGATAATCTGCACAGGCGGGAGAAGCGAGGCAGACGTCTCAGCCGCGCTCAACCAGGCCGCAAAGCTCCTCGCGCCATATTCGTCCCCGCTACCGATAAAAAAGGATTAAGCGGCACAGGGAGGAAGTGCAATGTTTCGCGCTTGTTTTATTGCATCAGGCAAGGTTCAGGGCGTGGGTTTTAGGGATTTTGTCGGAAGGATAGGGCAAACCATCGGTCTTTCCGGCTATGCCAAAAACCTCGCGGACGGCACAGTGGAAATCGTAGCTGAAGGGGAGAGCGCAAAGATAGACGAGCTTGCGCGCAGAGTATCGGTTCGCATGCTCAATGGCATCCATGTTGACAAGATGGAAGAAAAAGAGAGAAATGAAATCAGCAAGCGCGCGCATGCTTCTTTTGGCGTGAAGCGCTGACTACAGCGGATTACTTCACGGCGCCTTTTACAACCGAAACAAACTCCTCAGCCTCTTCAACATACTTTTTTGCATCATCGTAATGGAACGCCTTCTTCCCATAATCGGCTCCGCTCTTGTCGGACATCGCTTGCTGAAGAAGCCGCAAAAATCGCCTGTTCTCGCTTCCAAGCTTTCCCTGCTGCAGGGCATTTGAAAACATGGCAGAGGCATCATCGTGCCGAGTTGCCTTGACGCGCAGGAATTTCAGGCTGATGGCATCATTCGCACGGATGATGGCATGGATGGCAAGGGCACAGCAAACACTGGCCGCCCCTTCGTCGCCTTCGGACAGCGCCAGCTTGTCCTTTGCAGAAACAAGCCATTCCTCCGCCTCGTTGATTGCCCGCTCCGAAGTGTCAGTCATACCAGCCTCACCTTCTTCTTGCCTTTAAGAAAATCTTCGAATTCATCCTTGGAGTCGAACATTATTGGCACCACTTTCACCCCGTACTTTTCATAGATGCCGGACATGAATGACGACGTGTCGATTCTCCTTTTGAGGAGCAATGCGACATCCACATCGCTTTCAAGCCTTTCCTGCCCGCTTGCAACGCTGCCAAACAAGTATGCCAAGGATATGCCGTGCTTTGCCCGAAGCAGGCGTTTAAGCTCCGGGATGGAAAGCGCTTGGTGGGAGACGCTCATCTGGAGGATGCTTTCCATAACCCCTGAAAATGGGCTTTTCCTGTATTTCACCGCCCTGCTTTTGCCGACCAGCGCCACATCGACTATGCTTGCGCGCTCGAATTTCTGGACAAGCTTCCAGGTGGTCGTGAACGGGAGCTTTGCCGTTTTGGCAAGCTCGTTTATGGAAAATTGCCTCTGAGGATAGGCGCGCAGCGTCCCGAAAAGCTGCCGCGCCCCCTTGTATGTGAGAAGTTCGAATGCTTCCATGGCAATCAATCCTGAAAGGGATGATATTATCCCTTTTGGGATAAATGTTTATAATCGTTGCGCGCATGCTTCTTTTGGCGTGAAATACTGACTACAGGAAAGCAAGCCCGCAAATCGCGCCGAAGAGCGCGCACACCGCATTCGTGGTTGCCTTGGTGCCTATTCCCTTCTCCTCAAGCACGCCCACTATGCTGTCCACCATGCTGCCGCCAAAGCCGATGAGCCCTATTGCCACCACTTTCCTCAGGTCAAGCCCGGGAATAAGAAACATCGCAGCAAGGCCGATGAGAAGCGCGCCGTCAAGTGACATGAGCGTGCCAAACACCGTGATGGCGCCGTTCCTGCCTGCCTTTGTCTTCTTGAAGTTCAGAAGGGAGACGGGCTCGCCGCCAAGCACGCCAAGCTCGGATGCGAACTTGTCCGCGGTGATTGCCGCAATGGAGCCAACATAGGCGCCCCAGCCAATCCATGGGTTTGCAACCGCGCATATAGTCGGAATGAGCCCGTTTGCCAATACGTTTTCCCAGCTCCGCTCGTGCTCATAAAGCCCCAAGTCGCGCTTTTTCTCAAACCCATAGCGCGTGACAAGCACGGAAAGCACGAGGAAAATGAGCATGATTGCAAGGAAAGCAGGATTCGCAAGCGCCACGATTATGCCCATGACGGCTGCAAGCCCAAGGCCTGCAAAATCCAGAAGTGCGACATTTGCCTTCGTTGCCATTCAACCACCCGATTTATTCCACTCGCACAACTCTGTCGTTGCCAAGTATAATATTCCTTCCTGTCATTGCGCGGATGACATCCGCGTTTGTCTTTAGGTGCGGGGAAAACGCAGGAGTGGAAAACTCGCTTTCCCCATCTGCGAGGGCTGCGTAAAGAATGAGCTGGTCTGCAAGGTGCGCGTCCACTGCGCAGCCTGATTGCAAGCCCTGCGCAAGCTCTGCACACGCCTCGCTTGCCACTTTTTCCGCAGGCTTCCCAACCTCGCCAAGGGATGATGCGCCAAATGCCCCGCTCCAAACAGTAAGCGCGTTGCCTGCGCATGCCGCTTGCGCCTCGCGCGCAACTCCAGTTGCGTCTGGGAAAAGTTTTTTCACCTCTTTCTCCTCGCGCTGCAAAACGTGCGGGGGAAGAGAAGCGGAGAGAATGGAATATTTGACGGGCTGCTGCTCTGGCAAGAAATTGCATCTGTGGAATTTTGACGGCTCCACGGCTAGCGTTACTTTCCCGCCCCCTTTTGGGTAAAAGCCAGCGCGCTGCATTTCTACTTTTGCGCGCACGCCGAATTTGTGAACAGCGGGCAAGAACACCTCTGAGAAATACTCGAACGTTGGCGAATGCGACACGTGCGTGCCGCCAGTTATTTCCAGCGAGCTTGGGTGAGATGCATGCGCAAGGACAGGAAGCGCAGCCTGAAGGAGAAGCGTGCACGAGCCTGCTGTGCCAATGTCGAATTTGTATTCCCCGCCTGAGATTTTTCCAGGGGAAAATGAAAGCTCTGTGGAGCCAAGAGAAGCGCCTGACATTTTCGCCCCTGAAATTCCGGAAAGGAGGTGGCAGACTGCGAGATGCTGCGCTGCAAGCCCTGGCTTGCTCCTGCCTGCGCGTATGTTTGTTATGTGCACTGGCTTTTGAAGCACGCACGAAAGCGAAAGCGCGGTGCGCAGCACCTGGCCCCCGCCCTCGCCGATTGAGCCGTCGACTTCAAGCATGGAAGAAGAATGCCCAAAAGGATTAAACTGCCTTTGCCTGCTCGGCAGGCGGCTGGAGAGCCGCTATCTTCTTCTCGTGCTTTTGCAGCTTGTGGACTGTTTTGAAGAACTTCTCCGCAGCGCTTGCAGCCACGCAGATGCCGGCGAATCCGATGAATGCGCCGATTTCCCATCCCAGCGCAGTGCGGGCTGCAATATCGTCCATGAATCGGCCAAACAGGCCAGTCGGGACAGTGGCAATGACGGATGCCACGGCAACGATTCCCGCAAAATTTGCCACGGCCTTGGATGCCTTGTAGATGAATGGCGAGGCGAAACCCAGTGCGCGCTGGTAGAGGCTGCCTTGGAGCACCACGCTGCTGTGCGCCTCAAACTCGGAAGCCAGCCTGTCTTGCTGGCAGAGAAGCGATGCGCACTCCAGCTGTGCGCGGTCAAGATGAATGGTTAAGCTGTGCTTTTGGCCTTCAGGCGCAGCCTGCACCTTTGCATGTAGCCTTTGCACGTGGCGGTGCTTCATTTTGTGCCGCCTGCTGGCTTTTGGAAGCTCCTCGTGGAGCACCGCTATCCTTCTGATGAATTTGAAATGGAGGAGCGCCTCGCGCAAATTGCCGCTTCCATTGAGAAAGTGCTTCCTGAAAGAATTCATCCTGCCACACCAGAAATCGTGTTTATTCATTTTTTAAAACTTGCCTACAGCCACTCGAGGCGGCGCGACAGCGCAAGTGCACCTATGGCAAGCGGGAACGCAAACGCCACGGCGATGATTGAAAAATCTGGAAACGCTGCCTGCTGCTGCCGTGTTGGGTAGGCTGCCGATGTTGCATCATCGCTTGCCTCTCTTTTTTCCATCGCGCCTTGCCCCTGGCAAGCGCGAGCAGTTGTGCCAGAGCACAACTCAATTGCGCCGCCCTCACCAGCCGTACCTGGCGATGAAGAGAAAGGCGTTGGCTCGCGCACGGAAAAATCTCGTGAAAACACCTGCTTGTTGGAGAAAGCGTCCTCGAAAACAATGGTGAAGTTTGCCTTGCCGGCATCGGCTTGCCAGGGGAATTGCAGGTAGAATGGAAAATATGATGCGTTCTTGCCCACAAGCTGTGAGGGGAAAATTGGCGCGCTTGCGTTGATGAAAACTCCTGCAGCAGCACTGTCGGGGGGTGAAAATTCCCTGCCAACGATTGCCTCTCCGCATGGGCCAGTAGCCACTGAAAAGGCATAGGGCTGCGCCGAAGCGATTTCCTTTCCGCGGAAAGCAAGCGAAAGATTTGCAGGAAGGCGGCGGGCAAACAGCGCCACCTTGCCATCCTCATCGCCTGCAAGGCGGGAGGAAAGAGGGGGGTTCAGCCAAAGAAGCGAGTCTGGCCCCACTTCCACGGAAAAATTGCGCGCGTCGGAAAGGCTGCGCTTGAATGTGCGGAAGCCATCATTATAATTTTTTTCGCAGCCGCAGCCGGTGTAGCCGTCCATGTCGCTGCAGCGATAGGAATAGGTGCTTTTTGAGAATGAATAGGCGATGGAAAGATCTGCGCGCAGGATGAGGGAGAGGGAAGCAAACGGCTGCAGGAAATCCGCGTCGGCCAGCTTGCTTGCAGTCAGGTCCAGGGGAATGGGATTTGCGCTGCTTGATGAAAGGGGCAGGGTTTCCGTTGAGTTTCCGTACGAATAGGAAAGCGCGCCTGACAGCGAGGGGGAAGATGGCGAGAAATAGCGGATTTCCCCGGCAGGGCAGCGCTCGTCATCGCGGATGGAAAAGCGCGCCTCCTGCGGAAAAGTTGCAGACCATGACCAGAGGACGGATGCGTTTGCTAAGTCTGACGTCGCATTGCCAACTTGCGGAATGAGGGAAACGATGCGCGCATCCGCCACGGAGAAAATGTCATCGGCAGACGGAAGCTGCGAAGGCGCGCCGCACGCATTTTCTGCGCCAAGTAGGGAAGGGGCAAGCGCAATGTTTTGGGAGGACGCCTGCTCCACTTCCGCCACTGAAAACAGGGGTGCGAAAAGCACGAGGATGAAAAGCAAAAGAGATGTTCTCATATCACCACTAAGGCAGGATGCCTCCGAGCGAGCCCCTGCTTGCAACCGCGAAAACAAGCAAGTCGTTGTCCAGCGCAAGCCGTATCCTGTTGCTTTCAAAGCCGGGCGCCGCAAGCTCTTCCTGGAATTTGTCAAGCTCCTCCCTGCTTTCAAACACTACAGCGCGGCATGCCTTCCCAACGCCGGACAGAATGGATTTCTTGCCCCTGAAAAGGGCAAGCTCAAGCTCGCCTTTCTTTACAGTGATTATCGGCTTCCTGGAAAAGCGAAAGCCCCGCTCAAGCATGCATTCGTGCACGGTGCGAAGCGTGTGAAGCTCTTGCGCGGAAAACCCGCCCATCTTCGAAGTTGGGATGAATGCGCCTTCATGCTCTGCAAAAACGCCTTGCGCTGAGAGCTTGCGCAGGATGCGAAGCACGCTGTGCGCGTTTATGGGCATTGCATTGCGCCTGTTCTTTTCCGGCAAGAGCCCTGCTGCAATTTCTTGAGAGTAGCACGGGAGGGAAAAGCCCCCGAACTTCCTGTCTGCGCGGGCGTATGCTGAGATAATGTCGCCTGCGCCCGCTTCCACCACATCAGGGTCGGAAAGGGCAACTTCGGGGAATGTGATGGAATATTTCGCGCGCCTGCCTGCGCGAAGCAATAGGAAGACGGCAAGCACGAAAATCGCGGCAGGCACGCCGAAGCGCAGGTAGGTGTCGATAAGCGCGCCCATGCCTGACTGCGAAGAAACAAATGGATAGCCTGCGCGCGAGCCTGAAAACTCAAACCAGAAAGCGTGGCTGCCTTGCGCTGGCGAGGACCATATTACGAGCTTCCCTTCACGCACTGAATAGTTCCTGGGCGTTCCGTTGTCCAGCCTGGCGGACAGGGCGCCTTCCACAGGAACGCCGTCAAGAAACGCCAGGAATTCGTACCTGCTGCCCTCGAATGAGACAGGGGTGGCTGAAAGCGCGGGCACTGAAACAAAGGCGGACGCATGCACCCTGCCGAACTGGTCTATCACGCGCACGGCATACTTGCCCCCGCGCGAAAAGTTCAGCTGGAACCTGCTTGCCCAGCCCTGCTTTATCTCCCCGCCTGCGATTTCTTGCCTGAATGACTCGCCTTCAGGCAAATATGCCACTGCAAAAAATTTGAGGTTCCTTCCCACTTCGCCCCCATCAGGCAAAGAGAACTCGTAAATGCCATCTTGCCCTGCTGCAAGCCTAGAGGGGCCGATTAGGCTGCCAGGAGGGGAGGAAAGCAGCCCGCTGTCGGAAAACCTGTATTTGCCCGCGCCTTGCTCGCATGTTGCCCTGCAATAGGCAGCGCTTTCGTTTATGGGCACGGCAAGCGTGAGATTGCCAGGCAGGAAAGACGCGCGCACGCTTTGTGCGCCTGGCAGGAAAATCGCGAGCTTCGCTGCTTCTGCCACTGCGCCATCATCGCCGGAAGGGGAAAGATGCACCAGCTCAAAGTTGCCTGGAAGGCTATCGTTCATCGGAGCGAGATTGCCGTTTTCATCTATTGTTTTGCCTGAAAGCGCCTCAAGCACTATCACGCGGGTGTTTTGGTGCTCAAGTGCCGAGGCGTTTTGAAGAAGAGGCAGGGGAATTGCACCCGAGGGGGCGATTATGAGCGTGTTTTCCGAAGAGAGCGCATCTGCGATGGAAGCAACACGCGAGGAAAGCCCGCTTTTCAGAAGGGCTGCGGATATTTGCGCAGAAAGGCTCGCACTCACGCCAGGCGCGGATGGAAAGGAGAGCAGCAGGATGTTGTTCTGGAGAGGAAACGGGGAGCAGAAGGCAGAGAGGTTGCGCGCGCCATCGGAAACAAGGTACAGCCGCAGCAGCGCCGCCTGGGAGCCGCCAGCGTCGGCAATTTCCGCAGATTTTATGCCAAATCCTGCCTGCGCACTTGCGCTCGCCTGCGCAGACTGGGAAGGGATTGCAGGGAAAGGGATGAGCAAGACAAGAAGGAAGGCGATGAAAAGAAGCGCGATGGCTCCCACCAGCCTGCGCATGGCAATATAATGATAGGGAAAAGATAAAAATGTGCCCGACGGCACATTTTTAGAAATCGTGCCGCAGCACGATTAAGATAAAATCCTGCCTTTCAGCATGCCTGCAATAGAATGGTTTTATATACCTTTCTTAACACATTAACCCACAGGTGATAATGATGATGGTGGTTCAAACGAGAAATCCCGCGCTTGCTGAACCTGCACGGATTGTTCAGAGATTGCCCCTGAGGGATCTGATCCTTAATGGACAAAGAAGGGTTGACGAAGTTAGAAAAATTGCGCGCCCACTATTCAAGGAAAAAAAGGCATTGGAAACGGGAATCACTATTTCGCGAAGAGAAATTGAAATGTGCAAGGATGTTGATAGTGTGATTGGCAACAATTCCCTCAAGATACGGAATAACAAGGCATCCGAGGGAATTTTTAGGAATCTGTCTGAAAAAGACTTTAGCCAGAGCATTGGTGCGCTCCGAGTTGCAACTAACAACCTCCTGAGAAAAGAGATTGATAAGTTCGACTACAATAAGTTAGAACAGGATACTAAAAGAATCGGGGAAATTACTTCATTGCTCGGTGTGCAAGAGAGAATTTTCGACAGATTCTCGGCATATGCCTTGCGATAGTCGATGAATTGATTAAGGTTATAGTGGATAAGTTTCCAGGTGACCTTGCACATTAATTAGCCACATTCAGCTTCCACCTCCTCCTTTATGTGCAGGCTCTCGAATAAATGTGCAAACTTCCCAAACTCGTTGACAATTCCCGATTCAAAGGCTTCTTTCACCAGAATCGAGATGTTGTAGCACAGCACCATTGCAAGGGCTTCGTTTGCTTGGGATATTTCGTTCTTGAGCATCAGCTTTGTCGAAAACTTCCTTTTCAGTGCGCTGAAGGTGCTTTCCACATTGCTGCGGAGGTGATAGCGCTGCATGAACTTTTCGGGATTAAGCTTGAAGTAGTAAAACATCCTGCGCCATGCCAACACGCCCCTGGAAATTGGCGCCGAATTCGACTTGAACGGAATATACGGTACGGCTCCCAAATCAAACGCGGCCTTGATGTTCTTCCTGGATAAATATCCCTTATCGGCAAATATCTCCTTTATCCTGAAGTTTTCTGCCGTCTTTCCAGCAAGCTTGGGGAAATGCGGGCAGTCGTTGCTGTGCCCATCGGTGACCTCAATGGCCGTCACGATGTTCGTAACGGTTCCGCACACGAGATGTATCTTTATCCAGTTGTGCTGCCTGTGATGCTCAAGCCTTTCATCAAGCCAGCGTGAGTAGAACGCCGAGCTAAGGCCGCTCGCATCAATGGCAAAGGTAGTTTCAAGATCCTTTAAAGGCAATGCCGAGAGGCTTATGAGGTCCGTAAGGATTGGGGTCATTTCAGGGTCGTTGAAATACTTCAGGAGCGTGTTGAAATGCGGCACGCTCAGAATATGCCCTCTCTGCATGGCGATTGTCAAATCGGATGAAACGCGACGGGAAGAAAGCCCCTCGTAGCATTTGGCTGCCATGCAAAATACCATTTCGCCCTTGCTTGCCTTAGGCCTGCCAATACAGCCGTTTTCATTGTCCTTGACGTAAGAGCACAGGTCCTGAAGGATGTCTAGGAACAGCAGCTTTTCCTGCACTTGAGCCTCATTGTAGGCGGGCCAGTCGGTCGGAGGGGTGACGCCGCCCGAAAACGAGGCGGGCTTGAATGAGATATCCCTCTTTTTTGGGACTTCATCGAGCCTGACGCTCATCCTTTTGCCGCATGCCTTGCATTTGTAGGCCTGCGCCGCCTTATCGTACCAGTAGACCCTGCCGAACCTGATGACATCTGCGGAACCGCAGCCAGTGCAAATCTGTATTTCCTTTTTCATCCGTTTCGCCTTCTCAAATACTCATTCTTCATATGCTAATTAAGTATTTGAACCTATCATTATTTAAACTTAGCATATGAAAAGCGAACATATGAAGAAGTTGAAAGAAATTAAGGAAATTCAGCCTAAGAAATCTCCGTCGAAGCCCACTGACATAGAGGAACTGAAGAGGAAGCTGCTCTCGGACGAAATAGACGATTCCGAGGTGGTTGCCCTTGGCGCTAACAGATCACAGTATTTTGTAAGGATTCCGGCTCGGCTTTCAAGGATGCTGGAGCTTACGACTAAGAAAAAGATGAAGGTGTCATGGCATGCCAAGGCGGGAAAGCTCCTTGGAGTGAAGTTGGAGGTCGTGTAGGATGGCTGAACTCGACTTCATAGATAAGCAGATTATGAGGTATTTGTTCCTATATCCAGGATGGCATACTTCGAACCAGGTTGCCGATGGAGTCGGGATATCATGGATAACCGCTTCGATGCATTTGGAAGGATTGGGAAGGATGGGATACGTAGCCAAGGGGGAACGAGGACTGAAGACGTATTGGAAGGCGAATGAATAATAGGGAGTTATAAACATTTTCTAGGAGGATATACCGATGCAAACTGCTCTTACAAACCCACCTGTAAAAGAGATAGTTTTCGAATACCGTTGGAAACTTGAGGGGGAAAAAGGTGAGGAATTCGACTCAGGTTACGAACTTTTGATTGGAAGTTTCTACGATAAACTAAGAACTAGGTATCCAAAATATGCACCCCTTCCAATTCCCGTCAAAATACCATATATGGCCCAGTATCGTTTTGAATCCGAATCGCGCTACCCAATGGTTCAGATTGGGATGGGGGTTCTGGCAATCAATGCAACAACTAAAAATTACAAGTGGGAAGATTTTGAACAGCGTATTCTAGAGGCATTTGGTTTTTTTGTTGATTCTAGAAAAGATGTGTCAGAGTTAGAATGTAAAACACTCATATTGAGATATCTAAATTCTATCGATTTTGATTTCGAAAAAGATAATCTTGAGAAATTCTTTAAAGAAAACTTGGGGATTTTAATAAAAAATAATGACAAAATTGTTGAAAAAAATATGGAGCCCCAACCAACGGCAGTCGATGTGAGGTTCAATTACAAACTGCTTAAGATGAATGGAAAATTCTCTCTACATTTTTATAGAGGCAAGATGGAAGGTATAGAAAAAGAACAGCTAATTTGGGAAACGACTATTTCATCACCTAACAATAAAAAAATCAACAGAGATGAAATCGCAAAATGGCTTGCAGATGCACACGAAATCGCCTCAAGCGTGTTTAGAAACCTTACTGCGGGGCAGTTGGAGGCTAGATTCAAATGACCCCCCAACCAGAGGTTTATCCATCTGCTGAAACCACCATACGCCAGAGTCCTTATTACCCGGAACGACAGTATGAGAATGAGAATTTTATAGAATCTATCTCGTCGAGATGGTTCGAATGTCCACTAGTTCTACCAGATACTCATCATTTTATCATATCTACACAAATAGTTCGCTATGACGACGAACCATTTAACCAGTTGGTTCGTAATATAAGTCTTCATAATAATCTTATTTGTATCAAATTTGATGCTTCTGTTATTAGAGCGATGATTGAGAAGCTACAGAACGAATTCCTTGAATGGACTGAATATGATTTAGGCATATACGATGTTGTTAGTAATATCTGCAAGAAAGATTCTCTATATAAAAACATTAACCCATCCAAAATGGCGATTAAATTAACAAAACGTTTCTCCGAACTTGATGTAAAGCCAAATGCGCCTCGCCTATCCCCACAGCAAGCTGTGGGGCATTACGGCTCGGCGAAATCAATTAGCCTCAATTGGTCTCCTTTCCTTCCTTGCTTCTTGATGTAGTTTCTGATTATGCTTGCATTGGAGCCTTCGCCAATGGTTCCAATGTAGCCGCCATCACTCCAAAATTCGCCGCCCCACAATTCTTTCTTTATCTCTGGAAATTTTGCAAACTGCTCCCTGGCAGTCAGGCTCTTGACAATCTGAATCACCCTTGAAGGTGAGTATCTGGGCGCGGCTTGCACAAGTATGTGCACATGGTCTTCATCAAAGCCAATGGTTTCAGTTGCAATGTAGTAGCGTTTCTCAATTTCAAGCATTACATTCTTCATGTGCTCAACGTACTTTTCCTTCAGAAAAAGGTCTTTCCTGTATTTCACCACAAAGCACATATGATATTTTATCTCGTACACTTTGTGGCAGGCATGCATAAGGTTGCGCATGCAACAAATTCTCGGCAATGATTTATTTAGCCACTGCAAGCAGTGGGGAGCTAACCCCAACTACTTTTAGATTATAAAAAATTAAGCGAGGTAGACCTACAAAATCGAATATCTGCTTTTATGGCTATTGATCAGCTCTCAATTTTACTCTCGGATTTACCCGAAGAAAAAAAGAAATCATTTGTAAAGACAGTCGATACTGCAAGGTTGTTTGGATGACCAAGACTCACTTACTAGATACTTGTATCATCTCCAACTTAATGGCTGGAAATAAAAGATATACTCAAGATCTAGAAAATCTTTCTTTAACTGGTGAAAAAATAGTTTTTAGCGTTCTTACTTATTTTGAGATTAAATGTGGTTTGAATGAATTTACAAAAGCTTCTAAAGTAAAAATATTCAAAGAACTTTGTAAAAAATTCGGGGTAATGTTTTTAGATAGCATTAGCATATGTGAGCAAGCTGCGGAAATCTATCGTGCATTACAATTGCGCGGGCAAGCAAACGCAAAGATAAAAATTGATACTTTACTTGCTGCCACTGCCATCGTAAATAATTTCAATTTTATAACTGAAAACGTTGGTGATTTTGTGCGTATACAGGCAGTGGCGCCCGCGTTAGATTTTGAGCCATGGATGCCCATCTAAATTATTTTAGAATTCAGGCAGGCCCCCTAAATTGTCCTTTTCTATCGTGTCTCCTTCAGTCTTGATGTAGTTGATATCGTTAACTGGAAATATTTCAACTTCATCCCCGGGATAGAATTTTCCATCCTCCTTCTTATAAGCGGTTATAATGCGTATTTTCTTGCTCAGCCAATAAACAATATCCTGTCTGGTAACGATTCTTTCATCTTTCAAAGTTTGCCCCGTATAAGTCAATATTTTTACTAGTGAGATGTGTGCCTTTTCCATATTGTATTTGACTGCCACGATTACAGTCTCCGCCCATTCGGTTGTCATTATATCACCAAAACTAGGTGTGTTACCAGATTTAAAAAGTCGCTCCAAGTACCATGCCAGTGGTTCCGGCTACTAAATAGACGCTAAGTTTATACATTTTCCTTATTACATTAAATGCAGGAATCAACATGGCAAAAAAGAAAGGCGATATTTCACTCAAAGACCTTTCGTATATGGCAAACGTCGTCACTCCTGTAATTTTGTTTTTGACACTTATCGCCAACATTACTTTGTTAAATATGTCTAGAACGCAAATTCAACCATGGATGGCAATCGGTGAAGGTGTACGTTGTCCACCTTACCTTACGACTGTTGGATTTTACAAAAATTCCCAATATTACACAACCCCGCAAGAGTTCTCCTTTACTTTAACAAATATAGGTCAAACACCGACCGATGTTTCGCTATATAAAAACAACGACGGCGTGAATATTTCGTCATCTAATTTTGAATCGAAAAGGCCGACTAACCCAATTAGGATTATTGTTCAGAAAAAAGACGAGCAAGTTCAATATAGCTTTAACGTTCAGCCAGATGTTTCGGTTGATGCTGCCAAAGATACAATTTCTTTCTCCTTTTATTACACATATCTAAACACAAATATTAGCGTTATAAATTGCAAATATAACCGCAATGAAAGCATGGAAGATAATAAAAATACAAAATTTTATATTTTAGAAAATTGAATTCTTCCAAATCTCTAATCTAGTTTACTTCAAAATCTTCTCAATTCCATTTAACATGCTCTTTCCAACGTCAGTAATTCTATACCGCACCCTCACCTTATTGCCTTCAACTACCGGATTCTTCCTTATCAACCCTGCCTTCTCAAGCTCCGCCAATCTCAGAGACCTCAGCCTCTCGCTCGGGCAAACATCCGCCAAATCGGTAAAACGACTTTCTTGTGAATTTATCTTCTGCAGGCACTTAAGGACGTCCTTATTCGTAAGCAGCCTGATAACTCGAAGCGTCTCCTCCATAATACCCCTAAATTGCTTCCGTTAGGGGTATTCAAATTACCTTATCAGAAAGATAATTATAGTAAGCTATAAAAGAATGTAAGTCATTAAGCTGAAGCAGGAGGGATATTATGCAACTAATTGAGGTGTTTGACGACGACTTCGATAATTTCAACAAGCACATGACAGGGCTTATATCATTTAAATCAAAACGCGAGTTTCAGGTTGTTGGGAAGAAAGAGGTTACCTGCACGATGTCATTTGTCGGGTATACCGTAACAGGTGCCATCGATAACACTCGGCAACGGCTTGCCGATGCAAACGGCATGCAGTTTATTCCAGCCGTGCAAGCGAGCGGCAATTTCAACGAAAACGGCTATAACGACAAGCTCAACAAGGAACTGAATGAATTTGACGTATTAGTGGTAAATTCCCACGACAGAACAAGTTTTGGCGGCACAGCCTGGACGGTTGCGATAAGAAAATCCACCATGGAAAAGGTCATGGCGGCATACCGAAAATATCTCCAGGTGCCTGTGAAAAAACAATAAAATGGTGATCTTATGCAGAATAACACCTTTGCCCCGCTGCTGAGAGAAAAGTACTTTGAGAACGTAGAGCTTCTGCCAGACGGTGGCTGCAGATTCAGAAGAAAGTACACGTGGCGCACGGCACAATGCAAAATGACAACTTTGGACAAGTTTGACGAATATGAAGCCTCAATGAACGAGGCAAACTGCTTCATCCTCGGCATTGCCGCTCTCCTGAGTGGTGGGGTAATTTCGTTAGTAGTCGTTACACTATTCGTTCTTGCCATGGGGTGGCACACCAAAGAAGATCTTTTATTGAATATAAAAAAGATAGTCGAAAGCAGCAAAAAGGCGGCTTAAGATTAGGCTCGGCCGAGATTTAATGTGCAGAATACCGCGTTTATGTGCAGGGTCCCTAATTTATGTGCAGCGGCGGATTAATGTGCAAGGCCGTTTCCAGGTGCGGGCTTTATATACCCCCAAAACCATATAGGGAGTGCTGCGCGTGGATGGCAGAAGGAGCTCCCTCTTTTTGCTTCGGCAAAAAGGGGCGCCTTTTTCCGCGAGGAAAAAGAGCGTCGCTGTGAATTGCCTGTCAACAGCGCGCCGCACACAAAAAACAGTGATATTAACGCTCCGGGAAACAAAGTTTTCCGGTTTCAAACAAAGAAGAAGGAACATCATTGCCCGCGCTTGCGCGGGCTGGCATCATAAGGATTTCACGCTCATTTCCCTCGCGCAACCGCGCGTTTGGGGGCGGCATAACGCCGCTGAACAACCGGCTTATGCCGGCTTGAGCAGGCAAATCTTTTCGATGGAATACGTGCCGTATCGCGCCTTTGCGCCATCGGCGTGGTTTCGGAGAAAGTGCAATGGCAACGGTATTTTCAGTCCGCGCGCACCCTGGCGCAAAGAGGCTTCGCCTCTGCCTGGTGTCGGAGTCGCCGCTTGTACTGAAAGCTGACATACCTGAGGCGCCTGAAGACGGGCGCGCCAACCGGTTCCTTCTTTTGGAGCTTGAAAAAGCGCTAGCCTGCCGCGTGCAAATTGTGGCAGGGCACACAAGCAAACGAAAAACCCTCTCCGCGGACTGCGATGCATCCCGCATTGTGGAAGCTGCGAGGGGATTTGAAAACAAGGATGACAAGAAACAACAGAGAATCAAACTGGAATAAAGGTGAAAATAATGGGAAAGACATACATTGACACGGTGAAATACCTGGTTTACGCTAATCTTGAGATTGACGGATTGGTGGAAAAGCCGGACGTTGTAGGCGCCATCTTCGGGCAGACCGAGGGGCTGCTGGGCGACGAGCTGGACCTGCGCGACCTGCAGAAGAACGGCAGGATTGGGCGCATTGAGGTCGACCTCAACCCGCGCGGCGGAAGGAGCGTGGGAAAGATAAAGCTGCCCTCCTCGCTTGACATGGTTGAGACCTGCATACTTGCAGCCGCGCTTGAAACAGTGGACCGCGTTGGGCCATGCGAAGCGAAAATCGGCATTGAGAAGGTGGAGGACACCAGGAATGCCAAGCGCAAGATTCTCGTTGACAGGGCAAAGACATTGCTCAAGAGCATGCTTACGCACGAGATACCCGAGAGCAAGGAAATCTCGGAAATGGTGCGCCAGGAAGTCAAGGTCGCGGAAATTTCCGAGTACGGCCCTGAAAAGCTCCCGTGCGGGCCAGGCATCGAAAAGATGGATGCAATCGTGATTGTGGAAGGAAGGGCAGATGTGCTCAACCTCCTGAAAAACGACGTGCAGAACGTGGTTGCAGTGGGAGGCGCAAACGTCACCAATGCGATTGCAAAACTTGCGCGCGAAAAGGAAGTGACTGTTTTCCTTGACGGCGACCGCGGAGGAGACATCATCCTCAACGAGCTTGCGCGCGTGGCTGACATTGACTTTGTGGCGCGCGCGCCTGCAGGCAAGGAAGTGGAGGAGCTTACGAGAAAGGAGCTCATCAAGTGCCTGAGGTCAAAGGTGCCGTTCGAGACCAGCCAGCCCATGAGCCAGGTGGGGGAGGACAGGAAGGATAAGTACCCCACGTATGGCCGCGAGCGCGACAGGAACCAGCGCGGAGGCAGGTATGAAGACCGCCACCGCCAGAGGCGCGACGACAGACAGGATGTGATGCCTCCGCTGCCAGAGCAGCCCGCACAGCAAGCAGCACCGGTGCAGCAGACAGTGGCAGATGTGATGCCGCAGCAGGCGCCAGCACAGCAGGCAGCCCCGGTTGCTCCAGCAGCGCCTGTTGTACAGAAGCCAGCCGAAGTGCCACCCGCGCTTCTCGCCTCGCTTGACGAGCTTGAGAACACATTGCGCGCGCGCTTCTACAACGCAGAGCTTGCCTCCACCAAGGAGATGCCAGTGCGCGAGATGATGAAGGCGCTTGAGGACGAAAAAGACATCTACTCCATTGTCTTCGACGGAATCATCACGCAGAGGCTTGCAGACCTGGCCGAGAACAAGAAAATCGGCATAGTTGTCGGCATCAAGCTCGGGAACGTCTTCAGGAAGCCCGCGAGCGTCCTGATACACACCAAGACGTAGGTTTTCCTTTCTTCTTTTATTTTTTATTTTGCCCTAGCGGAGAAAAGAAGAGAGTAAGCTGACTTCATACATGGGGCTGCAACGAGCGCGGGTTTGTGGACGCCAAAGGAAAGCCCCTTTCGCGTGACAGCGCTTTTAGGAATGCAATAAGGCAGTTTTTCAAGGGCGAGGAGTTTGCAAAGGCGGTTTGCCTCACTGCGGCCCATGACTACTTGACAGGCGGAATCAGATAAAAAAAAGCATAATGGGCCCACGAGGACCGACGGGCGGAAGCCCGGCGGGTTTTTGCGCGACGAAGGAGCGCAAAACGTGGGACCACGAGCGCCCTCTTTTTGCTCGCAAGCAAAAAGGGGCCCCTTTTTCGCAGCAGCGAAAAAGAGGGAAGTGAGTGGGCCCACGAGGAATCGAACCCCGAGTCTTCTGCACGTCAAGCAGACGTCTTACCATTCGACTATAGGCCCCTGTTGTTTTTTTCTGCTGAAGAAGCTTTAAGAAGGTTAGGAGGCAAGAGGAGAATATGGCAGCAACAGCGACTTGCCCGGGGTATGTGACAGGCTTATTCTTGATTGGCGACAAGGACGCAGTTGGCGCGGGCTTTTCAATTGACAAGAGCCTCGCCACCACGGTTTCAGAGAGGAAAGGCGGAAGGACGACAATAATGCTCAACGGGCAGGAGGGCGCGCTTCCCGTCTCAAAAACCGTCCTGCGCCTCTATATGGAAAGAGGGTGCAGGCTGGGGCTTCTTGACATACAGCACAATACGGAAGTGCCGGTGGGCTTTGGGCTGGGCATGAGCGCGGCAGGCGCGCTTTCCCTGTCGCTTGCGCTAAACGAGCTTGTGGGCGCGGGCTTTTCACGGGAGGAATGCATCAGGATAGCGCACGACGCCGAGGTGGAGTGCGGCACCGGCCTGTCCGGCGCGGATGCTGCTGCGATTGGAGGGGTGCTTGCGCGAAGGAGCCCGTCCGAGCCGCCGCTGCAGCTGCCTTTTGAGGAAAAAACAATCGACATCGCATTTTACACGCCCATAAAGACATCAAGCGTGACTCGGTCGCCTGAATGGAAAAAGAAGGTGAACGCTGCCGGCTCCGATGCGCTCAGCCTGCTTTTTGCAAACAAGAACTGGGAAGGCTTCATGGTAGCATCGCGGCAGTTTGCGCAAAAGTCAGGCCTGGCGGACTGGTGCGCGCATGAGATGGGCTCGAACCCGCGCGCTTCCATGGCAATGCTCGGGCACACGCTTTTCTCGGACACCCCCATGTTCCTTCCTCGCAAGCCTTATATGCTCCTGAAGGCAAAGACGGCTCAAGATGGGGCAAAGATATTGTAGGTGTTTTTATGGCGAGAAAAAAGGTGGACGTTTCCGTGATAGTGCCTGCTTACAATGAAGAAAAATACATCGGCGCGTGCCTTGCTGCGATAAAGCGCCAGAAGTTCTCAGGGACGTTTGAAGTGATAGTGGGGGACGGGGACAGCACGGACAACACGCAGAAAATCTCCCGCGACTACGGCGCGCGCGTGGTGGAGGAGGAATACGGCACCGCCTCGGGCGGAAGGTTCGCAGGCTCGAAAGTTGCGCGCGGAAAAATCTACATATTCACAAGCTCGGACACCATTCCCTGCCAGGGATGGATACAGAACATTTACAATGCATTTGAGGACAAGCACGTGGCGTGGGTGGTAGGGGGAGTGAGGCCCCTGGAGGGCAACCTGCCGGAATATTGCGGCGCAGGAGTACTCAATTTCTTTGCAGCTGTCCTGAACCGCTTTGGGCTTGCATATGTGAACGGGGACAATGTCGCAGCGCGCGCAAGCGCCTACTGGAAATGCGGCGGCTTCAACCCTGTGCTGAAGACATCGGAGGACACCGACCTTGGCATGAAGCTGATGAAATGCGGCAGGTTCGAGTATGCCTTCGGTGCGACCGTGCTCATCTCCATGCGCCGCGTGAGGAAATGGGGCTACTGGAACTTTGCAGCCTTCCACACCAAGAACTTCGTCTCCACGCACTTCCTCAAGGCGCCCGCAAAGATGTACGACCCCATCCGCTAGCTAGAAGAACGTGCCCACTTTTTTCCTCATGTTCACTGCAAAGTGCCTGCCAAGCTCTGACTTGAAAAGAAGTATCTCGCCTTTTGCGCCAAGCACCTCGCCGATGATTGTGTGCGTTTCCTGCGCGTGCTTTGTGCGCGGGTAGAATTCCGACAGGTCGACTATGTTCGGAGTGAAATCAGGCACTGCGCCCGAGTTTTTCACAAGCTCCACATGCTCTGTGAAGTTTTCGCGCGCCTCTCCTTTGTCAAACTCCAGAAGCCGCAGCTTCTGCGAAATCCTCACGGAGTTTGAGAACAGGAAGCGAGACTGCACCTCTGCCTCTGCGCGGTAGATGGCATCCGGGCCGGCAAACTGCGCGATGATGCAGCCGAAGTCTGCGCCCTGCTCGCGCATGCGCGACTCGAAGCGCTCCTTCCTTGTCACTCCGCACTTCACGATTTTCTCGCCAAATCCTGCCAGGTAAAGCACGTATTCCTCCTTGCTTGCCAGCTCGTGAAGCGCTGGGTAGCCTGAGAAATCGCCCTTGGTGTAGGCACGGGACATGTCAAGCGCATTGCACGTGGGGCATTGGCGCGTGTGTATCGCCCCGTTCCTGCATGCATGGTAGCCGTCAGGCGCCTTGTAGCCGATGCAGGCAAGCCTCTCGGAGAAATTGATGTCCTGTGCGCCGGAAAGCTCAAGCGTGCCAAACTCGCCATTAGGCGCGCGGAAGAAAAGCGTGGGCTTTGCCTCGCCTGAGTAAAAGCGTATGAGATGGCGCATCGGATCGGAAAAATTGCGCATTGACCTGCTTATAACCGTTTGCAGGGTGGGATGCCGGTGGAGATTGTTCGGCAATCGCCGTTGCAAAAATAAGCACTCTTTTAAGGAGTAGGGGAGGAAATGTTCCGGTGAATTATATGGCAAAGCTTGACGATTTCCTGGCAGCAGAAGTGAAGTCCATCCGCGACAAGAACCTTGAGTGGAAGCTGCGCGAGCTTCAGGGGCCATCCATTCCGCGTGCGCGCGTGAACGGAAAGGACGTCATCATGTTCTGCTCGAATAATTACCTCGGGCTTTCCAACCAGCCTGAGCTGAAGAAGGCTGCTATTGAAGCTGTTGAGAAATACGGGGCAGGCAGCGGCTCTGTGCGCGCCATTGCAGGCTCGCAGGATTTGCACTTCAAATTGGAGAGGACAATTGCGCGCTTCAAGCACACCGAGGCTGCGATTTACTTCCAGACAGGCTTTGCTGCAAACGCAGGCGCGCTTCCGCAGCTTGTGGTGGAGGGCGACATTGCAATTTCAGACGCATTGAACCACGGAAGCATCATCGACGGCGTGAGGCTGTCAAAATGCGAGCGCGCGATTTTCAAGCACAAGGACATGGCAGACCTTGAGCGCGTCTTGAAGGAAGCGAAGGCAAAGACGCCAGCGTATAACAAGATATTCATAATCACGGACGGCGTGTTCTCCATGGACGGAGACATTGCTCCTCTGGACAAGATACATGAGCTGGCGGAGCAGTATGGCGCATATGTATATGTGGATGACGCGCACGGCGACGGAGTGCTTGGGGATCATGGCAGGGGAATCATCTCGCACTTCAAGCTGGAAAAGAAAATAGAGTGCGACATGGGAACATTCTCCAAGGGCTTTGGAGTGGTGGGCGGCTCAATTGCAGGCTCGCAGCACCTCTATGATTTCCTGCAGAACAAGGCAAGGACCTGGCTGCTTTCAGGCTCTGCCCCTCCTGCCACCGTGGCGGCATGCACTGCTGCGCTTGAGCTTCTTGAGCGCGACGACACGCTGGTGCGCCAATTGTGGGAGAACACCAAATACTTCAAGAAGGAAATGCAGGCGCTTGGCTTCAACACAGGCGAGTCCGAGACACCGATTACGCCGATAATGCTTGGCGAATCCAAGCTTGCGCAGGATTTTGCTGCCGAGATTTTCAATGAGGGCGTGTTTGCGCTGCCCATTGTCTACCCCATGGTGGCGCAGGGCAAGGCGCGCATCCGCGTTATGGTGACTGCTGCGCACACCAAGCAAGACCTCAACGATGCGCTTGCGATATTCGAGAAAGTCGGCAGGAAGCTCTCAGTGCTGAAGTGAAGATATGATAAAGAAAAGGACGAGCGCGGAAATGAAGAAGCTTGCGGCTGTGGTGCAGCAGCACCTGGCGCGCGAGCGCAAGGGAGCGGGCGGGCTGCTCTCCGAGGTAATATTGGGAGGGCAGGACGGGCTTGTCAATGTGCTGGGCATTGTGCTTGGCGTGGCATCCGCGACAAACGACAGGTTCGTGGTGCTCATTGCAGGCTTGGTGGCGACTTTTGCTGAGTCGGTTTCCATGGCGGCGGTTGCCTATTCCTCGGCGCGCGCCGAGTCGGACCACTACAAGCGCGAGCTTGAGCAGGAGAAGTGGGAGATAGAGCATTTGCCCGACGTTGAGGAGGAGGAGATACGCCTCATCTACATGAGGAAGGGCTACCGCGGCAAGGCATTGGCGCAGATGGTGAAAAACACCTGCTCAAACAAGGATATGTGGCTTTCGATAATGATGAGCGAGGAGCTTGGCATGAGCGCGCCCGAGGATGCCGCGCCTTTCAAGGCTGCGATTGTAGTGGGCTTTTCCGCGCTTGTAGGCTCCGTCTTGCCGCTCATCCCGTTCATTTTCCTGCCAGTATCTGACGCGCTTCTTCCCTCGCTCATACTTTCCACGCTCGTGCTGTTCGGTGTGGGAGTGTACAAGGCGAAAATCACAGTGGGCAGCTGGCTCAAGTCAGGCCTTGAAATGGCGCTGGTGGGCATGGTTGCCGCGCTTGTGGGCTATCTCGTAGGGAAAGTGCTGGGAGATTGGTTCGGGCTTAAGAATTTGCCGGCGTAAACGGCAATTTAAGCCTTTTGAGCAAGCGTTAAATAGCTATTTGGTGCCAATAATAGCGTGGGATAATGCTTAACACAAAACGGATGGAGCTACTTTCAAAAAAGAACGATATTGACAGCCTTAGCTCCAGGTTCACAGGATGCTCCAGGGCAAAAATAGAGCGGATTTACGACGAAGTTTATAGGCGCCTTTATGAGAATTCATCACCTGTAATCCAGGAAAGCGACGCCGCGCGGAGGATCATTTTTGTCCTTGCCAAAAAAGAGACCAGGGAGATGCTAGATCAAGAATACGGCAAGCCTTCAAGCTCTGATTTTAGGGAAGGCGTTCGCGAGCAGCAGTGGCAAAGCGCGCGCGCCTGGGAGAGCATAAGGGATTTTTTCAAAAGGCTGCTGCCCCCTGGAAACGATGCCCCTGCGATTGGCGCTGCTTAATTTTTCTTCTGGTCCAGCTGCGCAAGCTTCCTGTCTATTTTCTTTTCCGCTTCGAGGCGCTCAAGCGCGTATTCCGAGTAGTCCACGAACTTCATGCCAGAGGCAAGGAGCGGGTGCGTTTCCTTGAGGAGCTTGTGCATGTCCTGCGCCACGCGGCGGTAGTCTATGTGCCCCTGGCGCATGGAGCGGAGCTCGCAGAAGTGGTATGCCTCGCGCAGGTTCATCTTGATGTACCAGCGCATCCTGTAGCCCAGCGGCACAACGTATTGCGCTTCGTAGGGCATTTCCTTTTCCATTTCGCGGAAAAGCGCGTCCGCATGCGCAAGCGCGTCTGAAATTTGCTTGCCAAAGCCCGCGTCAACCAGCTCCTGCGGCATGTCAAAGCCGTGGAGGGTGGTGAGAAACTGGCGCTCCTGCGTCAGTATCCTGTGGCGGTGCAAGTCGCGGTACATGCCGAAGTTGCCTGTAACGCAGAATGTGTAGAATGTGTTTTCGAATGCCCTGCCTGGCTTTTGGCGCCTGTTTGCGCGATTGCCAATGTAGGCACGTATGAGCTCTTCGCGCTCCTGCTGCGGCAGGCGCTTGGCAATTGCCTGAGCTTCTTCATACGAGCAGTGGAGCTGCGGGAAGAGGATGGCTGCAAGAACCTTGTCCTCGGCGTCGGAGTCAAAGTCAACAAGTGTGGTGTGCGAGGAATCCTGTTTGGTTTCTGAAGAATATTTTGCCGCAATTGATGCGATTTGGCTGCGGTTTTCATTCATATATCCCTGCATTTCCTTGCCGTACCTGTCGTTTGCGCGCTTCACGAAGGATGGGATTACCTTGCCAAGCTCGGACTGCGCCTGCGGCGCGATTGCGCGCATTTCTGAGAGAGGCGAGGCATACATTTTTGCAAGAAGGTATTCGAATGCTCGCCCGTTGCCGTAAAAGCCCGCATTGGTAAGCGTGGAGGCCGGAAGGATGCCGCGGAGAAGGTCGCACACCTTTGCCCTGATGGTGGAGGCGTATGCCCTCTCGCTCACGTCTGCTGCGCGCGGGTTCTTTTCCTCCTCCATTTTCGCAAGCTTGGGAATGAGCTTGGCATAAGTGTCAAAGAGAAGGTCGCAGGCTGCAACATACTTGTCTGCAAATTTCGACGCCATGATGCGCTCCTCTCTCAGGTAGCGGTATTTTCCGTTTTCCTTTTGGTCAAAATACACGTAGCGCGTGGATTTCTCCAAAGGCGAAATGCCGATTCTCGCATCCTGCATGAATTTTGTGGCAAGGTTGGAAATGTTCTCTGCTGCAAGGTGCGCGCCGCCCAATTCAGCGACTGAATCATCGCCGTAGCCAACAAGCACCCTGTCGTAGAAGTCTTCCGCTTTTTTTGTTGCGACAATCTGCGACTCGCCCCTGCCGCGGGCTTCGCCCACAATTGCGTCAAAGCCTGATTCAGGGTTTAGAATGAATTCGTCAAGAAGCACGCGCCTCAGAGACTTGCTTGAGCGGGAGTAGCGCGAAAAGAGCGCGCCCTTCACTGCCTCGGGAAGGTTCATGAGGCAGAAAACGTCGGAGGTGGTGCTGGTGCAGAACTGCGAGAGTATGCCCTGTTCGTTTTGAGTAAAAGAGTCCACCCACCCACCGCTTGAAAGATGACTGTGCAGGTTTAAAACGTTTCGGGATAGTAAAAAGCCACCCTATTTAGTTTTTATGGAGGTGGGGTTAATGACTGAAAAAAGGCCGTTTGACATATTGAATGCAGCGCTCAACAACAACGTGGTAGTGGGGCTGAAAGGGGGACGCGACATCCGCGGGCTCATGGTCTCATACGACGTGCACATGAACATCGTGCTTGAAAAGGCTGAAGAGCTTGCAAATGGAGAGGTAAAGCGTGGCATCGGGACCGTGCTTCTGCGCGGGGACTCAGTTGTCTACATCTCGCCTGCCTGAAGTTTTTTTCTTCCGTTTTTGGGCTTGTGGCGCAACGGTAGCGCGCCTGCATGGCATGCAGGAGGCTGGGGGTTCGAAAGCTTTCGTCGGCGAAAATTTGCCGGCTATCGCCGTCAATCCCCCCGAGTCCATTTATTTTTTTCTTACCTCTTAGCCTTGGAAAGGACAAGCAGAGCGCCGCCGCACGTGATGAGATTCATTGCCGCAAAATCATAGAGCCCGCCTGATAAGGCGTCGATGATGAGAAGGGCGATGCCTGCTGCTTGGAGAAAGGCGAATTCGCGCGTGACCTCGGTTTTGCCTTTTGACATCCGTTGATACTGAAGCAGCCATGAAACTGCAATGAGCGCAAGCCCTGCGATGCTGAGATAATGAAGCTCCATCCTATCACCCATTAGGCGTGTGAAGGCAGGCTTTTAATCCTTAATGGAAAAAGCGCAGTATGGCATCGGACAAGATGAGGGCGGCGATAAGCTTTGCAAAGGTATTGGTGGCGCTAGGCGTCGGCTATGCAATCGCGTACGTGTGGAATGACACGCGGGGCGCGATTGACGACATCTGGGTGCCTTACGCCGCAGGCCTTGTTTCCGCAGTCATGGTCTTTGTCCTGCTTTCCAGGCTCAACAAGGGAAGCGGCGACTAAGAGGAAGCTTTTTATTCAGGTCCAATAGGAACAATAGCGGGAGCGGCGGAAGGACGGCCAACCAAGGCGCGATAAGCGCCAACGGAGGAAGTTCTGCCCACCGCAAGAGTCCTATCCCCTTAAGGGGGAATCGGGAACAGAAACGATAAACCGCCCCTGCGGATGAAAATGACGAAAGGAGACAAGGGGTGCGGATTGAAACGGCCCGTGTATGGATACCGGAGTTGTGCTTCGGCACAACTCAGGCGTGCAAAAGCTTCGCTTTGTGCACGACGTGCGCGGTGCAAGGCCTTTGTGCCGCTCAGTCTAATGCCGTCTGAAACAGAAGGCAGGCTACTACCTGCCGCTCCCAACCTATTTCCCTAGCCCGAAGGCTAAACCTCATTTGTGAACCACTCACACCGAAAGGAGTGAGTTTCTTCCCACCAGACAATCATCGCGGAACGATACGCTTTTGCCAGGGCGTGCTTTACGAGAAACGACAGTACCTGCCGCAGACGTTCTGAGACGTATTCATAGAAAATTGTTTATAATCCTTCACAGACCTCCATGCCAGTGATTCCAGTGGTTTTTCAATGAACCTTCGGTGATATCCGATGCAAATTGTTGCAGAGCAACTTGCACAACACTAACTGGATTTCGTGAGCACTAACCAACATTCTTAACCCTTCCTCATCTAATTAGCCTCGTGCCAAGGTAACTCAGAGGCGGAGAAGTAATCGTCTCTGTCGGGTAATTTGGTTAGAGTGCCAGACTCATAGAACCCAACTGCGGATTGCAGAAGGGAAATCGATGAGTGATGAGTGCGCGTCCGCGCACGATGATATACAAAGGCAACTGCGGGGAGAATGTTCCCTGAAACCAGCATCCGGAGAAATCTGGAAGTCGTGTGTTCAAATCACACCCTTGGCACATCTATCTCACTTAGCCGTGCCAAGGGGCCGCGCATTAGAACGCATTAAAACACCTTCTGCCAATAATATTTTGTTGGGAGGATACATATGGCAAAGATGATCTTGCAGGGCGGGCTCTATTACAAGAACCTTAAGGCAAGCGTGGAAACTTCCATAGGCAGCCTTTCCAAGCGATTAGAGGCTGCAGCGGGAGACAGGAAAAAATTGGCGAGCCTGCGGGGAGAGCTTGGCAATATTGGCAAGAAAATTTCTGGGAAGCCGACCTACAACAATCTTTGCCTGGCAAGCATGCGGCTCGGCGCCATGGAGCACGAGCTTGCCATGCTCGAATTTGCAGGGAAAAAGGCAACTTAGCCCTCTTTCTTACCCACATTAATATTCTTTTAAGAATAATTTTCTCAACTTTATTTATATATAAAGAATAACGCAGCACTGCCATGCAGAAAATCAGCGCCGTGCGCGAGAACAGGGGGGAGAGGCTTTCGAGGATAGCCACGGCGTACTTCTTCCTGGCGCTCGATCACAGAAGAAACGGCAAATTCGAGCATTTCATCAGCCGCTCGGAAAAGCTTCATAGCCTTGCAATAAACGAGGAGCCTGATTCGCCTGCGCACAGGAACAACCGCGCGCTTGTGCGCGAGGCCAGGGGGGAGTTTGAGGCTGCCTTCTTGGATTTTCGGGCTGCGAAGCAGCTTTGCAATGGGAACGAGAGCCTTCGAGCGGCAGTTGAGAAGAATGCCATGAAGACAGAGAGGAAACTGGGCATTGAAGAGCGCGCGCCGCTTCTTGAGCCAATTCAGATAGGAATATATACAAACTCTCATTATTACTGACCATGGAAGAGGCAAAGTTCATTGGCACGGAAAGGCGGAAGCTCGGAATGACGCAGCACCAGCTTGCCAAGATGGCAGGCGTATCACAGTCGCTTGTGGCAAAGATAGAGGCTGGCAGCGTGGATGCGGCGTACTCCAAGATAAAGGCGATAATGGAGGCATTGGAGCGCGCGTCGCTGTCGGGCGAGAGGACGGCGCGCGAGATAATGCACACCGGCATAAAGTCCATAACGCCCTCAGACACGCTGCACACCGCATCTTCCGCGATGAGGAAGCTTTCCATTTCCCAGCTCCCGGTCATGGAAGGGGGGCGCGCGGTGGGAAGCCTCACAGAGGCGTCCATACTTGACTGCTTCTCGAAAAAGAAGGACATTGCAAAAGTGCGCGTCTCAGAAGTGATGGACGAGGCTTTCCCGAATGTCCTTCCATCCACGCCAATATCATCGGTTGCCTCGCTTCTGCGCCACCACCCGGCCGTGCTTGTTTTGGAAAAAGGGGAAGTGGCAGGCATAATCACCAAGGCGGACATCCTCCGTGCAATCTGAGGGGAAGGCAGGAATAAAAATGCTCGCGGCTTATTCTCCGCCATGGCAGACAACTCAAAACTTGCATGCGCAAAGCAGGCGCTCTCCGTTGTAAAGCCGGGCATGAGCGTGGGGCTTGGCACAGGAAGCACGGCAGAGATTTTCATAGACCTGCTGGGGAAGAAAAACAAGGAAGACGACATGGATTTGACATGCGTTTCCACCTCGAAAGCATCCGAGGAGCAGGCAAAGAGGCTGGGGCTAAAGACAGTGGAATTTTCCAACATGGATTCCCTTGACGCCGCGTTTGACGGGGCGGACCAGGTGGACCCTAAGTACAACCTCATCAAGGGCCTGGGAGGCGCGCTGGTGCGCGAAAAGATAGTGGACTACCGGGCACGGCGCTTTTACGTCATGGTGGGCGAGAACAAGCTTGTCAAGGCACTCTGCGGCATTGTGCCGGTTGAAGTGATCCCCATGTCCGAAGAGCATGTGAGGCGCGAGCTTGTGGGAATGGGCGCAAAGTCTGCGCAGACGCGCATGGATAATGGAAAGAAATTTGTATCTGACAATGGGAATTTCATTTTGCATGCAGACTTCCCGAAAATACCCGACCCGAAAGCGCTTGAGACTGACATAATGCGGCTGCCAGGCGTGGTGGACAACGGGATTTTCACCTCGAGAAACGTTGCAATAGTGGTGGGGAAGAAAGACGGCACAAGCAAGGTCCTGGAGTAATTCCATGCTGATTTTACCTGAGAAGATGCGGGACGATGTGAGAAAGCCATTCGGCAAAGTCTACAGCGGAAAGGCTGCGATGGACGCCTGCAGGAAGGGGGAGCGCCCGCTTGTCAGCGTGGGCGACCAGTGCGCATCGGATTTGATTGATGATGGCATTGCGCCAGACATACTGATTTTCGACTTCAAGATAAAGCGCGTGGAAATACCGCGCGAGATGAAGGAAAAGTTAGCGCCGCATGCCAAGGAGGCATTCGTGGTGCTCTCGGCAGCAGGAGCGGTGTCGGACGAGCTTGAGATTGCAGTTACGCGCGTGCTTTCCGAGGGCAAGGGCGCGGTGATGGTGGTTGGCGAGGATGACCTGTCCTCGCTCCTTGTGATGGCGCATGCAGGGCATGGCACGCTCATCTACGGCCAGCCCGACGAGGGCGCCGTGGTTGTCCCTCTTGGCGGAAAGGAGATAATGGGGAAGGCGCGCGCGTTCCTTACTGCAATGGAGAAAAAATAGGCGCGGCAAGGTGGCAAGCAGCTAATACATCGTAGTGCGCGGCAAGAACTTCTTTTTCAGCTCCTCGACAACAATCAGCACTGCCGATGCGCCTGCAAGAAGCGCAATGTCCATCGCCTCAAGGGGCACGGTCTTGAAGATTTCCTCGAGGGGCGCGTAATAGACAATGGCAAGCTGCAGCAGCGCCGAGATTATGATGGCTGCGAACAGGTATGGGTTGCCGAAAAAGCGCGTGAATATGGAGTGCTTGCCAGACCTGCAGTTGAGCGAGTTTGCAAGCTGGAGGAATACGAACAGCGTGAACACCGCGGTGTATGATTTTTCAGGCGCGAATGACTGGTAGTAGGAAAACACCGTGAGAGATATTGCAGCCATCATGGCGCCGAGGAATAGGATGGATGCGATGAGATTTTTGCTCAAGAACTCCTCCTTGGGGTCGCGTGGGGGCACGTCCATCTCGGTGTGCTTGGGGGGCTCTGCGCCAAGCGCGAGCGCGGGCGGGCCGTCCACCATGATGTTTATCCACAGTATCTGGAGGGGGAGAAGCGGGATGGGAAGCCCGAGCGCAGGGGTGCCGAACATGAGCAGGAGCGCTGCAACATTCGTGGAAATCTGATAGCGCACGAATGACTTGATATTGTTGAAAGTCGTCCTGCCATAGCGCACCGCGTGCATTATCGAGGTGAAATTGTCGTCCGTGAGAACGATGTCGGACACTTCCTTTGTCACGTCCGTGCCCGAGATGCCCATTGCAATGCCGATGTTGGCCTTCCTGATCGCAGGCGCGTCATTCACCCCGTCGCCCGTGACTGCCACCACTTCGCCGCATTTCATGAACATGGACACTATCCTGTACTTCTGCTCAGGGGTTACGCGGGCAAAAACCGTTGCGGAATATATTGCCTTGCGAAGCTCATCGTCGGTCATGTTCTCTATTTCGGTGCTGTCGTATGCCTTTTGCCCTGGCAAGAGAAGCCCGACCTTGGAAGCGATGGTGCACGCGGTGGGGAGCGAATCGCCTGTGAGCATCACCACGCGCATGCCTGCGGTCTTGCAAAGCTTGATTGCATGCGCCACCTCGGGGCGGGGCGGGTCTTCCATTGCCACAAGCCCGACAAGCACCAAGTCGCGCTCGGTATTCTGGTGCGTGTATTTTTTCTTTATCCCGACTGAACGGTAGGCAAGCGCAAGCACGCGCATGCCGTAGTTGCCCATGGACTTTGCCTCGCCTGCCATTTTCTTGCGCCAATTGGGGGAGAATGAAACCTCGCCCCCCTGGAGCATTATCTTCTTGCAGTGCAGGAACACCTGCTCCGGCGCGCCTTTCACGAATGCCATCCTTTGCCTGCCGTACTTTCGCACCGAGCTCATCATCTTGCGCTCGGAATCGAACGAAATCTCCGCCACCTGCTGGTGGGACGGCCTTGCAAGCCTGTCATGGCTGCAGCATGAAAAGGTCGCAGAAAGGAGCGCCGTTTCGGTCGGGTCGCCGGAGGGCACCTCCACGCCGTTTTCCTCCACGATTATTGCATTGTTGCAAAGCGACATGACCTCCACTGCCCGGCGGAAGACCGGGTCGCGGTCGAATGTGGGGGGGATCGGGGCGCCGCCCTCTATGCTGTATGCCTTCTCGGCAAGCACTATCTGCTGCACCACCATCCTGTTCTGGGTGATGGTGCCTGTCTTGTCGGTGCAAATCACGGTCGCAGAGCCCAAGGTCTCGACAGAGGGCATCTTGCGCACTATGGCGTTTTTCGCGGCCATCTTCTGGACGCCTATGGCGAGCGTGATTGCAAGCACGGTCGGAAGCCCCTCGGGTATGACCGCCACTGCAAGCGTTACCGCCACCACGAACATGTCAACCGCAGTCTCTCCGCGCAGCATGCCTATTGCAAAGAATATCGAAGCAAGCAGAATGCCTGCGTACCCGAGATTTTTCGAAAGCGCGGTGAGGTTCCTCTGGAGCACGGTTTCCTTGTCCTCGGGCTGGGAGACAAAGCCCACTATCTTGCCGAACTCGGTCCTCATGCCCGTCTCCACCACTATGCCGGAGCAGTGCCCGCGCACTATCACGGTGCCGGAGAACAGCAGGTTTTTCCTCTCTGAAAGGACAGTCGGCTGCGGAAGCGCGCAAGCCTCCTTGGAGCTTGGGCGCGACTCGCCCGTGAGCATGGACTGGTCGCATGCAAGGTTGGTGGACTCGATTATCCTCACGTCCGCAGGCACCCTGCTTCCCTCCTCAAGCACCACCACGTCGCCAGGCACCAGCATGGTGGACTCTATCATCATGTCCTTGCCTGCGCGCATCACCACGCAGCGCTGCACCACCATCCGCTTGAGGGCCTCCATTGCCTTCTCCGCCTTGTACTCCTGGAAAAATCCGAAGAACACCGCAATCAGTATTGCGACCGTGATTGCCGTGCCGTCTATGAGCTTGTTGGAGTCCACGGTGAAGCCTATTGCGAATGAGATTGCGGCTGCTGCGATGAGCATGATTATGGGGAGGGAGCGGAACTGCTTCAGGAGCATGGAGTACCATTGGTCGCGCTTCATTTCCACAAGCTTGTTCTGCCCGATTTTTTCGAGGCGCACCTTTGCCTCGTTTTCACCCAGGCCTGCATTCCCTGAGCGAAGCTCCTGGAAAACCGCGTCAATCTGAAGCGAATGCCATTTTTGAGTCTCCATAGCAGAAGAAAGGCAAAACACAATTAAAAAGCCCACTTAGAAGTCGGTGATTCTTTTCTGCTCATCCTTGCCTTTGCGCTTTTTCCTTTCCTTGGCGCCTGCCGCTGGAGCGTGCTGCCCAGGAGATGCGGAATGCGCGAACTTCAGCTTCATCCTTCCCACAATCTTTTTCATGTTCTCCTCTTTCTTCCTGGAAGAGTGCAAGTGCCCCTCGTCGCGCGTGCCAGTCGCGACCAGGACGACCACTTTTCCTGCGCGAAGCCTCCCTGCCCTTCCTCTTCTTTGTATGGAGCGGATTTCGGAAGGTATTGGCTCGAAGAAAACCACAGTGTCAACTGAAGGTATGTCCAATCCTTCCTCGCCGATGGATGTTGCTGCCATTACGGAGAATTCACCGCGCGCGAAGCGCTCTATTGTTTTCCTTTGCTCCTCCGCGGTCACGCCTTCCTTCTTTCCCACGAAGCGCTCTGTGGAAAATCCTTTTGCCCGCAGGTATTCCACAATCGCCTTCACCGAGTCGCGGTACTGCGCAAACACCAGTGTTTTCTCATTCTTCGCAGAAGGCGCGGAGAGGAGCTCTGCGAGCTTTTCCAGCTTGGGGTGCGCCTCTGCAGCCTCGCATATCCTCACAGCCTCCATGAAGCGCCTGTCTGCAAATATCCTGTGCCTTGCCTTGGTGTCCTCCCTTGCCTCCATTTTCTTCACATAGGAGAGGAATGGCGCAGGCCCCTGGGTCTCGATAAGCTCAAGCATGTGGGAGAGGTTGAAGACTGATGCGTAGAAGGAGAGCGCGGTGTACCTGCTCTTTTCATTCATCCTCAGTATTTTTGCGCGAAGCTCAACTAAAGCGCGCTTGGAGCGGAAAGGCACATGCATGCCAAATGATGAGAGCCTGTCTGCCATTTCATGGAGCATTTCCTCCAAAAGCAGCCTTGCCTCGGTGAAGCTTTTCCCCAAAGGCACATATATGTAAGTGACGTCAAGGGGCATCATGTAAGGCAGCACGTCGGCGTCTTCTGCGGTCCGTATTTCTATGTTTTTTATGCTGAGGATTTCCACTATTTCCTGGATGCGCGCCTTGTTGCCCCCAGGCGAGGCAGTGAGCCCCAATACCAATGCGCCTGCTTTTGCACATTCTGTTGCAACATAGGTGTATGCGTAATTGCCCACTGCGCGGTGCGCCTCGTCCACCACGCAAAGCGAGATATCTGCCGTTGCCCTGCCTTTTTTCAAGTCGTTCTGAAGTGTCTGAGGAGTGGAGAAGCATGCTTTTCTCTTCCACATCTCCTCGCGCTTTTTCGGGGAGATTTCGCCTGTTATCAGCGCAGTGTCTTCTTCCGGGAAACTAGTCATCTCCAGAAATGTCTTGTGGTGCTGGCGAACCAATGGCTTTGTGGGGGCAAGGAAGACCACGCGCCCTGCTTGCAATTTTCCTTCCATCACGAGGAATGCGACAAGCGTCTTTCCTAAGCCAGTGGGAAGCACCACCAGTGTGTTCCCGCGCGCAAGCGCGGAGGCTGCAATGGATGATTGGTAAGCCCGGGGCACAATGCCCTCGCGCAGGAATGGTATCGCCATGGAAGGAAGATGGGGCGCAGGGTTTATTTACTTGAGGGGAGTAACATCAGCATCGAGCGTGCATTGCTCGATGTCTGATGCATTTTGCTGCCCACTTTTTGCTTCGCAAAAAGGGGCGCCTTCGCCTGCTGGCGAAGTGCGCGGCAAAATGCACATGCCAGTGGAGGGGCGGCGTGGATGCCACTCCAAAAATGGTGGTTATGTGATACTTCCCAAAGCGCCTGTTGAAAAGCTGATACGCGAGGCCGGCGCGCGCAGGGTGAGCGATGGAGCAGCGGTTGAGCTTGCGGAAGTGCTTGAGAAAATCGGCAATGACATTTCCGTCCGCGCGCTTCGGCTTGCAAAGCATGCTGGAAGGAAAACCATTACCGCGGCGGATATCAAGCTGGCAAAGCCGTGAACTGAACAAGCACCGAACGAAAACCGATGTGCCATTTTGCGGCGAACCGCAAAATGCATCAGATTTTTGTTTGGTTCGCGACCAAACAAAAACCGAATCATTTAAAACTACTTAGAGGACAGCATAAACCATGAAAAATCCATTGGCATTTGCGCTATTGCTCATGCTCGCACTTCCGCTTGCATATTCCGCGAGCTCTGCCTCGTTTTCCACAGGCTCGGCCAGCCTGCCCGAGAACATTGAGATGGGCGGGCATTTCGGCAATTATACGCTTGTTGCATATTCTTCAGGAAACAAAGTGACAGTTGCCATCTTTGGCGCAGATGAAAGCCAGCCTGCGCTTGCCTCTGAGATAATGTGGCTTGTGCAAAATGAGAAATTCTATACTCTATGCGATGTTGGCGCAATGCCATCTCCCGTAAAATGGCAGGAGGCATACTGCAACATGAACGGTGCATGGGAGGGAGAAACTGCGATTGCCCCTACCTCAGCACCTTCGCCAGCCCCCGCGCCTTACCAAGACAATGCGGCAGACAGGTCTGCAATGGCAATATCAGGCGCTTATCAGGAAAAATCATTGAGCGCGCCAGCTGCGCAATCAGGGCTTGGCACTGAGCAGATGCTGCAGCTCCTTGGCGCATTCCTCGCTGTTTTAGTTGCATCTTACCTAATATTGCAAAGCAGGCACGAGCCAGTATTTGACCCTGCAACAGAAAAATTGCTTGACAACCCCACGCGAGCAGGCATAATGGAGGAGCTCTCCTCAGCTGACAAGATACCCACTGACATTTCCAACAAGCTTGGCAAGAGCAAGGCTGCGGTTGTGGAGCACCTTGCAGCGCTTTCAGAGGCAGGGCTTGTGGAAAGAATTGCCACGCCTGGCAAGAAGTTTGTTTTCTACAAGCTCACGCAGAAAGGCAGGCAGATATTGCTGAGAAGGGCTGGCTAGAGGACTTTTTCCAATTCGTCAGTGTTTATCTCAGCTTGGCGGCAAATGCAGCGAAAGACGAATGGGTTCAAATCCTCATTGCCATGCACCGGCACCGTGATACGCAGGGTTTTGCCATTCGCATCTTTTGTAAGATGAACGTGGCTCCCTTTTTGACGGATAACCGTAAAGCCGAGCTTGAGGAGCGCCTTGATTATTTCTTTTCCTGAAACCTGCCTTGACATTCTAACCAGATAAGGCATCGAAAGGACATAATAAAAATTTATGCTGTGGAAACCAATCTATGGAGATATTTGGATTCCCAGTGGTCGTTTTCCCTGAAGGCAAGGGCTACACATCATGGTGCCCTAAGCTTGACGTTGCCTCGCAAGGCAAGACAATTGGCGATGCGCTTGACAGCCTGAAAGAGGCGCTTGAGCTGCACCTTGAAAGCATGGGTGAAAAAGAGCTTGTAAAGCTTCGGGGAAAGCCCTCAGAAGGGATATACACCACGACGATAAATATTCCCCTGCCGTCCTGATTTTGGCTACCTGTTCTTTTTCCGCCTTCGTTTCGCATCCACTATCACCGCATGCGCTGCGCGGTGGAAATGGCGCTTTACCTTTGCTTTCCTCAGGATTCTCAGGCCCTGCAAGGTGATTCCCTTCTTTGTCGCCACCATTTTCTCCAAGTCCATGGGCTTTATCCCCTTTTCCAAAACAAGCGAGCTTGCGCCTTCCGCTGCTTTTGCGGATAATGTGAGCGCCTGCGCGTATGTCAGGCCGTGCTTTTCCCCTGCCTTTGCCATCCCCTCGATTGCTGCAAGGAAAAATGCCATTCCCGAGCCTGTGAGCATGGCAAAGTCAATGTCCTCTTCCTTCCTTGCCCGGATTACCGCGCCTGTGGGCGCCAGCAATGCCTCTATTTCGTTGGCATCCATATGGGACTCCGCATAATACATCGTGGTTCCCTTGCCAATCTGAACGGCTAAATTGGACATTATGAGGGCAACCCGGCAGCTTCTTGGCACGCGCTTCCGAAAGTATGACATTGGAAGCCCTGCAACCACGGAAATGATGAGGGTGCCGCCCAGCTCCTTTTGTATCTCTTCCAGGAGCGCTGCAGTGGCATCGGGCTTGACTGCGATTATTATGGCATCCGCGCCTTCCACGGCCTGTTTTGCGGTTTTTGCGACATCGGCGCCTGTTTTTCGCGCAAGCGCGGCTGCTTTTGCGTGCGAATGGTCGCACAAGACAAGCTTTGCGGCATTTTTCCTGCTTATGCCAACGGCTAAAGCGCCGCCCATCTTGCCAACACCTAGTATGCAAACCTTCATGCACTGATTTTGGAGCAGGGGTATATAATGGCTTTCTATGCGTTTTCAGTCGTTTTTGATGTGAAAACAACGAAATTACACTAACTTCTGCCGAAAAACATAAGTCGCGCGCTATGGCGGGACAAGGCAAACCATTAAAAACCACCTCCGGCATAATTACTGACGCAGACCAGAAAGAGGTAATGGAGTTATGCAAATGGGTACGCGAGGGCATCAAAAACGAACTGAAAGTAAGCCGGCGGGCAGAAAATTTACTGCACTGAAGAAAGCCGGCAAGGTGCTTGGCGCGCTTTTGGGCGGCGGGCTGATAATAACCTCCTTTCCGACAAAAACCATTGCACAGGACAATGCCAAACAGCCAATAAACAAACCGGCTGGCAAGCAGACAGAAATCACGATGGCTGCAGCCAGCAAACTGCCTGCGAACACCTACACCGTGCCCGCGCGGGATGGGGAGGGTGTGAAGACTGCCGAAACCACTTCAAAACTGGCGCCAAGCCCGAGAGCGTATGGTGAGAAATTCTGCGAAGCAAATGTCAAAGATGATACTGTGAAAATAAAGATACGTATTGACAATATTGTGCACTATTTTGATGTTCAGACTTCTCTTTTTGGAAAGATTGGATTGCCCAACGCTAGCAACAAAGACATCGCAGCTGTAGCTTATGATAGGGCGCACAACAAGGTTCATTTCATAACAAGAAAGGGGATATTAAGTCTGACATTAGATATGAACGAGATAAGGAATGCAAAGACAGTTGGAGCTAAGATAGAGAATAATAAATTTGACGCGATTTGCCCGCCAGACACTGTAGACCTTTTCACAGGCATCAATAGTTTTTACGTTTCCGAGGATGGCTCTCGAATATTCATAGCAAATCCGTTCGGATTCATTATACAGAAACCAGAGTATAAGAATTGTTTTCCATGGACTAGCCTTGGAAAGAAAAACCCTATTACAAACCCGACTATAGATTCAGAAGACTATGCAGGAAAGACAATGGTAAGAATTCGGGATCCGACAATGAAGATGAACAATGGGAAGAATTATAAGGTATTTTTTGATTTAGATACATTTGAAGTAGGTTCGTTTGAGTATTAGGGGCGTTGAAATGGGCGACGAGTTAACAAGAATAGGCACGGGCATGATGAAAGTGATGCCCATTCAGCAAACAGAAGTAAAAAAAACGCCTCCAGCCACCGAAATTATATCAAATTCCAGCAACAATAGACAAGCAGTACGTTTGCTCAGAAATGAAGGTTATGACGTCAAAGAAGTTAAAAACAATGAAACCGAAAAGACATACCCCCCTCCGACTAGTTTTCTTAATGTTATTGGACTTAACAAGATGAATGATATAACGATTTGCGCAACAAGGAATGGGGAAACTTTAAAGATAAGGAATGACCGGGAATTTACTGATGTTGTTCGAAAATATGTTGAAATAAACGATCAGGTTGACAAAGCCAAACCGAGAGTATTTTCCGATGTGAGCAGCGGGCAGCAACAAATGATGGAGTTTATAGATGCAAGTCCTATGAGCACAGATGACAAGCTACAGTCAAAGAAATGCATTGAAGATAAGAATTGGACTGGTCTTTACAACATCCTCGAACAAAACAACCTTCTTGATAAGTTCTTGAATTGGATGAAGCAGGAACTTCAGCGCATGAACAGCGGCGCAGGGGCCTCTACGCCAGGAGAGAGGCAGATATCCTACCAGCAAGACTTGGCACTTAATACGAAGCAGAACAAAGACGAAAATGACTTGCAGGAGAGAATAGACAAACTTCTTGAGAAGTATGGTGGAAAGAAAGATTGACTTTTACCCTATCCCGCGAAATACCCGAATCTCTGCGCAAACGTTATTGCCGCCAGCGCTGCGCCTGCGAAGAGAAGGAACGAGGTGCAGGTTGGGCAGAAGGGAACAAGTGCGAGCGCGGCAAAGAGGAGGATGAGACGCTCTGCGCGCGGGAAGATGCCGGGCTGGCGCGCGAGTTTCTTCGCGTCTGCGACTTTCCTGTGGTCTGCGTACGCGGTGGCAAAGCTTGTCATGCATGAGCCGAAGAACAGGAAGCAGATTATCCATGCCCCCACTGGAAGGATGAAGGGAGGGAGCGCGTAGAAGAAAAACGAGCAGGCGAAGAGGAACTCCACCAGCCTGTCAATCATGCCGTCTATATAGGCCCCGCGCGCGGAGACTTCCTTCCTTGCGCGCGCAACTGCGCCGTCAATGGCATCAGTGGCGCCTGAGAGGATGAAGAAGAGAATGGAAAGGAACGGCTGCTGAGCATAGGCAAAGTAGAAGCCTACAAGCGCGAGTAAGAGCGCACAGACTGTTATCTGGTTGGCTGAAAGCGGAAGGTGCGAGAAGAGCCTGCCTGCTTCTTTCTGGAAAGAGGCACCAACAGAAGTGGTTTTCAGAGGCATTTGCTCCCCTTTTTGTGTTTTCCCAAAAGCGCTTCAATGCTTGTGGGAGTGGTCTTTTCAGAGCGCGACTTCAACACACTTTTTATGAAGCTTTTCTTAAGCGGCAGCTCATCTACAGGGTGCCAGTCGTGCTTGTCCATCCACAAAACATCCGCTTTGGTGAAATCCTCTTTATTTTTGAACTTCACCCGAAGCGTGCTTTTGTTTATCCTTTTGCTCTTTGGCATGCTATACCTTCCTAACGATAAATTCTTCAAGCTTGCTTTTTTTCTCCCCAATAATCATAATATTCCACTCCCAAGTGCGTTATCATCTCCTCGCCCATGAGGTAACGAAGCGTGTTTTTCAGCTTCATGTGCTGGATGAACAGGTCGTGCTCGGGGTAGAGGCTGTCTGCGTGCATGGGCGCCTTGAAGTAGAAGGACAGCCACTCCTGCATGCCCGACATGCGCGCGCGCTGGGCAAGGTCCATGAAAAGCGCGAGGTCTAAAACAATGGGCGCAGCCAGTATGGAATCCTTGCAGAGGAAATTGATCTTTATCTGCATGGGGTAGCCCATCCAGCCAAAGATGTCTATGTTGTCCCAGCCTTCCTTGTCGTCGTTTTTCGGGGGGTAGTACTCAATTCGGACTTTGTGGTACATGTTCTTGTACAAGTCAGGGTACAAGTCAGGCTGGAAAATGTATTCAAGCGAGGACTTCTTGCTCATTTCCTTGCTCTTGAAAGAGCCTGCGTCGTCAAGCACCAATCCGTCGCGGTTTCCCAGTATATTTGTGGAGAACCATCCGCGCACGCCTAGCATCCTTGCCTTGAACATGGGCGCAATGGCGGTTTTCACAAGCGTTTGCCCTGTCTTGAAGTCCTTGCCTGCCACTGCAATGCCTTTCTGCTTTGCAAGAGAAGTGAGCGCGGGAATGTCCACTGTGAGCTGCGGGGAGCCGTTGGCATAGGGGACGCCTTCCATTATTGCTGCGTAGGCGTAGATCATCGAGGGAGATATCATGGGATTGCTTTCCACCAGCCCCTTTTCAAATGCCTCAAGGCTTTCATGCACAGGCTGGAGAGTCATGTAGGACTCTGTGCTTGCGCACCAGACAACGACCATTCTTGAGAGGTTTTTCTCCTTCTTGAAGTTCCTTATGTCCTCGCGCAGTTGGTTTGCAAGCTCGAGCTTGTTCTTGCCTTTCTTCACATTCGACCCATCGATGTTCTTGATGAAGTTCTTGTCAAACACCGCTTTCATTGGCTTGATTTTCTCAAGCTCGTCCTTTACTATGTCAATGTGCTCCTTTGAAAGCACGCCTGCCTTTATGGCGGCTTCGTATGCGTTGTCTGGGAAAATGTCCCATGCTGCGAATTCCAAGTCGTTCAAGTCGGCAAGGGGCACAAAATCCTTGATGAGAGGCGCCTTCTTTGCGTCGCGCTTGCCAAGCCTTATTGTCTGCATCTGCGTGAGGCTGCCGATTGGAAGGAGCTTTTTCTTCCTTGCAAGCATCACGCCTGAGATGAACGTGGTGGACACCGCGCCCAATCCCGGAAGGAGGATGCCGAGCTTGCCTTTTGCAGGTTCTATTTTCACTTTTGCCATATAGGACACCTCTGTGACTATTATATGAAATCTATAATAGTATAGGATTAAAAGAATAGTGCTTGCGCTCGAGGGTTAGAGCTGCTTGAACATCCTGTACGTCTTGCCCACGCCTTTGAAAAAGACAGGCTTGACTGTGCGGTAGCCGTTCTTTTTGTAAAAGCCCACTGCATTGATTGCGGAGTGCGTCCTGATTGCCTTGAATTTTTTCTTTTTGGCAATGCGTTCCATCTCGCGAAGAAGGCGGGTTCCGACCCCGCGGCCGATGCAATCAGTGTCGACGAAAAATGCGCCAAGCCAGCCGTCATTGGACAGGTTTGCCGTCCCGATTATGCGGCTGTTTTCCACAGCAACGACCATGGTGCAATTTTTCGCCCTTTCCACAAGCTGCTCGGGAAGATTTCTTCTCACCAGGTGTGCCACGACACGGGAAGAATAATGTTTCGAACTGACTTGTTTGAGCGTTGTTACTATGCATCTGCTCGTTTTCACTGCGTCTTTGTCCTTGAATCTGCGGATTTCCATGGCATTTGAAATGAGCAACCATCATTTTTAAACTCGCTTCGGCAGAAATGCTTTCGCAGGGATGGCGGAGCCCGGTTTAACGCGCCAGACTCAAGATCTCCGCGCTACGGCGCGGCATGCGTTATCTGGTGACTTAGGTCTTCGGGAGTTCGAATCTCCCTCCCTGCACTAATATTTCTCCTTAAAGAAGGCTCGCCGCGTATCCTGCCAATCCCACGCCAAGCGCGAGAAGGGAGGTTTTGCGAAGAGAGATGAGAGCGGCGTGGTCTTTTTCAGTTGCGCGCGCGGCCATGATAGCCATTGCTGCGAATGAGAATGCCGTGAGGAGAACCAAGCCTAGCGAGAGGATGTTGGCGCGCAAGCCAAGCGCGAATGGAGAAAGAGAGAAGGGCACGAGGAGCGCGTAGAGAGCTGCAGCAACGAGAAGCGCATTTTTCTTGCCTATTACTACTGGAAGGGTGCGCGCGTTTCGGTGCTTGACGTCTCCTTCCATGTCCTCGGCTGACTTGATTATCTCGCGCCCAAGACCTGCGACAAATGCCACGAGCGCGATTGCCCAGATGTAGGAGGATATGCCTGGCGACACCACTAGGCTGCCGAAGAGGAAGGGGATTGCCATGGAGGCTGCGATGTAGATGTTTCCGATGAGCGGAAGCTCTTTCAGCTTGAAGTTGTAGGCTATTGAGAGGAAAGCGAAGAGAAGAGTGATGTAAAGCGCGGCTGATGGGAGAGGGAGAGCGGCTGCGATGCCTATGATATAGCAGAGTGAGGCTGCGAGGAGGGCGCGCGGGGGGGAAATTTCGCCAGATGCGAGAGGGCGGTCGGAGCGCTTGTTCGCCTTGTCGGTTTTGACGTCAAAGTAGTCATTGAGCGCGAATGAGCCCATTTCTATGAAGACAGGCACTGCAAGCGAGCAAAGCAAGAGGGGAAGCGCGGGAAGCGAGCCTGAGAGAAGCTCGCCTAGCAATACTGCAATGGCTAGCATGAGCGCGTGCTCAATCCTGAAAAGCCGCTTGTAGGCTGAGAAACTACCCATGGAATGCTTGGCGAGGGGGAGGTTTAAAAGGTGTATTTTCCATCTCTTTCACGTGAGAGGTATGAACATATTCCATATTGGTTTGCCTAGGACGTTTCTTGGAGTGCCGAATGAGGAGAAGGGAGCGCGCTACGTCGTGCTTTCCTCGCCTTACGAGGGCACGGTGTCATACGGCACTGGCGCCAAGCGCGGGCCCAACGCAATTATCGAGGCATCGCGCCAGGTGGAAACGTACGATATTGAGGCAGGCAAGGATTTTGCCGAGTGCGGCATCTACACAGCGGACGAGCTGGAAGTGAGCCATTCCTCGCCTGAGAAGAACTGCGAGTATGTGCAGGAAGCGGTGGAGGCGGTGCTTCGCGAGGGCAAGGTGCCCATTTTGCTTGGCGGGGAGCACTCTGTTTCAGTGGGCGCTTTCAACGCAATTGCTGCCCTGAAGGGAGCGAAAGATGTATCTGTGCTGCACCTCGATGCCCATGCCGACATGAGAGATGAGTACGAGGGCACTGCTTGCAACCATGCGTGCGCGATGAGAAGGTGCAGGGAAAAGCTGCATGCTGTTTCTGTTGGCATTAGGAGCTACTCCAAGGAAGAAGCAGATGAAATCAAAAAGCAGAAGTGCGACATTTTCGGCGCGGAGTTTGACGAGGCAAAAGTGATTGCGAAGCTGAAGAAAGATGTTTGGGTGACGATTGACCTGGACGCATTTGACCCCTCAGAATGCCCGGCTGTCGGCACGCCCGAGCCTGGAGGCATGAAGTGGAAGCAGGCGATTTCGCTTCTGAAGAAAGTGTGCGAAACCAGGCGCGTCATTGGGTTTGACGTGGTGGAGCTTGCCCCCATTCCAGGTCAGCACGTTTCTGATTTCCTTGCTGCAAGGCTGGTTTACAAGTTGATTTGCTATATGGAGGCAAACAAAAAGTAGGAAGTGGCGCAGATGGCGGACGAAACGAAAACTTCGGCAATATCAGGCTTTTACAAGCTTTCAAGGAGCGAGCGCATTGCAAAGGTGGCTGCTTTTGCAGGCTTGACTGAGGAGCAGAAGAAGCAGATTGCCTCGGACTCGCCTCTTGGCTTTGATGTGGCAGGAAGGATGGCGGAAAATGCTTTAGGCCTTCATGCCATGCCCTTTGGCGTGGCAACGAACTTCGTGGTCAATGGAAAGGAAGTGCTGGTGCCCATGGCAATCGAGGAGCCCTCGGTTGTCGCAGCAGCCAGCAATGGCGCAAAGCTTTGCAGGGACACTGGAGGCTTTTTGGCAGTGGCAGATGCCCCAATCATGGTGGGGCAGGTGCAAATCGTGGGCTTGAAGGACGCGGGAAAGGCAGTGAGGGAACTTAACTCTAAGAAAGCCGAGATAATCAAAACCGCAGAGCCTTTTGCTGCCGGCATTGCAAAGTACGGAGGGGGCATACGGGCATTTGCTGCAAGGACATTGCCAACAGAGAGAGGGGAAATGGCAATTGCGGAATTTGATGTTGACGTGCGCGACTCCATGGGCGCAAACACCATAAACACCATATTGGAAGGCGTGGCGCCAAAAATAGAGGAAATATCCGGCGGAAAGGTCCGCCTCAGAATACTTTCCAACCTCGCTGTGAAGAGGCTGGTGAAGGCAAAGGCTGTTTGGAAGCGCGACACCATTGGCGCAGAGGCAGTGGATGGCGTGCTGGACGGCTGGGCATTTGCAGACGTGGATGTTTTCAGGGCGTGCACGCACAACAAGGGAATAATGAACGGCATTGACGCGGTTGCAGTGGCAACAGGCAATGACTGGCGCGCAGTGGAGGCAGGCGCGCATGCATTTGCAGCCACAGGGGGAAGGTACCGCTCGCTTACGCGCTTCAAGAAGCTTTCAAACGGGGATTTGGAAGGGGAGATTGAGCTGCCCCTTGCAGTGGGCATTGTGGGGGGCGCAACGCGCTCGCTTCCATCCGCGCAGGTGGCGCTTGCCATACTCGGGGTGAAAAGCGCGCAGGAATTGGCGTGCATCATGGCATCAGTGGGCTTGGCGCAGAATTTTGCTGCCTTGCGCGCGCTTTCAGGCGAGGGAATACAGAAGGGGCACATGGCGCTTCATGCGAAAACATTGGCAATTGCAGCAGGCGCAACTGGCGAGCAGGCAGACAAGATAGCCGAGCGCATGATTGAAGAAAAAGACATTTCCGCTAAAAAGGCAGCTGAGCTGCTTTCCAGCATGAAGAAGAAAGAGAAAAAGTAGGTCAACAGCCCAAGCCTAAAGGCTTTGGCTTGCTGATGGATTATGAAGATTGTGAGTAAAAAGATAAAACCTGCCTTTACCCATGCCTGAAAGGCATGGGCTTCGGGCTTGGGATGTTGGTGCATTTTGATGAAATTTGATACCAGGGAAATTATCGCGATTCTCATTGTTTTCCTCCTGCCTTTGGGCTTGGGGCAGTTTGTGGCAAAGACCACGCTTCCTGAATATGGCGTTGCCGTTCAGATGATGGGCGCAGGTGCAGAGCCGCTGCACATCGCAGTGGCATCCTCGCTTGAGAAAGCGTATGCCTCGCTTCTTGGCGTGCCTGCTGCGTCCACTTCGGCAATTGTGGGCTTCCTGCTCATCTTTTCCCCGCTGCTTCTTGCGCTCACTTCACTGCTGCTTTACTTTGCATGCAGGGGAATAGGATACAAGAAAACCCAGTCGGTGTTTGCAGTGGTGCTCTTTGCCCTTTGCTCCACCGTGGCGCTCTCGTTCATGCCAGGCATTTATGGAAGCGCGCAGCTTGCCATGCTGCTGTTTGCAGCGTGCCTTGTGCCGTTTGCAGCCTTTGTGAATAAGCCTTCCAGGATGGAAATGCTCGTCGCTGCAGCAGTGCTGGGCTTTGCAGCAGGCTATGTGAACGCGGTTTTTGCGCTTGCTGGCGTTGCGTTCGCAGTGGCATTTGCTTTTGCCCACCATAAGAAAAAGGAGGAGAAGAACTACTTGGCAATGCTTGGCGTGCTTGCGATTGTCTTTATCGCGTCGGGCTTTTTGTCGCCTGAAAAAGCCATGCTTTCATTCTCGGCTGACAGCTTGGCGCAAATTGCAACAGGCATGCCGTTCCTTTTCGCAGGCGCTGCAGTCTGCCTCGGTCTTTTCTTTTTCGGCACGCGCGACACGGAATATTTTGCGCTGATATTGCTCGGGGCTGCGCTTGCCGGCTTCTCCCCGCTTGCAGCAGCCATCCTGTTGGTTTTCCCGGTTGCAGAGGGCGCCACCAAGATGATGGAAAACATTTCAAAGGGGGCAAAGCTCGCAGCGATGTTTGCCTGCGCGTTTTTCGTGGTGTTCGGGCTTGTGTACGGGGGCATGGCAATCTACCCTGCGCTTGGCGCTGCGGTGATGCTGGGCGTGCTTGCCCCGCTGGTGCTTCACCTCTATGAATACAATGCGCGCGCGGTCTTCTCGGTGATGGGCGCAGCCCTTCTGCTCTTCTCGCTTTTCTTTGCGATATTCATCCAGATGCCGCCTGCAAAGGCAGGCTACCCAGATTACACCGACCCTGCATTGGCAGAGGCATTGACCTACCTTTCAGCAAACGGCGCGCAGAAAATCTCTACGCTTGAGAGGGTGGATGCGCTGGCATTCTATTTGCCCGGCGTGGCGCGCGAGAACGCCGCCAACGTGGAGAAGATGCTTTTGTCTGGCAACACAAGCGCGGAAGCCGGCACTTACCTAGTGTTTTCATTACCCTCGCTTGAGGCATTGGCGCAGAAGGGCGGGTTTGACGTCTATTATTATGCGCAGAACTACACGAATGCGGATTCTGCCACCGCCTATGCGCTGTTCGTCTCGCAGCAGGGAAGGCTGGTTTCCCGCGAGCTTGCCATTGGCGGGAAGTTCGCGCTCAAGGACGGGGCTGCGCTTGACGGATACGGAAGGTATTATGCGCCAGTCTCGCTTCCGCGCATGGTGATGCTGTCCGGCACCAAGCCGATAAGCGACAAGAACAACAGGATGCTGGTGCTAGGCGAGGGAGAAGTGCCTCCGCGCCTGGTGGGCATCTATTCGGGCAAGGACAAGGGCGTAAAGCTTTCCAAGGAATTCTCAGGTGTGGCGGTTTACAAGGTGAACTGATGGTGGACATCGCATTCCTCGCGGCAATACTGGCAACTGCTTTTTGCCTCACATCATTTGCCATGCCAGCAGTGATAAGGAAGATGAATGCCGCGGGGATTGTGGGGCACGACGTCAACAAGCCAGGCAGGCCCGAAATTGCTGAAATGGGAGGCTTGGGCATTGTGATGGGCGTGATAGGCGCGCTTTTGCTCGCAATGGCAATGAAGACGTTCTTCGGCTATGCATTTGGCCTCCAGGAAATAATGGCTGCCATGCTCACCATGGCGATAATAGCGCTCATCGGCATTTTCGACGACCTGTTTGACATGAGGAAGGACGTGAAGACGCTTTTGCCCATGATTGCTGCGCTTCCGCTTGTTGCTTTGGCCGCGGTGGGAAGCACCACCATCTCGCTTCCGTTCATAGGCCCGCTTGACTTTGGCATTTTCTACATCATCGTGCTCATCCCGCTTGGCGTGACAGTGGCTGCAAACCTTACCAACATGCTTGCAGGCTTCAATGGCATGGAAGCAGGGATGGGAAGCGTGATATTCGCCTGCGTGGCGCTTCTTGCGATTGCGAATGGCTCGACGGAAATGGGCCTGATTTCGGTTGCCATGCTAGGCGCGCTTGCAGCATTCCTGCGCTTCAACTGGTACCCGGCAAAGGTGTTCATCGGGGACATCGGCACGCTTTTGATCGGCGGCGCGCTTGCGGTTGCGGTGATTGTGGGAAACCTGGAGTCCGCAGGCGCGATATTGGTGGTGCCTTACCTCATTGACTTTGTGATAAAGGCTTACCACAAGTTCCCAAGCACGGAATGGTGGGGCGAGTGCAGCAAGGATGGGAAGCTTCATCCGCTTGGCGGGAAGGTGCGCGGGCTTTGCCAGCTTGTCATGAAGCGCACAGGCGGGATAACGGAGCAGAAGCTGGTGCTCCTGTTCATCGGAGCGGAAGTGTTATTTGCCTTGCTTGCGATTTTGCTGTATGGGAGGAACCTTTTCCCCTGAGACGGCAGCATGCAGATGAATATGATGTTCGCGATAATTTGGAGATGATGTTGTGATCGTGGTAACTGGCGGCTCTGGATTCATTGGCACGCACCTTAGCGGGCGGCTGCTTGACGACGGTTACGATGTTAGGATTGTGGACATTGTGCCGCCTAAAGCTGGCGTGAAGGCGGAATTCGTCCGCGCATCCGTGCTTGATTCCGCGCGCCTCACAAAAATACTGGAAGGCACGGAGGGCGTGGTGCACCTTGCAGCGCTCATCGACGTTGCAACATCAGTGGCAGACCCGTTCTCGGATTTCTCGGTGAATGCGGCAGGCACCATAAACGTGCTTGAGGCAGCAAGGCACGCAGGAGTGAAGAAAGTGGCTTTTGCCTCCTCTGCAGCAGTTTACGGTGAGCCCGTAAGGCTGCCGGTGGACGAGGAGCACCCCACTGCCCCAATGTCGCCTTATGGCGCTGCAAAGCTTGCTGCCGAGAGATATGTGCTTCTTTACAACTCGCTTTACGGGATGGAAAACACTGCGCTTAGGCTTTTCAACGTATTTGGCGAGGGGCAGAATGCATCGAGCCCGTATTCAGGCGTGATAACAAAGTTCGCAAATGCCATTGCCGAGGGCAACCAGCCCATAATTTTCGGCGATGGCGAGCAGACGCGCGACTTTGTGCATGTGGACGACGTGTGCGAGGCGTTCGTGCGCTCCATCGAAGGGCAGGGATGCAGCTCGCCCCTGAACATTGCTTCCGGCGTGGAAACCTCGGTGGCAGAGCTTCTTGAGACCATGTGCGGCATTTCCGGCGCTGATTTTTCCCCGACATACATGCCGGAGAGGAAAGGCGAAATCGCGCGCTCGGTTGCGGACATCAAGCTTGCAAGGAAGAAGATAGGCTACTCGCCAAGAATGGCGCTCTCGCAGGGCTTGCGCGAGCTATTGGAGGCAAGCGAGGGCGCGCGCTCCATTTTCAAGCCGAAAAAATAGATGAGGATATGCCTGATGACAAGCCGGCGCTGGCGGGAAGGGGTTTTTTCAAGAAGCCAGATTATATTTTTGTCTTCAAGAACTGGAAAAGCATGGGCGGGATATACGCATATCCTGACCGCTTGGAAATGAGAAGGGGCTTTTTGAATTTTGGGAAAACAAGCGAAACGATTTATTTCAGGGATATTGTTTCATTCACATTGCATGCAGACAAGCTGGCCGGGCAGGATTTCAACCCATGGATTGAGATAAAACATATGAAAGGCAGTGCCTTGGAAAATTTTGAGTTTTACGGCGGGGCGGGCTCGCCCTCTGGCGCTACAATTATGATTGCTGAGTGGATGGAAAGAAAAGGTGTGAAGAGAAATTAACTGCTTGCTTTCTTTCACCAAGGCTGTTTAGGCGATTTTCCCTTACTTCATCCCAAGCGCCTGCTTGACTGCCTTTTCCACCATTTCAGAGTCGAGGAAGAACTGGGAGATTGCGCGGCGGAACATTGCCTCATCCTTAAGGGGCTTGCCGTCCAGCGCATCAAGCTCGCGCATGCGAAGAGTGCCGTCAGGGGGGTAGCAGTATTTCTCAACGTCTCGCGAATCCCTGCCTTGCTCCATTGCAGCTTTTGCAGCGCCCATGGCCCCGATGATGAAGATTTCCAGGTTGCGCCTGACTATGCGCTCTGCTTCGAGGTCGCCGGCAGGGAAGCTGCGGTTGTAATAGGTGCCAGCCACGGTGGCAAAGCCTGCAGCCATCCTGGCCTCGTGCCATTCCGGGGCTTTGGCGCCTGCTTCGCCAGCGGCGGAATGTTCCTTGGCAGCAGCGCCCACAACCTTGCCTGCAAAATCCACGTCGCGGAAGAACTGGTAAACCATCATGGTGAACGGGAAGTTCTTTGCCATCTGCTTGCCTTTTGTGGTGAAAAACAGGCGCGCATCCACGCCATTGGCATCGTTGCAGAGCCCGTGGATGAGCGTGAGGTGGCGGTTGGATGCCGTGTCGGTCGGGGCAAGGGGTTTGTAGACCCCGTCTGAAAGAGCTTGCTTAGTAACGCGCTTCACTTCAGAAACCATGTTTGAAAGATTGCCGCCATGGCGCAGAAGCGTCTCGAATGCAGCGCCCTTTGCCTGATACGAGCGCACATATGCACAGCCGTCCAGCTCTACTGTTGAGGCTGGCCGTTCCTGCTTTTGGCGCATCACGAGCCCGCCTTCCGCCTGGATGCGCCTGCCCTTTTTCTTGTGGCGCCAGCGCTTGCGCCTGCCGATCTGCTCGTAATTGAAGGAAAGGTCGAATTTTGCCTTCTCGCCGCGCTTGGCAGTGGTGGCTATGCCTTCCGGCTGAGGCGAGGCTGCCTCGGAGATGCGCTTGCGCCTGCCTTTGCCGTCGCCCTCGGTTTTGATTTCGCCTTTTTGGACCATCATTTCAATCACTTGCGCGCCTTATTTCATGCCAAGCGCGAGGTCTATCACGCTTATGTACTGGTTTATGCTCTCGTAATCGGTTGTGCGCCCGATGTCCAGCCAGTAGTCGGTGAAGGCAAAGCCTCCTATCTTTTTTCCAGACTCAAGCAGGCGCGGGAAGACGTTGTTTGCAAAATCCTCGCCGGGCTTGATGTACTTGAAAATCTCGGGCTCGAAGATGTAGACGCCGGTGTTGACGTAATTCTCCACAATGGGCTTTTCGCGGAAGCGCGCGATGTTTCCGCTTGCGTCAAGGTCGGCAACCCCGTATTCCAGGGGCACGCCTTTCTTGTTCAGCGCAATGGTTGCGATGTTGCCAGACTTCTTGTGCGCGGCAATCACAGCTGCAATGTCAAGGTTGGAGAGATGGTCGCCCATCATGACGACAAATGGCGCGTCCATCTTCTTTTCAAGAGGAAGGATGGAGCCGGCCGTGCCCATCTCGCTTTTCTCAATAGAGTAGTGCAGCCTCATGCCCGTCTTGGCGCGCTCGCCGTTGCCGAAATAATCCTCTATCTGCTCATGGAGATAGCCGACTGTGAGATATGCGTCAGTCACGCCTGCGCGCGCAAGCGAGGAGAGGACGTATTGCAGAATGGGCTTCTTGCCAAGGGGCAGCATGGGCTTTGGTATGGTGTATGTATAGGGGCGCAGCCGCGTCCCCTTCCCTCCGCATAGTACGATTGCTTTCATGATATCACTCCTTTGGAAAATTACCTGAACGAGATTGCCTGCACGTGAAGGGCGCGGAGCTCCTCGGCTGCCTTGCGGGGAAGCTTTCCCTCGACCACCACCATCATTTTCGGCTCGGGGTACAAGTCAGGGTCGTCTGTGATTATTTGCCTTATGCCCACCTTGTGGCGCGCAAGCACTGACGTGACTTTTGCAGTCAGCCCCACAGTGTTCGGGTCGGCGTCAATCTCTATTACGTCGTGCCCAAAATGCTTTGCCGCGCGCGAAACGTTTGATATCGGGAAAAGGGAGGAGAATATATCGAGGAGCTTGGGGTCTGCTGCAATTTCGCGAGCAGTCTCTATCACCACGCGCCTGTCCACGCCCAGCGCCCTGCCTATCTTCGCAGGCGCAAGCCCTATGCTGTCGCAGTAGAGCATTCCCTTCCCGTCTACGCGTATCCCCAGGCGCAGCATGGTGGAAACCACGCGGAGCGCAGCGCGCTTGCCGGCGAAGCGTTCCTCAAGGTATTGGAGCATATGTACACTATTGCACAAAAATGTTTAAAAAGGGACATGAACATAATGGAAGCTACGGTGATATTCATGAAGGTCAAGCAAAAGCCAATGAACAAGGATGGCGGCGGGATTTCGCCCGCCACCACGCTCATGCACGGGTGCACGCTTGGCAAGAGCGGCGTGTTTAAGGGCAAGGGCATGGCAGAGGGACTTGAAACGGCAGGCAACAAAGGGGCGCAAGATGGAAAGACGCCCCTTGGCCTTTGGCAACCAAATAGGACAGAAAAAATCATCTGTTAACGGCTATCATTACCCGAGCATGGTGGTGCCGCAGGAAGGCAAGCGGGCTAAGTTTGAAGATTTCACGCCTTTCACAAGCGGGTTCTGCTAGCGCGCCTATGCTTTTTCCACTGCGCTTTGCACTATGTCCTCATACTCCTTCATCAACTCATCTGCGCGCTTCTTTGTCTTGCCTTCTGCAAACACGCGCATGTAGTCCTCTGTGCCTGAAGCGCGCGCAATCACCCAGCCATCGTCAAAGTCGCAGCGCACGCCGTCCACAAGGGTGATGCGCGCCTTGCTTCCCTTTGCATGCGCCTTTGCAGCGTTGAGGCCCCCTGCTTTTGCCTGGGCGCCTTTTGCCCCTATCCTTGTCTTGCTGTTGAAATATTCGGGCAAATCTCCCACAAGCACGCCCAGTTTTTCATCGCATACCATTTCGCATATCTTTGCAGCTGCAAAGATGCCGTCCTTGGCAAGCGAAAAGCGCGGCCAGATTATCCCGCCCACTTCCTCCCCGCCTGAAACTGCGCTTGTGCCGAGCAATGCCATCTTTTCGGAAAGATAAGGCGCGCCCACCGCAGTGTAAATTGTCTTTGCCCCCAATGCAGCGCATGCTTCCTCCACGCACCTGCTGGTTGCAACCGTGGTGACAATGAGCTTTTCCTTCTGGCGCTTGTTTTCTTCGCACGCCCTCACAGCAGAGACTGCAAATCCCTTGTCCCCGACTATCCAATTGCCCTTCTCATCCACGAAGACCACGCGGTCGGAGTCCCCGTCCCAGGCAACCCCCAAATCGCACCCCTCGCTTTTCACTGTTTTGAGAAGGGATTGCACATTTGCCTCGGATGGTTCCGAGGGGCGCCCTGGGAAATTGCCGTCGATTTTTTCATTGACAGCAATCACTTCGCACCCTAGGGACTCGAACACGCTTTTGGAAAGTGCAGATGTTCCATTGCCAAAATCAAGCGCAATCTTCAGCTTGCGCTTCTTTATTTTCGAAGCTTTCACGCCTGCGATTGCTTCCTTTGCATGCGCGGGTACGGCTGCCGGGAGCGGGCGCGCTTTTCCAACTGATTGCCAGTCTGCGTGGGAGTAGGTTTTTGCAAGCGCAGACTGCTCAATGAGCGCTCCGCGCTCGTGAGAGACTGCCACGCCTTTTTCATCCACGAACTTGAGCGCGTTCCACTCGGGCGCGTTGTGCGAGGCAGTGATGATTATCAGCCCGCCTGCTTTCTGGCGCGCAAGCGTGAACTCGGCAACCGGCGAGGAGGCAAGCCCGATGTCAAGCACGTCCTTGCCTGCAGACATTATGCCAGAAGCAGCTGCAGAGTGGAGCATGGGGGAGGTGAGGCGCATGTCGCGTGCCAATACAATGGCCTGCCCTTTGCACCAGGAGGCAAACGAGGCAGACAGGTCGAATGCGAGCGCGGGCGCGAGGACATCGAGCCTTCCGCGCACGCCGTTGGTACCAAACAAAGCCATTCAAAAACCCAACATTCTTTTCATCGGCATAAAATTTGGCGGTGATATTAATAAGCCCTGACTTGGATGCGGTGGCTCGGTCGGGGGGAGAGCATATAGTATGCGTTCATTTCCTCAGAACTTCCCAGTGGCCTGCCCTTGTCATCCCAACCCTTCGGATTGCGCCCTTGGTTTTCAGTTTTTCCAGATATTCCTTCACGGTGTCCGCGCTTATTTTGAGCTTGATTGATAGTGCCGTGCGAGATATTCTAGGTTCCTTTCGCACAACGTCAAATATTTTTTGCTCAAGGGAAGACAGTTGAACTTGGGGGGTAACTTGGGGGGTAACTTGGGGGGTAACGTCCCTCATGAAATCCACCGCAAAGCCTGTCTTGAGGCGCTGGAATCTTACCATTACGCCGTTCTCCTTGCACGCATCGTGGATGCGTTTCAGCCCCGATCCCCATTTTTCAACGTCCTTGGTGCGGTACATGCCGTCTGCTATGATGGGATTTCTCAGGATGGATTGCTCGGGCTTTTTTATGAAGTCCTCAGGCGCCAGCCCTGCAGGGAACTGCCCGGGGTTGTAGATTTCAATGCGGTTTTTGAAGATGGCTATCTTGTTGCTTTCCGGTGCAAGGTAATCCCTGTGACAAAACGAATTGACAAGCGCCTCGCGCAATGCATCTAGGGGGATTTCAGGTATTTCCTCGCGCTCAAGCTTTCCAAATTTCACGCGCCACTTCATGTGCTTTTTGACATATTCCTCGCATTCCTTGAGCAGATGGAAGATGTTCTGGTTTTCAAACTGCTGGATGTCCAAAAATGTCAGCTTATCCGTCCCTGCAAAAAGCGCAGCCTGCACCTTGATTGGGTTTTTGGAGGAGAACAGCGCCTGCGCGGCGCGCAGGGGCTTTCCATTCCTTATTAGCCCGAGTTTTTTGAGCGTGGCTTCCGCACTTTGGAACTTGAAATCTATCCGCCCTGCAAGATTTGCTTTTTTGACAAAATCCTTCACAGCTTTCGGGCTGATGTCCTTAAGCGTGCAGTCGGCCATTTGGTTGTCCCACGAATGGCTTTGTCTTGCTGAAAACAGGTTTCCCAGTTCGTGCATTGAAAGCTGTCTGTCCTCGTCTCCAGTCCGCATGAAGGCACGCCCACGGCAGGAGTATGGCGGCTGTCCTCCTTCGAAATGCACGCGGATTGTGTTCTTGCCTGAAACGTTTTCGTGGATGATTTTCGGGTAAATTCTTGGCTCTATATGGGCAGCTATTGCCTGTGAGATTGTGCGCAGGGTTTTTGGTGAAACAATCTGTCCGACAACAGTGCCATCATTCTTCACCCCAAACAGAAGTTCGCCTTTCCCGTGCTTGTTGAGAATGGCTGCTATAGATACCAGCGCCTCTTCAAGCTCGGAGGTGGATTTTTTGAATTCCAGAGTTTCAGACTCTGGAAGAATCCTCTCATGCATGGAAAAATTCCGCGAATTTGACTTAAAAACATTCATAGGGTAGGATGCCAGTGAAATTTCCACTCCCTAACACTAATTTTCCCAAAACATCCTTATGTTCAAGAAACAGGCTTCAGAACTGAGAGGATTAACTGCCCTTTTTCTCAGGTTCAACGCCCATGAGGGCGACTTTCTCCGCGATGGAAACAAGCTGGGCTGGAATGCGCGCCTTGCCTGCCGCAGAGTGCAGCAAGTCAACGTCCTCGCGCTTGAAGGTGCGAAGCATTAGCGCCACGGCGCCGAATAGGGCAAGCCCCACGCAGCCCATTATGCCAAGAAGCGCAAGGTATGAGAATTTGTATGCGTAAAGCGCAATGTCGCCCTCGCCTATCGCAGGTATGCCGGCTGCAAGCGTTGCTGCAACGGGCTTGAGGAGCATGATTGCAGCAAACGCAATGGCGCCGGCGATGAAAAGCTTGTAGATTTCGCGCGGGGTCCGGTAATCAAGGTATTGCTTGCCATAGCGCTCGAACATGAGCGCCGAGAGCAGGAATGCCACTGCAGAGGCAAATGCCGCGCCTTCCATGCCAAAGCCAGGGACAAGGAGGACGTTCAGCATGACGTTTGCAATGCCCGCCGCGATGGCAACGTTGAGCTCAAGGCGCACCAGGCGCATGCCTGCAAGCGCAAGCGTGATGGGATAGATAAGCGTGGAGAACATGAGCCCCAGTATGAAAATCGCCATTGCGTTGCCCCCTGAGCGGTACGAGCTTCCGTAGAAGACGGAGAGCATCTCGCCTGCGAACGCCATGGTGGCAAGCGCAATCGGTATGGTAACGAAGAGTATCCAGCGCTGCGAGGTCTGCACCACTTTGCGCATGGTGGCGAGGTCATCCTTGCCGGCAAGGCGCGAGATGACTGGAAGGAAGATGCTGCCGAATGCGCCCGGGAAGACCATTATGGTGAGCGCAAGTTGCGTGGCAATGGAGTAGATTGCAACCGTCTCGATCGCAGTGGCGGGATTGCCGAAATAGCCCAGAAGCACGCGGTCGGTGGAGGAGATGAGCACCCAGAAGGATTGGACGATGGTAAGCGTGATGCCGAAGGGCAGGATGTCGTGCACCAGCTCTGAGTTGGAAAGCGGCTCGCCCCCATCGGCTTTATGATCCTTCAGGCGGCGCAGGACAAGCGGCGCGCCCAGCACCAGGATGGCCAGGAAGGAAAGCGTGAAAGCGATTGAGAGCGTGAACAGCGTGGCGCCGTAAATGCTGAAAAGCGCGACGGTGAACACGAGCTTTGCAATGTTTTGCACGTTGCCAAGGAACTGGCACGCCTTTATGTCGCCCCTGCCCTGCAGGTAGTTGGTGATTACCTTGGACAGGTTCTCGAAAACCACGTACGCCGCAAGCAGGCGCAAGCCTTCTGCAAGCGATGCGTTCTGGTAAATCGCGCCGATTGCGTCTGCGAAGATGAAAAGCGCTATGGAAAGCGCTGCGCCCAGCACCAATTCCACCGCGAAGCTTATCCTGAGAAGGGACAATGCCTTGGCGCCCTGCTTTTTCGCCTCGTAAAACGGGATGTAGCGCTGAAGCGCTGCAGGAAGCCCCAAGTCGCGCCAGAAGCCCACCACGCCTATCACCGAAAGGGCGAGGTAGAACAGGCCGACATTCTCCTGCGAGAACGCGCGTGCAACGTAGATTGCGTAGGCGAACGAGACCAGCTTGAGCGCCAGCGTGCCCACCAGCCCCCAGAAGCTGCCCCACGCAACCTCATGGGAGTGCTTTGCAGCCTCGTCAATCGCGCCGGGCTGGCTGGTTTGTGATGGCGCCCTGGCTTGCCCTGCTGAAACGCCAATCGCGCCTGGCGCGTTGCCCCTGGCTTGTGCTGTTGCGCCGTCTTCTGCCATGGCTTTGGAATGGGCGGGATACTTATAAAATGGTATTTGGAGTGAAACCTGCATGGAACAGGACCCATCAGAGCTGACCGCTGTTGTGCTTGCAGGGGGCTTGGGCACGAGATTGCGCCCAATTACCGAGAAGGTGCCAAAGCCATTGGTGCCTGTAAAGGGCAGGCCGTTCCTTGACTTCCTGCTTGAGAAAATCGCGCGCATGGGAGTGAAGAAATGCGTGCTTCTGGTCGGGTACAAGGGAAAGATGATTGAGGATTATTGCAAGGACGGGAAAAAGTGGGGGCTGAAGATTGCATACTCCCATGAAAAGGAGCAGCTGGGCACCGGCGGCGCGCTGGTGAACGCTGTAACGCACCTGAAAGGCGCAGCGCTGGTGCTCAACGGGGACAGCTATTTGGACATCGACGCGCGCGCATTCTATGCATTCCACTGCAAGCGCAATGCGCAGGCGACGGTTTATGCAATGCAGGGCACGCTTGAGACAAGGGGAGAGGTGGTGGCGGACGAAGCCGGGCGCGTGGAGGCGTTCCGCGAAAAACAGTCAAGCGGCTTCGGGCTTTTCAACACAGGCGCGTACATCATCGAGAAGCGCGCGGCGGATTTCCTTGCGCAGAGGGTGTTGGAGAAGAAGCTCCCGGCTGCGTTTTCCATGGAGCATGACGGCTTCCCGCTTTTTGTGGAGAAAGGATGGCTGTTCGCCCATGTCGGCACAGGGAAGTTCTTGGACATAGGCACTTTCAAGTCCTTGGAAGAGGCAGGGGAAGTCCTGCCCTGAATCGTTTCCCGCGAGTTCAGAGGATTGCTTTGCCCTCCAGACTGGTTTTTCTCATTTTTCATAATAGCCAAATACGCGCCCATTCGCCCTGATAAACGGCCCTGGGAAGTTTGGATGCTTGATTGCTTCGATTTTCTCGGCGAAGTCCTTGTCGTCGATGCCGATTTTCATGAATTCCTCGAACTGCTTCCGTGTTGTCGCAGTATGCGCCCATTGCTCGCCGTTGGGCACGGGCTTGCCATTTCTTAGCTCTCCAACCGTTTTGTAGAGCAGAGCAAGGCAATAGTCGAATGACCTGCTGAAAATCGCCCCGCAGCCTTCTTCACGGTATATTGGAAACCGGATTGTGGAGTAAATCTCGCCCGCGTCGAAGTCATCAGTCATTTTATGCGCAGTTACACCATACTCCCACTTTCCGCATTTCAGGGCATCATAAAGCGCATAGCTGGCGCAGCCAACTCCAGGATGTTCAGGGGGAGCAGGATGAAAATTTATCGCCAAACCGACTGAATTGAGGATTTGCGGCGGCACTTTCCATCCAGATAGGAAATTGAAAAGGTAATCCACATCCCTATCCTCAGTAGCCATTATCAGCTTCTCCAAATCATGCCCCTTTCTGCGCTCGCATTCAGCAACGAGGCGCATTTCGAATGATTTTTGAATGAAGGAGATCGCCTGCCCATTAAGATAGTCGTGTCCTTTTTCCAATAGCAGGATACATGTTTGTTTTTTCATGGTTTCACCGACCCGGCGTTGGGATGACTATACACCGTTTTCGGTGTTCTGTTAAGATATATAAGACTATACTACTTCTGGAGTAATGTCCAATAATCTTAACGTCGAACTGAAAAATTGCCTTGACAAGATCAGAGTCATTGCCAATCCGCATAGGTTCAGGATACTTGAGCTTGTATCGGCAGAAGCCATGAACATCAAAAGTATCAGCAGGAACATCGGCCTGTCCTACACAAAATGCGCGGATTATGTCAGGATGCTTGAAAAGGAAGGATTGGTCGCCAAAACAAGAAAGGGAAGGGACACGATGGTAAAGAGTAATGTTTTGCTGAAAGATGACGCTATAATCTTCAACAAGACAAAAACGAAAATATAAAACTTGCCTGAATCCAGTGCAATCATGCTAGCCCAGAATAGATTGCTGCCGTTTTCTGCGCCACGCTTTCCCACGAGTATTTTGCAGCCTTTTTCCTTGCCTCGCGCATTTCAGGCTGCAGGTCTGATTTTTCAAGCTCGGATATTTTTTCCTCAATGTTTCCGCGCAGAAGGTAGCGCTCGGGCTTTTCAAAAAGAGCTGCGAGCGTGGCTTTCACCTCGCCCACGTCATTGGAGAGGAACGGGCGCTCCATTGCAATGGCTTCGAGAAGCGTGAGGGGGAAGCCTTCGTACTTTGAAGGGAGGATTACATATCGGCAGCGCTCGTACTGGGAGGGCATCTTGGAAAATTCGCATTCCGCAAACTCAGCCCGCCTGCCCATCTGCCTTGCCTGCGCCTCAAGCTTTGCGCGCGTGCCACCCTCATCTGGACCTATGAAAAGAAGCGGGAGGGAAGAGCACTCCAGCATGCGCTGCACGCCCTTGTCGGGGTCCAGCCTGCCGACATAGCACGCGCATGAGGCTTGCCTGTAGCTGCTGCTTGGCTTAAAAAAAGACAGGTCAATGCCGTTTGGAAGCACTGAGATGGGCTTTTTCGTTTCCTTTTTCAAAAGAGGCAATATGTCGCCGGACACGCTGATTATTTTGGCTGCGCGCCAGAAGATGAAGGGCGCCATGAGGTAGCGGTAGACGTAATAGAATAGCCTGCGCGCCCCGCTGATGCGCGGATAGCCGTGGATTGTCCATACCAATGGCTTCCTTCGCAGCAGGGAAATGAGCGCGCCGAAAAATGAGTAGAAGTTGCCATAGCCGTGCACGTGCATGATGTCAAAGTCTGCGCGCAGCGCAGAGAAAAATTCGCCGATTGGAAAGCGGAGCGAGGAGAAAAGCGGGAGGGACGCGCCCTTGCCGCCCACCACCTGCGCCTTCACCCCGGAAGGAAGCGCGCGCGTGAGGCTGAGCACGTGGTTGGCAATCCCGTTCCTTTCGCCATAGGTGTGCACGAAATATAGGACCTGCATGTTGGCACTTCAGTTGGAAAACTCGTTTTCCACCATTTCGCAGATTGCATGGATGAGAAGGATGTGCATTTCCTGGATGCGCGGCGTCACGTCTGATGGCGCCTTGAGGACAATGTCTGCCGTGCTGTCAAGCTTGCATGCCTTTGCGCCCACCAGAACAGCGGTGGATGCCCCGCGCGCGCGGGCTGCGTTGATTGCCAGAACCACATTAGGGGAATTGCCGCTTGTCGAGATGCCAATCACGACGTCGCCTTTTGAGGCAAGCGCCTCCACCTGGCGCGCAAAAGTTTGCTCGTAGCCATAATCGTTGCCAATTGCAGTGAGGGCGGAAGTGTTCACGGAAAGGGCGATTGCAGGAAGCGCGCGTCTTTCCTTCATGTACCTGCCGACAAACTCGGCAGCCATGTGCTGCGCGTCTGCTGCAGAGCCGCCGTTGCCGAAAACAAGCAGCTTGCCCCCGTTCTTGAACGAGTGCGTAATTTTTGAGGCAAGCTTTTCCACTGAGGAGTGGAGCGCTGCGTCCGACTGCAGTTTTTTTGCGGCTTCGATATGCTCCGATGCGCGCCTGCTCAATAGGTTGTCCGCCATGAAACCATCCCCTCGAAATCGTAGTTGAAGTTCACCGCCCGCGCGCCCTGCTTCCCGAGCGCGTTGGCTATCCGCTTGCGGTCGGAAACATCGCAGATGAGGAAAAGGAATCCCCCTCCGCCTGCCCCGCAAAGCTTGCCCCCATATGCCCCATTTTGCCGAGCTATCTGGTACAGCTTGTCAATCCCGGGCAGGGAAACGCCAGGCAGCATCCGCTTTTCCTCCCAGGACAGGTGCAGCTCCTCGCCGAGCTTTCTTGAGTCGCCTGCAATCAGGGCGTCCTTCATGGAATATGCCAGGTCGCGGATTTTCCTGATGTGCCCCACGGATTCGCCGTTCGCATCCACGTCCTCCTCCTTCTTTTTTTCCAAATCGTGCGCATGGGACGCGCGGGGGAACGGGGTCTCGAAAAGCATCATGGACGAGTGCCACTCTGACACCAGGTCCTCCTGGAGCCTGAGCGGGTATGTCTTGATGCCTGACTTTGAGAATTCGATGAAATTGAACCCGCCAAATACCGCAGCATACTGGTCCTGGCACCCGCCTGAGCGGCGCAGCACCTCGCGCTCAAGCCGGTTGGCAGTGAGGGCGAACATGTTCCTGTCCATCATGGGCTTTCCCGCAAGGTTGAACATGGCTGCCAGGAGGGAAACCATCAGGGCTGACGAGCCTGCAAGACCGCTGTTCTTCGGAGCCATGGAGTGTATGAGAAGCTCGTACCCCCCCTTGGGGTCAAGCCCGCACTCGTGCATCACGGCTTTCACTATGTCCACATTGTCCTTTTTGCTTCGGTCAAACTCAAGCTCCAAGTCCGTTATCTCGCGCGTCATTTCCCAGTCATGGGACACAATATTGGTGGACTTTGCCCCGTTCTTGCTCAGCTTGGTGTAGGAGTAGAGGTCTATTGCAACATTGAGCACTGCGCCGCCGTGCTTTTCAAAAAAAGACGGCAGGTCCGAGCCGCCCCCGCCTATGCCTATCCTTGAAGGGGCGCGCGCCTTGATATACAGGTTCTTCATGGGAGTTATATGCGGGGCACCCTTTTTATACATTGTCGGAAGAAATGCATCCAAGAGGGGATGGCGTGAAACCCGATTTTGACAGCGTTGTGGAAAAAAAATTGTCAGCCATTGCGCGCTCAGACAAGCGCGTGCTTGTGACTGGCGGCTCGGGCTATTTAGGGTCTGTGCTTGTGGAGATGCTGGTGGGCAGGGGATTTGATGTCACGGTCGTGGACAACCTGTCCTATTCCCAAAACACCCTGTTCAACCTGTTCCATAGCGGGAACCTGAAATTCGTTTTTGGGGACGTTACAAACGAGAAATTCATGGAAAAGCTCCTGGGAGAGGGCAATTTTGACTTCATTTTCCCGCTCGCAGCTGTGGTGGGCTTCCCAGTGTCTGAGCAAAAGCCAGAGATAACCTGGATGATAAACCATGGGGCAATAGTCACGCTTTTGAAGCACCGAAAGAAAGGGGCAGGAGTGATTTTCCCGACCACCAACTCCGGCTATGGAATCACGGACGGGAAAAGCGAATGCACCGAGGACTCGCCCCTGAACCCGATTTCAACTTATGGTAAGAGCAAAGTAGAGGCTGAAAAGGCCGTGATGGCAGCCGGCAATTCAGTCTGCTTCAGGCTTGCCACGCTGTTCGGCTTCTCGCCAAGGATGAGGACTGACTTGCTTGTAAATGATTTTGTCCACAAGGCAGTCAGTGAAAAGTCCATCATCCTCTTCGAGCGCAAGTTCAAGAGGAACTTCCTGCACGTGCGCGACGCAGCGCGCGGATTTTTATGGGCAATGGCGAACTGGGAGAAGATGAAGGGCAACACCTACAACCTTGGGCATCCCGGCTATAACATAAGCAAGGACGAGCTTTGCCAGCTCATAAAAAAGCGCGTGCCTAGCCTGAACATTTTCTACGCGGAGATCGGGAGCGACCCTGACAAGAGGAACTACGTGGTGTCAAATGCGAGAGTGCTTGCCACAGGCTTCACGTTCAACCACTCGCTTGAAGAGGGGATTGAAGAGCTTGTGAAAGGCTACGAGGCCTTCAGGGACTACCGCTTCAAGAACTATTGAATGGTGCTTTGATGAAGATACTTGTCACAGGGGCGCACGGCTTCATTGGGAGCAATCTAGTGCCAAAGCTGAAGGGCGCAGGGCATGAAGTGGTTGCGCCGTCCCGGGGAGAGTTTGACCTGGCAGAGCAAAAAGACACGCGCGCGCTTTTCCGCGACGTGCAGGCAGATGCAGTCATCCACCTGGCAGCGCGCGTGGGAGGGATACTTGCAAACAAGACATACCCCGGGGAGTTCATCTACCAGAACATGGGCATGAACACCATTTTCCTGGAGGAGGCGCGCCGTGCAGGCATCAAGCGCCTCGTCTATTCTTTCTGCGGCTGCTCGTTTGGCAAGAATGCGCCAAACCCGATAAAAGAGGAATATCTTTTCCGCGAAGGTGGGCTGCCCGACGAGAATGCCATGTTCTACTCGCTTGGCAAGGCGGCAAACCACCTTCAGCTCGTGGCATACCGCAGGCAGTACGGGCTGGACTGGGTGTCGCTCATCCCAGGCAATGCATATGGGCCTTATGATAATTTCTCCGAGAAGAACTCGCACGTCATCCCTGGTCTGATACGCAAATTCCATTTTGCAAAGGAAAGAGGAGACAAGAAATTCACGGCATGGGGAAGCGGGAAGCCTGTGCGCGACTTTGTTTATTCTGAAGATGTTGCAGATGCGTTTGTCCTCGCGCTTGAGAAGCACCACGAGGAAATGCCGGTGAATGTCTCGTCAGGAGTTGGCATGAGCATAAAGGAGACGGTGGAAACCGTCGCGCGCGTTGTCGGCTTTGAAGGCAAAATCGAATGGGACGCAAGCAAGCCGGACGGGCATATGGTGAAGGTATTTGACGTCTCGCGCATGCGCTCTGTGCTTGGCTTTGAGCCGAAAGTGGGGCTGGAGCAGGGCGTGAAAAAGACATACAAGTGGCTTGTGGAAAATCTTGATTCTGCCCGGCTGTGACGCTAGCGCTTTTTTTTCGACATGAACTCCTTGAAGCATCCCGCGACATACTCGCGCATTTCGTGCGTGAGCCCGGGGTACACCCCTATCCAGAAGGTGCCCTCCATCACGGCGTCGGAGTTTTTGAGGCTGCCGGCCACTTCGAACTTCCTCTTCCTGTAGGCAGGCTGGCGCACTAGGTTGCCGCCGAAAAGCATGCGCGTCTCGATGTGCCTTGACTCGAGGAAGGAAACGATTTCGTTCTTTGTGAAGCCTGCATCCTTTTTCACGGTGAGGGGGAAGCCGAACGGGCTGGGCTCGGCATTGGGAAGCTTCTGGGGGAGCACGAACGCGCTTTCGTACTGCGAAAGCTCGCGCATGAAATAATCGAAATTTTCCCTGCGGGCAGAGATGAACGATGGGAGCTTTGCAAGCTGCGCAAGCCCGATTGCAGCCTGCATGTCGGTTACCTTGAGGTTGTAGCCGATATTCGAGTAAATGTACTTGTGGTCGTATCCAAGCGGCAGGTCGCCCATTTTCCAGGAGAAGCGCTTCTTGCAGGTATCGCTCTTGCCAGGAGGGCACCAGCAGTCACGGCCCCAGTCCCTGAACGAATCCACCAGCTTTTTCAGGAGGGGGCTTGAGGACATCACCGCCCCGCCCTCGCCCATGGTCATGTGGTGCGCAGGGTAGAAGCTCACTGTTGCCAGTTCGCCAAATGTGCCGACAGGCCTGCCCGCAACTTCCGCGCCCACTGCATCGCAGCAGTCCTCTATCAAGTACATACCGTGCTTTTTCGCGGTTGCCGCGATTGCCGCGGCATCGAACGGGTTGCCAAGCGTGTGCGCAACCATGATTGCCTTCGCGCCTTTCTCAGCAGCCTCGGCAATGCTTTCAGCCGAGGGGTTGTAGGTGCCGACCTCGACATCGACAAAAATAGGGACCATGCCATTCTGGAAAATCGGGTTCACCGTGGTGGGAAAGCCAGTGGCACAGGTTATCACCCTGTCGCCCTGGGAAAGCTTCCTGTCGCCCAAAAAGTCAGATGTCAGGCAGGAAAGCGCAAGCAGGTTTGCCGAAGAGCCCGAGTTGGCAAGGGAACAGAACGGCGTGCCGAAAAACGAGGCGAAGGAAGATTCGAACTGGTCGGCATATGGGCCGGCCGTGAGCCAGAAGTCAAGCGAGCTTGCCACAAGCATGGATAGCTCCTCCTTGCCAAACACCCTGCCGGCATAATGCACGCGGCTTTTGCCAGGCACGAAAGGCGCCGGGGCAAGGAACGCAGCGTAATCTGACACTTTGGAGAGTATCTCTGCCCGCAATTTTTCCTTCCCGCTGTTTTCGCTCATGGCCTGACCTTTCCAGTGTTCTTGAAATAGGATGAATACCATTCAATGGTCTCGCGCAAGCCATCCTCGATGCCGTACTTTGCCTTCCAGCCGAGAACCTCGCGCGCCTTCTTGGCAGAGAGGTGCTGGTTCCGGATTTCGCCTGAAGCGGTGTTGAGTATTTTGGGCTTGATGCTCCTTTTCATGAGCTTAGATATCAGCGCAGTCATTTCCAGAACATCCATCTGCAGCTCGTTTGAGAAGTTGAACGCCTCGCCGGAAAGCTTGGGTGAGAATTTTTCAGCAAGCGTGCAGTACGCAGACACTGCGTCCTTGACATAGATGTAGTCGCGGATGAACTTTCCATCCGAGCGGATGACTGGAGCCTCGTTGTTCCAAAGCGAGCGGATGGTGCCTGGCACTATCCTGTTGAAGTTCATGTCCCCTCCGCCGAAGAAGTTGCCGCAGCGGGAGATTGCGATGGGCATTGCATATGTCTTTGCATATGCCTGGGAAATGAGGTCTGCGCAGCTTTTTGACACGTCATAGGGATGCGTGCCCTGGAGCGGGCTTTGCTCTGTGTAGGGGAGCTTTTCCTGTTCGCCATATGCCTTGTCAGACGACGCGACGATTATCTGCTTTATCGACTGGTCGTGGAGCCTTGCAGCCTCCAATAAGTTCCAGGTGCCCTCGATGTTCGCGCGGAAGGTGTGCACAGGCGAGCGGTTGGCAGCCTGCACGATTGCCTGCGCGCCAAGGTGGAATATGGTGGCAGGCTCGTACTCGTTTATGGCGCGCTCTATTGCGCTTCTGTCCTCAAGCTCGCCGCGCACCAATACCACTTTGGAGGACAGGCCTTCTGAGAAGAAACGTGAATCCGGGACTGTGTCGCGCACCAGGCAGGCGACCTGCGCACCCTGGCGCAGCAGCTCCTCCACCAGCCAGGAGCCCACCAGCCCGCTTGCGCCAGTGACCAGCACGCTTCTTGATTTCCAGAAATCAGCCATGGATTCGCCTCACTTCCAAACCTTCCACGGGCGGTTGCCCTCGTCCCACATCCTGTTGAGGTCAAGGTAATCCTTGTACGTGTCCATGGAGTGCCAGAATCCCTCGTGGCAGTGCATGGACATCTTCCCCTCGGAGGCAAGCCGCTCGAAAGGCTTGCCCTCCAGCACGCAGGATTCGTCAGCGTCAAGATAGTCGAAAATCTCTTTTTTGAAGGCATAGTAGCCGCCGTTCACATAATCGTAAAGCCTGGGCTTTTCCAGGAATTTCTCCACTGTGCCGTCCTTTTTCGCCTGCACCAGGCCGAACTTGGAATGCGGATGCACACCGGTCAGGGTGGCAACCGAGCCTTTCTTCTTGTGGAATTTCAATAGCTCAGAAATGCTAGAGTCTGTCAGCCCGTCGCCGTAGGTGGCAAGGAAGTCGTCCGCCCCCACATACTTCTCAATCCTCTTCACGCGCGAGCCTGTGTTGGACTTGAGCCCGGTGTCCGCAAATGTGATTGCCCAGTCGTCGATTGACTTGTCGCGGTGGATGACGTCGAGCGAGCGGTCGCCCATCCTGATGGTGACGTCGTTTGCCATGAGCTCGTGGTGGAGGAAGAACTGCTTTATCATCTCTCCCTTGTAGCCAAGGCAGAGGACGAATTCGTTGAAGCCGTAGTGGGAGTAGGATTTCATTATGTGCCAAAGTATTGGAAGCCCGCCAATGGTGACCATGGGCTTTGGCTTGTACTCGGTTTCCTCGCGAAGGCGCGTGCCCTCGCCTCCGCAGAGTATGACTACCTTCATAAATCCCCCTCGTTCGGATAGAAGAATATGGGTGCGCATTACCTTTTTAATTAATCGCCTGTGCAAGAATGAAACGTATGGAAATAGCGATATTCGGGGCAAGCGGGCTTTTGGGCGCCTATGCCGCCAAGGCATTCGAGCAATCCGGCCACAAAGTGCATGCAGTCAGCAGGTCAAGCAAGGCTTTTCCGCACGATGCATCCGATTTTGCCTCGGCTTCCGGATTTTTTGAAAGCCATCGCCCTGATTTTGTGCTAAACGCAGTGAAAAGCAGCATGTCAACAGATGAATGCGAGGCAAGGCAGGAAGAGGCGTGGAAGGCAAACGTCACCGCGGCCGAGAACCTCGCAAGGCTTTGCGCGCAGCATGGCTGCCGTCTTGTGCACATGAGCAGCGACTGGGTCTATGGGGGAAAGGAAGGGGAAATTTACACTGAGGAAAGCGCGCTTGAGCCGCTTAACTTCTATGCAAAGACCAAGGCTGCCGCGGAGGAGAAGGTGCTTTCGCACAAGCCAGATGCGCTGGTGCTGAGAACCACGGGGATTTTCGGGGTGGACCCGAAGGGAAAGAACGTGTTTTCGCGCTTTTGGGAAAGCGCATGCGCTGGAAAGGAATTTGCATGCCCCGACGACCAGTTCTCGCAGCCGATATTCGCAGGCGAGCTTGCGCGGATAATCGCAGCGCTTTGCGAGCAGGAAGCAGAAGGTGTATTCAATGCTGTTGGACCTGACTATATTTCTCGCTACGACCTTGCGCTGCGCTTCTGCGATGCGTTTTCTTTCCCCCGCTCGCTTGCCAAGCCCGTGAAATCCTCGTCAAGGTCAATCAGGGTGCCTATGCACCTGAGGCTGGACACTTCGAAGATGGAAAGGCTGGCGAAGGTGGCTGCGCTTGATGCGCAGATTGCAAAGCTTAGGGAAGAGGTGGTAAAATGAGCGGACTTTCCATTGAAAAGCTTCGGCTTGAAGGGGCGTTTTTGGTAAAGCCGTTCATTTCCCATGACGCGCGCGGCTCGTTTGTCAAGCTTTTCACCAAGGAGCTGCTGGCCGGCGTTGGGGTGGGCGCTGAATTCTCGGAGGAATTCTTCTCAATTTCAAAAAAAGGGGTGGTGCGGGGCTTCCACTACCAGCGCGCGCAGTTTTCCCAGGCGCGGCTCGTCTGGGTGCCGAAAGGGAGCGTTTACGACGTGATTGTGGACCTGAGGAAAGGTTCGCCCACATTCGGCGAGTCGGAGGCGCTTGAGCTTTCGGATGTGAACATGCGCATGCTTTACATCCCAAGGGGTTTTGCGCACGCGTTCCAGTCGCTTGCCGACGGCACAGTGATGGTTTACAAGGCGGACAGCGCGCACTCGCCCGAGAATGAGCGCGGGATAATCTTCAGCGACAGGAAGCTTGGTGTGCGCTGGCCGGTTGCCAAGCCGATTCTTTCGGAGAAGGACAGCAGGTGGCCTGGCTTTGAGGAATGCGAGAAGTTCTAGCGGCAGTGGCAAATGCAAATAAATGGCTGCGTCCAATATACAGCAAGGAGGGGGCAAATGGAAGAAAACATCTTCTTTGAACAAGGCAAGCTCAAGCTGCGAGGCAAGGATTCCATAATCGGCAAGACCGTGCGCATCCGCAGGCCCGAGCTTGCGTCAATCGGGAGAGGGAGCATAATAGACGACTTCTCTTACATTTCATGCAGGCTTGATGTTGGCAGGTATTCGCACATAGGCGCAGGCACGCATATTGTTGGTGGCAAGCTTGCAAGCGTTTCCATAGGCGACTTTGCAAACATTGCGCCAAGCTGCCAGATAATCGCAGGCCAGCACAATTACAGGGGAGGGGGGATGATGGGCCCCGCTATACCCGAGGAGTATTGCGCAAAGGGGGAGTCCGAGCCCGTCAAAATCGGCGACCATGCACTGCTCGGCTGCGGCACCGTGGTGCTGCCAGGAGTGGAAATTCCAGAGGGCATGGCAACGGGCGCATACACCATACTGAAAAAAATGAAGTACAAGCCGTGGACGCTTTATGCCGGGGTGGGGCCGAGGGAGCTTGGCCCGCGCGACGGGACCGAGGCGATGAAGCAGGCAGAAAAGATGATGGCAGACAAGAAATATCGGGATGGCTGAGCGCATGAAATTCATAAACCAGATAGAGCCGTCGTTTGACGGGAAGGAGAGAGAGGCAGTGAATGCCTACATGGAGTCCGGGGGCTGGGTGACGGAGTTCACAAAGACGCGCGAATTCGAGTCCATGATTGCAAAGGCTGTAGGCGCCAGGCACTGCTCGGTGGTGGCGAACGGCACCGACGCGCTGGTTGCCGCGCTCCTTGCCGTGGGCGTGAAGATAGGCGACGAGGTCATCTCGCCGGACTATACGTTCGTTGCAACTCCGAATTCCGCGGAGCTGCTTGGCGCAAAGGCGGTGTTTGTGGATGTGGAGCCAAGAAGCCTTTGCATGGATTTTGGGAAGATGAAGGCGGCGATCACCAAAAAGACAAAGGCTGTGCTTTTCGTTTCCATGAACGCGCGCTACCCGCACGACCTGCTGGAAATGGCGGAATACTGCAGGGAAAGGGGCATTTGGTTCATAGAGGATGCGGCGCAGTCATTGGGCTCGACCGCCTTCGGGAAGCGGCTTGGCACCATAGGGGACCTGGGCACCTATTCGCTTTCCTCCCCCAAGATAATCACCAGCGGGCAGGGCGGAGCAATTGTGACCGGCGACAAGGAGCTTTACGAGAAGATACTGCTCATCAGGAATTTCGGGAGGGCCGCACCCACGCCTTACTCGGACAGCTTTGTCGCAAAGGGCTGGAACTTCAAGTTTACCGACATACAGGCGGTGATAGGCATGGAGCAGCTCAAGAAGCTGCCCGCGCGCGTGGAGCGCAGGAAGCAGATGGGCAGGCTTTACCATAAGCTGCTGGGAGAAGCGAAACATGTTGAGCTGGTGCCGACCGATTTTTCCTCAACCGCGCTGTTCGCATTTGACCTGCTGACGGGCAGGCGGGAAAAGATGCAGGGATTTTTGAAGGAAAACGGCATTGGCACGCGCTTTGCCTATCCTCCGCTCCATTCAGAGCCGGCGTATGGCTACCCCGGCAGCTACCCGGTGTCGGAGATGGCAGGCGGCAAGGGGCTGTGGCTTCCGTCATCGAACCACCTGACGGACGATGAGATACAATATGTTTGCGGAAAAGTCAATGAATTTTCCAGGAAAGCCTGACGAGATGACGATACATGGGAAAGTACATCCACATCACTGAGAAAAAGGTAAGGGGCAGCGGGCTTTACGTGGTAGACGAGGTAAGCCGCGGCAAATACCTCCTGGTGGATTCCATCCATGCCTTTTCCGAGATAATGAAGGGCACGGGGGAGGGAGACAGCCTTATTTTCCATGGAAGGGCTTGCGTGATAAGCGCGATGCCGTTCCTTGCATACAACAGGATTGCAGGGCGCAACAGGGTGGGCTACCAGCCGCATACGCGCCTCAGGCCTATCAAGTGGAACAGGCTGGTCCTCAACTCTTTTTTTGATGCGGTTTTCTGCCTGACCGAGCACAACAGGCAGGAGCTTGCAGCATATGGGGTGAAAAACGCCATAGTGGTCCCAAACCCCATACCCGTCGGAAGGATTGCCCCGCACGTTGTGAAAAATCCGAAGAAGGAATACGACGCAGTCTGGGCAGGCAGGGATGCCCCATGCAAGCGAGTGGCAATGTTCATAAATGCCGCAAAGAAGGAAGGGAGCGCAAAAGCCCTTGTCCTTGCGCCAAGGCTTCTTGACGGGAACCGCCCTTGCCTTGATGGCGCGAAAAACGTCCGGCTGGTGGAGGGATTGGATGGCAAGGGTTTCTTTTCAGCATTGCAGTCCGCAAAGGCATTCTTCTTCACCTCGGATGAGAATGAAGGGTTTCCTATTTCCCTTCTCGAGGCGGCATACCTGCGCCTGCCCATAGTGGCAAGCGATTACCCGAAATACAGGGAGCTTTTGGGCGATTATGCTATTTACTGGAGGAGCGAGGAAGACCTTGCAAGACTCATAGGGCAGGCCGCGGGGAAGAATGGGATTGAAGTGGATGAAGTTGAACTTGAAAAGGTGCTATCGCGATTTTCCCCAGAGGAGATAATAAGAAAATACGAAAGCTGGTGACATGGGAATCCTTGGAAAATTGTTGACTAGTGTGGACGACAGGCGCCATGACCGCAGCAACAAGTCGGCGATTGTGTTTGCGCCCGTGGGCGACCTTGTCCAGTTCGAAGGCTTTTGCAGCCACATCAGGAAGCTTGGGCTTGACAAGGAAAAAGAAGTGGACTTCCTTTTCATTTGCCGCACAGGCATCAAGATGCCCGAGCAGGGCTTCTCGGCGATTTATGCATACGAGAAAATCCCGATAGGAACCTCGGGCGCGTTCTTCGCGGGGCAGGCATATGGCTACCTGCTAGGGTATGAAACCATAATAGTTGCAGACTGCGACGCGTTTTTGGATTCGAAAAAGACTTTTGACGCCATGCTTGCCATGTCAAGGAGGGAAGGCAAGGCGGTTTCCGCCCCCACATTTGCGGATGAATCGCAAACGGTGCCGAATGCGACCAATCCAAACGGCTGGGGCTTCATGCCAAGGCAGGTCTTCGAGAAGGCGGGCTTCTCCATCCCATATACCTGGAAGGGAGGGGACGATTTTGAAATCGCCTTCAGGTTCGGGCGCGCCGGCCTGCGCGCATGGTACAATGAGGGGAAGGTTTTCCACCCCATGAGCGGCTATACCATCTACCACCGCATTGTGCACAAGAAAAAATACTACCCGTATGCCTGCGGGATTTTCAAGGCGCTGCTTTTCATCGCCGACTATGACAAGCCGTCCTACCTGAAGTACGCGCTGTGGTATGCCTTCAACTATTTCTTCGCCACCTTGCTTGACGAGGCTGGGCTGAAAAAGATAGTGCAGAGCTCCGGGAGGATGACAGTGTATGACAAGCCGGACATGGCGCCCAATCCGAACATCGCGATTGAGAAGGGCAGCATGGGCAGGGAGTACAGCACCGCAGGGCATGAGAGGTATTTCTTCGTGCCAAAATCCGTGCTGCTTCTGCTTGTTTTTGGCAGGTGCAGCGTGCACGATGAAGCCATAGTGCTTAGGATGCCGCGGGTGATTTTTGCCCTCAGGCTTTTGCTTGCGTGCCTTCTTTTGCCAGTGGCGCTTGCAGGCGGGCTTGCCAGCATAATCAGGTGGCAAGGCGAGCGCAGGAAAGTGATATTCCCCATAAAGCCGAATGATTTGGACGCCGCCGAGGGGATTTTCGCAAGGCTTGCAGAGAACAAGTCGCTCTGAAAAAAATCAGCCGAGCCCGAAACGTTCTGTCCTGGGGCGCCGCAGTGGCTGCACAAGAGCAAATGCAAAAACAAACAGGAAGGAGAACAGGAGCGCGAAGGAGAGGAGGGCAAGCTTTGCCAGCCATGCTGCGGGGTTTTCATTTTTTGCAAGCCAGATGCCCCCTTGTGCCGTGCGGTAAACTGCCCTTCTTGCAAAGACAGGGAGGAAAAGCAGCGCCAGGTCATTCTCGCTCCTTTCCAGAACAACATCCTTTCCGAAGAATTCCCGGAAGCGGGAGGCCAGTTCATTCAGGGGCTTTGAAATGCCCGAGTCCGCAAATGACATATGGGCGGCTTTTTTTTCCCACCCTCCATCATCCACGCCGCATGAAAAATCAATGGCAGCCAGCTTTTCCAGCAATTTTTTCCCATATGTATACGACATCAATGAAGAAAACAGGGCGGACGCAAGAGCACGCCCGTATTTCGGGGCGAAAAGGAAAAGGACGGGCATTGCTGAAGCGACCCTTGCAAGGTTGAGCGCGCGCCTTTTCCTGCTTCTTATGAGCATCACGGTGTTCATCACGTAGAGCCAGTGCTTGGGCGGCTTGGAGTATGCGGCATTGCCCATGCCATATGGGTGCGTTGCCGAGGCGCTTACGAATTCCCTGCCTGCGCCAAGGCGCTCCATGTATTCCGCGTCGTCGCAGCCGGTGTAGGCTGGATAAAAGTAAAGCCCGCGCGCTTCTACAAGCTTTTTGGAAACCATGCCGTAATACGCGATGCTCACGTGCTTTCTGTCAGCCTCCTTCGCCACATCAGCCCCGCCCTGCGAGAGGAGCACCCGCGGGGAGACGAAATCCGCGCCCTTTTTCCCAAGAAGCGCACCGACAAGCCCCGAGTCAGCAGGCAGGCAGTCGGCATCCGCAAGAATCATCCGCCCATACCCGTTCTCAAGCGCATAGAGCTGCCCGGTGAAAAAGCCCCCCGCGCTTCCAGTGTCCTCCTTCCGCTTTGCCACCACAACGGCAAAGCCAAGCTTCGCATTTTTCAAAAACGAGATGATTTTTCCCTCGGGGTAGCGGGAGCCGAGGACAAGTATCGCGTCGAAATCCTTGCAATCCTGGCGGGAAAGCAGCGACAGGTGCTGCATGAGGGTTTCGTGCTCGTCGTAGCATGGGATTATGATTGCTGACCGCCCCTGCCTTGCGCCGTGAACCAGGGCAACTGATGCAAAATCGGAGAATTTCATGATGATGCCTCTTTATCGATGCCAAAACCCAGGGTCTTTGGCCGGCACGCGAGCTTGATTGGGAGGAAAAGGACAAAAAGCAGGAACAGCGCTACAGCTGCAAACGGAAATATTGCAATGGACAGCAAGTGGGGGAGGGCAGATATGTTGTCGCACAAAAGCGTGCGGCCCTTGCCAGGCTCGCGCCAATAAAGCCTGCGGGAGAGCGCGGAGAGCAGCAGGATTCCCTTGACGCCAATTTTGCTCGATGGGTTGATTTCGGCGTCCTTCCTAAAGAACGAGGCAATGGATGCCAATCTTTGCGGAGCATAAGCGATGATGGCTGATGCATCCAGCTCAGGGCGGGCCTTCGCTTCAGCAGGCGCTGATGCCCGGATGATTTGGATTGCCCTTTTCCCATAAGCAAATAGGAAAATGGACTTGAAAAAACCCGCAACAAGCCCCTGCCCGCGCCTGCCGTAGAAAAGGAAAAGCGATGCCAGGAGCGGGCAGTTCGCAAGGAAAAATCGCGGGAGCGCGGGGAACGGGGCAAACTCCGCCTGGTTTGCAGCATAGGCAAGCGCCTTTTCAGGCCTTGTGAAAAAAGCTGCTTTGCTGCCAGGGTGGGTGGTGCGGCTTTTGACAAATGACCTGCCGATGCCGAGCCTGTGCATGTATTCCGCGTCCTCATATCCGCAGTATAGCGGCGCGAAATAAAGCCCGTGGCGCATTGCCAGGCTGCAAGGCATCATGGTGTAGAAGGAGAAGCTGGACTGGGAGTTGCCGCGGACGGGATTTGCAGGCAGCAGCGCGCCGCCAGGGCCGATGAAGCGCACGCTGGAGGATACCACTTTATTGTGCCGGGCTTGCCAAAGCCCGGAGAGCAGCGTTTTGTCAAGAGGCAGGCAGTCGGCATCTGCCAGCATCATGTGCCCGTATCCGTTTTCCAATGCATATTTCTGCCCTGTGAAAAAGCCGCCTGCGCTGCCAGTGTCCTCTTTCCGTTTTGCATAAGTTATGGAAAATGCGTATTTTTTCCCGCGCAGGTGGCGCTCAAGCCTCCCCGCCGGGAAATCAGGCCCAAGCACAAGAAGCAGGTCAAAGCCGGAAAAATCCTGCCTTGCAAGCAGGCGCAGGTGCTCCAATAGGACGCCATACTCATTAAAGCAAGGGATAATCAGGAGCAGCCCGCCCTTCCTGGCGCCGGCTGTGCGGATTTTGCCAACAAGCGAAGCAAACCTCATGCACTCGTTTCGGAACAAACATTTAATTGCCTGCCCCAAACGCCGCCTCAGTTCTCCCGCTTTGATTCCACAGGATCCACCCAGCCTGCCTTGTTGCCAGTGAAGTTCTGCATGCGGTAGATTTTTATCTCGCCGTTCTTGCTCTTGTAGGCAAGGTCAAAGCCCGGAAGCTCCTCAAGGTAGTAGCCCTTGTAGAGGTTGGAGGAGTAGAAGCCGGTCTTTGCGTCCTCCATGCCGTCCACAAGCGTGCCGTTTTCGCCAGGCCACACCTTCTGGGTGTTGTACACCATTTCCGCATAGGTGACGTCGTTCTGCTCGTCAATCTGGCGGATGAACCCCTTGGAGAGCGCCAGGTCGCCGTTGGAATCCTTCCTGTCGGCATAGTATGTCGCGGAGATTTTCTCGCCTGTTGCAAGCGTGATCTCGCCAACGCAATAGGCCGGCTTTGCCTGGTCTATCCCTTCCTTGCCAAGCCTGTAGGCGTACACGCCGGTGCGCTGCTGGCTCTCGGATATGGTGCATATGTTTGCAGCGGTCTGCGCGCGCGGGATGGCTATTCTCTCCGGGGAGTGGTCATATTCGCATTGCGAGGTGCCGGGCTGCTCCTCAAGCGAGGTGGCGCCCTCATGCACGCACCCCAGGTAGTTCAGGGCGCCGTATTTGCCCCCAAACTGGCTGCCGCCGATGAGCTCCACGTCGAAAAGCGCGTAGCGGCTGTCAAAGTAGTTCATGCTGTCAATCAGATCCTGCGTGCTGCCGATGATGTAATCGTGCGCCACGCGGCCTATCATGCCTCGCGAGGCGTGCTCGTTTCGAAGCACAGTGTTCCTGTCGCCGAAGTAGTTTGTCCAGTGGCCATAGTCCCACCAGGAGGTCACCCTTTCCGAAGTGTCAAGGTTCTTGTTTATCCATTCCATGGAGTCTATCCAGTAGTCCGCAATCCTGTTGCAGCGGAACTTGGCGGAAGTCACCGCCTCGGACGAGCGCTGCTGCGCGCCCGTGTCGTTTGCAGGGGGGAAAAGCTCCTCGGCTTTCATCTGCGAGAGCCAGCAGACATCGATGTCGAACTGGTTGTTCATGCTGTCCGAGAAGTTCGCATACGCGCCTGCGTCGCAAAGCGGCTGCATCTGGTTGTAAGGCACGCCCTTGGCGCGCAGGTCCTCGCAGAGCTTGGAAACCACCGGCGCCATTGCCACAGGATTGTCCTGGTAGCGCGGCTCGAATGACTTGATGGAGAATATGTAGGCATAAGGCACCGGGCCTGCCGCCTGGAGGTAGATTGTGAGCGCCAGGAGGGCTGCAAACGCCATTGCGACGTATTTCGCGCCATTATGCACCTTTGCCTTTGCAGAAAGATAGCGGAAGAGGCGCTCAAGCTCAGCCATGGCGATGGCGGCTGCAAGCGCAATCGCCATGCCTGCGAACACCGTGAACTTTATCTTGTTCAAGCCAACGTAAAGCACCGGGAAGATGAATGCCAGCATGAGGATCATAACCGATGGGGCTTCCCGCTCGCCTTCCTTGCGGGAGAAGTGGCGCAGCGCAAGGCCCGCGATGGAGACCACGAGGAAAAAGAACAGGAGCGAATCCTCCTTGGTGCTGGTGGTCTGCTTCACGCCGGCAAGCACGTTTAGCGTGATGTCAAACATGCGAAGCATTGCATTGCCAACCAGGGTGAAAAGGGCGGAAACAACCGAGAGGGTGCCGTAGATCATGTTTGATATGATGCCAAGTCCGGAGGCATTCTGCTCGATGTGCGCCTTGGGCAGCACCGCAAGGAACCCGGCTTCTCCTTCGAAAGACGTGCCTGCGAGGTTCTGCTCCGCAATGGTGCGCTCAAGCGCGGTGTTGAAGTCCACTGCCCCGACATAGCTCAGGAAATTGTCCTTCACAAAGCCGCCCACGGGAGTCAGGAAGAACAGGAGCAGCGCCGCAGCCGCCACTGCCCCGACCAGGAAGTACCTGCGGCGGACGTCCAGTTTCGCTTTTTCAAGAAGCAAAAAGGTCGCAGCAGCAAATGCCATGCCTGAAAATGACATGACGAGCGGGCCTGAGAAAAGGAAGGCGTATGAATGGTAATAGATTGCGGAAAGGATGCTGCTGGCAAGGAAGCCTGAAAACGCATAGCCGCACGTGATTACAAACTCGCGGTTGGGCTTGCCTCGCATGAAGTAGTCTATCGACTGCAGGATTGCCAGGAGCGCGAATGGGAGGGCGACCACTGAAAAGTACGACGAGCCCGCCACGGTGGCAAAGAACGCAAAAGCCGCAAGAAGTCGCATCGCCCTGTCTTTCGTCACAAGCGCCTGGGCAAACAGCCCGAGGGACATGAAGAGCATCATCATGCCGATGGGAGACGCCTCGTTCACGCCCGCAGACATCTTGTAGATGGTGATTGGGAGGAATGCTAGCAGGAATGCCGCGAAAAGCCCGTAGCGCCTGCCATAGAGCGAGGAAATGAGAAGATACGCCCCGAACGAGACAAATGCTGCTGAGATTGGCGGAAGCCAGGAAGAGGTGGTGAAAAGCAGGTAGTTGCTGTATTCGCCCCCGTTGGTGTAAAGCGAGTACCATTCCGCCTCAAGGTATTTCTTGAGAGGCTGGCCCAGGTGCGTGCCTATTATCTCAGGCCACCATGACGTGTCGTCGGTAAGCGGCTGGATGCCTTCGCGGATTATCTGGCCAGTGCCGTAGATGTACCAGTATGGGTCAAGCTCGGAATAGATTGGCGAGAAGGGCTGTACCCTTATCCAGAAGGCAAGAAGCAGTGCAATGAGGAGAAGCGCAGGGACTGCGAGCGCAATTGCGCGCTCAGCTGTGAAAAAGTGCTTGTTCAGTTTTGGCATTTCAGGAAGTTTGGCTGCAAACGCGCCGTTTTTTATGCCCCAGAAGATGCCGGCAGCCACAATGACAAGCAGGTTGGCAAACACCAGCGCGAGGGAGAATTTTATCCCGGCAAGGGACTCGAGAAATAGGAGAGTGGGAACTGCAAACAGCCCAAGGAAAAGCGACATCAGCAGCTTTTCCATTGCATCCAGCTTGGTTTTGTGAAGAAGCGGCCAGCCGATGGCAATGCCGGGGATTATTGCAGATAGGAAAACGATCAGTGAAAAGTATAATGCGTCAAATGCGAATGCTACCATGAAAGTTACCTCCAGATTAGCAGCCTCCCAGCCGCTGACGTCATTATACCCCATTCGCTTATAAAAATGCGCCTCGGGAATGTGCCTCATGACAGACGTGCACATAGTGGGCGCTGGGCCATCCGGCCTGTTTGCCGGCATTTCGGCACTGCGCGAAGGTAAAAGCGCGCTTGCAAGCGAGGAGCATGCGCGCGTGGGCGAGCCCGAGGCTTGCTCTGGTCTGATTTCCAAGTCCGGCCTGGAGGCGCTGCGCGCAAGCGCAGGCGTGGACTACTCGCGCGCAAGGATAAACACTATCAGCTCTGCGAAAATTGTGTGCGGCAATGAAGACCTTCAAGCGCCAGGCGCTTGGAGGGACAGCCGACGAAGTCGGGTGGAGTTTGTGATTAAGCCCAAGGAGGAGACCGCGGTGCTGATTTCACGCCAGGAGTTTGATTCTCTTGCTGCAGAGAAGTTCGTGGAGGAAGGCGGGAAGCTGGAGCTTGGGAAGAAGGTGACGCGCGATTTTGAGGCAGACTGCATCATTGGCGCGGACGGGCCAGCCTCGTTGGTGGCGGAAAGATTCGGCTTCCCGAAAATCAAGTCATATGTTGCAAGCATGCAGGGAGATTTTGCCTACGGGTGCGAGGATGCGCACTGCGCCACGCTTTACTTGTCCTCGAAGGATTACCCGGGTTTTTTCGGCTGGGTGATACCGAAAAATGAAAGCGAGGCGAAAATCGGCCTGGGCGTGGCGCTTCCCCGCCATCCGCTTGCCTATTACAGGCGCTTCCTTGGCAAGCTCGGCGTGAAAGCAAAGCCTAGCCACGAGTTTGCAGCTGTGATACCGACCTCGGTGCGCGCAAAGACTGCAAAGAGAGTGGGAAAACTGACCGTGCTCTTGGCAGGCGATGCCGCGGGTCAGGTGAAAGCAACCACTGGCGGGGGGGTGTTTTTCGGGGCAAGCTGCGGCTGGCTTGCAGGCAAGAACATAGGCGAGCCTGAAAAATATGAAAAAGCCTGGCGCGCGCAGTATGGGCTGGACCTTGCGCTCCATTCGCACCTCAGGGCTGCGCTTGACATGGCAGGCGGGCAGCCGCCCTCCGTGATGGTGTCTGCTGCAAAGGCGCTTTTCTTCGAGGAGCTGATGTCCGAGAAGGGCAAGATGGACAGGTGGGGCGGAATGCTCCATCCGTCAACATTATCAGCTTACGCTGGCATATTGAAGAGCAAGGCAATGGGTGAAAGAAAATGACTCGCGCTTTTCGGGCTGACTTCCACATGCACACGCGCCACTCTGCAGACTGCCTGTCGCGCGTGGAGGATGTGCTTGCCGCGGCAGTGAAGAGAGGGCTATCTGCAATCGCAATCACAGACCATGATGAAATCAGGGGCGCGATTGAAGCGCAGGAAATTGCGCGCGCGCAAAAGCTTCCACTCCAGGTGATTGTGGGAGAGGAAGTGCGGACGGACGCAGGGGATTTGCTCGTTTATTTTGTGAAAAAAAGGATAGCGCCCGGGAAGCTTTCAGATGTGCTTGCAGAGGCGAAAAGGCAGGGGGCAGTCTGCACAGCTGCGCATCCTTACGATGTTGCAAGGCATGGGATTGGCTTGCAGGGGCTCTCCGCGGATGTTTTGGGAAAGATTGATGCCTTGGAAGTATTCAATGCGCGCGTGACGATTGCCTCGCAGAATGCGCGCGCCATGGGATTTGCCCTCAAGAACAAAAAAGCGCTCCTTGCCGGAAGCGATGCGCATCATCCATCGGAAGTCGGCGCGGCGCATGTCGAATTTTATGGAGTGGACGCGCTTGATGCTGATTCCCTTTTGCACGCGCACAGGAAAATCGGTGGGAAAAGCTCGTCGCCTTTTGTGCGCTTTTATTCGAGGTATGCGGTGTTGAGGAAGAGGCTTCGGTGGCTTTTTCCCCTATGAGCTACAGATTAAATAGTTTCTCAGAGAATTTCATTTGTGGGACGTGGACACATGCTGCCAAAGCACATTGCAATCATACCGGACGGCAACCGCAGGTGGGCGAAGAAGAACAGGAAAACCATACCATATGCCTACAACAAGGGCATTGAGCATATTGGAGATGTGCTCAAGTGGTGCCGAAAGCACAGGATAAAGAAGCTTACTATGTGGGGCTTTTCCACCGAGAATTTCATGCGCGACAGGGACGAGGTGAAGAACCTGTTCGGGCTTTTCAACCAGAAGCTGTCCGAGGGGCTGAAAGAAGACTACAAGAAATACGGCGTGTGCGTGCACTTCAGGGGCGCGCTGTCCTCGCTCCCGAAAGACATTGTGGAAAAAATGAAGAAAGTTGAGCGCGACACTGCGAAAAACGGGAAATATGAATTGAATCTCATGCTTGCCTACGGCGGAAGGCAGGAATTGTTGGATGCCGTGAATGCCGCGATTGCGCGCCATCTCCACAAGGTGGATGAGAAGGCATTCTCAAAGTTGCTTTACACGCACGGGATGGAAGACCCTGACCTTGTAATCAGGACGTCGGGTGAAGTGAGGACAAGCGGCTTCTTGCCATGGCAGTCGGCGTACTCGGAATATTACTTTTCCAAAAAGCTCTGGCCTGATTTTAGCGCAGCAGACTTCAACCGCGCGCTTAAGGAATTCGCGCGCAGGAGAAGGAAATACGGAAAGTAGGGGCTAATATGCACGAAATCATCAATGCAAAGAAAAAGAAGCGCGTGAAGGCAGACTTGGAAATAGCTGACAGCGACTTTTCGCGCATGCGGGGGCTCATGTTCCGCGATGAAATCGTGCCCATCCTGTTTGTGTTCGGCTATAACGGCATTTTTTCCATCCATTCCTACTTCGTGAAAAAGGAGTTTGACGCGGTCTACCTGTCTGCGAACGGCGCAGTGAGCGAGGTATTTCGGCGCATCCCCCCGAACACCGCGCTCGTTTCCCCGAAAAAGAAATCCTCTTTCCTGCTTGAGCTGCCATTGAAGATGACGGATAAGCTTTGCATTGAGGAGGGCGACGTGCTGAGATGGAAAATGATTGAAAAAAGGTGAGCTCATGGAAAGCCTTGGCTGGAAGCTTGGTGATTGGAGAGCGGAATACAAGACCGGGCTCCGGAAGCTTTCATGTGAGGAAGAGGAGCTTGTTGCCGCAGTGGCTGCGCGCATAAGGGAAAAGACAGGAAAATTTGCCAAGGATGGCGCAGAAACCGATGGCGATGAAAGCGAACTGCGGGTGAAAGGCTTTCTTTTGAAGGAGTGCGAGGAGCAGGGAATTTCCATTGATGAGGAGCAGCAGGAATACCTGTGCCGCACCATCCACCTCCAGACTTTTGGCAGCGGCTTTTTGCAGCCGCTTCTGTCAGACCCGAAGCTGGAGGAGATTGCGCTTATCGGGATTGGGCAGCCAGTCTATGTTTTTGTGAGAGGTGCGGGCTGGAAAAAAACAGACGTTGCAGTGACAAGCCAGGACTATTTTGTGTCGCTTGTGAACAGGCTGGGAAGGGGCTTGGGAAGGCGGCTCACTGCGCAGCAGCCGCGCATGAACGCCGTGCTTGAGGGCGGGCAGCGCCTTCACGCATCCACGCCGCCAATCTCGCCATGCGAGCTTACCATACGGAAGTTCACGGAGCAGCCGCTTTCTCCGTTTGATTTGCTGTCGCTTGGCACCTATGATGCGAGGATGCTTTCCATCCTCTCGCTTTGCCTTCAGGCTGATCTGCCAGTGCTTGTGGCAGGCAATACCGCAAGCGGAAAGACCACCACGCTTAATGCCCTTCTTTGCTTTGTGCCATCAAGCGAACGATTGCTTTTGATTGAGGAAACTCCTGAGCTCCGCCTTCCGCACCCGCACCAGGTGAGGCTGCTGCCGTTTGAGGAAAGCGGCATTGGCATGGCAGAGCTGGTGCGCGACTCGCTTCGCATGAGACCTGACAGGGTGGTGGTGGGCGAGGTCCGCACGCCTCCCGAAGTGCGCGCGCTTGTGGAGTCTGCGCTTTCAGGGCAGGCAAAGGGGTGCTATGCCACCTTCCACGCGCAATCCTCGCGCGATGCATTGCTTCGCATGAGGGCAATGGGCTGCCTTGAAGCGGATTTGGAAGGCATTGAAATTTTCATTGTGCAGAGACGCACATCGGTTTACAGTGCGAAAAAACGCAAGATGTCAGAGGCTCGCAAGGTAACGGAGATTGCAGTTGCAAATCCTGTGGATGTGATGCGCCCTATTGCAGCATATGACGGCAGGAAATACTGCGCTGGCGGAATGAAACTGCTTATGGAAAAAATTGCGCAAGGAACTGGCATGAGCGAGAGAGAAGTGGCGGGCGAACTGAAGGCGCGCGAGAAGTTTTTTGCAAAAACTAGGAAACCGCGCGGGTTTGAAAGCGCGTTTGCAGAGATGCAGAAGCATTTGTTTGGAGGCGCGGACCGATGAACATTGCTCAGCAGGACATCGCAAGTAGGAGGCAGGGATGATGGATATTGCCGGGCTTGTGGAAATCATGTGCAGCTTTCCCATTAATCTGAGATTTTCAGACAAATCTGAGCAAAATGTGCGCGCTGCGTTTGCCCGCGCGGCAATCGAGTGCGATGATGTGCAGGGGTATCTTTCTTTTTCCCTTTTTGCCGCGCTTGCAGCAGGCGCTGTGTTTGGAGCAGCAACTGGGCTGCTTTTTTCCGACGTGATTCTGTCTGCAGGTATTTGCCTGTTCTCATTCGGCGTTCTCTTCCTTTTCATGCTCAGGCTGCCATCCATCCTCGCTTCGCGCAGGGAAAAAATGATGGAGTCTGAGCTCCCATATCTTTTGCGCGAGCTTGCGATTTACATTGACATTGGCGTGCCGTTCGAAAAATGCATTGAAATGCTTGCGAATGGGAAATATGAGCTTTCGCGCGAGTTTGCGGCTGCCAGGCACGAGATTTCTTCAGGTGCGTCCGTGCAGGCAGCCTTTGCGCGCCTGTCATCCTCCACAGGCTCACTATCCCTCAAGCGCTCGCTTCTTCTCCTTTCCACCATTTATGAGACAGGCAAAGGCACTGAGCCGCTGCGCAGGATGGCAGATGAATTGTCAGCTGCGCAGATTTCAGATATGCGCGCGCAAGCCGGAAAGTTTTCCCTGCTTGCAATTGCATTCATCGCGGTCTCTGCGCTAATCCCGTCTTTCTTCGCGGTGTTTGCAGCTGTTTCGCCCCTTGTCCTTCAAGAGCCAGTGCAGCAATGGCAGGTTTGGCTTGCTTTCCTGCTTGTCTTCCCTGCGCTGGATGCTGTGGCGCTTGGTGCCATGTTCCTGCTTTTGCCTCCTGTGAAAAAAGAAAGGTATGATGCGCTCCCAGATTATCTTGCAAGCAAGAACATCCGAGTTGATGGCAGGCAGTTTGCAATCGCGCTTGCCGCGCTCTCGCTTGCGCTTGCGGGCATTTCACTTGTGTCAGGCGGTGTAATGCTTGCCTTCCTTTCGATTTGCATTGGACCTGCCATCTATTCGCTTGCCTTGTACTTTTCCGAGGCTGAAATGAAGCGCGCCGAGATGCTGCTGCCCGACGCGCTTTACACTGCCGCTTCCACGCACAAGCTGCTGTCGGCAGAGAAAATGCTCTTGCTTCTTGCAAAGGGAGGCTTTGGCAGGGTATCAGATGCATTTGCGCTCGCGCTTGCAAGGCAAAGAGCGGGAGACAGCTTCCAGTCCTCCATGCGAGCTGCTGCGCGATACTGCCCCACGCCGCTTGCAGCTCGCGCGTTCTCACTGATTGTCGTTGCATATGAAACTGGCGCGGACATGTACTCTGCTCTCCGCGAGTGCGCACAGGACGTTGTTTCCTTTTTCGCGCTCCTGCGCGAGCGCGCAGCGCTCTTGTCCATCCAGCGCTACACCGTGCTTGCTTCCTCTGCGCTTCTAGTGCCAATCATATTGGGAACTGTTGTTTTCCTTGCGCCCACGCTGTCAGGCGCATCCGTAACAGGCACTGGAAGCGGGGCGCCAGATGCCGCATTTCTTTCCCAGCTCGCGCTGGCATGCCAAATTTACCTTGTGCTCAATGCCGCGCTATCTGCCTTGCTTCTTGCGCTTTCCGAGTCAAATCCTGCACGCGCAGCGCTTTACTTTGCCATCTGCGCGCCCCTCGCGCTCATTTTCTTCTCGGTCGCAAGCTCAAGCGCGCTGGCTTTCTAGCAACGCCAAAAGCCACTGGAAGCACTGGCATCCTACCCTATGAAGGTTTTTAAGGCGGAAACGAAATGATTTAATATAGGGAATGCCATATTGGTTCAGGATGATTTGGATGGCAAGGGAAATCAAATCGCTAATCAGGCTCAATGCAAAGCAGACAGGCGAGTTTTTGGCGAGCTTAAGCAGCAGGAAGAACGCAAAAAACCGCGCAAAAACCCTTGCACGCATCAAGAGGACCAAGTTCAATGTGGTCCTCTAGGTGTTGTATCTGAGAGATGGGTGGGAAAAGGGAAAGCTTGTTGTTGAAAAGCTCAAGCCGGAGCATGCCAGCCTCATTGCCTTGTTTTCATGCGGAAAGCCGGATGAGGATAACTTCCTGAAGCATGACGCGCTGATGAGCCAAGGGGTGCGCCTGAGCGAAACCTATCTTCTTTTCGAGGATGAAAACCGAAAGAAAATCATCAGCTATGTCACAGTAACGGTTGGCTCGTTCCAGCTCTCGCGCGAAAGGAAGATGATGAGTGTCAGGATAAGCGACAAGCCATTTCGGATTTTTTCCAACCACATGCCTTGCCTGCTGATAGGGAAACTCGCAACCGACAAAGGCGAAATTGGTCGCGGGGGCGCAAGGCATCTTGTTGACTTTGCAATCGACAAGGCGATGGGCGTAGACCTCCCAATTCCCTTTGTTGCGCTGCATACTTATCCTGAAATGGTCGGTTTTTACGAGAAGCTTGGTTTCAAGGAGGCATTCCACTCGAAAAGCAAGCGCGCGTCGGAGCTTGCCACCATGTATTTCGAGCTGAAGAAATAGAGCTGGCGCTATTTAGTGAATAAAAAGAAAAAAGAAAGATAAAAAACGGCTTAGTAGTCGCCCATTCCGCCGCCCATGCCGCCTGGACCGCCCGGAGGCATCCCGCCAGACTTGCCCTTGGAGGCGATCATGTCATCGATCCTCAGCAGCATCTTTGCTGCCTCGTAGGCCGACGCAATTGCCTGGGTCTTGACCTTCAGGGGCTCGTACACGCCGAGGCCCTTCATGTCCGCGGTGGTGCCCGCGTAGACGTCCACGCCGAAGTGCAAGCCGTCCTCCTTCTTGTGCTTGGAGCGAAGCGACACGAGCGCGTCTATTGCGTCCATGCCTGCGTTCTCCGCAAGCGTGCGCGGAACGGTTTCAAGCGCCTCTGCAAAAGCCTGGATGGCAAGCTGTTCCCTGCCGCCGATTTCTGTTGCGTACTTGCCAAGCTGGATGGAAAGCTCAAGCTCTGTGGAGCCGCCGCCTGTCACATACCTGCCGTCCTCGATGGCGGATGAGACTGCGCCGATTGCGTCCACTAAAGCGCGCTCGCCCTCTGAAACCACGTGCTCTGTCGATGCGCGGATGAAAATCGTCACCGACTTTGCGTCCTTGCAGTTCTCGACAAACACCATCTTCTCGCCGGAGATTGACTTCTCGTTCACGTCGCCCGCGGCACCGAGGTCCTTCGCAGAGAGGTCGTCAAGCGTGGTTGCCACCTTGGCGCCGGTTGCGCGCTGCAGCTTCTCCATGTCGGACTTCTTCACGCGGCGCACCGCGGAGATGCCCTTCTTGTTGAGGTAGTGCTGTGCAACGTCGTCAATGCCCTTCTGGCAGAAAACGACGTTCGCGCCGGTTGCAGATATCTTCTCCACCATGTCTTTGAGCATCTTTTCCTCCTGTGCGAGAAATGCCTGCATCTGGTCAGGAGATGTGATTTCGATCTTTGCGTCGATTTCAGTCTTCTCGATTTCAAGCGCGCAGTCAATGAGCGCAATCTTTGCGTTCTTGATGTTCTTCGGCATGCTCTGGTGCACGATTTCCTTGTCCACAAGCACGCCTGAGATGAGGGCGGTGTCGTTGATGTCGCCGCCCGACTTCTTCTCTATCTTGATAAGCTCGTCGTCCACGACATACGTGTCGCCGCGCTTGTCCACCACCTGGGTGACTGCCTGGACCACCAGCTTTGCAAGCCTGTCCTTGCTTGCGCCCACACCTATGGACTTGGAGCCCATGGCAATGGATGCGATTTTCTCAAGCGTTGCGGTGTCCTTGATGTCCACCTTGGTGGCAAGCTTGGCAAGTATTTCATTTGACTTCTTTGCAGCAAGGTCATAGCCTTTCACGATTGTGGAGGCGTGGATGTCCTGGTCCAATAAGTCGCCTGCCTTCTTGAGAAGCATGCCAGAGAGCATGACTGCGGTCGTGGTCCCGTCGCCCACTTCCTTGTCCTGCGTCTTGGCAATCTCCACCATTATCTTTGCCGCCGGGTGCTCAACATTCATCTCCTCGAGAATGGTTGCGCCGTCGTTCGTTATCACTATGTCGCCAAGCTCGCTCACGAGCATCTTGTCCATTCCCTTGGGGCCAAGCGTGGTGCGCACGATGTTTGCAACGGCGTATGCCACTGCGATGTTGGTGCGCTGCGCGTCCCTGCCCAATATGCGGTTGCTGCCCTCGGGCATAACCATAACCTGTTGTCCATCCATCTTTGCCATTCATACCACCTCGGTAAATGTTTACATGAGAATTGGGAAACTGGAGAATAAAATTGGAAAAAATAAAAGTGAAAAATGCACGGCGTTGCCGTGCTTGATGCCTGGCTTGCGCGGAAAATTACTGCTTTTCTATTTTTCCGTTCCTGCCCGCAGAAATGCGGAGCTGGCCCTTGTATTCCGAGACCCAGCCATCGGTGATCTTCACCTTGTCGCCCTGCGCGAACTTGTCCGCGTCATCGTTCCAGAGCGAAAGCACTATTTCGCCGGAGTCGTCCTTGAGGTTCGCGGATGCCACGCGGAGCCTCTTTCCGAACTTGCCCATGACGTCGCGGGGCTCTTCCATGCTTACGATTTCCGCCTCGATGTTGGCATTGCCAACGCCTGACTTGAGTTCGCTTATCTTCATCAAACCATCTCCACAAGCGCGTACATTACTATTGCATACATATATGCATAGAAAGCGCGAATGAGGATTGAATTGGAAAGGGTATTAAATCCTTTCCATGCTCCGAACGCGCGTGCGCGCACGCGCGAGGGCCGCGGAATGGGGGCAAGGGCTGGCAAAGCCTGTAGACAGGCTTTGACGGCATTCGGAGGGCGCAGCCCTACGAATATAATAAAAAGGCTCACAAATGAAATCCCCTCATGAAAATCACGCTTGATTGGCGCAAGGGCGCGCGGGAGAATGCCGAAGCGCACTACTCGCTCTCAAAGGAACTTGCAAAAAAGGCAGAGGGCGCGAAGAAGGCGATCGAGGAGACCAAGAAGGAGATGGCCGCAGCTGGCAAGGAAAAGGAGCGCGCGGATGTAGAAGCTTCTGCCGCGCCTGAGATGAAAAGGAAGAAGGAGTGGCATGAGAAATACCGCTGGTTCTACACGTCGGGAAACAGGCTCGTGGTGGCAGGCAGGGATGCAAAGCAGAACGACTTGCTGGTCTCCAAAGTGATGGCAGATGATGACTTGTTCTTCCATGCGGACATACAGGGCGCGCCAGCCACAATTTTGCAGGATGGGAAGAAGGCAAGCGAGCAGGAGAAAAAAGAGGCTGCACAGTTTGCTGCATCGCATTCCTCTGCCTGGAAGACAGGCGCAGCCGGCGTGGATGTTTATGCGGTTGAGAAAAGCCAGCTCTCCAAGCATGCGCAAGGAGGCTATGTCGGCGCAGGAGGCTTTGCCATAGCGGGCGAGCGCGAATGGTTCAGGAGCACTGTGTTGGGGCTCTCCATTGGCGTCAAAGACGGCATGGCAGTTACGCTGCCGCTTGTGCACCCTGGCGCTGCAAATCTTCAATACTCGTTGTTTCCAGGGGCAAAGGAGAAAGGCGCGGCTGCAAAGGAGCTGGGCAAGGCGATTTCCGCAAACTCTGACGAGGTGCTGCTCGCGCTTCCAGCTGGGAAGTTTTCCATAAAGAGGCGGGTTTAGTGCCTGATTTTGAAACGATTGCGCCTCACACTTCCATGCTGCGCACTGATGAGAGGACATGCAGCACTGTTTACATTATTGAGGAAGAAGGAAAGCGCCTGCTGATTGACGCAGGTGATGGGCAAGCGGGGCTTGATTTTGCGCCTGACATCTGCATCCTCACTCACGGGCATTTTGACCACACGCGAGGCGTCAAGCCAGATTGGAAAAGAGTGCTGCTGCACCTTGCAGAGTTCAAGTTCGGCGGCCCGTACGTTGAGATTCCGAAGAATGCCGAGAAGAATCCGATGGCGCCGCTCTCTTTCGGCTCGCATTTGCTTGAGTTTTTTCACACGCCAGGGCATACTGACGGCAGCATTTGCATTTTAGACAGGAAAACAGGCCTGCTTTTCTCAGGCGACACCAAATTCGCGCGAGGAAGCTATGGAAGGACAGACCTTGGCGGAAGCGATGAGGAAATTGAAAAAAGTCTCGCGCTCATTGAGAAAATCCCTTACAAACTGCTATGCCCGGGACATGGTGAAATGGAGGAAAAAAAATGAAACATGAGGAACTTCTTGCAAAATACGCACGGCAACGGCGCGACATTGAGGCGCGCCTCGCGCACTTTGAGCAGGTCGGCAAGAAAGGCGGGCGCGTGCTTTTCGAGGAGCTTTGCTTTTGCCTTCTCACCCCGCAGAGCAAGGCGCGCTCGTGCGACTCGGCAATTCTCGAGCTGAAGGAAAGGAAGCTTCTGTTCACAGGAGATGCAACAGCGATTGCAAAAGTCCTATCCACTAAAACGCGCTTTCACAACAACAAAGCAAGATATTTGGTGGAAGCGAAAGAAAAGTTTTCTGCAAATGATTTTGCCGTCCTCTTGCACGCAACTTTTTCCGGCACAGAAAGGCACGCGCGCGGATATTTCCTGCGAGAGATGAAAGGGCTGGGCCTGAAGGAAGCAAGCCATTATCTCCGCAATGTGGGGCGTGGAAGCACGCTTGCCATACTGGACAGGCACATACTGAAAAACCTCGTGAAATGCGGCGCTATTTCGCGCGTGCCTGCAAGCTTGACTGAAAAACGCTATTTGGAAATTGAGCGCAAAATGGAAAAGTTCTGCGCCCGCACAGGCATCCCGCTTTCGCACCTTGACCTTCTTTTCTGGGCAGAGGAGACCGGCGAGATTTTCAAGTAGGCGCTGCTTTTTTAAACAATCTCCCAATTAGTTAACAATCGTTAACTTAGGTGAAAAATAATGCTCCCATGCTCCGAAGTCCATTGGAAAATACTCCCGTCAGTCTGCTCCCAGCTTGCGCTTTGCATGGAGAAGGGGAAGGTGCCGCGCGCGTCCATTGCTTCTGCGCTTGGCACAAGCGAAGCCGCTGTTTCACAATACATCTCGGGCAAGCGCGGGACTGGGAAGCTGCCTGCTGCCGCGAAAAAAGAATGCTGTGTCCTTGCGAAGAAGTTTGCCACGGGGAAAGTGAAGGCAAGCGAGATGGATGTCGGCATCTCGATGATAGTGGTGATTGCAAAGGGAAGCACGCTTGGAAAGCGCGACCCTTGCGCGATTTGCATGAGGGCAGGAAAGAAGAGGAAGATGGCAGCGGGCAGAAAGAAGAGGTAGATTTTGATGGCACTTTTATCGCTTAAGGACCTGCGCGTAAGCGCGGGAGAGAAGGAAATCATACAAGGCGTGACACTTGATGTTGGGGAAGGTGAGGTGCATGTCATCATGGGGCAGAATGGCTCTGGCAAGTCCACGCTGCTCTCCGCGCTTGCAGGCAACCCAAAATATGATGTGAAAGGCACTGCGCGATTTGAGGAAAAAGACCTGCTGGCGCTAAAGCCGCATGAGCGCGCGCGCCGAGGGCTGTTCCTTGCCTTTCAATCCCCGATAGAAGTGCCAGGCGTCTCCCTTGCAAGCTTCCTTAGGCGCGCGTACGCCGCGCGCTTTGGCGATGAAATGTCTGCTTCTGAATTTGACAAAATATTGTTTGCAAAGGCAGAGGCAATGGGGCTTGCGCGCTCCTTTTTCTCGCGCGGAATCAATGACGGCATGTCCGGCGGCGAGAGGAAGATGAGCGAAATACTTCAGCTTTCGGTGCTTGAGCCTAGGCTTGCCATGCTTGACGAGCCGGACTCAGGACTGGATGTGGACGCGCTGGAGCGCGTGGGCGCGGCAATTGGCAAGGTCAGGAAGAATGGCATGTCCATGGTGATTGTCACGCACTATGCAAGGGTGCTTCGCAGCATCAAGGCAGACAAGGTGCATGTAATGCATATGGGGAAGATTGTGGCATCGGGAGATGAGAAGCTGGCGCATAAGATCGAGGAGAAGGGCTATTCGTGGGTATTGCAATGAAGAAGAAAGAAAATGTAGCGGAAATATACGGCAGAGATGCCTTGCTGTCAGCGGAGCCTGGCGCGGGCAAGCTCAATGTTGGCTACAAGACAGAGGAGAAGGGGCTCACCGAGGCGCTGGTGCGGGAAATTTCGGAGGTGAAAGGCGAGCCCGAGTGGATGCTGAAAAAGAGGCTGGAGTCGTTTGCGATTTTCAAATCAAAGCCCATGCCCACATGGGGGCCTGATTTGTCCAAGCTCGATTTGGATGCTCTGACTGCTTTTGTGCGGCCGAAAGGCAAGGGGGAAACCGCCTCGAGCAAATGGGAAGATGTTCCCGCAGACATAAAGAAAACGTTTGACGTGCTTGGCATTCCCGAGGCTGAAAGGAAGTTCCTTTCAGGGGCGTCGGCGCAGTATGATTCAGAAGTGCTTTACAAGTCGCTTCGCAAGAACATTTCAGAGCTCGGAGTGATTTTCACAGACATGGACAGCGCTGTGTTGGAATACCCTGAGCTTGTGAAAAGATATTTCATGACGCGCTGCGTGCCTGCCAAGGACAACAAGTTTTCCGCGCTTCACGGCGCGTTCTGGTCTGGCGGGAGCTTTGTTTACGTTCCGCAGGGGGTGAAGGTGCCGCAGCCGCTGCAGATTTACTTCATGATGAACTATCCTGGCTTTGGGCAGATGGAGCACACGCTCATTGTGGCGGAGCAGGATTCATCCGTGCAATATATTGAAGGCTGCTCTGCGCCGCACTACACAAAAGACTCGCTGCATTCCGCGGTGGTGGAGATATTTGCAGGCAAGGGAAGCCGCGTGCGCTATACCTCCATCCAGAACTGGAGCAAGAATGTGTACAATTTGAACACCAAGAGGGCGATTGTTTCAGAGGATGCGATAATGGAATGGGTGGGCGGCACGCTGGGCTCGGGCGTTACCATGCTCTACCCGTGCAGCGTGCTGGTGGGGAAGGGGGCGCGCGCAGAGCACCTGACGATTTCGCTTGCAGGGGAGGGGCAGGTGAAGGACACTGGCGCAAAAGTGCTCCACATGGCGCCAAACACTTCCTCGCGAGTGGTTTCCAAGAGCATCTGCAAGGGAGGCGGCGTGGTGCGCTACAGGGGGCTTCTTCATATCGGCAAGGGATGCACAGGCGTGAAGGCAAATGTGCGCTGCGACAGCATAATTGCGGACAGGATTTCGATTGCAGAGACCGTGCCGGTGATTGATGTGCGCTCGGATGATGCAATTATCCAGCATGAAGCTGCGGTTGGCAGGATTTCTGACGACCAGCTTTTCTATTTGATGAGCAGGGGCATTGACGAGAACGAGGCGGTGTCGCTCATCGTGCGCGGCTTCATCGAGCCCATTGTGAAGGAGCTTCCGCTTGAGTATGCGGTGGAAATGAACAGGTTGGTGGAAATGGAGATGGAAGGTTCGGTTGGATGAGAACAGAAAGAATAAGTGTGGCAAAAGGAAGCGAGAAAATGCTCATGCTCAAAACCACCAGCTCCGCTGCTTACTCCATTTCGCTTGCAGAGGGAGCAAAGGCGGAGATTGTGATTGTCAATTCTGCGCCTGCGAATGAAGATGTTGCAATTCAAGTGGAGGCAAAAATTGGCAAAAATGCCGAACTGACGCTCATTTGCTGCCAGCTTGGCGGAAGGGAGACAAAAAGCGAGGTGAAAATCTCGCAAAAAGCAATGAGCAGGTGCGAGCACCTTGAAGTTGCCCTGCTTTCTGGCAGCCAGAGGCTGATTGTGCGCACCAACCACGTGCATGGCGAGCCGAAAAGCTTTTCGCGCTCCTCGTTCCGCTATGCCGCAGCAGGAAGCGCGCAGGTGAATGTGCAGGGCAATGTGGAGATTGCAAAGAAAGCCGCAGGGGCGGACGCGCATTTCGTGGCAAAGAGCCTGCTTCTTTCGCGCGATGCTGTTGTGAAAGTGGTGCCCATGCTTTCCGTGAAGACAGGGGATGTAAAAGCGGGGCATGGCGCGGCAATGGCGCCCGTCTCAGCAGATGAATTGTTCTACCTTGAATCGCGCGGCATTGATGGAAAGGAAGGAAGGCGAATGATACTTGCAGGCTTTCTGCTGGAGTTTGAGGCGAGGCAGATGGAGAAGATAAGAGCAGCGGTAGAGAAGAAAATTGGTGAGTTGGAAGGGTTTTGAACGGTGAGATATTGAGAGCTTGGTGAGTTTCATGGCATTTGACGTTGATAAAATCAGGGGAGATTTTCCAATTCTTTCACGCAGGGCGAATGGCAAACCCTTAGCATACCTGGACAATGCAGCAACCACGCAAAAGCCGCGCGCAGTGCTTGATGCAATACGTGATTACTATGAAAACAGCAATGCAAACGCGCACCGAGGAGGGAATGCCCTTGCTGAAGAGGCAACCGGGATTTACGAGAATGCGAGAAAGAGGGTGGCGCGCTTCATTGGCGCGGCGCCATCTGAAATTGTTTTCACCAGGAATGCAACAGAATCGCTCAATTTGTCTGCGCGCTTGTGCGTGGAACAGATGGGTGCCAAGCGCATTCTTCTCACTGAGATGGAGCACCACTCCAATATCGTCAACTGGCAGCTTGCTGCAAAGGGAAAGGCAAAAATAAAATATTTGAAAGTGAAAAGCGCCGGAGCAATTTGCAAAGAAGATGTGGGCGGGTTGGGCGCTGATTCTGTTTTCTCCTTCACGCATGCTTCCAATGTTTTGGGCACGGTGAATGATGCCGATGCGCTTTGCAAAATGGCGCGCGCGGCAGGCGCATTGTCTGTTGTGGACGGCGCGCAGTCCGCGCCGCACATGAAAGTGGACGTACATGCCATGGGCTGCGACTTTTTCGCATTCTCCGCGCACAAGATGCTCGGGCCCACTGGCTTGGGCGTGCTTTATATCCGGAAGGAGATTGCGGACAGGCTTGAGCCTGTGTTTGGAGGCGGAGGGGCAATTGAAAGCGTAATGTTTTCAGGCACCACCTTTGCCCGCGCGCCATACAAGTTCGAGCCTGGAACGCAGGATGTTGCAGGTGCGGTGGGGCTGGCTGCTGCAATTGATTATCTTGAGAAAGTGGGAATGGGCGCGATTGAAAAGCATGTTGCAGAATTGCATCGCGCGTGCATTGCAGGCTTGAAGGAAATGGGGGGCGTGCATGTTTATGGCAATGGCGAGAAAACAGGGATAGTTTCCTTCAACGTCGGCAGGCTGCACGCGCATGACATTGCACAGATTGCCTCTGATGATGGAGTGATGCTGCGTGCAGGGCATCATTGCTGCCAGCCGCTCATGAAGGCGCTTGGCGCGTCGGCAACTGCGCGCGCAAGCTTTTACCTTTACAATACAGAAGAAGAAGCGGGACGGCTGGCTGCTTCAGTGAAACGCGCGAAAAAGGTGCTCTCATGAACGAGGACATGTACCGCGAGAACATCCTTGACCATTACAAGAAGCCGCACCATCATGGCAAGCTGCCTGCGCCTTGCGCGCAAGGGCATGCAATAAATCCGTTTTGCGGAGATGACATCACTTTTTACCTGAAAATGGAAAATGGCGCGGTTGCTGATGCCTCGTTTGAAGGGCATGCGTGCGCGATTTGCACTGCCTCTGCTTCCATGCTTGCAGATGAGGTGAAAGGGAAGAGCGAAGGGAAGGCGCGCGCAGTTGATAAGGAGCGCGTGCTTGAGTTGCTGGGCATTGCGCCAGGCCCCACGCGCCTGAAGTGCGCGTTATTGCCCCTGAAAGCATTCAAATTGGCACTGTATTCGCATCTTGGGAAGAAAATGGACGAGAAAGAGGAAAATGAGATTTCGGAGGCGAGCGAATGATACGTTTTGGCCCCGCAGGAATTCCGATTGGCACGCCTGGCAAGGCAGGCACTGCAGAAGGGATTGCCTACTGCAAAGAGATTGGGCTTGGCGCAATGGAAGTGGAATTTGTCCATGGCGTGAAGATGGGCGAGCCTGCTGCGCGCGCTGCAGGGGATGCGGCGCGAAAGAAAGACGTGCTTTTGTCCTGCCATGCACCTTACTACATCAACTGCTGCGCAAAGGAGGAGCTCAAGCTTGATGGAAGCGTAAGGCATATTGTTGCAACTGCGCAGGCTGCGTTTTGGCTTTCCGCCACGCCGATTGTCATCCACCCTGGCTTTTACATGGGACGCCCTGCCGCAGAGTGCAGGAAAATGGTGATATCCACTTTCCAGCGCTGCCTGGACGAGATGGAAAGGCGCAAGATAACGGGCGTGCAGCTTGGGGCGGAGCTTACTGGCAAGAAAAGCGCATATGGCTGCCTTGATGAGATTATCGACCTTGCAGAGGAGTTTGGCTTGAAACAAGTGGTGCCGGTGATAGACTTTGCACACTACCACGCGCGCGAGGCGCGCCTCAAGACGCAGGAGGATTACGCGCGCATCTTGGAGAAGGTGGAGAAAAGGCTCGGAAATGACGCTATGCACAATTTCCACTGCCATTTCTCAGGCATTGAAAGGATTGAGGCTGGCGAGAAAAACCACCTCCCCATTGCCTCAAACTCGCCGCCATTTGAGCCCCTTGCTGCCGCATGGATGGAGAATGGATGGGATGGAAAGGCGATTTGCGAGTCGCCCTTGATTGAAAAGGATGCGCTGGAGATGCAAAAAACGTACAAAAAGCTGCAAAAATAGGCGAGGCGCGCCTTTAGGGTCGGTTTTTTAAGCTTTCGGAGCAATAACGAGATGGAAAATCCGCCCCTAGGATACGGGCTCGAATTCGTGCTGTAGGAGGGCGGAACACAGCTGATAGTGAAGGTGGATTTATGTACTACGTTCTTTCGTGCAATGATAGGGTGAGGCTGCCTGCCCAGTTTTTCTCAATGAAGCTCGAGGAGGCGCTCACACAGATACTGCGCGAGAAATATGAAAGGCGCGTGAACAAGGACACCGGCGTGTCGCTTGCGGTTTGGAATGTCAAGCCAGAGGGCGACGGGCTGGTGATACCCGGCGACAACGCAGCCTATTACGACGTTAAGTTCGACACGCTTACCTACCTTCCCCAGATAAACGAGATAATCGAGAGCGAGATATCCGAGGTAGTGGAGTTCGGCGGGTTTGTGACTTTGGGCCCAATCGAGGGGCTTGTCCACCTGTCGCAGATTGCGAATGACTTCCTCACCTACAACAAGAAGACGCAGACGTTCGTGGGAAGGGAGAGCAAGAAGTTCCTCAAAAAGGGGGACCATGTGTTTGCAAAGATTTCAACAGTGAGCATGAAGAACAACATCCCGGAGACGAAAATCGGGCTCACCATGAGGCCGGACGGCCTGGGCAAGGATGAATGGATTTCAGCCAAGAAGGCGTCCGTCGAATCCGGCACCGAGAAGAAGGAGGCTGCCGAGCCGAAGAAGGAAGCCAAGAAGAAAAAGAAGGAATGATGATTAGCGAAGATATTGGTGATTTTGATGAAAGCTTGCAAGAATTGCCGCCTCATAGTGAATGACGAGAAGCAGTGCCCGCAATGCCAGTCCCAGGAGCTCACCGAGAAGTTCTCGGGCCAGCTTGTGGTGATGGACCCGGAAAAGTCGGAGATCGGGAAAAAGCTCGACATCAAGGCTCCAGGAAGGTACGCGATAAAGATAAGGGAGAAGTAAGCAACAGGTGATATTCATGGCCAGTACAAGAGGAAGGGAAAGGCTCGGGACTTGCGACGCATGCGGAAGGTCGATGCCCCGCGACAAGATGATTACCTACAACACGATGAACGTCTACTCCACGGACCTGAAGACCGCGGACGACGTGAAATCCACCACGCACATCGAGAAGCACTACTGCATCTCATGCGCCAAGTCAAAGCGCATATTCGAGAAGTTGAAGAACCGCGCCATCCGCACCGCAGGCAGGGAGCCGCGGCCGGAGCGGAGGCCGTCTTCGGACAGCTGGAACTCGGGCAAGCGCTGGTAGGCGCACCCGTCTCTTCTGGAAAAGGGGAAAGGAGGCATTTTATGGAAGAGAAAATCTCCTATGATGACCGCGAATACACCGGCCTTAGCTTCCAGCTCGGGAATGTGCCTCTTCTCATCATCAAGGCGAAGAAAGGCTATGTCGCCTGCGGCTATGTGAGCAAGGAGGCGTCCGAGAAATTCGGCGATGTCGCTGCTTTTGTCACGGGCGTGAAGACTTTTGAAGACATGTTCAAGGCGAAGATAAAGACATTCACCACCTGGGCGGACGACCTGGGCATCCGCGAGGGAATGTCAGTCAAGAAAGCGCTTGAGCTCATGGATCAGTAAGCTCTGCATCGAAGAACACGGGCTTATAAAAACATACGTTAATGTGCATACTACAACATTTGAGAGGTGTGACAATGCACAAGGTATTGACGCCATATGGAATGCGCAAGGCAGACTCATTGAACAAGGCACAAGTCAGGAAAGTCGCAAATCTCGTTGTTTGGAAAAGCAAGAAGCAAAGCGGTTTGGATGAGTTCGAAAAACAGCTGCTTAGTGAATATCCTGCCCTGAAGAGGCCCAGCCAGCAGAAAAGGGTCATTGAAAGGGCAGATGCCATTGTGGAACGCGAAAAGGCGTTCCAAACGTTGACTTCCAGCTGCTTGAGCGCATCAACTAACTTCTGTTTTTAATATTAAAAGACGGGCGCGCGTGCGCCCTTGGTTTTTCTTTGCCTATTTTCCATGCTGCGCGCCGGCGTCGATGCCCGAGGCGATTGCCTTCCACATCATGTCCCTAAGCTCCCGCGCGCCCTCGATTGCCCCGCATACAGTGGTAGCGCAGGCATTGATGCCGTTTGTCGGCACCAGCGATGACAAGAAAGCCCTGCTGGTAGTGAAAGCCATGGCTGCGACCACCGGCGCAGTGGAGGCTGTGGCGACCGCCACAAGCCCCGCAGGCGCGCCTATCATCACCGCGTCCCAGGCAAGCTCCTTTTCAGCCTCCTTTACCTTTGGGTAAATGGAAGCGCCGTATGCCGCAGGCCCGCTTTTGAGCGCGCGGCGCACATCATCCATCTGCCTGGGCGTCATGCCGTCCATCCTAAGCGCGTACCCTGCTTTCTCCGCCAGCCGCTCGCAGAGCCGGTCCAGCTTCTCCTCCCCTTTGTGGAGAACGAGAGAGCGGTATGAAAAGCGCGCAAACCGCACTGCGTCGCGCAGGGCAAGCGCGTGCTTCGGAGCCGTCACTTCCTTCATCATGGTATCCCTCCGCAGGTTTCTCTCATGCGTTTGATTTATAATTTCATGAAGGAATTTTTTACAAAATTAGATAGTTTTAAATTATTTCAATTGAAAGTAAAGAATATGCCCAAAAATATCTACAAGCTCGACGAGTACGACAGGAGGATGCTTTACGAGCTTGACATCGACTCGCGCATGCCGCTTGCCAGGCTTGCGAAAAAGGCGCGCCGCTCCAAGCAGTTCGTGCTTTACAGGCTAAAAAGGCTGGAGGAGGCGGGCGTGATAAGGGCATACAACGCGATTGTGGACATGTCAAGGCTTGGCTATTTCTCGTTTCGGCTTTACTTCAAGTTCCAGCACATGACGGAAAAGGACGTCGCTGCCATGGTGGAGGAAATCAAGAATCTCCCCAACGTCTGGGCGGTGACGCTGCTGCAGGGCAAATGGGACCTTGCGGTCTTCCTTGGCGCAAGGTCGGCGGTGGGCGTTCACAAGGCATGGGACAGGATACTGGAGAAATACAAGAGGAACATTGAGGCTTACAACCTGGCAATCTACGCGCCGGTCTACAACTTCAACAGGACGTTTTTCCTGGAAAGCGAGCGGGAAGTATTCGAGCGCGTTTACGGCGGGGCCGAGCCAGTGGAGATCGACCGCGACTGCGCGCGCGTGCTCGAGGTTTATGCGCGCGACGTGCGCCAGCCTTTAGCCTCCATTGCCAGGAAGCTGTCCATGCCCCCTGAGAAGGTGCGCAGGAAAATTTCCGAGCTTGAGAAAAAGAAGGTGATTTGCGGCTACAAGCTTGTGTTCGGCATGGAAAGCCTTGGCTACACGACTTACAGGCTGGACCTCAAGCTCACGTCAACCGAGAAGAACAGGCAGCTGCACCAGTATTGCAGGCAGCACAAGGACATTTTCCAGGTGCAGCAAACCATCGGGCACATGGACTTTGAGACTGAGGTGGCGGTGAAGGGCTTGCCTGAGCTTCTGGACATCATTGAGGACATGAAAAAGAAATACGGAGACGTGGTGAAAAACGTGGACTACTTCAGCTACTCCACCTACCACCTGTTCAACTACAGGATGGATTAGCTGGAGCCGATATGCCTAGAGCCCGCGTTATGGCGGCAGGTCGCGGCAACGGAACCCTTCGGCTGGAGTATCAAGCGCGGTTTTCCAAAGGTCGATAGCCACTGCTGCATACATGATGGATGCAACGAATCCGATGGCGGCATATGGAGCGATAGCTGGCGTGCCAGCCGCCACAAACGTGGCAATGCCAAGCCCGATTGCCAGCACAGATGCGAGATGCGCCATTTTCGCTTCATGTGATGGCGGCGGCGAGAGCGGCGCTGGCGGCTTTTCCTTGCCGCGCGCCGTGGCGTGCATGTCGGAATATGCGTCGATGAGCTTGTTCAGGAAGCGGGTCAGGGGCACAACACCTGCCCTGTCAGACCAGGCTTTCATGCGGACAACCTTTCTTACCTGTTCGTCTCGGAGGCAGTTGTAGTTTTCACGCGCAGCGTCTTTTTTGAGCTGCATCACCTTTTCGAGGCTCTGCCCATCGTCAATAAGCTGCTTGCCCTCCATGAACGCATCTTTGCTCTTCGCGCTTTTCTCCAGCTGCATCAAGCCCTTGTAAAGCAGGAGGGAGCGGTAGAAGGGCGTGGCGTTGAGGGACGCGGAATTGCGGATTATTTTGCCAGTTATCTTATAGGCCTTGCGAAGGTTGTTGGAATGCCTTGCGTTCCTGTCATCGCTTTGGTTGAATCTCATCAAATCACCTCCATCCATTGATTATATTCCCTTGTCTCTTCATGACATGGCACAGGGCGTTATAGGTCTCTGCCATTTGCTTATCCCAAACATAGACATTCATATGGGCGAGCTCATAGCTGGGAATCTCCTTTCCCCTTATCAGGATTTTCCATGAGAGGTAGGCCCCCTCTTTGATGCAGGGGTAATATTCGCCGTCAAATGCCGCCAGCTGGCGCTTGAATGCTTCCCCGGATTTTTGGGATAAACTGCTGATTTCTCGGGCTAGCCCGCCAGCGGCATTGAACCAGTCCAGAATGCCGTGCTGAATTGCAAAATACCGGGCTATTTCCAGCACAGTCCCTCCTGACAATATGGCACTGGCAATCATCTTTTTTATCTCCGCGGCAGTGATATCGACGCTGGGAGGGTTGAGAATGTCCAGTGAAGCAGGCAGCCACGTGCTCTTGTCGGCAGATCGCTTGCGCTGAGATTTCGCATCATTCATGGCGGCTATTAGTGAAGCGTCTTGAGCAGCAGACAGCTTGTCCATGGCGGCTATGAACGAATTATAATTACCTGCCGTTTTCTCATTCGGAATATTGACCTTCTGGCTGAATTTGTAGAAAACGCTGGAAAAGTCAAAGCTGTCATGGACACCGATTGAGATTGTGCATTTCAGCTCCATGCCTGGCCTGACGACGGGATTGTCTTTTGCCATTTTGGCTTCGGCTTTGATGGCGCGCATGCCCCCTTTGAAATTACCCTCTGCCCAGGAATGTTTTTCCTGGACTTCCTTGGCTAGCCCGCTAGGGGCATCGAACCATTTCAAGACATGATATTGCCTTGCAAAGTGCCGAGCCACCCTCTTTTCATAGGGATTGACAATCACATCAGAGACCAGCCTCTCCTTTGCCTGCGCTGTGGTGAGCCTGAAGCGGCAGGGGTTCATGATGTCGAACTGGAACGGGTTTTTGCTGCGTACTGCTTCCATCCATATCACCTCTGCCCATTTTCTGGGATTAACTATTATTTATAATCTCTTGGCAAAATCTTTTACAAAAATAAGAAGTTTTATATAAATTCTTACTGAAATAAAAACATGGGCAAGGAAACGTTCAGGCTGGACGAATATGACAGGCGGCTGTTGTACGAGCTGGACAGGGATTCCAGCCTTCCGCTCTCCGCGCTTGCCAAAAGGGTGAAAAAGTCCAAGCAGTTCGTGCTTTTCAGGCAAAAAAGGCTCGAGGAGGCAGGTGTGATAACCAGCTATCCTGCCATTGTCGATATGGGTTCCCTGGGCTACTTTTCCTTCCGCATCTACCTTAAGTTCAGGCAGACCACGGAAAAAGAAGCGCAGAAGATAGTCGAATTCATAAAAGGGCTGCCAAACGTCTGGACCATCACCCTCCTGCACGGCAAGTGGGACCTGGCGATATTTGTGGGCGCCAAAAGCACGCAGGAAGTGCACGCAATATGGGACCCCATAATGGAAAAGTACAAGGGAAAGGTCGCCGCCTACAATTTCGCGCTTTATGCGCCTATCTGCAATTTCAACAGGACGTTTTTCATGAAAGGCGAGGAGAAGGTGGAAACGCGCAAATACGGGGAAGGAAAGCCGTTTGCGGCGGACAGAGTGGATTGGGAAATAATACGCGCATACGCGCCCAACGCCCGCCAGTCGGTGCTCGAGGTTGCAAGGAAGACAGGGCATTCGCCTGAAGCGGTGAGGAAAAGGATTGCAAGGCTTGAGAAGGAAGGCGTGATTTGCGGCTGCAAGCTCGGGCTCGATATTGGCAAGCTAGGCTACACGTCATACAGGCTGGACATCGAGCTCCTGTCGAGCTCGAGGAATGATGAGCTGTTCGAATACTGCAGGCAGCACCGCAGCATCTACCAGGTGCAGCATACAGTAGGGCACATGGACTTTGAGACTGAGGTGGTGGTGGAGGGCCTGCCGCAGCTGCTGGAAATAATCGAGGCGATAAAAACGCGCTTTCCTGGTGTGGTGAACAATGCGGAGTACTTCAGCTACTCCACTTACCACCTGCTGAATTACATACCAGACTAGGGCGCAGTGGGCACCACGAATGTCTTTTCTATCTCGGACAGGAGCTGCTTCTGCTCCTCAGGAGTTGCCTGCCCTGAAAATGCCTTGAGAACCGCAAGCTGCTTCTGGAGATGCAAAAGCTTTGCCTTGAGCCAGCCCTACTTCACAAAGTAAGTCTCTGAAATGGCTTTCAGGATGGACTGCTGCTGGTCTTCCGGCAAGGATTGGAATGCCCTGAGGACTGCAAGATCCTTTTGAAGCGTAATTGTTGTGGTGTTGAACCAGCCCTCGCTCATGTTTCCGCGCAATTTTTCAAGCCCCTCGATGCGCTGCTCAAGGATGGAAATTGCGTGCGGGAGGCTTTGCGAAATCTTCTTGCTTTGGTCCACAAGAGTCCGCAGGACAAACTCGGGTGAAACATCGCAGCTTATGGGGAGCCCGTTGTTCCTCTCATCGTTCCTTTTTGCCTGAAGCGCCTCGTCCCGGTTTGCCTGGTTCTGAATGGTGCCGACAAGCTGCTGGGAAGATATGGGGAGCCTGGCGTAGATTGACGCGGGCGACTGCGGGATGGTGTCATTGCCCGGCTTGCTTGCGGCAAGCGCAGGCTTGCCAAAAATATTGTAAGCAAAAAATGCGGTTATGCCGATGGCAACGCCAATTACCTTGATTGTTTGCCCGAAAGAAGACTGATGCATTGTTTTCTGCTTCACCACACCACCTTGGCTCCTTTTAGCGCGGTTGTTTTTATAAAACGTGCGTGGAAGTTGCGCAGGGAACATTTTGTTTTATGAATTCAGAGCAAGCTTCGCAGTTGCTTTGTTTCATTTCCCAAGCGCGAGTTTCGCGAGCTCCTTCCCGCTCCTGCTCTTTATCTGCCTAAGCGCGCTGTCGATGAATTCCTGCATGCGCGCGCTTCCGCCTTTTTTATTCTCAAGCGCGCGGAAGAGCATGTCCAGCCTGTCGGCGTCGTTTGCCAGTGTGGAAAGCTTGCCTTTGCGTTGCAGAAGAACGGCATCCTTTGCAAAAAGCGTGCCTGAGAGCATTTCGCGCTCCACTTTTGCCTCGTCTGGCTTGATACGCGCCTTCTGCGAGGGCACCAGGTCGCCGATGCGCGCCTCATGCAGGTCATGCAGGAGCGCGATGCGAAGCAGTGCGTGCTCGTCTTTTGCAGAAAGCTTTTCCATGCGCGACAGCATGAGCGAGATTATTGCAGTGCCGTATGTGTGCTCTGCCACCGACTCGCGCGCTGCTCCGCGCAATATCCAGCCTGTGCGAGGGAGATTTTTGAGAGAAAGGGCTTCCAGAAGGAGCGCGTGCGTCTTTTTGCCTGAAGACATGAAGTGCCTCACTTGCTTTCAATTATCGAGAAGTTCTTTTCCACTATTTTCTGCACGTCCGTGGCAGAGTAGCCTATGCGGATGAGGCGCGTGCGGCCCCTCATGCCTGCGCCAGACTCCACCGTGGTGATAAGCCCTAGCATTTCCAGGTCGTTGAGATATTCGCGGTACCAGCGCGCGCTTCGGCGCGGTTTCCTGTGCTTGCGCGCAACTGTGCAGTAGCCTTCGTATACTTCGCCGGATGTAAGGAAAGAGTCCTCTTCATCAGACGTGCCGGTTGTGAGGCGGGTGTTTTTCCCTTTGTCAAGCGCGAGGTTGGCGATTGCAAGGAGAACGAGCTGCTGGTGGTCTGGAAGCGTGGAAATTGCCTCAAACGCGATGTCGGTGTCCACAGACCTGCGCGCGTCCTCCACTTCCTTGTCGGTAATCTTGGTGATTCCGCGGTCGTCCGCTATCTCGCCTGCTTTGAGAAGAAGCTTGAGGGCATAGCGCGCGTCGCCACTGTCATTGGCAGTGAGCGCTGCTGAAAGGTTGATGGCGCTTTCCTCCACCACATGGGGCTTGAAGCCCATTTTGGCGCGCTGGCGCACAATGGACTGCAGCTGCGTGGCAGTGTAGGGGGCAAAGACCATCTCGTTTTCGCAAAGAGAGCTTTTGCTCCGTGTTCCCAATTGGTCCTTGAAGTTGACGCGGTTTGTTATGCCAAGTATGCTTATGCTGCCTGCGGGAAGCTCGTCGTTTGCGCGCGTGAGGGTGTAAAGCAAGTCGTCCAGGTCCTTTACCATGTCCACTTCGTCCAATACCACGATGAGGTGGGTGCCTTTTGCCACTTCCTCCATCACTTTCTCATAAAGCATGGCAAGCCCGAACCCCATGGAGTCAAGCGCGGGAAGAAGCTCCTTGGCGATTTTCTGGATGACGCGGTAGCGGGAGTTGTACATCCTGCAGTTCATGAACACGTGCTTGGCGTTTGACTTGTGCTCGGAGAACTTGATGAGGACGTGCTTGACCGAGCATGTTTTCCCGGTGCCTGTCTTTCCGTACACGAACATGTTGTGGGGCCGCTCGTTTTTCAGCGCAGGCACCACGGACGCCATTATCTTCTCAATCTCAGCGTCCCTAAATGGGAGCGTGCCTGGCACATAGTGGGGGGACAGGACATTCCTGTCCGAGAACACGGTTGGCTTGTTGAGAAGGTCTGAGAATGATTTCATGGTAAGCACTTTCCCGATTGCCTATGGGCTTGGTGTATGTTTGTGCTTGTTTTAAATCCTTGCTGGCTGGCAGCGGCAGCGTCGGGTGTTTTTCAGAGACTAAAGTGCCACCCGCCCAAAAAGCCTTATTAATCTATACTCTGAATATCAGAGCACTGCTGCTAGAAATCACTGAGGTGAGAACATGGGCATATTTGAAAAGATTACCAAGAGCATCGGCGTCGGCAAGGACATGAACCTTGAGGAGTACATGAACACCGTCGAGATGGAGAACGTGGACGTGCTCCATGAGGCAGCGGACTTTTACGTAAAGCCAATCGCGCTTGAGTCCGAGAATGACGTGAGCGTGATTATGGAGGAGCTGAAAGCAAAGAACATCATCCTTCTGAATGTCTCGCCCATGAGCAAGCAGCCGAACAAGCTCAAGCAGACAATCGACAACATCAAGTCCTACATCACGAAGATCAACGGCGACATCGCGAGGATCGACACGGACAAGATACTGCTCACGCCTTCCAAAGTGAAGATCGTGAAGAGCAGGAAGAGATAATTTTTCTCTTACTTTTTATTTTGGCTAGCTTCGGCTTTTTCCTTTTGTTTTCATTTGCCTTAGCTGATGCTTTGCATTTTTATTCGCTTGGCGCAGGCGCCACCCCGCAGGATAATAAGCGTTTTGCCCCATAAGACCACTCGGTGGGAACATGAATATTTCAGGCAAGCTAGACGTGTTGATGGAAGCGGCAGCGGAACGCCTGCGCCCGATGAGGGAAATCATCCGTTATGTTAGGAATCTTACCCTAGGCGTCACTGATCGTGTCAGGTTGGATGATTTCAAGGATCCTGAATTCATGGGTAATCTTGCCAATGGCACTGTGAACGGAAGATTGCTCGAAGAAGGCACAGGCATGAAAATCGTTTGGAACATTGCCAAACTCGGCGTTACGCGACTCGATGTCCCGCTCACCGAACGAGAGCAAGAAACATACAGAAAGACAGCAGCAGAATTGAAGGCGAAGGCATTGAAGGCGGGTGCGTTTTCCCCATTGCCGGATGCTGCAGATATTTTCTCTGAAGTCTGGGAAAGGAACGCGCAAGCCGGGAAGCACCACAATATCCTTGTATTTGACAGGAAAGGAAGGATAGCTGCTGGGAATGAGATTCTAAAAAGAATGCCTGAAAAAGCCAGCGAGATTGCAGACTGCAAGCGCTTCCCGCGCCCTGTGAGGCGTGAGGCTGCAGCGGTTGTGAAGCAGCAGAAGCTGGCGATGCGCAACTAGGTTTTTTTGATTTTTATCCGCCCGGCGCAGGCGCCACCCGCAGGATAATAAGCGTTTTGCCCCATAAAGCCACAGGGTGAGGAGATGAAAATTGCAGATGCATTCGTTGCAAAGGCGCTCGGGGGCGCGGTCGATATGTTTAACCTCGGCAAGCGGCTGGCAGATGCCGGGCTTGCGTTCAGCCTGCATCTTTCAAAACCATACAGGATAATTTGCGTGTGCTGGGATACTGGAGGCAGGCAGCTCGTGAACCGCCTTGCTGGCGAAGAGGGCGGCTGGGTGGGGCTTGTCCGCGTCATGGATGGCTTTGCGCCGAGCTATGGCAAGGAGTGGAGGGCGGGCAAGTCCGGAAATGGCGGGAGCGTGTGGTACATCTTTGACGAGCAAACCAAGATTGGCGCCGGAAATGCGCTGCTTGACATGCACCGGTTCCCTGAGAAATACGGGAAACGGCAGGCGCCAACAAGATACCGCGCCGATAAAAGGGTAATCGAGGCGTGCGACTACCTGCGGAAGCCGGAGGTAATCGCCAGGGGCGGATTTGGCGTCCCGCGCCCTGTGAGGCGCGAGGCTGCGGCAGTTGTGAAGCAGCAGAAAATGGCAATGCGCAACTAGATTTTCTTTTTTATTTCCATTAGCGCGAGCGCTAGCTAATTTTCCTTAACCACAGCCCTATTTTCTTTTAATCTCCCGCTCCGCGCGCCTCAGCACGCCTAAAATGGCTGCGCATTCCTTGTCGGTTGCCATGCTCTTGCCAATTATGCGCCTGAATGCCACTTTCACTTTCCGCGGGTTGCGAAGCTCGCTTGAGAACTTGTCCGTAATGAGCGAAAACGCGCGTATTAGCGCCTCTTTTTCATTTTCCCCGGCTGGAACATATGCGCGCGGGGCGTAGGTGGAAAGCTCGTAAAGCGTGATTGCAACCGCGTGGGAAAGGTTTAGGATTGGGTAGGCATCCGCGGTTGGGATGGTGATGAGGAAGTCGCAGTCAGATATGTCTTGCTCGGACAATCCCACGCCTTCGCTTCCGAAGATGAGCGCTATTTTCCCTTCGCGCGCGCCTTGCGCCTTTTTTGCAAATGCTTCAAGCGAGATTGGCGAGCGGATGGTGGTGTGCCAGTGGCGATAAATTATGCCAGTGGTGCCAACCGCGAGCTTGCAGCCGCGCGTTGCTTGCTTCAGCGTTTTGCAGATTTTTGCAGATTCAAGAAGAGGGCGCGCGTGCTTGCTGTGCATTATGGCGTCAAATCCCCGCGGGTCGCACTTGGGCGCAACTATTGTCAGGTCGGACAAGCCGAAGTTTGCCATTGCGCGCGCAACCGCGCCAAGGTTGATCTCGTATTCGGGTGATACTAGCACCACGCGGAAGCGCTGCTGCTTATTTGCCATGGAAAAACCGGAAAAATAGGGGTGGCGCAGTTTAATTGGCTTTCGCAGGGATGGAGTCGACGGCGAAGCTTTCAGGCACGCTCATGAAGAGCGGGGCAGGCCAGGAAGCCCTCTCATCGGTTGTATAAGCCGGTTTGCTGTCGTTCCTTATCTTCTGGAAATGGCCTTCAACGGAATCCAGCTCTTTTTGCGCTGCCATGAGAGCGGCTTTTTCATCAGAGGACATGTATTGCTTGCCATTCAGCATGCAGATTATGCCGTTGCATAACGCCCCAAGATTGGTGCGGGCGCGGTCGGTTTTGATGATTTCCAGCGCCTCTTTCATGCTGCCTATTGCTTCGAGAAGATGGTCGGCCCAGTACAGCTCGCCCGCCTTTGACTTGGCAAAGCAGTAGATGAACTGCGAAACCGCCAGGTCGTTCTTCACGGTTGCGCGGATTTTTTCAGGCAGGCTGCCAACAGGCACCTTTTTGTAGAAATTGATGGCTTCCCGATAGTTCTCATTGCCGGGTTTCCTGTATTCGCGCGCATTCTCGGCAAGGAAGATTAGCGCAGTGGGCGTGCCTGCTTCCTCAAGCATTTTCCTGGCTTCGTCTATTGTGTCAAATTTTTGCAGAAGAATCCTGCCAAGCATGGTTTTTGCCGTTTTTACCGAAGCCTCATCCGCGCCTAGGCTGATGACTTCCCTGCACAGCGATTCTGACCTTTCAAAATAACTCTTCTCGCCGGGCTTTTGCGCTCCGCCTTTTTTTGGCTGTGCCTCGACATGCTTTTTCTTTTTGGGAGGATAATAAAGGCCGGCCAGGTAGAGCGATTCCGCAAGCAGGAGGGAGATGTGGGTTTGCTCCTTGCTTAGCTTTACCTCGCCAAGCGCTTTGACGGTTTTCTTTATTTTCCTGGCGCTGCCGGTTTGGATGCCGGTGAAAAGATAAGTGAGCCCCTTTTCCACTTGCAATGCTTGCCCGTTCATTCTGTGCGCGGCCATCCAGTCTGAAACTGATTTTTTTACATGCTGCTCCCTTGCCTTGACCCTTTTTGAGAAGAATGCTTGTACGGACATGGATGCACCTCTTGTTTATGGTGTAAAAACTGCTAGGAAGTGTTTAAAAGAAGTGCGGTCTTCCCGTCAGCGCTTTTTTGCCTCGATAAGCGCGAGCTTTTCAAAAAAGAACTTCTCTTCCGCGAGGATTTGCGCGCTTCCCACGCGCGCTTCCAGAAGCGCCAGCGTCTTTTCCACTCCATTGCCAAGCGAAGTGGCAATCACTGCCACTTTTCCGCCTTCAGGCAGGTGCGCGGGCGCTTCTGCAATGAAGCGCTTGAAAACATTTAGCCCCGACGCCCCGCCGTCATACGCTGCGTTTTCCTCAGGCGACTTTAGGCGCTCCGCGCGCGAGGTGGGCAAGTAGGGTGGGTTAAAGAGAATGTAGTCGAACTTTTGAGAGGCTGGGACTTCGGAAAATAGGTCGGAAAGAAGGAAAGTTGCGTTCTTTATGCCGTTTGCGCGCGCGTTTGCCTGCGCGCATTTCACTGCCCGAGAGTTTATGTCCACGCCCAGCACGGTGTTTTTGGGGTTTGCCTGCGCTGCAGAGAGGGAAACTATTCCGCTTCCGCAGCCAATCTCAAGTATGCTGCCGGATAAGCTGGATGCATAGGTGGCAAGAAGAAAAGAGTCTTCCGCAGGCTCGTATACCCAGTAAGGGATGGAAAGGCTGAGGGTGCCGAAGGAAACCTTGCTTTCAGAAACTGGCTTTGCCATCATTCTTCCTTTTGTTCCTTCTTTTCCTTTTTCTCAATGACCACGATTTCTTCCATGGAGACTGTGTCGTCATAGTCTTTCATGTACTTGTCCATGTCGGAATCGTATTCAGAGTGCCGCTCGGGCTTGGCGCGGCGGCGGGGCGCGTCGTCGAACCTGCGCTCCGGGCGCTCGGACCGCTCGCTTCGCTCCTGCCTGCCTTTCTGCCTCTGCTCGTAAGCTGCCTTGCGCTCGGAAACCACAACGGCATATGCCTCGTCGCATGCCTTGCGGGTCTCCACAAGCTGGCGCTCTAGGTCCTTTATCTCAGACATTAGCGTGTTTAGGATGTGCCTTTCAGCGTCGATTGCCTTCCTTGCGGAGTCGAGCTCCTTGTTCTTGGCAATCTCAGCCTTCACTTGCTTCAGCTGCTTGATGAGCTCCTTTTCCTTTTTGGGGGTGTCGGCCTCGGTTGCGATGGCAAACTCGATGCGCTCTGCCTCGTCGATGAGCCCGAATGTCCTTCCGCCGCCCTTTCCGCGCATGGCGGCAATCAGGCCGGAGATTTTCCTGCGGATGTCCGATACAGCCGGGTTTTTTGCCTTCAGCTGGTCAAGTATGGCCTGCCTTTTTGCAATAAGAGAGTCAAGCTCCTGCTCTTTTGGAGTCTTTTCGCGCTGCGGTGCCGCCTGCGCAGGGACCTGTTCTTTCGGTTGGGATGAAGAAGTGTCAGCAGCGTTCTTCTCGCCTGGAATCTCCACCAGTTCCTTTATTCCCTGCGGGAGGTCGTGGGCGGTTCCTTTGTTTTCTTTTTCGCTTTCCAAAATATTACCTTTTTGTTGTTTTTTATGTCTGTATATATGCAAACCTTTAAATATATGCCACGAAATATAACTTCTGCAAGAAATGCCCGTCTTTTGTTCTGTCTCTGACAGAAAACTGGTCGCCTTGCCAGCGCTTTGCGCTGGCCTACTTTTTACAACCTTTAGCCCAGGCAGATAAGCTGCGGGCGGAAAAGGGCAAAAGTGCGACCAAAAGGAACTCCTTACTATAACCTCATAGCGGCAAATTTACGTTTGCTAAGGTTTATTACCCTTGCTTATTGCGCGCGCAGTCGCCAAAAGCGACCAGTCGCGGATCTGCTCCAGCACTATGAGCGCAATTATTGCCATGAGGCGCACATTCACGTCGCTGGAGGCAAGCAATAGGTAGATGCAGTATGCCATGGGCGCAAGTATGATGTAGCGCAGCAGGAAGGTCTTGAATATTCCCAAATGCATAAGTTAGCCCTTTTTCCTAAGCTAGAACATCTTTGCTGCCATTTCCACCATCCTGTTGGAAAAGCCCCATTCGTTGTCATACCAGGAAAGCACCTTTGCCGTCTTCCCTATTGCGATGGTGGAAAGCCCGTCCACCACGGACGATGCAGGGTTGTGGATGATGTCGGATGAAACTATGGGCTCCTCAGAATAATCCATTATGCCCTTGAGCCTGCCGTTTGCCGCTTTCTTGAGCGCAGCGCCGATTTCCTCCTTTGTTGCTGCTTTTGTAAGCGTGCAGGACAAATCGTTTATCGAGCCGACTGGCGTGGGCACGCGAAGCGAAAGCCCGTCAAGCTTCCCCTTAAGCTCAGGTATTACCATGCCGATTGCCTTTGCTGCGCCTGTCGTGGTGGGAATGATGTTCACTGCGCCCGCTCGCGCGCGCCTGAAGTCCTTGTGGTGCCCGTCCAGTATGAGCTGGTCGTTGGTGTAGGCGTGCACCGTGGTCATGAAGCCGCTTTCAATTCCGAAATTGTCCACCAGCGTCTTTGCCACAGGGGCAAGGCAGTTGGTGGTGCAGCTTCCCAATGAAACTATATTGTGCTTCTTCTTGTCATACTTTTCATCGTTCACGCCAAGCACGATTGTCGCGTCCGCCTCGCCTGATTTGCATGGGGCGGAGATGAGAACTTTTTTCGCGCCAGCGGTTATGTGCTTGCTGGAGCCTGCCCTGTCAGTGAATGCGCCTGTGCACTCCAGCACAAGGTCCACGCCGAGCTTTCCCCATGGGAGGGCAGCGGGGTCGCGGTCTGCCGTGATTATGATTTCATGCCCGTCAATGGTCATTTTTCCAGGCTCGCCCTTGGCGCTGCCATTGTAGTGCCCCTGCGTGGTGTCATACTTGAACAAATGCGCGGAGAGCTTGGGGTCGTGCGTGTCGTTTATCGCCACGATGTCGAACTTCTTGCCGACAAATCCGCGCTCGAACGCCGCGCGCGCAACAAGCTTGCCTATCCTTCCAAAGCCGTTTATCGCTACTTTTATTGCCATGAGAACCCCTCCAAATAGAAAGTGAAGGAAAGAACGAGGAGCAATAATAAAAAAGGTGTGGCATGCGCGCCACCAGGCATGCCGCACGCCCGTTTTTTTAACTTACCCGGAAAAATCAGCAGTGATGGAAAAGAAGGCAGAGAAGCGCCGCGCGGTGCTCATTGACGTCGACTACAAGATAGTCGATGACAAGACACAAGTGCGGCTGCTCATGAAGGGGAAGCGCTTCTTCAGGCTTTATGCGCACTATGAGCCCTACTTCTACGTGGATGCCCCCGCAAGCGCGGAAAAGGAAATCATGGCGGTAAAGGCGCAGTCGCGCGAGAGGATGGTCTCGCCCGTGAAGCTTGAGCGCGCGAAGATGAATGTGCTTGGACGCGAGAAGGAAATTTGGAAAGTGTACTGCGACCGCCCGTACGATGTGCCGTCAGTGAGCGGGGCAATGAAATTCCCCTGCTTTGAGAACAACATCCCATTTGGAAGAAGGTACATGATTGACAATGGCCTGTCGCCGTTCATGGAAATGACATATGTGCGGCAAGGGAGGCACATCAGGAAAATATTGCGCACGCGAGAGGCGAACACGCCCCTTCGCACCATGGCTTTTGACATTGAGACTTACAACCCCAAGGGAATGCCGCAGCCTGAGCGCGATGAAGTGATCATGATTTCCTATGAAATAGATGGGGAGCGGAAAGTCATAACGAGCAAGCCGATTGACCGCCCGTTCGTGATTGCGTGCAAGGACGAGCGGGAGATGATAAAGAAATTCCTGCAGGTGATAAAGGAAAAGGATGTGGAAGTGCTGCTTGGCTACAACTCCACTGTTTTTGACCTGCCCTACTTGGCTGCGCGCGCGCAGGTTAATGGGCTGGAGTTTGCGATTGGCAGGGACGGCAGCAGCTTCAGGGTGAAGAGGCGCGGCATTAGGGACGTTGCGGAGATTGTGGGAAGGATACATGTGGATTTGTATCCGCTTGTGCGCTTCATGGGGTTCATCGGCGCTTTCAAAATCAGCAAGTACACGCTTGAGAACGCATATTCTGAGCTGACAGGCAAGAAAAAACTTATGGTGAAAAAGCTGGAAATCTACAAGATGTGGGATGATGCTGAGCTTGTGAAGGACCTTGCTGACTATTCCGCCTTTGACTCGCAGGCGACAATGGAAATAGGCAAGATGCTGGTTCCTTTGATGGTGGAGATGGGAAGGCTCACGCGCCTGCCGCTTTTCGACGCAGTGGGCGCAACTGCAGGGCAGCTGGTGGAGTCGCTTCTCATGCAGAAAAGTTTTGAGTACCATCAGATAATCCCGAACAAGCCTGATGATGCCTTGGCGCATGAGAGGGAGCTCGGCCCCATACAGGGCGCGTTTGTCAAGCTGCCCCAGCCAGGCATATATGAGAACATGGTGGTGTTTGACTTCAGAGGGTTGTACCCCTCGATTATCACGTCGCACAATATTGACCCTTACACGCTTAACCCGCCGGAAAGCGTGCCTGATTCTGATTGCTATATTTCCCCGAATGGGCACAGGTTCGCAAAAACGCCACGCGGGTTGCTGCCAACAGTGCTTGAGGAGCTCATAAAAATGAGGGGAGAAATGAAAAACAAGCTCAAGAAAGCCGAGAAGGACACGCGAGAGTACGAGGAGCTGTTTGCGCGCGTGCAGTCCCTGAAAATCCTTGCCAATTCCTATTACGGGTACCTTGCCTACCCGCGCTCCCGCTGGTATTCAAGAGAGTGCGGCGAGTCTGTCACTGCGTGGGGAAGGCATTTCATCCAGGAGACGATTGAGAAAGGCGAGAAAGCTGGCTTTGCTGTCCTTTATGGCGACACGGATTCCATTTTTCTCCTCATGGGCGAGAAAAAGAAGGAAGACGCGCTTGCATTCATGAAAAAAATAAATGATTCGCTCCCAGGCGACATGGAGCTGGAACTCGAGGGCTTTTACCCCCGAGGCGTGTTTGTCACGAAAAAGCACATGGGCAAGGAAGACAAGGGCGCGAAGAAAAAGTATGCGCTTATCGGCGAGGACGGGCGCATCAAGATACGCGGGTTTGAGCTGGTGAGGCGCGACTGGTCAAACGTTGCGAAAACCACGCAGAGGAAAGTGCTGGAGGCTATCTTGAAGGAAGGCAGCAAGGAAAAGGCAGTCAAGATTGTGAAGGACATTATTGAAGAGCTAAAGGGAGGCAAGGTGCCATTGGAAGACCTTACAATTTACACGCAGATGAGGAAAGACCCGAACAAGTATGACATAGTATCTCCTGAGATTTCAGCTGCGAAGAAAGCGGCAGAGGCTGGCATGCAGATAGAGAAGGGAATGATGATTGGCTATGTGATTACCAAGAAAGGCGCCAGCATATCGGACAAGGCGCAGCTGGTGGAGCTTGCCAAAGATTATGACCCGAACTACTACATTGACAACCAGGTGCTCCCATCAGTGCTGAAAATACTGAAAGAGCTTGGCTATTCAGAGGATGATTTGAAGTTCAAGGGCGAGCAGAAGGGGCTGAGCTCTTTTTTCTGAAGTGATGCCATGAACGCGGAAAAAATCGTTTTTGCCTTTCTAGTGTGCGTGCTTCTTGCAGGCTTGGCATTTTTGGCGCTCGGCGCAGCCCCAAAGCAGCCGGTTGCATTTTTCGCATATGGCACCAATCTTGCTAAAAGCACCATGAACGCGCGCGCAGGAGGATTCATCAACGCCACGAAGGCAGGGATGCCGGGTTACGCGCTTGCTTTTGCAAGCCAGGATGCGCGCCCTGCTGAGTTTGGCGTTGCCACGCCTGTGCAGAGTGAAAGCGCGCTTGTGAGCGGGGCGCTTTACTATTTGACGCCAGCACAGATGGCTGCCCTTGACAAGCAGTCGGGCTTGCCTGATTTTTATGAGAGGAAAGAAGTAACTGTGGCGCTGCCTGATGGCAGCACTGTGAAGGCACATGCATACTTTTTGTCAGGCGCCACGCACCCCGCGGCGCCCTCGCGCGCCTATTATCTTGCTGCGCAAGGCGGGATGAAAGAGTGGGGCTATGATGAAGGCAGTCTGGATTCCGCTGTTGCAGAGGCTGCAAAGCAGGGTTAGAAACCGGCTGCAATGTAGTAGAGCAGGTCGCCGAAGAGAAGCGTGAATACCAGCCCTATGAAGAGGTAAGGAAGGAAAAACGGCATGCCGGTGTAGACTGGCACTGATTTTATTTTGGCGTGCTTGAGCGCTGCGATTGCCTTTTCGCTTATTACCGGGGAGAGCTTGAGCTTTTTTGCAAGCTCTGGCATTTGCTCAAGCGCCATCACATCCTCGCACTGGAGACGGGATGTCGGGATTTTCTCCACCATGCTTGCCTTTATCTCAGGCATGAAAAGCGAGAAGAAAACAAGTGCTGTGCCCAGGAACCCTATTATTGCAAAGTATGAGGCAGGAAGGGTTACAGGCAGCGAGGAGACGACTGCGCCGAAGATGAGAAGGGAAACTACAATCAGGGCCGGGCCTGCCACTTTTTGAAGCGTGAATTTCACCTTGCCTTGTGCGAGCTGGTGCGAAATATATGGGATGAATCGCACGAGCATGTGCAATATGAAGGCAATGCCTGTGGGCGCAAGCATGGAGAGGAAGAATGGATAGGGGATTGCCTGCGAAGCTGCGAGAAGGGGCTTGGGAAGATATGGGATGGCAAGCGCGATTGACACCATTACAAACACGTCCGCCCCTCCGAGCTGGCCCATCCTGTAAAGCGCGTAAGTGAGCGCTGCGATTATGATTGCCACGAAAATTGCCTGCGTGGAAATTGCAGGGTCGAAAAATACCACGTTGAGGAGAAGGGACGCGCCCAAAAAGCCCCAGAGAAGGGAGTCCGGCACCCATTTCTTGTTGAACATGTCGTAATATGCCGCCGCGCCTGTGAATGCCACTGCGACAAGCATGCGGATGTCCATGCCTGGCACTGCTACAGGCGGCGATAAGAGGGAGAACGGGAGTTCGAGCATGAGGAAGAAACGAGGGGAAAGGATAAAAAGTTCCCTTTGGAAGGGCAATCATGCATTTCTATAAGGGGCAGGGCGCCACTGAATATTTGGTTCTTCTTGCAGTCGTGCTGATAGTCGCTCTCGTTTCGGTCGCGCTTATTGGTTTTTTCCCAGGCATGGCATCAGACTCGCAGATAACGCAGTCTCAGACGTACTGGAAAAGCGCGAGCCCTGTTTCAATTGTGGAAAGTGCGGCGAAGGCAGACAGCGGTGGAACTTACCTATATTTGAGAGTTAGGAATGTAGGTATTTATCCAATCAGGATAACTGGAGTGGTTGGTGGCGACAGTACAAAAATAACACAGTTTTATGGGACCAACTGCGGAGTTCCGTCTGCAGGAAATTGGAACATAAGCGATTATTTTTACCTTGGTCCGGGAGAGGAAAAGTATTTTGCGTGGAGTGGTGGATTTGGCACTGTTTGTAATTGGCAAGCTGCCTCCGGAACCAGTTCGTCCACGAGCAATGTAATCGGCGGTGCATCGTCTGTTTGCCAAAACTCAGCAGCCTCACCCGGAACACTTGACTATAAGACAATTGGTTTTGAGTATATCCAGTACATCGAAGGCCAGCAGATAACCAAAAGGCAGATTGGAAAGGACTTGATTGTGAAGTGCCTGCCGCCGTCCTAGATGCGCGTAATTAGTCCTTCACCGTCTCCAAGAAGTAGTCGTGTATTCCCACCACGTCAAGAGAGTCGCATGCCGCTTTGCATTTGAGCGCGGATGACACGCTCGGCGTTGTCCTGCCGTCGTCCGAGTGGATGAATTCCTTGATGTAGGTGCCAGCCTCTGCGAGTATGTGGAGCTTGAGCTTGCCGCCTTCCGTCGTTTGCGCGCTGATTTTGTACACTGTCCTCTTGCGCAGCATGTCGGTCCTGCGCGCAAGCACGCGCGTTGGAGTGTGTTGGTTAAGAGCCGTGCCTGAAAGAGCCGTTATCTTCTTTGCGTCGGCGGAAGTGAGCGCGCGGTCTGCCGAAACGATTGCCTCGTATTCCTTCTCGAAATGCGAATTGCACACGCTGTCTATGAATGCCTTGTGGACGAAGCGCAGCCCGATGGCGCGCACATTTTCGTTCTTTGCAAATTCGCGCTCAAGGCTGCTAAGGCTTGCCGTCCTTTTTTTCGGAGAGGCAAGCTCTGCCACGAATGGGCGGCCGCCCCCCAGGCAGCGAACATCGACATCTTCCCTTCCGCTTGCGTGAAGCGTGCAGCCTGCTGCGCCAAAAGCAGGCGCGAGAACCTTGCCTATTTCTTCCTCGACAGATGGGTAGTTCATGCCGCTTCCGCTGCATGATTCACACCCCTTCCCTGCACATTCTGAACAGTGCCATCTGCTTTGGCAAAATCCCCGCGCGAGCTTGATGTAATGCCCATGGATGTAAAGCTGCATTGGGCGCGCAACTGCTTTTTTCGAGGTAAAATCGAATTCAAATGAGGCGTCTGCCGCACGCTGGTCGTTTTTCTTGCCAGATGCCTTTGCAACCTTTGCCGATATTTCAGAGTTGACGCTGTTCTTGAGGGAAGTGTATTGCCCGGGGAGAAGATCGGTTGCCACCTCTGCCTCGCGCATGAGAATGGCGCGGGAGAACGAGGAGGATACGGAGAATGTCTCCCATTCAAAGCCATCAGATTGGGTTAGCGCGGCGTCCACGAGGGATGGAAGTGATGCTAGTGCGCCTTGGCAGATGAAGCATCCCTCGCCACGCTCTGCAGGGCGCACTGCGCCGCCTGCAAAGAAACGCCGGGCGCATTCGTTGCATAATGATGTTTTTTCCACAACTAAGATGGCAGGGCGCAGGGTTTATTAATCTAGTTTCTGAAGCCCTATCGGGCAGGGTGAAAAGCGGTATTTTGCGGATGTTTACGAAAGCCTTTTAAATGTGCATCTGCAGAAATAAGATGGTAAAGAATGGATATGTGGTATTTCTGCCCGAGAAGGTGACAACATGCCCCGTGGAAAAAGAATCGTAATTGAAAAGGTAATCAACGACCCAGTGGTGACCAGGCTCAAGTCGATGAAGATATCAGACATGAAGTCCAGGCGCAACACTGATGAGAAGTCGCTGCACTCCAGCATTTCCGACATTGTCGGCAAGGCAAACGACTTGTATGCGCAGGACAAGCTCGAGCGCGAACGCCTGAAGGGCATGGGGCTGTTCTCAGTCGAGGAGGCGTATGACGAGCTCAAGAAGGGAGGCGTCAGCCTGTCCTACCGCGCATTCGGGGGCCGTGTGGAGAGGCGCTCTGTGCACTCAGTTAAGATCGGCAACAAGAGGCTGATTCCCAAGCCCGTCGTCCATGACTGGATCGCGCTTGCGAATGAATATTACACTGTGAAGCAGGCTTTCAACGAGCTTAAGAAGCACGAGAAGCTCAACCTGAGGGCGTTCATCGGAAGGATCGAGAAGAACTCGGTGCCGTCCCTGAAGATCGGGACCGCGCGCTGGGTGCCCAAGTCCGCAATAGAGGGCATGGTGCACGTCTGCAAGAACTATTACGACGTCGGCGACGCAGTGCAGGAGATGAACTCCAAGGGCATCCGCATCAAGAGGAATGCATTCGAGAGGCGCCTGGACAGGAACCGCATCCCGCACGTGAAGATCGGCGGAAGGCGCGTGATTGCCAAGGACGTGCTCTCCGAGCTTGTGGGCAAGGAGCTCGCGCTTGCGGGCAAGTCCCCGAGGATGCAGTAAGATTCTCCTTCCTGTTTTATTTTCTGTTTTTATTTTATGAAAAATTAGCGCGAGCAGGAAGCGCCCCGACCGCGTGCAGGTCTGCGCGACCTACGCCCAATCTTTTACATCGTAAAAACGCCTTTTCGCCCTGACCGTGCGTGGGGCGCGATGTCCTACGCTCCAGCATCATATTGGTAGCCTTTATAAAAAGCTCTATTTATTACTTAAATATGGCAACCGAAGACTCATATACAAACCTGATAAAATTTCTCGACGAGAATGGCGCCCAATACAGGCTTATTGACCATCCACCCGAGGGTAGAACAGACATTGTAAGCCCTATGCGCGGCAACAAAGTATCCCAAGCTGCAAAATGCATTGTTGTCATGGTGAAACTCACAAAAAAAGACAAAAAATATATCCTGGCGGTTGTCCCAGGAGATGCAAAAGTGGATCTGAACTCCATCAAAAACATGTTTGAAGGGATATACGTGTCTTTTGCTACTCCTGAAATTGCTGAACAATTGGCAGGAAGCGTTTCTGGAACAATTCTCCCGTTTTCTTTTAATCCTGGATTAGTATTAATTGTTGATCCAAAGCTGTTAGAAAATGATGAAATTTTTTTCAATGCAGCACGCTTGGATAGGTCTATGGCTCTTAAGACGAGTGATTATGTCAGGTTAGCAAATGCACGCAAAGCGAATATAGCACTGTACTGATGCTCGATTGAGGAGAGTGGGCATCGCTATCCTACGCCCCACCGCAGCCTTTCCTAAAAATACAAAAAGCAGCCATTTACAGAGATAAACTACACGTTTTACTATGAATTATTCGCCCCGACCTGGCTTTTTCTTGCGGGCAGTAGCCACGCCTCATTCCGCCTTCGGAACTTCCTTTTTCTCCTCGGGCGGCGCGCGCTTTTTCCCTGCGAAGAAGTAGTACGCTGCGGCTGCGAGGAACGCCAAAGAGATGAGCGCAAGCGCGATTGTTTGGAGCGGGTTGCCCCCTGCGCTTGCTTTTGAGAGCGCCGCGTTTGCAGCCTTGATTGCGCGGTCAGACGAGGAAAGCGAGTCTGAGTACATTGCGCTTGCCAGGAAATCCTCTGCGCGAGCCACTTCGTCGCCGATTTGCTTTGCATCCTCTGCGCCTGCGCGCGCTTTCACTTCGGCAAGCGCCGCCTGCGCGACTGAGAGAGAGGAAGAAGCAGATGAGGAGAGCGATGCGAGCGCGCCTGATAGCGAGGCTTGGAGCGCGGAAAGCTTTGCCAGCGAGGAATTTGCCTGCGAGAGCGCCTCGGAGGGCGCGAGGGCGGATTTCTTCGATGCTGCAAGAAGCTTGTCTGCGTCGGAAAGGCGAGTGGTTGCTGCTGAGGGCGTGAATGGAAGCTGCCTGCGCGATTGAGTGGTGAGGGCGGCATACTGCGAAGAATAGTTTGCAAGCAGCGGCTCAACCTCGGCGCGAAGCGCTGCGTACTCTGAACGGAGATTTTCAGCCTGTGCTGCCAGCTCGGAGGCGCTGCTAGATGATGCTTGCTCCACTGACGCAAGAAGAGAGACTACTGAAGATGAATGCAAGAGCGATTGTGCGAACTCGCCTTGCGTGTAGTATGATTGCGCGTCGGAGAGCTCGCTTTGTGCTGCAAGAAGCAGAGTGGAATTGCCTGCGCCCTGCTTTTGCGCAGCAGCGTATTTTTCCGACGCTGATGAAAGAGATGAGAGCGAGAGAGTGGCAAGCGAAGTGAACATGTCTGTTTTTGCCTTGCGGAGGATGGAAACCGCTTTTTCATAGCCGCCCGCGTCGGCCTCGTCCGATGCAGACGTGAGAGCAGCCTGGTACTTGAAAAGCGCTGATGAGAATGCTGTTTTCGAGGATGAATTTGCAAGCATTAGTGCATTTTGGACGGGGGTGAGCGAGGAAAGCGTGCTTCCCGCCTCTGATTTTTCCCGGAGGAAAAGCTGGTAGTCGCCTGTTGAATAAGAAAGTTCCTGCGCGTCCTTTCGCATTTGGGAAAGAAGCAATAGCGCCTCGTTGTTCTTGCCCTGCGCTGCAAGGCTTTTTGCCTCGGAGAGCATGAGCGCATCTTTTGACCTATTGTAGGTGAGCACGAGAAGCTCTGCCTGGGAAAAAGCCTCGGTGAGCGCCTGTGTGGTGTCTTGCAAAATGTATGAAACGGCAAATGAAGAGTCCTTGCCTTTTGCCAGCGGGGAGAATGTGAGTGACAGCTGCGTTTCGCTTCCCGATGCGGATGCAGATGCGCGCACCACTTTTTCGCCTGACAGGGACGTGATGCTCAGGTTTGTTATGCCTGTGTAGGGCTCGTAGAGGGAGATTGTGGCGGATGGGCAGCCAAGGGATGCAGAGGAGAGTGAAAGCATGTAGGAAACTTTCTTGGCGCCAAGTTGCAGCGTCTCGTATTCGTGCGCGGAGAGCGATGTGGTGAAGGGGTGCGCGACCGAATAGGAAATGGTGAGCTCTCCCTTTCCTGATGCCACGCCGCTTATTTCCCCTTGAAGCACGTCTTCATCGCCGGATGCAAATGATGATAGTGGGAATTTTTGCCCTGAGTAGGAAACGGATGCTGTGTGGGAGAGGGGGGGCGCTGGCTGTGAAATGAGGATGGAGGAGAGGGCGCGCGATGAGACGAATGCGATTGAGCGGGTTGCCTGCGCAAGCTCTTCGGTGGCGAATGAACAGGAGTCGGTGGATGATATTATTTGCGCAGGCTGGTCTTTTTTCATGAATGTGAAGGAGAAGGATTGGAATGGCGAGATGCTGGAAAGGATGATGGCGGTTTTGCCCTTGTCAGGATATGCGTCAGCCACCGCATCCCCGCTTGAAAAATCCGATGAGTAGAGGGGCACCGACGTGCGCAATGTGAAGGAAATTTGGGAAGCTGTTGAAATAGAGGATGGGTTTTTCGTGGTGATGTAGGCGCTGTAGTCAGTCTGCCTGCCAAGCACGGGCATTTCATAAATTTCAGACACAAACGAGTTTTGCGAGAGGGCAGAGGAAAGGAATTGGGGCTTTTGCTGCTCAGATGACAGGATAATGGAGTCAAGGTCGCGCTCTGTTTGCTTGATGTGCCCGGCTGCTTTCTCTGCGTCAAGAGTGCCAGATGGGAAATATGTTGAAATTGGGCTTAGTTTTTGTGAAAGGGCTGGCGCGAACGCGCGCATTTCGCCTGAAATTTCAGATGCGCGCGCATATTTTTCCTCAAGGTAGGAATATGTTTCGTAGATTCTGAGGAGCAATGCCTGCTGGTCGCTTTCAGCTGCAGAAAGAACTGCGGAAATTATATCTATCGAGGGAGACGAGGAGAGAAGGGCGCGGTATTCTGACAGGATTTCCTGTTCGTATGCTACATCAATTCCATCGGCTCGTGCAGAAGATAGAAGTGCGGAATATTTTGACAGCGCCTGCTCTGCAGCAAGCTCTGCCCCTGCGGCTTGCTGGCTTTGCGACAGCAGGCGCGCGCGGTCGGCAAGGCGCGCGGCAGCAGTGTATGCCTGGTAGCGCGCTCCGAGAGAAGGAAGGGTGCTTGCAGATGCGAATGAGTCTTCTGCCTGTGTAAGAAGCGCGCGGGCGGATGACAACGCTTGCGCGGATGCCAAAGAGGAGGCAGATGCGCCGGTTGAGTTCTGCGATGCTGCAATTGCCTCTTGCGCCGCATTTTCCTGGGAAAGCACGGCTGATTCCGCATTGGAGCGCACGAGCCGGAGCGAGGCGAGCGCTGCTTGCAAGATTTCAGACGATGATTGTGCCTCGGAGATGGACTGTGAAAGCCAGCCGTCAGCCTCCTTTGAGGAAAAGCTTGCCTGAGAGGACGAGAGGAGAGATTGCGCGCGCAAGGAATCGTCCTTTGCATCCAGGTAGCCGCTGTAGATGCCAGTGTAGGTGGTGCCGATTATGAGGGAAGCACCCCCTGACGATGATGGGGCGTCGCCGATAAGCTCGAGCTTTTCGCCGCCAAGCAAGGACAACTCGGAGGAAAGCGCGCGCAATGAGTCCTGCGCAGACAGCTTCGCCGTGGAGTATTCATCGAGCATGCTGCCTTTGGCCTCGGAAAGAAGCAGGTAAAGTGAGAGGGTGCGGGCAATTGAAGAGTTTTCTCCTGTGCCGCCAAGCGCGTTTAGGCGCGAGGGAAAGCCGGCTTCGGAAAAATCAGGCAGCTGCGGGGAAGATGCAAAGTACTCGTATGTTTTTTGGTATGCAGCCTCTTCGCTTGCGCAGAAGCCGCTGCTCGGAGCAAGCAATGACTCTGCATAGTTGAATGTTGTGGAAGCTTCACCTGAATAATTTTGGGAGCCTGCGCCTGCCTTGTAAAGGAATTCATATTCGGACTGGGCAAGGCGGGAAAGCGAGAGCGCGGAAGATTGCAATGAATCGTGCGCGGATGCCGCATGCTCGAGTGCGGAAGAGTATTGGGAGGGGTAAAGCGAGATGAAGCTGCTTACATCGGTGACTTTCATCAGGATGTCAAGGTGCACCAATGCCGTGAGAAAAAATACGTTTGTAAACGGGATGTTTTGCAGCCCGAAATTGTCGCGCACCGCAGTTTGCGCTTTTGCGGAAAGCCCGTGCGAGGAGCGTTTTGCCTCCCTTGCAAGCGCAAGCTCTTCGGATGCGCGCGTTAGGAGGGCGGTTGGCTCTGAAAGCGCGTTCCTTTGCTCGGCAGGCACGCGCGCAAGAAGGGCGCTTCCATTCATGATGGAAATATTTTCCAGCCCCAGGCTTTCAGTGGAATTGTCGAATGCAAACGCATAGGAGTGGATGGACCAGACAGTTATGATGTTCGGGTTGCTTGAGATGTAGGATGGGCCTTGCCAGAAGCGCAAAAGCGCTCCGCTTGGGAAGCAGCCAGGGAAACTTGCGCTGCTCGAGGCAAAAGTTGGCGCTATCAATGATGAAAAGCACAGAAAAACCAGAACGAGGCGCCCCACATGCCACCCCATAGGGAGGATTTCCACCCCAATTTTATTATGGCTATCGGATTATTCTTTCTCGACGGATGGCTGGGCTGCGCTTGCACGCGGTGCTACTGTTTTTTCTCGGATGCTGCAGGCTTTGCTTCTGTTTTTTCCTTTGCCCCCCTCTTCGCCTCAGGCGTTGGGGCACCGCTTGCAGCGGCTGCGGATTTCTCCTTCTGTACGAGGGGCGCTTCGGGCAGCGGGTGCGGAGGAGGGGCCTCCTGCTTTACCATCTTGTGCTCAGCCTCCGCAGTTTCGCACTTCTTTGACAAATCGTCGAGCGTGAGCGCGAGGTATGCGCCTTTCTCAGTGAGGTGGAATATGTTCTGCTTGCCTTTCTTCTCCGAGGCGACTATGCCGAATTTCCGCAGGTTTGTGAGGAGGTTTATCACATGCACGTAAGACGAGCCTGACACGCGCGCGAGCTTGGACGGGTACCATACCTGCTCGGCGTCCTTGAGGAGAAGGAGGATGGAGCATGGCTTGGGCTTGAGAAGGAGCCTTTTGAGGGCGGATGGCTTTTGCGCCGGCTGGGCGGTTTCACCTGCCAAGCAAGCACCCCCTGCCCCACCTTGCGCCTATGCGCGCGTTATTTCCCAAGGCAGCACCTCTTCAGTATCGCCATCCGCACCGGCACGCCGTTTTTCGCCTGCTCGAAGTATTTTGCGCGCGCGTCGGAATCGAATTCTTTCGGAAGCTCGTCTATTTTCGGGAGCGGGTGAAGCACTGCCATTTCCTTTGGCGCTGCGCGAAGCGCGCTCATGCTGAGGCGGAACTCCGCAGACATGCGAAGCGCCTCGTCGGGGTCCGCAAACCTTTCCCGCTGCACCCGGCAGATGTAGAGTATGTCGCAGCCGGCAAACGAGGGCTTGGATGCCTCCTTGATATTTGCGCCGAATTCTTTTTTCGCGCGCGAGATTACATCAGGGCCCATGGCAAGCAAGGCAGGCGAGCAAAGGGAGACATTTGCCCCGTACATTGCAAGCAGGTGGAGGAGCGAGCGCATGGCGCGCGCGTGCTTCAGGTCGCCCATGAGAGTCACGTTCAAGCCTGCAACCTTTCCCTTGAGCTTCTTGATGGTGTAGATGTCGATGAGCGCCTGTGTGGGGTGCTGGTTGCCCCCGTCGCCCGCATTTATCACTGGGTGCTTCGCGATTTCAGCCGCAAGCTGGGGCATGCCAGGCTGGGGGTGGCGGATGATGAGCGCGTCCGCATAGCCGTCCATCATCTGGATGGTGTCGGAGAATGTCTCGCCTTTTTGGGCGGAGCTTTTGTCGGAATAGAACGCAAGCGGCGTGGCGCCCAGGCGCGCGGCTGCAGATTGGAATGAGAAGTTTGTGCGCGTGGAGGCTTCGAAGAACAGGTTTGCCGTGATTTTCCCTGCGAGAAGCCTGATGGGCTTGGCGCGCTTGAGCAATGCTTCCATCTTTGATGCCTCTGAAAGATAGGCATCGGCCTCGCGCTTGTCAAAGTCATAAACCGAGAGCAAATCAGGCATGGCAACACCAAAGTGCGTGCGCAAGCAAGTTTTATAATCATGGAGTGGTGTTCTCGCACCCCAGAGGAAAAAGGAAGAATTTTTTAGCCGGCCCGGATTCTATTTCAGAGCAATTACACCATCACGCAATTTCTTTCGAACGCCTCTTCAATTGCGAGCTAATCGAGTCCTCAACCAATATTTCAGCTGGGAACACCTGTGTCGGAGCCCTTTTCAATATGTTTGGAGCTGATTCTTTTTCTTTAACGCTTGCCCGGCGAACTATAAATAGTGTATCAGGAATTGTGCCCATCATCGATGGCACCTTGAAAACCACCTGATTGAGATAAATAAGGTCTTTGGCAGGTTCGTACATTTTTACAAATACGAACATGGTTTTCTTTTCAGTAAAAATAAAACTTTTTTTATTGTAATTGACAATTTTCATCGTCTGTGCGTTTACCTTGCGATAAATCCCGTTTTTTTTCTCTCCTAATTCCTGATGCACTGTTTTTATCATAGGATCATCCGTTATTTTTTATCCAAGCCCAGGCACACTGACATTTTTTTGACTGGACCAGTATTTCTATCGTGTTGTTAATGGTGATTGCATATGTTTTTAAACATATGTTCCTAATTGCCTGTTGTTGCGCGGCAGGAGTGCGTTTTATAATGTTTCAAGCCATGTTTTCATTAGAAGAGGTGTCGCCATGAAAGACAAAAACGCTCATCTTGGGAAAATCGTGAAAAACGGGCGCGTGCTCATACTTGCAATGGACCAGGGCATGGAGCATGGGCCTGTGGACTTCAACAGCAGGAACATCAACCCGGAGTATGTATGCGGCGTGGCTGCGCGCGGGGGCTTTACAGGCTTTGCCATCCAGAAGGGGATTGCAAAGCACTACAAGGAGTGCTATTCTGGCAAGGTGCCCCTTGTGCTCAAGCTGAACGGAAGGACAAACATTGTCCCGAAAGATGAAATTTATTCCTCGCCAGTTGCCTCTGTGAAAGAGGCGGTGGCGCTGGGCGCGGACGCCATTGGCTACACGCTATACGTCGGCTCCCCGCGCGAGGCAGACCTGTTCCGCGACTTTGGCGCGATTTCCGCAGAGGCGGATGATTATGGATTGCCGACGCTGGTGTGGGCATACCCGCGCGGGAAATATGTCAAGGATGAGAAGTCTGTTGAGATGGTCTCGTACGCCGCGCGCGCGGCACTCGAGCTTGGCGCGGATATTGTCAAGGTGAATTACACCGGAAGCGTGGACGGGTTTTCGAAAGTGGTTGCCGCGGCTGGCAGGTGCAAGGTCATTTCCGCAGGCGGAAGCAAGCAGTCGGACGCGGAATTCTGCGCAAAGGTCAAGGAAGTGATTGCGGCAGGAGGCGTGGGCATGGCTGTGGGCAGGAATGTGTGGCAGCATTCCGACCCCATGAAAATCACAGAGGAAATCAAGAAAATCGTTTACAAGTAGGCGGAAAAATGGCTGAAGAAAAACCAATCACACTGGAGCAGCACCTTGCGGCGGGATGCAAGGATAGGACGCTTGCAAAGCTCATTTCCTCTTTCGCTTACATTGCGCTTGACGCGCAGCACCAATTCCCAAAGTACCTGCGCGGCACAATGGGGGATAAGAATAAGTACGGCGAGGCGGTTGCCGCGCTTGATGAATGGGTGAATGGCTATCTTTGCGACAACCTCATCAAGACCGGCCTGGTGCGCAAAATCTACTCGGAGGAGCTGCGCGAGCCTCTGCTTGGGCATGCAGACGCGCCATTCGTGGTTGCCATGGACCCGCTGGACGGCTCGTCGAACATTGTGAGCAACAATGCATTCGGCACCATTGTGGCAGTGCACAAGGAAGATATTCCTAATACGGGCAGGAAGATGGTGGCTGCGTTTTACAAGCTGTACGGGCCAGTCAATACGTTTGTTTATACTGTGGGAAAAGGCACGCACGAGTTTGTCAAGCATTACGACAGCGAGGGAAATGCGCAATTCCTGCTTCTTGCAGAGAATATGAAAATGCCTGAGCCTGGCGAGGTTTTCGGCCTTGGTGGCGACCCGGTGGACTGGAGCCCTCTTTTCCTCAAGTATGCAAAAGACCTGTTCAGGGAGGAGAGGATGAAGGCGCGCTATTCCGGCACGTTTGTGGCTGATTTTTCGCAAATCCTGCACCGCGGCGGCATATTTGCCTATCCTTCCACGAAAAAAAGCCCCAAGGGCAAGCTGCGCCTGTATTATGAGGCGCAGCCCATGGCATTCATGCTCGAGCAGGCTGGCGGGGAGAGCTGGTCGGGGAAATGCTCGCTTTTAGACGTGGTTGACAAGGACGTGGATGCGCGCGTGCCGCTGTACATGGGCAACCGGAAACTTATTGGGAAGCTGAAGGCGTCGCTGCGCTGAATCTCCAAAAAAGATAAAAAGGCGTGCCACCAGAAAGAATGGGAGGTGGTAATGTGGCGTATTCTAGAGTGATTCTTCTTGTTTTGCTAGCATCAGCCATGCTTTATTTCGGGTGCACGCAGCCTGCGCCGGTTTGCGGCAACAGCCAGCTTGAGCCGGGAGAAATTTGCGAAAGCGATGCCGGATGCGCAGACCCCGCCATGGTGTGCAGGGCGTGCAAGTGCGTGAGCAAGGACGGCGGTGCAACGCAGGCCCCCACAGCCAAGAACACAGCGCCTGCGCCCACCCAGCCTTCAGCGCCGGTTTGCGGCAATGGGAAGCTTGAGGGAAGCGAGCAGTGCGAGAACGGCTTGGCATGCACAACTGCCAACTACGAATGCGACCTTTCCACCTGCATGTGCAAGGCAAAGCCCGCCTCCACTGCCCCAGTGGTGCCAACCGCGGCTTCCATTGTGCCCACCTTGCCTGCGCCCGCCGCCGCGCCGCAGCCAACAGCTGCGCCCTATTGCGGGGACGGCAACCTTGACGCTGGCGAAGCGTGCGATGTTGGCACCAAGGCAAAGCCTGCAAGCCACGGATGCAAATCAGGAGAATATTGCAGCGGCTGCAAGTGCTACACCGCGGCAATGCCCATAAGCTGCAAGGCAAACCACCAATATGCCACCTCGACAGGGCTTAACAATTTCATCTGGACCACGCTGCCAGCGTGCGGCGACGACTGCTCAGACCTGTTCGGCATGGATTACAAGTGCGATTTGAGGACCTGCACCTGCATACCAAAGAGCGTGACCTCGCACACATGCGGCAACAACTTCAAGGAAGCGATGGAGGAGTGCGACGGCTACCAGGACTGGTACTGCGACTCCAACGAGGTGTGCTCAGGCGAATGCAAGTGCGTGGTGGGCACGAGAGGGGTGTGCGGCAACAGAGTAAAGGAAATCACCGAGCAGTGCGACGGCGCTGATGCCTCGCTTTGCCCAGGCGCCTGCCAATCAAACTGCTACTGCCCTGCAAACCAGACCAAGGGGCTGGTGCTCATAGTCGACTCGTTCTCTGCAAACTCAAGCAGCCAGACCAACAACCAAACAACCACCCTGGGCGCAGTATGCGGAAACAACATCAGGGAAGGGAATGAGGAGTGCGACGGCCTGAACATTGGGATTTGCGGCTCCACGCAGATATGCTCGACCAGCTGCACATGCAGGAATTCCGGCGCATCTTCCGTTTGCGGGAACAATGTGAAAGAGGGCGCGGAGCAGTGCGACGGCTCGGACAGGAGCGCGTGCACAAGCGCGCAAATATGCAATGCGAACTGCGCGTGCCAGACTGTGCAGCAATCTGCGGTTTGCGGGAACAATGTGTTGGAAGGAAGCGAGGAATGTGATGGCACTTCAGGAAGCTGCCCGACAAACTACACGTGCAGCGCCTCGTGCGCATGCGCCTGCCAAGACAGCGATGCTGACGCCAGGTGCAATTTTGCAGACAACTGCCCGAACAGCTACAACCCAAGCCAGTCTGACCGCGACGGGGACGGAATCGGGGACGCTTGCGATGCAGTGCCTGCCAACTGCGCAGTGGAGTGCCAGGGAATAGGCTTGACTTCTTATGCGCAGGGAGAGAATGCGCGCGCCGCCTGCGAGGCAAAAGTGCAGGCAGATACCGACGCTGCGCTTGCAGGGCTCACCAGCAACCAATGCTTCACCACGTGCAAGCATGCAAGCACGAACAGCACCTACCTTTCACTTTCATTCAACCAGGTAAGCTATGGATGCTGCTGCCTTGGGCCTGTGAGTGCATGGAAAGTGGAGCATGCATGCACGGATTGCCCGGGGCAGAACCCTGTTTGCCCGGCTGCTGCGCAGGTGTGCTAAAGCCCACAAGCGCTGGCAGCATGCATGCCGCTATGCAGTTTTGCCGGAAAAAGCAGCTATGGCTGCACCCATTCTATTTCATAGTACTCGCGCGTGCTTCCAGGCACCTCGAGCCTTTTTACCAAGTAGTAGGTGACTGACGTCTCCCTGTCGCAAATCGCAAGCAAAAGCTCAAGCCCTATCCGCTTGCACTGCGCGATTGCGTCCGCAAGCTCCTCTCCGCCAATGTGCTCCTCTTCTGAAAGCGAGAACATGAGGTATTTCGGCTTGCCGGTTTTCGGGTTCTCGATTCCGCCGTGCTGGCGGTGATAGAGGAGGAAGTCAAGCGAGGTGTGCAGGTCTGCCTTTTCGGCTTTTGCCTTTTTCGCAGCCGCCTTTGCCTTCTTTTTCGCCTCGCCGGGAATGGCAAGCAGGAAGGTTTTCTTCACGGAGTGCGCCACGCGTATTGCGCGCGCCCACTCAGAGATAAGAAGCTTGCTTGCGCGCGGGAAGCAGTGCACCACGTGCTTGCTGTGTATCCACTCCTTTCCTTCGCGCGAAGGCGAGGCGCCCGGGAAGTAAAGCCTGAAGTGCGTGCCGAACTTGAAGCCTGTTTTCAGGACAAAGCCGTGCAGGCGCCAGTCCTCGTAAACCTCGTAGAGCTGCAAGAAGTCCTTGTGCTGGCGCTTTGCCGCGCGGATGACTGCCGCCTCGTCCGCATTCTCAAGCCTCATGCCAGAGTGGCGCATGAGGAAAAGCGTTTCATATGCATCAAGCTTGGAAAGCCGCCCGCGCTGCTCTGCCTTGTAGGAGCCGAACTGCCCGAACCAGTGTTCCTCGTAAAGCCTCTTGCCCACTTCCTCGTCGTCGATTATGGACCACAAGTCATCCGGGTAGAAGCGGCCGATAAGCGAGTATTTGTCAAGCCTGAGGTTCCCAGCCGGGTATTTTATGCTGTTGTTCCTGCCAAAGCGCTCGCATATTTCACTCACCTGGCGCGCAATCAAGCCCCGGTCGCGCCAGTCCTTGTAGGTGAAGTAGCGCGCCATCTGCTTCTTTCTTTCAAATGCGGCTGCGACGTGGTTGAAGCGGTATTCGTTCAATGATGAGTCGAACGCGCGCGCGTTTCGTATGTCCATGAGGTAAAGCGCTTCCTCCGGGAAGAGGTGGATGATGCCTTTTTTCATGTAGCCATAGTGCCCGTTCACAAGCGATGAGACAGACTCCGGCTCTGAAACGCATGCAGACTTCTTTTTCGGTGAAAAATCGAGTTTTATTGCCATGTTATCCCGCTCTTGGAGGCTCTATAAAAAATGACCTCGGAAGATTGCTGCCCCTGTATTGCCTCAAAAGGTTTATAACGTGAAGGAGGAGGAAAGGATTGTGGCAAGGGTGAGAAGAAAGCTTGGAAAAGGCAAGCATTACGATGCTCTTAGGCGCGAGAATGCCAGCCTGCCAGATGCCATGCTTGCAAAGCTTGTGAACCAGAAGTATGCCGTTGTTGGTGAGCACTCTGCTGCAAAGCTTTGCCACTGGGCCGGCGAGTCGCTGCGCGGGAAGGGAGAATGCTACAAGTCCAGGTTTTACGGGATTTCCTCGCACCGCTGCCTGCAGTGCACGCCGGTGCTGCAGTTCTGCAACCATGCGTGCGTTTTCTGCTGGAGAATGATGCCGGAGAGAGATGCATACGGAGATGTGAAGGGTTTTGAGTGGAATGAGGCGCGCGATGTTGCGGATGGGTTGGTTGCCGGGCAGAAAACGCTTGTTGCCGGCTTTGGAGGCAACCGCGAAGTGGCGCGCGCGCTTTATCTTGAGGCGCTTTCGCCTAAGCATGTTGCGCTTTCCCTGACGGGAGAGCCTACGATGTACCCAAAGATGGATAAGCTGCTTGCTGATTTCCACGCGCGCGGCATGACCACGTTTGTTGTCACCAATGGCACGCTTCCAGAGGCGGTTGCCAAGTGGAAAACACTGCCCACGCAGTTCTATGTTTCCATGGTGGCGCCTAATGAAAAGGTTTACAAGCAGTTCATCCGGCCCTCAACGCCAGGGCTTTGGAAAAAATACCTGCGCACGCTTGGGATGATGCCGGAGATTGGGAAGAAAACAAGAACAGTGCTGCGGATGACCATTGCGCGAGGCGTGAATGACTGCGACCTGGAAGGCTATGCTGCGCAGATAAAGACCGCGCAGCCTCATTATGTTGAAGTGAAGAGCATGGTGTTTGTAGGAGGCGCACGCGAGCCTGCGCGCGGATTGTCGCTTGGGAGCATGTTGAATGTGGAGGAAATTGAAGCCATTGCAAGAAAGCTTGCGGATGCGACCGGCTATCGCTTTACTGACGCGCACGCGCCCTCGCGCGTGGCGCTGTTGTGCAGAGATGAGAAAACTGAGCGAGGGAGGAAGATAGCGTTGCAGTGAGGTGAAAATATGAAAGAACGTTTGAAGAATGGAAATGCGCTTTTGGCTGTTTCAATTATTGGGCTGCTTGCCCTGGCAGTTTTGCTCTACACAGGAAATGAGTTTGCAAGGCAAAGCCAAAATGCGCGCATGGCAACCGCAGATTATTCAATATTGGCTTTGGCAGTTGTTGTTGGCGTGGCTTGGCTGGCTACGCTCATTATTGGAGAATATGATGTATTGGCTTCCAAAAACAAAACAGAGTGGAAGGTTGTTTGGGGCTTGGCAATTTTGGTCTTGAGCTTCGCGGGTGCGGTGTTGTATTGCTTGTTCGGAAGGAAAAGTTGATGGGATGGCAGTGAAAGCGATCATTTTCGACATTGACGGCGTGCTTGCGGATTCGCGCGAGGCGATTGCGCACAATACCATCTGCCTCATGCGCGAGTTTGGCTTTGACGTTCCTGCCTCGCGCGTGGAGGGCATGTCGAGCGCGCATTCCGCTGAATCCGTGCTGGTGGCGCTTGCACCCTCGCTTTCCGCAGACAATGCGCTTCTAAAGAAAATGCTTGACAGGCTGCGCGAGCTTACATGGAAAAATATTGCACTTGTGAAACCATCGCTGCTTGTCGCGCAGGTGCCAGCGCTTGCCGCGCGCTATAGGCTTGCCGCGGCAAGCAACAGGAAATCAAGCGCGAGCATCGTTCTTAGGCAAATCGGCATTGAAAAATATTTCGAAGCAGTGATGACAAGCGAGGATTGCCCCCCTAAGCCAGACCCGACCATGATCAGGCGCGCGCTTGAAAAGATGAACGTACGCGCAGATGAGGCTATTTTTGTCGGGGACAATTTGGAAGACAAGCAGGCGGGAGAGGGCGCGGGCGTGCGCTCCATCATGCTTGACGGCATGGATGAGTTGGCGTGCACGGCTTTTTTGAAGGAGTTTTTAGGCTAGGTTATTTCCAGCATTCCGTCCTTGTTTTCTATCCTGAAGAAGCGCGATGGTGAACTTGCTGCAAGGGATATTCCGCACGTGGAGTTTGCGCGCGCGGAAAAGCTGCCTGTGGTGAAAATGAGGGAACTGCCTCCGCTGCCAGGCAAGCGAGCTGCTTCGTCTGACAAAGCAAGTGTTGCTGGCTTTCCTTTCACTTCCACCTCGCGCACGTTCCCGTTCCCGAGCGAGCAGGCGGACTGCAGCTTGGCTGAAAAGTCTGAGAAGGAGGACTGCGAGAGCGACGTGTCAAGCCGCGTTTGCGCGCCTGATGCAAGGCGCGAGGAAGCTGCGTAGACTATTCCGAATGCGGAGAGGAAAATGAGGAAAACGAGAAGGGTTTCAATTGAGGCTTGCGCGCGAGAATGGGTTGTGCTTGCCATAAACACGCCCCTTTTCTTTTAGACGCACTTTTTTCGCACAGGATGCGTGCATGAGCGCCCAGCATGCTCACACGCACTTTTTCGTATAGGTGTCGCAGCTTCCGGATGCGCAGTCTGCGTTTGCTGCGCAGTAGTCGCCGCTTATGCCTTTTGTCACGCCGGAGTCGGATGCCTCAAGCACGGCAGCAGTTTTCTGGTCAGCGGCATTGGCCGCCTTGCTTGCGCTTTTCATCATGGTGCTTGCAAGTATCACAGCCAAGCCAAGAATGACCACCAAAACAACGAGCATTTCCGCGGAAAGCTGCCCCTTCGCCACCATCGCCCCACCCCGAATTAAATATTGAAGGGGTAGGTTAAAAGGTTTATGCAAAAAAGAGAAAACCAGTGGGGGCAGGGGAAATGAAGCTTGTTATTTGCGAAAAGCCGAAAGTTGCAGAGAAGATAGCCTATGCCATAGGCAATGGGAAAGCCAGCAGGAAGTCTGCAAACGGCGTGCCATATTACGAGGTGGAGCGCGATGGCGACCTCGTCATCGTGGTGTCTGCAGTGGGGCATTTGTACACATTGCGCCAGGCTGAAGGGACAGGAGGCTATCCTGTCTACAATATCGAGTGGGCGCCAAGCTCTGAAGTGGAGAAGGAGGCGGACTACACCAAGAAGTACGTGGATGCCATAAAGAAGCTCGCGCCGGGCGCGGATGAATACATTTGCGCATGCGACTACGACATTGAGGGAAGCCTTATTGGCTATAATGCGCTGAGGTTTGCCTGCGGCACCGAAGTAGGAAGCCGCATGAAATTCTCGGCGCTTACATCGGATGATTTGGAAACTGCTTATCTCGAGAGGGGAAAGCTCGATGTGGAAAATGCGCTTGCAGGCGAGGCGCGCCACATGCTGGATTGGTTTTACGGAATTAACCTGTCCCGCGCGCTCATGGCATCCATTCGGAGCGCTGGGGCAAGCTACAAGCAAACCATGAGCATAGGCAGGGTGCAGGGGCCTGCGCTTGCAATTCTTGCCAAGAAGGAAAAGGAAATTTCGGCTTTTGTTTCAAAGCCGTACTGGGAGTTGTGGTGCAAGGCAAAGGACATCAGGTTTGACAGCGTGAAAGGAAGGTTTGAGAAAAAGGAGGAAGCCGCGGCTGCGATGAATGCTTCTTCTGCGAACGGGATAGTGGAAAAGGTGGAGAGGAAGGACTGGCTGCAGGCGCCCCCTCCGCCGTTTGATTTGACCAGCCTGCAGGTGGAGGCGCACCGCGCGCTTGGCATCCCGCCTGCAAGGACCTTGGAGCTTGCGCAGGCGCTTTACGAAGCGTCCATGATTTCATACCCGAGAACCAGCTCGCAGAAGCTTCCGGCAAAGCTGAATTTGAAAAAGATTGTGGAGTCGCTTTCAAAGAATCCTGATTATGAGAAAATTGCAAAGGCGCAGCTTGCAGAAGGCAGGTTCACCCCAGCCGAAGGGAAAAAGGAAGACCCGGCCCACCCTGCAATACACCCCACGGGACAGAGGGGGCAGGTGGGGGGCAAGGAAACGCGCCTGTATGACTTGATTGTGAAAAGGTTCCTGGCTTGCTTTGGAAAGCCTGCAAAGCGCGAAACGCTCAAAGTGTCGCTGCTGTCAGGCACCGAGCGCTATGCTGCGTCCGGCAGCAGGACTGTAGAGATGGGCTGGTTTGACGCTTATGCCCCATATGTGAAGATGGATGAAATCACGCTTCCTGCCTTTGTGGAAGGGGAGAAAGTCGCGGTGTCAGGCTTCAAGGTGGATGAAAAGAAGACGCAGCCGCCAAGAAGGTACACGGCTGCCTCGATAATTTCCGAGCTTGAGAAGATGAACCTTGGCACCAAGGCAACGAGGGCAGCTGTTATCGAGACGCTTTTCAAGCGGGGCTATCTTGAGGGGGACAGCATCAGGGCAACGCCTTTCGGCATTGCAGTCTATGACCTCTTGGCAAAGGTGGCGCCGGAAATCATGGATGAGGAGCTCACCAAGTCGATTGAGGAGGAAATGGAAAAGATTGCCGACGGCGAGAATGAGAAGAAGGCGATTGAAGACGGAAAGAAAGTGCTTGATGCGATACTGAAAAAGTTCCAGGGGAATGAGAAGGATATTGGCTTTGGCCTGCTTTCAGGCCTGAGGCAGAAGGATTTTGCAGACAGCTACCTTGGCAAGTGCGTGAAGTGCGGAGGCGATTTGCGCGCGATACGCTCGAGGATGGGCAAGCAGTTCGTGGGCTGCTCTGGCTATCCTGACTGCAAGGCGACCTACCCTCTTCCTGGCGAGGCGAAGATAATGCCGCTTGGAAAAGCGTGCGAAAAGTGCGGCACGCCGATGATACGCGTGATAAGGAAGGCACGGAAGCCTTTTGAGATGTGCATTGACCCGACTTGCGAGACCAAGAAGAACTGGGGGCAGCCGAATTACCAAAGGAGCGCGGCTCCCGCAAAGCCGGCAACCGCACAAGCAGCGGCAAGCGCCCCCGCAAGCGCAGCATCTGCATCCGTGGCAACGCCGGTTGCATCGGCAGCAAGCTCCGTGCCTGTAAAAGCAAGTACAACTCCAGCAATTGCAATAAAACAAAATGCAGCGGTTCCTTCGGCAACAGCAGTGCCATCGGTTGCAGCCCCAGCCACTGTGAAAAAAACGGCAGCCAGGAAAAAATCTGCGGTGAAAAGGAAAACTGGTGAAAAAAAATGACGCGCGGAAAAATCGTGGTTTTCATCCCAGCCTACAATGAGGAGAGGACAATAGGCTCGGTTGTGCTGCTTGCCAAGAAATACGGCGAGGTTTTTGTGATTGATGACGGCTCGGATGATAAGACGGCAGAGATTGCGCGCAAGGCAGGCGCAGGCGTGATTGCGCACAAGAAAAACATGGGATACGGGGCAGCGCACAAGACTGCGCTTGCTGCTGCGCAAAAAATGGATGCTTCTGCCTTTGTTTTCATGGATGCTGACGGGCAGCATGATGCTGATGAAATCCCGATTGTGGCTGCGCCCGTGCTTGAGGGCAAGGCAGATGTTTGCCAAGGCTCGCGCTTTTTAGGGAAATTCGTTTCAGCGCCGGCAGGAAGGCGGGAAGGGGTTGCATTCATAAACAAGCTGTCAAGCGTGCAGAATGGGAAAAAGGAAGTGGATGCGCAGTGCGGCTTCCGGGCGATTTCCAAGAAAGCGGCAGGAGTTGTGACTGTCGGGCACGATGGGTTTGCAGGCGGGTCGGAAATTGTCGCGTCTGCGCAGCTTGCAGGCCTGCGCGTGGCGGAAGCGCCCGTGCATGTGAAGTATTTTTCTGAGAAGAACAACCCATTTGCGCAGGGCGCAGGCTTGTTGGATTATATCGCGGGCCGGGCGATAAGGAAAAATCCCCTTGCGCTTTTTGCAGGCGTGGGCGCCGTCCTTCTGGCCCTTTCGGCGCTGCTTGGCGTGTTCGTGGTGGATACGTTTTACACCAGGCACGAGCTTGCCACAGGCTCTGCGTTCCTTACGGTATTTTTCGGGATTGCGGGGATGATAATGGTGCTCATCGGGCTGAATCTCTACACCCTTAAGAAAGTGCTTGAGACGAGGGGGAAGCCGTGAAAAAGTTGCAGAAAACTCTTTCAGAGTTGGATGGGAGATCCACGATGAAGAGGAAAAAAGCCGCGCATGACGGAAAGAATATTGGGCGGCAAGGATTGCCCGCATGGGCCGGCGTAAGGCTGCCCGCCCTCATTGTCCTCATGTTCTGCCTTGTTTTTGCGGTTTATTTGGGCGCCCTGCAACCAGATATTCATTTCCAGAAAGCAAGCGTTGGGAAGGAAGGCGCAGTTGGAAGCAAATATGCATATGCGTCTGGAAATGCGCTTCTGTTCAAGCTGCCGCATTCGGAGAGCATGAGCGCGCGCGCCGTGTTTTTGGGAGAGGGGCAAATTTCGTCAATTTCTTATTCCAGCGCAGACCAAACCGCAAACGTTACAAAAATCTCGGTGGCTGGCAGGGTTGCTTGCTCGCCCTGCACGCCAGGCAGGGAATACTCCGTTGACACAGGCGGGAATGTTGAAGTCGAGGTTTTTGCAAAGGAAGCCGCGCTTGCGGCTCCTTCCAACACCCCGCTTGTGAAGCGCGCATTTTTCGAAAAAACGATGGGCACCAGCATTGATGCCCTGATTGATGTCAAATTGGCTGGAGGGTGGCAATCGGCCCCGAATAGCGCCGTGCCATCCTCGTTTTATAGCGTGGATGCACCTTTCCACATCTACCGTGTGCCAGTAGGGGCGAGCCACCTGATGCGCATGCAGTGGCCCTGGGCGGAGTATACCTATCTTTCAGCCGTGCCCGCATCTATGATATATATTGCATTTGGAACGACCCCCGAGTATGCCTACAAGCTCTGGGAAATCCTCCTGTTTTTCCTGCCAGTACCTGTTTTCTACCTGTTTTCGCGGAAGCTGGCCAGGGGCAGGGACGCGGTTTTCCTGTTTGCGTCGCTTCTTTACCTTTTTTTCCCAAGCCAGGGCATGCTGATGGGGGGAGGGGCGGACCTTTTCATGTACGGGATGACTGCGCACACGCTTGCCACTTCGCTTTCGCTTATTTCGCTTTTTTTTGCCTATGAATTTGCGGTGGAGAGAAAAAACATTAGTTTTTGGCTGGCTCTTCTGTTTTTCGTGCTTGCAGTTGCATCCAACCAGAGAATTTTCATGGCCCTTGCCATTGGGATGGGCGCGCTGCTTGCTTTTTCGCTTGTTATTTCAGACGCCAGGAGGGCGGTTCTGCTCGGCGTTGCATGCGCCGCGGCATCGGCATTCTTGCTTGCGCCTTTTGCAATGAACACTGGCCAGCTCGCAAGCTACTCTGTGCTAGGGGGGGCGAGCACCGAAAGCCTGGGATGGTCGCTGGTGGGCTTTTTCCAGCTCGGCTATTTTGCGCTGCCCCTGCTTTTCATCGCAGGAGTTGCAGCGGCGATAAAGAAACGTGAGATGCTCCTTCTTTTCCTATTTGCGGACTGCGCCCTTGTTTTCGCATTTGCCACCAGCCCGGAGATGAACAAGCTTGCCCCTTTCCTGGACGGCCTGAGGTTCATGCCTTCCTTTTTCCTGCCGGTGTTTTTCGTTTCGGGGGCGGGGGCGCTGCTTGCTTTTGAGATTGCGCTTGCTTGGGCGGCAAACGCAGGGAAGCATTTGAAGCTAGACAGACTTGACACAACGGTGTGCTTTTGCCTTGCCATCCTCGCCCCGCTCGCGGTGCTGTTCGCATCAGCAGCATTATCCACGATGGACCAGTATCGGGGCGAAGCAGCATCGCTTGTTGTTGCAGCGGAATATTCCGAGCTCCAGTCGGCTTACATGCTGGTTGGCGGCGGGTGCGCGTTCATACAGGGAAAGATGGAAGTTTCGCATTACCCCGCCTACAGCCAGGGATTTGAAAGGAGCATCATCACCAGCCTGGATTCATCCGGCAAGATCGCCGATGCCATGGAAAGCGCGCGCTGCAAATACCTGATTTTGGGCAATTCCAGGCAAGTTTCAAGCGCAGAGGATAATACCAGGTGGCAGGAATATTTGGGCTTCAAAGGAGAGGGGCGCCTGGAGGAAATTGCATATGGGGGCAGCAACAGGCTGTTTGCCATTGAAGGCACGGAGCCTGCTGCAAAAGTGGAAAGCGATGGCGCACGCGTGGATGGATATTCGTTTGATTTTGACAGGGGAAGCGTGCAGGGCGAGTGCTTGGTGGAGAACTGCACCATTAGGATACGGCGAGATTTGCTCCCCCCCATGCTTGCGTGCAACAATGGCGCAGATGGCTGCATCGCATCAAACGGAGATGATAATGCCATTTACGTTTCCAGCATCCCGCACGGGAAATTCGACATTTCGCTTGAGCCCCAGCCGGCTGCCCGGTTCTATCCGCTTGTCTGCATGGGCGCGCTGGCGGCGCTTGTGTGCTGGCATTTTGCCAGCAAGCTGCCAGAAAAAGGCTCAAAACCGAGAGGCAAACTCCTTTAGGAATTCGTCCAGCTTCTCTTCAGGTATGGATGCTCCTGCCGCGATGTTGTGCCCGCCGCCCACGCCCCCGACTTGCGCGCAGCTTTCCGAAAGGATTTTTCCCAGGTTCAGCCCTGCTTCCACCAATGAGCGCGTGCCGCGGGTGGATAGTTTGATTTTGCCAGGCGCCTCAAGCGAGAGGGCGAGTATGGGCTTTTTCCGCGAGCCTGCGAAAAGCATGCCTGCCACCACGCCTATGATGGAGTCGGGAATGATGCCGCGCGCGTCAAGGAGCAGGAATTTGCCGACATCCTGCGTGTTTTTCGAGGCAAACTCTATGCCTGCGCGCAGGTTCTTGCGGTGCTCGGCAAGGAGAGCCTGCGCCTCTTCGTATGCCCCTGCGCGCTGAAGGCACACGGACACGCCAAGCTCAGGCCTGTCGTTCCTGCCGCATGCATTGAGGAGGGTGGAAAATTCGGATGCGTCGCGAAGCAGCGTGCCTTTCGGCATGCGAAGAAGATTGTAGGTGTCGCCCACAAGGCGCAGGGCCGTTTCTGGCGAGGAGCGCATGGCAACAAGCGCAGCAAGCGAGGAAACAAGCGCGCGGCGCTCGTTGAAGGAGAGATCGGAATATGTTCTCCACTTTTCGCCATCCTTTTGCTCGATGCCAAGCTCCTGCAGCAAGGAATTGCATGCGTCATCCTGCCCTGTGATGCCTGGCAGGTAAGGCTCGTCCGCATAGAGGAGGAACTGTTTCAGGGGGCGGCTGTTCCTGCCGAACAGGAGGATGTCTTTTTCCACTGATATTGCCCCTTGCTGCACCGCGGAGTCGAGCATGAGGGCGTTGAGGCTTCGAAGCGGCGCCTGCACATCCCCAACCGCGCCTACGATGCCAAGCTCCACGAACTCCTGGAAGACAAAGTAGGCGCAGCCTGCTGCGGAGATGTCCGTTCCCCCATCAAAGCCGAATTCATGCGGGTTTGCCTGAAGGTGAGAGCGGCTTTTCTGCTGGTGATGGTCGATTACAACCACGTTGCCTGGCAAGGCATCTATTTCGGCAGTTCCGCTGCCAAGGTCCACGAAAATGACTTCGGGCGCCTGTGCAATGGAAGCGAGAAATTCGGCATCCAGCTTGCGCACCGAGCGCACGGCATAGGGCTTGCCCATCTTTTCAAGCGAGCCCGCCACGATTGCGCCGGATGTGATGCCGTCGCAGTCATAGTGGTGCACCACCAATGGCGCGCGCATGCGCTTGATTGCCTCTTTTGCCTCGGCGCATCGCGCGAGGAAGCCCTGTTCGTTTCCCATACGCGGTAATTTAGCAACGCAGTTATAAAATGAGAATGCAGGAAATTCATGCATGGACGTGGAAATGGCGCCTGACGTTGAGAGGAAGGTCAGCGAGATAGTGGACGTGCTTTCCTACGGGCATGTGAATGAGTTCAGGATTATTTGCATGCGCTCAAGGAACGCGACTGCGCGCGCGTACGCCAGGATCTGGAACTTGCCCGACATTTGGCAAAAGGCGCTTTCAGTCGGGACATTTTACATAATCGAGGTGCTCACGCAGCACTATGACCCGTTGAGCGAGGAAGAGAAGGAGAAAGTCATAATACATGAGTTGCTGCACATCCCAAAAACGTTTTCAGGCGCGCTCCGCCCGCACGGGGGCAAGGTGAAGATAAACGCGAAGACAGTGGGAGTGCTGCACAAAATATACAAGGAGAGGAAAAAGGAGCTGGAAGGCGAAAGGAAGAAGCGGCTCGCTGTCGCTGAAGCCGCTTTCTAGCCAGGTGGTTTGATGATAATTGGCGCGATGAACGACCCGAAGAAAAACGTCGCAGATGAGATTGCGCTTTTTGGCGAGATGGGTTTTGATTATTTTGAGCTCACTGTCGAGGCGCCAGGCGCGCACCCGGACAAGCTTGCGAAGGACAGGAAAGCCATACAGGATGCGCTTTCCTCGTACAATTTCGGGGTGCTTGCGCACATGCCCTGGTATTTCTCCGTGGCGCATCCGTATTCCTCGATACAGGAGGCGATAAGCAAGGAATTCTGCCGCGCGTTTGACACTGCTGTTTTGTTTGGCGCGAAAAAGGCGACGCTGCACTCGGAATTCATGCCCTCAGGCATCCAGGAAAGGCAGGTGCACACCGCAAAGACGATTGAGAGCATCAAAAAACTGCACAAGGAAGCAGAGACGCGCGGGCTTGAGCTTCTTGTGGAGAACTTCAATGCTAGCTCGTTTTCAATAAGGGATTTCAAGCAGCTTTTCTCCGAAGTGGACATGGGGATGACTTTTGACGTCGGGCATGCTTTCACATCGGATGGGGAGGGGATGGAGAATTACCTCGCGCAGTTCAAGAAGCGCGTGAAGCACGTGCACCTGCATGACAATGACCGGCGAGCGGACCAGCACCTGCCGCTTGGCGCAGGCAAAGTCGACGTTGCGCGCGCGGTGAAGGAGCTGAAAGCTTTTTACGACGGCACCATTACGCTCGAGGTGCACTCGCAGGACAGGGACTACCTGAGGATTTCCCGCGAGAAGCTGGAGATTATGTGGTATGGGAAAAAGAAGTTCGAGGAGAACAAGGAGTATTTGTACCCCGAGAAGAAGGAGTGATGAGATGATTGCCAAGAAATATTGGATACCTGTTGCGCTGATTGTTATTTTGATTTCTTCTCTTGCGATTACACCGTACCTGCCTTTGGAATTGATGTGCGATACCAACAACACCGAATACAAGTATCATGGGGTTTGTATGTATGGCAGCGGGCCAGGAGGATTGCTGCTGATTGCGCCTGTTTGGTGCTTTATTGGTTTGATAATCTGGTCACTAATATATTCTGCTAATTGGCTATTCAACAAATCCAAGAAGAGGAAAAAGTGAATCAAAAGTTGAATGCAGACAGCTTGTAGAAATGAGGCTCCTTTTCGTCCCCGCACGCAATTATCAGCTCGAGCCGCGCGAGGTGCGCGATTTTCACCTGCTCCACCAGCTGCTTTGCGGATGGGGCCTTGCCAGGCAGCAAATAGATTAATTGGGAGGGGCGGTTCTCTGTGCGCCCCACGCCCGGCGCATAGGCGCGGAAGTATTCTGTTGTTTTCTCGAATGGCGCGACCATCCTGCCGGTTTGGCGGATGATGAAATAAACCACAAGCGCAAATGGGAAGGTTTTGTCACGCTTCTTTTGAGCTGCGATGAATGTTGCGAGCGTGCCTTGGCTGAATTTTGCCTTTCCGATTTTCACCAGGTAGCCCGCCTCAAGAGGGGAGAGGGAAAACTCGCCCTCCTTATGAAGCCCGAAGCCTGCCTCGCGGAATTTCTGCGCGAGCGCAACGTCTGTTTCCGTGAAAAGCTTTGCGTCTTTCGTGGTTGGTTCAAGCATGATGGCACCTATTTTTCCGGCTTCTTCTTTGCTGCTGCTTTCTTCGCAGGCTTCTTCATTATAAATGCAAGCTCATCCTCGTCAAACATTTCGCCGAATGCACCCTCCTCTTTCTTTGCCACTTCCTCGAAAAGCGGCAAGTAGCCGCTTGCCTGCGAAAGCGAGCAATGGCACATGCGCGCAATTTTGGAAAGCACGCTTTTGCGCAATGTGCGCGCGGATTTTGACGAGCCCATGGCGCGGATGTAGTCAGGGTAGGCAAATGGAACGTAGCCGTGCTGCTGCGAGGGAGAAGATTTTGAGAGGGACACGCCCGCAGTCATGAGGTCGGACGAGTAGCGGAGGTAGCCCCAGTATTGCTGCCGTTTTATCCTGCCGTCGAAAATGTCCGCGCGGGAGAGCTTTTCATAGCCTTCCGCCAAGTCAAACGGCTTTTCGCACGCTGCTGGGAGGTTCTGCGCAATCCAGAGCTTGAGGGTGTCGTGGTCCACATCCGAGGAGAATGCGGCTTTCCGCGCATCCGCATATTTTTCAGCCTTGAAGATGTCGCGCATCACATCGAATATGTTTTTCTCGCGGTCGCGGCTTGCAGTGGTGTTTCGCGCCTGCAAGTCATTGAGCGCTGCGCGGATGTCGCCGGCGGCTGCCTGCGCGATTTTCTCTGCGTCCCCTTCTGCAAGCGCAATGCTGCGGGAGGCAGCCTCCATCTTCAGGAATTTTGCAATGGTGGAAACATGCGCGCGGCGAAGCTCGATTTCCGAGCATTTTGTACGGAGCGTGGAGATTTTCCTGTCGCGCGGGTCAGAAGCGGTTAGTATGATGGGCTGGCGCGCATCTTCAAGCACGCGGGCGATTGCGCCCGCCCCGCCCCTGTCGGCAGAGCCTGAGAGGGAATCGACGTCGTCAATCAGTATGAGGCGCGTGCCCCCGAAAAGGGAGCCGGATGTTGTGGAGTGCGAAAGCAGCGTGGTGACGTTTTCCTCGTTCCTAAAGTCGGATGCGTTGAATTCGAACAATTCCCAGCCGAATTCATCTGCAAGCGCGTGCGCAAGCGCGGTCTTGCCCGTGCCCGTGGAGCCTGTGATGAGAAGCGGGGGCTGGCGCTTGCCTTCCTGCCAGCCTTGCGCCCATGCCTTTGCCGCTGCGATGGCAGATGGGTTGCCGATGAGGGAGGAAAGGGATGTTTTTTTTGCCCCTGAAGATGCCATGATAATAGTCGGTATGGACTGGTTTTAATGGTTTGCGTTCCAAACAAGGAACTATGCTTATCGGCGTGGTGGGAGCGCCCAACAAGGGCAAGAGCACTTTCTTTGCGGCTTCGACATTAGTGGACGCGCAGATTGCTAATTACCCTTTCACCACGATTACGCCCAACCGCGGAGTCACCTATGTGCGCGCGCCGTGCCCGCATGCGCAGTTGGGGCTGAGTGCATGCAACCCAAAAAACAGCAAGTGCGTGGGGGGAGTGCGCCTGGTGCCGATTGGGATGATTGACGTGCCAGGCCTGGTGCCAGACGCGCATGCAGGAAAAGGGCTGGGGAACAAATTCCTGGACAGCATACGCGAAGCAGACGTGCTCATACAGGTGGTGGATGCCACTGGAAAGACGGATTTGCAGGGAAACCCGTGCGAATCTGCTTCGCCTGCAGAGGAAGTGGCTTTCCTGCAGGAAGAGATTGCCCTGTGGCTTTCCGACATCATGGCGCGGAGGGCAAATGGAAAAGGCGCAGCGGGGCTGGCTGCCTCGCTTACAGGGCTGAAAATCACAGAGGCAATGCTGCATAAGGCTGCGCTTGAGTGCGGGTTGAATGTTGCAGATGGCTTGCCGGATGCTGAAGGCACACGCAGGCTTGCAAGGAAGCTTGTGGAAATGAGGATGCCGGTTGTGGTGGCGTGCAATAAGATGGATGTTCCCGGGGCGCGCGATGGATTTGAGAAGGTAAAGCGCGAGTCTGGAAGGCCATCCATGCCATGCAGCGCAGCCGTGGAACTGGCACTGAGGAAAGCAGAGCATGCAGGCGTGGTGGAGTACAGGCCTGGCGATGCGGATTTCACGCTTAAGGGAACCCCGAATGAAAAGCAGGCAGGGGCGCTTTCCGCCATGAAGCGCGTGCTTTCCGAGAATGGCGGGAGCGGGGTGCAGCAGATAATCGACTATATTGTTTACCAGCACCTGAATTGCATAATTGTCTACCCAGTGGAGGATGAGCACAAGTACTCGAACAACAAGGGCGAGGTGCTTCCGGATGCTTATCTTGTGCCCAAGGGCACCACGGCGCTGCACCTTGCCGCCATGGTGCATACCGACCTGGCGCACAAGTTCATAGGCGCCGTGGACTGCAGGCGCCACATACGCGTGGGCGCGGAGCATGCGCTTGAAAACTGGGACATAATAAAAATCATTGCAGGAAGGTAGAATGCCGGGCATGCAAAAGACGAACAAAAGCGAATCGCTTATAATCTAAATGCTCCTTTAGGAGATGAAGGTGGGAATATGGCAGAGACTGTAGAAAAGGCAAAGAAGATGGATTCCAAGACGATTATATTCGCCGCAGTTGTGATTGTTGCCGCGCTTGCGGCAATAGGGTATTATGGCGGCTTTTTCGGAGGCGCAGCCACGCCGGCGCAGCCAAACCCCCAGCTTCCGCTTGCCACGCCAGAAGCAAGGCTCCTCCTTGCAAGCTTCGACAAGGGGGCTGCGCTGACAGACTATTCGTTGAAGTACTCAGCAAATGACAACGGGGCTCTGAGCAATTACTCGATAATCAATAATGGAAGCGACAGCTGGGTGAGCGTGCAGGGCAGTTTTGGGAAAATGTATGGTTTTTTCGGGAAGGACAACGCCACAGACATGATATGCCTTGAATATGGCGGCGAGGAAAAATGCGCGCTTGCCGGCAACCAGAGCGGCATGATGGAGATTGCGGCGAGCTTGAAGATACTCAAGCCCACTTCACTTGCCTACCTTAACCAGAAAGACGACACGAGAAAACTCATTGCAGCAGGCGCAATCAGGCTGGATTCGGGCATGGTTGGTGAGAAGGTGGGCGGCTTTGACACCCAAAAAATAGCTTACACGCTCGACTACAGCAACCTCACAGTCCAGCAGATGATTTCGCTCGGCGTGTCGCCAAACGATGAAAACCTGCTTGCCGTGACCGACCAGAGAGTCGCATTCTGGCTTGACAATGCGACGGGGCTTATGGTGAAAAGCCATGCTTCCTACAACAACAGGGGGGCGCCGGGCTTCTATGACACGGAATACAGCGAGGCCCTGCCAGCAGCAGCATCAATGCCCGCAAAGCCGGAAACCGTAGTGGCAACCGAGGCGTTTGTCGATTTCTATTCAGCATCGACCCAGGATTACGCGGAGCGCGCGGCGTGCTTTGCAAAGAAGGGCGCTGAGCAGGACACCTGCCTCAAGAGCATGGCAGCGAACAGCGGGGATTGGGAAACTTGCAAGCTCATCAAAACGCCTTTCGAATATGAAAGCTGCAGCGTCATAGTGGCGCAGGAAACGAACAACCATGTGATTTGCAGCAAGCTTTCCATTCTTGCAGACGACTGCTACATCGCAATTGCAGGTGAAACAGGCAACTTCGAGCTTTGCAAAAGCGTGAAAAATGAGAGCCTGTCCTCGAACTGCATAGAGGCTGCGACATCAGGGCAGAAGAAAAAGGAGGAGGCTGCCGCCATCTCTGCAAAGACATACGCAGCAAGGAACTGCGCAGCAGACAAGGACTGCAAGGTGTTTGGGAACGCAGGGCAATACTGCGCCCCGAAGAACTCAACTGCGCAGTTTGCCAACAGCACCAGCCCAATATATGCCTGCCTGGAAGGCACGCCGTGCAGCTGCCTGGATGGCTATTGCGGCTTTGCAAAGAATGAGACATACTACTCATGCATGAACCGCGTGGAGGACGAGGAGTTGCAGGCGTATATAAACGGGCTCATACCCGCCAATTCCAGCATCATAAACATAACGGAAAAGCTGAACATATCGTAATTAAGAAGGAGAGAGGGAGCGGGCCCAGTGGGATTTGAACCCACGGCACGCGGATGGCTCCGCATATGATGCGTAAGAGTCCGCTGCTCTACCAAGCTGAGCTATGGGCCCCCAATCGAGGCTTTAAGGATGGAAGGATATAAAAGTTCTCTGCCTATGCTTGGTTGATGATTTGATGGTGGATGCTGACACTGCCGGGATTGAAAATGAGCTTGTACGGCTGAACGCGCCAGTGTATAACCGGCTTAAGGAGATATTCAACGAAAAGCGCGAGCCTGCCGCTGTTTATGGCCTCCTGTCGGAATTCCTGCTTGTGGAGGGGAAAGGCATACGCCCTGCGCTTTGCCTGCTTTCCTGCGAAGCCGCGGGCGGCAAGGCAGAAGACGCATTGAGGGCTGCGACCGCCATTGAGATGTTCCACAATTTCACGCTTATCCACGACGATATCGAGGACTGTTCGGAGATGCGGCGCGGAAAGCCATGCATGCATGTCAAATACGGCGTGCCGCTTGCGCTGAATGCCGGGGACGGGTTGTTCATGATGGTGTGGCGCGAGACGCTATCCATAAAAAGCCCGAGAAGGGAAGAGGCGCAGAAGCGCCTGCTTTGCGCCTTCACAGAGGTTCTCGAGGGCCAGGCGCTTGAATTGGGCTGGTATAAGGACGGCACATGGGATATCTCTGAAAAAGAGTATTTGCAGATGGTGGGCGGCAAGACAGGCGCGCTTATCGCAGTTTCATGCGGAGTTGGGGCCCTTCTTGGCGGCGCTGACGAAAAAACATGCAGCGCAATGTCGCGCTTCGGCGCAGGCATCGGCGTGAGCTTCCAGATAATTGACGATGTTTTGAATATAGTTGGCGATGAGAAAAAATACAAGAAGGAGATTGGCGGCGATATCAAGGAGGGGAAGCGCACTCTTATCACCATGTGGGCGCTGCGGGCATTGAAAGGCGCGAAGCGCGCGCGGCTCGAGGCGCTCCTTAAGAAGAAAAACAAGGGAAAGGAAGATGTTGATGGCGCTTTGGCGCTCCTTCATGAGTCAGGCGCCCCGGAAAAGGCAATGAATTACGCGAAGAAGATGGTGGGTTCGTCCTTATCCGAGCTTGAATGCCTGCCAGACGGCAAAGCAAGGCGCATCCTGGCGCGGCTTGCGCTTTACATCACAAAGCGGGAAAGATAGGCGATAGGCGCAAGGGTGTGGGGAAGATTTTTAAATTGGAACCGAGAAGAAATGGCAGGGCAGGACAAAACTCTCCAGAGTTTTGTCCGCATTGGAATGCGCACATCCCAATCCAAGACCCAAGGTGATAGTTATGACGACAAAAGTTTCGAAGATATATGGCATGGACATTTACACTGATGGTGGCAAGTTCCTCGGCCGTGTTCAGGAGATTCTCCTTGATTTGGAGAAGGGAGAGGTCATCCGCCTGACAATGGAGCCTCTCAACTCGGTTTCAAAGGAAGAGGCAAAGAGGATTTTGCGCGACAAGTCCGTGCTTTACAAGTCAGTCAAGTCTGTTGAGGATGTGGTGGTCGTGACAAAGGGCGCCGCAGGAGCAGCAGGCGCAGATGAGTAAGCTCGTTATTTTTTCTTAATCTTCTTTTTTATTTTCTGCCCAGAGCGCGCGCTTTTCTTGCCTGTTTTTCCTCTAGCCACCCACCCCCAGAGTTCCGGTAATAAGGAGGAAGTGTTTTGTGTTTGTATTCGATGATTTTTGTTGTTTGTGATGTTTAGAGTTGTTTATTGTAACCATAGTTACATATATATACAATAAAAAAATCCTATTATTATATTATTAATGGAAGTATGGGGGTCTGGTGGGGGCGGGCCTGGCGCTTGTATGAAAAAGATGAAGAAAAAACTAAACAAGGGAAAAATAAAAAAGAAAAATAGCGGGAAGTGGATTTGAACCACTGATCTCTGGGTTATGAGCCCAGCGGGCACTCCAAACTACCCTTAGGTTCATTCTAAAACAAAAAAATCTGTTCTAAAACAACTATCCCGCTAGTTTGGCGTCTATTAAGTACCTTTCCAACATAATGAGGGTAAACACATTAATATCTATCTGTGCCAGGGCGCGGTATTCTTCCAACTTCCCATACTCAGTTACGACGATCAATTTTGCATTGGGGTGTTGATTTTTTATAAGCCCCCATTTTTTCCTCAATTCCCTTATTTTTTCCTCTGAATTGGTCCGATAAGTGGCTTCTATAAACAAATTCGGGGTGTTGGGCAGCACAAAATCAACAGATAAAAAACCATTCTTATTCTTTACTTCTAAGAGTTTTTCATAAACATACTCCAAACCCAAACTATCCAAAACCCGAGCCACCGAGACTTCAAGCCTGTTATACATTTTTTCTCCATGGGGCCCAACCAACTTCTTGCCTGTCCGTTTCAATCCCCGGACCGACCACTCCCTTCTGGCGTCTGGAGCTGCTTTGTGGATGCCAACACATCTCATATATGATGTCTTCCCAGCGGCTCTACACTTACTCACCCATTCATTATGGAATTTCAAATCCTTCATCAATTCCCGGAGCTTCCCAACCCCCGCCTTCGAACCTCGCCTGGCTTTTGCAAGCCAGGCTGCCCTAAACATCTCCCCCAACATTTTGGCGCCTAGGCTCTCCTTCACACTTAAGCTCATTTTTCTCGAATATTCCAGGCGATAGCTAGGCTCGGTTAGTTTTTTTGCTACAGCTTTGCCTCCATTGGAATGGGCAATCTCCAAATATCGGCGGCGCCCTAACATACTCACCAAACATTTCTGTATCTCTGCTTCCTTGGCAGCATGCTCTCTCGAGAGTCCCTTAAGGTTCGCCCCCCCAACAAAACTTGCAGATATCCTTCGCCCGTCCATAAAACAAGAGCAGAATTCTCACTTATAAGTCTTTCTTAGGTACCATTCCAGTGGTAATAAGAACACTACACATTTCCGACGCGGCTCCGTTTGGAATCAAAGAACTCCAAACAACTCCCACAACTATTGCACCTGAAGCGCGCATCCACTGCCTCTGAAAACTCCATCACTTTTTGCTGTGTGCAGCAGGCGCACCTGTACCCTTCCTTGCCTGTTGCTTGGATTGCTTCCTCCATCATCACTGCGCCGCCAACATCCCTGAGCCTTCCTTCATCCATTTTCCAAATATATGAGTACCAGCCACTATCCTTATCACGCACGCGCGTGTATGCAAACACGCCCTTGTTGTGGAGCCTGTTGAGCACCACTCTGACCTCGCTTGGTTTTATGCCTGTTTTTTTCGCAAGCTCATCATCGCTCATATCGCGGTCAAATTCACGTATAACGTCGATTGTGTTCTCGCCGCCCATCTCAATGAGCCTCTGGCGCGCGGCTGCATCTGCAAGGACGGCTGCCCGCGCAGCCTTTGAGTAAATGCTCCTCTTGACTATGATGTCTGCATTTGAGGTTTTCCTGATCGGGTAAATTTTCTTTGCCTTTGAAAACGGCGCCTTGCGCCTGAAAAGCTCCGGGGCCTTGGGAATTGCGCTGCTTGGCGCTTTTGCAATTTTTGGTGCGTTGTGTTTTTTGGAAGTTTTATGAGAAGCAGAACTAGTCTTTTTTCCGATTTTGAATTTATTTTTCGGAGTAGGCATCCAAAATCACATTGTTTTTCTGACACATCCCTTATATATCCTTTCAGTCGCTTTCGCCATGGAGTACTACTTTGCCACACGCATTTGGCACAATTTTGAGCTTGCCGGAAAACTTCTTCCCGAGCTCCTTCCCTGAAAAATACCTGTCCAAAAAAAGCGCAAGCGCCCCGACCTCGGAGTGCGGCTGCGTCGTAACTGAGATGTTGAAATCCGCAAGCTCGTATGCCTCGCGCGGAACTTTCCCCGCACCCACAATGACGATGCATTTTTTCGCGGAAAGTTTTTTCGCGGCGGCGCGGAAATCTTCGCCGTACATTGTGAGGTGCGCCACCTTCCAACCAGCGCGCTTCCTCTCCACCAGGAATTTTTTCCAATTCTGCTCATACCTCACTTTGAAGTCCCCACCCCAAACCTCTGAGACGCGCGCAATCCCCTTCACCACAGACTCGTCCAAGTCGCCTGAGAGCACGCCCTCGGTTGCGCCCAGCGCGCGCGCCACCAGGAAAACATGGGTGGTTATCCTCTGGTCCCGCATCTGGCGGTGCCCCAGCCTCAAAATGCAAACTTCTGCCATGTTCAGTTCTCCATCCTCGTGTTTTAAAACCTTCCAGCACCTATCAGGCAACATGCAAAAAATCCTCATCGACACCAACATGCTCCTTTCCCAATTCGAATACGCCTACGACCTTCCCGGCGAGCTTCGCCGCATTGCATCAGAGCCGTTCGTGCTCGCCATCCCCTCGGTTGTGATGGTCGAACTGAACACCATTGCTGGCAAGACAGGCAACAAGGCAGCTGCTGCGCGCTTTGCCCTGCAGAACCTTCCCAAGATAAAAACACTGTTTCCAGTTGAGGTGGTGGAAGAGCCAGGCTTCCCTATGCGCGCCGACGATTGGATTTTTAAATACGCGCAGAAAAACCATTCCTGCGTTGCCACCAACGACGTGGCGCTGCGCAGGCGGCTGTTGGCATTGGGAGTGCCGGTGATTGCCGTGAAAGGGAAATCAAAGCTGGATTATGTCTGATATGCGCTGCGTGCGCATGGCAGGCGAATCTATTACGTTTAACATTCTGAAAAAACTTGAGGTGGTAATTTGGTGATGTCAGGAACAGTGCCGGATTTTGTGCTCTATCTTCCAATCGTGCTTGCGATAATCGGGATAGTCTACGGTATTTTTGTCGCGCTCTCCATTTTCAAGAAAAGCGAGGGCACAGCCAAGATGATCAAAATATCGGGCTCCATCCGCGAGGGCGCGGATGCCTACCTCAAGCGCCAGTTCAAGACAATCGCACTGTTCGCAGTGGCGCTCACAATAATTGTATATCTTGCGCTCGGGCCGCTCGTTGCCATCGCATTTGTGGTGGGCGCAGTGTGCTCAGGCCTTGTGGGCTACTTTGGCATGTACCTCGCAGTGCGCTCAAACGCACGCGCAGCGCAGGCATCGCTCACCTCGATGCAGGACGCGCTTTCCGTGCCCTTCTCAGCTGGCGTAGTGTCTGGCTCGCTTGTATCTGGAGTCGGGCTTCTGGGCGTAGCAGTGGTTTTCATAGGAGTTTACTTGTCGCTCGGAGCAAACAACGCTGCGCTTGCACCAGCAGGGCAGGCTCTCATCGGCTTTGGGTTTGGAGCCAACCTTCTTGCCCTTTTCATGAGAGTGGGTGGAGGCATCTTCACCAAGGCTGCTGACGTAGGCGCTGACCTGGTCGGCAAGGTGGAAAAGGGAATACCTGAAGACGACCCAAGGAACCCCGCCACAATCGCAGACAATGTCGGCGACAATGTGGGCGACTGCGCCGGAATGGGCGCGGACGTGTTCGAATCCTACACAGTGACCATCATCTCCACCATGGTTCTCGGAATGGTGTCTTACGGCATCTCCGGCGCCATGTTCCCTCTCCTGGTGGCGGGCATTGGCATGCTGATTGCGCTTGCATGCAGCGTGTTTGTGCGCGTGAAAAGCGAGGGTGAATACCCGTTTGAGGCAATGAAGCGCGGATTCCTTTACTCCACCGTGCTCCAGGCAATCGCATTCGCAGCGCTTTCGCTCTTCGTGCTCAACTCAAGCGCGGCGTTCTTTGCGCTGCTTACTGGGCTTTTTGCCACGCACATCATCATGAACTTCACAGACTACTACACCTCGACCAAGCACAAGCCAGTGCAGGAGATTGCAACCGCTGCAAAATCCGGCGCAGGCACCAACCTCATCGCAGGGCTTGGCGTGGGCATGGAATCCGCGGTAGTGGGCGTTCTCATCGTGGCGGCGTCCATTGCAATAGGCTTCTATGGCTTTGGCTTGGGTTACTTCGGCATTGCCCTTGTGGGCTTGGGAATGCTCTCCACAACCGCAATGATCATGGCAATGGACACCTTCGGCCCGATTTCCGACAATGCAAACGGCATTGGCGAAATGTCTGGATTGGAGGCAAAAGGCAGGAAGAGGATGGACACGCTGGACGCAGTGGGCAACACCACCAAGGCAGTGACCAAGGGGTTTGCAATTTCCTCCGCGGCAATCGCTGCGGTGGCGCTGTTCTCCACCTATTTTGAGACAACTGGCCTCTCGGCGATAAACGTCGCCCTTCCGAATGTCTTCATCGGGCTTCTTATCGGAGGTGCGCTGCCATTCATCTTCTCCTCGCTTACCATGAAAGCAGTGGGAAGCGCGGCAAACCTTGTGGTGGAAGAGGTACGCAGGCAATTCAAGGACCCTGCCATCATGAAAGGCACCAAGGACCCGGACTACGCAGCATGCGTGGACATCTCCACCAAGGCTGCAATAGACTCGCTTTACCTGCCTGCAGCCCTTGTGGTGCTCACGCCCATTGTCCTAGGCTTTACGCTCGGGCTTGAGGCGCTGGGCGGCTTCCTTGCAGGTGCCATCCTGGTCTCCCAGCTCATGGCAGTGTTCATGTCCAACGCAGGAGGCGCATGGGACAATGCCAAGAAGTACATTGAGGAGGGTCACTTTGGCGGAAAAGGAAGCGACGCGCACAAGGCTGCGGTGGTGGGCGACACGGTCGGCGACCCTTTCAAGGACACCTCGGGTCCCGCGCTCAACCCAATGATAAAGATACTCAACATCGTCTCCTTGCTTGTGGCGGCAATCATCGCCGGCAAGCAAGTAGGGGCAATCTAAGCAGAGTATCTTTTTCCCTTCTTTTCCTTTTTTCTCTTTAATTTTTCCTGCTTCTTCCTTCTTTCTTGGCGCTCTTCTCAGCATAATGAGCCGTTATCAATTCCTTTATCTTCAAGATGCATTCTTCGTGCGAGCCGACGAATTCTATCTTGGCTTTGCCATCAACAAGCGCATTCGTATGCCTGCTCTCACAATAAACCAGCGGCTCTGAGAAAATCTCATTCAAATCATCCCCACATTGCGTGTATTTGAACGCGGTCACAACCGACAGGGCGTGCAGCGCATCCGAGCCTGATGGCAATTCCATATTCCTAATCACCGCATAAAGCCCAGGTGGCGCGGTGCAGATGGTTATCTTTGCTTCCCTGGCGGTTTTCATCATTTCACCCCAAATCCATCTTCCCGCCATCCATACCTATCTTATCCCAGTGTCAATGTCAAAGTCCATCTCAATCTCATGCCCAGCCTCGACTGTTATTGATTGGGTATGGGCCAGGCTTGGCATTCCGTATGGATTGCCAGCAGCATCCGTCACGTTCACCAAATAGCTGCCCGCTCCGAGTTCAATCCCATAATAACCGCGCGAATCCGCACTCGCCCGGGCAACATTGCTCTTGCTTGAAGCATCGTAAACATTCACGCGCACCGCGCTGTAGTCAAACACCGTGCTGCATGGCTCATGCGGGCAAATCGGGGCAAGGGTGACCTTTCCGTAAAGCGTGTAATTTGCCGGCGGGGCAGGGGGATGGTGGCATTTGCCTGCGGGCAGGCTGCAAATTCGCAATTCGGGCCAGTCCTTCCAACCGCGCTGCCGTCCGGGCAGATTTTCGCATCAGCCGTGCAGGCCTGGGGGGTGATTGCGATCGCGCAGCTTTCCTCCCACGTGCGGAAGCACTTCTGCTTGACATCGCACCAGCTATAGCCTGCAGATGCCCTGCAGCCATGCACATCTACGTCGTTCCCGGCTATGATGGGGGGCACGTTGCTGTTCTGCATCACACAGCCGGATGCAGCCAGCAGGGCAAGCAGCAGCCCAACCACAATAAGTACTCTTATTTCATCACCTTTTAGGCTCGCAGCCCGTAATTGAAATTATCAGGAACTCTGCTGCATTGTGGAAAAGCCCCCGCATGCCATTCGGCCTGGCATCTTCTGAAATGTCAAGCTCAATCGGCTCAATTCCCACTGCCTCTGCCTGGCGGGTGTTCTCCCCCTGCATTCCAAATGCAGCCAGCCCTCCGGCAGCAATTGCCCCGTATCTCGTCAATGACAGCTGCATATCCCACACCTCCTTGTTCAAACCATTGCCCTTTCAAATATTCGAGTTTGGGTTGCACTTGTTCAGGCACCCAAGCTTATCATCGTCATTAGCAAGGCTGTAGCATCGGTTGTAATCCCTGTTTTCGGACCCGCACCACTGCGCTATGCAGGAAAGCCGCGCCTGCTCTTCGGAAATGCTTGCGCAGGCTGTCACATCTGCCACTATTGCCCCTCCTGCACCATTCCCTGGCATCTGCCCCCCTGTGGAGATTACGCCCCCTATAGGCACCACTATGGAGTTTCCATTGGCTACTGCGCCATTGCCGGAGGTTTCGCTTGAGCCGCGCACAAGTATTGAACCCTCGCTGACTGTTATATCCGCATTCGCAGGTATCCCCATTCCAACGCCCATATTGCCGGCTGCGTCCATACCAACTTCCGTGTCGGTCCTGACCCGGCCGCCCATCACCTTGACATCCGCCCGGGCACTCACATCCACTTCGGCATCTTCGCGCCCCTGCATGCGCACCACCGGAGCCAGGATGTACCTGCCATTGCCCGCCACGTGGAGGGACTTGTCCGCCAGGAAGTCAAAGGTCACCACGGTCGTGGAATTTTGCTGTACCTCGAATCCGCCGGCAATCTTCAAGTCCCCTGAAGGAAGCGTTGCCTCGTGGTCGCCGGTTGAATCGCTGACCATCACCTTGGATATATGCATGCGCACCTGCCCGTAAGAGCCGGCTTCAAGTTTTGTGTCAACCATAAGCGCCTGGCTGCCGCTTGCCCGAAGCTGCAGGAGGTCGTATGTGTATGGGGATGAGGAAATGGTTTCCCATCCCCTGGCAGCGCTTTGCACCTCAAGGCGGTCCACTGTCACTTTCACGCTCGTTACCGCGCCCATGTCGGCCGCGGCATCCGCCACGGTGAACACCGCCCTTCCCGAGTTCGAAGTATAGGTGTGCGTGGGCGAGCCTACGGAAAACGTAAACAGCGAAATTCCCCCAAGTGCGACGAGTGAAACTATCACAACCGCTACGACTGCAAAAATCCCGACAATCCATTTTGTTTCCATAAATACACCTCTATTTCTCTTCTCGCGCGAATAATTGCAATGCGGCTTGCTTACTCAAGCAGTTCTGCTTCCTCAAGAGCACAGGCATTTATGCCCATCATCCTTCTCGATTCAGCCACTCTCCCGAAATACCTGGCTGCGGCTTCCATTGCCGCTGCCGTCTGCTCGTCCATACCTGTCCGTGCCATAGTTCCCCCCTCCATCCGGCATGGTGCGGACTCGCAGCTTAGGCTTAGAATCCAAGACCTAGGAAATGGATCAGCAGGACCAGCACTACTCCTGGGATTCCTGCAATTGCAACGGTCCCGACCGAGAAAAGATTGATTGCGACTTCCCTCACCAGGAACAGGTTCACTATCAGGAATATTATGATTCCCATGACCGCGTTGGCGACAAGGGACACCGGATTTTTCAGCAGGGAGTATAGCAGGTACAGTATGAATACCGCTATCAAAAGCGCTGCGAGCTCTACGAAGAAAACCATGGTTTCACCTCATCGTTCATTATAGAATGCCACATTCGAGTATCGGAACAGGAGTATGAGCAGAAGGCCCACAAGACCGCCTATTGCGACTATCAGGACAGTGATTATGTTGATCGGTATGCCTACCCTGAAAAGCATGTTCAAGAGCATCAGGAGGAGGATTGCGATGACAGAATTGACAAGCAGCGCAAACGGATTCTGGATGAACATGATGAGAAGCAAAAAGGCAAACAATGCCACTATCAGCGTTCCAAGCTCTACATACTGCCTTGCCATACCTATCTCCTCCATCCAGTTCTGCTATCATCGCTAGTTTCATCTTGTCGAAATGCTCCCGCACGAAACACTGCCTATCGAGACCTCGATGGCGTCGTTTACCGGCCTTGCGGTGAAGTCGCAGTATATGTCGCTGTAAAGCGGCATTCCCATCGCAGCGCCACCCCCGCCGAGCGGGTGATTGGTGGTGGTGCGGTCGCATATCCACACAAGCTCGTCCTGCGGAGTGAAGCCTGTGAAATGCACCCTTGCGTCATAAACGTAATTTGCCAGGTCGCGCTTCACGCTGGACTGGTCAATGTAGCATGTCTTGGCAGCTTGGGATGGCTGGACAACGAGAGTTTTTTGCGCGCATACCACTCCATCCGCCTTTATCCAGACGTCAATGTTGCCCGATGTGTAAAACTCGCACAATCTGAATCCGCTGGTCAGGCCTCCAGAGGAAATCTCGCGTATTTCATTGCCGCAGTTGTAGGTGAACGCCACCTTCTGCTCGGACTGCACGGCAAAGCCGATTTCAGTCGAGCCGCCCGGGGCAATGGTTGATGGATTGAGGGTGAGCGAGCAAGTGTATTGCTTTGGCGGTGCCTGCGCCGGCGGAACAGCGGTGTTTTCCACATTCGCGCCGGTCCTTGCATTGATGGCAGGCATGTTCTGCTCAGGCTGTTGCTGCTGCTGGGCCGCATCCTGCTGTTGCCGGACAGCAGGCTGCTGTGGGATGGTGCAGCCCAGCAGCAGAATCGTCATAACTAAAGTTGCCATAAGCAAGAATCTTGTATTCATCAAATCCCCCTCGATTTCCATCCATTCCAGGCCTACGTCCTCATGATGTTCTTGCCTGCCGGGCGGTTCTTGACCATTCCCTTTCCGCCCTTGCCGACAGCCGCGCGCTTCTTGGCCGCTGTCATCCGTCCGCCCCTGCTTTTCTTTGCCATACCTATACACCTCGATGTTTTACCTGATTTCAATTATCTTCAATGGATTTACCCTTCCTCGCTCTTGGAAGTCTTCTCCGTTCTCGTGTGCTCGACACGCCTGCCCGATGCGTACTCGCCGTGGTTCCTGTTCGGGCTGGAAGTCGTGGTGGTGGTCTCGCTGCTGCTGTGCCCTTCCCTTCCGCCGCCGTAGTAGTATCCTGCGACGAACATCAGTATTGCGACGACTATTATCAAGCCGGGAAAGCCCACATAAATCGCAGGGACCAATAGGTTTGGAATGTCTGCCTGCAGCTTGAGCAATTCCGGCGGCGCGGCTATCCCACAAGCCTCAAGCTTTCCCTGGGACGTCGCCACAAATGCCACTGTCGCGCCCAGGATGCTGGTGCTGTAATTCACCACAAGGAATGTGGATATTGCAATCATCAGGATGACGATCAAAACCAATACGCCCGATACTCTGTTGTTTTTACCCATATCAAATCATCTCCATTTCAATCATTCATTTTCCTAATTGCTCGACGTCACGGTTCGCGTGTGCTCGACGTGCTTTCCGCTTTCATGGCTCTTGTAAGGGCTGCTGACCGTGGTGGTCTCGCTGCTGCTATGCGCTGGTTCGACGGCATCGGCTTCCTTGGTCGCTTTCTCGGTCCGCGTCTGCTCTATATGCCTCCCCTGCTCGTACCTGCCGCTCTCCGCGCTCCTGTTCGGGGTGGAGGTCGTGGTGATTGTGCTGCTATGCCCCGCCCTTACGGTGCCATAGTAATACCCGGCGCCGAACATCATGACTGCGATTGCTGCCATGATAATCGGCAAGGCCACGTAAATTGGGGTCATGATGTCCGGAATGGCGGTCATTACGATAATCACGGCGACCACCAGGACAATTACGATTGCCAGCGTGTTGTGCTTAATCATATCAATTCCCCTCTATGTCCGAATTCCTCACATCTGCGATTCCCCTGGTGAACCGGATTACGATGATGGCGATTGCGAACAGCAACAGCAGGTATATCGCGCCCTCCACAGCAGAGGAGAATGATACGCTCACCATCCCCAACACCAGGAAAACCGCGATTATCACTATCAGCAAGCGCATTTCCATCAACCCATCCTCAAATCTCAGCATGCATCGTTGCACTGCGCTTTTTCACGGAAGAAAAGCCAAGCAACGGCTCCGAAGAACGCCCCGGCAACCACGAAGCCAAGCCCATTGTATGGCATGAAGTTATCGAGGAAAAGCGCAATGCCCCACACGATGAAAAGCACGCTCACAAAAACAAGCGAGACTTTCATCAGGGACTGCTCCAGGGGCTTCCTTATCCTCCTGAAAGCGCGCTCGATTCCATTGGACACCGAGTCCGAGATGGTGCCCTGGACTGCGCCAGAGACGTCTATCACGCTCTTGATGCCTTCGATGAAGGCCAAGGCTATGTCGAAGAATTTCATTTAGTCCCTCTTTGCAAGCAGCGTGCCCAGGGCAACCCCGCCGATGAACGACCCGAGCACGAATGCCTTGGGGTGCTCCTTTATCATGGCCTCTACTTCGTCGTTTTTCCTGTACGCATACTTCTGGGCCATGTTTATGTTGCCCTGCGCCTCTTTCTGGATTTCGTCCATCCGGTCCGAGACCCCTTTTCGGAATTCGCCGGCCCTGTTCGCGATTCCATCCTCAAAGTCCTTGTCCAAAATACGCTCGCTTTTCCCGTTAGCCATAAAACCCCCCTCATGTTTCCTCGATTGGAATCGCTCCGCAAGAAGTTATTCCCACACATTACGAATATAACATGTTATTAGCCATACTAATATATATAGCTATGTATTAGCCATATAGTTATATATTAGTTAATGCAGATATTGCAGCATGAACATAATGCACCGCCTCCAGCTCCACGCGATACTGTTTTGGGCAGTGGTCATCGGGTTTCTCCTGCTCGCGGCGCTGATGGTGCTGCCTTTTGTCGGGTCGATATTGTCGGCGTACATCCTGGCATTCCTGCTTCGGCCGCTGTTCCTGACGCTCAAGGTAAAATACGGCACGACGCTGTCGGCGCTGTTCTGCATCGCCATCGCGTTCATTCTCGTCGTGGTGCCCCTCTCCCTGGTTTCCATCGAGATAATAAACCAGGTCGGCGGGATTTCCTCGGGGCAGGGGCTTTCGAACATGGTCGACGCTTTCGTGTCCCAGCCGTTCTTGAAAAACCTGAATATCGACCCCGTGGGGCTCAAGGCGTCGATCGTTGTCGCCACGAACAACCTGATAGGCTCCATCGTCTATTCCATACCGAACTTTGCCATAGGCCTCATAGTCACGCTGAATTGCATGTTTTATCTCCTGTGCAAGTGGGACGAGCTTTCTTCCCACCTGAAGAAATACCTGCCTTTCAAGAACAACGACAAGATGGTCTCGACGCTCGGGGGCACGGCGGACGCAATAGTCCTCGGCCACGGCTCGGTATCTGTCCTCGAGGGGATCATTGCGTTTGTCGGCTTCTCCCTCGTCGGGGTGCAGGCCAGCCTGGTGTTCGCCGTCCTGATATTCATATTCGCCTTCATGCCCGGCATCGGCACGGAACTGATCTGGATCCCTCTCGCGCTCTTTTACCTCTCCGTCGGCCAATACAGCACCGCGGGGGGCATAATCCTGATAGGCCTGGTCCTCTGGATCGGGATTGAATTTTATTTCTACACCCGGTTTGTCGGCGGAAGGTCGAACATCCACCCGTTCATCCTGCTTATCGGCGTGCTTGGCGGCATAGGCGTCTTCGGGATTTTCGGTTTCATCATAGGCCCGCTGGTGCTGGTCAATGCAATCAAGATAATCGAGGGCGCGATAGTGTCCAAGGAAATCTAGGCTTATCTGGCATCGGGCGCTTTTAGAAAAAGAGCAGCAGCCGCGCGCGCATCTGTCCAAAATTTTGAAAAGCAGAATGAATCTCTTCTTCTTTGTATGAAAAAGTGGGCAGTTGTAAAGAGCGTATGCGAATTACAACTACAATGAAAAAAACTCAGCAGAGATCTTGCACGAAAAATTTCTCTGGAAATTTTTCAGCAGTAATAAGCGTATGCGAATTAAATCAAAATGAAAAAGTTGCAGACAACTTTTTCAGCAGTTGTAAAGAGCGTATGCGATTTACAACTAAAATGAAAAAAATAGTTGGCAATGCCGCCGACTGCTGCATTGCCGCCGGCAAGCTTCGGTGCGTGCCATTGCCTTCAGGCTGATGCTCGCCACGGCTTCCGCAATGCCGGCTAACCCGTATAGCCTGCCGGAAGCCCCCTGGCTATGTTATTGGCTATCTGCGATTCGGATGACGATGACGAAGATTGGTACGAAGTCGGGGTCGGGACAATGAACTCGTCCGATGTCGAGGTAGGTGCCGCTCCCGTTGTTGCGGTTGCCGTCGGCGCTGTTGATGCCTGCGTGGTTGTTGGCTGCGGCGTTTGAGCAGATGTTACTACTGGCGTCGTTACAGTTGTTGACTGAGGCTCCTGGGTCGTTGCCGGCTGGACAGTCTGAGTTGTCGTCGATGTTGAAGCAGATGGCGAGCTTGAGCCAGATGATGTCGTGCTTCCAGAATTATACCCCGCTGGAAGCCCCCGTGCTATGTTATTGGCTATCTGCGATTCGGACGATGTTGACGAAGACTGGTACGATGTCGGGGTCGGGACAATGAACTGCCCTGATGTTGCAGTGGGCACGGTTCCCGCTGTTGCCTCTGGCACAGTCGATGCCTGCGTGATTGCCGGCGACAGGAAAAGAGCAAAGACAAGCAGCCCGAATATTTTCCGATACGCGTTTTCCATTTTCACCATCTCCCATCTGCGCGCTACTGCGCATTCTTCCATACTGCGAGCACAATCACAGATAATACTTGAAGTCCTTCTCGAACAAGGCAGTGTATTCCTTGTAGGCTTCCGGATACGCCTTTATCTGCCCATCGTAAAGCGCCGTTACAACCCCGTACGCCTTCTTCTGCTTTGGGCTCAGCGTCTCCATGAGCACGGGCTTTCTCCGGTATGCCTCGGTTTTCCAGCCGATCGAGAGCACGGCATCCATTGTTTTCCAGATTTTTTCCTTGCTTACCGACTCGATGCGCTCCTCCGGCTTGATCGGGCTTGCCTCGTTCTTGGCGCAAAGGAAATGGTAGTTGAACTTCGAGCCCACAAGCCTTGAAAACTCGGGCGAGGAAGTCACGTTCCAAATGCCTGCGGAAAATGGCGTCAGGAACGGGTCGTTGACCAGGCCATGGCGGTCGTCGTAATTGATGAAGTACTGCCGCCAGATCGCCTCCAGGTTCTCCGCGGTAAGGTAATACGTGAGGATGGGCGCGCCTGAGAACAATTCCCCGGTGTCCATCTTTTCAATCGAAAGCAGGTTGTCCTTGCCAAGCCTTGCCAGCCGCTTGCTCCAGTGCTTCTGCCCTGCGGATTTTATCCCAAGCAGGCGGCCGATATGCCCTTTGGTCTGCTTTTTTGGCATGGTCCAGATTAGCGCAAGCAATATCTCGGTGTTCGCGTAGTTGGCTGCTTTTGGCATGTTGGTCACATCCTAACTGGATTTTCTCTGCGAAATTACTGCCATGCTATCATGGCTGCCCCCTGGCAATGCCCGTGCAAAGCCAGGGCGGAAGCGGATGGAATCATCTGTTGTTTCCCTTGGCAAGCAGCGTTCCCAGCGCAAGCCCGCCGATGAAGGACCCAAGCACGAATGCCTTGGGGTGCTCCTTTATCATGGCCTCGATGTCATCGTTCTTTTCATGCGCATACTTCTGGGCCATGTTCATGTCCTGCTGCGCCTCTTTCTGGGCCATTCTCACTGCATTGCGCGCCTCCCTCTGGAGTTCGCTCGCCCGATTCGTGATTCCCTCTTCGAAATCCTTGTCCAATATTCTTTTATTAGCCATAAAACCTACCTCTTATTTTTCTGTTTGCTTCTCTTGTCGCTTGCCACTTTCCAGTAGATGCCGGCCGCGCTTGCGCCCAGCACGCCAAGAATGACGATTGCAATCCACCATGGGAATCCGCTTTCTTGCGCGGGTGCTGCTTGTGGCGCTGGCTGTGCCGCAGGCTCCGATGGAATCACAGGCAGCTTGGTTGGTATCCAGACCGATGGCGCCTCAGGTGCCTGGGGCGCTGTTGCGTTTGCAGCCGGCACGGTTGCCTGCTGCTTCTTCACAGTCATGGTGTATGCCGTGAAGTTCCTGGCAAGCGAGGTCTTTATCCACTGGTTTGCGCTGTAGGTGAGCGTCTTTGACTCGCCTGCTGCAAACGTCGGGAACAGGAAGCTCACGGTCCAGCCCTCTCGGCTGGTGTATTGCGGGTTGAAAGTCACGTCATTCAATGCCGGGAAGTCAGCCGGGATGGTGTCGTTGAAGACAAAATCCGTCATGGAGCAGCCGCTTCCGCCCATATTCTCAAGCGTGGTGGTGAGCACAGATAAGCTGGTTGTGCTTGCCATCTCGCGCGTTATTGTCACTGGGCAGGTTTTGTCAAGCCCCATATCCACGTTGACTGTTGAGGACTGTTTGGTGGATGTTGAACCGCTCGAACCGCCGCTTCCGCTCGAGCCGCCTCCATTGTTGTTTCCGCTTCCGCCTGATGGTGCAACAGCTACGGCAGTAGTAAAGCTAGTGGTGTTGCTCGCAGAATATCCTGTCCTGTCAAAGCAAGTCACGTTCAGGGTGTAAGCTGTGCTGGCGTTCAGGCCGCTCAAACTGGCAGTGTACACTCCGCTCAAGCCGGCAGCGGATGAGCCGCTGCTTAATGCGAGGCTTCCGCTTCCAGCGCCGCTGTAAGTGCAGTTGTTTATTCCCGAGTAAGCATCGCTGGCATTGATGGTGAGCGCTGCGCCGCTGGCAGTCACGCTTCCAGTGGACAGGCTGTTTATCACCGGCGCAGACTGGTCCACATAAACCGTGAACGATGTGGTGTTCGTGCTGGTGACATTGTCCACCACGGTCAGGTTTGCATAATACGTGCCATTCGCGGCTGCAGCGTATGTTTCAACTGCGGAAACATTGCTGGTGTTTCCCGTCCAGTTCTGCAAGAGCCCCCCTGTGGAATTGTACACTGACAATGTCCAATTGGTCAGGTTGGCTGCATCCGCGGTGAAGTTAATGGTCAAGGTGGCGTTGCTGGTGCCCGAGCCATTGCCTATGCCATTGATGTTGTTGATTGACGAGGTGGAAAAGTCCACCAGAACCGTCCTGGCACTCGAGTTGCCCACATTGCCGGCGTTGTCTGTGCAATTTACATACCAGCTGTTGCTGCCAGGGCTCAAGGTCGTGTTGGCAGTGATTGCCGTGTTGGTGCCATTGGCAACCGACGCATTGGTTCCGAACGCAACTCCGCCCACAAACAATGTGCAGGATGCGGTTGAACTTAAGGCATCGGTGTAATTGAAAGTGAAATTCTGCGTGGCGCCTGTGCTCCAGGTGCCGGTGGCAGGGCTTACCAGGCTCACTGCCGGCGCAACCGTGTCGATGTTAATTATCCTCGGAACAGAGGTTCCTGCATTGCCGCCCGAGTCTGTGCAATTGACATACCACGTGTGCGCGCCTTCTGCAAGCGTTGCGTTGGGCGCAATCAATGTGGCTATGCTCCTGTTTGCCGTCAGGCTGGCGTTGTAGGGCGCCCCGTCGATAAACAGGCTGCAGCTGGTCGTGGCGGAGACAACATCTGTGGAAGTGAAGTTCAAGCCGCTCTGGTTGTTGCTGGTCCAGCTATTATTCTGCGTGTTCAGGGTTACATTCGGCGCAGTCGTATCCACCGTCGCAATCCTGGTCTTGGAAATGCTGCCATTGATGTTGTCGTAAGTAATCGCGGTTATTGTGTATACACCCTCCACCGGAACTGTCCAGAAAAGGCTGTATGTGCCTGTTGATGAGTTGCTTGTTGAATTGATCAGGCCATATGTTGGCGAAGAGCTTGAATTATAGGAGGAATTGGTCAGTTTTATCGCCGTGGTGTTGATTGACCCGTTTACCGTGAGGGTAATGTTCAATGTGGTGTTGGTCAGTTGCGCGCCAACTGCCGGGGTGTTTATTGCCAGGGAAGTTGCATTCGAGTCATTTGACACTATGTCATTTCCATCGACAATAGTATTGGCATCCATGGTGACCTGCGTCTGCGCCAATGCCTTTCCGTTCAATGCCGCGCCGGTTGGCGCGATAATCTGCTTTGCGCTCAATATGTTCCCGTTGAACGTGGAGGATGTTCCAAGGGTTGCGCCGGTCGGCCCGCCGACCTGCCAGTAGATGTTCTTTGCCTGCGCCCCTCCGCTCAGGATAACATGCGTGCCGGAGGCTGTAATGAGGTCTCCCGACATTTCGAATATCCATACGTCGGATGCGCCTCCGGAAAGCGTGACGTCGGTATTTATCAGGACATCTGTGCTCCATTTGTAAACGCCCGGTGCGAGCGTCTTCCCGCTGATGTCTCCGCTATACAGTTCTGTGGGGTAGGTGGGCGCCTGCCCCGCTGCGCTGTTGTACGCAGTCAGCATGTCGTTTATCGCAGTGGTCATGATGGATGGCGTCGGGGCGGCATAGTTGGCCGCGTAAATGCTTCCTGTGACTTTGGATGATGTTGAGAACGTGCCCGAGGAATCCATCACCTGGGAAAATCCTGTCAGGGAGCTGCCGCCATTCGGGCTGATCCCGACATCTCCGCTAATGGCAGTGACTCCTGTCAGCGTGATCGTTGTTTCAGCAAGAATGACGAAATTGCCCGCCGTTCCAAGGTCTATGCCCAGCACTTGGCTGCCGCTGGAAGTGGTGAAGCTGGTGTTGTTGCTTACGAAATACGCAGCATTGTCATAACAGGTGACAATCGCCGTGTACGGCGTGCTGGCGTTCAGGCCGCTCAAATTGGCAGTGTATAATCCGCCGCTTAAGGTCAAATTGCCCGGGGTTCCCGCACCGGTGTAAGTGCAGTTGCTTATTCCCGAGTAGGCATCGCTTGCATTGACGGTGAGGGTTGCACTGCTGTTGGTTACACTGGTGGCGGATAGCCTATTTATCACCGGGGCGGATTGGTCCACATAAACAGTGAACAGGTAGTCTGCGCTGGTAACATTGTCTATCACGGTCAAATTCACATAATAAGTGCCATTTGCAGAGACGGTGTACGTCTCAACTGCAGAATTATTGCTGGTGTTTTCCGCCCAGCTCTGCAGCAATGCCGGGGTGGAATTGTATACTGACAGGTTCCAAGTCACATTCTCCGTGCCGTTGGCGGTGAAGTTGATGAGCAAGATGGTGCTATTGGTGGCAGAGCCGTTGCCCGCGCCGTTGATGCTGTTGATCAATGCAACTGGCGCGGCGCTGATTGCCGGCGACAGGAAAAGGGCAAGCGCAAGCAAGCTGAATAATTTTTGATACAAGTTAGCCATTTACACCACCCACATTTTGCACGCGCGCCTGCGAATGCCACCCTATGTTACTAAACTAATATGTTATTAGCCCTAAACATATATATAGCTATGTATTAGCCATATAATTATGTATTAGGAAATGGCGCTGGGCGGCTGGCTTGAATGGGGCTTGCTTTCGCTAAGAAGGCTTGAAAACAACCTAAGGGGCAAGGAGTCAAAGGTAGGTCTTGAAATTCTTCTCGAACAGCGCAGTGAATTTCCTGTAGTCGCCGGGGTGCGCCTTTATCTGCTCGTCGTAAAGCGACGTTATGTTCCTGTACGCTTTCTTCTGCTCCGGGCCTATCTTTTCAACCAGGGAGGTTTTTCTCCTGTATGCCTCGGTTTCCCAGCAAATCGAAAGCACCGCCTCCATGATTCTTGTGATTTTTGTCTTGCTTACCAGCGTGACGCTCTTCTGCGGGTTGATGGGGTATTTTTCATTCTTCGCGCAGATGAACTGGTAGTTGAACCCCGAGCCCACGAGCTTGGAAAATTCCGGGGAGGAAGTCGCATTCCAAATCCCCTCTGAAAACGGCGAGAGGAAAGGGTCGATGCCCACTCCGTTGCGCTCGTTGTCGTTCACGATGTATTGCCGCCATATCTCCTCGAAGTTTGCCTCTGTAAGGTAGTATGTTAGGATGGGCGAGCCGAAGAACATCTCGCCTGTGTCAAGCCTCTCGACTGAAAGCAGCCTCTTCATGCCTAGCTTCTCAAGCCGCTTGCTCCAGTGCTTCTGCCCCGCGGACTTGATGCCAAGCAGGCGCCCTATCTGGCCCTTGGTCATCTTCTTCGGCGTCGTCCATATCAGCGCAAGCAGTATTTCCTCGTCTGTGTAGTTTGCTGTTTTTGGCATCCATGGTCACCTTCTATTGATTGTTACTTGTTATTGGGTCACCCGCTATATAGGCTTACATGCTATTACTTAATATTACTTTTTATTTGCTGCCCATCATTTTTTCCTGAACGCCTCATAATCCTCGTATGAATTCTCAGGCTTGCCCTTTGGGGCCCCTTGCTTCCTTTCAGCGGGCGGCGGCTTTCCCGAAGCATCGAGCCTCGAGGTTATCCTTTTCAGCTCGGAGAGGATGTCCGTAAGGAGGTTGGATGTGTCCACGCCCTGCGCGCGGCTTTCCGCGCCCATTGCGCTTTTTGACCGCTTCACCCTCTCCATTATCGCGCCGATCACCTCCTCCTTGTTGGCAATGCCCGGCAGCTCGGTCTCCGATATCAGATGGCTCGAGCCGGACGTTTCAATCCTCAGCGTGGCAATCCCCAGCAGCTGCTCGCTTAAGCTGCGCTCGCTTGTTATGTCCTGTATGTTCGAGAACGGTATGGTGTCGCTCTTGTGGGTGAAAACCCCCTTGCGCACGATCAGCTCGTTCTCGTTGAGCTGGTATGTGAAATTGCGGTACACGATTTCTATCCAAGCATAAAACACGAGCCCGAGCCCCAGTGCCATGGTGGGGAGGATGATGAAATAGTTCACGCGTGTTATCCAGATGAATGTCATGTCCGGGATTAAAAGGAAAGCGGCAATGCTCAGCAGGAAAACGAATGAGATGAGCGCCCCGGTTGGGAGAAACCAGAGCAGCTTCACGTTTCCGTTAAGATGGGTCCTCTCGTTTTTCATGGCGCTCAGACCTTTGCCCTTGGCATGGCATCAGCTCCGTACATTCCCAGGAGCGCAAGCAAAGCCAGGAGCGCCAGGCCCAGAAGCCCGAAGATCGCCACCAGCAATATCGTGAATATGTTTATCGGGATCCTGATGCCGATCATGTTCACCAGGAAAAGCAGGACGAAGCCGACTATTGAATTGGTTATCAGCGCGCCTAGCGCGCCCATGGTATTGAATGCAAACCCCCCCACCAGGTACATGAGCAGGAGCGCCACCACTATGATCCCCAGAAGACTCATTTGTCCCATCTTATCACCAATCTATTAGATTGCATATAGGCATATATATACCTTCCTATACATATTGCCTTCATGCGCAAAAGCATAATCAACAACATCCACAGCTATGCATCCCGCCTTTTCCTAATCGCACTTATCATCATCGCCATTATCCTGCCCATCAGCCATCCGCAATCAACCATCACATCGAGCGACGCCGCCATCCTGAAAACATATGCGGACTCCTTCAACCAAAGCAGGAACTACATCACGCTATACGGGCCTGCGGAAAAGACATGCTGGACATCCGGCACCTTCTTGTCCTACAAGCCCTGCCACGACTTGCCGACCTGCATGGAGACTGCCAACCTGGTCTGCTCGGTAAGCGGAGGAAGCTGCATGGTGGACATTCTCGCCGTGCACATACTTGATTACAAAAACGGGGTGGACAAATTGAATGCAGCCTACTTTTCCTTCATGTCCGGATACGGAAGCTTCAGCGCAAGCAGCATCGAAGGCTCGCTAGGGCAGATGGACAGGGCATTTGACGCCATGAAAATCACCGCGGACGAAGTGGGCCAAAGCAAGCTGCGCCTGCCCGACAGAATCCCGTGCCCATGCAATGTCACAGACTGCTGCCTTGGGCGCTGCCCCGAGGCGCGCTTCAATTATACTGCCATCGCCGCTGGAAAAGCGGAAATAAGCCGGATTCTCCTCAAGAGCTGCTCAGACGGGACGCCTGGCGGGCAATGCTCGCCCCAAAAGCCGCAGGAATGCGTGCTTGGGCAGCTCGTGGGCAATGCTGCCAAGTGCGGCTGCCCCTCCGGCATGCGGGCGGCATCGGGCGGCGCAAGCTGCGAATACATCCCCTGCATGGACAGCGGCGTGTCCGTGCCCGAAGCAGCCTGCTCGCCTAAAACACCTGGCAAGATGTGCGTGAACGGGCAGCTCGTGGACAAGGCATCCTCCTGCCCCTGCAAACCCGGCACCGCCAAGCAGGGCGAGGCATGCATCATTGTCCTGTGCGCCGATGGCACAAAGCACGGCGAATGCTCTGCCAGCAAGCCAAAGGAATGCATCCTGACCGAAGAAAACACCGGCGCGCTTATTGACAATTCCACGAGATGCGGCTGCCCCGCGGGGCAATATGCATCAGGAAACTCGTGCCTCTGCCCAACAAAGCAATCTGAAGTTTGCAACACCACCAACTTGACAAGATACCATCTTGTGACCTATGTGTTTGACCGCAATGACACAAAGACGGCGGATGAAAGCTACACATTTGAAAAAAAGCTCTGCTACTCCGCGAATAGCACTTACACTGGCGCCGGCTGCACGCAGCTTGTGAATTCAACCGTGAACAGCACGCCGATATTCGAGTCCTAGGACCCATGGGTTCCAAGCACGGTGAAAGTGCCCTGCAGCCGCTGCCCTGCAATCTGCAACAGGAGCGCGCCTTCTGGCTTGAAGTGCGGGGAATGCGCCTGCCCTGCCAACCTGGGCTTCTGCGACACTTCCGGCGCGCGCGCGAACCTGACAGGCGCGCCTGGCACGGCTGGCACTATGCCTGCTTACTGCGCCGACGGGCTCCTGAAGCCTCAGAAAGACGACAACGCAGCCTGCGCGCAAGGCTTCGAGTGCAAGACGGACGCGTGCAGGAACTCAAGATGCTACAACCGCCAGAATGACATCGTGCAGCTCGCCGTTGATTGGCTGCAGCGCCTGTTTGGATACTGAAAAGGAAAAATAAGGAATTAGATGTACGAGGGATAAGCATGGAATTGCAGATGCAGCAGCCAGTGTCGAAAATCATTTTCCGCGGCGGCAGCTCCGCGTATCAATTATATGCGCTTCAAACTAAAATAAAGAAATGCAACAAAGATGCGCTGCCGTACATATATTCCCCTGCATTCGAGTCTTCAATCGCCAAGGGCATGAGAAAAGCAAGGGAGGAAGGGAATTCTGAATTTTTGGGGGCAGTCGTTGCGGTTGTCGGGCTGCCTGAGGATATTCGCGAGCGCGGAGCCCAACGACTAGGGGAACTGGAATTTCTTTCGCGCCAAACGTTCGTTGTGCAGACTGCGCTTGAAAAGCTTGGCATAACAGCATTTTCCATTGACAAGCCAAAGGAGGCAATACTGAAAATCCTGGATATACGCCAGGGGCATTACGATGTCTTGATAGAGCTTTACTCCCGCACTGCCAAGCCTCTCCCCGACAAGGATCTTCTTATCCGCGAATTGAACATCAAGCTTCGGCTCGTGGATTTTGCGCGCGAAGGGCTGATGCCTTAGGGCTTCCCGGCGGCGGCTGCAAACTTCACGCGGCTTATCCAGCTGATGGTGTTATCTGGCGCCTTTTCTGCACGGGCTGCACCTGGCGAGCGGTCACTCGCTCAATCTCTTCTGCACTGCCTCGCCCTCAAGCTCATGGAGCGCGTTTGACGCCACCCACTGCGCCGAAGGGGAATCTATTTTTGCGATTTGGCGCGCCACGGCAATCGCCTCCTTGTTGAGCGTGAGGCTTCTCTTGCCAATCTGGCGCAATGCCCAGTTCACCGCCTTCTTCACATAATTCCTCTCGTCCGTGGCCCCGCGGATGATGTGCGGGAAGAACTTCTCAAAAGCAGCCTTGCCCGCGCGCTTGTCATGCACAGCCAATGTCGCCATGAGCACATAGCCAGCGCGCTTGACGTACTCTTCCTTCCGGAAGCTCCATTCAATCGCCTTCTTGTGCGCAAAATCAGTCTTGTCAAACAAGTTTCCGCACACCTGGTCGCACAGGTCCCAGGAGTCAAAATCAGCCACCCAGTCATCCATCTGCCTTTCAGTGACTCTCTTGTAATCGTCAATATATGCCGCCAGTATCCTTGCCTCGTGCACCTGCGTGCGCCACAGGTCAAAAGCCAGGCCATGGTGCAAGCCGATGTGCTTGGCAAGCCTGCGGAGCTCAGGAATGGCAATCCCGCACGCATTGTCCACGTTGATTCCGAAATTCGCCATGCTGGTCAGGTTCTTCTCCTTTCCCTTGTGGCGCAGGTGCGCGACCAGCTCATTTGCATTCATAAGGGCAGATTTGACGAAAAGCTATATAAGGCGCAGGCAATACAAACATTGCATGGCAACCGGAGCGATGCTTGGAAAACAGGCAACAAGGATTGGTGAGGAGAAATCGCCAATGGACAACTTTTTCTTCACCGAAGTCGGCAAGGACGTCCGCGAAGCAAACCTGAGCGCAATGAAAAACATGAAGAGCTTTGCGGACATGTTTCCTGTGAAGGGGTCTGTGATAAAAGAAGACATCGCAACGCTCATGGCGCGCGCGAAAAAAGACCCGGAATTCCTGAAGAAAGATATAATAACCAAATACGGGGTAGAATATGCTAAGCCAAAAGTCAAGAACGTAGTGTATTCAGTCAAGCTCGAAGTGGATGGAGCCACCAAGATATTCACCCTGCGCGCAGGCAAGGATTTCACCGAGCTTTCGCTCGTGAAGGACGGCAAGCTCGTGGAAATACTGCGCCAGGAGAACAGCAATGTCACATGCGAGAAGTTTTGAGGTGTTGAAATGTTTGTATTCCAAACAATTCCGTTGCAAAAATCGCGCGCGCCAGCTTTTGGCGAAATGCAACCAGTAACGCACACTCTAACTCCCATGGAAAGAAGCAAACTTGCATCTGGTGTCGAATTCATGCTCCAGAAAATCAACCCGTGATAAAAATGGGCAGAGAAAAATTTCCAAAACCAGGCACCATTCCTTGGGACAAAATCAAAGAGGTCCGGGTTAGTTCCGACGGCAAGGCTTACAGCTTCGAGTTCGACCTCAACGGACGGAACCAGCGCATGACCGTGACCGTGATGCCCGGGCAGACTGAGCTCACGCTTTCAGGCGGCAACGGCGAGCCGGTGGTGAGCGCGATACAGCGCGGGAATGAAATAAAGATTCTCGACTTCTCCGAGAGAATCGCACTGCAGAAGCGCGGCGGGCCGTTCATGATGAGCAAGAAGCTGAAGAAAAAGTAGCTTGATTTTTTTTATCCCTGCTTTTTTATTATCGAGAAAATGTCCCCTTCCTGCAGCACGTGCTGTATCCCGACTTTCTGCCCTGGGAATTTCGCGCTCTTGCCCCAGACAAGCGCGTACTTGAAATCGCGCGCGAGGTCGCGGTGCAGCCTGTTGCACGCATCCTCAATGGTTGCGCCAGTCCTCATCATCATGGGCTCCTTCAAGTCCGCAACATCCGTCCTTGGCTTGGTGTACACCCTCATCATCCGCAAGCCGTCAAAAATAGCCTTCTTCAATTCCTCAACATGCTGCCCTTTCTCGGCAGAAACCGGCACATAGTCGAATTTTATCGCTTTCAGGTATTCCTGGCTTACCATGTCCACTTTGTTCAGCACCACTAGCGAATGGTTGTACTTGCGGTTGCCCGCAAGCACGTCGATAAGCCTGTCCACCGTGGCATCCTCGCGGAAAACAACAGAGGCATTGTGCATCCCGTATTCATTTATCACGCCCGTGATCATCTTCTCGTTCAGTTTTGTAAGCGGCACAGTGGAATTTATTTCCACGCCTCCGCGCAATTTCTTGGTGATGTAGATTTTCGGCGGCTCCTCATCCAGGCGTATGCCAATTCCCGCAAGCTCTTCCTTGATGTTTGCCAAAATGCCCGGTTGGAAAACATCGAGGAGAATAAGCACAAGATCCGCATTCCTTGCAACCGCAAGCACTTCCTTTCCGCGTCCCTTTCCCTCTTTTGCGCCCACAATGATTCCTGGCAAATCCAACAACTGTATCTTTGCGCCATTGTATTCCATCACGCCCGGAATGCAAGTAAGCGTAGTAAAAGCATAGGAAGCAGTCTTTGATTTTGCGCCAGTGAGCACGTTTAGAAGAGTGGACTTCCCCACAGATGGCAAGCCAATGAAAACAACTGTTGCGTCCCCGCTTTTCTTGACGTCAAAGCCGCCTGTCCTCACGCCTGACTTTTTCGGCGCGATTATCTCGCGCTTGAGCTTGGCAATCTTTGCCTTCAGCAATCCAATATGGTACTCCGTAGCCTTGTTCTTCTGGGTGCGCGCCATCTCCTCTTCCAGCTCGCGCAGCTTCTCTTCGTATCCCATATGCCTATTGAGCCCCCAAGTCATTTAAAAGTGAAGCACCCAATTCCCTGCATGGCAAAGGCAAAATCCCCAAAAACCGCTGCAACTCCGGCAAGCGGGCAAAACATGCAAGCCGCCGGCAAGCCGCATCAGCAGGCAGGCGCCGCCTCTGCAAAGCCCGGCGATTCAATCCTAGTCGACTGCGGCTTGGGCGAGCAGAAAGGCATTCTCCTCCCCTCCATCAATCCAACTGCAATTGCCATCAAGCTTTCCACTGGCTATAATATTGGCATAAAACAGGAAAACATCAAAAAAATCGAGGTGCTTGAAACCGGCAAGCCCCCATCATCCGCCGCTCCTTCCAAGAAAGCGCAGGCGCCAACAAAGGACTTTCTTTCCATTTTAGGCTGCGGCGGCACCATTGCCTCGCGCATTGACTACCGCACAGGCGCAGTGGACGCAGCCACAACCCCTGCGGAGCTGGTGAATGCATTTGCCCACCTGTCCAAAAAGCCCCTGCGCGCAAAATCCCTCTTTTCAATATCATCCGAAGACACCACGCCTGCACACTGGCAGAAAATCGCGCAGGCTGCTGCCGACGAAATAAAAGATGGCGCGCACGGCGTGGTGATAACGCATGGCACTGACACCATGTCCTACTCATCAGCCGCGCTTTCCTTCATGCTCCAGAACTTGCCCTGCCCTGTGATTTTCACAGGCAGCCAAAGAAGCTCGGACAGAAGCTCGTCCGACGCGCTCCTCAACATGCAGGCTGCGCTTCTTGCAGCAGACTCAGACCTATCAGGCGTGTTCATCTGCATGCATGAAAATCTCTCGGACGACTCGTGCTTGCTGCACTTCGGCGCCAAGGCAAGGAAAATGCACACCTCGCGCCGCGATGCATTCCGCTCCATAAACTGCCGGCCTGCAGCATGCGTTTCCCCGCTTCAAGGGCATTTCGAAAGGATTTCCCCGCTCGCGCAGCCGAGAAACTCAGGCAAGCTCTTGCTTGACACGAAAATCAACCCCAACGTTGCTCTCATCTACTCATACCCGGGCATCAGGCCTGAAATGATTGCCTCGCTTTCAAAATATGAAGGCGTGGTGATTGCAGGCACAGGGCTTGGGCATGTGCCATCCAACACTTCTGGAGACAAGGACGCAGTGCCGGTCATCAAGGAAGTTTCACAGCTCATTTCCTCTGGCATTCCAGTTGTGATCGCGCCGCAGGCGATTTACGGGCGCATCAACCTCAACGTCTATTCATCAGGCCGAGTGCTTGCAGAAGCCGGCGCAATCGGTCACCTCTGCGACTTCACTCCCGAGGCAGCCTATGTAAAACTCATGTGGGTGCTTGCGCATGAGAAAAAGATGGAGCGCGTGCGCTGCATGATGGAGAAAAACATCGCAGGAGAAATATCTGCGCGCTCTGAAATCGTGGACTTTGACTTCTGACTTGCTATTTGACTAGTGATTGCCATGATGTGCGGACTTGAAATACACCAGCGCTTGGCTGGCAGGAAATTATTCTGCTCCTGCATCCCCAAAGATGATGCTGGGCCTGTGGAGTCTGAAAAATTCACGCGCCGCCTTCACACTGTGCGCTCCGAGCTTGGCGAGGTGGACGCAGCCTCAAAGGCAGAGGCAAGCCGAAGCCGCACATTCTCCTACAGCGCGCCCCTTCCTTCCACATGCCTTGTGGAAAGCGACGAGGAACCTCCGCACCCCCTCTCACCCGAAGCGCTTCACGCCACTCTTACTATCTGCTCCCTTCTCTCCTCATCTGCAGTGGACGAGCTTCACATAATGCGCAAGAACGTGATAGATGGCAGCAACACATCTGGCTTCCAGCGCACAGCAATCGCAGGCATGGGCGGCTCAATTGCCACGCCTTCAGGCAAGCTTCCCATTCAGACGATTTGCATAGAGGAGGAAAGCGCAGGCATAATGGAGGGAAAGGAAGGCTCTGCGCATTATGACCTCTCCCGCCTGGGCATCCCTCTTGTTGAAATTGCCACCTCTCCAGACCTTCACTCGGGCAAGGAAGCAGAGGCGGCAGCGCTTGCAATAGGCACTCTTCTTCGAAAAACCGGCATGGTGAGCCGAGGCATAGGCACCATACGCCAGGACCTTAACATTTCCATACCCGAGGGCGCGCGTGTGGAAATAAAGGGCGTGCAGGAATTGTCGCTCATCGCGCTCACAGTGGACCTTGAGGTGCAGCGCCAGGAAAAGCTCCTCTCGGTGCTAAACGAGGCAAAATCACGCCTAGGCAGCAAGCTCCCGCCTGAGAGCATATTTGACATAACCGACATTTTCTCTTCCACGCAGTGCCAAATGGTGTCCAAGGCGCTCAAAGCAAAGGCGCGCGTGCTTGCCATCCCGCTTCCAAAATACGCAGGCTTGCTGGGAACCGAAATCTCGCCAAACCGCCGCTTCGGCAGCGAGCTTGCAGACTATGCGCGCGCATACGGGGTAAAGGGGCTGGTGCACTCTGACGAGAGCATGGAGAAATACGGCTTTTCAGAAGATGAAATCTCCGAGCTTCAGATGGTGCTTTCCATCAAGCAAGGCGATGCCTTCATGCTGGTGGTTGCAGACGAGCAGAAAGCGCGCGCAGCTCTTTCCGCAGCGTTTTCACGCGCAATAAACTTCACGATAATCGAGGAAACAAGGCGCGCAAATCCCGATGGCACCTCAGGCTACATGCGCCCGTTGCCCGGCCGTGCACGCATGTACCCTGAAACCGACGTGGCGCCAATCACGATAACCAAGGAAATGCTTGCAGCTGCAAAGAAATCCGCAACTGCCATCTTAGCTTCCGAAGAAGAAACCAAAGACGCGCTCTCATCGCTTAACGCCGAGCTTGCAGCGCAGCTTTCGGCGGCAAAGGGCCTTCTCTCGCACTCGCCAGCGCACAAGAGCCGCGCGCCCACACCCGAATTATCAGTTTACCTAGCCGCCCTGGAAGCAGGAATCGACGGCAAGCTCGTCGCCTCCACAATCACAAACACACTTCAATCTCTCAAGCGCGAAGGTGCTGCTACGCGCGCGCTCGACGAGGAGCGCCTGCTTTCCGCGCTTGCTGCCTGCCAAGATGGCATTTTTGCAAAAGCCGCAATGCAGGATATCCTGCGAGAGATGTGCAAGGGCGGCGAACTCGCCCCGCAAGCGGCTGCAAAATCACTTTCGCTTGAAAAAATATCTGGCTCTTCCCTTGCCAAGCTCATTGGCGAGGAGAAGCTCGATTTGGCAGGATTGATGGCAAAATACCGCCTGAGGGTGGATGCAGGCGAGGCGCAAGAACTTTTGAAAAAGGCAAAAAATAACGTTCCACGGGGTTGATTGATTGAATGAAAGCAAGATAGCAATATTCGTTACTGGCGGAACTTTTGACAAGGAGTATAATGAGCTGAACGGGCAGCTGTTCTTCAAGGACACCCATTTGCCAGAGATACTGAAAATAGGCAGGTGCAAGGCCGATGTGGAAATACGCACCCTGATGATGATTGACAGCCTGGATATGTCTGATGCCGACAGGAAAATCATCTCGGATAATTGCAAGAATAGCCCCGCAAAAAACATTGTCATTACCCATGGGACGGACACGATGGTTGAAACCGCCGCAGTTTTAGCCAAGGAAATAAAGAACAAGACTATCGTGCTCACCGGCGCAATGGTGCCCTACAAATTCGGAAGCTCAGACGGGTTATTCAATTTCGGAAGTGCACTGGCATTTGCCCAGGCACTCCCGGCAGGCGTCTATATTGCCATGAATGGAAGATGCTTCTTGTGGAACGCAGTGAAAAAGAACAAAAAAATCGGGGAGTTCGAGCCGCTTTAAGCAGGTTCTCCTGGCCAGCTGCTGCCCCTGTGCAAAAATAACAGTCTGAACTTCCGCATCCTGCGCTTTTCGTCCGGTTCGCACCATCATTTTTAAATCCGTTTCACCCCAATTTGCTTATGGTCGCGCAAGCAACTGAGGGCGCACAACAGACGCCCGAATTCAAGCCGGCTCCATCCGAGATTTCCGCTCCCGACGGCAAGCCATACCACCTTATGGTAAGCCAGAACTGTTCCTACATCTACTCATCCAACGTCGAGCTTCGCACGTTTCCCGACAAGGAATCTCACATTTTCATGCACAGGCTGGAGGAATGCCGGGGAAAGAACGTGCAGATGCTGCACCGCTGCTATCCCAAGCAAGATTCATCGCTCCTGCAGCTTTTCATAATGGGCAAGACTGTGGGCGCAATCGCCAGCAGGACCGAGGCAATCATCCCATACCTTCCATACGCGCGCCAGGACAAGATATGGAAGCACGGCGAGGCGCTCTCTGCCGAAATTGTGCTGCAGATGCTTTCAGCAGCAGGCTTCACATCGGTTGCAACGTTCGACTGCCATTTCCTCAAGAAAGCAGGTGTGTTCAACCATAATGGGTTGCAGCTGCGCAACTTCTCGCTTTCCGAGGAGCTGGTCTCGTATTTCAAGGCAAGGAAGCCAAACGCGCTTTTCATAAGCCCCGACCAGGGCGCAGCCTACATGGTGAACGAGGCAGACGGCAAAAGCATGGTGAAGAAGCGCGGGGAATACAAGAACCACAAAAAGCAGGCAGTGCGCCATGTGGAATCCCTTGAGGCCGATTTTGACGTCACCGGCAGGGACGTGGTGATACTCGACGACATGATTGCAGGCGGAGGCACCATGATACGCGCAACAAAAGCAGTGCTTGCGCAAGGCGCGGCGTCAGTATGCTGCGGGTGCACGCACGGTCTTTTCCTTGGCGACGCCTACACCAAGCTCCAGCTTGCAGGCGCAGAGGAGATAGTCGCCTCCAACACAATCGCATCCGAGGCTTCCAAGATTGACATTCTCAATGTTCTTCGTGAAAAGATAGTGGGCAGGTTTTAGACAGAAGATTTCCGTTTATGTGCGGCATGCTCTCTTCGCAGAAAGTGCTTTCAGGGCAAATGGCGGCACGGGACTTCCTTTTCAGGCCGCCTGAGCCTTCGCCAGACTTGCTGCTATCCTCCCCCTCAGAATCAGTTTACATAGGCAAGACAAAATACCTGGGCGTGCCATTTTTCTGGAACAGCAAGAAGCTGCTGAATCCGCACCTGTGTGTGGTGGGCACCACAGGCTCCGGCAAATCCTATTTTGTGAAGACCTTCATCACGCGCGCCAGCCTCACGCTCGGCGCGTCCGCGCTCATACTCGACTGGGCAGGCGAATACTCGGACTGGGTGCGCTCTGCAGGCGGGCGCGTTGTAACATTCGGCAAGCAAGGCATCAACCTCCTAGACCTGGCGGGAAGCTCGCCCCACACGCGCACGCAGCAGGTGATGGATTCGCTTCGCATTCTCACTGACATCTCGCACTCCAGCGCGCAGTGCCGCCTCACCGAGGATGCGATAGAGAAAGCATACGCTTCGGCTGGTTTCCAAGCAAAAAAAGCAAGCACCAAGCGCAGTGAAGGCAGGGCAAGCATCCACACGCGCAAGCCCCCAACTTTGGAAAATGTGCAGCGCATATTGGAAAAACAAGCCAAGCGCAGCCCCGAGGCGGCAGAGGCTGCAAGGCGCATCAAGAACCTTCTCCTGTCATCAGGCGGCTCTTTCACTGCATCCACCCTCTCGCTTTCCTCCCTTCTCTCGGGGCTGGTGTGCGTGGACCTGCACTCGCTTCCAACTGAAACGCTTCGCTCATTGGCAGGGCTTTCCATCCTCCAATTCGTAAAAGAAAGCATGCGCGCTTCGGAATATTCATCAAACGCGCCCCCGCGCCTCTTCGTGGTGGTGGACGAGGCATGGAAAATCGCATCTGACGAGCGCTCAGACGTGGTCTCCATCGTTCGCGAGGGAAGGAAATACGGCTTCGGGCTCATTGTGGCGAGCCAGAACCCGACCGACGTGCACAAGAGCATATTCTCAAACGCAGGCACCATGATGCTCTTCCGCCTCACGCATGCGGAAGAGCGAAATTACGTCCGCTCCTCACTGGCTTACTCAGACTTCTACGAGGAGGAATCGCATTCGCTTTCCGTGGGGCAGGCGCTGGTGCACCTGGAATTCTCCTCCCCTTCCCCCTGCCCGCGCACCTTCATACTGCGCAAGGTGGATGGCGAGGAGTTGCTGGTAACGCTTCATTTGAGGGGTGGTGGAATGGACCTGGAATTCGAGCGGGGCGAGCTTGCCTCGCGCCTGCTTTCCTTCGGGCTGACCGACGCGCAATCGCGCGCAGTGCTGTCCGAGTTCGAGCGGCACAGCTTTTCGCTCGGCGCGTCGGAATTTGCAGCGCTTCTTGAGAAATTCGGCTACAGCCGCGCATCCGCAATCACTCTCCTGCGCGAGCTTGGCGCTTCGGAGCGCGACTTGCTGTCCTCGCTCGCGCAAGGCTCTCGCCACGGCGAGGCAATAGCCATTTTGAACGACGCGCCAGCTCCTAAGCGCAAATCAAAAACAAGCAAGCAGCATGGCAGCAAGAAATCCAAAAAGCAGCGGAGGCGATAGCATGCCTGATAAAAAGCAATTCACATTCGAGCGCGCAATCCCCGTGTCATTCGAGGGCAAATTCCCGCCTGGCACGTCAGCGCTTTCCAGGCTGGGGTTTGGCAGCGTTTCCTCCACCCGGCAGGCAATCACCATCAGGAAAAGCCAGTCGGGCATCCATTCCCTGCCCATATCGCACCTTGAAATCATCCTTAAGCAGAATTCCGCCGCCATCAAAGTTTCCGCTCCTGCAAGCAGCGACCCTGCCCTTCAGGAGCTTCGCGCAGTTGCCACTTTCCTCCGAGTGCTCTCATTGTTCCCTTCCTGCCAGGCAAACGCCTCCGAGCTTGCAGCGCTTCTCCTTCCCTCCCTTGACGCTGCTGAATCAGTGGCAGGCGCGCCCTATGAGGCTCTTTCCAAGAAATGCCGCGACGCGCACGGCAGCCTCTCCTCTCTTCTTGCCAAGAACCGCGCGCTTCTGCGCTCGTCCGAGGAAGGCGTGCTTGCCTCGTTGGAGCTTGAGCGCCAGGCCTCAGCGCTTTCAGCACGCATAAAAAAACTGGAAAGCATCTCGGACGACGCCTTGCTCGAGCTTGTGCAGGAATGGCTCTCCCCCCACCACGGCAAGTTCAATGCCGCGCTTTTTGCGCAAGCGCACAATCTCCCGCCTTCGCGCGCAGAAGAGGGGCTTGAGCTCCTGCTGGCATCCGGCGCCATAAGGAAGGTGGGCGGCTCGCTCCACGTGCAATCAGCACATTCGCACGGAACATTCGAGCGAAGGCAGAAAGGCGCGCTGGAATCCCTGAAAAGCGCGCTTAATTGGGGCAAAGCCCGCTAAGCAGAACATCTGCAAAATACACACATTTAAAAACCATTTGCCACATAATGGGCAATATGATGCGGAAAAAGACCCACGACTACCTTTCTGTGCTGAGAAGCAGGATGGGTTCCCATGTCAGTTACCTGTCCAATCTCGAGCTTACTGCCTCTTCCCGGTTCACTCCCCTCTCATATGCTAGCCCGGTTGTGTGCACCATCTCGAGAAAACAACTCAGCCACAGCGAACTGGGTTCACTCCAGCCAAATTACCGCTCAAGTGGGTCAACCCGGCGCGTGGCAACTGTCAGCTTTATGATAAATGGGAAGGTTGCCGAGATGGATTATTACCATCGTGAGCACGATACTCCAATATCGGCAAAGCTCCGCCTCGAAACCCTCATCATAGCAGCGGGCGACCTGAAGAAAATGGGCTGCGACGATGTGCTTACCCATGTTTTCATCCCAGGGCGCACTGGGGCTGCCGGCAAGGACGCTCCTGTAATGATGAATATTGACGACTGGGTAGCCTACTTGCACGCTTACAAAAGCCCGAACGAGTTTGCTGCACAATCTCCTCTTTAGTTTCAAGGTGTCTCCATGCATCCAAAACCCGAGTTCATTGACCCGTCAGGCTGCATGGAGGCAGTGCGCAGCTGGCTTTCAGAGTCTCCTTCGCGCGGATTTGACAAAGCCATCCTGGTTTTTACAAAAAGGCGCATCCCGCTCTCTTTTCCAAAGGGCGTAAACTATGAAATCTACCTTCACCGCGGGGAATTTTTCATGTCTGAAACCATGGACCGCAACACGCGCGTGGCTGCAATGCTTGCCCTCCCGAAATCATTCTCAAAAATAACCCTCGGGTTTCCAAAAGAGGGCAACAGCACGAAGTACATCGGCAGGATTTGCTACATTCCGCACTCCGGCTGTGCCATCAGCCATGATGTTTATCCCATGGAAGGCATATCTGCATCGGGCAAGGCAAAGAGATTCGGCACGTTTGCAGAGCTTGTATGCACGCACGACCTCCAAAAATCAGGCGTCAAATCAATCTCCACCACGGACGACCCGCACAGGAGCAGGATAAAGCAGCTGTCCGACTGCCGTCGTCCAATAAACAAGAAAACTCCCATAATGGACTGGAAGCTCGGCCTCTCGCTTCGGCTCAGAAAATTCCACTCAGAAGCGCGCAAGCCTTCTAAGGCAACTAATGCATCTTCTCAATCAGTTTTGCGCTGAAGCGCAAAATCTGGAAAAGAGTTAGTGCATTTTCTCGAGCACGCCAAGCGCGCGCCTGATTTTCTCAAAAGAAGAGTCCATCCTCTGCTTGTAGACATATGAAAACGCAGATGCGAGATTCCCGTCCTCCTGCATGGGCGAAAGCACAAACCTGTATTTTCGCGATTTTGCCTCAATGATGCCAAGCTTCTTCAGCTGCAGCAAATGGTAGCGCACGGCTTTCGGGTTCGGCTCCTCTTTCTTTATCTCCTTCACTTTCTCAAGTATCTGGTAGATGTCTGGGTCAGCCCCGCCGTGCTTTTTGTTGAAGTGGAAATACAAAAGCGCCTCAAGCACCTCCAAGAGGCCTGCGCGCGTTTCATTCGGCGAGATAAGCCCCAAGGAAAGCGCGAGATAGCGCACGAGCGACTTGCGCGTCATCTTGACCTCTTCATTGAACTGCAGGTCGCGCACCAGGCATTCCCCGCGGATAAGCTCGCTCTCAGGCATTCCCATATTGCCCCTTGACGCGCCAAAAGTTAAAAACCCAGCCAGCGAATACAGGGCATGCTCAACCCGAACACCCATTTTTCGCCAATCCGCATGCCAGCATACATGCGCAGCGAGGTTGAGATGGAAGTCTCGGTGAAAAACGAAGGCGCCTCTCCCCTCTGGGTGGAGGCAGACCTGGTAATACCTGAAGCAATCTCCCTTGCGCCTGACAAGCTGCTCTCGCACGGAAGGCTTCGGATAGGCATCGCGCTTCCAGGCGAGCGGATATCGAAAAAAGTGCGCATCTTCGGCGGCGCGTCATCCTACCCGGACACCTACGTGCTCCGCCTCACATTCTTCGGATTCGGAAAGGACGGAACGATTGCCGAGCGCTGCGAGCTGCGCGCGGACCTGAGATGCGAGAAAGGAGTCTAGGGGCAAGCTGCACCGCGCTAGTTTGCAGAAGGGAATCTAGTTTTTTGCGGTGGGTGTGGGATGGGGTGCGAGCAGCACAAATAGCACATATTTATAAATATTACCACACATATTAACCTCATGAACACCATGTTCAAGAGCGACAACGCCTTCTGCGCGCGCCAGGTGAGAAAGGCGGTGCGGGCAACTGGATTGAAAGGCAACGAAATGCGCGAATTCCAGGAACTGCTTCTTGATTACGGCAGGAAAATCAAAACCTGCGACCGGCTTTGGTCTGCCGAGAAGAAAGCCCTCAACGACAAGGATGATGTGAGAAATGGGAGCCCCAAACTCAGCGCGATAGCCGTTGAGCTTCAATCGGCTTATTTGCCGCGAGATGCGGCTGCGGAGAAAGTGAACGAATCCATCTGCAATCTGGGATCGGAGCAGCAGGATGCATTTTTTGGGAAAATAATCAAAATGAACGTTAAAACCAATCACAATGCGGTTTGGGCTCTGAAAGCCGCAGTAATCGGGGCATTTGCAGCATTCGTGGCATCCCTCTACTCGCAATTCTGGGTTGCTGCGGGCGAGGCTGTGCTTGCGGCAACGGCTGCAAAGGCAAGGCGGGCAGACAAAACAGCGGCTAACCTGCTGGTTACAATGCGGGAAGCCGACGAGAAGAAGTTTGATGCCTGCTGGATAGGGATTGCCGGAAAGCAGCTGGTGCTCATCTCGGAAAATTCCGTTTCCATCAAGGTTGCGGATTAAAACCAAACCTTTTTTTCACGGTCATTTCCGGCTCTTATCGGTTTATGCGCGCTCCATCCTCTTCACAACAAGCGGCTCCACATGGAGCACCACGTCTGAGAAAACCTCGTCTCTTGCGCGGCTCGTGTCCACAACTGCGTACTTGTATGCCAAGAAGCCCTCGCGCGCCTCGCGCAGGTAATTTGCGCGCACTTTCTCCAAAAATGCAATGTCCTTCTCAAACCTGTCCGGCGTTTTTTGCGCGCGCTTTCTTTCTCCTGAAAGCCTGGCTGGAACATCAAGAAGAATGACGATGTCTGGCACAAGCGCGTCAATGCCCGAAAGCCGCCTCAAAAGAGGCGCAAAGCCCAGCGCCACGCCCTGGTAAGCAAGCGTGGAATGCAGGTACCTGTCGCACACCACCACAAACCCGTCAGAAATCTCGCGCTCTATTTTGCTTCGCTCGGCAACAATGTCATCTGCAAAAACATCGGCAAGCTTTTCAGGCGGCACCTCTCTTTCGCCAGATAGGTGCGAAAACGCCTCCTTTGCCTTTTTGGTGGGGTATTTGTGCAATTTGTACTTTATCCCATTCTGCCTGAAAAAGGCAAGCAGGCGCCTAATCTGCCCTCCCTTGCCAGAGCCGTCTATACCCTCGAAGACAATGAGCATAATTCGCTCTTCCCAGCTAAGGTTTAAATTGCCCGCTTTCCCTATCCTTCCCATGGGAAAGATATTGCTTACTGGGGCAACTGGAAGGCTTGGAAGCCATGTGCTAGCTGCGCTTTTGGAAAGAAAGGAGAAAGTGCGCGCCATTGTCCGCCCAGAAAGCAAATCCCGCCTCCCGCGCGGGGTGGAGAAATTCGCCTGGGACCTCTCATCAGACCCGCTTCCATACTCGGCATTCGTAGGCGTGGACAGGGCAATCCATTTGGCAGGCCTGGTGGGCAGCCGCCCGCAAAGCGAGCTTATGGCAGCAAACGCAGCTGCAACGCGCCACATTGTCTCCTCCTGCCCGCAAAAGCTTTCCAAGCTTGTAGTGGCAAGCAGCATTTCCATCTACGGCGAATACAAGGGGCAGACGGTGGACGAGGAATTCGAGCCAAAGACAGAAAGCCCCTATGGCAAAAGCAAGCTTGCAGCGGAAGAGGAAGTGCGAAAGCACCGCCGCGGCATTCCCACTGCCTTGCTAAGGTTTGGCATGATTTACGGGCCAGGCTTTGAAGAGGGGTATTTCGATGTTTTCCGCTTCCTGAAAAAAGGCAAGATGAGGATATTCGGCAAAGGGGACAACAGGATACCCCTTGTGCATGTGGATGACGCAGTGCGCGCAATCCTCCTCTCGCTTGACGCGCACCTGATTTCCTGCCGGGAATACAACATCGTAGGCGAAGAAGAGCCCACTCAGGAAGAGCTTATGGGAATGGCTGCAAAGTCGCTTCGCGTGCCTGCGCCAACGCACCATGCATCCCCCATGTTCGTGCAATCAGCCTCTGCAGTGGGCAGATTGCTCTCCGCGCTTGGCATGCAATCTCCCTTGCCATTTGACGCTGAAAACATCCGCCAGCTCACGCTTGACCGCGCATACAGCACAGAGCGCGCGCGCCGGGAGCTCGGGTTTATCGCAAAGGTTAAATTGCCATCCGGCATCAAACAGATGGTGTGGGAATATCGTGAGAAAACAAAGTCAGAATCAGGCAAAATGCATAGGAAAAAGGCTGGAAAGCGGAAAATGAAGAAAAAAAGCAGATGATAGTTGCGAGGCTTGATACCATGGGCAAAGTCGAAACATACATCAAGGACGGGATTGCGAAAAAGGGCGGGCTGCTCTTTGCGCTCATCGACCCAGTGGACTACAAGACGCCAGCCGAGGCAATAGCAGCCGGCACAGCAGCGGGCGAAGGCGGGGCGGACATCATACTCATCGGCGGCAGCATGGGCGCGCAAGGCGAGCTGCTGGACACTGTCACCAAGAGCATCAAGGAAAAAGCAAGCGTGCCGGTGGTTCTCTTCCCAGGCAACATCTCCACCGTGACAAAACACGCGGATGCAGTTTACTTCATGTCGCTTCTCAACAGCCGGAACCCCTACTGGATTTCCCAGGCTCAGATGCTTGCAGCCCCATCAGTGAAGAAGATGGGCCTTGAGGCCCTGCCTGTCGGCTACATAGTGATTTCCCCTGGAGGCACCGTGGGCTTTGTCGGGGATGTGAACCTCGTGCCCCGCGACAAGCCTCAAATCGCAGCAGCGATTGCAATGGCAGCAGAAATGTCTGGAAGCAGGCTCGTGCTCACGGACTGCGGTTCCAACCCCAAGGACGGGCATATGCCCCTTGAGATGGTAACAGCAGTTTCGCGCGTAATCTCAGTTCCCTACATTGCAGCAGGGGGCATACGCACGCCAGAGCAGGCAGCAGCGGTAATCGCAGCCGGCGCAGGCGCAGTGCAGGTGGGAACCGCGCTTGAAAAGGGCGGGGACACCAAGAAAAAAGTCTCCGAGTTCGTGCGCGCCATCCGCGAGGCAGGCAAGAAGAAAGTCTAATGATGGCACTTGCTGCCCTCGTGCCAGGCTGCTGCGCTGCGCAAGTTGATTCCATGGCACTTACAATCCCCCTTTCAGACCACGACACTGCTTTTGAGGCAGCCCTTGCCGCAATCTCCGCAGGCGGCATTGTTCTTTACCCCACAGACACGCTTTACGGAGTTGGCTGCGATGCCACCAATACAGAAGCTGTGAAGAAGCTGCGCGCGCTAAAGCAGCGCGACTCGAAAAAGCCACTCTCCATCCTGGTTTCGGACTTTGCCATGCTCTCGCGCTTCTGCGCGCTCACACCTGAGCAGGAAAAAATCCTGCACGAGCTATTGCCTGGTCCCTATACATTCATTTTGCCCCTCAAGGAGCGCCTGCCGGTCTCAGGCGCATTGGAAGCTGGCGTGCGCGTGCCAGAGCACGCATTCATGCGCGCAGTTGCAAAGTCAGCAGGCATTCCCATTGTTACAACAAGCGCGAACCTGTCGGGGGAAAAAGACGCAGCCGAGCTTTCCGGCGTGGCGCGCGAAATAATGGAAGGCTGCGACCTGGCAATTGACGGCGGCAAGTGCAAGTACGCGCAGGCAAGCACAGTGATTGACCTAGTGCGCATGAAAGTTCTGAGGAAAGGCGCGGTGCGAGAGGGCGACAAGATAGAATTCGAGTGAGTGCGCGGCGCGATAGTGAATTCTAGCCTGCTTCCGCTAATTCTTGAAAAAGAAAAATAAAAAGGGAAAAAAGCCGCTTTAGAGCAGCTTGGAGAACTTGTCGCGGTTCTTCTTCGCGATTTCCGCAACCGTGTCCTTCATGCCAAGCCCGATTGCAATCGCCGCGCCAAAGCCGAGCGCAATCGCGAATGCAGAGAGCAGCACCAGGAACGACCAGACCAGCAAGGACGGGTCAGCTGCAGGAAGCAGCATGGGCAGCGCAATCACAAGCGCGTTGTAGGCGATGAAGAGCGTCACAAGTATCCCGATGCCGTTTGCAAAGGGAAGCTTCTTGTTCTCCCTTATCTTGTCATTGAGGTAGTCTGCCGCCATCAATGCCACAAGCAGTATCACCAATCCCTGTGCAAGGGAAGGCAGGTAGACAATCGCCTGCGCCGCAAGCATGTAAAGCATGGGCATCTGGATCATATCAGCAGCAATCCCGAGGAATGCCACCACCACGTAGAGCTTGAGCATTATTATCGCGATTCCGGAAAGCGTGAAACCGAGGAATGCGTCGTGCACGCCGTGGCCCTCCAGGAACTTCTCGAGCTTTATCCTGCGGAAGAACTCCTTGAGCACATTGCCCAGCAGGTTTGCAATCCATATGCCGATCAGCATCACTGCGACCAGGACACAAAACGCAAACACGCCGGAAAGCAGGTTTCCCAGGAAACCCACCGAGCTCGCTTGGAGCTGGTCCATCAGATATTCATAAGCCATCATCAATCACCAGGCATCAATTCTCGCGCGCGGTATTTAAGGCTTTTGGAGCCGAAGCTATTCCGAAAGCTCGGGCCCGTAGTCGATGTGCATTTTGCTTCGCAAAATGCATCAGACATCGAACGGTTCGCCGTTCGATGCTGAATGGTTATCCGCCCGCCTGCGGCGGTCATCCCTCCAGCGCTGTGCGCTGAAGGAGACGTCGCTCTTATATGCATTAATCGTGCCAAATCAATTCATGGGCTCGTAGTCGAATGGTTAAGACGTCGCTCTTACACAGCGAAGATTCGGGGTTCGATTCCTCGCGGGCCCATTTTCTGCTGAAAATGTGCCGCGTTTTGCGCTGCGGCGCAAAAACCCGCCAGGCGTTGCCTGGCGGTCCTCGCGGGCCCATTTCGAACAAGTAGCCGTGGCCATTCGGGGTTCGATCGCCAACTCCGCAGGAGTTGGGGGGACAGAAGGGTCGCAGCCCTTCTGGATTCCTCGCGGGCCCACTCGCTTCAGCTCGTGGCCCCGCGTTTCGAGCGGCGTTCCGCTCGAAATCTCTCACGCTTTCGCGCTCGATCCTCGCGGGCCCACTATCATCCTAAACCAGAAGAAGGCAGTCAGACCTGCACAAAGCCCGTCTTTAGCTGCTTGTAGGAAACAAGCGAAATTATCTTTCCCACGCCTTTCTTGGAAATGTAGTTGGTTATGAGGTTGTAAAACTCAGTCTTGTCCTTCACGAACACCTTTGCTACAAGCTCCCATTCGCCGTTGCAGATGTCCACGCTTTCGATGCACGGATTTTTTGCAAGCTCGAGCGCAAATCGCTTCGGGTCGCCGTATTCCTCCGGAGAAAGGCTGATCAGAACATAAGCGGAAAACCCCTCATCTATCTTGTCGTGGTCAAACACCGCCTTGTAGGAAAGAACAGCTCCGTCCTTCTCAAGCTTTTTTACATTATAGTGTATGGTGGTTGCAGGCTCCTTAAGCTCGCGCGAAAGCCTTGCAATCTGGGGCGTGCAGTATCCCTTCTTCAGAAGCGGTATTATTTTCGAGGTAATGTTCTTCATATATTGAATATTATGCGAATTTCCTTATAAAACTTGGCTAATAGTTGAATTTTCTTCAACAAACTATATCTCCACCGATGCCTACAGCCCACAATGGAAAAAATCCTTGGAGTGGTTGGCGGTCTTGGCCCAGAGGCCGGGCTGGAGTTTTGCCTCAATGTCGCAAGGCGCGCTGCAGCGCAAGACGGCGCCGTGCCGCACATCATTCTGGACAGCGTATCCATCCCCACGGAATCCATGGTCGAATTTGCGCACGGGGGCGAGCCTGAGGGCGGCAAAGAAATCCTGCTGGAATCTGTCCGCAGGCTTAACAACGCAGGCGCGTCCACCATAGCAATCCCATGCAATACTGTGCATGTGTTCATCGACGATTTGCGTGCTGCCTCCTCTGCGCCCATCATCAGCATAATTGAAGAAACCGCGAGCGCGTGCAAACGGCTCGGCGTGAAAAAAATCTGTCTGCTCGCAACATCAAAAACGATAAACGGCGGGCTCTACCACAGACAGTTCACCGGCGCGGGAATTGAAGCAGTTTGCCCCCCGGCGGACGCACAGCGCAAGCTCGAGGGAATAATCATCAAGATAAACTGCCTCGATGGCGAGCCTTCAGACTACGGCGAGATAGCGGGCATCGCAATTTCCCTGGCAAAAGAGCGCCAAGCAGATTTGGTCGTGCTCGGCTGCACCGACTTGAGCCCCTCTGCTGGAAAAATAACGCAAAGCGGCATCAAAGTGGTGGACTCGCTCGAGGAATTGGAAGCCGCGGCAAGCGCCCATCTAGTTGAGAATAAACATTAGCTGCAAATGCCTATTCTTCAATTGCCGATGAAGGCGGCGCGGGCACTGCCGGCGCAGAAACAGCTGGCGCGGGGAGCGCGAACACGGACGCATCCGGCCCATTCCCAACATCGTAATATTCGATGTCAGTCAAATATTCAGTGTGAATCAGCGTCTTGCTCACATTGTACGAGTCAAATGCAACTACGCCTTGCGGGGCAAAGCATACTTTGCGCGCCCCAATGCCAACTGCGGTTGTTTCATAGCACTTGCCAGTGGTGTCTCCGATCTTCACGCTCTCAATCTGCATAGCGCCTGAGAAATCCGCCTCTCGCGGCGCGAGCCTGCCGGCATCGGATTGCGAAAGCGTGCCGCTCACATCATAGCATGCAGGCGAGGATGACACATGCGAGCACGTGTATGCGCGTGAATCCATGAAAAAGAATGAGAGCGCGCGCATTCCCTGCGCCGACAGGTCCATTCTCAACTTATCCGGCGCGCGCCAGACCTCCTTGGTCATGGGCCCTCCCTCATCCACGGTGTAGCGCGCATAATAGGAAACATCCGACGATGGCAGTATGAACTTTGCGCCGCTGCCCGTTGCATTTGCGGCAGGCTCATTATTTTGCGCGCATCCGGGCAGAAACAGGATGGCTGCCGCAAGCGCAAGAAAAGCCAACGCGCACGCCAATTTTTTCATGCATCGGTTTCCATGCCAATCTTTTATTAGGCTTGCCTCCGACTTTCCATCATGTATCTCAAGACCCATGCTTCGCCTGACGGCGAGATTGTCGCGCTCTGCGACGTCGAGCTCATCGGCAAGATTCTCACAAGCGGCAAGGCAAGGCTTGACCTCTCAGCATACGCCCCGTTCTACCTGGGCAAGAAAGTCGACGAAAAAGAGGCTGTGGACGCGCTGAAAACAGCGCAGAACGCCAACATAGTGGGCAAGCGCGCGCTTGAGGCTGCAAAAAAGGCAGGCTTCTCAGTCTCGCACGCAAAAACAATAAGCGGCGTCCCGCACCTTCAGGTCTACAGGCTGCCGCCGTAAGGTCTGCTTACAGATGATCAGCAGCAAGCAGCGCGCACTTCTCAAATGCCCGCCCTTCCCTTTCCATGAGCTTCACTTTCCACGTGCAAGGCACATATTTTACTGCCCGGAGATACACTTTCCTGGAAATCTCCGGCGTTTTCTCAAGTACGGCATTTCCGTATTTCCAATACAGGCGCGCAATCTTCTTGCCTGTGTTGCATTCAATGCCAAGGATCTTCTTTGTCCAAAAAACAGGCTTGCCGAGTTTTGCCCCCACAAGGTATATTCTGGGGCATGCGTGCGTTATTTTTTTGCCTATGCTTCGCAGTGACATGTGAAAACCGTTGTAAATAGTGTAGAAAAAGGTTTATAAAGGGGGGCGCAAAAGACCGAAATCAGAACCTGTCCCTCTTCACATAATGGGTGTGCAGAAGCTCCTCTGCTTTTTCGGAAAGCGGCTTGCCCAGCATTTCCTTGTATATCTGCTTTACAATCGGATTCTCGTGCGAGCGGCGCAATTTGCTTGCGCGGTCTGCGGAATAGATCGCTTCCGTCCTCTTTTTCAGGACCTCGGGGTCCCGGTAAATCGGCTGCCCCCCGCCTCCAATGCATCCGCCCGGGCACGCCATTATCTCGATGAAATGGTACTTGTCCTTCTGCTCCATGAGCTTTCGCGCATTTGCCCCGCCATGCGCGGCCGCAAAGCGTATCTCTTTCCCATTGAGCACAATCTTGCCTTCCTTTATGCCCTTCATGCCGCGGATCTCGGTGATGTCGATCTTCTCAAGTTCCTTGCCGGTTGCAAGGAAGTGCGCAGTCCTCAAGGCAGCCTCCATCACACCCCCCGTTGCGCCGAATATCACGCCCGCGCCTGTTGCAATGCCTAGCGCCGGGTCGAATTCCTCTTCAGGAAGGGTGGCAAAGTCGATTTTCTTCATCTTTATGAGCCTGCCAAGCTCGCGAGTAGTAAGCACATAATCCACACCGCTTTCCATCTCAGGGCGCGTGGACTCGAACTTCTTCGCAGTGCAAGGCATGATGGAAACGACGGTGATTTTCTTCGGGCTGATGCCTGCTTTCTTGGCATAATATGTCTTGATGAGCATTCCAAGCATCTCGTGGGGCGACTTGCAGGTGGACATGTTCCCAATGAGGTCGTGGTAGAAAAACTCCATCATCAGTATCCAGCCCGGGCAGCAAGTTGTTATCATGGGCATCTTGCCCCCATTGCCCAGCCTGTGCAGAAGCTCGGACGCCTCCTCCATTATGGTGATGTCCGCGCCCAAGTCAACGTCAAATACTTTTGCAAACCCGCATCTCCTCAGCGCTGCCACTGTCTTGCCTGTGACAAGCGTGCCTGCTGGCATCCCGAAAAGCTCGCCAAGCGCAGCGCGTATCGACGGCGCAACCTGCACCACCACGTGCCTGTCCTTGTCATCAAGCGCAGCAACCACTTCTTCTATGTGTGAACGTTCAGAAATCGCCCCTACAGGGCAGTTGAGTATGCACTGACCGCACCTTATGCACGCGACATCAGCCAAATGGTTTTCCCAATATGGCGTGACATGCTCGTTGTGCGCCCTGCTTGCAAAATCTATGGCATACACGCCTTGTATGTCCGCGCACACCTTGACGCATCTCCCGCAGTTTATGCACTTGTTGTTGTCGCGTATCACTGCAGCGCCCAAGTCAGGCTTGTAATCCTTTATCTGCGAGAAGCGCGCATTGCCCATGCCCACTTCCTTGTATGTCTGGCACACCTCGTAATCATCCTCGCGCTTGCACGCAGGCTCGGGCACCATAAGCTCCATGTTCAGCCTTCTTGCCTTCATCACGCGCTCGGAATTCGTGACTATTTTCGCGCCCTCGCGGGGTTTTGTGGAGCATGACGTGACAAGCTTCCCGTCCATCTCCACAAGGCAAACCCTGCAGCGCGCCTCGGGCGTCACGCTGGCATGATAGCACAAGGTGGGCACATTGATGCCGTTCTCGCGGCAGATGTCAAGGAGCGACTTTTCCGCGCCTACCTCGATTTCGTTGTTGTTCAGTTTTATTTTCATTCCAATGCCCCTGCTCTCGCGCTTTTCATCGTTGCCAGTCTATTTTCATTTTTTCACATTACCGTAATCATCTTTTCATAAACGCTTCATAGTCCTTCGGGAAATGCTGCAAGCTTGTCAGTATGTGGTTCCCGCATGTCTGCCCAAGGCCGCAAAGCGCAGTGTCCTGCACATGCACCGCAAGCTCGCGCATGAGCTCTAAGTCCTTTTTCACCGCCTTTCCAGTGCGCACTTTCTTGAGGAGGTTGAGCATCCTGATGGTGCCCTCGCGGCAGGGCGTGCACTTTCCGCACGACTCATAGGTGTAGAATTTCGCAATGGAGTATGCCACGTCCACCACGTTGTTCGTTTCATCGATGAAAATTATGCTGTACGCGCCATGCTGGCACTTCTCCATGCAAATGGTCTCGGGCGTTACCTGCATGTTCTCATCCACTGGCATTATCCCGCCAAAGCAGCCGAACGACATTGCCTTCAGCTTCTTCTCTGGGCGCGCGACATCGATGATAGTGGACATCTTCACGCCAAGCGGGAACTCATACACGCCGGGGTTCTTGACATTTCCAGAAATCGAAAACAGCCTGAGCGTCGGGTCCCAATCCTCGAAAAGCACAGCCTGCGCTGCGCAGGCAAGCGTCTCCACGTTGTTGATGACTGTGGGCTTTCCCCAAAGCCCGCACGTGGTGGGGTTGGGCGGCTTGCACATAGCATTTCCCCTAAAGCCCATGATGGACTGCAGAAGCGCGGTTGCCTCCCCGCAGATGTATGCGCCTGCACCCCTTACAATCTCGATTGTCACGCCTTCCATTTTCGCGCGCGCAAGAACGTCGTCAATCTGCTCCCGCAGCCTTGGGCGGAGGTAATCATACTCCCCTCTCAAATAGATGAAGCATCTCTTGGCGCCCACTGCGTAAGCAGCGATAAGTATCCCTTCCACCAAAGTCTCGGCGTTATGCCTGATGATGAGCTTGTCCTTGAATGTGCCTGGCTCCCCCTCGTCCGCGTTGCACACCACGAATCTTTCATCAGCAGGCGCATCCCTGCACGTTTTCCACTTCTTTGCAGTGGGGTAAGCTGCGCCTCCCCTGCCCTCAAGCTTTCGCTTCTCAAGCAAGGCAATGGTGCCTTCCGGCCCCAGTGCGCGCGCCTTCTCCAGCGCCTCCAGCTTTGTCTGCCTTAGTATCTGCATGCGCTCACTTCTTTTTTGCCTCTGCCTGCTTTGCCTCGGTCTCGCGGAGCTTTTTCAAAAGCAGCTTCAGCCTCTCCACCGTCATCTTGGTGTGCGCCTCGCCGTTTATCAGCATGGCTGGCGCCTCGTCGCAGCACCCGATGCAGGACACCTTGTAAAGTGAAAACAGCCCATCCTTGCTTGTTTCCCCAATCCCTGCGCCGATTTCCTGCTCCAAAAACTTTTCAAGCCTCACGCCATTGTTGAGCACGCAGGATGGCGAGCCGCAAATCTCAATCACATACTTTCCCTGCGGCTCGGTGTGGAACATGGTATAGAATTTCACCACCCCGTAAAGCCTGGCAATTGGGATGTCCTGCTCCACTGCAATCTGCTTGAGCATGTGCTCGGAGATATAGCCGTGCTTTTCCTGCACCTCGTGCAGTATGTTCATGAGCGGGCGGGCGTCCTTCTTGCCTTTTTCCTTTGCCATCAACGCACAAATTCGCTCGCACAGTTTATATTTCTTGTACTGTAAATTCTGTCGACTTTACAGTAGCAGCCAAAATCTGTCCGCAGATTTTGCCTTCGCCCCTGTACAATTGCCGTGATTGCCATGAAGTTTGAATACGCGCGCATCTCAGATTCGCTTTTCCAGCAGGAATATTCCCTCCCGCGCCTTCAGGAATATGTGGAGATGGCAATTTACGCAACCATTGCATTCTCCCTCCCGTTTTTGCTCGGGCACGAGCAGCTTCTCGTGGGCGCAGTCGTTAACTGCGCTCTTGTGCTCGCCGCGCTCAACCTCAAAGGCGCGCGCTTGCTGCCTGTCATCATTCTTCCCTCAATCGGCGCCTATCTCGCAGGCCTCATCTTCGGCGTTGCCTCAACCGCGCTCCTTTACATGATTCCTTTCATCTGGGCGGGAAATGCAGTGCTCGTGGTCGCCATCAAATATTTTGTTCTGGACAAAAAAACAAATAGGGTGGCGGCGCTCGGCATTGGCGCAACTGCAAAAGCAGCATTCCTCTTCCTCGCAGCATTCGCGCTCCTCTCGTTTGGCATGGTGCCGGCAGTTTTCCTTACGGCAATGGGCGTGTTCCAGCTTGCCACCGCGCTTGCGGGAGGCGCTGCCGCTCTCGCGCTGCATGAAGCAAAGAAGAAGCTTGCTGGCGCCTAGCCTCGTTAACTTTTGAAGATTTCCTCTGGCTTCATCTTGTATGCTAGGAAATTCAGGTATTTTTCCTGATGCGGGCCGTCCCATGCGAGGTATAGCGCATCGCTCCTTAAGTCGCTTAGGAAACACCTGAAGAACATAGCCTCAATCATCTGTTCTTTCACTGCGTTGCCTGCAATGCTCCTTGGAATAGGCTTGTAAAACAGATTTCCAGACGGCTCCTCGACTGGCAGGTTGCTTGCCCTCCTTATGGCGTCTGCCAAAGCGCGCGTTGACCTGAGCCGGGCTTCCATCCGCTCCCCTGCCGCCTTTTCTCCCTTGTCAATGACTATGCCGAATCGGGCTTCACCCATAATGTCGTACGTGATGGGGTTGGCATCTCCGGCAGTATAGAATTTCGCCTTGACCAGATATTCTTTCCCTTCGCAGCGCTCGAGCGAGTAGCCTCTTGCGTACAGCTTTGCGCCTGGGGGCGTTTTTGCATACGAGTGCACGGGAACTATGCCTGTTCTTCTAGGTACAGCCATAGTACAGGTGTGTTTAAAAGAGTATATAAATGTTTCTTCAGACCTGCTTCAGGAAATTCTCCAGTATCCTCTCGCCGTTCTCGGTGTGCCACACCTCGGGATGGAACTGCACCGAGAAGAGCTTGCGCGAAGGCATTTCCATTGCCTCGTGCGCGCACGTGTCCGAGTGCGCAAGGGAAACAAAGCCATCAGGCATCTTCTGGACCTCGTCAAAGTGCGACACCCATGCATTGAAAGAGGCAGGCACGCCGTCCAGTAGAACGCCTGGTCTGTCCACCTCTATGCGCGAGATGCCATATTCCGCATTCTTCCCCTTCACCACGACACCGCCTAGCGTGTTTGCAATGAGCTGGTGCCCAAGGCAGATGCCAAGCACCGCCTTGTCATCGGGCTTTTCGCGTATGAAATCGGGCAGGAAGTGGAAATTGTCCTTTGTCACCGAAGAAGGCCCGCCGGAAAGTATTACTGCTTCAGCGGCATCAAGCTCAGAGCGCGCAACTGTTTTTGGCACAATCTTCCCATCATGCCCCAAGTCTCGGCAGGTGCGCCAGATGACGTGGGTGTATTGGCTGCCCATGTCAACAATAAGAATCGCCATTTTCTCACTCGCAAATGCTTTCTACTCAAGCTCCACTGTGGCAGGCGGCTTGTTCGTGACATCGTAAAGCACGCGCCCAACTTCCCTAATCTCATTTGTAATCCTCGTGGAAATTTTCTGGAGAACCTCTGGCGGAACATGCGAGAAGTTCGCAGTCATGCCATCAAGCGAGCGCACCGCGCGCACAACAATGGTGTACTGGTAGGAACGCTCGTCCCCCCGCACGCCCACGGTCTTTGTGGGCAGGAGCGCGGCAAAGTACTGCCATGGCAGCTCAAGCTTCCCGTCCTTTGCAGCAGACTCGAGCTCTTCCTCAACAATAAAGCAAGCCTCTCGCACAATTTTTGCCTTCTCAGGAGTGATTTCCCCCACTATGCGCACCGCAAGCCCCGGGCCTGGGAATGGCTGCCTCTCGGACATTTCAAGTGGCAGGCCAAGCGCGCGCGCAGTTATCCTCACCTCGTGCTTGTACAAGTCGCGCAGCGGCTCGCAAAGCTTCATTCCCATCTTTTCAGGCAAGCCTCCCACGTTGTGGTGCGACTTGATGGTTTCCCTGCTTCCGCCCCCGCTCTCAATCCAGTCAGGCGCAATGGTGCCCTGTATCAGGTAAGCGGCTTTCTGCTTCTTTGCCTCTGATTCAAAAACGCGTATGAACTTCTCGCCGATAATCTTTCTCTTCCTCTCAGGCTCCTCTACTCCTTTCAGCGCAGAAAAAAAGTCTGCGCTCGCATCCACCACGTTGAGTTTCACACCTGCGCGCGCAAGCATTGCCTTCACGAGCTTTCCCTCTTCCTTTCTCATGAGCCCGGTGTCCACGAACACGCAGTATATGTTTTTTCCAAGCGCGCGGCTTGCAAGCGTGGCTGCGACAGAGGAATCCACCCCTCCTGACACTGCGATTATCGCGCGCCCTGGGCCTACGCTTGCCTTTATGGAGGAAACTGCCCCGTCAATGAATTTTTCAACGTTGAATGGCATTTTTTCACTTCTTGTGCTTGTGCGCATGCTCGTGCGGATGTGAATGTGCGTGCCCGTGCTTGTGCGCAGCTGCATGCTCCGGCTTTTCAGAAACTGATGGCTCAATAGGCGCGGGCTCTTCCTTTCCATGCGCCCTCGCCTCCGCTTTTGGCTTTTTCACCATCCTGCTCACCACGAAAATTATTATCCCAAGGGCCACGACCACGCCGCCAAGGGCAATCACTGCAGCTCCCGCCACCAGCCCTCCTGCGTCTGCTGGCTTCTGCGCCACCACGGGCGGCGCCTCTGGCTCAGGCTCTACCACGACCGGCGGCTTCACAGGAACGACTTGGCTTCCTTCCACCAAGGTTTTCGATGTAAGGTTGCCATAAGTGAAAACATACTCGCCCACTGCCACTGCGTTCACATGCGCCTTCCCATCCGCGCCAGTGACAATTTCCACGTTTCCAGAAGGTGTCTTCACCATCACAACCTGCCCTGAAAGCGGCAAGTCGCCCTTCATGATCACGATTTCTATCACGGACTGCTTCTGCACTGTGGATGGCACGCTTATAGTGGGCTGTGCCGCTGGCGGAACAACCACTTTGTCAAGCTTCATGTTCACTTCCGTGAACTGCGACTGCAGCAGCGTGGTGGTCTCGTTCTTTTCCACAAACCCCTGCGCGCTGAAAGCCATCTCATATTCCCCCTCATCCATATACGACATCAAATAGTATCCATCCTTGTTCGGGCTGACGCGCTTTGCCACATTGCCGTTCTTGTATGCTGCCACCGACGAGCCGTTAAAGTCCGTGGGGCCGGTTATCTGCCCGTATGCGCTTGCATAGGAAATGAGCTGGCGCATGGTGTAGGTGATGTTCTCTGTCTTGCTGACTTCCAGGAGATTGACGTGCCTCGAATAGCCTCCCCTGTCAAGGTACACGAAATAGCTGCCTGCGTCGAGCTTGAACGAGGCTGCGCCATTCCCGTCTGCCTTTGCATTGTAAAGAAGGATGCCGTCCTTGACAATGGTGATGTTGGTGCCAACTGCAAGCGTGTCCTGCGACACCGTCACTATTATTCCAACGTCATACGCGAACAGAGGAGCCATTACAAGTGCCATTAGGACAAATATCGCAGAAAGCTTCACAGAAACCACCTTGAATTGCTTGCGATGGAAACAATAAAAAGCGCTTGGGCGGGTCATGCTCCGTATTGGCACGCCACCCTCGCATTTTGCAGCCTGCCGCCTGCCCAGACTGGGAATGAAAACGAGTATTTTTCTCCCGCGCCGCCCTCGCCAGCGCTGCACGAGGACGCGCCTGCCCCTGCGCCTTCCGCCTCCACGCACATGCCTAAAAGCGCACATGCTTCATCCACTGCTGCCTGCAGCTTTTCCTGCGATGAAAACGCGCGAAGCTCCATAAGCGCGCTGGCAGCATCGGAGCAGGCAAGAAATTCTCCCGCACTCTCTTTCTGCGGCTCAAATGCAAGCAAATAGGCAGACGCGACTATGACCAGTGTAAGCGAGAAAGCAGCCTCGAGGCTGAAAAGGAACGCACGGTAGCTGTTCATCCAATACACACCTCTGCCTGCCGGCAGCCTCCTTCGTTTTGCGCATTCATCCAATACACGCCTCCATTTTCACCATCTTGCCTTCACGCACATGCAGCCTCTGCGTGCAGTAGACAGCGCCTCCTGCCTCTCCCGCGTAAGCAAAGCTGTCTCCCGCTCGCAAGCTTGCGTAGTTCCTGCCAGTTTCCTCAAGCACAGATTCCAAATCAACCTGCCCGCCCTTTTCCATCTTCTCAAGCGCATAGGATGAAAAGCGCGCGGAAAGAAGCGCGCCTGATGCATCCTCCGCGCCACGCAGCGCCATCATGCCGGCAGAGTGCAGCATGGCTGAGAAAATGGCAAACATGGCAACCGCCAGCACAAGCGCAAACGCCGCGTCAATTGACCAGAACGCGCGCGTGCGCCCGGCGCTATTCACTTTGCACATAATATCTCCCTTCGGCATCAACCGATATCTTATGGAACATCGGCTCGCGAAGCGCGCCGCTTGAGTTCGAAGCCAGCCACTTCCCCTCGGCAACCGGCACACCTGACAGGCTGCGCTGCAAGGAAGCGCGCGGCATGATGCTTGCCGACATGTCAATGTAAAACGCCTCTCGCGCAAGCGACGTGCGCGCATCTGCCCTGTCCACTGCGGAGGCAAAAGCATCAGCCTGCGCGCGTGCAGCATGGGCAAGCACGGCCAAAGCGCACAAAAGCGCGGCAAACGCAAGAAGTGCCTCGAGCGAAGACTGGCCCCTGCTACAACGGCGCAAACTAGCCATTTATCTCACCCTCAAACCCCTCGGGCAGCAGCAAGGCGTGCCCCATTCCTGCTTCTTTTGAATAAATGGAAAAGCCGGCTTCGCGCACCAGCACCTTTTTCCTGAGAAGATTGGCATCAAACGAAGCAAGGCAAGCTGCATCTGAAATTGGGCGGGCTCCCTCCGGGATTATTGCATTTCCTTCAGCCGCCATCCTGGCAGGCGCACTCTGCAGCGCAGCCTCGCTGGCTTTGCCGCACCAAAAAGCCGCGTCATATCCTTGCTCGCGCAGCTGTTTTTCAAAATCAAGCGCAGCAAGATAAACTGCAGCTTTCACCGCAGCAGGCGCCTGTGCCCCCGACGCTTGCGACAGAACGAGGGCCTTGCCTGCAGCATCTGAAAGCGCATCGGAAAACGCAGCGCTTATCGCCTTTTCCTGCAGGTGCATGGCAACCAACGGCTGATAAGCTGCATCTGGCGCGCGCTCGGATAGCTTCACAGCTGATGAAACTAGAACAAGAAGGAAAACGGACGCAACCACAAACGATATTACGCCCTTCATCATGATATTCTACTGTTCAGGCAATCGCTTCCACGAACTTCACAAGGTAGGCAGTCGTCTTGTCTATGTCATCAAGCGCGCACACCGCCACGTTGGAGTGGATGTAGCGCGTGGGCACGCAGATTGCAATTGACGGGATGCCCCCCCGCTCGCCATAAACAGACGCGGCGTCAGTGGCGCCGCCCTCTATTACCTCTATCTGGAACGGTATCTTGTTTTTCTTTGCAACATCAATGGACGCCTTCTTGAGCTTCACATCGGCAAAGTTGCCCCTTCCGCCAGCCTCCACAAGGCAAAGCGCAGGGCCCTTCCCAAGGTGTATGAGCGACTCGTCCTCGCTCATCTCCGGGTGGTCCCCAGCAATGGATGTGTCAACCGCAATGAATGCCGATGGCTCAATATTGTAGGCTGCAATCATCGCGCCCTTGCCGAACGTGGAAACCTCCTCCTGCGTGGTCCCCACCAGCACCACATTCTTGTTCTTCAGCTTCTTTGCAAGCTCCAAGAGTATGTAGCACCCCACGCGGTTGTCAAGCGCCTTGCCCGTCACCAGCTTTCCATTGAGCACCTTGGTGGAAATGTCAAAGCTTATCGGGTCGCCGATCTTCACGCCCATTTTCTCCGCATCTTTTTTGTTCTTGGCGCCGATATCGATGAAAAGCGACTTGTTGTCAATTGCTGTTTTCATGTCCTCTGTCTTTTGCATGTGCGGGGGCTTGTTGCCAATCACGCCGTAAATCCTGCCCTTGTCCGTCTCCAGCACCACGCGCTGGTTCACAAGCGCGCGGTTGTCTATTCCGCCGACTTTCACAAACCTGATGAATCCCTTCTCGTTCACGTACTTGACGAGCATGCCTATCTCGTCCATGTGCGCGCCGAGCATGAGGGGCTTTTTCTTGGTGGCGCCAGAGCGCGCAATTACGTTCCCAATGGGGTCAATCTCCACATTGTAGCCCGCCTTCTTGAATTCCTCCGCCATGATGTTTGCGACCTCGCGCTCATAGCCGGGAACCCCGAATGACTCAGTAAGCTTTGACAGGAGTTTCATGTCCACCATATTACCACCCTCTCAACATATTGTCATGAAATAAGCATACTAGCATAAAAAGGAGGACGGGCGGTCTGTGGGTGGTTTTCGCTCGCGCCGATGCCTCTATTTCCTGCGCCCTATCCTCGCACTCACTTTCATTACAGCTTCTTCCTCCGCCACGTCTGCAGCATCGCGGATGAGCGTGGATTCTATGCTTTTGAGCAGCACGACGAGCGCCGACTTCTCATTGAGCTGGTAAAGCCTTGCGCGCCCGACCACGCGCGTGAGCTTCACGATTTTCTTGCGCTCAATCCCGTCCCAGTGCTGGTAGAGCGATGCCCAGCTCAGATGCGCGCCTTTTGCAATTTCCGTCTTGGTGAAGTCCTGCAGATGGTTTTCCAGCAGGAAGTCTATCACCCTCCATTTTGGCTTGTCGCCTATGAACTGGAGGAACAATGACGGCTCATTTTCGGCTGCCACACAATCACCATCCATATTACTGTACAGCAATGTTTAAATAATAATATGTCATTATATATAATAATATGTCATTATATATAATAATAGACGCTGGAAGGTGTTTTCATCACACAGCAGGAAATAAGCAGGGAACGGCTGAAGGCGCACATCCTTTACAAGCTGGCAAGGCACAGGCGATGGGGCGGCAAGCATACTGAGCTTATCCATGCAAGATCAGCGCTGCCGCGCGAGAACCAATCAGACGCCGAGAGCATCGCGCGCGAGCGTGCTAACGATGGTTTCCTGATCTGGCTTCCAAAAACCGGGCAAACCCACATCTCTCTCAATCCGCGCAAGAAAAAGGAAATAGTTGAAATGGTGGAAAAATACCTGAAGGAGAAAATTTGGTGATGTTCTCCTGAGGGCATTTGGGTGAAACTTATGGGCACGACGAAGTCAGAAACAATGCGGCTCAAGGCGCGCATGGATGCCGAAGACCGCGAGATGGAAAAGAAAGGGCAGAAGCCCATGAACAGGAAGCAGGCACTGGGCAAATATGCAAAATACCTTGGAAAATGAATGCCTGTAAAAATAAGCAATCTACGCCTTCTTGGCTTCCTTAGTGCCTGTGGCAGCCTCGTCGGCAGACGCCTCGGAAAGCTCTTTTTTCACAAGGTCGGAAAAGAGCTTGCACCACTCCTTGTCCACCTTTGCCCAGTCGATTGCTTCGGAATGTATCTTCTTGAGCAGGTTGTTTGCCGCAGTTGTGCACTTGAGCACAAAATCAAGCTCCAAAAACTGCGCGTGGTTATACTTCTCAGAAGCCTCGAACACCTGCGAGTAAAGCTTTCCCTTCAGGAAAGCCTCCATCACATATTGCTTGGGCGAGATGCCAGTCTCATCGCTCCTCCGTTCAAGTGCCGGGGGAACAAAATCCAGCTTCAGGCCCTTTGCAATCTTTCCCAAGTCGGCATCGGCAAGCGATTTTGCATTTGCAGCAGGCTCTGACAAGAATAAGCAGCGCAAGTTTGTGTCGTCTATGTCCTCTCCGCGCTCCAGGTCAAACGTCTGCACAAACTTATGCTCCTTGATGTCAGTCTCATACTGGAAGCCAAGCATCCTGTACACGCGCGTCTTTCTCCCAAAGCGTATTTTCTTCAGGAAGGAATACCTGTCAGTGGAAAACATCGACGCTGCCGGGATGCCAAACACGGTTTCCAGCCTGTCCTGCACATCCTTTAGCGACTGGGCGTGAAGGTTGTAGAGAAGGAAAATGCCCGGCTGGGTGTTGAGCATGTTTATCACGCCCTGAATGGCTGTGCGAGAGCGGATTTCATTGATGATGACGCACGCATCTCCCATGCGAAGCGCTGCGTTTGTCATGGACACCAGGTCCAATTCAGTGGTGCCCACTTCGTCCCTGTCTGACGACTGCACCTGTACTGCGCCTATATGGAATCCCTTCTTGCGATACGCCTTGACTGGGATTTCCTCAATGTCCTCAATAGGCAATATTCTCTTCTTGGTTCCAATCGCAGCAATCTTCGCGGATGTGAAGGACGTCTTTCCCACTCCTTTCAGGCCAAGCACTGCCTCAGAGCATCCCAGCCCCACCATCACATCATCATAGCCTGCAAAGAAAGGCGACATGGCATTGAGCTTGAGGTACATCGGGTAAGTGAAGGGCTTGTCTCGCATTATGCGGAGCGCAGCCTGCAAATCCCTGAATGTGGCGGGCGGCTGCTGCAAGTGGCACCTCATTGCAAGCCTAGTAAGCACCACGTCGATGACCGGCGAGTTCTTGTCGAACTTCCTTGAGCCCATGGTGGACGCCACCATGTTCTTGAAGGAATGCTCGAGCATTTCCCGGTTGTAGCGCCAAAGCGTGTGGCAAAGCCCGTACTTCGCATGCTCAATGTACAAAGGCGAGTTTTCGCTGTCAATATAAATATCCGTAATATTATCCTGGTCCAGCGCCATGTTCTCGATTGGCGAGCCCAGCCCCACGGTCCACGAGGCAGCTTCCCTGCCCATGGCAATCGCCTGCTCCTGCGTGATGTCCACTTTCTCAAGGGACGCCTTGTCTATGAACTGCTGCGTCATCTCCCTGCTCTTGTCGTCGAAAATCGTGCTGTAGTCCACCATCTGGCTGATTTCCTTCAGCCCTTCCTGTATCGCAACTCTCAGCATCTCCTGGAGCTTGGGGGGCAATTCCTCAATCACCGTGTTCTCAATGGTGTAGATGTGCGCCTCGCCTCCCGGCACGTCATATATTTTCACCTTCAAGCCGTGCCCGAGCTCATAATTCGCCTCGGGCGCATCTATCTTCGTGGCATCTTTCGGAACGGTGAGCATGAAGTTCTGCATGAAAAGGAGCGATTTTAGCCCCAATAGCACAAGGAATGCCGCGCGCATGTCGCCGGTTTTCTTGCAAAGCAGGTACATCGACGACTTCGTGTAGGCGTCCAGTATCCCGTTCATCCAGGCGTGGAAATTCCTGTAGCCTTCCACAAACACCGCCTTTTGCGGGTAGGGCTCATTGTACCCCCGCAGCACCTGCTCCGCGACAAGCGGGTTCATGAACATGTATTCGTAAAAGTCCTTGAGGAGCTTCTTCCTCTGCAAATAATGCTCGTCCTCCGGCTTGCCGTATGTCTTCTGGTTGAGCATTATGCCCTCCACCTGGCGGATGAGCGCGTCATATTCGTAGATGATGGCGGTCTTGTCCTCGTTGAGCTCCACCATTATTTCCTCTTCATACCTCATGGTCTTCCAAAGCCTTGGAAGCGCCGAGGTCACCCTCAGGTGCGAGTTGATGCACTGCGGCGTGGCAAGCCCGAGCCCGCAGGTAGGGCAGTCCATGATGAGGCGCGTGCCTTGGTAGCTTGGTCTGCATCCCATGAGCAGCAATTCGCGCGCGAGCTTTTAATTGATATCGCATGGCGCCTGGGCTAATGGAAAAATATCCCTAAAAAATAGTCCGCAGCCCGCTTTTGGCGGGCCGCGACTGTAAAAACAAAAACGTTCAGACTACTTAAGCATTCTTTAGCTTCGCCTTGTAGACGTAGCCATCCTTGCCAAGGTAGTACATGTAGCCGCCCTGCTTTGCAATCTTCTCAGAGCCGACCTTCTTCTTCTTGCCGCGCTTGTTGTGCTTCATTGGTGCAGCCCAGACATAGCCGTCCTTACCAATGTAGTAAAGGTAGCCGTCTTCGCGCGATATTTTTTCGGTTCCTATCTTCTGTCCCATATTCGCACCTCCAAAATAGATATGAGCGTTTGTCGCTCCGAGGTGGAATTCGACGGCACAGTTTATAAATCTGCGCCCGACGTGGCTCCGTCGTGGGAAATTGCGGATTCCCGGGGCAGCTTCCTCGCCTATGCCGGCGTGGCATTTTAGCCACGCCGTAAGGGCTTCGTTTTTAATGCTCTTCCATTCCCATCCTCAATAGATACATATGGACCTTGGACGAAGCCTGAGGCAGGCGCTCTCGAAATTCACAGGCGCGCCTGTTGCAGATGAAAAGGCAGTGAAGGCGCTTTGCCGCGAGCTTCAGCGCGTGCTCATTTCCTCAGACGTGAACGTGCGCCTTGTCTTTGACCTAACGAAAAGGATTGAGAACCGCGCGCTTGACGCCAACCTTCCCAAAGGGCTTTCCTTGCGCGAGCATGTCGTGAAAGTCGTCTACGAGGAGCTTTCCGGCATGATGGGCGAGCGCTATGAGCCCAAAGTGTCGCCGAAGAAAATCCTGCTTCTGGGGCTTTTTGGCAGCGGAAAGACAACTGCAGCTGGAAAAATCGCTCACTTCTACAAGTCTCGTGGTCTCTCTGTGGGCCTGATATCGTGCGACGTTGACCGCCCCGCTGCATATGAGCAGCTCCAGCAGCTTTCAAAGCAGACCGGCGCAGCATTCTACGGCATTCAAGGCGAGAGCGACGTGAAGAAAATACTTGCGGATGCGAAAGTGCGCGCAAAGGAGGACGTTCTCATCACGGACTCTGCAGGCAGGAGCGCATTTGACGCAGTCCTTGTGGAGCAGCTCAAGACGATAAACGAAACATTCCAGCCAGATGAGCGCTTCCTGGTAATATCTGCCGATATAGGGCAGGTGGCGGGCAAGCAGGCATCAGAGTTCCACAATGCAGTGGGGCTTACTGGCGTGATAATCACCAAGCTTGACGGAAGCGGAAAAGGCGGAGGCGCGCTTTCCGCAGTATCATCGTCAGGCGCCAAGGTGGCATTCATCGGCACAGGCGAGAAAATGGATGCGCTTGAGCCTTTTGACGCGCAAAAGTTCGTAGGAAGATTGCTGGGCTTCCCTGACATCGGCGCGTTATTGGAGAAAGTGAAGAAAATTGCAGACGAGCAGAGCCTTCCCGCTGAAATAGAGGACAAGCTCACGCTTCGCACATTCTACGAGCAGCTCAAAGCAGCGAAAAAGCTAGGGCCATTATCCGGCGTGTTTTCCATGCTGGGCGCAGCAGATGTGCCTGCTGACATGGTCAAAAACAGCGAGGGCAAGCTCAAGAAGTTCGAATGCATCATCTCCTCCATGACTGCCGCGGAGCGCGAGGACGCCGAGCTTGTGAGGAAAAGCCGCACCAGGATAGAGCGCATCGCAGCGGGCTCAGGCACCAAGCCTGAGGACGTGCGCGACTTATTGACGCAGTTTGAGCGCGTGAACGGCATGTTCTCCCAATTCAAGAAGAACCGCGGTTTCCGCAAGAAGATGGAAAAGATGATGAAAGGCGCGAACATCGACATGAGCAAGCTTGGCGGGTAGTTTTCAGGGCTTGGCTTCTTTCCACATCGTCTCGAAGAATTTCCGAAACGAGTCCACCACCTCGAGATTTTTCACGTTTATTGCGATTGGCTTGCCAAGCAGCATCAGGAAAAGGACTGATTTTTTGTAAATGTAAAGCTCGGTAAAAGTATGGCTGTGCAAGAAACGGATTTTATGGCGCTTATGCCTGACGTAATATTGATACCTCTCCTTTCTTGCCCTCATGTCGTCGTTGAATATTATCCGCACTCCATACCCGCGCTTCTCCACCCTTCGCTGGTGCTGACGGAAAAACATGTCTGCCTGCTCGGGGTTCTTGCCCACGCTTGCGCCAAACACCAAGCTCTCGTCGCCCTTTGACATCGAGTTCTCAAGACTAAGGAAAACGGTCTTCAGCCCTTCCCAGCCGTAAAATACCTCAATATCCGTCTCTTCATCAGTTTTTTCATACCGTGCACTAAGAGAGGGCATCATTGCGGCGACAAGTTTCCGTTCCCGCGCGATTTCCACGTTTTTTTGCTCCAAATAATCCTGAAGCCTTGCTGGGTCGGCAGCGCTGAAGTGCAGCCTGCCCTGCTTCTTGACAGAGGAAACAAGCCCCTTTTCAGACAGGCGGCTGATGACATCGTAAATCTTTGACGCAGACACGCCGGACTTCTTCACAAGCCGCGCGCGCGTGGTCTCGCCAAGCTCCAGAAGCGCGTCGTAGCACTTCACCTCGCCGTCTGTAAGCCCGATTTTCTTCAGCTCGGATATTTCCATGACAGTGTCTCTCTTAGAACGCTTAAAATACTTGCTACAATCCCCCCCTAAGGGGGCACTAGTCTATAAATATAGTTATAACCATATTTAGCCACTATAAAACATACGAGAGGTGTATTTATGAGTCTTCCACAACACGCGCCATTTCAAGTTGCACATGTTAGGGCGCTAGATAGCCATAGGACGGACCTAGACTTCTATCTGCCCGTCCATGGTGGTGTCACATCAATAGAGGCATCCACCATGTGCGGTCCAACCTGTAAAAAGAAAATGCTCCGTCTCAGGGATGCCCTAACACTTTTTGCTGACAAGCGGCTATTATCTGCTTATGATAACGAACTGAAGTCCGCTCACCCGGTCCTCACCTCGATGAAAGTAATCCGCCATGGAGAACCGCTCGCAAATATTCCCGAAGGCGAATTGAAAGTAATCATCGATGGCAAAACGTTCATCAAGACCAAAGATTACAATACTACAGAACTAATCCAAGTGGACGACCGAGTCCTCAACCTTGGCAAGGAGTTTCAAATCATCAAAGCAGAGCACAATTGGGTAACGGAGTATAATTATCAGGATTCTAGCGAGGATAACCGAGTATATGTCACACATATGCTAGAGGGAAATGACCAAATGTCAATAGATATGCCCGATGGTGGCTGGAGAAACCTTGGAGATCTTGCGAATCTCCTATTCAGCGAAAAGGAGTTGAACAATGGCGATTTTGCCAAAAGATGGCTTAGGGAGTATGGGTATCTGGAGGTGCAAAGTCCATTTTATATGGGGTCTGCCGTTTTTGGTGGCTTGGCTTCAGCTGGCGAAATCGCTAACTGCGAATACAATGGTCCGTATCTCGGCATCAAGATTCCTGATAGAGTTAGGGGTATTTCTGGGGTGCTGATTTATGCTGATTCAGACGGAGCAGCGAATACCGCAAAAGTTGATATTAAAACGCAGCTTGCGGTGAGTGCCAGGGCTGTGATTTACGACATGGAACAGGCCGGTCTTGATGAGAAACTGCTTGCGCCATTGCGTGCGCTTGTGGACTATGTTGAGAAGTGATGAAACGACACTACCAGTTTCCGCTCGCTTTCTTTTTCGCCTGCGCGAGAAGCGACACTCCCTCGACAAGCGCGCGGTAAGCAGCATTTTTCTCAGGCAAGGCATCAGACAGGTTCACTTTCGCGCCATCCTTGTACTTTGACATCATAATATCAGCCGCGCTGTCGCCTGCTGTCGCCATCACAAGCCGATAGGCAGCATCCTTTCTCAAGTAGTAGCCAAATTCCTTTTTCCAAAGCGCGTCATAATCTTCCTTGCCGCCGCTCAGCACTGCGCGCGCGGCCAAGTGCCCGCTTCGCAGCGCATACGCAATTCCAAATCCCATGTAAGGGTCCTGGAAGCCTGCGGCCTCGCCGACAAAATATTTCCCTCCAACAAACGCGCTTTTAGGGATGCGTGAAGATGCCGAGCCTCCAAACGAAGCAAATTTCTTTCTCCCGCCCACAACATCGGCAATTTCCTTCCTCTCCGTCATTGCTTTTGCATGCAGCTGCGCGAGCCGTGGAATGTATTTCTTTGACACGCAGGTGACAAATTCCACTTCATCCTTGCCCACAGGCAATATGTATGAATACCAACCGCGCGGAGAGTACCTATCATCGAACATCACAAGCTGGCAGTCGCGCGGAAAGTCCGAGTTCTCAAACACGCTTCCAAGCGCAGCGGAGTCAGGCTCCCCCTTGCTTCCGCTTGCCACAATCTGCACGTCGCTCTCTCTTGCGCGCGAGTTGAACTCGAATTCCACGCCGAGCTTTTCAGCCTCTGAAAAAAGCGCAGTGTCAAGCGAGCCTTTCCCAGCCTCGCCACCACTGTTCGCGCCTCCTGCCCCTCTCAGCACAAATGGCATCTGGCTTCCGCCAGAGCAATCAAGCTCCACCCGTCTCTTCCTTGTGCAGATTATCGCGCGAGGGAAATAGTGGAACTTCATCTTGGCTTCCACGCCCACATGCTGCATGAATTCCTCTGGGGGCATGTACAAATATCTCAAGCCCTGCAGGTTGGGGCAAAATCGCATGCCAACTGCGCTCTGCCTTTCATGCACAATTGCTTTGCCGCCTGCGCGCGCAATGTTTATCGCAGCGCAAAGCCCAGCAGGACCCGCGCCTAAGATGTTCACTGCCATAAAACTCACATCAGCAGGCAGCCCTGCGCAAAATACGGACAGCCTCTAGCCGCTGCCACCATGCGCCCTTCCTGCCTTCATTCGAACAGGAGCTTGAGATAGAACAGCGGGGACGAATACTCGCTTTTCGCCTCCTTGTTGGCAAGCGTGCCTGCGATGGCTTCGCGCGCCTTGGGGCTCTTCGCAGCCTTTCCCACCACGAAATTCAGAAGGAACTCCACCTTGCCCAGCTGCTGCATCTTGTATGAAGTGCTAAGCTCGTTCCAAACAGCATTCCAAAGCCTCTCGTCATACTTCTGCAGGAAAAGCTCGCTTGTGTCGCCAGCCGCCATTGCCTCGTATGCAACTTCAGCCGCAATCTTTCCAGACAGCATTGCGTTCCCGATGCCTTCGCCTGAAAACGGGTCCACCAAGCCTGCCGCATCGCCTACAAGAAGCACGTTTTCCGCATGCACTTTCCTCTTTTTCGAGCCGAATGGCAATTGCCATGCCTTGAGCGGGGAAACCATTTTCGCATTTGCAAACCTTTCCTTGAAAAGCGGGTTGTTCTTGATAATGTCTTCCATTGCCTTAGCGAGGTCAGTGCCGTGCTTTTTCATGTCTTCCATCATCATGCCCACGCCGACGTTTGCAATCCCGTTCTCAAGCGGGAAAATCCAGAAGTAGCCCGGCATGATGGACTTTACAAAATGTATCTCCAGGCAGCCTGCCATTCCGCCAATGCCTGAATAATACGCGCGGTATGCAATGCAGGTGTGCGCAGGGTCGACATCCGCCCCGCGTATCTCCCGCGCCACCACGGAATTCACGCTGTCCGCGCCAATCACCATCTTCCCGCGGAACTCGTATTCCTTCCCGTCTAGCCCCTTTGCCTTCACGCCTGCAACCTTGCCATTTTCCTTCACAAGCGCAGTTGCCGTCATGTTCTCCATCACGTCGCAGCCCTTCTTTGCATTCTGGAAAAGAATGTTGTCATACACCTGCCTCCTGCATGTGTACCCCTTGCCTATGTGGTGCTCGCTCTTGCCGAAAGGTATGGATGCCATTGCCCCGTTGGGCGAGGAGAAAAGCACTCCCGTTATCTCGCCGTGGTCCGATCTCTCCACCGCGCCCACAAGCCCAAGCTCCTCAAGGACAGCAAGGGACTTTCCCGAAATCGCATCCCCGCACGTCTTGTCGCGCGGGAACTTTTCCTTTTCAAGCAGAAGAACGCGCTTTCCCTTTTTTGAAAGCATGGCTGCTGCGGTTGAGCCTCCGGGCCCGCCTCCGACAACAATGCAATCGTAGAATATGTTTTCAGACATTGCCTCACCAGCAAACTCTAATCACCCATTTCCTGTCATAATGAATAAAAAAGCACCGCAGCGCTTTTTTAGCAGTTGGCCGACCAACCTCAATAAAAACGCACGCCTCCATGTTAAGCGCATGGCAAACAGCACGGTATTTTCCGGCGTCCGCGTGGTATGGCTCGGCCACTCAAGCGTGCTTCTCGAGGCGGACGGCATGAGGGTGTACATCGACCCGTTCGTGCTTCCCCGCGGCTATCCTCCCGCAGACATCATTCTCTACTCACACGGGCACACCGACCATGCGGTTGCAGCGCCTTCCGTCACCACTTCTCGCACCGTCCTCATCGGCAACAACTGCAAGCTCCCCGTGCGCGTGCTGGAAATCGGCGCAAAGGAGAAAGTGGGGCATGTCCTCATCGACGCGGTGCATGCCTACAACATCGGAAAGCCCTTCCACCCCCGCGACAAGGGGGCAGGCTTTGTCATCCATTTCAAGACCGCGCGCGTGTATTTCGCAGGCGACACGGACTTGATACCCGAAATGAGCGGCATTGACTGCGATATCGCGCTCCTTCCAATCGGCGGCACCTACACCATGGATGCAAAAGAGGCCGCCGAGGCAGTCGCGCGCATAAAGCCGAAAGTCGCGATTCCCATCCACTACAACTACCTGACAGACACGCGCGCAGACCCTCTCGTTTTCAAGTCGGCGGTGGATGCAAATCCCGGCAACAAGTGCGATGTGAGGATACTTACTCCTTGATGCTTGCACAAATCCTGATGCTGCCTCCTCTACGATCAGATTCGCCGAAAAGCCATTTCGCCGAATACTCGCCAAATCGGCAGCGATTTGGCGATAAGCCTTTATACCTTACAGGCAAAATCCGTCTGGTGATATTCTGCCAGCTCCTTCGTACAAGCAACCAGCAATTGACGTTCACAAGCCATCCGAGCAAAACAAGCCGCTCATTTCCGAGCCAAAAAAACCATCTGCCCCTGAAAAGCCCATGCTATCATTCCTTCCAGCCGGAAAGATAAGAAGCGCGGCAGAGCACCTCGTTGCAGCCATGGTGGGCGCATTGTTGCTTTTCCTGTTCTTCATGGCGTCAGAAGCAGCAGTGCTTTTCATGGCGGATACCCCGCTCATGCCGATCACGTTCGTGCCTGTCATCTGCCTCCTGCCCATACTCGCAGGCGCGCTTGCAGTGATAGTGTTTGAGAAGCTGCGCAAGGCATCCATGGGCATAAAGCGCGGCGCATTGGTGGGTGCGCTTGCGGGCTTTTTCGGCTCGTTCATTTCATCGGTGCCCATCCTCGCGCTTGCCATCATGAACAAGAACCCCATGGGCGAAATGCTTTCATCCACCTTGATGGTGGTGGTTGTCCTTGTCATAACAATCGGCCTTGACACCATGCTTGCCGCAATCGGCGGCGCGCTTGTGGTGAAGTTCACATCATAATCTGCGGCTGCAAAATCATCGGATTCGCCGCACCTTATGGCATAGGATGCGGCTAGCCGGCTGCATCTTATTTTGAGCAAGCAAGCTTATGCAGATGGCAATCGACTTGTCAGCGTCTTCTTCGAGCTTCGGCTTAGCAATAACTGCAGCCACCATTTCCATCCTCATAGGCGGCATGCTGTTTGGCATAGGGCTTGGCTTTGGCATCCGCAGGATCCGGCTGATTGGCGCAGAGGAAATCGGGCAGGGAATAATCTCCGCAGCCATGCTCGGATGCCTCATATCATTTGCGCTTCTTCTGCAAACCACCTTCTCCTCGCTCTCGCTTGCCGCGCCCCCCTCCTGCCCGCAAATCGCCTCGCCCCAGTCATCGCCGCACGCCTATCTTTCCTGCAATCTCGCTGCGCTTGAAATTTCCCAGCGCGAGCTTGCCTCCCTTCTTTTCCGCGCGTCCGACATCACAGGCTTTGCCTCCTCTCTCCAGCTTTCATTGGGCGTGGTATCCTCGCAGCCCTTCTTTGCGCTCCAATCATTCTCGCAGCAGCTTGCAGGCGCCTCCAGCCTCCTCTACATTGCATCCGCCCTTTCCTTCCTCGAGCTTGAATTGTCAAGCTTCATCCAGGTGTCCGCGCTCACCGTCTTTCTTCCAGCGGGCTTATTGCTCCGCACTTTTTTTGCCACAAGGAAGCTTGGCGCCGCGGCAATGGCGATTGCAATCGCGGCATACGCAGTCTACCCGCTCCTTTTCACCTACACCTTCTCGGTGAGCAATGCGCAGCGCGAGCTTGCAGCCGCTTCGCAGGCCGCCTCCTCGTTTGACAGCAAGTTCGCCTCCCTCCCCCTGCTTGAGCTTGACGAGACATCTGCAGTCAAGGAAAAAATTGACGAGCTTTCCTCCGGCGACTTTGGCAGCCAGGCGCAGCCCCTTCTTCCATCTGCCATGCGCGCGCTTTCCCTCTCGCTTGCCGACCTTATCATTTACCCATTGCTCGCACTCGCGGTTTCCATCGTGGCTGCCTTTGAGCTTTACCGCCTTCTTTCCGCCCCGATTTTCCTTCCCTACTTTTCCTCAGTTTAGCTCCCCGCCTGCCAAAAATAGCTGCGAATTTCGCCATCTCTGCCTATTTGCGCTATTTCAAAGAGCAAAAAAGACGAAATTAGCCGCGTGAGTAAAAACGCTTATATAGGGTGGAATCCACAAAATTTCCGGTGCAGACATGAACGCAACAGCAGTGCAGGCTCATCCCCGGTTTGGAAAAACCACTCAGGAATTTATCACTACTATGAGCAAGGTGAGGCGCAACGGCATCAGCATTTTCGAGAAAAAGGCAATCTTGGACTCTTTTTCCAACGATTTCACTCTCGAAATGGTGCAGCAGAGCAAAAAGAGGTTTGAAGCCAAAAATCAGTCTGTTCTTGCAGCATCCTGCAAAATTGCCCTCGATGTCTTCAGCAAGCTCAAATCCGAGGTCATCCGCGAGGGCCTCATGGAAATCCGGAGCGACAAAGAATAATTACATCTCCTTAAGCCGTTTTATCCTTTCCTCCAGCGGAGGGTGGGTGGCAAACAACCCCCCCATGGAAAGGGGATTGGCAAAATAAAGCGACGCAGTTGCGTCAGTTGCGCGCTGCACCATGGTGCCCGCCTTTTTCATCTTCTCAAGCGCGCTTGCCAATCCATCTGGATAGCGCGTGAGCTCCGCCCCGCTGGCATCTGCCAGGTATTCCCTCTGGCGCGAAAGCGACAGCCTCACAAGCTGCGCCATGATTGGAGCAATTATGATGATTAACAAGCCTATGAGCGCAAGCGCCCCTGCCCCGTTTCCCCTTCCACGCCCTCCTCTTCCTCCCCAGAACATGGAGCGCAGGCCAATGTCTGAAAGTATGGCAATCAGGCCCACCATGGCAACCGCAATGGTGGCCATCCTGGAATCGAAGTTCTTGATGTGCGACAATTCATGCGCGGCAACGCCTTCAAGCTCCGCGCGGTTCATCATGGATATCAAGCCAGTTGTGAAGGCAACCGATGCCTTCTCCGGCGACGTGCCGACTGCAAATGCATTTGGCGCAGGGTCGTCAATCACATAAACTTTCGGCATGGGCACTCCTGCGGCAATGGAAAGCCCCTCCACCACATTGACAAGATGGGGGAACTCCTGCTTTTTCGCCTCGCGCGCGCCAGACACGCCAAGGATCATCCTGTCCGCGGCAAAATAAGTGGCTGCCACATAGCCCCCTGAGAAAAGCGCGCCAAAAATAAACCCAAGATAACTGTCGCCGAAAAACATGAGCGAAAAGCCCCACACTGCAGCGAGGCACACGCCAAACACAAGCGCAATCAGGATGTATGAATTGCGCCTGTTCTCCTCCATCCTGTCGTAGAAACTTGCCATCAATCTCTCCCCTTCAACGCATCTGCAGCTAAAACACTTCATCCAGTCTCCAATACCCGTTTGGCGCAAGCGCGCTTATATCATCTTTCTTTCCGCGTGCATGCTCCAGCAAGCCAGTGTAAGCAATCATCGCTCCATTGTCCGCATTGTACTCAGGCGCAACAACGCCGAAGCGTGCGCCATGCTCGGACGCGACAAGGGAAAGCATCTCGCAAAAGCGCTTGTTCTGCGCCACGCCCCCGCACACCGTCACCTCTTTCTTCCCAGTGAGGCAAAGCGCGCGCTCAGCAGCTTCGCAAAGCTCTGCAAATGCAGTTTCCATAAGCGAATGGCAGGTGTCTTCAGTCTTGTGCTCGCCTATGGCTCGCACAGCGGAGGTGAGCAAACCTGCAAATGCAAAATTCATTCCTTTCACAGTGTAGGGCAATGGGAAATACTCTCCTTCCTGCGCCAAGCGCGCGACTTCGCTTCCATGCGGATAGGCAAAGCCTGCCTCGCGCGCAAACACGTCGAACAAATTGCCCAAGCCCATGTCAAGCGTTTCCCCAAGGACGGAATAACGGGGAGAATTATTGTTTTCATTTCCAACAATGAGCTGCGTGTTCGCCCCGCTCACATAAACATACAGCGGGTCTTTCATGCCAAGCAAGCCTTTCGAAATCTCGAGGTGCGCAGCGCAGTGGTTCACGCCAACTAATGGCTTGCCATATTTCGAGGCAAGATATTTTGCTCCGGCGCACGACACGCGGAGGCACTGGCCAATGCCCGGTCCTTGCGAAAATGAGAACAAATCAACATCGCTTGCTTTCACGCCAGCGGTTGCCAACGCCTTGGACAGGACTGATGAAAAATTATCGCCGTGGTGGTCTGCCGCGGCCCTTGGAAGCATCCCCTGCCCGGCTGGCGGCTTGTACATGCTTTTTTCATTGGCAAGCACGCGGATAGCCTTCCCGCCCTTGCCAACCAGTTCGCAAATCCCCACGCCAAGCGTGTGCGCAGTGCTTTCAATCCCCAGGCAAATCAAAGGAACACCGCCATGACAATTGAGGCAAAGTTAAAAGCAGCATGCGCAAGCACGGCAGGCACAAGCGAGCCTGTCTTTTTCACGCCAATGCAAAGCACCATGCCGACTGCAAATGCAACCGCAAGCTCGGCAATCGAGCTATAGGACGCATGCATAAGCGAAAACAAAAGCGAGGAGAAAAGCGCGCCTGCCATCCATGGCAGCAGGCCATTGAGCCTTGCCCCAAGCACTTCACTCACTTTCCTGAACAAAAACCCCCTGAAAAACATCTCCTCGCCAAGCGGGGCGAGCGTGAATGCAAGCACGAGCGCAGGCAGGGGGAGAAGCATCACCTTGTCATAGACGTTCTTGGTGTCAAGTGCGCCTGCAAGCATGAAAACGCCGGTAATGAAGACAGTCACTGCTGCGCAGGCAGCAAAAAGCAAAAGCGATTGCAGGATAAGCGCAGGCGCGTCTTTCCTTTTCGGCGCAAGCCAAATGTACGCAAGCCCATGCCTGACGCCGCTGTTCCATGAAGACAGGAAAAGCGCGCAAACCGCAAAAGCTAGTGAAATGTAAAACACGCTTGAGCCGAATTGGTCAACCGGAAAGATGAAAACTGAGAGTATGAGAAGGATTAGGATGGAAACTGCAACGAGCCGCTTCACTGTGCCCTCATCTCCTTGTTCCGCGCTTACTTCCTTTCAAAGTAGCCGCACTTGCCGCATGCGCGCCTGTCCTTGTGCTCTGCAAGCCTTACGCCTGAGCCGCACTTCGGGCAGGGCTTGGTCGCCTTGTAGGGCTTGATTTTCTTTGCAGATTTTGGTTTTGCGTCAGCCATATTTTCACCCTACATTTACTTCTTCTTTGCCACGGTCTTTGCCGCCTTCTTTTTCTTCTCCATCATGCCGTCGCGCACAAGCAGGTATTTCTTCTCGACGGAAAGCGCTTCCTTGTTTGCGTACGCGTGCACAAGCACGATGCCGTGCCTCTCGCCAAAGCCTCCCTTTGAGGAGACGATGACCAGAAGCTCAGGCGAAATGCCTGTCGCGGTGCAAATGGCCTCGCGGAGGTCCTTTCTCGAAGGCTTTGCCTTCTCAAACGCTATTTCGCAGGTGATTTCCTGCCTTGAAAGCGACTTGTTCTCTTTTTTGTCCTTTACGTTTACCTGCATGCAATCAACCCTTTAGTGTATTCTCGTAATTACCTTCCTGTCCATCGCGCACATGAGGTCGGCCTCCTTTCCCGCGGCGGCGTCCTTCATGAGCTCCTCGGGGATGGAAAGCTCGAACACCTCGTATGTCGTGGTGTCCATGAGCTGCGCCGTTTGGCCGTTCACTGCCACCACCTGCGCGGTCTGCCTCTCGATTATCGGGACCTCCACGTCCGCGTCAGACGGGACGAGAAGCATCTTCTTCTGGCTGTCGAACACGCCGATGCCTGTCACGCGCATCTTCGCCGCGCCGTGCTTTCCCGGCTTGGACGAGTCGATGTTGACAATCCTGCACGGAATGTCCTCGATTATGACGTATTTGCCTTCCTTCAGTTCCTTTGCTGATGAGAATATCTTGCTCAAGAAATCACCTTTCGAATAGGATTATCCTTGGTATAAGCATATTTGTTTATAAAATGCTCTCTAGCCCCGAAAGCACCAAACATCGAGCAAATAATGGGTCGTGATCGATTTTCAGGGCAGTTGGTTTTTTTGAGAGTGCTGTTTGACTTGGTGGTGCTTTTTTATCAGAGTGGGCGTCGCCCACTTCTAAAAACCCTCGCTACGCTCTGGTTTTTATCTTAGTTGAACTGAGGCTCAACTTCTAAAAAAGCACCGAGGGGTGCTTTTTTATACCTTTTGAACCGGAAGTAGTAGCACGGCTCTCTATATTGCATAGAGGACCGCAACTGCAACGGGATGCGAGCATGGCCGATCTGACCTACAAGAACCTGCGCGATTTTGCGCGGGAGGAAAAGGCGCAGCCAGGGCTTGGCAAGCTCCCGGGGGATTTCTATCCCTCGGTGCAATCCTTCCTCTCCTCGAAATTCTCGGAGATGGAGGCAAACCGCTCTGTGCTGCAGATGCGCGAGTTCGAGAACGCTGCAGCCACCATACGCGAAATCGTGCTCATACGGCAGCAAAAATTGCTGTTCCGCGCAATAAGGAGCGGCGGGCAGGAAGCCAAGGTGGAGGAGATGACGCGGGAGGAGTACGACGTGTACGACCGGTTCCGCGGCATCGTGAGCGAGGAGAACGAGAAGCTCAACACGCTGCTCTCCCGCTTCGAGTCGAAGAAGAAGGCGGCATCCGAGCCGGAAGCTGTAATCGCGCCCGAAAAGCAATCAGCGGGCGTGCAGAGGGTGCGGTTCACGAAGGAAGTGCAGGAATACGTCGGCATGAACAGGGAAAGGTTCGGCCCTTTCAAGGCAGGGCAGGAATCAGACTTGCCATCGCAGGAAGCCGAGCTCCTCTTGCGCCAGAAATTCGCAGAAACGATATAGGTGGCCAAACGGCCCCGAACGACAGGTGTTACTATGAAATATCCGAAAGAAGTGAATGCATACTGCCCCAAGTGCCTCAAGCACACGCCCCACAAGGCAAAGCTTGCAGGCAAGGGAAAGGCGCGCCCCATGGCAATCGGCAACCGCAAGCACGAGCGGAGCCTCACCGGCCACGGCGGAAAGCGCGCCGGAGAAAAGACGGTCAAGAAGCAGGGCAAGCGCCAGAAAATCACGCTTGAATGCTCTGTATGCAAGAAGAAGCAGGAGCGCGTCATCGGCACGCGCACGAAGAAGAAACTCGAATTCAACTAGGGTGTTTTGATGAGCAAATTCATAAGGGTAAAATGCAAGTGCGGGAACGAGCAGAATGTTTTCGGCCACGCCTCCAAGAAGGTCTCATGCCTGGTGTGCAGCGAGGCAATCGCAATGCCGTCCGGCTCGCGCGTGATTGTCGCCGAGGGCTGCAAGGTAATCAAGGTTCTCTGAGTTTGGATTGGTTGATGGACAATGGCTGACATGCCCGAGCAGGACGAATTGGTGCTGGTCACAGTAAAGAAAATCATGCCCTACGGCGCGTTTTGCTCGCTTGACGAATACGGCGCAAAAGAGTCATTCGTCCATATCTCCGAAGTCGCGCCGCGCTGGATAAAGAACATCCACGAATTCCTGCGCGAGGGGCAGAAGCTTGTTGCAAAAGTCTACCACGTGGACCTTGAGAAAAGCCAGATAGACTTGTCGCTCAAGCGCGTGACTGAAAGCGAGAAAAAGGCTAAAGTCGAGGGCAACCGCCGCGAGAAGCGCGCGGACAAGCTTTTCGAAGTCGCGCTCAAGATAGCAAAATCCACCAAGGCGGAGGAAATCGCAGCGCGCTCCGCCCTCATTGACAAGCACGGCAGCCTGATTGACGCAATAGAGATGCTCTCAGAGCAGGGCGAATCCGCAATTGCAGGCTTGAAGATTGAAAAGGGTCTTGGCAAGGCATTGCTCGAGGTCGCATCGAAAAGCATGAAGAAGGCGCGCGCGGAAGTGAACGGCATTTTCTCGCTCACCGTCTTCTCATCCGACGGCGTGGATGCCGTCTGCAAGATATTCTCCTCGGTGAAAAAGCCAACGGGCTCAGATGTGGAATTTCTCTACTTGGGCGCGCCCCGCTACCAGATTCGCGTGGTGGCGGACGACTTCAAGGCTGCGGACAAGCTCATGGAGGACATTGTCGCAACCCTCACCGCAGCGGCAAAGCCGTTCCCGTCATCCGTCGAGTTCGCGAAGATAGAGGCTTAAAAAATCCACAATTTTTCCTTCAGTACGAAATGAGTAGCCTATTTAAACCCCTCACTCAGAATTAGAACGGCGAAAAGGAGGGCAAAAAATGAAGCGGATGAAAAAGTGTGAAGTCTGCAAGGCTTACACGCTCGATGTCTCGCATTGCGGCAAGCCGACTTCCAGCCCTCACCCGCCCAAATTCTCAATAGAGGACAAATACGCAGCATACCGCCGAATGAATTTCCAAAAGGGGAACTGGTTGACATGATCGAAACAACAATTGTGGAAAAAGGAAAAGTCAAGCTTCACAACCCCATCCTAATCGAGGGGCTACCTGGCATTGGCTTAGTGGGCAAGATTGCCGCTGCGCACATGATTGCGGAAATGAAGGCCGAGAAAGTGGCAGAGCTTTATTCCCCCCACTTCCCGCACCAGGTCATCATGCAGAAAAACGGCGTAATGCGCATGATAAAGAACCGCTTCTACGTTGTGAAGGGGAAGAAGAACGACCTTCTCATACTGGTTGGCGACGTGCAGGCAGTGACATCCGAGGCGCAGTACGAGGCAACCGGCAAGATGCTGGACTACTGCCAGAAGAAAGGAGTGAAGCTCATAATCACGCTCGGCGGCTATGGCACAGGAAAAGTGCATGACAAGCCGCGCGTGTTCGGAATAGTGAGCCACAAAAAAATGGTGGACACATACAAGAAGTATGGCGTGCTTTTCGGCGAGTGCAAAGGCTCGATAATCGGCGCGGCAGGCCTGCTTTTGGGCATGGGCAAGATACGCGGAATGCAGGGGCTCTGCCTCATGGGCGAGACGCACGGAAGCTTCGTGGACCCCAAAAGCGCGCAGGTGCAGCTCGAGGTGCTTTGCAAGATACTTGACATCAAGCTTGACCTGAAGAAGCTTGACCAGCGCGCAAAGGAAAGCGAGGCATTCGCGAAGAAAATGGAGAAAGAGGCTTTGGCAGCAAAGGGAATGTCACCCATGTCCGAGCCCCACAAGCACGACCTGTCCTATATCAGGTAAATGCTGGTTGAAGCATGAAAATTAAACCAGCGAGCGCAAGCCAGGAAAATCAAGGCCTGGCGCGCACGCTAGTGGAATAAAAAGAAAAAACAAGCAGCGAAAGCTAGAACTTCACTTTCACGTTCTCGCGCTCGCCCTCGTCAGCCTTGAAGAAGTCGCGCGCGATAAAGCCGAACATGCCTGCCACGATGTTGGTGGGCACGGTCTGGATGGAAGTGTTGTACGTCATCACGCTGTCGTTGTAGAACTGGCGCGCATAGGCGATTTTTCCCTCGATGCCTGAAAGCTCTTCCTGGAGCATCTTGAAATTTGCCGATGCCTCAAGCTTGGGGTATGCCTCTGCAACCGCGAAGATGCTCTTGAGAGCCTGCGAGAGCTGCCCCTCTGCTTTTGCCTTTTCAGAAACAGACTGTGCACCAAGCGCGGCTGCGCGCGCCTTTGTCACGCTTTCAAACACCGTCTTTTCATGCTTGGTGTAGCCCTTCACGGTCTCCACCAGGTTGGGGATGAGGTCATACCTCTTCTTGAGCTGCACGTCAATCTGCGACCATGCATTGTCAATCCTTAGGCGCATTGTCACAAGCGAGTTGTAGGCAAACACGAAGAAGAGCACGAGAAGCACGATCACCGCGCCGATTGCAAGCAGAACAATTTCAAGAGCCATATTATTCCCTCCAAACACATTATGGGGCGCAGAATTAAAAAGAAAGCGAATGCCGGGCTTGGAAATGCCTGGGGCTGCCGCTCCGCTAAGAGGCATAAAAATAACTGAAAAGCAGGAAATCAGCCAATCGTCTTCTTGTCCACGATGATGTGGTCGGACGCCGCAAGCACGGATGAGTAGGGCACCACGAGAAGGCCGTCCTCCTTGTTGAGGCGCCTTGCCGTCGGGTTGTCGAGGTTGGGCTCGAGAAGGAGGTTCTCGATCTTGCCCGAGCTTTCAGAGACCTCGAGGTCAATGAGCCGTCCCAGGTCCTCGCCGTCATTCGTGATTATCTTCTTGCCTGCAAGTTGCTTTGCGATAACTATTTTCACCATGAGCTCACCTTTGTTAGCTGTCTGGCATAAGTAGCCTATTCAAATTTAAAAAGCTTTACTTGGTGACGACGGACAGGGGCTATTTCTCCCTCGAAACCATGGCGCACGCCAAAAGCGGGAAAGTAAGCGACGCATCGCCCTCCACGAACGCCGAATCCTCCTCGCGCTTGAGCTTGTTCCAGCTCACAGCCTCGCGCGGACGCGCGCCTGACAGCGAGCCGTCTCCTTCTGTGCCAGTGGAGAGGTAAACTGCGTAATCCAGCCCGTTCCGAAGGATTGCCGCGCCGATGAGGTGGTGCTTGGCAATTCCCCCGCCAAGTATTATGCCGGCTGTCTTGTCAGCCATGAGCATGATGTCATAAAAGCGCCTCACTTCCTCTGCAGCGTCAATCACAAACGGCTGCTTGGAGTGCGTTTTATTGAAGAAATAGAAATGGTCGCCCATTGCCCCATCCAGCGGGCCCGGCAGGAAAACCGGTATCTTGTTTTTCGAGCACCAGTAAAGGAAGGAGTTTTTGTCGTCCAAGCGGCTGCCCAATTCCGCCACGTACTCGCTCATGCACATCTTTCCATTGTGCTTCTTGTGCATCTCATCCATGAAAGCAAGGTGCATCTTCTCAAAATCCGCATACTGCTCGTCTTTGACGAAAATATTGCCAATCCTGTTCAAGCCGTTTGCCTTCACCTGCGTGTCGTCCGCAGTGAAGCTTCCCAATGTGAAAGGCTCAGAGCACTTCATCACATCTTCCTCAACCGAGCCCGTGGATGTGATTATGGCGTGCACCAGCTTTTTCTCGCAAAGCTGTGCGATTATCTCCCGAAGACCGCATGAAATCATGTTCGAAGTAAAGGCAAGGAAAATGGTGGACTTGTCCTCCTGCATCCTCTTCACCACCTGCGCTGCTTTTCCCAAGTGGCTTGCCTGGAAGCCGATGGACGGATAAGCGGCAAGAAGCTCTTCAACCGTGGTACCCTCGCTGAGCTTGAAGCCCTTGATTGACGGCAAGGAAGCGCCCCGGATGGCGCGCGAGCTTATTTTCCTCTTGAAAGACATGTTTTTGTCCATAAGTGGATTAGGCTTGCAGGGGGTATAAAAACGCGCGCCTAGGGCATGTGAACAGCCGCGTACGCAAGCTCGTCTGCAAGGTCTTCGGACGAGAAGTTGTAATGGTAATGCTTGTAGAGAAGCTCCCCCGCGCGCTTATTCAATCTTGAAGCGGTATAGGCAACCCTCAGCGGGTCTTCGCAGCGCGAGAACAGCGCAGCGCACAAGCCAGCAAGCACGTCGCCCGTGCCTCCCTTTGTCATGCCAGCATTGCCGCCTTTCACCTTTGCAAGCCTGCAGCACGAGGCAACAACGTCGCGCTCACCTTTGAGCAAAATGGTGCAGCCGTGCTTTTTCGCCATCTTCACAGCATTCTCATCAGTTGCCAACACGCCAAAAGCCGTTTCAAACTCGCGCGCGTGCGGCGTCAGGATGACTTCCTTGTGCAGCAGCGGAAGCAGCGTGTGCATCGCCCGAAGAGCGGCAGCGTCAATCACGCAGCGCTTGCCGGTTTTCAGCACGCGCCCCACCATTGCGCGAGTGGCCGCATTGATGTCCATTCCATTGCCCACTAGCACGCAGTCGGCGTGGGCAAGCGCGAAAGCAAACTTGCTTTTGGGAACGCAAATCACGTTTGGCGTGCCAAGCTTCATCTTAGCCACAAGCGCATTGTTCTCCTTGGTGGAAGCAAAGTAAACAAGATCGCAAAATCTCACGGCAGCGCGCGCAGCCAAAACAGGCGCGCCATGGTAAGTCTTGCTCCCGCCGATTATGAGCACCACGCCGTTCTGCCCCTTGTGGCTGCCTTTTTTTGGAAGAGGATTGCAAAGAAGATGATCCATATCTCTCCTCTGGGGAAAGAACGTCTAAAAGCTTTTCCTTCAAATTATTGATATGGTATCCTCCTCTCAGCCCATCCGCTCGGATCTTGACAAGCGCGAATACTGCGGCGCATTCGGCATCTACTCCTTTTCAGGCAAGAATGTGGCAAGCGACATCTATTTTGGGCTAATGAATTTACAGCACCGCGGGCAGGACTCTGCAGGCGCGTCCACTTCCGACGGGAAGAAAATACACACCGTGCGCGGGCTTGGGTTCGTGCCTGAAGTTCTGAGCCCCAAGGCGATTGAATCCCTTCCCGGCCACTTGGGCATCGGGCACACCCGCTACCCGACAATAGGCGCAGGGGGCGCAGAGGATGCGCAGCCTTTCATGGCAGAGGTCAACAACAAAAAATTCGCACTCGCCCACAACGGCAACATCTCAAACTACGGCCGTGCGCGAAAGATGATGGAAACTGGCGGGACAAAATTCTGCTCCACCTGCGATGCCGAGCTCATCTTGGCGGCATACATCGAAGAGTACAACAAGAAGCCTGACTTTTTCGAGGCTGCCCGCGCGCTCATGGGCACGCTGGACGGCTCATACTCAGTTGTCTGCATCACAGACTCCGGAGAGCTAATTGCCTTCCGCGACCCGCACTCCATCCGCCCGCTCTGCTGGGGCCAGGATGAAGACAAAATTGTCTTTGCATCTGAAAGCGTGGCGCTTGACATCATAAAGTGCCCTCTCAAGGGGGACGTTGCGCCAGGCGAGGTCGTGGTGGTCTCCAAGGAAGGCGTGAAGCGCAAAATAGTGGCAGGCAAAAATCCCCGCCACTGCATGTTCGAGTACGTGTATTTCGCGCGCCCTGACTCAAAAATCGACGGGAAATGGGTCTATGCAGTGCGCTCGAACTTAGGGCGCGCGCTTGCGCGCGCAGCGCCTGTGAAAGCGGACGTAGTGGTTGCAGTGCCTGACACTGCCCGCTCAGCTGTTGAAGGCTATTCACAGGAGTCCGGCATTCCTGTGGCGGAAGGATTAATCAAGAACCGCTACATCGGCAGGACATTCATCATGCCATCGCAGAAAAAGCGCGAGGACGCAGTGCGCCTCAAGCTCAATGCAATAAGGCACGTGGTGGAGGGCAAGAGCGTGGTGCTCATTGACGACTCCATTGTGCGCGGCACCACCATGGGCCCGATTGTAAAGCTCGTGCGCGAAGCAGGCGCAAAGGAAATACACTTAAGGATTACTGCCCCGCCCATCATGGCGCCCTGCTTTTACGGCGTGGACATGCCCACCTACAAGGAGCTCATTGCCACCAGAAAAAGCGTGGAGGAAATCCGCAAGGCAGTGGGCGCGGATTCCCTTGTTTACCAGACAATGGACGGCCTTGTGCAATCAATCGGCATGAAAAAGGAGGAGCTTTGCACAGGCTGCCTTGATGAGGCATACCCGACGCAAATCGGCATTGACATTGCAAAGAAGATGAAGGCAGCTGGCAACAAGGACGGAATACGCGCATGGGAGGAGAAAGAGTAAGCAAGAAGTGCGGGGAGAAAAATGAGCACGAACGAAAAGCAGTCAAAGCCAGTGGCGCGCCTGTCCCATTCGCTTACGCACGGGAACATCTGGCTTGCCGCGCTTTCCCTAATGAAGCGCAAGAAAGTCTACGCATATGCGCTTCCTGAAGGCATAGAAAAGGAATTCGGCTATTCCCCATCAAAGCTCATGACGTATTTTGTGCTTTACAAGCTTGAGGACGAGAAGCTGATTTCCTCCAAGTTCGAAGGCCGCCGCAAGTACTACGAGCTCACTTCTGCTGGGAAAAAAGCGCTTCTTGACGGCAAGAAAAAGCTGGCTGATTTATCAAAAAAACTCTGACGTGATGCCATGGTGCGCAAAACACTGCTAATCACCGGCGTGCCAGGAACGGGCAAGACCACGCTTGCAGCCGCGATTTCCAAAAAATCCGGCGCATTCCTTCTTGAGATAAACGAGCTTGCAGAGCTTCTTGGTCTTTACTCGCACACTGACGAGAGCGACGGGGCAAAAGTGGTGCGGCTTCCTGAGCTTGCGCGCGAGCTTTCCGCTGCGATAAAGGCGGAAAAGAAAAGCGTGATTTCCGAGGGGCACCTTGGCTGCGAGATGAAGCTTCCTGTGCAGAACGTGATTGTGCTTCGCTGCGACCCAAAGGAGCTTCGGCAGCGCCTTGCCTCGCGCAATTACCCTGCAGGCAAGCTGTCGCAAAACGCGCTTTCCGAGGCGCTGGACTACTGCACCGTGCAGTCCGAGAAGCACTATGGCGCGAAAAAAGTGTGGGAAATCGACACAACTGGAAAAACGCTCGCGCAGGTGCAAAAAACTGCAGAGGCGATAATCTCGGGAAAAACAAAGAAGCACGCGCGCGTCTCATTCCCGGACGCGCTGATGCGCGAGGCAATCACTGGGGAAAAAATAAGGGCGGCGCTGAAGGGGGGCTGAAATGGCGCCAAAAATAACTGCGTTCGCCCTCGACATCGACGGGACCATCCTGCAAACCGAGCATCTGCAATATGAAAGCTGGCGCGAGGTTCTCAAGCCTCTTGGCGTGCGGCTTGGCAGGAAGGCATACTTGTCCTACTGCGGGCAAACTGGCAAGCTCAATGCAGCGCAGTTCTGCCAGCGCCACTGCCTGGCAATCCAGCCATCCGTGCTCCTGAAAAGGAAGGAGCGATTGGTGCGCCTTTGGATTTCCAGGAAAAACCCGCGCCTCATGCCTGGCGCGCGGAAACTGCTGGTGCTGCTTTCGCGCTCCTGCCTTCCCATTGCCGCCGTGACAGGGGCGCCGAGGCGCGAGCTTTTGCTCAAGCTAAGAAAGGCAGGGGTTGCACATTTTTTCAGCGTTCTTGTAGCCAGCTGCGATGTGGAAAAAAGCAAGCCTCATCCGGCGCCCTACCTTGCCGCATGCAGGCAGATGGGTGCAAAGCCCAAAAGCACGCTTGCTTTCGAGGACACCTGGCACGGCGTGGAGTCTGCCAAGCGCGCAGGCTTGGCAGTGATAGCGGTTCCAAGCGCCTATGCGCGCGGGCAGGACTTCTCGCGCGCGGATTTTGTGTGCAAGGATTTGCGCGAGGCTTGCAAAATCGCCAGGCGCCTCATTGCGAAGAAATAGCCTAAAGCCCGGCATAATCCTTTTCCATCTTCCCTCTCGGCACGACCTTGTTCTTCTGCGCGCAGACAGGCAAGTCGAATTCATTTGAAATCCTCACAAGCTCAGGCATCTCGATCGCGCGGTCGGAGCAAAGATAGGGCACTTTTCCCATCGGCGTCTCGCGCCTCTCCACCTTGAACGGCAGCACCTGGTACATGCCCATCCTCTTGAGGCGTATGTCCACCTCGCCGTTTTTCAAAACTTTCGCGCGCTTGCCATCTTCCATATAATCCCTCAATAGCTCTTCTCGAAAACATAGACAAGGAACAATGTCTTTCCGCTCTTGTCAGTCTCGGAGCCGATTTCAGCAAGCTCGCCCTTTTTCTCGTACATCTGCTTCATCTCGACCGCCAGGTTGCGATGGGGCGTGATGTAGACTATTTTCTTTCCGGCTGTGCGTACATGCCTGCGCCTTGCCATGGCTGGCTTTCACCAGGAAGATAAAAAAATGAGTAGCCCCAATCCAGTCGACCGACTCGAACCGCGATTCGAGTGGTCCACTTGTCGCTTCGGCGACAAGTCGGAGCGTGGCTCGACTGTCTGTCCAAATTCTGCGGAATTTGAACATCGGATGGAGCAAACCAGGAGTTTGCGACAGTATTGGGGCGGCAGCTAATGAAAAGATAAAGTAGCCCCAATCGGATTCGAACCGATGTCCCGAGGTTTCTCCCGCTTGGGAAAAAATCACGGCCAGAGCCTCGTATCCTTGACCACTGGACGATGGGGCTACGTGCTTTTTTTGTGGGCAGTATGGTTTTAAATCAGTGCTTTCCGCAGTTGCCTCATGGCAGGCCAAGAAGCAGCAATCGGCGCGCTGGGCATCCTCATACTATCGGGCGTCTTCTCGCGCGCTTTCCTGAAGATGACCGGCATTTCAGACGTTTTCATCCTTCTCATATTCGGCGCGGCGGCAGGCGCGCTCTTGCCTGACAGCACGGTGACGGGCCTGCAGGGCCTCATGCTCCCGCTTGGCGCGGTTGCGCTTCTCATGATAATGCTGGAAGAGGGAATGCTCATCCCGTTCGAGAACCTGCACAAGCACGTGCACAAGGCATTCCTTTTCGGCGCTGCTTCCTTTCTTCTTTCATTCGCGCTAGGCGCTGGCCTTGCCTATTTCATCGCAGGCTTCCCGCTCTTGTTTTCGCTCCTGATCGGCGCAATGTTCGCCTCAGTCGCGCCCGAGCTCCTATCCGGCTTCCTCTCAAGCATAGGGACATCTGAGAGCGTGAAAGGCATTGGCGAGATAGAGGCTGCATTTTCCGAGGCTCTATCTGTAATACTCGCGCTCACCATAATCTCTGCAATGCTGGTGCAGACAGCATTCCCATTGGACAACTTGCCAGTCCAGCTCGCCTTCATCTTCCTTCTCTCGCTTGCGCTTGGCGGGGTTTTCGCAGCTGCCTGGAAAGCCATTTTCTCAAAGGTGGAGCATGAGAACATGCATCTTCTGATAATCGGGCTGGCTGCCGTCCTCTACGCGCTTGCAGGCGCAGTGGGGGCGAACGGAGTAATTTCAGTTTTCGCATTCGCCTTCCTGCTCGGAAACACTTCGCATGCATCCATTGCGGAAGTGCGCCGATTCCAGTCTGAAATCGGCTTTTTCCTGCGCACTTTCTTCTTCGTGTATTTGGGCGCGCTCCTGTTCCACTCTGCAAAATCAGTTGATGTCGCGCTCTTCGCGCTTGCTCTTTCCCTCCTTCTCGCAGCTGCGCGCCTTCTTTCAGGGAAGCTGGTGCGCGCGCTTGACAGCTCGGCAAAGGAGGATCGGCTGCTTGAGGCATTCTCAGGCAGGGGGCTTACCTGCGCCGTGATTGCTGTCATCGCAGCCGGCGAGCTTTCGCACGCAGCCGCGCTTCCCATCGACTTGCAGCTCCTCGCGCTCTTCACTATTTTCTTCACCAACGCGATTTCCACCATTCTCGTGCTTAGGAAAAAAGGAAAAAGAATCGCGCCTCTACGAAGCGCAGGGAAAGGCGGGGCGGAAGACGTCTTGAAAGGCGGGCTTTACGGGACGTAACTCCTTCCAGCTAGTGCATTTATAAACACTTCTAATAACTTAATTACCATCAATCTATAGAGGTGGATATATGCAGAAAACAGGCAACCCCATAACGTTCCGCGATGCAGCAAAGTTCTACAGCAAGGTGCAAAAGCTCGAGCGCGCCCAGGGTGGCGTGAGGATATGGCATGCAAATGAGCGCCTTCTTGAGCTTTCTGAGAAGCTTGTGAAGAAAGCAGTCCCAGCAGTGTTCAATGGCCACCGCAGTAACGGCTTTTTTCACTTCCAGAATGGAGCCGAACATATCGAAATCACGGCGCGTGACTGCCATGCCATTGCAATGTATATCTCTAATCTGTCATCCGACACCCCCGACCTCAATTCCCGCATCGACAATCTAAAAGCATACAAAAACAGCGAAGAGGCGAAATTCTCCCTCAAAGGGCAGACATTCTCCTCGGTTTGGAAGCACATTGAAATGAGGTCGCACGCGCTCTTCAATCACCAAGGCGCCATTGCCGTGGAAATTTTTGCCGAGATAAAGAAACAGGTTGACAAGCTGATTACTGAGCGCACACAGCCCAGATAAGGGCAGCATCAGGCAAGTACTGCGGCTTTTTTGCAAATCAAGTAGATGGCGCACGCCTCAGGAAGCTCGCGCACCTCGCCTGCGGGAATCGGGCCGAATGAAAAGTCCCGTATGTTCAGGGCAGGTATTGCCTCGGTCGCCTTCACTCGCATGGGCGCGCTGCCAAAGACAGGCGCGCTTCTCATGGGCTCAAACATTGTGATGGCATCAGGCGAGGACAGGCGCTTTGCGGAAAAACCGCTCCCGCCATGGATGGAATCGGGCATGCGTATGAGCTTGCTGGTGTCTGCAGTGACATTGGCGTCAATCCTTCCTGCCATGGTCAATTTCATCTCCTCAAACTTCTCCGAAAGCTTTTTCTCGCGGTTGGCGATGCCGATGTTGTCCCAATTGCCCCTCTCAATCGCGCTTTTCAATTTCTCCTTTTCCTCGGGCTTTTTCAGCTTGCGCGCAATCGAGAGGGCAAACGCATCATCAGAAAGCTTTGCAAGAAAGGCGCGCGCGAACTTGCCGCCAAAGCCTCCTTGCGAAGAAGACGGGCCGAAGAACTTCTTCCCCTCGTTCCAGAACAATCTCTCAAATGACAGGCCCGTGCCTGACACATAATCCGCAATCTCCCGCCTTGCCTCCCTGTCAAGGTCATAAATTGCGTCTGACACCACGTGCACATGGTAGCCCCGGCTTCCAGAGAAATTCACAGCCAGTTCGCTTTTCGAAAACCCGAAGTCCGGAAGCAGGAATTCCTCGATGAGCTTTATCGCATCCGCTTTCACCATGTCCATGCACTGCTGGCAGGTGAACTTCCCGCAGCTGTGCGCCTCCGCATCAAGGTCGAATATCAAGTCTGAGCCTTCCCATATCTTGCGCGGCATGGGGCGCGCGTCAGGGAACTCATAATATGCAAGCGAATGGGAAATGTAAAGGGGCGCCTCGGCAACAAGCCGCGCGCGCAGTTCCCCCTCATTCCTGAAGGACAGGTGCCTGAACTCGATTTTCTTCTCCCATCCTCCAAATCCGAACTCGCGCTTCTCAAGCCCGCGCACGCTCACCGTGCTTCTGGAGTAGTAATCCGAGAACTTCCTGTGGAGAAGCTTCTCTTCCGGTGTCTGTACAAGCGAGCTCATAATTTTGCCTTTTTTCCAAGCACGTTCGTTCTCATTTCTTCCCCCCGCTTTCTCCCCTTGCCCTCTCTTCATTCGTCTCCTCGCGTTTCAGCGCCCTTCCATGCACATTTGCGCGGTAATTCAAGGGCGTGCCGCAGCGGCACTCTGCCACGCAGGCGCCATAGCTGTCCATGGTGGAGCACGACGGCATGGAATATCCCTTGGTGCGCAAATACTCGACCTGGTAGCGCGTGGTTTTCTCGGAAAAATCAGGCGCGCCCCTGAAAATGTCCATGATTTTGTCTGTGGGCATCCCTGCCCTCACAAGGTAAATCGCAAGCGCCACGCGCGCAGTGTGCGGCAAATTCACATTGAGCGATAGCTCCTCGATCATCCTTCTCACGCATGGCGGGTAATTCTCCTGCCCCACTTTCACCACGTTTGCCTCGAGCTTGGGAAGAAGCGCAAGCACGCGCGCGCCCGATGATTTCACCTCTGCAGGGAAAGCCGCGCGTATTGGAAGCTCGCGCTCGATTTTCTTCTTCACAGCCTCCTCAAGCATGCGCACGCGCTCATGGTTGCTCACCCTTACCTTGCCTGCAAAAACCTCTCGGTTTGCCAGCTTGTAGTCCATGGAGCGCGGGGTGTAGGTGAGGTATTTTCCAAGCGGAACCAAGAACTGCGCGCCTGATTTCTCAAACTTTATGCCGAATTCCGCAGCAACGGCATCCACATATTCAGGGTGCGCGGACGAGTCCGATGAAAGATAGTCGTTTGTCTTCTTCGCCTCGGCAACCGCGTACCTGTTTATCAAGTACCTGTTATTCGCGCACGAGACTATCATGCGCGCAATCGCGTAAAGCGCCAGCTCCTCCTCCTGCGCTTCTGAAAGGGCAGGCACCTTCCTCACCTTGCCGGAAACAATCGCCTCCTGCACGCGCTCCTCCGCCTTTTCAACGTATGAGGAAACTATCTCCATTCCGTGCCCGTTCACATATGCCTTTGCAGCAGAGGAAAAGGGGTAGTGCGAGCAGAAGAGCAAATCCGACATGTCGCCGTATATGTGTTTGAGGGTTTAAAATCAGTTCGGAAGCGGCATGCCACTGGGCGGCATTGCCTCCATGCCCTGTCATGCCCTTTCCCATTTCATGCCCAGCTTTTCCAGGCAGGAAACAAGTTCGGCGCGCCTCGCGCCTTTTATCCCCTTCCAATCCAAAAGCGCGTGCGTAATTTTGCAGTCATTTTTCCCAATCGCCTGCCTCACCATTTCCTCGCTCGCGCCATCGCGCTCCAGCGAGTAGCCTGAGATGATATTTCCAATTGGCTTGCCGGAAAGGATGGTGCGCGTGAACTTGGGGCAATAGTGCGTGCCGCCAAATCCCACGCACGCTTCGGAAACGGGCGCTGCCTGCGCGGCTGCGATTATCCCCTGCGCGCAAATCACGCCCGCCTCTTTCATGTCCCATTCCTTTTCAGAACTCCCAATTTCCACGAACAGCACAGGCTTTGCAAGCGTGGGGCCATGGTGGTCCACCTCAACAGCGACTTCCCATTTCAGCGGCGAGGCATCTGAAAGCTCCTTCATCCTGCGCACTGCTGCCGACAGGCGCGATGCGCTCGCAATATTCAGCGTGCGCGGCGCCCCTCCCATGTCCGCGCTGCCCCAATTGCCTGGCGTGTGCGCAGTGAAGCAGGGCTTTGCGCTTTCGCTTTTGTGCGTGCTTGCGAAAATATAGCATTCTGCGTCGTGCGCCGGAACGATGTCGATTATCCTGCCGGGATATTCAGCCATGTCAAAAGCAGGCGAGGCCCAGAGGGCTCTGCCTTGCGGCTGAAGCTCCGGCACCAGGGAAAGCAGCGCTTCCCTTATGTTCAGGCTCGCAACGTTCTCAGTTGCAATCACTACGAGCGGGCGCATGTTTTCCCTTTTCTCAGGCAAATTTATAAGTTGCGGTCGCGTATTTGCCATGTGGTCCGATGGTCAGCGAAAAACTAATAGCGTTCATTCTCAAGGCGCGCCAGAACAAGCGGAATGACGCGCAGATAATCCAGCAGCTGCTGTCGGTTGGCTGGAAGCAGGACTCCATCACCGAGGCGCTTTCGGAAATAAAATCGAAAAAAATCGTCGCCCCCACAGCTGCCCAGGCTGCCAAGATGGCGCAAGCCCAGGCTGCTGCGCAGCCCGCCCCAACATCTCCGCCATGGGTAAAGCCTGCTGATGCCCAAACAGCGCCCGTTCAGCCTTCCACCTCACAGCCCGCTGCCCCTGTGACTGCACAGGGTGCTGCGCCCCAGGCGCAAGCCGCCGCTTCTTCCGCCCCGCAGCAGCCATCGTCCGCGCCTCCTGAAGCAGCGCAAACCTTCCAAGCGCCTCCATCTGCCCCGGCGCAGCAAGCCGTTTCCCCTCAGCCGCAGGCGCAATCAACCCCTGCAATCCCAACGCCTCAGACTATGCCACAATCTTCAATCCCGCCAGCAACGCCCATCCAGCTTCCTTCCGAGAAAAAATCACTATTCTCTTCATTGTTTGGCAAGAAGCCTTCACAGCCCAAGCAGCCAGCCGCAGGCGCACAGCCCGCCTCGCAAGCGCCGGCGCAGCCTGCAGCTTCACCCCTACCACCCGCAGCCGCGCCTGCCCTCCCATCAGCAGTGCCAGCCGCAAAACCCCCCATTTTCCCTCCCCGCGCTCCTGCCCAATCCACGCTTCCGCCGCCTGCCGCTTCCCAGCCGCCCGTAGCGCAGGGGCAATCCACCCTTGCAACATTCGCAGGCGCATCTTCACAGCCCAGCGCCGGGGGCACAGCGCCTGCTGCAGCACAGATGCAGCAGCCTTCTGTTCCGCAAGCGCCCCTGCAACTTGCTCCAACTCCATCTCCAGCTGCCCCGCAATCGCATCCTGCCGCTCAAGCAAAGCCTTCGGCAGGGATAATGAAGCTCCTGCCCATAATCGGGCTGGTAGCGCTCATTGCAATCGCGGCAGGCGCATTCTACATCCTTGTGCTGGCGCCTGCAAGCGCCCAGCCGCCCGCGCCCACGCAGCCAATCGTTCCCCCAGTCCAGAACATCACGCCCTCCAATCCCGCACAGCAGGCAGCGGACCCTGCCGATTGCGGAATTGACATGGACTGCTTCATCCAGGCATCAAGCTCCTGCAAGCCTGCAAAAGTGGTATTCAACGCGTCTGGGAACCTTCTTGGCATGATTGTGATCAGCTCCACTTACATGGAACTAGAAAACACATCCGATGCAGGCAAGTGCCAGCTTTACTCCTCCACGCTGGGCGCTTCGGTCAAATTCAACAACTCCGTGGTGGCATCCGCGCTTGCAAAAGGGGTCTCAATCGATGAAATCCAGAAGCAGGAGGCCGAGTCCACGAGGCAGGCGCAGGCAAATATCGGCCTGAACGGGACGTGCCAGTTCGGGGCTGCCGAGCTTCCCGCCATGCTCACCAGGTGGAATGCGGGCAAGTTCGCCAGCAGCGACTATGCGGGCGCGGAGTGCAGCGGAAAGCGGTACGCCAACCTGCAGCCCGGCAGCACCTTCCTGCCAAACCTCACGGCGCCGAATTTCACCAGCGCCGCGGCAAACGCCTCGAAAGCAAACGCCACTGCAAAGGCAAATGCAACATCCTCCAATTCTACCGCCGCCCCTGCAAACGCTTCAAAGGCAAACACAACGGCGGCGGCAAGCAGCACAAACGCATCCGCTGCAGCAAGCAACTCAACAACTGCAAAAACTTTCAATTTTTACCGCAAGTACACCACGTATTACCCTGAGCACCTGGCCTGGTTCTGCCCCGACCGGAAATCCGAGTTTTACAGGGTGCACTGGACTGAGTACTTCGGAGGCGACTGCAACGTCCCAAAGCCCAAGGACGGGTTTGTGGACTTCGCAGGCTACAATGCAACGGGCTGCACCATGCTCCCCTGCTGCGTAAACGGCCCCTACAACGAATACAGCCGGAGCTATGACTATTTCGAATGCGGCTACAATTAGCCCGACTGCCTGTCAGGAAGCTTTTCCGCTTTTTCCTGCGCCTTGTCCGCCTGCTTCTCTGCCGGCTTTTCCAAAGCCTTCTCAGGCGCCTTTTCCTGCGCCCTCATCTTCCTTTCCGCGACCCCGAACATGAGGGGGGCGAATTCCTTGTTCTCCTTCGAAAGCGTGACTTCCACCACCTCTCCGACAACGAGCGTGTGGTCGCCTGCGCTTGTGTAATTGAGCATCTTGCACTCGATGTTCGCCGCAGCCTCCATGATGAGCGGGGCGGACACCCTCTTCGCCTTCACCTGGGTAAGGGCGGCCTCGGAAAATTTGTCTATGAACTTGCCCGAGGTCGCGCCGCAAAGCAGCACCGCGTCGCGCAGCTTCTCAGTGGGGATTGCAACCACGAATTCCATAGAGGTGGAAAGCAGGTCGAGCGTGAGCGAGGTGTTGTGGAGCGACAGGGCAAGCAGCGGGGGCTTTTCGCCAATGGGCATAATCCATTCCACTGCCGTGACATTCGCTTTCTCGCTTGAGGCCGCGGTGACAAGCACCGCCTGCCTTGGGTAAAACAGGTCCTTGAACATATTCCCGCATTTTATCGAGAATTAATTTAAACTCTTCTTGCGACAATGCATGCATGAGACGATTTACTCTCCCTCTCCTGCTGTTTGCGCTCGCGCTTTTGCTTTTCGGATGCACCCAGCAAGGCATCCCTGCCTCATGCGCAAACTCGACTTTGGACAGGCTGCCCAACTGCGTATATGTCGCCGCTGTCATGGAGCAGAATCCCTATGACTGCTACTCGCTCCAAAACATGTCCCAGCGGGAAAAATGCCTGCGCGACGCGTCCGACTCGGCAATGAAGAAGCTGCTTGAGCAGATGACGCCCGATGACCGCGCAAAGGTGTTTGCGGCAATCTCCGGCGCATCCGGCGCATATATTCCGCTTCCATCCCCGCCTGCAAACGGGCAGCAAAACAATCCCTCGCCCATAATCTCCAATCCGCCCGCCAATGTGTCTGATGCAGACGCGCAGGCTTACGCTCAGGCGGTTTCGGCAAACGACATGGCGCCCTGCGCAACAATAGGCGACCCGTCCACGCGCTCAAGCTGCATCGCGCAAGTGGCAATCCAGGTGAAAAACCCCGCAATGTGCAGCCAGTTCACAGGGCAGTCTGACATCGACCTATGCAACATGTACTCGCAGGGCGGCTCTTAGGCAAGGAAGCCCAAATCCAGTTTCCAATCAAAACAAGGTGATAAAATGGTATTTTTGTTCCAGTCTGCATTGCAGCAAAAATCAAGCCAATCCCAGCTAGCGGCATTCCAAGGCGAGGTGCAGAATGCAATAAACATGGCTTTCAAGACAAACGGCCTCCCGCCCGTAAAACGGTTTTTGTGGGACATGGGCGTGGAAAAAACCAATAACATCCTCGGTCTCAAAGTAATAAAGCCGGCTGTGCCAGAGCTGAAAATATTCATATCATCCTATAAAACCGACAAGATGACAAACACCGTCCCTGAAATGGAAAAATTCATAGTGAAGAATGCTAACGAGATTTTCAAGCAGAACAACTCCCAGGAAAGAGTTGGCCTGAATGATATAAGCCACAGCCGCAAAGACGGGGCAGTGGTATACACATTATATCTGCCCCCATCTGCAATTCCCAAGAAGTAACCGGTTGTGCTCTTCATGCCATTTACCGAACTCCTCCTAGGCGCATCGCTCGCGTTTTTCGCAACAGCGCTGGGCGCGGCTTTCGTGCTTCCCATAAAGGACGAGCGCGGGAGGATATTCGCGCTTCTCTCCGCATTCTCAGGCGGAGTGATGGCGTTTTCCGCGCTTGAGATGCTTTTCCAGTCGCATGCAATCTCGGGCGACATGGTGGCAATCGCAGGGCTTGCGCTCGGCCTGTGCGCGTTTTTCATCATCGAGAAGCTGCTGCCGCACGCGCACGCATTCATGCGCCGCGCGCCGATGGGGAAGGAAAAGCAGAAGGCTGCGCTTCTTGCAGGCACCATCACGCTCCACAACATCCCCGAGGGGTTTGCAATCGCCTCGGCATTCGCAGCCTCGCCCTCGCTTGGCTGGCTGGTGGCAGGCACCATTGCAATACAGGACGTGCCCGAAGGGCTCATAGTCTCAGCCCCATTGGCAGCATACGGCATGGGCAAGCGCCGCTCGTTCTTCTGGGGCGCATTCTCGGGCTTTGTGGAATTCCTCGCGGCAATCGTGGGCTTTCTCTTCCTTTCCACCGTGGCAGCAGCCACGCCATTCGCGCTTGCATTCTCAGCAGGCGCCATGATTTTCGTCACGTTTTCCGAGCTTCTGCCTGATTCTCTCCGCGCCTGCGGCTCTGCCCGCGCGCTTGCAAGCTTTGCAGTGGGCGTGGCTATTGCATATGGGATTGCGGCAATAGTGGTTCTCTAAAGAAAATCAGAACAGCTGCTGTGCTGGAGGCTGCTTGCTAGAACATCAGAACAGCTGGTCTGCCAAATCCTCTCGGTTGGCGGGCCCGAAAAAGTCCCACCAGAACAGGCGCTTCATATCTTCCCCTTTAACTTGCGTTATCTCGCAGGAAAGCGCGCTTCCCACTACAACCGACAGCTCCTCTCCCTGATGATGCGCGCGCGACACCGCCTCCTCCTTTGTCCTTCCAGCTGCGGTTGTGGAAAGGTAGAATACCACCTCAAGGGGCTTTTCGCCCGTGGTAAGCTTCTCAATCTGCCTGCCCCACATGGCAATCTCGCGCTCGAGCCTCGCGCGCTCAGACTCGTTCCCCCTCCCTGCCGACAATTTCTCCCTGCGCGATTCAGCCAGGCTCCTCTTCTCCCTCATCTCGTCAAGCTCGGCGCGCAGCGGCAATGGGCAAACCATGCAGCACACCTTGAAGGGAAAGCCCGAGGATGAAATCGCCTTCTCAAACATTTTCCCAGCCTGCGCAGCCCCGCCTTCAGATGCAGACTCGTACAGATGCGCAGTGAGAAAAACAGTGGCCAGGAAATTCCCGCCTTCCTTTCCCACCACCACGTCCTGCGATGGGGGTATCTCAAAATTCCGTCCTGCCTCCACAAGCCTTGCCCCTTTGGCAAAATACGGGTAAATCGCATAGCCGTATTTCCAGAAAACAATTGACAGGAAGAAAAATAGCGCGCCGGCTGCGGCAGCAGGGGCCGAGCCGAAAAAAAGGCTTGCAGCAAGGCAAAACAGCCCCCCTGCGAGTGAAAGCACGGTGTAGATGCGGTTTTCGCCTTCCACGCCTCTTTTTCCCTGCTCAAGCGTTTAAAACTTTCGCCGCGCGCAGGCCCATCTGTTTAAGTTAAATATGAATTTACTGTAAAATATCTTTACAGCAAATACATATATAAATCTTAGCGGCAATATTCCCTGCATGGAAGCGGATTTCTCCAAGAAGTGGGCATTCCTTTGCCAATACGGCGAAGTTTTGGCGGAAAAGGCGATAGGCAAGATGGGGCGCAGGATGCAAAATTCCCTGGTCTTCACCGGCGGCACCTCGCTCCACCTGTATTCCGCTCGGCTCATTTTTGGCGACGCGCCCATAAGGGCTTCGGAGGACTTGGACTTTTTCAACAGGGACAGCAGGCTTCTGGAAAACCCGGGCGGCATCGGGGAAGAAGAGCTCGCCGCAGCATATTCCCGGGCGCTGCGCGGCATAGGCTTCGAGTCAGAGCAAAAGGGCAGCATGGTGCTGGTGCGCCCCCACGGCATAAAAGCCGAGTTTTTCTACGATTCGCGAGCGTTCCCGGCCAAGACATACGCCCACAAGGAGCTTTCAATCATCCACCCGTCGGCGCTCTTCAGGATAAAATTAGGCATGCTTTCCTCGCGCGAAAGCGTAAGCATAAGGGACCTCATAGATGTGCTCTACCTGTCCACGAAGTACCCGCTTCCCCGCAGGATAATCGCCGGGGAAGACGTCCGCCCCCTGCTGGAATGGGGCGCCGTGGAAGATTACCTGACTGGAGAGGGGGAGGAATACTTCAAGAAGAACGGGTACCAAGAATTGGCGGCCGGGCTTGCCGCGAGGGTGGAAGTGCATGAAAAGGATTGAGGGCGTGCCATGCGCCTTCCTGAAGGGCGGCGAGTGCGACGCGGAAAAGAAGAGGTTCGCCTACCTAAAGACGCCCATCAAGGGGCTATACTACATGCCATCTGACGTGGAAAGGAAGAGCAGGACGCTATCGCCGGAAAGGTTTGTGCCTGCGCTGCTTGGCGCGCTGCAGAAGGGGAAGCGCTTCAGGCTCCATTATGGCATCATTGCAAGCGCGCGGAACTGCGGGCTGAGCTGGAGGCCGGCCAGGTTCGTGGAAGTGTTCAACGACATGAAAACCTTCGAGGCGGACTTTGGCAGGTTCGCTGCAAGGTACGGCGCCCTCCGCTCGTACTATTCCAAGGCCATCTCGCACTTTTACTCCTCCCTTCCAATAAAGCGCATTCTTTTCAGGAAAGTCGCGCTTTTGCCCGCGCGATGCCTTGCCTATGACGACCGGTACCTCGCAGGTTTCTACATAACCCGGGAATGCGTGCTGAAAAACGCAGGAAGATACGCGCCCAGGCACGCAAAAAGGCTCAAATTCCTGAAAAGCGACTATGCGCAGCTCATTTCCGACATTAAGAAGGCAGGATAACTTTTAGAGGTTTGCGCGAGATTTTCCCGCGGTGGTAAAATGCTCACTTTAGACAGCTACAACTTCAAGGGAAAAACCGCGTTTGTGAGGGTGGACCTCAACTCGCCTGTTGACGAAAAAACTCTTGCCGTTGAGAAAGGCGAGAGGATTTCCGGGCATGCAGAGACAGTGCGCGATTTGTCCAACTTTGGCGCGCGCGTCGTCGTGCTTGCGCATCAGGGCAGGAAAGGCGACTATGACTGCATTTCCCTCTCCCAGCACTCGCTGCTGCTTGGCTCTGAAGTGAAAAAGCCAGTGAAGTTCGTGGATGACGTTTGCGGAAAAAAGGCAAAGGACGCCATCCGCTCACTTAAAGACGGTGATATCCTCCTGCTTGACAACGTTCGCTTCCTGGACGATGAAACAAAGTACAAAACAATTGAGGAAAACGCAAACACCAAGCTTGTAAAGGAGCTTTCCCCCTACTGCGACGTGTTCGTGCTTGATGCGTTTTCCGCAGCTCACCGCGCGCAGGCATCCATCGTGGGCTTTTGCAAAAAGCCGGTGGTGGCAGGCAGGGTGATGGAAAGGGAGCTTACCGCGCTTAACAAATTGCGCACTCCCTCGCACCCCGCGGTTTTCATCTTCGGCGGCGCAAAGCCCGACGACTCCATTGGCATATTGGAAAATTTCCTCTCAGAGGGGAAAATAGACTGCGCGCTCACCTGCGGGGTGCTTGGCGAGCTGTTCATTCTCGCATCAGGCAAGGAACTTGGGAAAACGCTTGACTTCCTGAAAGAGAAAAAAGCGCTGGAACACTTGCCAAAGGCGCGCGAGCTATTGGATAAATATAAGGGCAAAATTCTTTTCCCGCAAGACGTTGCAGTGGAAACAGGCGGCAAGCGCAAGGAAATCGACATCTCCGCGCTTCCATCCAAGGACAGCATAATGGACATTGGCAAGAAAACGGTGGCAGAGTACTCCAAGCGCATAGCATCCGCAAAGACAGTGATGATGAACGGGCCTGCAGGCGTGTATGAAAAGCCGGAGTTCGAGTACGGCACCAAGTCGCTCCTAAAAGCCATCGAGGGCTGCAAGGCATTTTCCGTATTCGGCGGCGGGCACACGCTCTCCGCGCTTGAGAAATTCAAGATAAACAAAAGCAAGCTCGGCTATGTCTCACTTGCTGGAAAGGCGCTCATCGAGTACCTGTCAGGTGAAGAGCTGCCCGGCGTGAAAATCGTGGAGGACAACACTCCTGAAGGCCATGGATGCTGTGGGTGCTGTTGAGCTGCGGCTCAACAACTCGCCATCTGCTGCGCAGATGACGATGGCTGTTGCTAACATCTTGCTCGCGCTGAAGGAAAAAGAAAAATTGCCAGCGCGCGCTAGCTGGAAATAAAAAATAAAGAAAAAGGGAATTACTTCCTCTGTTCAAGAGTTGCCTTGTCTGGCGTGGCTTCAAGGACGGTTTCCTTGCCTATATACGCTGTTTTGAGGACGAGGCCATCCTTGCCTATGAGATAGGCTATCTCCATCACCTTTCCCTTGAGCTCAGGCGGGAGCTCGCCATCCTTTGGCTTTTTCCAGCGGACGCCTTTCACCTCTTCGGTGCCGAAGTAATAGAGGCTCACCAGGGTATTTGACTTGGCAAAGAAGATATTCAGGCTCCACGGGCAGAAAATGTCCTTGGACGTGCCTGAGGTGTCCTGCACAGCCGTGGCTGTTTTAGTTCCAGTGGAATCAGTTTTTGCCACCTTCTTCTTGCTAGGCACCGTGTCCTGCGCAGCGAAAGCGACCATGGTCCTGGTCGAGTCTGCCTTTGCCATCCTCTTCGGGGTGCTGATTTTCCTGACAATGCCCCAGCTTCCGGTGTTGCTGTTGTCGCTCACCGTAAGGTCTGCCAGCCCGTTTTCAGTGACAACTATGTGCGGGGTTGAAGATGTGCCATAGCGCGCTGCGTAGTTCTCGCCCTTTGCAAGCACTATGTTGAAGTCCCCTCCGGCGAACAGATCGCTGAGGAACGCGGTCGCCATCTCGGCGGGCGTCATCCTGACGTTGTTGTACTTCTCGACCGCGATGTTCGTGGTTCCCGGCACAGGGCCCGAAATCTCGTCCTTCACGCGATTGTCATTGCCGCCGCTGCCAAGCGAGGGGTCAAGCACCTTTTCCACCCAGGAGAGGCGCTCCATCCTGCCCTTCACCAGGGCCTCGCCAATCCCATTGGTGAAGCTGACCGTGCCGTCCAGGCAGGTTGCCACGTGGTACGACGGGGAGAGCTGGTATGTAGCCGTGTCGCCCAGATTCTCATAGACCGTGCTGAGCTGGCCATACGGCTGGTAGGTTGCAAGCTTGCCCTTGCTGACTGCCGCAACCCCGATTTTCCCGGTCACGTCAATTGCAAACGTGTTGTCTATTTTGTTGAAGTACGCGCCGGTCGTGATGACGTGGGTAAGGCTGTTTTTCGGGTGCACGCGTATCGTGCTGTCGTCCTTCTGTGTGCTGTCGCTGTTCTTCTTCACAAGCTCGCGCGTCTCCTTCCCGTAAAGAAGGACTATCATGTTCTTGTCGGCTGCGCCTATGACCCTGGTGCCCACTCCGCCTGGCTGGCGGTAAAAGCCGGTGAACTCGTCGCAAAGGCTGATGGTCGCCGTGTCGAAGAGCATCCCCTTGCCGCTGAAAGGCACAATGGCGCGCACCGTGTCGTCAACCACCGTGCCGCGCGAGTTGCGCTTGATTGGGTAGGTGTAGACTATCGAGTGCGTTGCGTCGCCTGCACCAGACCCGTTGAGGATCGGGACTTTTGCCTCGGTTGCGCGGTCAATCATGTCCTTGGCCGAAGTGAATACGCACGTGCTAATCTTGCGCGCCGCAGGGGCCTGGGGTAGAGTCGGCTTTGCGCAGCCGTAAACGAAGCCTATAGTTGCAGTCCCTGTGGCAATCCATCCAATTTTCCTTACAGTTGGGTTTTTCATCATCCAAATCACTCTCCAATATCGTCAATTCCACGTTCCTCCGTCGTAATACGCCGGATAGTTAAGCTTGGGGCTGGACGGCGTCAAGGCGTTCATGTTGTCGGCGATGCCGCTTATCCGGTCCATAATGGCCTGGTTTCCCTTTACCTCGTTGTAATTCTTCTCCGTCACTTCCACGAACTTCTGGCGGAGCTCCGCGAGCTTGCCCACGTTGATTTCAGACGCCAGCTCGTCCGTCCTCACGAGCTGCGCATCATCCTCCGAGTAATTCGAGGTGCCAAGCACGCCCGCGCGTGCAGACTCTACCAGGGCCGCAAGTTCTGCTTCAATTCCCGCAACCTGGCTCACCGGCGTGTTCGCGGGCTCGTGGAGTGGCTTTTCCCTCTTAACAAGTGTTGGAATCGCTTTTGCAGCCTCCTTTTCAACCTTCACAGGCTGGGCGAGTGCTGCCATCTCCTTCTCCTCAGGCAGGCTGTCCTTTGTCTTGATGTCCTCCGGAATCACGGTTGCAGCTGCCTGTTCCTGATCGTCGACGGCCTGCTTTATTGTTTCTTGCCCTGCCAAGCCAGCTGCATCAGATGTCCTTTCAGGCATCTTGGCGTCCTTGGCTATAGGCGCCCTGGCACCCATCTCATCAGTAATCATTTTACGGGCATCCTTCCAATCCTGCGTTTCCCTTGCCTCTGGGCTGGAAATTGCCTCGAGATTCTCCAGGAGGGAAGATAGCCCTGCGCTGTCCATCGCTTCGATGGTTTCGCGGCTGTTCGCCTGCGAATATATGCCCTTAAGCGTTTCAAGGTCAGCTTTCATTTCCGGGCTAACGGGCGGCTTCTCTTTCAGCCCGCCCTTGCCGCCTTCAGTTTCCGATGGCGCGGCCACTTCCAAAGTGCGCGCCGCTTCCTCCTCGCGCGCCTCGGCTTTCTGAGCCGGGGTGTCAACTGCCTGCGCCGGCGCGTTTGCTGCAAGCACTGTCCCGTCAACCGTCTTTTCCTGGTTCTTTGCGCCCACAAATGTTATGCCTGCCGTTTTCGCAGCCATCGCAATCGCCTTTTCCCTCGCTTCGCCCGTGAGCCATTTTGCAGCGTCCGGGCAATTCTTCTCGAAATTTGCAATTGCCGCGCTGTCTGGGGTGGCTTTTAGCTGGAGGATCGCCTTCTCAGCCATCACCTGCTTTGAGAAAAGCGCAGCCGCTGAGAGCATAAAAGCGGCGGCAACCACTGTAGTCTTTGAAATCCTCATATTTACACCAATTCTGACCTTTTATAACACATTCCCTTTTTAAATGTATGTACTTTCGTGGCAAAACGAGTAAGCCACCTTTGCCCCTTCCTTCTTCATAGGCGCGCCAAATCCAGCAAACACCTTTATATAATCCTTCAGGCATATCCATTGCCGGTGGTAAGTTGTTCCTATTCCAACTAAATTTGTCAGAACACGCTTCCAAGGCTCCGCAAGACTCGCTGGCCGGCCTTATCACTGCGCAGCAGTCCCTCATGTCGGATTCTTCCCCGCAAAAATCCTCCAAGAAAGACGTCGCCGCCTCAATCAACAGCGTGTACAACGCCTGCATGGCCATCAAGAAAAACGAGGGCAATGCATTCTCTCCAGACCAAAAGAAGGAATTCTTCAGCTTTGTTGAGACTTGGCTTCCGTGGGCCGACAAGGCGCTTAAGGCGAACGCAGGCTCGCTTGCCAAGGGCGACAAGGCAGTCTTCGACGGGCTTCTCAACGGCATCTCAGCCGAGCGGCTGTTCTACAGCAACCTCAATTCCGTGCACAGCATGTACGAGGACTATTCAGGGGGCAAGCCGCTTTCCGAGGCGCAGGCCGGGATGTTCGCCTCGTTCCTTACGAAAATGGCGGACAAGTCCGTGATGAACTACTACCAGTGCAGGCTCCTCGTCGGGGCCATGATGGAAGTCGTCTCGGGCAGGAGCCCCGACAACTGGGCATTCAACTTCGCCACCGCGCAGGACGCGAAGGACTTCACCGCAATCCTCGGCGCGCTTCCGGGCTTCACTGCGAAAAACGTGCAGCAAACCGGCAATGCCATATCGTTCTCGCTCAAGCCGGCGATAGCCTCCCAAGGCGAGTTCGTGCTGCCTGAAAGCATAGCGGAAAAGAAAGGCAAGCCTGCTGCCGGCACGGGCGGCGTGGCGCAAAAAGCCTCGTCAATGAGCATCACCCATGGGGATGCGGCCACATCCGAGATTTACATCACAAGCAAGGAAGAGGCTGCAAAATCCGGGGTTTCCGACAACCCAACAAGCTTCATGGTCCGCTCGGCAAGCATTGCCGGCTCGGCAGCGCTCCTTTACGGCGAAGGCTATGAAACCGACGAGAGGGACTCGTACGCATTCGCGTCGCTGAAGGCAAAAGAGATGATCTACAACCTGGCGCAGCGCTTCGGGTTCACGATATCCGAGCCATTCGAGGATTGGATGGTGAGCACGAAAGACGGCGGCGGGCAGGCTTTCATTGCGAAGCTGAACGAGGCAAAAATAACCCTTGACGTGGTGGGCTCGGCGGACATGGCGGTCTTTTTCGACGGCAAGAATTCCGAGGAATTCGCCGCAGCGGCAGGCAAGAACCAGCTCCTTTCCGAAAAACGCTCCGGCCTTGTGATAAAGTACCTAACAGGCCTGAACAATACTGTGCTTGCAAACTCGGAAAACAAGCTCGAGTTTTCCAACACCCCCAAGGGCAGGCTCCATTTCTTCCAGGATTTCACGGCCGATGAGGTGAAGAATCTCAACCTGTCGAAATACGGATATGCGGAAGGCGAGGGCGCGAAGAACATGGCTGCGCTCATGAATTACCTCAAGGCATCCTTTGCAGCTGATGAGCGGACCGGCGCGCCGCACGAGTTTGTCCAAATCGGCCAGAACACATTTTCCTTCACCGACAAGGAGCGCAAGGATGCGCAGGCGTTCCAAGCAGCCCTTGCCAAAATAGTCAACGAGGACGGGACACTCAAGCAGGGAGCAGTTGGTGACCTCAACACCTATTTCAGGCGCATGGACGGCGACCCCTCGCTGAAGGGCGCAGGCACCAAGGGCGGCATGATATACGAGGGCAGGACCTCGCCGAAAGGCAAGGAAAAGTTCATCGCGCCAAACGTTTTCGCGCGCGCAATCATGGAGTCCACCGAGGTCTCCAGCCGCTCGGTTTCGCTTTCAAGCAAGGTGGAGGCCGAACTCAGCGTAAAATCCGGGGGCGGCTCGAGCGTGAAATACACGATAAACGGCGTGGATGTGGACTTCAACGACCGGAACGGCACAACCGAAACCGGAACCGTGAAAACGCCTGACGGCTCGGACCGCACGGTGATCGTGGCATTCACAAAGGACGGCAGCCTCAACTCCGGCTACGCATGGGAGACTGTGAAGGCCGAGGAAAAGCTGGTGATGCACAATACCGTCCAGGCATTCGGGCGCAATGTGCCTGGCAGGAAGAACGAGTACAATACAATCCCATTCTACGCAGTAAACAACGTCACCATGCCCGGCGAAGCGCCCTACCGCGAGAAAGTGGACGTGCGCGTTGCATTCGTGGCAATGAATGAAAATGGCGGGCTTGGCTTCCTCGCGCCTGGCAGGAATGTGGTGAGCAAAGAAGCATGCTACTTTGCAGGCGGCCGGGAAGTCGCAATAGTGCGGGGCATCACTCTTGATGGGAAGGAATATTCCAAGGCAGACATGCTTTCCCTGCTCAACAGCAAGGCAATCGGCATCATGTCTGGCAGCAGCGTGATTGCGCTTGACGGAACCACTGAGCTCATTATGCAGGATAATTGGGTCACAAAAGAGAATGGCGCGGTCTACGACCCCTCGGTCAAGCAAAGCTTGAAGAAAGTGGTGGTGCGAAAAGGAATGGTTTCTGGCCAGGAATTCGGGAAGCCCAAGGAATTCCACAAAGATGAATACCTTATTCCATACTATGGAATCCTTCCGACAAAGGACGTCGAATTCGGCAAGGGCGGGGAAAAGATGTCTCCCAAGCAGGTTGAAAGACTTGCCAAGCAGGGCTACACAGGGTTAATCAGGATGGATGGCGACTATGCCACTGTGTTTGACCTGAACGGCAACAGGCTCGGCCTGTATAAAGAGGCTGACGAGGCGGCGCCCAAGGTGAAAGGCATCTACTGCTATGTGCCCAAGGAGCTGCAAACCAACGCCAAAAACGCCGCGGAAAAAGGCGCACCCAGCGAAGACGTACCATATTGGTTCAATTATCCCCAGAAGGTCTACGGGCCATCCGACGCTGCCCTCCTGCACGGCATCATCCGCCCGGTAACCCGGTTCAACGAGGAAGAGGTCAAGTGAGGCGATTTTATGGCAGTTTTCCAAATACCCCAAAAACCCGCTGACGAGCTCGAAGTGCCATCTAAGATGCTCTCTGTGCTTGGCAATTCCACCCGAGGCATCCAGAACATATTCGTGCTGCCCACCCTGAAGGGCGCGGATTTCATAATGGGCGCCGAGAAGGGCAAGGAAGGCTGGAACAGCCAGCTTTTGACCGCAGCCAGGGGGGACAAGGCGCGCATGCTGGAATACCTCCACGAAATCATCTGCAACCCGCAGAACTACGACAAGGTAACCTCCAAGGCGGCTGCATTCTTCTACGGGCTCAACATAGGCGCCCTCAACCCACCTATCAACTTCAACGACGAAGGTCTGCTCAAGCCTTCTGGCAAAAAATTCACAATCGACACTCTCAAGTTCCAGCAGGTGCTGCGCGACATTTACGGCTTTAGCGGCGTAAATGACGAAATGGTAGAGCAGTGCGCGCGCGCAGCCAAGCTCATGTTCGATGGCGGCTTTTATTCAGTTGAAAAAAAGAAGGAAGGGTTTGTGCTCAACAGCAACTTCCTGTACAAGAACTACGTGTCGAACAACGAGGACGTCCTTTCAGGCGCATCCAACGCCCCCCTGGGCTTGCGCCAGCGCTTCTTCTTCAGCAGCCCGCAATCGCCCATCAGCCTGCAGACGCAGTCGATAATCGTGCCAAGCAACCTCAACATACCATCAGGGCAATACAACTTCACGCAATCCTATCTTACACCTTATGTTGAAATGCTCGGCGGCACCATTGACCAGGACAATGTGAACGGCAAGCTTGCAATCACTCTCGCTGCGCCCAAGCTCGTTTCGAATTTCTCCCAGCGGATGGTCGAGCTTGCGAACCATTTCCTGGACCAGAGCATAAACACTGGACCCGGGGAATACAAAACCATGCGGCACCTCATCGAATTCGGCGACCCAAACGGCGGAGGCACCATGCTTGCCGAAGGCAAGACCATGTCTGACTTGGAAACTGCCCTGCGGCATGGCGATGTCAAGGCTTTCCTTGACTGCCTGAAGGAGGATTCTCCCCTGCGGATGGCGTTCGGGAAAGGGGATGTCACCTCAAAGGAGTACTCGCTCACCATGGGCCTTCCTGAAATCTATGCAATGCAGGCAAAATCCTACGCAGTCACAATCGGAGGCTACGTGCCCATCCTGCGGAACACGGATTTGTACATCTACGGGAACCGGGCGGACAGGATTTTCATAACCAACAACACGCGCACTGACATCTTTTCCGAGCCGCAGGAGCAGCAGTCAACCATCTCCACCACCACGGGCGGCCTGCGCCTCATCGGGTCGATAAGCGGGGTGGACGTGAGCATGAAGCCGCGCGCAATACCCAAATACCTGATCGGCGCCTCGGTTTCCAAGACAAAAATCGGCGAGTCGCTGAAAGACATGGTCAAGACGTCAGACTGGGAATTCATGTTCGAGGCAGGCTCTGGGGCCGGCTTCCGGACAAAGGAATTTGGCAACAAATTAAAGAAGAGCCTTGAATTCGGGGCGGACGTGCTCTCCAGCGTCTCAATCGGCAAGGGGCATGACCCGAACTACAACCTGCAGATAACCCCCCGCCTGTCATTCGGCTTGGGCGGCAAGACCAACAAGTCAAGAATCACAATCTATTCAGATGTCCTGGTGCTCGAGATGCAAAAAGGCGTTTCCTGGCAGAAAACCCTCCCCTACACCCGCACAGGCGTGGCGGCATCGCACGAGTTTATGATGCCCTCCTCCAAGTTCATAAAGGGGATTGAGCTGAACCTTGACGTGAGCGTGAACCCGTTCAAGGGCATCGAGGACGTCAAGGTAAGCGACGCGTTCAAGAACGGGCTCAAGGACTCCAATGTGCAGTTCGGGCTGATATTCAGGTTCTGAGGTTTGTTTGGCATGCAGAGGAAATTCATAGCGCTGGCATTTCTCTTCCTTGCGATTCTGCCAGCCCTGTCTTTTGCAGCCACGTTTGACAGGACATTCACCCACCCGTATGGCGGCTGGCAGAACGCATACGTGCGCACTGACATAGAAACCAGCCCATCGCTCTCCCTTCCCCTCGGCAAAACAGTCTATTGCGTAGGCGACACGTTTGCGCCAACGTTGAGCGTCCAATCCGACTGGTATTCATCCGTTTATGACGCTCAGCTTGCAAACCAGAACAATTTCGGAGGCTGCCTGGTCGCCTCCTGCACCCCGCACACCAACAACGGGATAAACTGGGTGACAAACTCGCAGTACCAAACCCTCTCCTCTCCAGTATGGTACACCACAGTCACTGCTTTCAATCAAATGATATCCAACAACAGCATACCCAACAACATGCCCGGGCAATGCTCCAAGTACCTAAAATCAACCGACTACCAGCCATACAATGTAGGGGGGAACACGCTGTTCAAGTCCGACGACGGTGCATATTGCAAGGGAACGCTCAGCCTGGTGTCAAGCAACTCTGCATACAGCCGCACAATCGCGCAGGAATACACTGGCTCAATTCCTGCAATCAACCCGCCCATTGTCCTTAACACAGCAAGCCCATCCGTGACTTTCACCACCAAGCTCGACACATCCGGCTGCATAATATCCGGCAGGACATATGCCACGTCTGCATGCTATGAAAGCGTGTATCTCTACTATAATCTATCCGGCGGTTTCCCGTTCTCCGCGCAAAACACGCCAGTTCCAATCACCGTCAAGAACCCCTTCAACTGCAGCCTGCTGCAGTTCGCAAGCCCTGTTTTCCAGCCTGGCACGATCCTGCAGGGGCAGGCCATGCCATTCTCGTTCAACGTGACCAACCCCGCAACAAACGGCGAGGATGCAAAGATAATATCGGTCAACACTTCCGGCTGGTCGCCCTCCCCGCCTTCCCCGCCGCAGCCAAACGGCATAATCTTGCCATACACGGTCCCGAGGAACGGCTTGCCTTACAACGTATCCGGCTTCCTGAATGCGCCAAACCTGCCAGGCACCTACACATTCAACCTGGTGGTGAACTACTCAAGCTCGGGCGCAGACTGCAGCGGAAGCGTGGTGAATTGCCAGAAAATCTTGCCGGTGACAATTTTGGTCTCCCCGCCCAGCGACCCTGTCAGCTGCACGCTCGCATTCGAGAACCACGGCGCCATTTTCACGCCGGCTGACAGCGCGTGGGTGAATGCAACCTGCAGGAACTCGCTCAACTCAGTGGTGCCCTGCAACACCCTCTCCTGGACCACCACGGCGCTAAGCGGAAGCATGAGCCCGCAAGCAACCAACGGCATCCCGTCGCGCTCGCTGCTCGCCATCGCAGGCGTGAGCGCGCCCCAGGCGAACGCAAACGTGAAGGCGCAAGGAAGCACGGGCTTCAGCTGCACCATCCCGCTGAATGTGAACGGGCCCGACTACACTTCGTTCATCAATGCGTATCCATGGAAATATGTCAACGAACAATTCACAGCCTATGTGCAGACCAAGAACATCGGAGGCGCAGCCAACCGCTCCACCATCACGCGCCTGCGCTTCAACAACGGCGCGCCCGTGGACTTTGGCATCTCGCCTCTTGGCAAGATGGGGACCATGGACAACAGCACCGCATTCAACTGCCCGCCCCAGCCTGGAAACTACACGCTCAATTCCACGGCAGACGCAACCTTCCAGCTGAACGAGGGCAACGAGAGCAACAACAATTACAACAAAACCATAGAATGCCGAACTTCTGCCCCTGCTGACAAGCCAGACTACGTGTCAAACGTGGTCGCGCCCATAAGCGCAACATACGGCAGCACCTTCAACATACAGATGGTGACTGCGAACACAGGCTCGGCGGGCGCAACCGTGCCTTCCACCACCCAGCTGAACATCACCGGCTATGCCCCCAAGCTCTTCAACGTGCCCGCCCTGGCGGCAGGCGCATACATCACCAACCTCACCACTGCAACCTGCCCGAATGCAACAGTCACGCTTACCCTAAAGTCTTTCGCCGACCTCTACAACCAGACTGGCGAGACAAACAGGAGCAACAACAACGACACCGCCACGGTCAACTGCGTTCCGCCAGCCCCACCTGGCAACCGGCCGAACTACATCCCGAAAATAACCGTGCCGCCCGTGGTTTTCCTCAATCTCTCCTTCACAGCAAGCTTCACCACGAAAAACAACGGCACTGCCTCTGCCACAGCCGATTCGGTCACCCGCGCAATTTTCCAGGCTGCGACATCCAACTTCCCGGTGGGCGCGCTTTCCATCAACGGCGAGCAGACAAACTACAAGAACTACACCTGCACAATCCCTGTTGGCGCCATCTTCAACGAAACAGTGGATGTCTACAACGACATAAACGAGTCGGACGAGAACAACACCGAAACAAAGCCCATCATATGCTACCAAATCCCCACGAGCTGCATCCTTATGTTTGTGAACCACAACTCCACATTCCACACGGGCGAATCAGCGCCTGTCCAGGCACAGTGCTTTGCAGGAGGGCTGCAGACCGCCTGCCCGCCTTTCTTCTGGCAGCAAAGCTCAACATATGGGAGCATGAATCCCGCGAACACAAACGCCTCCTGGACGCCCAACAGCACGCTTTCCATATTCGGCACGGTTACCACCCAGCTTAACCAGAAGGTGAACGCCACCTCCACCCTTGCCGGAACGCCCTTGGGGCAGATTCATTGCGAGCTTGGCTTCAATGTGTCTGACTACTCGCCCATAGGGCCCGACTATGTGATCATGTCCATTGCGCCCGACCCCTCGGCCGCGGAGCTGTACGAGCAGGTGGATTTCACCGTGGTCGTGAAAAACATAGGCAATGTGGATGCAGTGAACGACAGCACCGGCGTGGCAGCCTTCTCAAGCGGCTGCGAGCCTGTGGGCGCAACCTGGTATGGTCTTCCGCACCTCGACGTCAACGAAACCGACACGAGCAACGACCTTTCGTGCAAATGCATTGAGATTGGCACGCAGAACATCACGGTCACGGCAAACCCCCCTCCCCCCGAGCAGGAAGAAACAGACTATGACAACAATGCATTTACGCAGTCATTCATCTGCCAGGGAGAGCCTCCGCCCATAACCTGCGATTATTTTGTGTAAACGACACGAAATAATACCACTTTCCACTCAATATTATAAAATCTGCCATCAAATACAACAGTATGGCATCGCTTCTTGAGAACCTGATGAAAAAGCCAGCTGCAGCGCCTGCCGCGCAGCCGATAGCTCCTTCACAGCCAGCAACGCCAAGCGAGCCTTCAGACGAGCTTCGCCTCAAGCTTTTCCGCCTCATAATAGACCGCTATCGCGAGGAAATAGAGGAGCATGAGAACAAGACGGTTTCAGACCTGAAAGGAATGATACTCCCCCACGACCCCATAATCGTAAAAACGCGCGATTCCCTTCTCGAGTCCTTCCGCCCATACATATATGAGGAGCATTTCCTGGCAGCCGCGAAGATGTGCTGCGAGTACGTCGCCTCATTTGCCACCATTTCCCCTCCTGTTGCCTTTTGGCTCACATTCTCCGACATGCGTTCCATAATGGCAGGCGACGAGATTGACAAGTCCATATTGCTTTGCAGCCTTCTTAGAAGCATAGGCTCTCCTGATGCGCGCATTTTTGTCACCAACACCAAGAACTCCTACGTGCTCTGCTCGTTTGCCGGCAAGTTCCACCTCTCGGCGCACTCAGGCGCCGAGCCTGCAGTGTGCGCATCGGAGCAGGAGGCGATATTGCGCATGAGCGGCAAGCCGCTTTATTCTTTCAACGACCGCGACTACTCCGCGCTAACGGAGGAGGAATAGACAGGAATGCAAATTTCCAGTGAAATTTGCCTGCCCACTTTTTGCTCGAAGCAAAAAGGGACCGACTTGGCGACGCATCGCCAAGTGGTCCACTCGAACTGTGGTTCGAGTCGGGCCCCTTTTTCCGCAGGAAAAAGTGGGCAGTGGAAACGGCGCTTCCACTATGATTAAAAACCCGTGCCCACCCAAACCCAACATAACGTGGTATTTATGTCAACGCACACACTCAACAAGTTCGAGCTCGCCCGCATTCTAGGCGCCCGCTCGCTGCAAATTTCGTACGGCGCACCGCCCCTCATGGAAGTGAAGGCGGGCGAATCTTCGATCGACGTCGCGCGCCACGAGCTTGAGGCAGGCATCATCCCGCTTGTAGTGCTGAGGTAAGTTTCTTTTCCAGCTTTTTTCATTGTAGTGGAAATTCTATAAATTTCCACTGCTGAAAAATTCCTGCGAAAATTTTTCATGATCAGCGCGAGCGTTCCTACTCAAAATCAAGAAGCTTCTTCTGGTTCTCCACGCGCAGCGTGGACCATTTTGTCCTCAAGTAAGGGAGAAGCGCTGGGAATTCATGCCTCCTCTTTATGTACATCTGCGTGGTCGGGTCTGAAGTGTAGCCTGAGTTGAAGTCAATCCCCACTTCCTTCTTTATCTTCTCAATCTCCCTGTCGCGCGTGACTTTTGCGATGATGGACGCCGCGCTCACAGTCAGGTACAAGTCATCCGCCTTGTTGGCGGAAACTATCTTGTGCTTTGTCTTCATGTATTTCTCTATCCTTTTCGCGAACTTGGCAGGCACGTTGTCAGGCGAATCGACATACACTGTTGCGCCATTAAGCGCAAGGGAGTCTATGAGCCCCGCGATTTTTATCGCTTCAATCTCATTGAGCGAGTACTTGTCCATAAGCACGTTAAGCTCAGCAGCTGTGACTTTTGCGCACGCATACTTGCACATGTGCGCGACTTTGGGGTACAATTTCTCGCGCTGGGCAGGCGAGAGCTTTTTGCTGTCCTTCACGCCCATCTCCTTCATCTTGTACTCGTCCAGCGGGTTGATTGCAGCAGCGCAAATCACCATGGGGCCGATGATGCAGCCCCTTCCAGCCTCGTCCACTCCGATAATCATAGAAACCGCCTAAACCGCGCGACTACTCGACTTCAATTTCCTTCACAGTGACGCTCCCTGATGCGCCCCCGTCCTGGATGTCTATGCTTGCGCCCGGGTATTTTCCCGCCAGGCGCTTGACGATTTCCTCCTTTGACACCGACACTCCCTTGCCCATGGAAAGGATGACAAGCGTCACTTTCTGCCTGCCTGCCGCGCCGCTAATTGTGCTTTCTATTTCGTCAACAAGCGAAGGCGCTTCCATGCGCCACTTTCGCGGCTAAGGTTATTAAAACGAGCGAAAATTATTTCTAAAACTCCGTGAGCCTTCTCTGCAGCAGCACCTTGCTCTTCCTCATGTACTCGCCCAATGGCACAGCAAGCTTCCCTGCAATATGCGATAGCGCTTCCTCGCGCGTTGCGAATTTCGCAGGCGCGCTTTCAAACGCATGCCTCACATTTTCGCGCACCTCCCATACGCCGACCGGCACGGTGTATGACGAGCCGATTTCCCTGAACAGCACCACGCGCGCCTGCCTTCTCATCCTGTAAAGCGCCTCGACAACCGCGAGTCGCGCTGCATAATAGCCGCCTCCCTGCCTCTCGGCATAGTCGCTCCTTCCATAGTAAGGCTCATGCTCCTCGGAAAAATTTATGGTTCCGTCTGTTTTCCAGTTTTCCCATGAGGCATGCTCGAACCTTAAATTGGCAGCATACTGCTTTTCTTCTCCTGCCTCTTGCCTGTCTGCGCCGTATGTTTTCTGCCTTTTCTTTTTCCTCTCCTCAATTTCCGGCGTGAGCGCAGCCTCGAACTGCTCATACTCCCAATTGCCAGGAAGCATCAATATCTCAAAGTGGTTGTCAAGGTAGGTATTCGAGTACACGCACGGCTCCTCTATCTCCCGGTTGTCGCGCACGGATTCCATCATGTGCTTCGCTGCCATGTCGTCAGTCGCGGTGATTGCCCATTTAGTGGGCACCATCTTCTTGCTCTCCTTCTTGCCAAGAATGCCTGCCGTGAGCAATTTTGAAAGGTAATGCACGTCAAACCCTGAGAGCAGCAGCTCCACAATGGCTTCGTTTGCCAGCGTGGAGTCGTTGGCAAGCGAATCCACTTTCTTGGGGACGGACGGGTTGTCCGCCACCTTGAACCTCTCAATGGGCGCAGACGCGCCCATGGGGTGCGTCACATCATCCATCTCAAGCGAGAAAACAGGGTCGCGCGAAAAGCGCGCCTCAACGTCCACCGGCTTTATGCTCATGACGGCTGATTGCGCCTCGGAGAGCATCCTGCTGCTTGTTTTCACGCTGTCCTTTTTCATCCCGCGCACCAATCCAGCGCGGCTCTCGATTATTTTCTCCAGGCTCATGCCGTACATGTCGCGCGGGTCGTCGGAAGCAGCCTCGCTCGACACAAGGGGCCCCCAGTAGACATTGGGGTAGAAGTTATGCCCCACGAAAACGTGCGGGGGCGTGGGGCCGAACATGTCTCGCTTGAGAGTGGGCGCAATCCTTGCCCTGATTTCCAGCGCTGCATTGTGCGGGCACCACACGCGCCCCTGCCTTTTGCAGCTGTCGCAAAGCTTTGGCATGGAAAATTTTCTCCCTGCCGGTTTAAAACATCTTCTCCACCATTTTTCCACTATGCAAAATATGCAATTTCATGGGAAAAAGGCGGTTCGCTACACCGACCAGCGGGTGGAAACGGTGGGGCGCTTCGTCACATGGCGCCTTGAGCAGCTCAAGTGGCTTCATGAAGCAGGCGCGCCAGTTGAAAAACGCGAGCAATTCAAGCAGGAGCTTGTCGCCACGCTGGGCAGAATCTACGAGCGCAAGGACGGCTGGACTGTGAAGAACAACCTGCCACACAATATGTACTGGGATGTGGCGGACTACCCCCTGTTCCATGCGCGCTATTCTATCGGCGCCCCGGCGGGGTATTTATTGGATGTGGAGTTCATTCTCGATAAGCACACTGCATCCTACTACTCAATTTTCACGCAGAATTTCAAGAAATTCATAGGAATGCCTGAGGGCCCAATGCAGTAGGTGTTGCAATGCAGAAAGGAAAATTGCTTCTCATAGGGACTGGGATTTCCGACGAGCGCGGAATCTCCATTGCCGGGCTTGAGGCGCTGCGCGCGTGCGACAAAATCTACGCCGAGCGCTACACCAACCTGGTGCCTGAGGGCACGCTTGCGCGCCTCGAGGCATTGTGCGGCAAGAAAATAGTCGTCCTATCGCGCGAGCAAGTGGAAGGCGAGAAGGAACTGCTCGAGGCAGCCAAGAGTGGCACAGTCGCTCTCGTGGTGGCAGGCGACCCCATGATTGCCACCACGCACATCTCCCTTCTCCTCTCTGCGAAAAAGCGCGGGATTGAAACAGAAGTCATCCATTCGTCATCAGTCATCTCATCTGCAATAGGCGAGTCAGGCCTTCAGGCATACAAGTTCGGCAAGATGGTGACGCTTGCCTACTGGCGCGACAACTACAAGCCCATGTCCGCCTACGATGTAATCTCTGACAATCTCGCGCGCGGCCTGCACACTCTTCTCCTGCTTGACATTGACGAAAAACTCGGTCCCATGAAGCCAAGCGCGGCGGCGGAAGTATTGCTCTCCATGGAGCAGCAGGGAAAGAAAGGCATTTTCACGCCGGAAACAAAACTCGTGCTTCTCAAGGGCATGGGCTGGCGCTCGCCCACGAAAAAATACTGCGCAATATCCGCGCTTGCAGCGTACGATGCAAAAGAAGGTCCTGCCGTGCTCATCGTGCCCGCCAAGCTCCATTTCCTGGAAGAGGAATCCCTCGCTACCCTAGTCCCAGCTCGCTTTTCAGCCTGTAGTGCCGCTCCCACGCAGCCTCGGTGAATCTTTTCCTGTCAAAGCCAGGCAGGGCGCCCCTCAGATTTTCATCATAGGCAGCCACCAAGTCGTTGAATTTTACCACTTCCGGGTTTTTGCGGAAATCAACCGACACCAGGGCTGCGTCCCTGATGAGCGGCGGAAGCAGGCTATCCACTTCCTTCGGCTCGCCGATGATGCTCTTGCCGAAAACCTGCCTTATCATGCCAATCGCCACTTTGGCATCGCGGATGAAAGGGAATTCAAAAATAAAGGACGGGCTGTTTCCCTGGAAATAAACTTCTATGGTTGGCGAGCGCGACGGCATTACCCTGCCCCTGAGCTCCTGGTTGTACCTGTGCGGCGTGCCGACCAAGTTGTAGCCATCGGCAAATTTCCAAATGCTGTCTGCAGGCACAAACCTGTACTTTTTCCAAACCCGCTCATCTGCGGAACTCACCGACAGGTCATAAAGCAGGCTTTCAAACACAGGCCACGCGATCTTGTCCCATCCGCATTCCAGCTGCCAATCAAGCTTGAGCATCCTTTTTCTGAATTTCATTTCCCTGACCGCCGGGTCAGTGATGGAGCTTATCTCGGTGATATTGGCTTTTCCATCGCCTGCCTTGGCAAACGCAGAGCCAATCCTGGCATGCGCCTTGTGGAGATGCCCCTTGTAGAGCTCTTCATAAAGCACCGGGTTGGTAAGGTATTCGGCGTTTATCATCTCTTTCCGTATGTCATTCCTGGTGTCATGCCAAACATCCCATGCTATCCTTGCCCCGCAGCGCCCGTAGTTTTTCCTGATGTAGCCCATGATTTCCTCCTCGCCAGTGTATTCCACCTGCCTGTACTGGCCATCCTTTTTCACAAATGCCCTGAATTTCGCCTTGGGCATCTCCGGGCTCATGGCATCTTCCAAAATGTCATGGAGCAGCGCCGAAATCACCATCTCAATTGGCGCGCCAAGCGCAGCCACGAACAATGCTGCGCGCAAAGGGTGCGTCACCCACTCATTGCCGCTTTCCCGCCTTATCCCACAGTATGACAGCTGGAGTATCTGGAATGTCTGGAGGAGCATCACGTATTCCATCATCCTCTCATCGCCGATGAACCTGCCCCTTTTGTCTTTCAGCATCCATTCGTTCACCAGCACTGGGTTGGCGAGCATGCCTCCGTAGCCAAAGCCCTCCTCGTCAAAGCCGCAGTAGCGCAATATGAGCTTGCACAAGCGCTCGGGCTCGTAGATGTTCATATTTGAGTTGAGCTTTTTGGCAAGCCCCCTGGGCATCTTTGGCGTAATGTGCCCCAGGGCAATCTTTCTGCCATGGTTCATTTCCTCTATCACGCCCTGCATGCCGTGCAGCTTGTCTGGCGGAGGCTTGCTTGAATAGAATGGCGGCAGGCTGCCCGCGTCTATTTTGTTTGGCTTGAGCATCTGCTTGTTATGGTAAACCTGGCCCATTTGATGGAACACCCTAGGGTTGGTAATTTCGTGCGCGGAATTGCTTCCACACACCATCTTTAATCTACACATTATTTCTATGGCATCCTCTTAATAAGCCTTGCCACTCCGCCCGGGGGTTGGGCTGATATGAGAAGGAATAAAAGGCAGCGGACGGTTATTCAAGCATGGACATTTCGCTTGCCTCAATCATCACGGCATCCATTGCGCTTTTCATCGTGATGGACCCTTTCTCCTCAGTGCCGGTATTCCTCTCGCTTACCAAGAAATTCACGCCCAAGCAGAGGAAGGATGCAGCGTGGGTGGCAGGCGCGGTCGCAGCGATTGTGCTATTCGGCTTCCTGTTCATCGGCCCTGCGCTCCTTTCGGTGATGGGCATACGGATGGAAAGCTTTGAGATAGGCGGGGGCATACTCATGCTCCTCATTTCAATCTCGTTCGCGCTTGGCATTGACATGGGAAAATCAGAAGATACGCCCCTTGAGGCAGTGATAATCGGCGTGCCCATGCTCTCGGGGCCAGGCACCATGCTCACCACCCTTCTCCTTGCAAACAGCGTGGGGCTTGCAAACACCGTCATCGCCTCCGCGGTTTGCTGCGTCGCAAGCTACCTGATAATCCTCTCCTCCTCGCACGTCTACCGCGTGATTGGCAAGAACGGGCTTGAGATACTCTCGCGCGTGGCAGGCGTGCTCCTTGCGGCATTCGCAGTGGAGTTCATAAGGAGAGGACTTGGGATGTGAAGGTGCGGCTTGCCAAGCCCATGGGAAAGTATTGGGATGCAAGAAGCCAAAATTTCAGGTGCCGCAAAGCATCCGCAAGAGGTCGCGGATGCCGGGCGCAAAGCCCATTATCGCAACCACGAGAAGCACCAGCGCCACGTCCGACTTGTCCATTTTCTCCTTCCTCAGGAAATAGACTATTGCGCTCGCAAGCGCGATTTTTATCAGGAAGAACAGGAAAAAGCCAAGGGGCGTGGACTCGCCAATGCCTGCCGAGAGCACATGCTGTTCGAAGTAGCCTTTCCCGGTTTCCTTTGAGAAAATGTCTATCACCACGAAAGTCGCAGCCCCGTCCAGCGCCTGCCCGCCGATTGCCAGCTTCTCATAGATGGACAGCTTCATCTTCCCAAGCCTTTCAAGCGCGAAGAACGCAGCATAGGCGCCAAGCGCTGCAATGGCGATGCAAAGCGCAGCAAAAGCCAGGTGCGAGGCAAATGGCAGCAAGAGGAGGAAAATCGGCAGCCAAAGCAAGACGCCTGCGTAAGCTGCAAACATCTCCTTTTTCATTGCCTGTGAAATGGCAAGCGAGAGCAGGAAAAGTGCGGCAGTCACGAGGTAGATGCCCGGCGTCACTGTAAGAAAGCCGTACTTGAAAATGCCTGACGAATGGAGCGCCATGTAGATTGGGGCAAGCGGGCTTGCAGATAATGCCATGCCGGCAACCGCGCCCGAGTCGGACAGGTCTGTAAGCACCCTGCAGGTGGAGCCGAAAAGCACGAATGCCGCCACTGCGAATAGGAACCCCTTGCTTGAAAAGTCGTACTTCTTCCCCTTCATGAACTTCCATATGAGGTAAAGCGCACCAATTGCAATCGCTGCGTACACAAGCGTGTTGACAGCATTATAGCCGGTCCTTTCCATTATCGGGGAAACAAAATAATCCTCAAGCACTCCCATATGCCTCGCTTTGCAGCACAAACGTTTTATGCATTGCCTGTGAACTCGCCCCGGTGGTGCAATGGCAAGCGCAGTACAGGCATTCTCTGAATCATTCACATCCTATCGCGCATTGGTGGTAGAATACGCGGTCTATTCAGTGATACTCATAATCGCCAGCATGGCGCTCTCGTTTTTCACCGCGCTTTGCCTTGGCATTTTCGGCATCGTCTCGCTTGGGAGCGTGGCAAACCTGTCCGCATCCAACGGAAGCGTAGGCATCGAGGCAATAGGGCTTGGCGTTTCCCTGGTCGCGCTTTTCATCGGCCTCCTAGTCGTGCTTTGGGTGTCGTCAGGCCTCCACGGCGCCTACCTTTCCACCCTCAACGGTTTCATCTCCAAGCGCAACCAGTCGTTCGGCGCGTTTTTCCTCTGCGTGCCGAAATTCGCAACCCCCATCATGATAATCTCCATAATCTGCGGGGTGCTGGTGGGCGCTCCGCTTCTGCTCGTGATGGCAATCGCCCCCACGCTTGGCCAGATATTCTCCATCGTGGCGCTCCTGCTCATCCTTCTCTACGTGGCAGTTGCAGCATTCCTCCTCGTGTTTGCAGTGCCTGCCGCAGTGGTGGATAGCAAGGGGCCGATAAGCGCAATAAAAACATCCATCGCAGTAACGCTTCACAACCCCGCCCAGGTTCTAATCTACCTCGTGGTTGCCTGCGCGCTTGCCATCCCCGGGCTGGTGCCTATCTTCAACATGGCATACATCCCGCTCTTTTACATGCCCCTTACAATGTCCGCGCTTTTGCGCCTCTACAGGGTCGCGCATTAGTCAGCCTTGAAGCGCCACCATTCGGCGGGTTTAAATCTTTTTTCACTCCATCACCCCTTAGTGGGCCCGTAGCTCAGCTGGTTAGAGCGGCATTGGGCGCGAGGCGCAAGTCCCTCGCCCGACGCACGTCTTATATGACACGCTCTCGCAAAAATGTCATGCCAAGAGCATGGCAATTCGCCAGTTCCTCCGGAACAGACGATTGTGTCTTGGAAAGCTGTAGGTCACGAGTTCGAATGACAGCCCAAGGGGGCGCTGCCCCCTTAGTCCGTCACCGCCCAAACCCCCGTGGTTTGCGGTGCCTCGAAAATCTCGTCGGGCCCATTTTTTCTTCTCTCCCTCACTCTCATTTTTATTACTCTCCCGCGCATTTCCTTTCCATGGCGCAGCAGATAGGCATCCGCGAAATAGTCTATGAGAGGATAGGCATACTGCTTACTCTCGCGGAAAAGGCAATGCGCGCAGGCGACGAGAAGCACGCCAAGCGCTACGTCTATCTCGCGCGCAAGCTCTCCACGCGCTACAACTGCCGCTTGCCGAAAAAGGACAGGATGCGCTTCTGCAAAGGGTGCGGAATGCCGCGCATCATCGGGAAGAACACGCGCGTCCGCCTCAGGAAGCGCACGCGCACTGCGGAGTACGCCTGTTCCTGCGGAAAGACGGTGGGGTTTAAATACTAAATGTGTTAAAATAAGGAAAAGAGGGTGAAAATATGGGTAGCGGATGGGGTGAAATGCAAAGGGCGCCTCCAAAGGGCACAGAACTGGTTCCAGGACATATACCATCTGCTCAAACAGTCATCAACAACATCTCAGAAGTAAATGCCACGGTCCACGCCAGAATGGGAATATCTCTCGGTACAACTATTGGTGCTGTAAATTCATTACTCTCTACCTTCAATACTACGGGGCGCATTTTAGACCTGAACCTGAATACAAAAAAAGAGATTAATGCCTACACCAGCGCCTATGCAAGTTATACTACGGTAGAATCACTTGCAATTTTTAGAGGTGCCGTCATTGAAAAGGCAAATAAGAACAAAAGTGGTAAACTCTCCGAGGAAGAAATCAGTCAGCGCGTTTTTAATGCAATTCATCTCGCATCTATCATTCAAGCCAAAAGCCAGCCATTCATAGATGAGATAGATGGCACTCAAAAGTCAAAAGGCACACCTGAGGCAGGGCTCATATTCACTTTTAAAGATCCGAATGATGCAAAGAGCAATTTCCAGCTGTTCATTTCAGAAAAAAACATACAGTTTTCAGACTCGGAAATTGCTAAACTCAAAAATCTCGAAGGTAAAAAAGCAATCGAATTGGTAGGTAAAGATGGCTTCATCTTTTATGTTAGACAGTTAAAAGATGGTGGAGTCGGCGTCTTTAGCTCCGGGATGCAAACAGCTGAAGAACAAACAGTCGGAGATGTGCATGCCAGCATCAAAGACCCCAATTCTCTCGTAGTATGTGTTTTTGCAGCCTGTACTGCTGTGACTGTGAGTTCACTTTCAGATATGAAGGATCCAATCATGAGAGAAAAAGCCGCAAAAGATGCAATTGCAAAAATTGCCAAGGCTGCACCTAATAACTCCCAAGCTTTAGTCAAAGATACGTTTGGGAATGACAAGGCTTGGCAGTGGATTCAGAGAATTTCAAATGAGATTCTCAACGCATACAATTCATACGAACGCAGCCAAATTGCTGAGAATTTTATGAAGTATGTCGGGGATGACGCTCTAAACCGCGACACAATCGCTTTCAACCAGGGCGTGAATAAACAGGCTTATGGGCAATCCAACGAGTTCCTGAAGGACTGGAATGACAAGCGCAGCACCTGAACCAGCGCCATAATATGGTTTTATATACCCATCCCGCCGTATAAGACGGCTTTTCCGAAGCGGATGAGGCTGAGTTTCGCCTTCTGTCGGGCTTTCCGGAAGCGAGAAAATGATGGCTGCGCGCGCGGCGAGTTTCAATATTCCTAGATGAGGTGTTCGAATGGTGACGGTTTACGACGTAGTACCAAACAAATTGGTCTCAAAGACTGCTGCAAAGCTTGAAGGCATGGGAATCCCTGCCCCCGCATGGGTGGGCACGGTGAAATCCGGCTCGCACAGGGACAGGATGCCCCAGCAGAAGAACTTCTGGTACATCCGGCTTGCAGCAATCCTTAGGAACGCCTACATCAACGGCAAGGTGGGTACAAGCAGCCTCCGCACGCACTTCGGCGGCAAGAAGATCCGCGGAGTGAGGCCTGAGAAGAAGAGAAAGGCAGGCGGCGCAATCATAAGGAAAGGCATGCAGGCTCTTGAGAAAGCCGGCCTGATGATAAAGAGAAAGACAGGCAGGGAAATCTCTGCAGCAGGCAAAAAGCTCCTGGATGCAGCGGCAAAGGAGGCTTCCTGAGGCGGTGCATTTGCCAGAAGAAGGGGAAAACGAGCAGGCGCAGCAGCTCTACCAAAAGAGGCTGCAGGCGCTGCAGCTTGAGATGCAGAAGAAAGAGCTCCTGAGGAACATGCTCTCCCCGCAGGCGTACGAGCGAATGAGCAACGTGCGCATGTCCTCGCCTGAATTGTACGACAAGGTGGTAAGCTCGCTTGCCTACCTTGCGCAGTCGGGAAAGAAAATAGGGAAGATATCTGACGAGCAGCTTTATGCGCTGCTTGCGAAAATGACTGAAAGGCGCGAAACAACAATCGAGTTCCGCTCGAAATGAAGTGATATTTATGTACCACCCTGGAAAAGTCGTTGCAGTCCTGTCTCCCTCAGACAAGGGAATCGTGTCAGCAGACTCCACAGTCCAAGTTACGCTCCACATGTGGGACGAGAACGTCCTTACCATGCTTGTTGCCCCGAAAATCGCGTCGAAAGTGCGCGAGGGCGACATTGTGCTCTGCGACTACCGCCCTGAGGGGAAGATGTCGGTGCCGGTGCCAAAGAATATCGTGGTGAAGATCCTCAAGGGCAAGCAGGCTGACAAGATGTGGCACGAGTACAAGGAAGTGCACGAGAGGAGAAACAAGCGCGAGAGCAAGGAGAAGCAGGCGCAGCAGAGTTACATAGGCTGATATTCAAAGGTGAATTTATGAGCAAGAAAACAGCAAGGTCGAAGGCAACGCTTGGGAAGATGATAAAGAGGAACAGGCGCATCCCGCTTTTCGTGATTGCAAAGACGAACAGGAAAGTCACGCAGAACCGCGAGGTCCGCGCGTGGCGCAGCCACAAGCTGAAGATGCGCTCCCAGAAGAAGCACAGGCTTAACTAAGGGTGTTTACTATGGCAAATCTTGAAAGAATTTACACAATACCGCTCCGCGATGCATTTGACCACGTGAGGACAAAGCGCGGGAAGCGCGCAATCAAGCTCATACAGCAGTTCGCGCTTAAGCACATGAAGGCGGACGACGTGCGCGTCTCCGAGGGAGTGAACAGCAACATCCTCCGCGACGGCATTGAAAAGCCCCCGCGCAGGATAAAGGTGCGCATGGTGAAAGGCGAGGACGCCCTTGTGCGCGTGTGGCTGATCGGCGAAGAGGAGAAGATAAAGGCAGCCGCCGACAAAAAAAAGAAGGAAACCGAGGACAAGAAGAAGACGGAAGAGGCTGCGAAGAAAGCCGCGGACGCCAAGAAGGACGAGGCAAAGAAAGCTGCAGACGCGAAGACAGCATCTGCAAAGCCTGCCACTCCGGCGGCTGCAACAGCAAAGCCTGCAACAGTTGCCCCAACGGCAGCGAAGCCTGCTGCAGCTGCGCCTGCACCAACGGCAGCCAAGCCCAAGTAGCTTCTTTTCCCCCATTTCATTTTTCCTTTTTATTTTTTCCAGGTTAATTCTCATCCGGTGCTCATATGGAATTCCCAAAAACAAGCAACTTCGGCAACCCGCACATAGGGCTTTTCGCGCGCGCATCAGACAAGCTCATCGCGGCTGATGTCACCTCGGCGCCAAAGATGCTTACAGCGCTTGAGGCGTTTGACGTGCCCATCATGCATGCTTCGTTCGGCGCCAGCGGGCTTGTGGGCATTTACCTTGCCTTCAATTCCAACGGCGCAATCATCCCCTCGTTTTGCGAAAAGAAGGAAATAGCGCATCTCCGCTCGCACGGGCTTAACATCTTCTCCCTTCCAGGAAGCTTTTGCGCTGCAGGCAACAACGTGGCAGCAAACGACTTTGGCGCAGTGATAAACCCCGAAATCCCCCGCGAGATGGCAAAAAAGATTTCCGACTGCCTGGGCGTGGAGGCGGTGGGGAAGGCAGTGGCAGGCTACGTTACCTCTGGAAGCGCGATTCTGGCGACCAACAAGGGCTTTCTTTCGCACAACCGCTGCTCCGAGGAAGAGTTAAAAGAGCTTCAGTCAATACTCAAGGTGCAAGGCGTGAACGGCACGCTGAACACTGGAGTGGCATTCCCCGCGCTTGGCGCAGTAGCAAACTCCAAGCACGCGCTTTTCGGCGAGGCCTGCACGGGCTTTGAGATGGGCCGCGCGGTGCAGGGGCTTGACCTGATTTGATATTCAATGGTGATAAAATGGCAAAGTATTTGGTGAACGGAACAACGAGCACAGGCGGCGTGGCAAGGCCTTTCGAGAAGCAGATAGAGGCGACTTCCGAGAAGATGGCGCGCGAGACCGCGTACTCGCTTTTCGGCAGCAACGCAGGCATTAAAAGGTCAGCCATCAAGATAGCCTCTGTGGAAAAGATCTAATCCTGCTTCGTATTCGCAAGCAGATTGTCGGGGTGCGCTTATGGGAAATGAAGAGGAGCTTAACAAGATAGAAGGCGAGCTTCAGATGCAGCAGTCTCGAGGCGAGGCAATCCGCCAGCAGATACAGGGCATGCAGAACTCCGCGCTTGAGATTTCCACGGCAATAGAGGCGCTCCAGAACATCAAGAAGGTGAAGGGAGACACCCTGGTGCCAATCGGCGCAGGCGTGTTCTTCTCATGCCAGAAGCCTGATTTTGACCACGTGGTGATGAACATCGGCGCAGGCGTCATGGTGCAGAAAAAGCCAGAGGAGGCGCTTGGCGTTCTGATGGACAGGCAGAAGAAAATCTCCGACGCCATGAAGTCCGCGCAGGAGGACATGGTGCAGGTGATAAACGCGATAGACACGCTCACCAAGCGCGCAAGCGCTATTGGAGCTGAGGAGGAGCGCAATGTTCGGCCTTCTAAAGAACAAGCTCGCTAGTTTTATCAAGGGCCTGTCGGGCAAGGAAGAGAAAAAAGAAGCGGAAGCCTTGCCTGTTGAAGAGCCAAAACAGGTGGAAACGAAGCCTATTCCTAAGGAAGAGCCAAAAATAGAAAAGAAAGCGGCAGAAGAAAAAAAGCCTGAGAAAAAGGAAGAGCCCAAGCCAATTGAAAAGAAAATCGAGCCTAAAGCCGAGAAGAAAGAAGCTCCAAAATCAAAGCCCGCCGAGGCAAAACCTGCTTCTAAACCTGCTGAAAAGCCCGCTGAAAAAAAGATAGCGCCGACTCCTGTTGAAGCAAAACCAATTCCAAAACCAGAATCAAAACCAGTTGAAATCAAGAAGGCTGAAGAAAAAAAACCAGAATTCAAGCCTGTTGAAATCAAGGCAGAATCAAAGCCGGTTGCTGCTCCTCAAAAACCAATCGAGGCTCAAAAAAAATCATTCATCGATGTTCTTTTCAGAAAGCCTGCTCCAAAAATAGAGGAGAAGATCGCACCAAAGCCAGTTGAAATTCAAAAGCCCGCGGTGCCGCAAAAGCCAGTTGCGCAGCCTCTTCCCGAGGCGCCAAAGCAGGCGGAGCGCGACTTTTCCCAACTGGCGCGCAAGGCAACATCAACGTCTGAGAAAAAGGATATTGCTCCAAAAATCGGCATTGGCACCACGCTAAAATCCATGTTCTCAAATGAAATAACCATCGGCGAGGCAGAGGTGTCAGATCTCTTGTCCGAGCTTGAGCTTTCCTTGCTTGAGGCTGACGTTGCATATGACGTTTCCCTTGACGTCTCCTCCCAGCTTCGCGCCAAGCTTGTGGGCATGAAGGTGCCCAAGGGCAAGGTGGAGGAAAGGACGCGCGAGGCAATACAGGGCGTGCTTGCTTCAGTAATGACATCGGACAGGAAATTCGACATGGTAGCGCGCGTGCGAGGGCTGGAAAAGCCTGCAAAAATACTCTTCGTGGGGCCAAACGGCGCAGGAAAAACAACGACGATGGCAAAAGTCGCGCACATGCTATTGCAAGCAGGCATGACGGTTGTTTTCTCAGCATCAGACACCTTCCGCGCAGCAGCAATCGAGCAGACTGAGGTGCATGCAGGAAGGCTTGGCGTGAAAGTGGTGAAGAGCAAATACGGCGCAGACCCGGCATCAGTGGCATTTGAGGCAGTGAGCTTTGCGCGCGCGCATAACATTGACGTTGTTTTGATAGACTCAGCAGGCAGGCAAGACACAAACGCGAACCTACTGGACGAGCTCAAGAAAATAAGCAGAGTGGCAAAGCCAGACATCAAAATCTACATTGGCGAGTCAATCGGCGGCAACTCTCTCATCGACCAGGTGCGCGCATTTGACGAGGCAATAGGCATGGACGGCGCCATCCTCACGAAAATAGACTGCGACGCAAAAGGAGGCACCGCGCTTTCTCTCACAAAATCAACCGGCATTCCCGTTCTTTATCTCGGCGTGGGGCAGGCTTATGCCGACCTCATTCCATTCGAGCCCGAGAAAATCGCGCACGAGATAATGAGCTGAAGTGCGCACTGTTTTAAATTTCAGCCGAGTTTTCCCCCCATGCAGTCCTCCCCGCAGGTGATGCAGATGCTTGCTGCGCCAGTGGCAGCAAAGGCAGAGGCAAAAAATGCCAAGCTTCCCCTGCTCTCCCTTCTCACGTTCTCCCCTCTGGGCAATCCCCTATCTGGGCTTTCGGCAGGGCAGTGCAACTTATTCTTCGACTACCTCCTCCTTTCGCTTCACAACCAAAGAAAGGAGCAGCTGGAGCGCGCAGCAGCGCTCAACAAGAAAATAGTGCTCCCAGCAGCGCTTTCCGCAGCTGCAATGAGGATGAACTGGCTCTCATCAGAGCAGAAGGTGCGCCAGGCGCAGTTCGGGGAGGAGATGAAAAAGGCAGAGGAAAAAAAGGCGCAGCAGGAAAAGATCGCGGTTGATGCGAGGAAAGGCGATGAGGAGGCAAAGAGGAAAAAAGATGAAAGCGGCTCAGATGGCGGGGCAGCAGGGGCTGCAAGCGCCATTTCAGCCGAAGCCAAGGCTGCAGGCACCCAAAGCGATTCTGCTGCAATTGGCGGGGAAGGCGTGGCAGGCTGGAAAGTAAGCTCGCTTTTCAAGAAGCGCGACGAGAAAAAGGGCGGAGAGAGTGGGGCGCCAGGCTCAGCATCCCCGTCTGCAATGGGGCAAAAGAATGAGCATGCCCCATCATTGCCAGAATTCTCTTCCACTTACGGGCATAAAGCCGAGGCAGTATCCGGCGCAATCGAGCAGATGGCGCCTGTGATTGACGATTATGCGCGCGGGAATGCAGCAAAGGAAAAGAAAGTGGTGGGAAACCTCCACGGGAGCCTGCGCGCTACAAACTACGCAACAGACGACCTGATGGCATCCCTTCTCATGGTGATAGAGGACGATGCATGGTCTGGCGAGGAAAGCGGATTAGGCTCTGCAAAGCCGCACGGCGGCGCAACCAGGCTCACAGCACTGGTGCCCCAAAAGCTCCGCAGCACCGCCCAGGACTCAGCCGTAGTGAGGCTTGCCTCGGTGCGCGAGATGCTCCGCTACTATTTCAGGATGCACCCCAAGGACTATCATGTCGCCCTCGCGTCCGCGCTGGGAATCACGTCCGACCAGGAGGAGGACAGCACTTTCCTCCAGGAGAGGCTTGCATTCGAGCTTGCAAGCATAGGCAGCTTCGCGCTTGCGCAAAAGCTCCTGGCTGAAGTCAAGCTGAAGAAAAAGCTCGACACCAAGGAGTGCCTCGTGCAGCTTGGCTACAGGTACGACGTGAGGAAGAAGCGCCTCGTGCTTGGCAAAAGGACATGCGGAAAGCCTGCGGAGGCGCGCGGCATAATTGCCCTTCTTCTGGCATCTGCAAGAAAGTAGCGTCTCTTTACAGAATATATTATAAATATTATTATTAATATTAATAACAGGTGGTATCATGGCTAATGTTTCAGTTTCAATCAACGATGACATACGGCAGAAGATGCTGCAGTTCGGCTTTGTCAACTGGTCCGAGGTGGCGAGGCAGGCATTTTCCAAAAAGATCACAGAGCTTGAAGTTCTGGAGAAATTCACGTCCGACTCCGACATGACTGAAAAGGATGCGCTCCGGCTTGGCGCAAAGGTCAATTCCAATCTTGCGAAAAGGCTTTCCAGGAAATAGGCGGTTTTTGTGAAACTCGTGGTGGACGCCAACGTGCTGTTTTCCGCGCTGATAAAGGACAGTGTGACGAGAAGGCTGTTTTTCGAGGAGAGGCTGGAGACTTATGCGCCTGAATACCTGTTTGAGGAGTTTGCAGAGCATAGAGGCGAGATAATCCAAAAAGCGCACAGGAGCGAAGCTGATTTTTGGGAAGTGATGGGCATCCTGAAGTCAAGGATAAGCGTAGTTCCGTTGCCGGAGTTTGAAAGGTTCATGGAAAAGGCGCAAGGCGTGTCTCCGGACAAGGATGATGCGGTGTATTTTGCGGTTGCCTTTGCAATCAAGGGCGCCATCTGGTCAAACGACAGGAACCTGAAGGGCCAAAAGGCTGTGCGGGTTTTGAACACCGAGGAGATTGTTGCGGGCGCGGTCTAGTCCACACTGCCGGGCTTGCGCGCAAGCAAATCAAAGCGAAATCTCGCACGCGCAAACAGGCTGCTCCAACCCAAACTCCGACAGCACTTCTGGCGCGATTTCCCCAAAGTAGCCTATTTTGTTCCCGTCGATATAAAGCGCAGCGCACCGTCCTTTCAAGAATGCGCCATACTCTTCTGCCTTCACTTCGGCGCTTTTGCCGGTATTTTCCATAAGCGCCATCACCACGCCTTTAATCTCTGAGAAGTTCGCCTTGGAGTGCATGGAGGCAAATGAAAGCGACTGCATGAGCATCGGAGAGGCAACTGGCCCCACCTCATAAAACTTAATGGGCAGCTTCTCATTCTTGCTGTCCGCCAACGCGGATAAGAGATTGGGCAATATTGCAGCCCTGAAGTGCGCAAATTCCTCAGTGAGGGGGTTTTCAATCTCCATCCTCTCTCCCTGGGGCACGCGCGCCTTTTCCTCAAGCGCCTTGTTTGAAAGCGTCCAGGTCACCGCCTCATCAAATCCCAAGCCAACCAGTAGCTCATGATAAGGCGTCTGCGGCTTTTCCCTTCCCATGGTTTGCACGGAAGGAAGGCTGGGCTCGAAATTATTGAAGCCATACGCAATCGCAACATCCTCGATAAGGTCAACCTCGTTCATCACGTCCGTCCTGTAGCCTGCTGAATATGCAAATCCCGCCTCCACTCTATAGCCCATCTTGGAAAGCAAGGGGCCCACCTGCTCAGGCGTGAATGCCACGCCCAGCAAGCGCTCGCTTTCCTTCACAGGAAGCGGCCACTTTTTCTCGGTAAGCAGCTGGTATGGCACGCCATTGAGCGTAATTCTTTCCACCGCGCCTCCCCTATCAGCAAGCGCAGCGACAACAATATTGACTGCCTGGCGCACGGCTTCCTCGCTTGTGCCTGTGCAGTCTATGAACACATTTTTCGTGCCAGATGTAAGCTTGGTGAGCTCACCATTGATGATGGGCGGGAAGGAAAGTATATCGCGCCTGCTGTCCTCTATCATGGGGCACAAGTCCGCCACAAGGTGCTCAAATGCCATTCCCTTCGGGTGGCGCCTCAGTATTTCAAGGGGCGTCATGCTCTCCGTGCTTTCCAGGGGCACAAAGCGCACATCCTCCCTTCCGCAGGCAAAATACCTGAACGGTGCGCGCACTTTATCCATGTCGTGAATGCCAATAGCAACCTTGCGCCTCTTCCTGCCCAATGTCTCATGGAGCTTTTCCTGAAGCTGCATGATGGAGCGCACTGTGCTGTCGTTGAATGTAATGCCTTTCACCACTGCGCCGCCAAAATAAGGCCTCACAGCTGTTACAGAAGCGTCTACAGATAGCTCCACACCCGAGTCGCCAATGGAGTAAACGGCAGGCTCTCCTTTCAAATAGCAGCGAAGAGCGCGCGCAACCCCTTCCACGGAAAGCGCGTCAGGCCTGTTGGGCGTCACTTCCACGTTCAGCTCGCCATTTTCCATCTTCTCGGTGGGAAAGCCAAGCTGGGTGAGAGTGTCAATTGCCTCCTGCTCGCCAACGGAAACTAGCTCATTGAGGTCAGTTAGCGTGATTTGCAGCTGTGCCATGAAGAGCTTTCAGAAGGAGAAGTTAAAAAAGGCGCGCAGGTTTTTGGAGTGTGTAAACGTCTGTCACAAGCCAGCCTTCTTCTTTTCCATGGGTCACAGCATAGCTCTCGCCAGAGACAATTTCAAATCCCAAAACTGAAAGGAACCCTTCAACATCCGATGCGCTCTTGAAAAAGACCTGTTTCCCAGCATTTCTAGTACTGTCTCTTGCTCCAGTCCAGTCTATCTCCACCAGCTCGAATTTCTTTCTTTTGATTTCAAGCAATAGGTTTCTCTTAGTTATATCTTGGAAGATCTTGTCAATATCAAGATAATACTCATTCCTGTCCTTGCCCATGCTGTAAAAATTGACTACTGCCTGCCCTTCCTGGCGCAGTGAGCGGAATATGTAGCTGCCCATCTTGTCTGGGCAGTATGGCGTGGCATTTGTTGCAACTGCCCCGTCAAAAGCCCCCCTGCGCGCGCGGTTTCTTGTAACATCCACCACTGCAAATTCATAGGCAGGATAGCTTCTCCTGACCGCCTTAATCATTTCTGCAGACAGGTCTACCCCAGTAATCATTGCCCGTCCGTCCTTCTTGAAAAATTTCATGCTGTTGCCAAAGCCGCAGGCGACATCAATTACCCTAACTGGCGTGCCAAATTTTTCAGCAAGGTGGCTTATCATCGGCTCGATGAATTTTACAAAATACCCGCTGTCCCTGGAAGGCGTGATAACGTTTTTCTTGTACTCGCTCCTGCTATAGGCATCATAGTTGCAGCATGTTGTGGTCATGTTCGCACCTACACCACGTCTTCCACAATGTGCTTCTTGCCCGCTATCACTACTGACGGCTTTTCATTCGCGTAAAAAGTCTGTCCTGACGCCTTCACGAATGGGATAAAGGCTTCGCTGGCAGCATATAGCCTGCCAGAGCGCATAGAAAGCGCAATGCTCTTTTCCCTGTAGTTCGTGTCGGTGTTTTCCATATTCCCACTATTTCCCATTATATGCCAAAGGGTATATAAAGATAGTGGTTAAAAGCGGGAAAATGGTAATAAGACGCCTGAGCGCGTTTTTTAAACGGTTGCCCCCAGTTATCATTCATGTCTCCAAAGCCAAGCCAATGCCGGTATGAAGAGGGCAAGCCGGGCAAGCGCAGCAAGGATGTTTCCCAGCTTCGGGACGCGCTTTTCCAGGAGGCAAGACGGCAAACAGGCGCACTGTTCCAATGCCTGGACGACGATGAGCGTGGCTCCACATATTATGGCGACTCCAAAACCCGCAAGAGAGTGTCAATCCGCCCCTATATTGACCCATCAGATTTGCTGGTGAGGATAAGCTGCAGCAATCTTGGCTGCACTCACCGCAGATTCGGCGAGTTGAGGGCGGCTTGCCTGCTTGAGGGGCCGTTCATGCTCCCATCTGACCTGAACTTCACCCTCGACCTGACAAAAAAGGGGCGAGCGGCACAAACTGAAGATGCTTCTCAAGATTAAGGCGCGCGCTAAAGGTTGTAAAATAAAAAAGAAAAATAAAAAAGTGAAAAGGTTTAGACAACCTTCTCTGCAACTGCGCTTGATGCCTTCACCGCTGTTATGCGGATCTTGCAGTTCTCGCCGACAGCTACTCCAGGAACGAATATGACGAATCCTTCCTTCTTGGCGATTCCGTCGCCCTTGGCAGCCACTGCCTCAATAGTCACGTCAAGCTCGTCGCCGACTTTGACTGGCTTTGGCATGTCGTTGCCGCCTCCAAATCCTCCTCTTCCAAATCCCATTCATCTCAACTCCTTTCTTTGCTTAAATAGGGCATACGCATGCGTCAAACAAAAGATTTTCAGACTTCACAGCCAGAAACTCCAAGAAGAGCATGCCTCCCTCTGAGGATGGTTATATCCCACTAGTTTATAAACAATTCGCCAGCGCGCTGTTTTAAATAATTGGCGCGCTCCAAATGCAATATGGCAACCTACTCTTCATCCGGCGTGGACATCAAGAAGGTGAAAGGCATTCATGGCGCGATAAATGACGCCATTTTCTCCTCGCTTCCAGATTATGTGCTTCCCATAAAGGGGCACTATGCAGGCTTGTTCAAGTCAGGCGGGCAAATACTCGCAATACACTGCGATGGCGTGGGGACCAAAGTCATGGTTGCCGAGGCGCTTGGCAAGTTCGACACCGTGGGCATTGACGCGGTTGCCATGAACGTGAATGACATCATCTGTTTGGGTGCGCGTCCCCTCGTGCTTGTGGACTACCTTGCGCTGGCGCATGAGGATGCTGCGCTCGTTTCAGAAATACTCAAAGGCCTCCAGGAGGGCGCAAAGCAGGCAAGCTGCGCCATCATCGGCGGGGAAACTGCCATCCTGCCCGAGATAATAAAGGGCGGGGAACGCCCATTCGACCTTGCAGCAACCGCGCTTGGCGTGATAGAAGGCGAGCCAATCACGGGCGCGAAAATGGTGCCCGGCGACGTGCTCATTGGGCTTGAAAGCTCAGGCTTGCACTCCAGCGGCTACACGCTTGCGAGAAAGGTGCTTGACGCGAAGAAATGGGGCAACCAGATGCTGGTGCCCACGAGAATATATGTCAAGCCCATAATGGAAATGCTCGCAAGCTGCGACATACACGGAATAGCGCACATAACGGGCGGCGCATACTCCAAGCTCATGAGAATAGGCAACTATGCACATGTGGGATTTCTGCTTGACAATATGCCGCCGCTGACTCCTCTGATGAAAGAGCTTGCCGCGCACCTGAACTCGGATTATGAGATGTACAGGACATTCAACTGCGGCGTGGGAATGGTTATCGCCTGTCCTGCAGCGGATGAGGCAAAAGTGCTCTCAATCGCGAAAAAGCACGGCATTGGCGCGCAGAGAATCGGCGTGGTAACGCCTGGCTCAGACGTTGTGCTCAAGAAGGGCGGAATTTCCATCTCGCTTCTTTAAACACCATAAACAATACGGTCAATTTCCTCAGCGTTGCCCTTCTTTCCGCCTTTCACAGTGCCTGACAGGCTGGAAAACGGAAGTTTCTGCTTGCGGTTCTTCTCATCTGTTTTCATGAAGTAATCCACACTCTCCAGATATAAAAACATTCGCAGGGTAGCATGCCGGTGGACTTTTCCTAAATTAAAAAAAGAAGGGACGCTCCCAACGGGCTGGGCATGTCAAATTGAATGTTTCTATTCTATTGACGTGAAAATCCCTGTCTTTATCTAGACCAACCTGGGGAAATCTTTATTGTTTGAGTGCCGCCCATGCAAACACTTACTTTAAATTTACTTTAATTAACTAATATTTAAAGTTATTTAATGTATTCCCCCAAGACGTAATAAGCCCCTCTGAACTTGCCCACCTTCCTTATCTTCCCCTGCTTGATAAGCTCGTTCAAGTCGTTTATGGCTGTCGGAGAAGACACCCCGACCAATTCCGCATATTGGACGGATTTTACGCGCTGGTTCTTCTTGAGATATGCCAGGAGCTGCTTCTGCCTCGGGCTTTCAAAATCAGCAGCCAGCCGCTTCCTGTCGCTCACGTGATTGTAGAGAATTACCTGGAAGGTGTTCCCAAGCTCGAAGAATTCCGGGTCCGGGAGCTTTGCTTCCCTGCACTGCTTCCTGATTAGGCGCACTCCAAGCCCTAGCCCCTCCCCCAGCCCCAAATCGTGGAGAAGACGGTATGTTATCGGATTCCTGTGCTGCGGCGTCCTGTCAAAATTCGTTATGTTCTGCCCGGCAAGGAGCCCGCCCGGGCTCGTTATCTGCACCCTGTCCGCAAAAATCTCGACAAACACGTCCTTTGACTGAAAATAGTCCCTGTGCCCAAGAGCATTGGTAATGACCTCACGGACAGCATCAGGAGGGTATATTGGGCGCTCCTTCCGCTCAGGGCCTTCAAGCACAAGGGTCTTGTCCACATTTTCTATTACCGCTCCAATCGTTTCCCCTATAAGCTCAGGGATGGTGCCGTAAAGCCTTTTGTCTAGCTTTATTGCTGCAAGCTCAGGCACGCTTGTGCTGTATTTCACTATGCGCACTTCGAGGTTCGAGAAAAAGCGCTGCGGCTCCTTTGCGAAGAAGAGAAGCGCCGCGTTTTTCAGGTAGAAATCCCCGTTGTAGTTGGCGACCCCCAAGCCCGCCAGGATGCGCTTGAAATCGTCGTCTTTGAAGCCATCATGGCTGATTTTCCTCTTTGCGAGGAGGCGTTTTATCTTCGCATGGTCCAAATCGGCAAGAGTGGCGCCTGACCTCAGCTCCTCGAAATTCAGGACCGCGCGCCTCTTGAGGAACTCTATAAGGTCGTCGCCAGCAAGCTCAAGGTTCGTGGTGCCTTGGCGCACGAAGCATTTTTTCTTGAAAAAACAGGGGTTCGTGGAGTTTGCGAAAGGCTCAATTTTCATCACTATGAACGTATTTCCCTCATGCTTGATGAACTCCTGCTCGGTTTTCGGAAGGGGCTTGCAAAGCTCCAAATCCTGTCTCAGCCTCTTGGACTCCTCGTCAGGGTTGGAAAGCCCGCGGAACTCCCTCTTCTTTTCCTCAACACCGAAAACGATTATCCCGCCGGAAGTGTTCGTGAACGCGCATATCGTTTCCCCAATGTCCTTCTGGACAGAAAGCTTGAACTCCATGACTGGGCTTTCCCAGTCCAAAACCCATTTTTGCAAATCTGAAAAGGCGAATGCCATACCAATCTCCTCCAAATTTTTAGTCTATATGCAATGTAACCTATGAATATACTTGAGTGGAATACCTGCGTAAAACACCGAGGTAATTTACTTTAAGTATCTTTAAATAACTTATGATTAAAGTTTCTGTTTGCATTTAAAGTGTGGGTGGCAGAAGGCGCTGGCTTACCTGGAGAAGCACGAACTGAAGAGATTGGGGAGTTACCGCTCGTCGAGATATATCAAAGACAAAAAGGATTAAAATATTAAATAAAAGACGGGTTAATACAAGTTAATTCAAAATTGTGCGAACGGGAGAATGCCGGGGTTGCCTTGGAACTATGCCAAATCTATCCCGAAACCATACTGAAACAGGCGAAAAAACCAAACGGGTGCGCAGATGCCTTTTCCAGCGAACTCCAAGGAAAGAAAACAGAAGCCAATAGTGCCTGCAGAGCGCGCGCTCAATTGGTACTATGGGAATTTCCTCATGAGCCCGAACAATGCGCTCAGGGATGAAGAAGGATATAATGAGCGGGTGCTTAAGCTGGTTGAAGATTTGCGCAAGGAATTTTCAGGCGTAAAAATGACCCACAAGCAATTCCTTGACCTCATGAAAGAGAAGGGAATCCACGACAAATACTATCGTTACAGGAAATACGAAACAAACTGCCCGCTGTGCAGGCTTTGCGGCATGAGATGAGCGCACGGCAGGTAGCTGGAAAGCACGATGGAGCATTAACGTACGCCATGGTGCACGAAGCATAATATGTACCCTGCCCATATAATTATGGGCATGAGCGAGTTGGAAGCCGCCTGGATGATGCTGTATGATGCATTTGGCATAGGCGGGGCGGCGGAACCTGCGACCATTGCAGCTGTGATTTTAGCCCTCCTTCTTTCGATATTGGCCGGAAGCGCAGCCGGCAAATTCTTGCTCTGGCTGCCAGGGGGAATCTTAGGGCTCCTTTCCTATCTGGGGAAAACTTTGGGCAATGCACTGGGCAGCCTATTTTGGCGCGCGAAAGATGAAAGGAGAAAGCCAAGGAGAGAGCAGGATTCCGCAAAATTTTATCCACCCACTTTTTGCTCCGGGCAAAAAGGGGCCCCTTTTTCCGCAGGAAAAAGTGAGTCGTGGAGAAAATCCCAGAAAGATTTTGTAAGCACTCGCCCGCGAACGCAACTGGAAAAGAAGGAAGAGAGTGAAGCTGAGGGAGATGAACAGGAAGAAAGCGATTTGGAGGAAGAGCCTGCGCGCGAGGAGCAGCAGGAAAAGCCAAAGCCCCTTGACAAAAGCATGTACCTTGAACGTGAGCTTTCCAAAGCACAGCGCGAGAATTTGCTGGCGCGCGGCTACAAGCGCCTGAAAACAAGCGCGTTTGGCGATTCAGGCGCTTCTTATTATCTGGTGGATAAGCGATGGAACGAGGGCGCGCTGCATGCGTTCTTCTGCTACCTGATTGAAGATGAGCTGAAGAAGAAAGGGAAGAAGCCAGAGCTGCACATCAATGACGGGCCCGACATAGTGTTTGAGCACAAGGGGCATAGATACTGCTTTGATGTCGAGACCGGCACTAACCTTGCAAGGAGCAGGGAGAAGGTGGAGAGGAAGTTCGGCTATTATGCGCGCGACTATTATCGTTCGTATATTTTCGTCACGAAAAAGAAGTTCAAGCACAAGTACCGCAGGTACGGAATAGTGGTTACGCGCGCGAGCCTGCGCAAGGCTCTGAGTGGCATATTCAGATAGATTACATATATATTATAGGGAACGGTTTAGGGGGCGACAAAAATACGGTTTTCTTTCTTTTCTTCGAGGATGGGGGGTGCCCTGACGCGACTTGGAATTAAGGGTGAAAAGTCGCGCCAAAAACAGGTCATTTTGACCCTTTTTAGCCCCCTAAACATTGTCGCGTCAATGTCGTGTCATCGCGCCTTTTTACGACTGAGAAATGCACTTGCGAATACCCCCTAAAAAACGCAGGAGGTTTACCCTGCATGATGTCGCGTCAGAGTTCGGATTTTCCAGCCTAAGCAAAAGCTCATGCTTGGGAGCGTCTATTTTTTCTGCAAGAAAAAACTAAGGTGGCTCGCAGCGCCTTAGTACGGTGAGCAAACAGCCGAACCTCTGGTTTTTATACTGTTTTTAGCAGAATTAGCACATGCCTCCCAAGATGAGCAGCCCATTGGATGCAAACGGCAGCCATGCGCCAATCATCAGCGATTATTCCAACCTCAAGCAAAGCACAAGCCATCTCCTGATTTTTGAAGGTGGAAAGGACGTTGCGTGGGCACAGCAATCCATCCAATCCATCCAGAACTATTGCAAAAGCAAGGGGCTTAAAAACGCCGAACGCCTTGCAGCCAATATAGGGGTTAACCTGAGTAGCTGGAACATCATCAACTCCGCGCAAACCCGCTACCTTATTCAGCTTCTTGACATCTCGGTACTCACAACCGATATTGACCGATACAAGAATATTCCGCAGATTGAAGTCCGCCTCAAAGAGTTCTCCCCTAACGACTCATTTGCGAATTATCAGCTGAAGCTTCTGGCAGAAATCAAAAAAGAGAAGAGCACGGTCAATCTCACCAGACTCCTTGACCAATTCAAGTCAAAGGTCGAAGCATATTCCAACGGCACCTGTGAGATGAAAGAACGGGTGCGCGGAATAGGGGTCACCCAATACTACCTGAATAATTTTGACCTTCTTACTCCTGGTGGTTTCGTGACAACTGGATATATCCACCAGGAAATCTGCCGCAAGAAAGATGGGGCAGAATCCGCCATTCTTGATGCATACGCGCCAAAAGGCGAGCTTTCGAGCCTGCCAAAAGACCTTATCAAGTCAACGATTTGTTATTATGAAACCGTGGCGGCATCGTGCGACGCGGCGCTGAAAGGGTCAAAGGTGCTGAGTCTGCGGGCATGGGACGAGAATATCTTCAAGCAGGATTTGGCAAAATACAACTCAACCAATACAAAAGGCCCGCAGTTTTCCGATACAAACACACACAAGGCGCTAGAATCGCTAAAGACGAATGAGCAGGCATCCATAACCAGCAAGACTGGAGAAACGTACATAATTCGTGTTTCGTTTGCCCCGGTGAAAGATGCGACTGGCACGCATGCTGAACGAGTATATGATATTTACCAGCGAGCAACCGATTCAGATGCGATTAAGCTTTATGCAGGGCTTCGGGACAATGCGCAGGAAAAGATAGGGGAAATGGAAAAGCTCCTTTCAAATCCAAGCCAGAAGAACAACGAAAGAGCGCTTCGCAGCCTCATCAATTTCAGGGACAGGAATTACGACCCGGCAATGCAGAAAATCGCAGAGGAAAAGCAGTGGCTCGCAGGCTATGCGGATGCCGAGACGCTTCTGGGGAAATCAGGAGTTTTCCTGCAGCGCCACTCAGCAACCGCAGAGATTTTCCTTGCAATTGGTCTTTCAGCGCTTTATCCCCCTGTTGGCGCGCTTTATTTTGGCGCAATGGGCGGTAGGAGCGTGGTGGATGGGGTGCGCGCAGAGGACCCGAGCCAGGTAATTTTCGGGCTTGCGATGATGGCTGGCTTTTCTGGAAGCAGATACGTCTCCCAACTTTCGCATGCATACATAAATGCCAGTATAGGGGTGGGTACGGTGGCTGTCTTGCAGTCAGGGGCAGGCACTGCAATCACCAGTTCAGACTGGACAGAAATCGGCACAAACATATATTTCCTTGGCGGGTATGCAAAATCACTGAAGCAAATGAAGGCGACTGGCAAGCCTGCGCTTGATTTGAAGCAAACGCCAATTAGGAAAACGATAAAGAAAGAACCGAAACAAGAAGAGAAAACCGAGTCGAAAACAAAAAAACAGCCTGAGCCAAGACAAGAGCCAGAAAAAATAGTTCAGACGGAAATATCCGACCCGTCAAAAAGTAATCTGGAGCGCGCAGCCGAAATATCTCGCAAAGCATTTGAGACAGAGGACATAACTGAAAAAAACAATTTGCTAATTCAAGCAGAAAATATATACTTAAAATATGGAAACTTCGATAAAGCCGGCAGCATGTACTATCGAGCAGCCAACATCATGGGCGACAGAGCAGCCGGCAACGCCTCAGAGCAGGCGTACAGGTCAAAGGCGATGGAATGCTACTCGAAAGCGGGCGAAAACTGCGAAAAAACTGGAGATTTCGAGAAAGCTGGCGACATGTACTTCAAGGCAGCCGGCAACACCCCCGACCCGGCGCAAAAGCAGGCGTACAGGTCAAAGGCGATGGAATGCTACTCTAAAGCGGAAGAAAATTGCATAAAATCCGGAAACTTCAAAGGGGCAGGCTACATATACTCCAAGGCAGCCGGCAACACCTCAGACCCTGAGCAAAAGCTGGCATTCTACTCAAAAGCAGAAGAAAACTACGAAAAGTCAGGAGATTTCGAGAAAGCCGGCGGCATGTACCTCTATGCAGCCGATAACACCTTCGACCAGGCGCAAAAGCAGGCGTACAGGTCAAAGGCGATGGAATGCTACTCGAAAGCGGAAGAAAACTATGGAAAATCCGGAAACTTCGAGGAAGCAGGTCGTATGTACTCCAAGGTGGCTGCCAACACCTCAGACCAGGCGCAAGGGCAGGCATTCTTCTCAAAAGCAGGCGAAAACTACGAAAAATCCGGAAACTTCAAAAGGGCAGGCTACATGTACTCTGAGGCAGCCGACAACACCTCCGACCCGGCGCAAAAGTCGATATGCGAATCAAAAGCGGTCGGATGCTACTCAAAATCAGGCGAAAACTACGAAAAATCAGGAAACTTCGAGGAAGCTGGCGGCATGTATGGGCGCGCAGCCGAACTGACCTCCGACCCGGCGCAAAAGCAGGCGTACAACTCAAAAGCAAGCGAATGCTATTCAAAATCAGGCGAAAACTACGAAAAATCAGGAAACTTCGAGGAAGCTGGCGGCATGTATGGGCGCGCAGCCGAACTGACCTCCGACCCGGCGCAAAAGCTGGCATTCTACTCAAAGGCTGAAGAAGATTATGGAAAATCCGAAAAATTTAAGGAAGCCGGCTTAATGTACTATCGTGTAGCCTACAATACCTCTGACCCGGCGCAAAAGCAGGCATTCTACTCAAAAGCAGAAGAAAACTACGGAAAAGCAGGAGATTTCAAGAAAGCTGGCGATATGTACTTCAACGCAGCCGACAACGCCTCAGACCCGGCGCAAAAACAGACGTACAAATCAAAGACGATGGACTGCTACTCGAAAGCGGAAGAAAACTACGGAAAATTCGGAAACTTCGAGGAAGCAGGCAATATGTACTCCAAGGCGGCTGCCAGCACCGCAGACCCGGCGCAAATGCAGGCATTTTTCTCAAAAGCAGGCGAAAATTACAAAAAATCCGGAAATTTCAATAAAGCTGGCGACATGTACAGCTCGGCAGCCCACCGTACTGTCGACCAGGCACAACATCAAGTGTACCACTCAAAAGCAAGCGAATGTTACTCAAAGGCGGGCGAAAACTACGAAAAATCAGGAAACTTCAAAGAGGCAGGCTACATATACTCCAAGGCAGCCGACAAAGCCTCAGACCCGGCGCAAAGGCAGGCATTCTACTTAAAAGCGGAAGAAAACTACGGAAAATCCGGAACTTACAAGAAAGCGGGCGACATGTACCGAGAAGCAGCCAAACTTACCGCCGACCCAGCGCAAAAGCAGGCGTACGAATCAAAATCAAAAACATGCTTTGGCTTTGCAAATACGATTGAAGCAAATCCAAATGAAAAGGAGTTTCTGATTTCCCTCGCATCAAGATTCAACGAGCCATCAACAAAAGACGTGCTTGGCAAAATACCAATTCGCTACATGCAACTCTTTATCGATGGGGCGCTTGGAAAAAAAGATGCAATCTCCAAACTCAAGGAAAGCCAGCTGCCCGAGGCTTTCAACAGGATAGTGAACCGCATAAAAACGGAAAGCAACGAGTTTGAACGCCAACTTTCAAACGGGGAAAAAATCGATGCAAAGTATGCAAAATACCTCTTGTGCACAATATCCGATATCGAAACATCCAATTTTGCTCAATCAGTCAACGGTGTTGCAGAAAAGCTGGGGCTTGAAAAGCGCCCCATAACTCCCGCGTTCTTCGAAGAACTTTACAAAGCCGCAAATGAGAAGCTCAAGCCGGTTTTCGAGCTTCAGACAAAGAATGTGAAGAAGGAATTCCTGGTCAACGAGATTGAACTCTCGTTGACGCATGACGATGCAGCTAAACTTCACGCCGGGCTTGCAAAGGCAAAGGACGGGGCAGCCGATGTGGCAGGAATCAAGAAAACCTACGGCTCGGTAGCAGATGTTTTTACAATTGAAAATGCTGGCGCAAGAAAAGAGAAAGTGATTGGGCTGATGAGGGAAAAAGGCGTGAAGGAAAAGACGATTGAGAGCTATAGCAATGGAAAAATCGAAGAAAAGAATGCGATGCAGATGCTGGTTGCACAGGTGGATTTCGGCGACCTTTCGCCCCTCGTCTGGGCAGGCATTAAAGGGGGGATGGAACAGCGTTACCCCGGCAGCCTCGGCCTGTTTGAGAAGTTTGCCCAAAATGGAATAGAAGGCATGACGCCAGAGGAAACCAACACATTAATCTTGCGCCTAAAGGAACTTGTAGGCAAAAGGGACGAACCAGGCATTATGGAGGACTGGCTGCAAAGCGCAGGGCTTGGGGAACTTATGCCAAAGCTCCGGAAGTGCGACGCGTACCAATCGATTATCAATGCAATGGAAAAAATCAGGACACAAGAGGCAGGCGTTGGAAAGAATACCCGTGAAATGAGCTTAGTGTTCGGGCAGGACAACCGGCTTTTGGACGTCTTCTTTGGAAAGCATGCGGGCGAATGTTTTGGTGACGACCCTGCATTTTCGCTTGGAAGGAAGGACATCTGCACAGCCACACTGTTCCAGAATGGGGAGGCAGCAGGAGGCGTGCTTTTCCTGATGCGTGAAATCAAGGGCAAGAAATCGCTTGTGATACTGGCAATCGACCCTTCGGTAAAAGTAACGACTGGGCTCACAAGTGAAAAACAAGGGGAAATTGTTGACTGGATGATGGGCGAAGCCGCCAAATATGCGCGTGAAAACGGGTTTGGCTTGTACATAACCGATAAAGCGGGCGGAATAACCCAGCCTGGGCGCTTGGACGAGGGAATTACTGGCAAGTATTTCGGCAAAAACACAGTAACGTATGAAAATACCGGAAATTTTCACAGAACTTATGGCTACGACATAAACAGCGCCGTGGATTTCGTATTGCCTTCCAAAGTTGTGAAAATCCCGCTGGACAAACTGTATGAAATCGAAACCAAGAAATTCTCGGACAACCCGGCGGCAATCCTGGGCAAAGATGAATTTGATGGAATGTTCAAGGGCGAAACTGTGTATTCGCTTGCCAGGAAGGGAGGAAAGATTGTGGGTTTTGTGGTGGCAAATCCAATAGATGAGAGCCTGGTTGGCGAGCTTGGCAAAAAGGACATCGAAGCCATAAAGAAAGGCTCAACCAAGGAAGATTTTGACCGATTTGCTTCAATTGGCGCTGCCAAGACATATTACATTGACGACATTGCCATTCTTGAAACCACGCTTGGAACGCGCGGCATGATGAAGGACTTTTTCAATGGGCTTGGGGAAAAGGGGTGCGAAGCGGTTGTCTATCACGGCAGGATGAAGAATGGGAACGATGAGCTGTTCGATAAAACAATGGAAATGAACGGCTATAAGAAAATCCACCGCCACGTTGAGAAGGAATTCTTTGGCGGCGAGGATTTCATGTTCACTGTTTTTGTCAAAAAGTAGGTGAAGCACCGTCACTTCATCGCAATCCAGTCGTAGACCGTCGCAGCAGCCAAGAAAATATGCGGACGGGTTGTGGCGACAATTTTTTCGGAGATGGAATTTGAGGCAATATCTGCGCCATCAGGCCCGCCACAACACCAGTTGCACGTCATCCGTTCCATCTATTACTGTGTCACCATCTCATAACAACTAGCGCGAACATCTGAGTCTGGGATAGATGCACAGATTGTGGCATTTTTTGTTGCTATTGCAAATTCCTTATAGCAGTATGCTTTTTCATCCCATCCCGTTTGCGTCATGCCAAATTTTAGGATGTCACAAATCAAAATGTTATTTTTTGAAATAGCAATGTTTGTTATGCAAACAAAAGCATTTGAAGACCTGAGATTGCACATTGTTTCGTTCTGCGTCAGTTCAGCAAACCGTTGAATGCAATAATCCTTTGAATATGGCGCCGTCTGTTGCATGCAAATTGAAAAATCCCTGTCTGCCAGAGCCAGGCAGACATCCTTATATGTCGTGAAATTTTCGCACACAAGCTTATTCTGTTCATTATAGGCTTTTGCAGTATACAAGTCCATCTCTCCCAACGAAAGTGTTTTTCCAATTGCATCATTATTTTGTTCTTGAGCCGTGGATTGTCGTGGTTGAGACACACCTGGCGTTGGCGGAACAGGTGACGCTTCTTTCTGGCTGCCAACACATCCGAACAAGATTAACGAAACAAACACCGCAAATACCAAAATGACAAAATGCTTCATCTCACCACCATCGCATTTTATTCCCCAGCATACAAAAACCTATCGGTGTTTCACCCCTATCTCGTTCTACTTCGAAACTCGATATATCTCAGGCTACTCTACGCATTAATGCCCAACTGTCCACGAACCGATAAGTTATCCCTCGCGCATAAAATGAGCATGGCACTTGACATCCGCCTGGCTTGCCTGAGGGACGCCATACTGGAGGATTGGATAGACCTGGAAGCGTATGAGGATGGCGGCATGCTGGTTATCCGGCTCAGGGATGGTGTTAAGTCCATTGAGAAGCGGGAAACGGAACAGCCCGAAAAACCGGACCGCCAGTCTTGCCTGCGCGCGCCAAAGTGAGCGCGTTTTGTCAGAGGCTGCCTTTTAGCCCCCTCTTGGTCTTGTCCACCGTGAGGGCAGCCAGCTTCCGCGCGAGATTCTCCATTTCCTTGTTCTGGGCTTCCTGCTTCTTTTCCATTTCCTTGACCTTTTCTTCCATCAAAAGCATGTTGCTGACGACCTTTCCGCTGTCAAGGTTCGAACCGCACCGCCAACAATATTCGCCTTTGAGCGGATTCTTTTCCTTGCAGCGCTGGCAAAACCTTTCAGTGATGATTCTCTTATCTTCCTCTGGCTTTGCCTTGCCGTATGTTTTCAGGACCGCCTTCTTGACCTGCTCGTCCGTCAGATGCAGGTAGACCCTTGACATGTTCGAGCCGATTTCCCATCCAAAATATTTGTCCATGATTTGCTCTGTCATGCCCGACTCCGCTCCAAGCTCGGTCGCGCGGCTGTGCCTGAAGTTGTGCGGATTGACCGGCTTCCTGAAGGGGGGCAGACCCTCTTTCTTTCTTGCCTCGTTCATTTTCTCGGCGCAATGGCAAATCCTCTGCACAAGCATCGGGTAGCTCAGGCTCCTCTTTTTGTACGGCGTAATCCAGACAGGGGAATCTCCTTTTTTTATTGGATGGCTCTCAAGCCACGCGCTGACGAAAGATGCCGCCTCGACGACAGTGATTCGCCGCCGCCCAGTTTTTCCCTTTGGCACGTTCACGTCCAGCCCTTCCTGGCTGAACGATAGGTCTGATTTTTTCAGCGGCAAGAATTCCCCTGCCCGCATGCCGCTCTCAAAAAGGAGATAAATTACAGCTTTGTCGAAGGCATCCCCATAAGAGGCAATTTCCCTCATTTCCTCGCGGAGAATGACCGGCTTTGCAAGCTCGCTGTCGCCAACCTTTATCTTGTGCTTGAACAGCTCCGCCTCGTCCTCGTTAAGCCTCTTGAGCGACCTCTTGCCAATTTTCCTGAAGATGTAGATGCTCCCGAGCGTGCGCTTGCAGTCCTTCTTTGTGGCAGGCATATACCTCTTGCTTGCGTTTATTGCCGCGACGCTCCCCTGTATATTGTCAAGCATGGCATGCAGCGTTTTTCCAGTCATTGTCCTGCAGATTGACAGGTCAGTCCTGTATTTCTCAATCCGCCGTGCGCCGATTTGGTGCAGGACTGCATCTTCGGCGAACTTCAGGAAAAGCTCCTTGTCCTTCTCCGTCATCCACTTTGAGCGTTCGAGGCTGCTCTTCCAGTCCCCATATCCGAGTCCCATAGCCAAATATATAGCATCAACATTTAAAATTAGAGCGTATAACGACGTGAGCAAAGCTAAACATCAGTTAAAATAAGACGCTCCCAACGGGATTGTCAGCACGAAGAGCTGGCAACTCGCCAGCACGGCGTACGTTTGAACCCGTGTTACAGGCTTTCTTCAAACTATTTCTAGATAGTCGCTGAAAGGCCCGCGTCCTTACCGGGCTAGACTATGGGAGCTCTTGAGCTCCCAGACTTGCCCGCAGGCAAGAAGATGGGAGCTCGAGGAAGTTTAGCCCGCAAAGGGGTTAAAAAAGCTCCTGTGGGCGCGCATCATAAAAGCGAGGCTATCAGTATCTCGGCAAGCGTGGCTCTTGGGCGCTGTGGTGCAGCGCTTTCGCTGTTTTCTTCTTCATCATCCATGCAAATCACGTCATACAGGTGCCGGAGGGGGCGCGTCGCCTCCTGTTGGAGGCGAGGGCGGCGCGGTTGGCTGCGGAGTTGCAGGCGTGCCCGAATCAGGCGGAGGCGGCGGTATGTCTGATGGCGGGGTTGGCGATGGCGTGCCCCCTGGCGCAATCGGCGCGCTTGTGCAGCCGAACGCAAAGAACAGAAGCGCAGCCACTCCGAGAATGGCTGCCAATGTTGCAAGTTTCATGTCAATGCCTCCTTAGCCTGATGGCGCGCTCGGCGGAACGTCGCTTGCGCTTCCGAGCGTGCATGTGCAATCTGCAGCTGCCTTCACCCAGTAGCCCTTGGCAGGCTCAAGTGTCGAGCTTGCAACATACTGCCCTGCCGAGGGCGAGTAGTTCCACGGGCCTGACGTTATCTTGCAGTTGCCGGCGTTTAGCTTGGCCTCCGAAGCCGATGCGCCAATCATGTTCCAGCCTGCGTTCAGGCCCAGAGAAAGTTTCTCTATGTATGGCGGGGAGACATCAAAGCTGCATGCCTCGCTTGCGTAGAGCCAGTAGCCCATTCCGCCAGCAAGGAAGCTCGCCGCTGCGTAGGAGTTGCTGGACGGGATGTATGCCCATGCATTGCTAGAAACCCTGCACTTCTGCGCAATCTCGCTTACCTTGAGGTTCCCGGTGTTCGGGTTTGAAACCATGTTCCAGCCTTTCTCGAATTTGAGGGATATTTTCTTGGTTGACGGCGTGCAGTATGGGGGCGAAAGAACGAATGTGCCGCTCTTTTCAGCGTAGTTGCCCGCGCCTGTGCCGCCTGCCGAGATGCGCTTTGCAGTCACCGTGTATGAATACGTGCCGCAGCCATCACCTGACCCGATTCCCATTGTGATGTATGGGTTGTTCTCGTCGCCCAAGGACATCTTGCCAGACCATTTGCCCCCGTTCGGGGTGGTGAGCGCGTAGCTTGCCTCGATGTCACTGCCGGTTGCGACCTTGCCATTGTCAAGCAGGTTCACATAGAATATGTTGCTGTTGGCGTTGTACTTGTCCGGCGATACCCACACATCGACTATTTCAAGCCCTTTGCCCTGGATTTTGCACACCCCGCTAGAGCAGCCATATATGCAGTAGGTGCTGGAGCTGTAAACCCCATTGCCGCTGCAATAGCCTTCAAGCACATGGTTGCTGTCAATGCACGTGTCCTCCATGGAGAATGTGGCATTCTTGGTTGCTCCGAAAACATAGCCGTCGAGCCCGCCGTCGGAGTCGGTGCACTGTGTTGAAGTGCCGCCCACCGCCACGGTCAATGTGGACTGCGTTGTCGCGCTTGAAACGTCAGCGACTGTGAACGTCACAGTGTAAGTCCCCGCCTTGGAGTAGGTGTGCTCGAATGTCACAGTGGCATATTCACTGCCTGAGCCAGACTTGGTTGTGCCGCTGCCGTCCCCCCAGTTCATTTTGTAGGAAAGGTAAGTGCCGTCCGGGTCGTATGCCGATATTTTCCAGGTGCCTGCAGTGCCTGCGGAAATCGATGTTGGCCCGCCCACGCCTGTAATCACCGGCGGGAGGTTGTTTGAGCCTGTCACTGCGGTTGCGTCAATCTTCACCCATTTCTTCCCTGCCGAGGTTCCATACGCGGTGTCGCACAGCTTCACGGTCACGCTGTTGGAAGTGCCGCTCTGCGCGTAGGTGTATGTTTCGCCAGGGTACATCGCCTTTTTCTCAAGAGTCACCCCTGCAGGCGTTATTATTTCAATGTTCGCATAGCGCTGGCTCGCCGCTATTCCCTGCGCGGTGGAAACGCCGTCCAGCCTGACGTAGAAAGTTCCAACGTCAAGCACCTGGTCCTGCACGAGCGTGTGATAACCTGCGCAGAGATCAGTGCCTGAGCTCGTTGTTATCGCGCCTTTTATCCATGCGCTGTTCACGTCGTTTGAAGCCGAGGTCGCCTTGCACGTTTCGATTGCAAGGTTGCCGTTCTTGCCCGCATATATGTATTTTATGCCTGGCGCCACCTTGGCGTAGTCCAGGACAGCTTCGTTCGAATCAAGTATCTGCACCATTGCCGCGCGGTCTGAGTCTGCTGAAATGTCAATAAGTTTCACCCCGTAAGTGTTTGTCATGGGCGGGACCTGGAGCATTTGCCCTACCATCAGTTGATTGAAGCTCGAGTCGCAGCCGCTCGAATAGCTGCCCACGTTTACATAGGCTGCATTCTGCGCGCTCGCTCCTGATGCATCCGTTACGGTGAAGGTTATCATGTAGGATCCTGCAGTTCCATATGCATGCTGGAAAGCCGCCGAGCTGCCAGTTTCCGTATGATATACTGGCGCCTCTCCAGCATCGCCCCACACCACGCTGTAGGAAAGGTAGGTGCCGTCGGGGTCGTATGCCGACACTTTCCAGGTGCCTGGTGCGCCGGTGGAAAGCGTTGATGGGCCGCTCACGCTTGAGATGATGGGCTTCTGGTTCTCGTTGCCAGTCACTGTTATTTGGAGCGCGGTGCCCACCGATGCTCCGTACTTGTCCTTGGCCTCGATGCTGATGGCGTATGCGCCTGCCATCTGGTAGGTGTGCGCGAAAACATTCTGCATTCCCGCCACCTGGCCCGCGTTGTCGCCGAAATTAATCGTGTAGGTGACCGTGTCTGCGTCCTGGTCGCTTGCATATACGTAGCATGTCACTGACTTTGCAGTCACCGGGCATGATACGCTTGAGAAAGTTGGCGGGTGGTTATTTGACGCTGCAGTGACGGTGGTGGTCACGCTGCTCACTGTCTTTGCCCCAGCGCCGTCTGTTGCAGTGAAGGTTATGGTGTATGTTCCTGCTGCGGAATAGGTGTGCTGGAAGGTTGCAATGGAATCCGTTTCGCTCTGCCCCTGCTGCGCCTGCCCAATCCCGTCGCCCCAGTTCACTGAATAGGAGAGATAGCTGCTGTCAGGGTCGTAGGCTGAAACCGTCCATGTGCCTGCCGTGCCTGCGGAAAGAGATGTGGGGCCTCCCACGCTGGTTATCACTGGCGCCTTGTTCGCAGAAGTTGCGGTGCTGTTTGCAGCAAACACGCCTCCAGCAAGCAAAAGCGCTGCAAAGAGCGCGAATGCGAAATTTGCAAATCCTTCCTTCATGCCAAACCACCATCCATTTTTCCTTATCGGCTTCTTCACAAATCCACGCCCGAAGCCAGCGCCTTCAGGCGCTGGTAAAGGCAGCTTATCTTTCGCACTGCATTTTCCAAATCCATCACAGAAGCCCATGCCTTTAGGCGTGGGTTTGTGTCACGGTTTTTCTTTAAAATACAATCTAGCCTGTGCGCACTTGCTCTACTGATGCCGCCGGCGTTACGGCCTGTGCAGACTCAACTGTTGGCACAGGCGGGGGCATGTCGCTTGCGCTTCCAAGCGTGCAGTCGGACGCCACCTTCACCCAGTAGCCCTTGCCAGGCTCCAATTTCTCGCTGTACGTGTACTGGCTCGCGGCTGGCGAGTAGTTCCACGGGCCTGACGTTATCTTGCAGTTGCCTGCCATGTTGCTTATCGCAGTTGCAGAGAGCGGCGCGCCAATCATATTCCAACCTGCCTTGAGGTTGAATGCATTGGGCGCCGGCGTGATGTAAGGCGTGTCAATGGTGTACTTGCATGCTGAATTCGCCTTCACCCAGTAGCCCACATGAGCGCCTCCAAGTATGGCCGCCTTTTCGTACTGCTTGTTATCAGTGCTGTAGTACCACACATTTGTGGAGATGTCGCACTTCTCAGCAAGCTTCGAGACCTCCAGGTCGGACACCGGCACTGATATCTGGTTCCAGCCCTTCGCAAGGACAATGGTCACGCCCTCGCTCGGGGGCTGCGGGATTCCGCTTTCCTTCACATATACCTTGGTGGAGTCTGATGCCACAAGCGTGTAGTAGTTGCCGCAGCGTGTTGCCTGATCGCTTGCCCCAGTGTCGTAGTCCATCTCCTTGCACCTGTCGCTGCCCTTCTGGTAGACCATTATCTTGGCAAAGTTCGTGCCAAGCTTGCTTGCGGTGAAGTACGCCGTCACTTCCTCGCTCCCGCCTGGGTACAGCGTTATCTCCTCCTCGCGCGCCTGCCCGGAGGATGCCACGCTTGTGGACGCCACCGTGCCTTCAGCGCTTGCTGTCTTTGGAATCTCATTGCCATTGTCAAACGAAAGCACCACTCTGTAGGTCTGTGCGCCATCGTTTGCTGAGGCCGTGCCCCTGCTTACCTTGCCTGTAACGTAAACTGTGTCGTACTGGTTCACTTCAGTGGGGGTTGCGCCTACTGACGCATACACTTCGCTTGCCGAGGAGCCGCCCGTCACCTTGACGGAAAGCGTGGACTCTGTCTTTGCCATCTGGTCGTCAAGCACAGTGAATGTTATGGTGTAGGTGCCTGCCTGCGCATATGTGTGCTGGAATGTTGCAGTAGAGCTTGGGGAATCCGAGGCAGACGGAGTCTTGCCGCTCTCGCCCCAGTTCACGCTGTAGTACAGGTACTTTCCGTCAGGGTCGTATGCCGACACTTTCCAAGTACCGCTCTTGCCGGCTGAAATCTCAGCAGGCCCGCCCACGCTGGTAATCACCGGCGGGAGGTTGGATGAGACGGATGTGCAGTATGGCGGCGAAAGAACGAATGTGCCGCTCTTTTCAGCGTAGTTGCCCGCGCCTGTGCCGCCTGCCGAGATGCGCTTTGCAGTCACCGTGTATGAATACGTGCCGCAGCCATCACCTGACCCGATTCCCATTGTGATGTATGGGTTGTTCTCGTCGCCCAAGGACATCTTGCCAGACCATTTGCCCCCGTTCGGGGTGGTGAGCGCGTAGCTTGCCTCGATGTCACTGCCGGTTGCGACCTTGCCATTGTCAAGCAGGTTCACATAGAATATGTTGCTGTTGGCGTTGTACTTGTCCGGCGATACCCACACAGAAACTATTTCAAGCCCATTTCCGGTGGAAGTGCTGCTGCCCACAGTCATCCACGAAGTGGACTGCGTGCTTGCGCCCAGGTTGTCAGTCACGGTAAACGTTATTGTGTACGTGCCTGCCTGCGCGTATGTGTGCTGGAAGGTTGCGGAGCTGCCTGCGTCCCTGTACAATGGCGCTAGCCCAGCATCTCCCCAGTTCACGCTGTAGGTAAGATAAGTTCCGTCAGGGTCGTATGCCGAAATGGTCCATGTTCCCTGCTGGTTCACTGAGAGCGAAGCCGGTCCGCTTCCGCCCGTTATCACCGGCGGCTGGTTGGAGGGCGCAACATAGGTGCCCACGCACTTGTAAACTGCCTTCACGCTGGTGTAGCTTCCGGAGTTGCCGGCATCTTTCCAGCCGGAGTTGGTCTCCACGCTTGCCTCCTTTATGTCCGTCGTGCCCGGGTAGAATTTCTTGCAGTATGCTATTTTGTCAAGGTCTGCGCCCGAAGTGCCGTCTGAGTCTGTCTGCCAGGCTCCGTTTGCGTCAGTGTGCTGGTTGACCTTGCCTGACCAGTATGAAATCTTTCCGAGCGTGGAAAGCGCGGAGTTGTCAGAGCTTGAGCACGAAGAGCCGATGGAGAAGCTTCCTTCCTTCACAGTTGCTGCCGAGCTTCCGGAGTTCCTCTGCGCAGTCACAACGTAGTGGTAGGTGCCGCACTGGCTTCCCTTTGAAAATCCAAATCCGTAATAGTTATTGTGAGAGTAGACTGTGCCTGGCGAGTGGTAGCCGATATTATAGTTTTCAGTCTTGCCGTTTGGCGTTGTCATCTGCAGCGTCACCTTGACATTGTTCAGGTTTGCAACATCGCTGCCGTCCTTTATCTCCGCGTAGAGCATGTGCACAGGCTCGAACGACTCGTCCTGCTGCCACACGCGCACTATCTGGAGCCCGCTGTTGGATGATCCGCCCACTGTGGTAGTGATGGTGGACTGCGTGCTTCCCATCTGGTTGTCAAGCACAGTGAATGTAATAGTATATGTTCCTGCCGAGGAGTAGGTGTGCTGGAAAGTAGCCGTGCTGCCTGCTGAAGCCGGCGCTGAAGGCGATAAGCTGGAGTCGCCCCAATTCACGCTGTAGTATAGATAATTGCCGTCAGGGTCGTATGCCGACACCGACCAGGTGCCTGCCTCGCCAACATTAATCGACGTCGGCCCGCCCATGCCGGTAATCACTGGCTGGGAGTTTGCAATGATCGTCCCATTGGTATCTGCGAACAGCGCGCCCATGGAGAGCATCACTGCGAACAGCGCGAATATTACATTTCCAATATTTCTTTCCATCCATCTCACCTTCCACATTTCTTTTTTCAATTTTCAAACATTTTTCCTTTTTCCTGAAATATTTTTTTTCTTTTTTTTCGCAAGCGCGCAGCACGTGCGCACTTGCTTGTGTTCATGCTGCGCCGGTTTTTGCTTAAAAAGGATTGGCGGGGCAGGACCGGTCCCGCTTTATAAACCTTTCGCGGTCCGAAGAGTTTTTCACGTCGAAGAAGCTACTCGAACAGGCTGCGCTGCAATTCCGCCACCATGTTCCTGCCAAACGGAATGAGTTTCACAATGTTCTTGCGCTCAAGCGCGCGTAAATTCCGAAGCAAGGAAGTTTTGGGAATGAGCAGCTTGTGCTGCATGGTGGAGCGCTTTGCCTTGCCGCCGGATGACATGAGGAAGCGCACAATGTCTGCCTCGCGCTCGGACAGCGTGCCAAGCACTGCGCGCGCCTTGTCGCTTTTTGCATCAAACGCAGATGCCCGGTGCGCCAATGGGGCGCTGGCCTCAACGTGCTGCGCTGCAGGGCGTGCATTTGCCTTCGCAGGGCGTGTGGCTGCTCGCGCTTTTTGCCTGCCCTTCTTTGCTGTTGGCGCTTTCTCTTCGGTGCGCACAGCTGCTACTGGCGTTGCCTTGCCTGTGGAATACAAATAGTACGCGAGAAGCGCCACAATCACAATCGCGCCCCCCAACATTGCAATGTCTGCAAGCGCCAGCGCCTTGGGCTTCATCTCAATCTGCGCGTTTGCCAGCTTCCCATGCTCGATAGCAACCTGTGCAGAGCCAGCTGCCGTCTGCGTGGATGCCGAGATTACGCACGTGCCTGTTGGAAGCGCGCGGAAAAGGAAGTCGCCAGCATCAGACGCACGCGCACTTGCGCCATTTATGACGGAATAGTCAAACCAGTCCGATGAGCAAGAAACATGGAGGTCTGCGCCAGGCACCAGCTTGCCCGATTCAAGCACGCTGGCCGCCACGCTTCCTGACGGGTAGAATATCATGGTAAGGTTTCTCTCCGCAGGCACGGAAAGCGAAACAGATGATGCATAGTCCACGCCCGAAGTTGCCATGTCGTCCAGCGTTGCGCTAAGCTGGTAGTTCCCGCTGCCAAGCTGCAGCAGGAAATTCCCCTCCCTGCCGGTGATGAGCCTGTAGGTTGCCGTGCTGCTGCCTGATGTTGCAATTATGGTGACTGGCATGCCAACTGGCGTGGAGCCGTTTGCAAGCATCGCCTTCACGGCAACAGGCCCGTCCCCCTGCGGGACAGACGGGGGCGTGGTGTTGTCAGCTGTCGCATTCCCGGAAAAAGCGAGCGCTGAGAATGATAAAAACAAAAGGACAAGTATGGGCGCGCGCATGCTCTCCAATTGCCCGCCCACACCTTAAAAAACAATCAGGTTCTGTTCGCCTACTTTGCAGCGTCTTCCTTGACCACAAACTTGACTGCCAAGAAAACCACGAGCGCGATTATCAGGAAATCCACAAGCGCGCCTGCAAAATCGCCAATCAGGAGGTTCTTGGGCTGGTCTATTGTGCCGCCTATCTGGACGGTGAACGCCCTCCAGTCGCCTCCAGGGATCACAAGCGAGATTATGGGCATTATTATGTCATTCACAAGCGAAGTGACCAGCTTTGCCGCTGCCACGCCGATGATGAATGCAACCGCAAGCCCTATCACCTTGTGCTTGTTCAAAAACGTGAAGAACTCATCCACTGCTCCCATATATCCACCTCTCAGTAGGGTCGAATGAAAAATTAATAAAAGCACCTAAGCAGAAGCGCGCTTAGTTCCTTCTTCCAAAGAACTTGTGCCCGCCTCGCTCGCACTTTTTTGCTGAAGCAAAAAAGGCGCCCCTTTTTGCCACTGGCAAAAAGAGGGGCGCGAGGCCGGGCAATGCAACCGCGCGCACAAGAATCAATTGCGCCTTCCGAAAAATTTGTGCCCGCCTCGCGAAGCATATTCCTTTGCTTCATGCGGCGCGCCCTCGCCCCTGCCGCGGGAATCGCGCGAGCCAAAGTGCCCCTGCCTGTCCCCTCCGCGCGAGCCTCCGTGCCCACCGCGGTCTCCGCCGTGCGAGTGCGGGCCGCCCCTGCCTCCTTCGCGGCTGAACCTTCCGCGCGGAGAGCCGCCATGCCCCCTGCCCCCCTCGCTCTCATGCGACGTGAAGTTCACGCGCCTGGGGAGAAGCTCTGGCTTCACTTCTATCTTAAGCTGCTCTATCTTGCTGTCAGTCACTTTCTCAATTATCGATATCATGCTGGTCTGGTCGAAGAAGACAAACGAGATTGCCTCGCCGTCCTTGCCCATCCTGCCGGTCCTTCCGATCCTGTGCACGTATGTCATGGGGTCGTCCGTGGTGTCGTAGTTTATCACGTGCGTCACGCCTGTCACGTCAAGCCCGCGGCTTGCCAAGTCTGTAGCCACCAATATGTTGATGTGGCTTTTCCTGAATGCCTCCATGGACCTGTCGCGCTGGCTCTGGCTCAGGTCGCCGTGGAATGCCTTGGACCTAAAGCCCCTGTCCACCAGTATGTCATTCAGCCTGTCTGCCCCTCTCTTTGTCCTTGCAAAGATGAGGGCAAGCGTGGGCTTTTTCTCCACAAGCAATGCGAGCAGCATGTTCAATCTGTCGAACTTCGAGGTTTCCACATAGTACTGCTTTATGCTTTTCACTGAAAGCGAGTCCTCTGACACGCGCACTTCCTGAGGAGCGTGCATGTACCTCTTGGAAAGCTCCATTATTGCCGGCGGCATGGTTGCGGAGAACATGAGCGTTTGCCTGTTCTTCGGGGTCTTGGAAAGGATTTTCTCGATGTCCTCGACAAATCCCATGTCAAGCATCCTGTCAGCCTCGTCAAGCACGACAACTTCGACAGCGTCAAGCTTGATGGTGCCCCTTTCAATGTGGTCCAGCAGGCGCCCTGGCGTGCCAACCACAATATCTACGCCTGAGTTTAGCGGGCCGATTTGCCTCTCGATGTCCTGCCCGCCGTAAATTGCAAGTATCCTGACTTGCGAGTGCGCGCCGATCTTGCCTATCTCGCCTGCAATCTGCACTGCAAGCTCGCGCGTGGGCGCAAGTATGAGCGAGCGCACCTTGCCTTTCTTCGCAGGCGTAAGCGCAATCCTCTCAAGTATGCAGATGCCAAACGCGGCGGTCTTTCCCGTGCCGGTCTGTGCCTGCCCAACAAGGTCCTCGCCCTGAAGCAAAAGCGGTATGCCCTGAGTCTGTATCGGCGTCGGGGACTTGAACCCCATTGCCGTCAGTGCGCTTTGTATGTTATGGCTTAAGCCAAGCTTGCTGAATCCCATTTTCTCACTCCTTTCCCTTGGCAATCCCTTGATGCTTTGAAACCCGCGAGGGTTGCACCCCACAGCTTATTGCCAGGGATGCCCGCACAAAATTAGCCAAGATATGTAACTTGTCTGCAAAATTGAAAGGGCAAGTATATAAAAAACAGCACCCTTGCTGTTTTTTAGACGCCGAGCCTCTGCGAGGCGGAGATAATAACCTGCCGGTGGCAAGCGTGTCAATTCTCCTGCCCTGGAAGCAGCCATCTTCCGGCAGCATCGCCAGCCTCATGCAACTCCTCCTCATTTTCCTCTCTCTTGGGTGGTATCCCGACCCTCGCTGCTGCCCTTTCCCAAATGGCAAGCGAGCGCTCGCGCTTGGAAAATGCCTGGTCCACTGCAAGGCTGGCGATTCCCATTCCAAGCCAAACGCCAATCAAAACCATCATCCCCGCTGTTCCAAATAACCCTGCCAGCGAAACTCCAAAAATCGAACAAACCGCGCAAACCAAGAAAGTAGCCAGCCCGACCAATGCAACTGGAAGCTTGGCTTTGCTGCTGGCCTTGTGCTTTTCTTTCTCGACCGCCAGTTCCACTTCCTTAGCCTTGATTGAAGCCTGCTCAACCAAGGTTCCCCTGTATATCAGCTTTCCATCTTCGTTCTTTATGACAAAATCATCCACAGTTATCTGCCCTTCCGGCTTTTCTAGCGTTTTCCAGGCTTTTTCTTCAAGCACGCTTTCAATGAATCTGCTAGCATTGCCAATTTTGCTGTCTTCCCGCGCAGCATAGCGCATCACAGACGCAATAACTGCATCTTCATTTACCTCCGAACTAAACAGGTGCATTCCATGATATATGTTCAGCTTGCCCATTTCGTTCTGTACGGCAAAATCGCCCACAATGATTTGCCCCCATGGCTTTTCTAGCGTTTTCCAGGCTTTTTCTTCAAGCACGCTTTCAATGAATCTGCTAGCATTGCCAATTTTGCTGTCTTCCCGCGCCGCATAGCGCATCACAGACGCAATAACCGCATCTTCATTTACTTCGGAATCAAACAAGTACGTTCCCTGGTAATTTATGAAGCACGCCTTCTCACGGAATTCTTCCGGGCACGCATTCATCATTTCGCGCATTTTTTCTTCGGTATATGCTCTAGCCCAGCTGCCCCTTGACTTGCGCTCCGCTTTCTCAAGTTTTTTTATTGGCTTAAGATTCGGCAGCATATATCTCATGAATCTTGAGGCTGTTTCACTTGAGGCCGGCTTTAGGTCGCGCTGCCATCTGACCTTGCACTTCGTGTTTACATAGATATCTGGCATATGCATATCATTATGATATACATGTTTATAAATCTTTCACCACAATGCGCGGAAAGCGCCGCCACGCCGTTTCCACGCCGTGAAAATCCCTCAGGCGTGAAAAAGCACCTATAAATACTTTAGCACTGTAGCTTTTTCCCGTATGCGTCTCAAATCAAGAAGGTATATTGTTGTCCTAGGCTCTCTCATGTCAGGCCTGGGGAAAGGCATAGTCACGTCCTCGCTAGGCAAGCTCCTGCAGACCAAGGGGCTCAAGGTCTCGCCGATAAAGTTCGACGGCTACTTGAATGTGGACTGCGGCACCATGAACCCCTTCAGGCACGGCGAGGTTTTTGTTCTTGACGACGGCACGGAATGCGACATGGACTTTGGCACCTACGAGCGCTTCCTCAATGTCGACCTGAACGGCAACAACAGCATAACCGGCGGCAAGCTTTTCAGGAACATCATAGACAAGGAGCGCAAAGGCGGCTTTTTGGGAAGAGATGTGCAGATAGTGCCCCACCTCACGGATGAGATTAAAGCTTGGATACGCCGCACAGGCGACGAGCAGGACGCTGATGTTGTCATCGTGGAAGTGGGCGGAACGGTCGGCGACTTGGAGAACGGCTATTTCCTCGAGGCGATGCGCCAATTCGCAAACGAGGAGAAAGTGACTTTCCTCCAGCTCACATACGTCCCCTCGCTTTCCGAGGGGGAGCTGAAAACCAAGCCCACCCAGCATGCGAACAAGCTCATACTTTCGCTTGGCATCAGGCCAAGCATCATTGTCTGCAGGGAGGACGAGCCTCTCACGCGCGAGGCAAAGGAGAAAATCGCGATGTTCTGCAACGTGCCGATTGACAATGTATTTGACGACCCTGACATCGACACCATCTACGAGCTTCCCATGATTCTGGAGAAGCAGAAGATGACCGAGCTTCTCCTCTCCGAGCTTGCCATCGACGAGAAAGGCGAGGACATGCGCGAGTGGCGCGCCACTGTGGAGAAAATCAAGAACCCCAAAGGCGAAATCACGGTTGCAATCACAGGCAAGTACACAGCGGTGAAGGACGCTTATGTGAGCGTGAAGGAGGCGCTTGTGCATGCGGGCGCAAAGCACAATGTGCGCGTGAATGTGAAGTGGGTGGAAACATCCGACATAGACTCCGGCAAGGCCACAGCCAAGGAGCTTCTGCACGGCTGCGACGGGATAATCGTGCCTGGCGGATACGGAAGCCGCGGCACCGAAGGGAAAATCGCGTGCATAAAATACGCGCGCGAGAACGGCTTGCCCTTCCTCGGCCTCTGCTACGGCCTGCAGATGGCAGTCATCGAGTGGGCGCGCCACAAGTGCGGAATGGAGGGGGCGAACTCCACCGAGATTGACGAGAAGACAAAATTCCCAGTGATAGATTTCCTGCCTGAGCAGAGGGCGGTGCGCGACAAGGGCGCGAACCAGCGCCTCGGCGCATGGGAATGCAAACTGAAGAAAGGCACGCGCGCGCACAATGCCTACAAGGCTGACACTGTTTTCGAGAGGCACCGCCACCGCTACGAGGTGAACAACGACTTTGTCCCCAAGCTGTCTGAAAGCGGCCTCGTGGTCTCCGGCACCTCGCCTGACGGCAACATTGTCGAAGTAATCGAGTGGCCTGACGGGTTTGGCGTGGCAACTCAGGCGCACCCCGAGCTCAAGAGCCGAGTGGAGAGGCCTGCCCCGCTGTTTGTCGCATTCGCTGAAGCCTGCTTGAAAGGAAAGAAATAAGTCCGACCTGCTATTCTAATTCTGCCTGCTTGCGTTCCAGTCCAGCGCAAAAGGCGCGCTTGATAATTTCACCGTCACATTGCCAAGGTCAGCGAACAGCAGCACGCGCTTTTCGCCGTCTATGAAAAAGCGCGCAGGCGCAGCCCCTGAACTGTCTCCGACCTCTATTTCATACGCCTCCCTGCCTGCAAGCTGCTGCTTGCCTTTTGCCTCGAAGCGCGTGGTGATAGCCATCTCTACTCCTTGCGCAGAGTAGATACTATCTACGCTCCAGCTGAAATTTTCCGATGCCGCAAGCATCCAGGGCGAGAAAAGCAATATTGACTGGTTGCCAAAATTCGCGTTGGGTGCCCCATCCGCCGAGCCTGAGAGCATGCCGTTTTTGAGGATGCACATGCTTTGGCTTTCCTGCCCCGCCTGCTCCGCCACCACCACTCCTGCGCATGAAGGCGCTGACCTGACGGCATATGCGACCTCCATCGAGCCACCCGGGCTCTCCAGCCTGTAAACGTAATTCTCGCCAGGCAAAAGCGTCAGCGCAGAGTTTTTTGCCAGGCTCCCTTCCAGTATCCTCGCCTCTATCTCGGCAGGGGGCATGGAGAAAAATATGTAGGCGGTGAAGCCAAGGTAGCCAAGCACGCACACTATCAGCAGCAGCGTGGTGGCGCGGTCAAGATAGGGGAACTCCGGCACATGCTGGTATGCGGAGGAAAGCGCGCTTCCAACTCCTGACATTGCGCTTGACATTTTATTTTCCTTTTTCTTCATGCCTCCCACCAAACCTAATTTTTACCAGCTCCCTTCCTCTTGTCCTCCTCGGCTTTCCACTTTGCCTTCTCCACCTTTGCAAAGTCACCCCACGACTGCGCGGTTGCGTCGCGCCACATTAGGTACACAAGCGCGGCAAGCACCGCGCATGCCGCGGCTGCAAGAATCAAGACATCGTCCATGCGCCAGTCAGCACTAACAAATATTAAATAACGATGCCAAGGTAGCCCCCATGGAGCTTTTCGCATCCGCCCCATGCAAGGCAATCCTGTTCGGCGAGCACTATGTGGTGTATGGCGCCCCTGCGCTTGCCGTCCCCATCGAGCCTAGGAACAGGGTGAGGTTCTCCGAGTCAGATTCGCCAGGCATAGCCTTGCGCTCCTCACTTGGCAGCGCGCGAGTTGCGCCTGATTTTTCCTTTTCAGGCGAGTTGCGCCTTTCCCAATTCGCGGCGGTGGCAAGGGAAGCCTGCGGGAAAAAACAGCCGCCCCAATGCAGCGCGGAATTCCTCCCAAGCTGGAGCTTGAAAGGCGTGGGCACATCATCCTCGCTTGGCGCGGCGTTTGCAGCCGGGCTTCTGAAGCTTTCCCGCAAGCGCGCATCCGCAAGGAAAGTTTTCCTCTCCGCCCAGGCAGGCGACCTGGTTGCGCACGAGGGCAAGGCGTCCGGCATCGACGCGCGCGCAGTGGCTTACGGCAAGCCCATAATCTTCCAGCGCAAGTTCTCCCCGCCCGCGTTCTCTGCGCGAGCTGCGAAATTCGCGCTTCCAGTGGGCTGCTCGCTGCTTCTCATAGACACCTTCAAGGGCAGGAGGGACAGCACCGCCGCCATGCTCGCAAGCTTTGCATTGTCGTTTGGCATTTCCACCTTGCCTGCGGCAGCGCCTGAGGAAAAAAGAAAGGAGGTGCGATCCGAGTTTGCGCCCATCCTTAAAGCCGCGCTTTTTGCAAAGACTGCGCAGGAGCTTGGCAAGGCGATGAATGACAACCACATCCTTCTCCGCATGCGCAGAGTCTCATCGCAAGGCATAGACTCTGCAGTCTCAGCCTCTCTTTCATCCGGAGCATATGGCGCCAAGCTCACGGGAGGCGGGGGCGAGGGAGGCGCTGCGCTTGCGCTTTGCGATTCAGCGCGCAGCCAGCAAATCTCGCGCGCAATATCGGATGCAACAGGCTTTGCCTGCCATCCGCTGTCCCTTGCAGCTGAGGGCGCCAAAGTTGATGCTGATTTCCGATATTACTAAAAAGGTCTCGCACCAAAAGCATTCATGCAAAAATACCAATCAGATTTCATCGAGCTCGCAGTCTTCGCAGGCGCGCTCCGCTTCGGAAATTTCACTCTGAAATCCGGCAGGCAATCTCCCTATTTCTTCAACTCCGGGCTTTTCTACACAGGCGAGCTTTCCCGCGCGCTTGCAAGGGCGTTTGCGCAGGCAATAAACCGCTCCATAAAGCCTGACAAGTACGATGCAGTGTTCGCGCCAGCATACAAGGGCATCCCTTTGGCAGTGTCTGCGAGCATGTCCCTCACAGAATTTGGCGTGAACAAGCCGTGGTGCTTCAACAGGAAGGAGGCAAAGGACCATGGCGATGCCGGCATGTTCGTGGGCGCCCCGATAAAGGACGGCATGCGCCTGATAATGCTCGACGATGTCTTCACCACGGGCGGTGCAAAGGAGGAGGCGATTGTGCAGCTTTCATCCGCTGCCAAGATATCAATTGCCGGCGTATTCATCCTGCTTGACAGGCAGGAAAAGGACAAGGAAGGCAACAATGCAATCGCAGCCTTCGAGGCAAAGCACAGGACAAAAGTTCACGCGCTTGCAACCGCGGACGAGGTTTTCGAGTACTTGTCGAAAAACAAGGTGAACGGCGAGCTGCATGTCACTCCTGAAATACTAGCGCAATACAAGGCATACAAGAGGACATACGGAGTATAGGCGCTCAGGCTTTGGTGTTTGAATGGGCTATCTGGAAACTCTGGCATCGTCTGCACAGGAAAGGCAAAGCATAGTCTGCTTCGGGCTCGACCCGGACATTGCGCAGTTCCCCTCTCTTCCAGCGCAAGGCACCGAGGGAAAAATAACCCATTTCTTCTCGCAGATAATCGACGCCTCGCTCGCAGAGAACAAATCCATAGCTGCGCTCAAGCCGAACTATGCTTATTTTGCGCAGTACGGGTTTGAAGGCCTCCGCGCGCTCAAAGCAATCATCGAGCGCTACAGCGGCAAGCTGCCCATCATCCTCGACGCCAAGCGGGGCGACATCGGGAAATCAAGCGCTGCCTATGCCGTCGAGGCATTTGACTTCTGGGGCGCGGACGCGCTCACAGTTTCGCCTTACATGGGCTATGACAGCCTCTCCCCGTTTTTCGAGCGCTGCAAGAAAGGCAAGGGCGTCTATGTGCTTTGCAGAACGTCTAATGCCGGCGCGGCAGACTTCCAATCATTGCGCCTTGAGAACGGAAAGCGGCTTTTTGCCGAAGTGGCGAACAAGATGGAAAAATGGCACACCAACGGCGTGGGCATGGTGCTGGGCGCAACCGCGCTTGACGAGCTTGAGGCGGCCATGTGGGTTTTCTACGACGCAAAAAAGAGGCTGCCGTTACTGGTGCCTGGCGTGGGCGCGCAGGGCGCATCCGCTGCAGAGACTGCGAAGGTGCTGCGCAGCGTATGGCCGGATGCATTTTCCCTCAACAGGATAAACAGCTCCAGCGCCATAGCATATGCGCACAAGAAGAAGGGATCTGATGATTTCGTGGGCGCGTCGCTGTCAGAAATAAAGCGCATGAATGGGGAAATAGGCAAGGTTTAAGCCTCAAAACCCCACAAGCGTTTAAAAATATTGACTGCATTTATCCCTGCAAGGCGATTATAAGAGGTGCATTATGAGAAAATTGGGCATTTTAGTGGTTCTGGCCGTTCTGGCTTCATCCGTATTTGCCGTTTCAGGCTTGTCGGCAGTCAGCAGCGCAATCAGCTCGCTATGCGTGGGCCTTCGCGACATGCTCCCCGTGGCAGCCATGCTCATGATCATCCTCGCAGGCGTCATCTACGCCGCCGGGCAGATAATGGGCGCGGAGACCCGCGCGCGCGCCAACGTCTGGGCAACCGCATGCCTTACAGGCGCTCTAATCGCAATCCTTATCGCAGTGGTTGCGCCGTCTGTGCTCGGCATGATATACAATACCAACCAAAACGCACTCATATGCTAAAATCCGCTAAAGGTGATTCGAATGAACAAACTCGGAATTTTAATTGCAGTCGCGACGGTGTTCTCCCTCGCATTTGCCGTATCCGGCATTTCCGGGGTGACGCAGGCGGTAAATGACCTATGCGTTGGCCTCAAGAACATGCTTCCCGTCGCAGCCATGCTCATGATCATCCTCGCAGGCGTCATCTACGCTACAGGGCAGATGATGGGCGCGGAGACGCGCGCACGCGCCAACGTCTGGGCAACAGCAGCCCTCACAGGCGCTCTCATCGCAATCCTTATCGCAGTGGTTGCGCCGTCGGTGCTTTCATCGATATATGGCGATGCTGCTTGGAAGGCCAACCCCGGGTCAATAACGGATTTCTGCATTACATAATGGAGGTATATTATATGAGAAAATTTGGAATATTTGTCGTGTTAGCGGTAATGATGGCATCCGTGTTTGCTGTCAGCAGCGTGCTTGGCACTGTCAAGGACGCAATGAGCTCGCTTTGCGCGGGCCTCACCCAGCTGCTCCCCGTGGCGGCCATGCTCATGATCATCCTCGCAGGCGTCATCTACGCTGCGGGGCAGATGATGGGCGCGGAGACCCGCGCGCGCGCCAACGTCTGGGCAACGGCATGCCTTACAGGAGCGCTGATTGCGGTGCTTATCACAGTGGTTGCGCCCCCGGTGCTCACGGCAATAAACAATGGAACAGCAGTCCAGTGCACGTAAGCCTTTTCTCTCTTTTCTGTTTTTTCCATAACCCCTAGTTTTAAAAATGTCAGCAGCATTTTCTCCTCATAGTGGAATTCGATTCCATTAGGAAAGTTGACCTGCAATTGGTGCACGGAGGGTGTTATATGAGAAAACTCGGAATATTTGTCGTGTTGGCGGCATTGATGGCATCAGTATTTGCCACCTCCATGCTATCTGGCGTGACCTCGGCAATAACTGACCTTTGCAAGGGCCTCACCCAGATGCTTCCCGTCGCAGCCATGCTCATGATAATCCTCGCAGGCGTCATCTATGCTGCAGGGCAGATGATGGGCGCGGAGACCCGCGCACGCGCGAATGTCTGGGCGACAGCAGCCCTCACAGGCGCGCTCATCGCCATACTTATTGCAGTGATTGCACCGGCGGTGATCGGGTCAATCTACACCGGAAGCACTCTGGCTGCCTGTTAATTTCTTTATTTTTTCTGTTTTTTCCATAACCCCTAGTTTTAAAAATGTCAACAGCATTTTCTTCTCATAGTGGAATTCGATTCCATTAGGAACGTTGACCTGCAATTGGTGCATGGAGGGTGTTATATGAGAAAATTCGGAATATTCGTTGTATTGGCGGCATTGATGGCATCGACATTTGCCACCACCTTGCTGACTGGCGTGACCTCGGCAATAACTGACTTGTGCATCGGCCTCAAGTCCATGCTTCCCGTCGCAGCCATGCTCATGATCATCCTCGCAGGCGTCATCTACGCTGCGGGGCAGATGATGGGCGCGGAGACGCGCGCACGCGCCAACGTCTGGGCAACAGCAGCCCTTACAGGCGCGCTCATCGCAATACTTATTGCAGTGGTTGCTCCATCCGTGATGAATGCAATCTACCCAAGCACGTCATTCACAAGCGGAGCAGCTGCCTGTTAATTTTTTTTCCTTTTTCTGTTTTTTCTTCGTTCCCCTCAGTTTTAAGAATGTTCCCAGCGTAGCGATTGCGAGGTATCACCATTGAGTGGAATCTTACGATTCCACACAGTCGAACGGCGCACCGTTCGACTTGTGGATAAGTCGTGCACAGCACGACTGTATCCACTACTGTCAAAATCCGGAGGATTTTTCCATGGCAATTGAATTCCACATGACGGCAAATCCGAAGCTGCGCGCGCCCGTGCTCATCGAGGGCTTCCCGGGCCTTGGGCTCGTGGGGACAATCTCCGCAAGCTATCTTGTGGAAAAGCTCGGCATGGAGCCCTTGGGCTACATCACAGGCGAGCAGTTCCCTCCCCTTGCGGCAGTGCACAACAAGCGCCCGCTTTTCCCTGCGCGCATGTATTTCTCGCAGAAGCACAACCTCATCGTCTTCATATCGGAATTTGTCATCCCCATCGTCGCAGTGAACGAGCTTTCCGACAAGATCTACGAGTTCGCGCAAAAGCACAATGTGAAGCAGATAATCTCGCTCGGCGGAATTGCGATAAAGGGCGAGCAGGACACAGTGTATGCAATCTCCTCCCTTCCCGAGCTCTCCGCGCAGCTTGAGAAGCTCCATGCAGTGGAGCTCATAAAGGAGGGCGCCACCACCGGCGTGACCGGCATATTGCTTGCGCGCGGGGCAGTGGACAAGTACCCCGTCATCTCCCTTCTTGCAGAGTCGCAGCAGGGCTACATGGACCCCAAGGCGTCCGCCATGGTGCTCGAGGCGCTGAAGGAGCTCATCAAGATCGACATCGACACATCTACTCTTGAGCACGAGGCTGCCAAGATAGACACCAAGGTGAAGGAAATCGTGGGCAAGGCAAAAAACGCGCACAGCGCCTACAAGAAGGTGGAGAACGAGGGCAGCCTTGGGACGATGTACGGTTGATCAGCCCAAGGGGGCTGCGCCCCCCTTCAACGTAGAGCGGCAAACCGCTCTACGTCTGATGCATTTTGCTTCGGCAAAATGCACATAGTCCGATACCGCCCAAACCCCCTGTTTACTCTCACCTGGGTAGGCGCGGTTTAAATTCACAGCCGCGCCATCACATTCACTAACTTTTGGAGAGTGATGAAATGGAAGAATACAAACTGCCAGACCTGCCTTACGCCTACAATGCGCTTGAGCCTTACATTGACGAGGCTACGATGAAGCTCCATCATGGCAAGCACCATGCGGCTTACGTCGCAGGCTTCAACGCAGCGCTCAAGAAACTCGAGGATGCGCGCGCCAAGGGCGATTTTGCCTCTGTTCAGGCGCTGTCAAAGCAGGTGGCATTCCACGGAAGCGGGCACACCATGCACGCGCTTTTCTGGTCTGTCATGTGCCCTGCAGCGCAAAGCAAGGCGCCGGCAGAAGGCGAGCTTTTCAATGCCATCTCGCGCGACTTTGGCTCCATGGACGCATTCAGGAAGCATTTCTCCGAGGCTGCAAAAACTGTTGAGGGCAGCGGCTGGGCAGTGCTTGCCTTTGAGCCATTGGGCGGCAAGCTGCTCGTGCTGCAGGCGGAAAACCACCAGAAGCTCACCGTCCAGGGAAGCGTGCCGCTTCTCGTGCTTGACGTGTGGGAGCACTCGTACTACCTCAAGTACCAGAACAGGCGCGCGGAATACGTGGACAATTTCTGGAACATAGTGAACTGGCAGGAAGTGGAAAAGAGATTCGCTTCCGCAAAGAAACAATAAGGTGATAAGATGAAGATCGGGAAAAAGATGGAAGACGCAATAAACGCGCAGATAACGCACGAATTCGAGGCCGAGCACACCTACCTTGGGATTGCGGCATATTTCGAGGCGCTGACCCTTCCGGGGTTTGCGCACTGGATGCAAAAGCAGGCTGCGGAGGAGCGCACGCACGCCATGAAGTTCTTCAAGTACGTCTGCGCGCGCGGAGGCTCAGTCTCGCTTGACGCGCTTGCAAAGCCCGTCTCGTCATTCAAGTCAGTGCTCGCGGCATTCGAGGCAGCATATGCTTTCGAGCTTACCACCACGAAGAAGATAAATGCGCTTTACGAGCTTGCAATTGCCGAGAAGGACTTCGCGTCCGCCTCCATGCTCAAGTGGTTCATCGACGAGCAGGTGGAAGAGGAAAACAACGCAACGCAGAACATCGAGCAGGTGAAGATGGCAGGGGAGAGCAAAGGGGCGCTGATGCACCTCGACCACCGCTTCGGCAAGCGCGAGTAGCTTTCTGTTTTTGTTTCTTCTTTTCCTGTTTTTTTATTTGCTTAGAACAAGGAATGCAGGCGCTACTCGAACTGCTGTTCGACTGCGCGAGCAGAATTGCGATTCTGCTGCGCATCAGAACGTTTCGACGTTCTGATTGCGCCGCATTTTTCTGAAGAAAAATGCAGGGGGAGAGATTTGAACTCTCGAAGGCCTAAGCCACAGGATTTCTTGACGGTTGATTTTCCGCCCACGTTGCTTTTCCGTGAACGCTTTTTGCGCCGTACCCATCTGGAGGCGCAAAAAGGGTTCCTTAAGTCCCGCCCATTTGACCGGGCTTTGGTACCCCTGCAGAACGGTTTTGCTCCAAATGTTTAAATAGAACGCGCGAGAATTGCCTCCTGGTGGTATTAATGGCGACCAAGAAAGCGAAAAAGGCGGCAATGAAAAAAGCCGAGCAGTGCTGCTCGTGCAGCGAGCCCATGGCAGGAATCCCGCACATCCAGGACTGGCTTCTGATATTCCTCGGGGCATTGGGGCTTGCAACCGCGCTCCACTACATCAACTGGCCAGGCTTTGACGCATACTTCCCTGTAGTGTGGGCAGTGCTCGTGCTTGTCATCGGCGCAACAAACCTGATGAACAAGGGCGGCTGCTGCTAAAAAAAGTTTCTTCTTTTTTCTTTTACGCCTTTAGCGTGAGCAGGGCAGCATGAAAATCAGGATGTACTTTGCAGCCTGCCCCCGGCGATTCTTCGCATCAGAACATTATCTTCTGCAGCTTGTTCGCCTTTGCGGCGAGCTTTATCTCGCGCGCAATCCTCCTTCCCATGCTCATGGGCTCGTCGAATTGGTAGGCAGTGTAGGGCGAGCCTTGCGGATAGATGTTGGTGCCTGCCACAATGCGCGCGGAAATCTCGAATGCAAAGAAATTCAAATTCTCGTCGCACACGGTCTCGATGCAGAACGGGCCGGGGATGCCCCCGAACAGCCGGTCCGCGGTCTCAGTGACATTCCTGCCCATCTCCATGATGTTCTCAAGCAAGGACTCGCGCACCACCAAAAGCTCATTGCCCACGACCGTGAACGAGGGCGTGAAGGAAAGCCCCACTTTCTCCATCCTGTATGATTCGTCTATGTTGCTCTCGAATCGCCTGTCAATGCCCATGAGCTCAATATGCCCCTCAGATGCATGGTAGCCCTCGCGCGAGAGCGGGGAGTAGAAGTAATGGGGGTACACGCGCACGCCGATCAGATATTCCTGCACAGTGACATTCATCCCTTCGAAGTGCTCATAGAACTCCTCGGGAGAGTTCACCACGCGGTAGCCCCTGCCTCCCTTTGCGCCTGCAAGCTTCACCACGCAAGGTCTGTCTATCTTGTCCGGCTCAATGATGGCTGGCACCTGCAAGCCGGATGCCTTCATCCACTCGAACATCTTCACCCTGTCCTTTTCCCATGCCAATGACTCGCGGTTGCCTACCATGGGCACTGCCATGGTGGATAGCGAGTCGCCGGAATACTCAACAAGCGAGCCGTGCGGAACCAGTATTGCGTTTTTCTCAAGAAGCTCATCAGACGGAATGTCCTTCAGGTCAGCCACTTCTATGAACTCATCCGGGCAGCCAAGCGGGAAAGCCTCGTACACCTTGCGCCGATTAGGCGTGCAGATGCCGATTGTCTTTATCCCCTCTGCGCGCGCGCCGTGGAAAATCTGCAGCGCAGTGTGCGAGCAGATGGTGGCAATCTTGAGTTTTTTCTTGTCGTATGACGCAAGCGTCTCTGCTATTTTTTCACGTGTCATATCCATAAAATCAACTAAACGGGAATCATGTCACTACTTCTGCAAGCCTTCCCTGCTTTGCGGCTTCCTTTACCTCAAGCGCAATCCTCTCGCCCACGCTCATGCTCCTGCCGTAAAGGTATTCTCCGTAGGGCGTGAATCGCACGCCTGGCGAGCCTGGCACGCGGAAGGAAACGTCGAATATGCATGGAACCTCGCCATCATCTGTTGGCACAATGGCTCCCTGCAGGGCAAACGGGCCAATGATGCCCGGCTTGTACTCCTTCTTGCAGGTTGCCACGAATTTCTCGCCGATTTCAAACACGCCTTCGAGCAACGACTCGCGTATGGTGCAGGCAACGTGGCCCACCTCGATGTTTTTCATGCGCGCGTACTTGAGCACCTCTGATTGCTCTGGCGCAGTGAGCCGAAGCAGCCCGTCGAGGTTGGTTTGCCTGCGGAAATCAGTGCCCAAAAGCTCCAATTCTCCAGTAAGGGGCGAAACAAAGTAATTGAAGTTGAACTGCGCGCCAAGGATGAATTCCTCGATGAGCGCGCTTTCCAGCCCTTCCTTTGTAATCATGCCAGCCTGCAGCATCTCCTTGCTTTTCCTCTCATACTCGCGCGCGGAGTTCACAATGAAAAACGCGCGCTCGTACTTGCGCTTTGCCTCGCTTGCCTTTACAATGACCAGCCTGTCTATCTTGTCAGGCGTTGCAAATGTCTGCGGCACGCGCACGCCAGCTTTTTTCAGGAGATAGTGCTGATTCCTCTCGCAGTTCCTCTCCTCGGCGCGCAAAAGCATCCTGTTGCCGAAGATCGGAACATTGAAGTCCTTCTCTATCTTGTCATAGCCAACATACACTGAGAACGAGCGGTGGGGCACGAAAAGCGCAGACTGCTTCACAAGGTAGTCGCACCATTTCTTGGATGCAATGTCAGAGAATTTGTCAAGAAGCAGAAGCTCGTCAATGCAGCCGCGCGCCTCCCCCAGCGCCTGGCGCTTGGTGTAATATTTCTGGTAGGTGTGCTCGCGCCCCTTCTGGCAAAGCACAATGGACTTCATGCCGAACTTTCCGGCGCCTGAGGAAATGTCCAATGCGGAATGCGAGCCAAGCACGGCTATGGATGGTTTGGTGTATCCTGCCGCAATTTTGCATACGTCTGAGAGAACCATACGAAGTTATGGACAAATGGGATTAAAAAGAATTGGTTCTGCCGGGCGCAAGCAGCCTCCAGCAGGCTTCGGGCTACGCCTGCTCCTCGCACATGGGGGTTCCAACCGCACTGCCCCTGAGCGGCTGCCTGGCGAGCCAGTCCAGCACGGCATCCAGCCTGTCTTTTTGGAACGTGCCGCCAGCAGGCGCTCCATTCACTGGATAAAACTTGTAGGCATGGTGATTTGTCAGCAGATTCACCCTTATTGCAAGCCACGGCGCGCTGCCCTGCGGATGGCTGCTCCAGGCTATTGGCTTGCTTGCGCCGTAATTCATCTCCATGCTTATGCAAAAGCGCCTGAGCTTCTCCGAATTCATCTGCACGCGGTGCTTGTCAATGTACTTGTAGGCTGACTGTATGAGCTCTTTCCTGCCAGGCGCAATAAGCTGCGGCTCCACAGCAGGCGGTTCCTCGTATGTATGACCTGCCTTCTCATTTGCCTGCCGCACCCAGGTTGCACTGGCAGGATGTGCATCATGCGTGCCCTTTCCATTGGTGTTCCGTTCATGCCCTGGCGCAACGCCCCCTGCCTGCCCCTTTGCTGCATATGCCTTTTTCAACGCCTGCTGCATCATCCTGCCCCTTGCCTCGCGGAAGCTCTCCCGTGTGTAGCCGCGCTCCTCAAAGGCAGGGATAACTGCATTCGGCACTGGGGGCGATGGCATCTGCTGGATGAGGCGCTTGAGCCTGTGCCTGCGGAAATCCCATGTCACCAAGGTGAGCGGGTCCTTTTCCCTGCTCGGGTCTATTTTTTTCCAGAATTTCCAGTCGAGCTTGGACATGGAATCCCTGCAATTCTCATGCATCTCATACGCGTATGCCTCGTCCTCGGTGAAATCCCTGAATTTCTTGTGGAACTGCTTCACCAGCCATCGCGTGGCTAGCACTTGGTTCTCATTTATGGAAAAATATTTCGTGAGCCCCTTGCTGTTGGTTTCCCAGATGTTTATGCCAAAGCCAGGGTAAAGGTCCAAGACAAGCGGAAATACCCTCGTGCCATACCTGTCCTGGAACATCCCATACAAGTCGCTTTCTACCAAATCCCTCTCGCACAGGCTGCAAATCGCCTCCCGCTTTGCCTCCTGGTAAACAAGCCTTTCAAAGAAATTGAGCGCTTCCCCCGCCCGGAATCTCTCCACAACCGCCCTTGCCCTGATGGGCAGGCGCAGCGTGTCAATTTTCCTGTCCACCAGCTGGTCTATCCAGAACAGCGCGTTTTCCTTTTCCTCCCAATAGCCGATAGGCGCCTGGGGCAGGATAATTTTGGAGTCGATGAGCCCGCGAAGCGTGGCTTCCCCCTGCTCCACCATCTGCTGGATGGCAGCAACCACTTTTTTTCTGCCCTCCCTAGACAAAGCCTCTGGCGTGGACACCGTTGTCGGATAGCGCGTTTTCAAGCCAGGCAAGCCAAGCGCGGAGTCATAAATGTCAAAGTATCCGTTTCGGAAAAGGAACGCCTGCAGCCTTTCCTTCAAAGGAAGCTGAGCGCTTCCGCTCTCCAATAGAAGAGCAGGGAATCTCTGATTCCTCTCGGCAGGAAATGCCTGGCGGGCAACCGGGGCTTTCACGCAATGCATGTGTCAAAATATGGATAATAAGGCTTTTATGCCCACTGATTTCCACTGGCATCCTACCCTGCGAGCGTTTATATACTCGGAAAACAGCAATGATACGCTAAATTTCACCAATACGGCGTGCAAATGCCGGGCAAATTTAGTGGAGTGAGAATATGGGTGGCTCTGGCGAAGGTGAAATGCCAGTAGGAGGCAAATTCCAAGGGAATTTGCCTGTATTTGAGCCTGGAGGGCTCAAATCTGAGAGCGAATCTGGACTGGACGATGAGGGTGGCAAGGCGGAAGGCAAAGTTGCCGGCGCCAAGCCCGACTTTCGGATTGTCCAGCCCGAGTATGTGCCGGCACTGGGAAAGACAGTGTACAAGGACGTGGGCGCCATGTGGCACAACGTCAGCAAGAGCGGCAACGAATTCTACACGCTTAAGATTGGGAAGCTAAAACTGCTGGTTTTCCAAAACACGAAGCAGTGAGTGGGAGCATTTGCGAGTTGATAAACATGGCGAAAAAAAAGGAGAGCGATTCTATGGCTGAGGAACCAGTTGAGGAGAAGAAGAAAATCGTGATAAAGGAGCTGGAAGACCTGCCAGGCGTGGGCGAGGTTTCCGCAGAGAAGCTGCGAAAAGCTGGCTATGACGTCGAAAAAATTGCAGCAAGCTCCCCGCACGAGCTTGACGAGATAGCAGACATCGGCGTGGAGACTGCAAAGCGCACCATCTCTGCCGCGCGCGACTCCCTTGAGATGGGCTATGAGTCTGCTGACAAGATACTGGAGAGGCGCAAGAGCATCGGCAGGATAACCACTGGCAGCAAGGAGCTTGACGCGCTCATCGGAGGCGGCGTGGAGACGATGTCCATCACAGAATGCTACGGGAAGTTTTCATCGGGCAAGTGCGTTTCATCAGACACGCCGCTTCTTTACTTCGGCGAAGAAGGCGCGCGGCTGGAGCCCATGGCAAGCGTCTGGGAAAAATACCACGGCGCAGAAGCAGAAGCTGATGGGGGCATGGCATCCTTGCCATCCTCTGGCGTATCCGTCCTCACGCTCGGGAATGACGGGCTGCTGCAAAAAGGCGCGGTGACGCGGCTTTTCAGGGAAAAAGTGCAGGAAATAAGCGAAATTCGCACGGAGCGCGGCTCGGTTCTCAAAATAACAAAGCAGCACCCGCTCCTCACGCTAACTGACGGAGGATTGGAATGGAAGTCATCTGGTTTTGTGTCGGCAGGCGATTACATCGCCTCCTCGGAAAACCTGCACTTTTCTGGGAACGACAGCATAACCTCCGACGACGCCTATTTCCTGGGGCTTTTCGTGGCAGAAGGGACCGCAAACCCCCTATCCATCACGAACTTCGACGGGAAGATAAACGAAAAGCTCCACGGCTACCTCTGCGCGAAATTCGGGCACGCCATGACTTTCAGGGAAGAAAATGGCCGGACGCTGCTCCGCGTTGATGTGAAGCCCCTATTAGGAAAGCTTGCCGATTCAAACTCCGCGACAAAATTCGTGCCCGAGGCGGTGCTTGCCGGAAGCGACGCAGTGGTGCGCGCATTCCTTTCAGGCTATTCCGACGGAGACGGCTATTTGTCGGATTGCCCAGAATTCACCACCAAATCGCCGGTGCTTGCTTCCCAGCTCACCTACTTGTTTGCGAGGTTTGGCATATCTTCCACTGTGAAGACAAAGGAAGTGAAGGGCAGCACATTCTACCGTGTGTTCGTGCCTGAGCAGGAGGGCAAGGAAAAGCTCCGCGAGGCGCTTGCCCCTGGCACCAAGGACACACGGGCAGTGTCTGTTCAAAATAGCATGCGGCGCACGAAATTCGGCGCGCCTGCGCTCCCTGCGCGCGCCATCCTGAAGAGAATGCATGCAAAGCTTTCAGGCTCGAGAAAGAGGGGCAGCGGCATTTCCAAGGAAGAGATAGCCAAGGGCGAATATTTCTCTCTTTACTGGAACTACTTGGCGAAAAAGCCGTCCATCCGGGCAATGCCGAAGGAAAGCCTGCGCTTGGCTGTGAAATTCTACGACGAACGGCTGGCGCTTTTGGGGAAGCACTATGATGCGCTTTTTGCCCCTTCTCAAGAAAATCTGGGTGCAGCCATCCGCGGGCTTCCATTCCAGAGCAAGGAATATTACACAAGGCTCGGGATGAAGAAACCCTCATTTGAGAATTATCTCATCCGCGGCATTCCCGAAGAAAAGATGGCTGAAGTGGCAGGCTCAGTCCGCTCGGCAATAAAGGAAACCGTGTCTGACGCCGCGCTCATGAGAGACATGAAAACGCTTCGCATGCTTGCCTTTGGCGACTTTGGCTGGGAAAAAGTAACGGCGACCAATCAGCTTCCCTACGACGATTATGTGTATGATATCACAGTGGATGGCACGCATAATTTCGTGGGCGGGAGCAAGCCCATGCTCCTGCACAACTCGCAGGTTGGCTTCCAGCTCGCGCTCAACGTGCAAAAGCCTGTGGAGCAGGGTGGATTGGACGGCAACACGCTTTTCGTGGACACTGAATCCACATTCAGGCCTGAGCGCATCGCGCAGCTTGCCGAAAGCGCAGGGCTTGACCCTGACGCGGCGCTGAAGAGGATATTCGTGGCAAAGGCGATAAACTCCGACCACCAGATGGTGCTTGTGGACAAGGCAGAGGAGATGGTGAAGGAAAAGAACATCCGCCTCATCGTGATTGACTCCATGACCGCGCACTTCCGCGCGGACTACGTGGGCAGGGGCGCGCTCTCGGACAGGCAGGGCAAGCTCAACAAGCACATCCACGCGCTTCAGAAAATCGCGGACAAGCACAACATCGCAATCTACATCACGAATCAGGTGATGGACAACCCGGGAATAATGTTCGGCGACCCCACCACGCCCATCGGCGGCCACGTGCTCGCGCACGCAGCGACGTACAGGATTTATCTCCGCAAAGGGAAAGAGGAGAAGAGAATCGCGCGCCTCGTGGACTCGCCCAACATGCCGGAAGGCGAGTGCGTGTTCAAGGTAACACCGAAAGGCGTGACTGACTAGCTTCTTTTCTTTTTTCCCGCTTTTTTTATTTCTTTTTTGTTTTTCTTCTTTTCTTTTTTGCATTCCTTCTCCCAAGCTCGCGCTCCAGGTCGCAAAGCGCGATTCCCCTTGCGCGCACTGCCACAAGCGCGTGGTACAGCACGTCGCACGCCTCCCAAATTATCTCTTTCCTGCCCTTTTTCTCAAGCGCCTCTGCAAGCTCCTCCCCCTCCTCGCGTATCTTTGCAATCGCGAGCTTTTTCGAGCGCGCAAGCTTTACAGTATAGGAACCTTGTTTTTTCTCAGACAGCCTGCTGGCAACGAGGGCATCCAGCTGCGCAAGCGTGAGGCTTTCGGCATCATTGCCAAATTCCTGAACAAAGCAGCTTTTCCTTCCCATATGGCACGCGTTCCCCTGCCCGCGCACTTCCACCATGTAAAGAAGCGCGTCTGAGTCGCAGTCCGCGCTTACTGACAGAACGCGCATCATATTTCCCGAAGTTTCGCCCTTTTTCCATAATGACTTGCGCGAGCGACTGAAAAACCAGGCGTTGCCCGATGTGAGTGTGCGCTCCACTGCCTCGCGGCTTGCGTATGCCAGCATGAGAACTTCGCGCGTGCCGCTATCCACTGCCACCACACTCACCAAGCCATCTGAGGAGTAGCATAAGCCATTCGCAAATTGCTCCGCTTGCTTCCTGCCTGCCAATCTTTTCACATTCTCACCTCGATTCCCCTGCGCGCAAGCTCCTGCTTGCATTCCCCCACTGTCGTCCTGCCAAAGTGGAAAATGCTTGCCGCAAGCGCACCTGACGCTTCGGTCTTTTGGAAAACTTCCGCAATGTCATCAACAGAAGAGCAGCCTCCTGACGCGATAATTGGCAGCTTCGTTGCCGCGCAGGCCGCATTGAGCATTCCAACGTCAAACCCTTTGCCTGTGCCGTCGCGGTCTATGGAGGTGAGCAGTATCTCGCCCGCGCCCCTTGCTTCTGCTTCGCGCAGCCATCTTCGAAGTTCCCATCCGGTCTTCTCCCTGCCCGCGCGCGAATAGCAAAAGTATTCATTGCCCGAAAGCCTGGCATCCACTGCCACCACAACAGCCTGCGAACCGAATTCAGCGGCGCATTTTGCTATCAAGCCTGGATTTTCCAGCGCAGCGGTGTTGATTGCACACTGGTCCGCCCCTTGCTTTATGCGCGCCTCAAAATCCCGAAAGCAACGCACTCCTCCGCCAACACAGAGCGGAATTGAGCACACCGAGGCGACATCCGAAATTGTCTTGAGGAACGTTTCGCGAGCCTTCACCGTGGCGCCAATGTCCAAAAGCACCAGCTCATCAGCATCCTGGTATCTTTCAGCAAGCTCCACCGGGTCGCCTGCGTAGCGCAGCCGCTTGAACGCAGTGCCCTTGAGCACCGCCACCTTGCCGTTGCGGACATCGCAATCCAGGCATGGAATTATTCTCTTCGCTAGTGTTGCAACTCGCTTGCGCTCGCTGCAACAACAGTCAAAATCTTTCAGATTTTGCCTAAGCATGTCCATTCCTCCATTTCGATCTTCCTGTCATACAGTGCGCGCCCAAGGATTGCCCCGTTTGCGCCAAGCGTGACCGCAGCTTTCACATCGTCAGGGCTGCGCACGCCGCCTGCAAGCAAAATTGGCAATCGCGTGAGCTTGCGCGCCTTTTTCAGAAGCTTCAGGCTAGGCCCCGCTTGCATGCCATCCAAGTCCACTGCGCCTATCACCAGCCCGCCGACCTTGCACTTTTTTGCAAGATTCACTGCCTCTTCCACACCAAGTGAAGCGTTCTCCTTCCATCCTCTCACCATCATCCTCGGCGGCTTGCCTGAAAAATCAAGGGACGCCCAAACCCTTTCAGCCCCGAATTCCTGCGCGCACTGGCGCACGGTTTTCGGTGCGCGAGCAACCGCCGTGCCAAACACCACTCGATAGGCGCCTGAGGCAAATGCCGCGCGCGCCGCCTCCCTGCTCCTTATGCCTCCGGCCCATTGTATCCTGAGCAACGGGCAAGCGGCGGCAATCTTTCCCAGAAGCGCAAGCTGGCTGCCCCTTCCGAACGCAGCGTCCAAGTCCACAATGTGGAGCAACGGAAAGCCTGCCTTTTCATATTTCCTTGCAAGCGCAAGCGGGTTCCCGAAAACCTTCTCTGTGCCCAGTTTTCCCTGCCGCAGGCGCACTGCCTTCCCGTCCAGTATGTCTATTGAAGGCACAGCTGCCGTGCTGCTTTCGCACATCGCAATGAAATTCCGAATCATTTTCTGCCCTGCCCTGCCGCTCTTTTCAGGGTGGAACTGCACGCCCCAAAAATTCTTCTTGCGCACGGCAGAGGCAAATATCTGCCCATATTTTGTAGAGCCGAGCACACAGCCTGGGGAGGACGGAAAAACCGCAAAGCTGTTGGCAAAGTAAAAATATTCGCCATCGGCAATTCCTGCAAGCAAAGGGTCTTGCTTTTCAATTCTGACGCGATTCCACCCCAGCTGCGGCAAGCGCACCTTGCCCTTCAGCTTCCTCACACTACCTGGAATTACGCCCAGCCCGGCAGTGCCTTTGGACTCCTCGCTCTTGCTGAAAAGCGCCTGCATGCCCAGGCAGATGCAAAGCACAGGCACGCGCAGGCTCGCAACACCTTTCTTTCCGCCAATGGCTGCCGCTATTTTCGGCACAGTGGAAAACGAGCCCACGCCAGGGATTACCAGCCCGTCAAACCCGTCTGCCCCTTCCAGCCTTCGGATAACTTTCACATCTGCGCCCGTGCGCCGAAACGCGTTTGCCACCGAGGCAATGTTGCCTGCAGAGCCTGAGTCAAGTATGGCAATCACGGAACCGCTGCGCAGCATGCCTGCCTCTTCCATCATGGCATCACCTTCTCAAGCGGCATCACAAGCATGTCCTTGCCGCCTGCAAGCTTCACGCGGCGCACAACAGATGGAAGCTGCCTCGCCTCCACCACGGTCTGGATTGCCCACTCGCCTTTTTTCGCAAGCCGCATGAGTGTGGGGCTTTCCATGGAGGGAAGCACGCGAAGTATCTCCTGCAGCTTCTTATCTGACGGCGCGTTGAGTACCAGGTACTTCAGGCTGCGCGCGCGCTTCACGCCCTCAAGCGAAAGCACGATTTCCTGCAGCAGCTCTTCCTGCGCCTCGTCCTCCTTCTGCGAGGCAGCCAGGAAGGCGGACGAGGATGACAGAGTGCCGATTTTCCGCAGGCGGTTGGCGCGAAGCGTCCTGCCCGTCTGCACGTGGTCTATCACGGCATCTGCAAGGTTTGCCGCAGGCGCTATTTCGGTCGCCCCCGAAAGCTCCAAAAGCGTCGCATTCACGCCTTTTTGTCGCAAGTATGCGCGGGCGGTGTTGGGAAGCTTGGTGGCAATCCTCTTGCCGTCAAGGTCTCGCACTGACTTTGCTCTGGAAGCCTCTGGCACTGCTAGCGCAATTTCACATTCCCCAAAACCCAGCTCCAGCACCTGCCTTGCGGCAGAGCCGGTTTCAGCAAGCATGTCCAGCCCCGTTATCCCCGCATAGGCGGCTCCGCTGTCCACATACTTTGGCACGTCCTGCGCGCGCACGAACAGGTATTTCACCCTTTCATCCTCGCATCGCGCGCAAAGCGTGTCCTGCGGGCTGTCAAGCGCCGCAAAGCCGGCTTTAGCAAGCATGGAAAGCGCAGGCTGGCAAAGCACTCCCTTGTTCGGTATTGCAATCCTAATCGTCTCTTCCATTCAAATCAACCCCTTTGTCGACGGCAGGCGCCTGCCCGCCCTCTCTTTCACCTCGCACGCCCCTGACAGCGCACGCGCAAACCCCTTGAAGATCCCCTCGCACTTGTGGTGGTCGTTGCCATTGTAGAGCAGCCGCACGCACACGTTGCAGCGCGCCCCCTGCGCAAAGCCTGCGAAAAATTCCTCCACCAGGTCAGATTGGAGCTCTCCGATGAATTCCCTCTGGAAACTTGCGTCGAATATGAGCGAGGAGCGCCCGCCAAAGTCGACGGACACAAGGCTAAGCGCCTCGTCCATGGGAAAGGCAAAGCACCCTGCGCGCGCTATTCCGCGCTTGCTGCCAAGCGCTGATGAAAATGCCTCGCCAAGCGCAATGCCCACATCCTCCACCAAGTGGTGCTGGTCCACTTCCAAGTCTCCCTTTGCCGAAACCGACAGGTCAAACAGCCCGTGCTTTGCAAACGCAGACAGCATGTGGTCGAAAAACCCGATGCCAGTGCCCACTGCCGCTTTGCCGCTGCCGTCAATGCAAAGAACGAGCGAGATTTTGGTTTCGCTTGTGTTGCGCATGACTTTTGCTGTGCGTTTTTTCGTTTTCATTTTCATTTGAACAGCCCCCTTATTGCGTCATTCACGCTTGAAAATCGCGCAAACTCTCCTGCTTGCGCCCTGCCTTTGCCTATCGCAATGAATGCACAACCCGCCCTTCTTGCAGCCTCGCAGTCATCAACGGAATCTCCGACATAAACCGGCAGTTTCGCGCCAAGCATTTTCTTGGCAAGCAAAAGCGGGGTAGGCGAAGGCTTGCCAAGTAGTGTGTCCTCCATTGCCACAAGCGGCATTGTTCGAGGCAAGCCAAGCATCTTCATTGCAATTCTTGCCTCCGCGCGCGGCCTGCCAGTCACTATTCCCAGTGGCTTCCCAATTTTTTGGAGCAGGCGCAATTGCAGAAGTGGCTTTTCAGATTTTATCAAGCCATTTCCATTCCTTCCAAGGTAAAATCTTTGGAAGACTGGCACCACATCTTCCTTCGACAAGCGCACGCCTTGCCTTCGCAGCACCTCCACCGTGGCATCCCAGTCATTGTTCATCCCAGGCATCCTCTTCACGATTGCCACCTGCCTCATTGCCACTTTTTTGCCTGATATCTCCTGCGCAGTGAGGCGTATTGCCTCAAGATAGGAGCGCGAGACGTCCACCAGCGTCTCGTCAATGTCGAAAAGCACCGCGTCGGCTGCCGCCCCAAGCAGGCTTTTCAAGAAATAGTCATTCTCCTTTTGCGTGCAGACTGTGACTCTCAATGCATTTGGCACAAGCCCTGACCTGTCCCGCACCAGTATTCTGTATCTCCCAGCCAGTTTTTCCTGCACTGCTTTTGCATCAATCCCGTCCGGCAGGGCAAACAGCACAAAATTCGCGTCGGAAGGATACGTTCTCATGCCAAGAGCGCGCAACCCTTCGGAAAGCTTCTCCCTTTCGCGCATGGTTTCCCGCGTGCATTTTCTCATTGCGCCAATCCTGCCAAATGCGCCAAGCGCAGATTGCTGCGAAAGAGAATTGATGTTGTAGGGGAGCTTCACCTTCTGCATGAGCCTGATCATCTCCGGCGAGGTTATGCAGTACCCCAGCCTGGCGCCAGCAAGCGCCCATGCCTTGGAAAACGTGCGCAGCACCACCACATTTTGATAGGAAAGCGCGGCGCGCGCGAAGCTTTTTCCAGAAAATTCTGCATAAGCCTCGTCTACAACCAGTATTGCTTTTGTCTTTTTTGCAATTTTCCCAAGGCGCGCAAAATCCAGCCGGTTGCCCGTGGGATTGTTCGGCGAGCAGGCAAAAATGAGCTTGGGCTTTTTGCGCTTCACTTCCGCAAAAATCGCCTTCATGTCTGGCTGGAACTTTCCATCCAGCTTTACGCCGATGGCATCAATCCCGTTTGCTTCCGCGCATATCTTGTACATGGAATAGGTGGGCTCAAGGACCATCACGCTATCCTTCCCCTGCCTGCAAAATACCCGTATGATGATGTCAATCGCCTCGTCGCTGCCATTGAAGAGAAGCACATTTTTCCTGCCTACTCCGCAGTAGCTGGCAATCTTCCCAGCAAGCGCGCCTGATTGCGGGTCAGGGTACCTGTTCAGCCCGCCGCCGAACAAGTCAGCCGCATTCTCGTTCAGGTCCGCAAACCTCAGCCCTTTTTCCTCAGCGACATCGCGGTCGCTGATGTACGGCGCAACGCCCTTCAGCTCAGGGCGTGCCAGCTCCTCAATCCAGCTTTTCATATATATCCCTCTTTTCCGAAGCGCGCGCGTGCGCCTCCAGGCCTTCCATCCTTGCAAGGAGCGCAGTCGCCTTCGCGAGTCTCCCTTGCGCTGCTTCCTTCAGAGTTTCAGTGTACATCCACTTGCCAAACGTCTGCACGCTCACCCCTCCCCATCCCCTTGCGGCTGAGCTTGTTGGCAGGATGTGGTTGCCGCCAGACATGCCATAGTCGCAAAACGCTTCCCCTGTGCCCACAAACACCGCACCCGCGTTTTTTACCCTCGGCAGCAGCCGTGCAGCATCCTTCACCAAGAGCTCCAGGTGCTCAGGGGCAAGCTCATTCGACGCCTCCACTGCCTCTTCCAGGCTTTTTGCAACAAGCACTTTCCCCCACTTTGAGATGGACGCGCGCGCTGCGTTTCCTTCAGGCAGCTTCCCAAGCTGCGCTGAGAGCTCAGCTGAAACCTTCCGGGCGGTATCCTTCGAATCGCAGATGCACCAAGCCACGCTGTCCGCGCCGTGCTCAGCCTGCGCCAGCATATCCGCTGCGGCAAATTCAGGATTTGCAGAGGCGTCTGCAATCACCAGCACCTCTGAGGGGCCTGCAGGCACGTCAATCCTTGTGCCGCCTGCAGCCACTATCTGCTTTGCCGCGCTCACATACGCATTGCCGGGCCCGCAAACCACATCCACTCTCTCCATCAAGCCATCAATGCCGTACGCCATTGCAGCAACTGATTGCGCCCCGCCGATTTTGTAAACATTGGAAATTCCGCACATGCGCGCAGCTGCAAGCACGAATCGATTTGCATTGCCGTCCTTTTGCGGAGGCGTGCAAACAACGATTTCCCTCACGCCTGCCACTGCCGCAGGCACAGCTGCCATGAAAAGCGATGAAAAAAGCGGAGCCCTTCCTGCCGGCACATAAATCCCTGCCCTTGCAACAGGCACAAACCTCAGTGTTGTCTTCCCATCCTTCCCTTCCAGGCAAACCTCTCCCATCGAGGCTTTTTGCGCGCGCGCAAAAGCATTTATCCTTCCCTTCATTTCCAGCATTGCGTTCCGCTGTGCAGGCAATAGTGATTTTTCCGCATCTTCGATCTCCTGCCGGGAAATCTTGGCATTGCCCTGGCTGAGGGCAAAACCATCCAGCCTGCGCGAGTACTCCGCCACTGCCGCAAAGCCCCCCAGGCGCACACCTTCCACTATGCCTGATGCAACTCGCCGCGCGCCCGCATCCTGCGCCCTGCGGCTTGCCAAAAAACCAGAAATCGCTTTTCTTGTGAGGGGAACAATCGCCAGGCTAGGCGCAGTGAAGCAGACTCCTTGCCGTTTCCTCCTCATTCACCATACTCGCACCTTCTTCTCTTTTTAGTGGAATTTCGATGCTGCGCATCTCATTCCACTGCTGACAAATTTCCGAAGAAATTTGTCATTCCCACTTTATTCCCACTTCATTTTATAAACATATCGCGCCACCCCGACAGGCTTGTTTTTCTTCCTCCTTGCGATAGCTTTATATTTACACATTATTAGAAAAAAGACCATGGAAAAAGAAAAGGCTGAGAAAGGCCCAGATCAGGAAACACTCCTGAAGCAGCACGAGTTCATCCGCAACAGCAAAATAAGCGACATTCCAGCGCTGTGCTTGCTTGAGCAGTCCAAGAACACCTCTGTGCGCCACGCAGCCTGCAAGAGGCGGCACGCTCTTGAAAAGTATGCGGCCGTGCTGAAGAACAATCCCAAGGCGAATATTTCAAAAGGAAAGAGCAACCCAAGTCCATGCTGCCGGGCAAGGATTGGCGAGGCCAGCAGCCCCCAGCGGTTTTGAGGGCGCGGCGTCCCCTTCGCTTGTAGATATCAATAAAAACGGCATCTTCCCTTCTTCTTACATGTCAAAGTCAACCTGGCTTGCCACGCCCAACATCGCAGTTGTGAAATACTGGGGCAAGCGCGACTCTGCGCTCAATCTCCCTTACAACGGCAGCGTGAGCGTGACCATGGACGACACGGTAAGCACGAGGACGACGGTGGAGTTCCTGCCCTCGCTTTCTCGCGACACATTCTCCCTCAATGGAAAAATCGCAAAGCCAGATGAAACGCTGCGAGTATCCCGCGTGCTTGACGCGGTAAGGCGCGCAGCAGGCATCAAAACGCGTGCGCGCGTGTTTTCAGAGAACAATTTCCCAACAGCGGCAGGCATTGCCTCATCAGCATCTGGCTTTGCAGCGCTTGCCTGCGCTGCTTCCGATGCCGCCGGCATGAAAGCCTCCAGCAAACAGCTTTCGCTTTCCGCGCGCATGGGCTCAGGGAGCGCATGCCGCTCTGTCATAGGTGGATTTGCAGAATGGAAAATGGGCAGCAGGAAAGACGGAAGCGACTCATACGCAGTTCAAATCGCGCCAGCCTCGCACTGGCAGCATCTTCGCAATGTCATAGCAATCACTGACGCAGGAAGAAAGCTAATCGGCTCCGACATGGGCATGCAGCTCACGGTGAAAGGGAGTGCGCTTTACAAGGAAAGGCTCAAGCGCATGCCCTCCCTCATATGCAACATGAAAAGCGCAATACGCTCGCGCAACCTTGCCTCGTTCCTCTCCCTCACAATGAAGGAGTCATCCAATATGCACGCCGTGATGCTGGATTCCACCCCTCCCATTATCTACCTCAATGACATCTCGCACGCAATCATGCGCGCGGTGAATGCCTTCAACGAGGAAGCAGGGGAAATCGCGGCAGGCTACACATTCGACGCAGGCCCCAATGCGCACGTCTACACCACGGACAAGCACGCGCGCAAGATAGAGCGCATGCTCATGAAAATAAAAGGCGTGAAAAAAACGCTGGTGTGCAAGCCTGGCAGCGGGCCTCGGAGATTTCCGGAAAAGGACGCGCTGTTCTGAGAATCTTTTTGTTAATTCTTCAGCCGTTCCATGTATTCCGCCTGCACCACGACAATATCTGACCTATAGATTTTGATTTCAGGCTTATGGTAATTCAGGATAATGCCTGCGGCTTTCACAAGCAGCTTGAAAACACGCTCTTGAGAATAAAAGCTATATGCCGTCTGGCCTGGCCACGGGAAGACCTCGCGGACTTTTTTGCCATTTACCTTCAGCGCTATTGATTTTTTTTCCAAATAAATATCTGCGCGGAATTTGATTTCAAGCTTCAGGCTAGGGGCATCAAAAATGACGGAAACTTCGTTCTCCCTCCTCACTTCCCGAAAGTTGCCATGCTTCGAAAGCCCTTCCAGCGATATGATCACCGAACCCATACTCACAAGGTCATGGGGCTTGCTGTCTCCCAAGTCCCTCTGGATTATGCCTGCTTCCTTGCGGGTGAGGCGCTTCTTCGGGTCGCAAATCATGCCTGCGGAATAGCTGAGCCATCCGTACTCATGGTAATCCAATTTCTTGCGCATGATTGGTTCGCTTGAGGGGAACAAGTTGTTGAAGCTCAGGCTCGCCTCGCCCCTGCCATTGATTAGGGACCCCAAAATCTCCTTGCCGTTGTTAGCACTGCGACGTGCCTTGAAGCTGCTCAAGCATCCACCTTAGTGAAATTGGTGGCAAAGTGTTTATAAGTGTAATTATAATGTAAAAAGAAAAAAGCAGCTATCTTCGCTTCTTAACATCTATTTTGTGCTGGGCGCACAAAATCTGCGAAAAAGCGCTATCGGCGCTTTTTCACATCCCAAATAAACTTATCACATCGGACTGGCGTGACGGTTATCTCAAACCCATAGCCGTTCTCGGCAATGAATGCCTTCATCTTGTCATTTATGCTGTCAGAAACAGGGTCGTTGTTCATCCAGGAGGTGGATTTGCCCACGTTGATGCAGTCTGCAACCAAGCCTGCGTCAAGGTCGGACACGCCCATGGACATCACCTTGTCGTGCACTTCCTTCGGGGTGAGCTTCGCTAGTGTGACTTGCTGGGTTGTTGCATCCATCCTATCTCCTCCTTTGTTGCTTTGCGCCATTATGGACGCGCTGCATTGGTCGCCAATCGAACATTATCAAAAAAGGTTTATCAAGCTTATGTGCGCGAACAGTGTGTGGCACAAGAAAAATCATGCGGGGCGCTCATTTTCCGCGAAGAGGCGGGCAAAAGGCTCTATCTTATCCTCCATTACGCAGGCGGGCACTGGGATTTCCCCAAAGGGCACGTGGAGAAGGGCGAAAGCGAGGAGCAGACTGCACGGCGCGAGATACAGGAGGAAACAGGCCTGGCATCGCTTGAGTTCGTGTCTGGCTTCCGCGAGGAGATTTACTACTCATTCCGGCACAACACGGGCGAAACGGCAGAAAAGCAAGTGGCATTCTTCCTTGCAAAGACAGGTGAAAAGCTGGTGCGATTGTCAGACGAGCACATTGGCTTTGCCTGGCTCCCTTATGCTGCTGCCAGGAAAAAAGCCACCTATGGGAACGCGCAGGGGCTTCTTGAGAAAGCGGAAAAGAAGCTATCTGCCCTTCCTGCCTAATTTGCGTTGCCTTCCCTTTCCGTTTCTCGCCGTTTTCCCTCTCTTCTTCGCGCCGCTATCCCTTTTTTCAAGAAGCATGGCAAGCAGTTTCTTCAGCTTTTTCGACCTGTAATCATTTACAACTAGCGCGGCTTTTCCCAGCAGTTCCTTCCTGCTCATGGTGGTGGAAAGCGCCACGCACGGCATGCCTGCGCGCGCGGCAGCCTCCACGCCTGAAAGCGAGTCCTCGAAAACAATGCACTCCGACGGCTTCACGCGCAGCCTCTTTGCCGCCTTCAGGAAAATCTCAGGCGCGGGCTTGCCCTTCCTGACATGTTCGATTGCAATGAACGGCAATTTCCCAATGCCTGCCGAGCGCATGGACTCCTCCACGTGGTTGATGTGCCCGCCTGACGCCACTGCCTCCAACACGGCGTTTTCCAAAAGCAGCTGGTGTACCTCTGCAAACCCTGCAATGACAGGCAGCTTGTTCCTCTGTATCTCTTCCATGTAAATTTCATTCCTCTTCTTCACAAGCTCGCGCGCATCCTCCTTTATTCCGTATTTTTTCACAATGTCGTCAAATATTGCATAAGAGCCAATGCCAGTGTAAGCTCTCTTCCAGTGCGCGTTTTCTATCTTGATGCCGTACTTTGAAAGCGCGCGCTCGAATGTGCGCGGGTGCACCATCTCTGAGTCCACAATGACGCCGTCCAGGTCGAAAATCACCGCTTTGAAATTCTTTAGCGCGGAGAATGGGACGGGCTTGGTGTGCGCTTTCTTTTTCGCGCGCCTGCCCGAAACACCACTGGTTTCTTCGTCGAAGCCAGGGCGGTTCCTGTTTTCCTCTTTTTTGCTACTATTGACATGGCTTTTGGCTCTCTCTCCAGCACGCTTAACTGCAAGTGAAATTTCCGGGGCAGCTGCTCCTGCTGCTAGCCTTACTGTGGATGATTCTGCCTGTTTGCTCGGCGTTTTCTTTGCTTCGAAGCCCTGTTCTTTCATCTTCACCATCACCGGGAATTCCGCAACTGCCAGGCTCTCTGCAAGCACGGGCATCTGCGCAAGCAGCGCAGGCACGCTTTCCTGCGCCACGCACTCTTCGATGGCGGCGCCAAACCACCGGCTTTCCAGCGCCATTGCAGGCTCATGCGCCCCGAACATGCGTTCAGGCACAACTGCTGGCGCTTCCTCGCGCGCCAATCCGGCGGGCAATGAGAATGAGAAAGCAAAGCCATCGAATGAGAAAACTGGAGATGGCACCAATGGCTCGCGCGCAGCGTCTGCCAGCGCCTTGGCACGGAGCTGCAAGAACAGGAATCGATAATCTTCTTTAATGTCTCCAAGGTAGTGCTTGCGCATCACCCTAGCAAGCTCGCTAAGGTTCAGGTGCTCTCCGGTGAATTCATCCAGCTTGAATTCGAAATGGACTCCATCGTAGCGCGTTTTTATCGAATTGTCCATGTCTCTGTGGTCATAGACAAAAAAAATCTCGAGAACTTTGCCGCGCATGAAGTCGGGGTTGTAAAGCATGTTCCTAAAGTCAAGGTAAACCCTTTCCATCTTCCCGTCTTTCCCGCAGACTTCTTCATACGGCATGTATTCTTTTCCGGTTTTTTTGTCCCGAAACACAAAATGGTAGTACTTGGAGCGCTTGCCGTCAACTTCTATTATCTGCCAGCCCAATTCCTGCGTCTTATCCCATTTAATCTTGAGCGTGTCTGTCAGCGGGTCCACATACGATTTGCCAGCTTCAAATCCAACTTGGATTGACTTGGGCTTCCCGCGCCCATTGTTCACTATCACATCTGTAAGAAATTGCCCTCTCAAATCCACACCTACAAAGCAGGCTGGATTGGCTTGGCAAGACTTAAAACCATTCCCAAAAGGCGAATCAGTAGTCTATGCCGCAGCGCGAAATCACGCCGGAGTCAAACGGGTGCTTTTCCTTCTTGACATGGGTGACATAGTCCGATGCTTCCTCGATTGCGCGCGTGGCGCCCCTTCCTGTGAGTATGATTTCGCAGTTCTGCGCGCGCGACTTCAACAGGGCAAGAACATCAGCCTCATTCACCAGCCCCTCTTTCATGGCCCAGAATATTTCGTCAAGCACTACAAGCCCATATTCCCCGCCCGCGCACATTTTCTTTGCCTTCTCAAAAGCCCCCAAAACAAGCATCCTGTCCATTCCGTTTATCACAAAACAGTCTCGGCAAAACGTGACATGCCCTTTCTCCTTAAGCTGCAGGGCATGCTCTCTCTGCCTCGGGCAGTGCTTGGTTCCGCTCACCACAGTTACGCCCAATTTCTCAAGCGAAGGCACTTCGGATGACAATCCTCCTTTCAAGAACTGGATAAATGCAACCTTCATTCCCCTGGAAGCTGCGCGCACCGCAATGCCTATGGCCGATGTTGTCTTTCCATTCCCGTCCCCTGTAAGCACATGCACCAGGCCCTCTTTCCTTGCCATGGATAAGTTAGGCATGGGAAATATTATTACCTCTTTCCCCAAATCTCCTTCATGCGCGAAGCAGAGCTTTGGAAAGCCATGCCTGGCAAGGCAGCCTCATGCTTCCTCTGCCAGCGAAGGTGCTACTTGAAAGACGGCGAGAAAGGCTTTTGCCGTGTGAGGCAGAATGTTGGCGGCAAACTGTTCTCCCTAAACTACGGAAAATGCGTCTCCTACTGCAATGACCCCATTGAGAAAAAGCCATTCTACCATTTCATGCCAGGCTCGCAGGTATTCTCATTCGCCGCGGCAGGGTGCAATTTCCGCTGCGAGCACTGCTTTACAAAAGACAATTCATTTTTGGTTGATGATGAAATTGCTTTTGCAGATGAATTTTTTGAAAAAGCCGAGTCAAACAATGGAAAAGGCATCCTTGCAAGTGGTTTCTGCACGATAAGCCATCTTGGAAAAAGAAGGGCCATTGTAAATGCATTCCGGCATCGCTATGAAGGCGAAGTCTTATCCATAAAACCAAGATATGCGCCGCCAATTGACTGTACGCCAGAGCACGGGGTTTATGTTTTTGAAAACGGGGTCATCCGAAAAAAGAACGCATCTGAACTTCGGAAAGGCGAACTTCTCATGATACCAAAACTCAAGGTTAATGGAAACAAGGTTCAAACCATTGACGTTGCAAAAATACTAGGCGGATATCCCAGCAAAATCAAGAAGAATAGGAAAACAGATAGGAAAATGCTGGAAGAAATCCTCCGGATGAAGCGCACAGGCGCAACTTCCCGGCAAATCGGAAAGCGTTTTGGAATGCACCCGACATACATCCGAAAACTAGCGATCCAGGTTGAAAATATTGGGGTAAATGCAGGCACTTTCCATTATGATAACGTGATTATGGAAGAAAACGGCAAGGTTCGGTTTAAAACGGGGAAAGGAATCGGAATACCTAGAAAAATCGTGGTTGATGAAAAATTTGCCGAGTTGCTGGGTTATTTCTGTGCAGAGGGGAGCATGCACAAGCTGAAAAACAGGCCAAATTCCATGCATCTTGCCTTTTCATTCGGAAAAGATGAAAGAAAGCTGGCTTCTCGTACAGTGCAACTCATCAAAGAAATATTCGGTCTAGATGCAAGAATCGTCGAAGCGCCAACTGGGCTTAGAACCGAAATTGGCAAAGCGTCCCTAGCTCTTCTGCTCAGGCATCTTTGCGGAACAGGAGCTAAAAATAAAAAAGTCCCGGCATGCATTGCATCATCAAAAGAAAGCGTTATCCGCGCATTTCTAAAGGCAGTTGTTGAGGGGGATGGCACAATCCTGGAGAACAACATCGCCGTAGATACGGTTTCCAAAAGAATGGCACACGGGCTCTATAACTTGTTTCTTCTCTGCGGCTATCTTCCAAGCTATTATGTTTGGAATGCACCCAAGAAAAGGAAGTTGCTTGGCAGATTGGTGAATCAATCAACACTTTACTATGTGAAAATAACTGCCGAAAGGTTCAGAAATGATTTTCTTGAGCTGAAAAATGCAAATGCGAGCAGAAAAAGCAAAGCCAGCATAAGATTCAAGGAAACGAAAACTCATTGGTTAGTGCCAATTTTCAAGATTCAAAAGAAGCCTTATTCGGGTTATGTCTATAACATGGAGGTGGAAGGCGAACATTCCTATCTGGCGAGTTTTGTAGGCGTTTCAAACTGCCAGAACTGGGAGATTTCCCAGCCAAGCGAGATAACAGGGAAGGAAATGAGTCCGCAGATGCTTGTGGACATGGCGCTTCGGACAAAATCGCACGGGATTGCCTATACCTACACCGAGCCCACCATATTCTACGAATATGCAAAGGACACTGCGCTGCTTGCGCGCAAAAAAGGGCTGTACAATGTTTTTGTAACGAATGGCTACCAGACGCCTGAAACAATAAACGACGCGGTTTGGCTGGATGCTGCGAGAATAGACCTCAAGGCGTTTTCAGACAGATTCTACAAAGAAGTGTGCGGCGATGCGCATCTTGAGCCAGTGCTTCAGTCCATCAGGCTATTGCACAGCAGGATGCATGTGGAGATAATCACCCTCCTCATACCCACGCAAAATGACAGCGACGAGGAATTGCGCGCGCTTTGCCAATGGGTGCGAAAGCTTGACGCAGACATTCCGCTGCACTTCACAGGCTACTATCCGTCGAACCGAATGACGCTGCCACCCACGCCAATCTCCACGCTTTCGCGCGCGAGAAAAATCGCAATGGAAGAGGGGCTGAAGTACGTTTACACCGGCAACCGGCCTGGCGACGAGGGAGAAAATACGTTCTGCCCAACGTGTGGCTTTTGCGTGATAAAACGCTATGGGTTTGACATACTGGAAAACAAGCTGGCAAATGGAAACGCCTGCCCAAAATGCAAAACAAAGCTGCCCATAATAACCGACTGGAAAAAGGGAAGGAAAGATTAAACGAGCCCGAGCTGCTTCGCATGCGCAGCCCTTCTCTGCAAAAGCTCAGGCGTGCCGATGTCTTTCCTGTGCCACACGCGCCCCTGAACCGCGCTGCATGCTGCCTCTGCCGCTTTTTCGGCTTCGTGTATGAAGCCTGCAATGCCCACCAAGCCGATGGAGCGCGAGCTTTGGGTGTAGATGGCGCCTTCCTTCTCATATACTGAGGCATAGTAGATGCGCGCGCCTGATTTCTCAAGCGCGGATGCGTCAATTTTCAGGGGCTGGTCAACGACTGACTTGCCCGGGTAGCCCTCGGGCACCAAGTACTTGCACACCGTCGCCTTTTTCTCAAACTCCGGCGCCTTCACAATCCTGTGCGCTGCCATCTGCTCAAATATGCTGTACAAGTCTGATGTGAGGATGGAAAGCACATTCATTGCCTCCGGGTCGCCAAAGCGCGCATTGTACTCAATGAGCTTCACGCCATTTGCAGTTGCCATGAAGCCGCCGTAAAGCACGCCGACAAATGGCTTGCCTGTCTTTTTGTGGAATGCCTCGATTGTTTTTTGCATTATGGAGAGCGCCTCGTCACGATGCGCTTTTTTCAGGAAAGGAAGCAAATGGTTGGCATCTGAGTAGCTGCCCATGCCCCCTGTGTTCGGTCCCACATCTCCCTCATATGCGCGCTTGTGGTCCTGAACGAGCGGCATGCCGTACACTTTGCTGCCATCGCAGAATGCCTGGAGGGAAAACTCCTCCCCATCCAGCTTTTCCTCAATCACGATGTTTGCTGTTCCGCCCCGCTTTGCGGAAAGAAGCTCGGTTGCATACTGCTTTGCCTCTGCGTCGTTCTTGAGCTGGAAGCCAGTGACTTTCACGCCCTTGCCCCCTGTGAGGCCAGACGGCTTCACTGCCACCTGCCCATTGCACGCATCGATGAACGAGTGCGCCTCGCGCTCGCTGTCAAATATGCCGAACTTGGGCGCGCCTGGCACCTTAAAATCGCGGAGAAGCTCCCTGCAGTATGCCTTGTCCCATTCAAGCCTAGAGGCTTCTTTCGTGGGCGCTGCGCAGGGCACGCCTGCGATAAGAAGCGCGTCGGTCACGCCCGCTGCAAGCACGGCATCCGGCGATGGGAATGCTAGCGTTATGCCTTTTCCCTGCACAAACCGCGAAACCTGCTCAGGCGAATGTATGTCCCCGATGGCAAGCTCGCCGTTGCTTTTCTTCACAAGCAAGGAAATGCCTGGGTGGTTTGCGGACATGAAGGCAAAAAGCCTGACATTGGCGTTGCAGCATATCGCTTCTGCTATTGCGTGCTCGCGCGCGCCGTTTCCAACAAGCAGGAAGTTTTTCATCCAACCACCAAACCGTCTGATGACGTATTTTTGTGAAGAGTGTTTATAATGTTTGAAGCCCACTTTTTCATCAGGTGGTATTGATGTCAAGCATACTGGTCATTGGCGCAGTGGGGCAAATCGGCACCGAGCTTACCATGGAGCTTCGCAGGAGGCACGGCGGCTCGAACGTGGTTGCCGCGACGCGCAAGACGCCGTTCCCAAAAGAGCTTGAGCAGTCAGGCCCATGCATCTTCTTCGACGTCTCGGACAAGGAAGCAATGAAAAAAGTGATAAAGGAGCACGGCATCGACACCATCTACCAGCTTGCCTCGCTCCTATCCGCAACAGGCGAGAAAGACCCAGACCTCGCTTTCCAAATCAACCTGATCGGGCTTAAAAATACCCTTGACGTCTGCCGCGAGTGCGGAGTGAAGAAAATATTCTGGCCATCATCAATTGCTGCATTCGGCCCCACCACGCCCCGCGACAAAACGCCGCAATGGACAGTGCTTGAGCCCACCACCATGTATGGCGTCACCAAGGTGTCAGGCGAGCTTCTCCTCCAGTACTATTTCAAGAAATACGGGCTGGACACGCGCTCAGTGCGCTATCCCGGGCTAATTTCGTACAAGGCAGAGCCAGGCGGCGGAACCACGGACTACTCAGTCGCCATCTTTTACGAGGCAATACGCCACAAGAAATACACATGCTTCGTAGGCTCGCATACCGTGCTTCCCATGATGTACATGCCTGATGCCATACGCGGGACCATCGAGCTGATGGACGCGCCTCGCGAAAAGCTCAAGGTGACGACTTCCTACAACTTGGCGGCAATCTCATTCTCCGCAAAAGAGCTGGCAGACGAGGTCGCGCGCATAATACCTGGCTTCACCTGCGACTACAAGCCAGACCACCGCCAGGCAATCGCGGACAGTTGGCCAAAGTCCATTGACGACTCGCAGGCAAGGCAGGACTGGGGCTGGCGCCACAAGTACGGGCTCAAGGAAATGTCTGAGGATATGGTCAAGAACTTAAGGCCCATTCTGGAAACCAAAAAGTAAGGGCAAATAGCTGGAAAAAGAATGAAAAATAGCGCAAGCCATGGGAGAAAAAGGAAAATAAAAAAAGCAAGGCTAATGGGAAATAAAAAAGAAAAACTAAAAAATAAAGAAAAAAAGAGGCTGCTTACGCCCATCCAAGCGACACTGCCACACTCTGCGGGGCGAGCGCGGCTGCCATGGCGGTCACTGCGCCGCGGATGACAAACGAAACCGCCAGCAGGACAGCCGCCATCATGATTGCAACCGCCACATTGCCGCGCTTGAGCTCCTTGAATTCGTCAAGCCCGACTGTGATCTTGTCCAGCATGCTGATTGCGATGTAGATTGACAGTATGGCAAATATCACTCCCATTATGAGGTTGACCGCGCCTATCAGAAGCGCGGCTGCAAGCTCCATGGGCGTCAAGCCAGGGATGATGCTTTGCGTAAGCCCGTACACCCCTCCCTCCACGATGTTTGCAATGGAAAAGATGATGGCGCCAAGCAATATGGCGACTGCAACATTGCCCTTCTGGAGCTCCTTCATCTCGTTTATGCCCTGGGTGAGCTTGTCGAACATCCATATCCCAAGGTACACCGAAACCATTGCCAGCACCAGCCCGATTATTAGCTGCGCAAATGCAATCCCAACACCTAGCATCAAATCAATTACTGCCATTTTTATCCCTCCATTCCGCAAGCGAAGACAGGGTTTAAAAAGGCTGCTTCGTTCGTCGTTCGCCGATGCCGTTTTCCAGCGTGCCAACGGGAACGAATGATATATAAGGCTTTCACGGACATATGCCTTCGGGAGATTGATATGAAGCAAATCACCGTAGTTGTTTCAGACAAAGTCGGCGTGCTGGCCGAGCTGTCCTACCTTCTTGGCAAGGCGCGCGTGAACATCGAGGCAATATCAGCCGAGGTCCAGGGCGGGAAAAGCGTGATAAACCTCGTGGTGAGCGACGAGAAGAAGGCAGAGATGATACTCAAGTCCAACGGCTACCACGTGCTTGCCGGGGAAATGCTGGTGGTGAAGGTGAAAGACGCGCCTGGCGCGCTTTCCGACATCTCCAAAAAGCTCCAGAAGGCGAAGATAAACATCGAGAGCATCTACCTTCTCACGCGCGGCGAGGGCTTTTCGCTTGACGCGCTCATGGTGGACAAGCCAAAGAAGGCGAAGAAAGTGCTCGCCGAATATCTTGTGAAGGCGCAGTAGCGCAGCAAAGCATGGCAATCAAAAACCTCCAGTCTAATTGGGTGATTTTATCAAGCAGATAACCGTGGTTGCAGAGGACAAGGTCGGGCTACTTGCCGACATCTCCTACATACTTGGCAAGGCAAAGATAAACATAGACGCCCTCTCAGCCGAGGTCCAGGGCAACAAGTGCCTTATCGACCTCTCGGTCAAGGACGAGGCAAAGGCAGCTTCGCTTTTGACCAGCAACGGCTACCAGGTGCTAAAGCACGATGTTCTGGTGGTGAAGATAAAGGACGAGCCTGCGCAGATGGCGCAGTTCACCTCCAAGCTTGCAAAGGAGAAGATCAGCACAGTGTCCATGCACATTATCACCAAGGAGAACGGGTACGACACCTACGCTCTTCAGGTGGACCACACTGCAAAGGCCAAGCGCGTGCTTGCTTCCTACATGAAGAAAGCAGACTAGTCAGATGTCTATTTCGAGCGCCGAGCCTTTTACGCCTGCCCTGTGCCCTTCAATTGCGCGGATTATTTCCTCGTCGGAAGCGCCCTGCTTTTTCATCTTCCTGACAAGCGAGAGCAGGCTTTCCAGCCTGTCAAAATTCCTGCTGATTTCATTCGCTTCCTTTTTCACGGCTTCCCGCTGCTTCTCGATTTCCAAAAGCGCCTCCTCCTGGGAGGAAAGCCGTTTCCTCAGGCTTTCCATCCTTTCGGCAGCCGCCTTCTGCGCGCCGCTCTCCTCCTTCTGGTTGGCATAGTAATAATCAAGCGCCTCGCAAAGAGAGGCAAACGCTTTCCCGCCTTTTGCAGCATCTATGGAAAAAGAAACAGGCTCGCCCTTTGCATTCTCCTGTACGCAAAATGCGACTTTCCCAGGCGTTTTCTGCACAAACGGGGTTGCTTTGGGGTACCCGTATTTTTCTCCGCGCGATACTATTCTTCCGCCTGCGCCGTCTGTCAGCAGGCAGGCGTAGATGATGCCATCTTCGCCTACAAGAATAAGATTCCCCTTCCTGAAAAGCTCGAACACCAGCCTTTCCTTGCTGCGCGTTGTTATCTCCACAATCCTCTCGCCTTCCACCCGCGTTATTTCCTGCGCTGTCTTTCCCTCAAGATTTTTCCGCAGGAAGCCGACAAACCCGTCAGGCGCATCTGTTGCAGATAGCGCCTGGCGCGTCAAGTGCAGCCGCACGCCTGGCTGGAAAAGAAGCTCCTCGCTTCCGATTTTGAAAAGGAAAATGCCGTCTGCAGTCTTTCTTATGCGAGCTATCCGTTTTCCCTGCAACGGGGCGAGTTCAAGCAGCACATATGCGAGGTCGGCGCCCGACATTTTTTGCATGCCATTCTCTTGCCCGCCCCCCTTATTATAGCTTTTGCGCCTATTCCCTGCTGGTGGGGGCATGTCAAAAATAAAAGACGATTCATTGGCAAAAAAAGGCGCGGACGAGCTTTCCTGGGCGCGGGCAAACATGCCTGTGCTTGCGAAAATCCGCAGCCGCTTCGAATCGGAAAAGCCCTTCTCAGGCCTCACCATCTCGGTAGCGCTCCACCTCGAGAAAAAGACGGGCATATTGCTTGAGGCGCTTGCCGCAGGCGGCGCGCGCGTTTTCGCATCTTCCTGCAACCCCGTGAGCACCAACGATGCTACGGCGGCGGCTCTAGCCGCCGCAGGCAAGATAGAGGTATTTGCCTGGGCAGGGCAAACGGATGAGGAATACTATTCCTGCCTGAATTCCGTGCTGGACGCAAAGCCCCACATCGTGATTGACGACGGGTGCGACCTGATAAATCTTCTCCACTCCTCTCGCAAGTCTGAGATGAAAAAAATAATCGGCGCGTGCGAGGAGACTACGACCGGCATAAACCGCCTCATGGCAATGCAAAAGGCGGGCAAGCTCCTCTTCCCTGTCTTTGCAGTGAACAATGCGCACTCAAAGTTCCTGCTTGACAACCAGTTCGGCACCGCGCAGTCCACGGTGGATGCGATTTCGCGCGCCACCAACGTGATATTGGCAGGCAAGACGGTTGTCGTCGCAGGATATGGCTGGTGCGGCAGGGGCGTTGCCTCGCGCATGCGCGGCATGGGCGCAAGCGTGGTCATAGTTGAAGTGGATGGCACGCTGGGGCCCCACGAATCAGGGCTTCACCGCGCACTTTTGGCGCACTATGAAGGCTACCGCGTGCTTTCCATGCCCGAAGCCGCGCGAATTGGAGACATTTTCATCACCGCAACAGGCAACAAGTGCGTGATTGGCAAGGAGCACTTCCCGCTTTTGAAAACTGGCGCAATGCTTTGCAACACCGGGCACTTTGACGTGGAAATCGACGAGCCAGCGCTTCGCGCAAGCAGCAAAAACGTGCATGCGATGAAGGAAAACGTAATGGCATACGAGCAAAAGGACGGCCGCACCATCTACTTATTGTCTGAAGGCAGGCTGGTAAACCTCGCGCAGCCCTCGGGGCAGGGGCACCCCATTGAAATAATGGACGGCTCATTCGCGCTTCAAGCGCTTTGCTGCGAGCTTCTTGCAAAGTCTGCGCGCGCAGGCGGAAAGAAAATGGCAGCAGGCGTGCACAATGTGCCCGTGCCAGTTGACGACGAGGTCGCGCGCTTGCTCCTCGCGTCAAAGGGCATAAAGCTCCAGGAGCCCACTGCGGAGCAGAAAAAGTACGCGGAAAGCTTTGAGGAAGGGACTTAGTGATTTACAGCTTCTTTATCTCCCTTGCCGGCAAAAACTCTGTTCCTGAAACCGTTTCCGCAGTCTTTGGCACCATGCGCTCTATTTGTTCATGCACCTTTGCCGCATAATCAAGTGCCTTATTTAAGGCGGTTTTAGTTTCATTGGGAAGGTTCTTTTGTTTGGCCGCTGCATTCAATGCCTTTGACAGCTCATTCATATTGTTTGCTGTTGATATCCATCTTTCACTAGCCTGCAAATGTATCCCCACTGGCTTACTTTTCACCGCCGCCGCAATTTCTTCAGGGGTAAGCTTTTTTCCTATTGTCGCCTGGAAAACCAACATATTATCACCGCCCTTATATGCACCGATAAAAAAAAACACTTCCGGTCGCATTTTGCGCAGTTTGCCCGCGCCTTCCCGGTGCATGTCCCCTATTTTTAAACATTTGTTTAATTATATTAAACATGCTTGAACTGCTGTTCGGCTCGCGCGTGCGCGCCAAGGTGATAACCCTGTTTTCGACAAGCGCGGGCAGGGAATTCCATGTGCGCGAGGCTGCGCGCAATCTTTCGGAAAGGCCCAACGCAGTTCTCATAGAGCTAAACCGGCTTGAGCGGCTCGGTTTGCTTTCCAGCAGGCGGCTGTCAAACCTACGGCTTTACTCCGTGAATGCCAAATGCCCCATTTACGAGGAGATAAAGGGAATGGCGCTGAAGACGGATGCATTGGGCGTTGGGCTGCGCAAGGCGCTTTCCGGCATCCCAGGCATAAGGTTTGCCTTCATATTCGGCTCATTTGCCGCGGGGAGCGAACGCGCGTCAAGCGACATTGACCTGATGATAATCGGGAGCCCGGACCAGGCACAGGCAAACAAGGCGATGGCAAAAGCAGAGAAGGCGCTGTCCCGCACAATGAATTATCTTATATACCCTGAGCGTGAATTTTCTGCCAAGAAGGGAACGGGCTTCATCCGCGAGGTAATCTCTGGCAGGAAGATATGGCTGGCAGGCGAGAGCAATGAATTTGAGCGATTTATTGAAAGATGACAAGCTGCGCAAAATCGAGCCTGACTTGCAGCAGGCAAAGGACTGCATCACAGCCGCGGAGCGGGACATCAAGGCGGCAAAGTCCATGCTTGAAACGGATTGCGACTGGGCGTTTTCAATTGCCTACAACTCAGCCCTCCAGTCCGCACGCGCGCTCATGTTTTCCGAAGGCTTCCGCGCCACAGGCGAAGACTCGCACAAAACGGCCGTTGAGTTTGCCGATGCGAAACTGGGGGCAAAAATGCGCGATGCCATGGACTTCTTCGGAAGGATGAGGCTCAAGCGCCACCAGGCGGTTTATGAGAAAAGCGGCACGATATCTCATTTTGAAGCAGAGCACGCGATAAAAACTGCTGAAGAAATCCTGGCAAAAGTGAAGGAAAAGACCGGGAAGTAGCATCTCACTCAAAGCTCAATTTCACTTCCCCTTCGACAAGCGAGCGCAGCACCTTCTCAAGCGAGGCCGCATCAAGCGGAAGCTGCTGCAAATCCTCTCGCGCAATCCTCACTTTTGTCATCTCCCTGCCTTCATGGAATGCATGGTTTATGCCAAGCAATCGCGCGGGCGTGATGATGTCCGTGATGGTCTTTTTCACGTCCCCCGACGCCTCTGCAATCCTCACTTTCTTGCCAAGGGAGGAAGAAATCTCGGAGACTATTTTTCCCTGCTTGCCAATGAGCAGCCCCACTTCCCCGCGCGTGAGTATGAGGACCACGCGCCCCAGGTCGATTGCCTTGTAGAATGAGACATTGGAAATGTTGTACCTGTCGTTTATCTTGTAAAGTATCAATGCTACATCAAAGTCAAGCCTCGTGATCTTGCCCTGAGCAATCTTCTTTTCGCACTCTGGGCAAAGCTCGCCTGACTTCAAGTCTGAGTCGCAAACAGGAGTTTTCATCCAACCACCAGCTAAATTTGGAAAGGGTGGCGCCGATTGGCGGCTGGATTACTTGCAGAGCTTTATCTCGATTGCCGAGACTTTGGATTTTGTCCCGTCTTCCGAATCAAGCTCCTCTGTCTTTGTGAGGATGTCTGCAATCTTTGCGTCAGGCAGGAACCTGTTTTTCACGATTTCCGCAACGTCCACTGCCCGCGAGATTGCCTTTCCCCTTGCTTTTATGAAGACTTCCTTCTCCCCATGGTTGAACTGAGTCACAACCGCAAGCACATAACCCATCACGCTTTTCTTGCCAATGTAAATGACATTCCCGTCCGTCCTCTCAGATTGCGGCATCCCGCTTTGCTGCGGGGGCGCAGCCTCGTTTTGCGGCATTGTTGTTTCATCCATGCATCCACCTCTTGCCCTTCCGCGAATATTATGATTTATCTACCGCCTTCCTTTCCGGTATTCTGCCACCAGCCTTTCCAAGTCTATCTCTGGCTCTCCCAAACTATTTATTTGTTCGCCCCCATCGATTGGTTGCGCCTCTTTCCTTTTTGGCTCCTCTTTTTTCGCTGGCGGCTGGTAGTGCGCAGTTCCCTTTTTCCCTTTCCAAGACAACCTATTCATCGCATTTTGCAATTGGAAGCGAAGCTTCCTGAATTCCGAGTCGCGAAGCACAGTCTGCCTCACGCCGTTTTCCATGAGCCTCAGCCTGTGCATCAGCGCAGCCTTTTCCTCCTCAAGCCTCTCAATGGAGATGCGCAGGTTCGCATTCTCCCTCGCCAGCGACTCTAATCTTGAGCGGAGCTCATCAGCGGATGCGGTTCTTCCAGCAATGGATGGCTTGTGCAGCGGCTTCTCCTTTCCCTCAGGCTCGCGAAGCATCATGAACGCATCCTGCACACGCACACCGCGAAGGATCAAATGCTTTATCCTGTCCTGTTCGTCATGTGCCAAGCCGTCAAGCGCGTCGATCTGGCGCAGCTTGTTGGCGTGCGAGCGGTATGCAAAGACCGCTGCGCAATAGGCGTCGCGCTCATGCGTGTTTGACGTGCCTGCCCCGCGCGCCACTGCTCTCTTGTCCTCCTCGCGCACGCTCTGCCTCGGGACATAAAGCCTGCATGAAAAGTAAGACGCAAGCCTCAGCGCAGCCTCAGGCGCAGGGTTGGTGTCGCATGCCACAAGGGAAGGCGTGCCAATTGTCTCAATCACGCGCGTGGCATCGGAAAAACCGCCCAGCGTGGAGCGCATTGCAACCTTTCGCCCATCCAAGCCAATTGCCGCTATGCCAAACGTGGCGCCGGGGTCAATGCCGACAATGATATGCTGCTTCATGAAATGCTCTCCCCTGCAGGCGGAAGGTGCCCGTGCTTGAGCTCCTTTTCCACCAATATTATGTCGCAGCGCCTGATGTGCTGCCCGAACCTCTCTCGGAAATCACGAAGGAGCGCATTGAGCGAATAGACGCTTTCCGCTTCCATCTCAGCCTCCAAGTTTTCATTGCCAATTGTCTCAGTCACATAAACCGTTTCAGGATACGAGGCGAGGCGCGCGATTGCCGACTTGCGCACTGATGGCGAGAAGTCTTCCATCTCAAAAAGCACCTTGTAGTATTCCCTGCCAAGCGCCTGCAGGCCAAATATGGGCTTGTAGCCGATTATCATGCCCCTTTTTTCCATGCCGGCAATCCTTGCCGCAGCCGTTGCAGGCGAAACGCCAAGTTTTTTCGCAATCTCTGCAACTGGCCGTGAAACATCTGCACCCCACATTTGCAATATCTCCCTATCAATGGCATCGCACTTCCCACTGCTGTCCTCCGAAGGCAGTCTCCATGGAGCAGGCTTTTCCTTCCCGCCAAGGTATTCCCTCCTGTAATAGTAGTTCATCAGAGGGACGGATGTTGCCCATTCACCTATTGCTTCTCCATGCCTTCCCATGAGCCACGAGATGAAAGCCTCAAACTCCAAATCCGACTGGAACCACGCCTGCAAAAGCAGGTCCCACCTTCCGATGCAGGACACCATCCAGCCCACGTTCTTGTGTGCTACCAGGTCTTTTTGCACGCCAATCTCTTCCTTGCCGCCGACTTTGCGCAGCCGCAGCCACACCTTCCTGCCACGGTAGCCAAAGCTTGCCACATTAGCCACTGCCACCCTGCCAAGCAATATGCCGCGCGATTCAAGCTGCACCACCCTATACGCAACCGTCTGCTTGGAGCGGTGCACGCGCGCGGCTATCTGCGACGGCGTGGCGCGCGCGTTGCCGTCAAGCTCGTAAAGTATCTTCCTGTCAAGAAGGTCAACCTTTTCCACATTTGTTTTACAGATTTCAATATTTATAAGGTTTTCTGAAAATTGTCAAAAAATAGGTTAAAAACTTATAAATAGCGCCAGAACGCACAATAACACAAAACAACAGGTTGACGTTATGCTTGCATTCAAAAAAGCGCCTGACCCGAAAAAAGCCGAGTTTGAGAAAGACCTGAAGGGCTGCGTTGCCGCATTGAAGGAATGCGGAAAGGCAAAGTATTTCGCCCTTTACGCAGCAGAAAAAGGCTTGCCTTCCGCGCTTGAGGTCAAAAAAGAGGCTGACAGGAAAATAAGCGAGTTTTACGGCAAGCACAACACAGACGGAAGGCTCACTTCGCGCGTGGAGGATGAAATGAACAGCAAGGGCAAGCCCGGCATCTATCTGGCAGTCCTTTCCATTTTTGCAGGCGGCTATTTCCTGGCAAAATACGTTTCCCGGGAATTCTGCACTTTTTGTGTCTTTGCTGCAACGCTGCTCCTGGCGAAAATTGTCGGCCCGAATAAATTCCTCGTGCAGCTTGTGCAGAGGCTGCGCGACATTGAGCTTGAAAAGGAAATAGAAAAAATCAGGAGGATGGGCCCGAACCAAGCAGAAGAAAGGATGGAACGGTTCAGAGCGTGGCTAAAAAGCTGAATATCAGTCGCTTCCCGCGCCCACGTCATCGCTGCCGAGCTTCTTTTTCGTGATTGCCTGGTGGAGGATGACGTGCGTGTTCCTCTCGATGTTCTCCTTTATCACAACACTGGCGTCTATCCAGCAGCCGTCGCCTATCATCTTGCCTGGCATCACTGCGCAAAGCACGCCCATCTTGGTGTTGTCGCCGATTATTGCACCGAGCTTGTTCCTGTTGGTGTCAATCACCACGTCGTTCACAATCGCCTTGATATGCCCGGCGTCAAACCTGTAGTTAGCAATCTGCGTGGCTGCTCCGAAGTTGCAGTTGCTTCCGATTATGGAGTCGCCGATGTAGGTGAGGTGCTTGGCATTGACATGGTCAAACAGTATGGCGTTTTTCAGCGTGGTGGAGTCCCCAATGCCGCAGTCCCTGCCAATCGAGGTGGTGCCTCGTATGTATGCGTGCGGCCCGACCTCTGTTTTCTCGCCAATGTAGACATTGCCTTCCAAGTACGAGTCGTAAACAATAGCATCCTTCTCCATTATCACTTTGCCCTTCACTGTGCAATTCTCAAGCTTGCCTTTCTTCTCAGGCAATTTTGACAATAAGAACTCGTTTGCGGAGAAAAGCTGCCAGGGCATGCCCATGTCAAGCCAATAGCCTCCCACTTCCACGGCGCTTGCGCCCATCAGAAGGTCGATGATTTCATACTCCCCGCGCGTTGACTTTTTCACATTCCTTATCTTTTTGAAAATGGACGGCTCGAAAACGTAAAGCGAGCAGTTTGCAAGGTTGCTTTTCGGCTTTTCCACCTTTTCCTCAAAGCCGGATATCTTTCCTGCCTTCACAACCGCAGTGCCGTACTCGCGCGCATCATCCACAGCGCGAAGCGCTGCGGTTGCCTCTCCCGACGCGCCTTCTGCCAATTTTTTCAGCGCCTCAGGCTCGGATATGATGTCTCCCGCCACGCCGAAGAAAGTGTCTGTGGCAAAGCTTTCGGCATAGCCAAACGCCGCAGCAGTGCCATAGTTATCGCCCTGCTCAATGAATGACAATTTCATTCCCGGCACAGGATGCGCCTTGAAGTAGTCAGTGATGGTTTCTTTCTTGTACTTGACCACCACAGCTGCCTCGGTCACGCCAACCGACTTGAGGTTCTCAAGCACATGCTGGAGTATGGGCTTTCCCGCAAGCTGTATCATGCACTTTGGGCGCGTGTAGGTGAGGGGGCGCAGCCGCTTGCCCTCGCCAGCAGCCAGCACCACTGCTTTCTTGATTGCCATACTGCCCTTTTGCCCCCCTTAACTTATTAAATTTGCCCGGCAGGGCAAATGCATGGCAAAAACAGACTTTTTCAAGGCGTTCAATGAGTCGTCCAAGCTCCTGGAGAAAAACCTCAAGGGGATAGCTGTGCCTCTTGCAATGATAATGCTCCTGTCAATCGCATCGGGCGTGGCAGGGTTCTTCTTCTCCCAAGCCATGCCATTCCTGCCCATTGCCGCCATTGCAGGGCAGGCGCAGCAATCAACCGATGACATAGGCATAGGCGGAATTTTCTGGCTCCTGTTCGCTGTGCTCATCCTTCTCTCCATCCTGGTTACATGGCTTACCAGCGCCCTCTCTCTTTACATTGCCCAGTATTTCAGTGCCGTGATGGCGAAGAGCAAAATGCCTGGGAATTGGATGGGGTTAATCGCAGGGAACCTGTTCAAGACGCTTGTGATGTTCATCATCATGGGCGCAATATTCGCAGTGATATTCGGCATTCCTGCTGCCGTGATATATGCAATGTCTTCGCAGTTCTCGGGGGTCGTGCTTCTTGCCGTCTGCGCGGTCATGTTCCTGGCCGCGCTCCTGCTTTTTGCAGTGGCCAGCTTCTTCCTCTCCCCGCTCTGGATATATTATGCGGTAGACAGGAACGGCATTTTCCAGTCAATCGGCAAGTCCATCTCGCTTGTGAAGGGCAACCTGTCATCGTTTTTCCTGCTCTACGTGGTGTTCGTGGCGATATCTTTCGGGGCAGCCATGTTCTCCGCGGTATTATGCTGCTTCAGCTTTTTCATTTCCCCGATAATAATGGCGCTTGTCACTGCGCTTTACCAAATCACCATGATGAGGCTGAAGCTCGACTCAGAAGCGCCGCAAGGCAAGAAACAGTAGTCAGGCAGCTAGGCAATATTCGCAAGAATCGCTTTTTCGGCAATTGCCACGGTTTCATCCAGCTTTCTCTTTTCCTTGAATTCACATGTCAGGCGCATGGCAGGCTCGGTGCCTGATGGGCGCACAAGCAGCCAGCCGTCGGAAAAATCGTACCGCAAGCCATCAATGGTGGAAAGCGCTGCTCCTGGGAACGCCAATTCCTTTGCAAGCGCAGCCATTATCTTTTCCTTGCTCTTCCCCGCGCACTTGTACTTGCGCCTCTCTATTGGATAAGTGCGAACTGCGTCGGCAAGCGCGGAGATCTTCCCTCGCGCGCAGAACATCTCCGCAAGATAAAGCGCAGCAAGGCAGCCGTCAGCGCACGGCGTGGATGAGGGGAAAACATACTCCCCGCAAGGCTCACCGCCGAATACTGCGCGCTTTTCCTTCACCTGCGCAGCCACATGCAGGCTGCCAACTGGCGTAATCGTCAGCTTCCCGCCAGCCTTCTCCACCGTCTCCTTCACGCAAAGCGAAGCTTCCACCGTGGAAACTACCGCGCCCTTTTTCTTCTTCAAAAAGTGCCCGCAGAAAATGGAAAGCTGGACGTCAAGCGCCAGCACCCGTCCTAACTCGTCAATGCCAATCGCCCTGTCCCCATCCCCGTCAAACGCAATGCCCAAATCGCACTTGTTCTTCTTCACTGCCTCTGACGCAGCGGGCAGCGTCTCGCTTTTCGGCTCAAGGTTGCGCGCGAATTTTCCCGGCTCGGAGCAGTAAAGCTCCACCACTTCGCAGCCAGCTGCGCAAAGAAGCGCAGGCGCAAGAAGAGATGCAGCTGCATTGCCTGCGTCGATTAGCACGCGGGGCTTTTTGCCCGCAATTGCCTTCGTGTCGACTTGCGCCAGGAGGAAATTGATGTAATCTTGCGAATAGTCCTTGCTTTCTTTCTGCCCAACCTCGTTCCAGGCAACCGCGCTCTCCTTGCCGGAAAGAACAGCCTCCACGGACGCTTCCTGCTCGCGAGTGAATTCCATGCCTTCCGAGAAGAGCTTTATGCCATTGTACTCAGGCGGGTTGTGGGAAGCGGTAATCATGGCCCCGTCGCACTTTTCGCGCGAGGTGGCATATGCCAGAAGCGGGGTGGGCGACAAGCCAATGTCAATTACGCTGGCGCCGCAAAGCATGGCGCCTGCCGAGAGTGCATCTGAAAGCACAGGGGAGGTGGCGCGCGCATCGCGGGCAACCACCAGCTTTCCTCCTTTTTTCGAAGCAGCGTTTCCCACGCGCATGGCGAGCGCCGGGCTGACATCTTTGCCATAAACGCCCCGTATGCCTGATGTGCCGAACAAGCCTGCCATGCTTTTGCTTGGGGCAAATAGCCTTTTAAAGTCTTAATAGCACAGACCTCGATATGAGCGTAGACAGGCTATCAGTGGCAGGCCCGCAGTCTGCTGCAGGGATAATGGGGATTTCCTCCAACACCAACCTTGGCGGCTTGAAGTTCAACCCGCGCGGAGTGGTGCTTTTCTCGGCAGTCTTCATACTGGTTGTGAAGATAATCGACACTCTGCTTCGCGGCAGCGTTTAAGCTGGGGGCAAAAACATTTTCCTTAGCGCAAGCAAGCGCCCATCAGCCAAAGAGGCGCTTCGCCGCTCTCGCGACTTTCGCAACATGCCTCTCGTCGCACATCACAAGCGCCTCCAGCCTGTGCGACTGCATTTCCACAAGCGCGGAGACAAGCTCGCTCTCGCGCGACAGGGGCAGTGTTTTGCCATTCTTTTTCTCAAGCATGATGTCTGTCTTTGCGGAAAGCGCGGGCACATCTATGAGCACAGGGCAGCCGCACGCGCATGAGAGCTCCTCCTCTGCCTTGCGCGCGGGAACTTTCATCCTTGCCATCGGCACGGAATACGCTTTTTTGAACAACTTGCGCTTCTTTATCCTTGCAGCATACTCCCGCGCATTTGGCGACGTGCCAAGCGCGTCAAGCGCCTGCGAGTCGCCAAAGCACAAAAAGTCGTCCTCCACAAGCGTTCCATCCTCAAGAGCAAGCATAATCGCCTGCTGCAGCATGCGCGAGGCGATCCTGACTGTCTTGTGAAGATAAACAGTGGAGAACATGGTCACCCTTGCCACAAGAAGGCTCTCGGCTGCCTCAAGCCCCCGCTCGCGGATAAGAAGCCCGTGCCTGCCAAGCGACACGCTGGTGCAAATCCTCTGCGTGTCAATCACGCCATAGGCAACGCCGGTATAGTGCGAATCGCGGAGAAGGTAGTCCATCCTGTCCGCGCCAATGTCGGATGTTATCACGCTGCCAAGCGCAGTGTCGCAAAGACTGGCGATTTCACGCGGGGAAAACTCGCTTGACAGCGCATCCGCCACTTCTCCATGGAGCATCATGCGCCTTCCCACTTCCTCATGCGTGCCGAGCTTTCCCTTAAGCACAGCCTCTGACTCATGCGAGAATGCAACATGGCCGACGTCGTGCAAAAGCGCAGCCACTCTCACCTTTGCGATCCTCTCCTCGCTCATGCCCATTTCCCTGCACATCCTGTCCGCAAGGAAAAGCGTGCCAATGGAATGCTCGAAGCGCGTGTGGTTCGCCCCTGGGTAGACAAGATAGGCGGTTGCAAGCTGGCGTATTCCCCGCAGCCTCTGCATCTGGCAGCAATCCAGCAGCTTCTCCTCCATGCTGCTAAGCGAAATGGTTCCGTGCAATGGGTCCCTTATCCGAAACATGCTCTCCATCTCCGTCAAGCAAGCGCAAACTTGCCCTTGCTCTTCTCCAGCAATTCTCCCGCCTCGCTCATGTGAAGCAAAAGCGCTCGGCACCCTTCCACATCCAGCCCAATCCCCTTCGCGACCTCCTCTGCCGTCTTGTCGCCCTTCTCAAGCAAGAGCTGGATTTTTGGCTGCCACTGTTCTGCAAACGCCTTCTTTATGTAATAGTATTTCCTGTCAAACGCGCGAAGGCCCGACACCTCGCCATCCTTTATCCTCTCTGCAAGCGCGCTTGAAAGCTGCCTCGCATCTCCCTCGTTTTCAAGCACCAAAAAACCCTTTGCCAAAGGGTCGTAGGCAGGACGTGCGGCTGGCGCATGTTGTGACGCGCCTGCGGGCTGAGTGGCGCCCCTGCTTCCTGGTGATGGGGCGCCAGCTGTTGCACCTGTGTTCTGCGGCGCGCCTGCAACCTCTCTTGCCTGCCCGAACACGGTATCTGAAACATTGTATACTCCGTTCTCGTATTTGCTGCTTCTAAATACATTGACTACCTTCTTCTCTACAAGGGAAGCAAGCGTTGCCCTCTCCTGGCTGGAAAGGGTCTTGTCCACGTCATTTGGCGTGCGCTTCTCGAACTTGATGGCAAGCAGTTTTTTCACAAGCGCGCGCTCCTGCTCAGAAAGCGGCCCTGCTGCCTTCTGCCCTCCTATCGCCCCTTTGACGGAAAGCAGGTAAATGCCGTCGCGAAGAGGGAAAACCTCAAGCGAGGAAGCATTCGCAATCTCGGAGGGCAGGCTGCCCAAAAGCTCCAAGCCTTCCTTTGTTTTCCTCGCTTTCACTTCCATCAAATCAACCTAGCGTATCAGCCTCTTCTGCGCAACCTCTCCGCCTGGCGACTTTTCCGAGAATATCTGCGCGCTAAACGAGCTTATTTTCGCAGAGGGCGACTGCCACATGTTTCTGGGCAAGCCTGCTTTTTCGCACACCTGGCAGAGGAATTCCTCCTCGTTCCAGTTCCATTCCACCGGAACCTGGGGCAGCAGAAGCCCGGACGAATACCCGTAGTGTATGATGAGCCCGTCTCTGCCCACCTTTATCTTCTTCAAGTATTCCTCTGGCTTTTTCACTTTCAGTTCCTCAGGCACTGAAAGCACGCTCACTTCAATGACAAGCTTTCCAAGCTCGCTTTTCTCCACAGGCGGGAAGCGCGGGTCCTCAAATGCAGCCGAAAGCGCGCAGTCCACGGTAGCGAGTGCCAGTTCTTTTATGGGAAGAGGATAACCAATACAGCCCCGGAGCTCGTGCGAGGGATGCGCCTCCAGCGTGACAAATACGCCTCGCATTTCAGAAAGAGCCCCTTCCGCGCGCGTTGGCGCCACTTTCTTGCCGTTTGCCAAATAACCCTCTATGGACTGCCGAGCAAGCGAAACAAGATATTGACCTTGAGAAATCGGAACAGAGACCATTCTCCCACCAGATACGTTTTGGCATCTAGGTTTAAAATGGCAAGCGCGCGGGCACGCTCCTGATGGCGTTAAGCGTTCCGCCGTTTTACGATTATTTTTCCAGATGAAGGCTCGTCGAATCTTCCGTCAACCTGGCTTTCAGGGCTGTTTGCCGGGGGCTTCAGGTATTTCAATCCCTCTTCAAGCCTCCCCCTCTCCAAGAAGCTGGCGCGCATCAATGGCAGACCTAGGAACTTTGCAATTTTCACTGCCTCTGACTCATAAACCCCCAAGAATGAAACCTGCTCACCTCCTTTGAGAAGGAAGACGAGGTGCATCCTGCTGGTTTTTGCGCCATATGTCCTGCTGAAAAAATAAACGTCAAGGTTAAGGTGCTTTATTGCCTTGATGCTTGCCAAATCGCGCACTCCGCTTTTCTTCTTGAACAGAATGAATTCATCTGAAGTTTCATAGACTGGATATGGCTGGCGGTAGGTGAATTTGCCTGTGGTTTTGTCAAATATCAGGGTAAGCGGAGAATTGACAATGCACACCGCACCGATAGCAAGAATCGGGATGCCAACCAAAGCGCCCTCGGTTTTCAAGGTCAAAATGAGAAAGGCAGCCGCCAGGACCAGAATGATGCCAAAAAACCTGTAGGGGTGGGACAACCCCCCATTAGGGGCTATAACGAGCTTTTTGCCATTTTGCGTGTTGCCTGATTTCATAGTATCAGTCCTGCTCCTTGTGCTCCCCGCGCCTTCCGTAGATTTTCTTCCTCCTCGGCTCGCGGAAAAGGGGCGCGCCGCTGCCGTGCCGTTCCTCTTCGCTGCCGCCTCCGCGCGAGGAGAGCTTCTGCTCAAAGCTGTCCCACTCGAAATTCACGCGCAAGTGCCTGCCTGTCTCGATGTCGATGAGCACGTACTTCTGCTTCTTTATCTCGAAGTTGCGAAGCAATAAGCCGCGCGCCTCCTCCAGCCTCATGGTGTGCGCGCGCGAGCTTGTGACAAGGAAGCATATCTCCGCCCCTGATTTCACCAATCTCCCGAATGACGACTTGAATTCGGAAATGTTCCCGAACTGGACCTCGAATGCCGCAGCTCCGCTGTCCTTCTTCATGAAGTAGAGCCAGCACGGGGACTGCGCCTCAAGGTAGCCGAACTTGAAGGCGATTGTGGAGTACTGCTCTGCAAGCGCGTCTATGAGCCGGGCTGATGGCTTTTTGACGCGCTCCACTTCATCCACGAATTCCATGGCACAAGTTACTCGCGTTAAGTTAAAATCCGTTCCCACTTGCTGATGCTTACCAGGGCACTTTCTTCAGCCCAAGCCTATTGGCGACCACGTTCGCGCCCGCATGGACAAAATAGGTGAGCACGAAGAGGAAAATCACTGCAGCCGGGCTAAGCACAGGAGCTGCAATTGGGTAGGCGAGGATGAGCGCGACTGCAAGGAACATGAGCTGGTCCAGTATCACCGACTGCTTGCCTCTTGCAATGCCCTGCCTCCTTTTGATGAAGCTGCCAAGCAAGTCGCCTGCCATGGTGCCTAAGCCCAGCAGGAAGCCTGCAAGCACATAGATTGCCGCGCCTCCGGCCCAGCTGCTGCCTGCAAGCGAGCCTGCGCCGCCATAGATGTCATATGCGCCGCCTGCCAGGAATATGCCTTCAAGCGCGCCCACTGCCACTGCAGCAGCCACGCCTACAAAAAATCCGCGCACTGTCTTCCCGTCGCCAAACAGCCTCTGTCCATCTCTCCATTTCTTCCCGTTGTCGATAGGTGCCCCCCCGCCAAGCAGCACTGGCACGGAATTCGCAAAATAGGCAGGAAGGATGAGGAGCACAAGCTCGATTACCCAGACGGCGGCGTCCATACTGCTATTTTGCGCAAAGATGTTTATTAACTTTCTAACCGCAAAAAGAGCCAAGAGGGGAAAAAATGGCAGGCAAACCGCACGAATCAAACTATCTAATGGCGGCAGTGGGCGGGCTTTTCCTGCTTGCGGTCCTCATAATCGCAGCATATTCATTCTTCCCGTCCGAAGGATGCATAGGCGTGGTGGAAATAAGCGGCGTCCTCATCACCACGGACATTTCGCCCTCTCTTTTCACTGACGAGCAGAAAGGCTCGCAGACCATTGCCGATGAGCTTGCTGAGGCAGGGCGCAGGAAAGACGTGCAGGCAGTGCTATTGCTCATAGACTCGCCAGGCGGTTCGGTGATAGCGAGCCAGGAGGTGCATGCCGCGGTGCGCGCCATGAACAAGACATCGGTGTCATTCATACGCGAGATGGCCGCCTCGGGGGGCTATTATGCAGCCGCAGGGACCGACTACATCGTGGCAAACCCCGACGCGCTCACAGGAAGCATAGGCGCGCGCGCCACGCTTGAGGACTACAGCGGGCTCATGGGAAAGCTCGGCATAAACAGCACCACTTTCATGACAGGCGGCCTGAAGGACATGGGCGCATCCGACCGCCCGATGTCTGAAAAGGAGAGGGAAGTGTGGCAGGGCATTGTGGATGAAAGCTTCCTCACCTTCCGCACCGCGGTGGAGGAGGGGCGCAGGGGGAAGCTTGACCCAGTCATGTTTGAAGAGGTGCTGGACGCGCGCATAATCACTGGCAGGCAGGCGAAAAAAATAGGCCTGGTGGACGAGCTTGGCAACAAGGACGCGGCAATCGCCGCAGCAGCCCGCCTGTCTGGCATGAAAGAAAAGCCTCGCCTCTGTGAAATATCCTCTGGCAAGAAGCGCGGGACATTGTTCGGCTCGCTCTCCGCGCAGGCGCTGCAGCTGTTCCTGCAGGGCGCAAGCGGCTTCCATGTTTCCTACAAGTGAGCTGATGGCAAAAAAAAATATGCTCGCATTCCTGCTTCCTCTCATTCTAGTGTGCGCTGCCATCCTGGCGGCATATTCCTTCCTCCCAAAGCCCGCTGCTGAGGCGCCTTCAGGCGGGGAAATCTCCCTATCTTTGCAGGGCAGGCCCCTTGTGGCTGGCAGCACTGCGGCATTGCGCGCGGTTTCCACATGCGGCGCGTTCGAGGTATTGCTTGACGGGGCGGTGTTCGGGAACGGCACGCCTCTCCTTTCCAAGCCGTTCCTGCTGGAAGAGGGCGCACACTCTTTCTTTGCACAGGGCAAGGATTGCAATTCCACGCTCGCATTCACTGTGCTTGCGCGCGAGTGCTATGGGAATGAAACGCAGACGTGCGAAAAGAACGGATGCGCAGGCGCGCGCAAATGCGCAGGCGGGATTTTCTCGGAGTGCGCGCTTCCTGAAAGAATATGCTACCCCGGGGAAAGGGTGGGGTGCAGCACAGACAGCTGCTCCTTTGGCTACATGATATGCAATCCGTGCGGCACAAGCTTTGGCAAGTGCGCGCCTGGCACCGCCAGCTCGAATAATGCGACTTGCTCCGGCGCGTCATCGTGCAATTAAGCAGCTACTTCTTCCGGGGCTTTTGCTTGGCTGATTGCTTTGCTGCTGCCTTTTTAGCAGGCGCTGCCGACCTTGCCGGGGGCTTTGGCTGCCTCTCGGCAATGTCCTCCTCAGGGCCCGAGCCCCTTCCTGCGCGCAGCTTGTTCCTTATGCTCTCAAGCTGGGCAAGCATGTTCTCCACTTCCTTCTCCTGCTCCGCCACCTCGCCTGCTATGCGCGCGTTTTTCTCAAGCTCTGCAAGCTCGTCGTCCATGTCATTGCTCATGACAGTCCTTTCAGGCTCGCCATCGCCTGCGCTCTCGCGGGAGACTGCAAAGCCGTCTTCCATGCGCTCGGCATCAGCGTCCTTACTTTCAGCAGGGGCTTCCTCATGCTCCTCGGGCGGGGCAGGCTCGCTTTCCTGCATGCGCCTCTTGCGGCTGTCCACCATGCGGCGGGTGGTGTCGTCCATGTTTTTCTGGTGCTCGTCCTCGGTGCCGAATGTGAATTTCTGGGTGTAGCTCGCGCCTGATTCGCTTTTTGCCTGCTGCTCCGCAAGCTGCGGCGCCGGCTCGGATGAATCTTCCTCCTCGCGCCTTGCCGAGAGGAAATTGTAGACAATGAGCGCCACCACCGCGGCTGCAAAGATGCCTGCTAGTATGGGGAGCGCGCCAAGCAATGATGGCAGGATGCCTGCGTCAGCCGCGCTTGCAGCGGTTGCAGGGGCTTTCTCCTCCTCCGCTTCCTTTTCGTATGCAATCGTGGAGACTAGCTGGTAAAGCTTGTAGCCTTCTGCAGAGTAGGTGTAGCTTCCCACCCTCGTTGCCATCAGGCTCACAGTTCCGCTGCTGTCCGTGCGGACTGCCTGCCTGCTTCCATCTGGGTAATCTACCACTATCTTTGCCCCTGCAATCGGCCTGCCCTCCATTGACTTGAGGGAAACGGTGAGCGTGCTGTTCGCCGGCACCTTGGAGGGCGCGAAAAGCATTACGGTGGAAGGCGCTGCAATCACCACTGCATCAGGTATCCTTCCAACAGCAGCCTCGCTCACAGATGCGCCGAACTCATAAGTGACATTCTTCGCCTCCCCGCGCTTAAGCTCCAAAACTTCCCACACCGCCTGCCTTCCGTCAAACTGCGACGGGCTTGGCGAAAACGAAATCGCTGCGCCGGCGGGCACGTAGGACAGGCTCTCGCCGATGTTCACATAGCTCCTATCAATCGAGCCAATGTTCTTCAATGAAAGCGTGACGAGCGTGGACACTGCGCCTGATTTTCCGGCCTGGTTTGTGCCGCTGTTTGCACATGCGTCGCTGATGCCAATCTGGGAAAGCGGGCAGCTGTCCGCCTTGCCTACTTCTATTGTGCGCGTTACCTGAAGCCAGCCGTCCGAGACATACGTCTTCGAATAGGTTTCGGCAAAAGGCATGGAAATAAAGAGGAGCATGCTTACGAACAATGCCAATGCAAAAGTTTTCACCATAACACACCTCTGTGATGATCCTTTCTGGTGCGTTCAGTATTTAAATCTTTGTATTTTATGGCTATTTGTGGAGCTGCCTCCCTGCCCCCTTCACCCCTCCCTTTAAAATCCTTATTTGCAAAAGGATGGATAGGTGCGACAATGAAATTTGGAAAGGCAATATTCTTCGTTTTCACGCTTTCCCTGCTTGCAGGCTTTGCGTTTGCAACTCCGACCAGCCAGCTCAAGAACGCGCTTTCCGAGCTTTGCAAAGGGCTGAGCACCATGGTGCCTGTCGCAGCGATGCTCATGGTGCTTCTCGCATCCGTCATCTATGCAACAGGGCAGATGATGGGCGCGGAGACACGCGCACGCGCCAATGTCTGGGCGACATCCGCGCTCACAGGCGCCATAATAGGCATACTCATATCCGTAATTGCCCCGTCAGTCCTCCAGATGATAGCCGGCCAGAGCATCGCCTGCTCTGCCTAACCGAGCGCATTTAAACCTAGCCTGTTTTTTATTTCCATGGAGCCGGCATTAGCGGTAGGGATAAGCATCACAGTCATCATGCTCTCTGCGCTTATTTTCGACAGGCTCCGCCTTCCGCACATACTGGGCGTGCTGACTGCCGGAATACTCATAGGCCCGTTCAGCCCCATTGCAGGCCTGAACATATTGGGGCTTGACTTTGGCAACATAATAATCACCGACCCATCGCTTGTGGATACATTCGCAGTTATAGGCGCGGCGCTCATATTGTTCGGCATCGGGCTTGAGTTCTCGGCCATCCGATTGTGGAAAATGGGCTGGTTCACATTCCTCGCCGCGCTCCTCAAAATCGGCATCGTGTATTTCGCTGCGCACTTCTGCCTCGCGGCAATGGGCTTTGGCACGCAGGCAGCCGTGCTTGTCGCTGTTGCGCTTTCCTTCTCCTCCACCCCCATCATCATAAAGCTCCTGGAAGACTCGGGAAAAATAAAGCGCCCCGAGGTGAACTTCATAATCTCGGTGCTGGTCATCGAGGACCTTCTCGCTGTCTTTTTCCTGGGGCTCATTGCAAACCCTGTCGCGGCAGGCGAATACTCCCTCGCAGTGGCAGTGCTTCGCGTGGTGCTCACCTTCATCTTCGCCTACTTTGTCCTCTCCAAGCTCATTGACAAGTTCCTGGACCTGTTTGCGCACTCCGACGAGCTCATCATCCTTTCCACAGTGAGCCTGGTCCTCGCCATCGGCTACCTCTCATCCGCAATCGGGCTTTCCTTCTCGGTCGGCGCATTCCTTGCAGGAAGCACCATCGCCGGCTCGCCGCATTCCCGCAAGATCGAGGAAAAAATACGCCCCTTCAACTCGCTTTTCGCGTCATTTTTCTTCTTCTCCATAGGCCTGATGGTCAACATGACTGGAGTGCTGTCCAACCTCCCCTTGCTGTTCCTCTTCCTTGCAATTGGCATCATTGTGCGCTTTGCAGCCTCTGGCTTCTCCGCATACATGGCCGGCTTTTCAGGCAGGAACGCCTGCTTCTGCGCAGCGGTTTTCCTTTCCATGTCCGAGCTTTCCCTCCTGCTCATAAGCCAAGGCTCGGCATCAGGAATATTGCACAAGGACTTCCTGGGCAGCTTTGCATTCGCCATAATCGGCACTTCCTTCCTCTCGGCCTGGCTCATACACCGCGAGAACGAGGTGTACAACGCGCTCCAATCCGTATCGCCCCAGATAATCATAAAGAACCTGCGCCTTCTCCGCTCCACCGCGCTTGGCATGCGCCGCGCGGTTTCAGAATCTTCGCGCTACTACAGGGTGGTGGAAAAGCTTCCCTCGATTGCGCACCACACAGACCAGTTCTCGGTGCGCGAGCAGCTCGTGCTCACATCCAAAAATGCAGTGCTTCTCGGCATCGCGTCCCTTGTGTGCTACTTGGGGATATTCTTCGCGCAGACGCCGGAATGGCGATTCCTTGACCCGTTCTTCGTGTACTTCTTCGCGGTCTTTTTCATAGCCTCCGCGCTGTTTTTGGTCAATGTGAAATCCGCGCAGGTGTCCCTCCTGAAGATGATAGCTCGCTCAAGCAACGGCGCGCGCTATGTCGCAATCGGGCACTTCTTCTCCATGGCATTCTTCTTCTTCCTGTGCGCAGCCTATTTCTGGGCATACTCGCTTGCGCCAGCATCTCTTGCCGTCATACTCGTGCTCCCAGCGTTTGCATTCGCGCTTAGGAGCATGCTTTCCACCTTCAAATCAGTCTCGGGCAGCGGGCTGCTGTAAAGCCGGTGGGGCTCGCGCTCACACAATAAAAAACAAAAGAAGATGTGCATTTTGCGCAGCAAAATGCATCAGATGTGCAGCGACGCATCGCTGCACAATTGTCGAGCCAAGCTCGACAAGTCATCGAGCGAAGCGTCCGACTTGCCGTCGCAACGGCAAGTGGACCACTCGAGCAGCGGCTCGAGTCGGTCGCTCGCTGCTGAAACGTAACTACTGCTTCTGCTGCGGCCCGAGCTGGATCTTCGGAGGAACGATTGGGGGCGACAGGTTCACCGGGCGCGCGACAAACACGCCGTTCGTCCCGCAGGCGTAGTTGATTGCGTTGAGTATGACCTCGGCAAATGCATCAGGCAGCTTCTTTTCCTTCTCCCATTTCGCCGTTATTTCCTTCGTGAGCTTGGCATCCTCCTTGCTCGTGATGGTGCCCTTCATGTTGATTTCGCCCACGCCCTCGGTGTAGACCACTGAGTAGTTGAATGAGATTGCAACTTCCCCGTTCACGACCGCGACTGCGTCAAGCCCGATGTTGACATTGAGGCCCGTCATGTCCTCGTCCTTGTCGCGCCTTGCCTCGACCTTGATTATCTTTATTCCAGTTATCATGTTCACACCTCTAGTTCATTCCTTGCAATATGAAACGAATAAAAAGCCCGCGCCTAGATTCGCAGCTCCTGCCCCACGCGGAGCGCCACCCCTTTCGTGATCCCGCCCAAATCAGTCACGAACTCGTTCGGGTCCTGGTTGATCTTCTCATACGTATTGTAGTGCATGGGCACCGCTGCCTTGGGGCGCATCTCCTTCACTATGCTGTTCGCGGCAAACGGGTCCATGACGGAGCCGCCGCCAATCGGGACGAGCGCCACATCGCACTTTATCCTTGCCATGTCCGTGAAGCTGTAGGTGTCCCCTGCATGATAAACCGACAGCCCGTCGCCTTTCACGACAAAGCCGACAGGATACTGGGACTGGGGGTGGATGGCTTTCTGCACCTCCACCTCCACGCCTTTCATGTTGAACTTGTCTCCTGTCCTGACATCGACTTTGAACCTGTCGGAAACGTCTATTTTTGAAAGCGCAGGCCTGCTTGCCACCACGCTCGAATAGCACCTGTCCGAAATCTCCTTCACCACCGCGGGCTCGCAGTTCCCCGGCTCCTCGTTGGACAGGAATATCATGTCGCACTCGCGGATGGCATGCGCGTCGAGCGAGCTTTTGATGAGCCTGCGGTTCCCGCCTATGGTGTCTGAAACAACGGGGTTGAACAGCATCACAGCGTTTCCCAGCAACACGCGGAAGGAGGAATGCCCCAGATAGGTGATGGACCTCATAACCCCGGATTTGCCTCCTCATGTTTAAATAATATGCACCCCTAACTCCATCCATGGGCAATTCCTACGCCGTTTGGGCAGCCGCCTTTTCGCTTTTGCTTCTGGCAGGCATGCCCCATGCGGACTTTTCCATGAAGTCGCTTTCCATGTTCGTCAATATCAATCTTGACGGAAGCGCGAACGTGGACGAGCAGCTCGAGGTGGTGATAAACGGCTCATCCTCGCGCGAGCTTTACGACACCACCCGCGCGGCATATTCCGACCTTACCACCTGGAAGACGCGCACCGAGCTTGCAGAGATGCGCCACCATGTCACGCGCGTGAAGGCGGAAGTGACCGAGCTTCGGATCATCCCGCAGGCAATCGAGCGGTGCAACTCCTTCATAGGCACCTGTTATGCCACCGTGGTGATAGACTACAAGATACCCGCCGAGCAGAACGGATCGGGCCTCGTGCAGGTGGACCGCTACAAGCCCCGCACGCTGCGCTATTCCCTCAAGCAGGACGCGCTCTCATTCGAGCAGACTGCAACAGGCGACCTGATACTGCCGACAGGCACGGTGATATCGATTGCCATCCCGCAGAACGCGGAGAAGATATTCTTCTCCACCGTGCCCACCAACCTGGCAAGCGAGCCTGAGGAGGACTTCAAGTACGACTCGGCCTCGAACACGCGCTACTACATAGGCACAAAGCGCATCTTCAAGTGGTCCGGCAACGCGCTTTCCAAGTTCCAGTTCACCTACGAGGTGGAGCTCCCGCTTGAGACCGAGGTGGTGGATTTCTTCGTAGGGAGCCAGAATGCGGTGTCCAGCCTCATCTTCGGCCCGCAGGGCATGGCGGCGCTTTTCATCATCCTTGCAGCGGCATCCTCGTTCTATTACGTGAACAAAGTGAACAACCAGGGATAAGATGCTCCACCAGATAGAAACAAAAATGCTTGCCGCACTCTCCGGGCGGGTGTCTGCCGAGGAGCTCTCGCAGCAGGCGGGGATACCCCTGTCTTCCGTGCTCTCGTTCTCGCAAAGCCTGAAGGAAAAGGGCTACATCTCCATTGAGCAGACTGAGGAGAAACACGTTTCTCTCACTGCGGAAGGGCAGGGCTATGCTGCAAAAGGGCTTCCCGAGCAGGCTGTGCACCGCAGGGCGCAGTCAGGCGCGTTTGTCACGTCGCTCTCGCCAATCGAGCGCTCAGTCGGGCTTCCCTGGGCAAGCAGGAACGGATGGGTGAAAATCGAGGGCGGAAAGCTCACGTCTCTTTGCAGCACCGAGCCTTACTTCCTCCAGGAGGCGCTTTCGAAAATCTCGCGCCGCGAGCCCGTGGACGACTCGGCGCTTTCCATGCTTCTCAAGCGCAAGCTCGCAACGCAATCATCCACCAAAAAAGTCTACCTTGAGCCCACTGCTCTTGCGCCTGAAGAGGCAGCAAGCACGGGCGCGGCAGCAGCCACCGGAGCAGCAGCAACTGGCGCGGGAGCAGCTGCACAGCAGGAAATAAACTCCCTTACGCGCGACATGCTCCTCTCAGGCGGCTACAAAGGCGCGCTGTTCCGCCCATATGACGTCTCAGCGCCTGCAGAGGTCCCTTCGCCTGCGAAAAGGCACGCCATTTCCCGCCTTCGCGCAAAAATCTCCCGCATTTTCACCGACATGGGCTTTGACGAGATGCAAGGCTCGGAGGCGCAATCAGCCTTCTGGAACTTCGACGCGCTTTTCCAGCCCCAGGACCACCCTGCGCGCGAGCTTGCCGACACTTTTTACCTCAAGAACGGGATTGAGCTGCCAACTGGCCCCGAGCTGGTCTCGCGCATAAAAAAAGTGCATGAAAAAAGCTGGGGCGGCGATTGGAGCGGGGAGATTGCCAAAGAAGGGGTGCTTCGCACGCACACCACCTGCGTGTCAGCAAGCTACCTTTACAACGAGTGCAGGGGCAGCAAAGCTGCCAAGAAATATTTCTCAGTGGGCAAAGTGTACAGGAACGAGGCAACGGACTACAAGCACCTCGCCGAGTTTTTCCAGGTGGAAGGCATCGTGGTCTGGGAAGGCGCCACTTTCCGGGACCTTCTTGGCTTGCTGCGCGAATTCTACAGGAAGCTTGGCTTTGAAAAGATACGCTTCCAGCCATCGTACTTCCCCTACACCGAGCCCTCGCTTGAGATTTCCGTTTTCTTCGAGAAGAAGCAGCAATGGCTGGAGCTTGGCGGGGCAGGCATTTTCCGCCCAGAGGTGTCCATCCCTCTCTGCGACCGCTACCCCGTGCTCGCATGGGGCCTCTCGCTCGAGCGCCCGCTCATGCTGCTGAACGACATGGACGACATCCGCGACTTTTACAAGGGCAACGCAGGGTGGCTGAGGAAACAGAAAGTGCAGTAGCTATCTTTTGTAGGCAATGCCTCGTTTGATTTTCGAGCGCCCGCGCGTTTTAAAAAACCTTTGTCTTACATGGTATTACAATGTATTACTGAATGGCAAGGGATATTCATGGAAAACGACCTGGTAACCATCTCCGCGCGCATCCCGAGGAAGCTTAATGACGACTTGGAAGGGTATGCGAAAAGCCTTGGCTATGCATCAAAGACCGAAGTATTGCGGGAAATGCTTCGAAATGAGCTTTATGGCTCAATCGGCGCGATGAGGGGCGCGCTTAAGGGCAAAGTGACCCCGAAGGAAAGCATGGCGGAATGGCGCAGGAATCAGTGGGATGCCCAGTTGCAGCGTGCTGGCGGGGACAGGAAAAAAGCGTTGGAAATATCCAAAAAGGACGAAGAAAAGGCGCTATCTGGCCTGCGCCTCAAGGTCAGAAAGGAATGATCGGGCCGACTTTACTGCCGTATATTTTGACGCAGTGGGCATGAATTCAAAGTCGTTGGTGACAAACAAGTCTGCCTTTTTGCCGCAAATAAGCGCATGCATGAAATCATTTATCCCGAACTCATTGCCACCCTGGAGATTCAAGCCGTCTGCCTTTTTTCGTGTCTCATCGTCAGGGGCAAATATCTCCAGCTTCTCAAGCTTGTCCAGGTCGTCCGTCAGCTTCTGCAATAGCATTGTCGCGCGCCCATCACACCTTGCCTGTATTTCCGCAAAAACAACGGTTGATGACACTATTGAAAATGAGCAGCCAGCGCATTTCTTTAGCAGGCAGTCTGCTTCATCTTCTCCATCCTGCCCGAGAAGGTAGGTGATGAATACATTGGAATCAAGGTAGGCTTTCACAGGCAAAATTCGTGCTTTCGGCGCTTTTTATTCTTTTGCAGGGTGGCATGCCGGTGGTTTTTTGGAGATTCCCCTTCGGTGCGCCCGTCAATTTCCTCCTGATTATGGAACTTGGCACTGCCTTCCATTTTTGCGCCCTGTAATAATTATATATCTCTCCTTCCATTTTCTTCCCATGGCGACACCGTTTGCGGCATTTGCGCTTGCATATCTTATGACAGTGGCTTTCACTGACGAGCTTTCCCTGAACTTATCCTACATTGAGCGCCTGGTCACCTACCAGGGCAATGTGCATTTCACCGAGCTCATCCCTGGCGCTCTTTACAACGGCACCATAACTGTGAACTGGGCAGTGCCTTCCAGCGCGCTATCAGGCATCAACGCGCAGACGCTTGCCGTGAAAGTGACTGCGGTTGCGCCTGAGAATTCATCGGTGTTTTTCCCAGTCGGGGGCACGCAGGCAAAAGAGTCTGTGGTGTACTTGCAGTGCAAGATAGCGAACGGCGCGTGCTCGAACGGCTCAGTGCTTTCTGTCGACATCCCAATCGCCACCTCTGCAAAGGCAGATGCCACCGGCGAGGTGAAAATAACCCTGCGCTCTGAAATTGTTTCATCCGTGCCAGCATCCTACGCAGCCACTATCCAGGACGCGGAGACGATCTTCGATTCCCTGAAGGAGATATTCATGCAAAACACCACGGACTACGCACCCTCCAACATCACCGCCACCCCCAAGCCATCTGCATCCGAGCGGATAAACCTCAGCGACCTCAACTTCACAGTCGGCGCGCCTGGCAACAGCGCGGCATCCGGCAACTTCCTTGACACGCTCAAGCCGGTGGGCGACTCGCAGGACCCGCTCCTCTTCCTCCGCGAAAACCCGCTCATCTCGATTTCCGCGCTGCTCATAGTGATTGTGATAACCGGGGCGTACCTTCTCAACGCAAAGGACTGAGGCAGTTGCTCAGTTTTCGAACGCCTTCTCATCGCTTCCCAGCTTGAGCGCGAAGAACAGCGTGATTGCGCCCAGGGCAAGGAACGCGCCTTGCAGGGAAATATCTGCCACAAAGCCAACAACGGGATACAGCACTGCCACCACCAATCTTTCCGAGGCGCCGATTGCGGAAAGCACAGTCGCCCGCTCGCTGCTTTTTATCTGGAAATTCAGGTAATGCTCGAACACTGGCTGGCGGATGGTGCGCGCACACACCGCAACCGTTATGGCAAATATTGCAAACCAAAGCGAGGTGTTTGCAGCAAGCCCTAGGTAGGCAAGCGCTATTGCAAGCGCTGAGATGAAAAGCAGCTGGCTCGTTCCCAGCCACTTTTCCAGCCTCGCCACCTTGGCAAGAAGGAGCATGCTAATTATGTTGAATGCCGCCGAGACCCATCCATACAGCTGCAAATCCACGCTGTTTATCCTCAGCAGGCTTTGGTAGAACCAGAAAACAAAAAACGATGCCGCTGAAATTGAAACAAAATCAATGGCAAGGCTCTGCAGCTTCTTGTTGTGCCGCAGCTCATCAAACCCCTTCATGGCAAGGCTCCATGCATTTTTCTGCGATTTTTCCCTTTTCGGCTCCACCACGGTGAGGTAAGCAACGAACGCAAGCCCAAATGCGGCAACAGTCATGAAAAAAGGCAAGGTGAGGCTGTTTGGATAACTGCCCAAATTTGCAGCCACCCATGCGCCTGCCGGGGCTGCGATGACAAAGCCCGCAGTATCAGCAATCCTCATATTTGCAAAAACACTTTTCGCCTTCTTCTCCTGCCCTGCCTCGGCAAGCGAATCAAAGACCAGCGCGCGGTCTGCCCCTGATATGAATGCAGCCGCGATTCCCCATATTATCTCTGTGGCAAAAAAGATCCAAAAGTTCGCGCCAAATGCCAAGAACAGCAGGATGCCGGACATCTGCAGGAATATGCCTACAAGAATGGAATTTTTCCTTCCATGCTTGTCTGCAAACACCCCTGTAGGCACCTCGGCTAGCACAATGGTTATGGAAAACGCAGCCTCCAGGGTGAAAATTGCGGCGTAATTCAGGTTTCCCCAATCCAGGAAAAACGGCACCACGATTGCCGCGAAAAAAGCGAGCCCCATAAGGAAAGAAGTAAGGTATACCTTTGGTATATTGCCAAGCACTCCTCGTTTGTCAGCCATCTTCTCGCCGTTCCCATTTTCTCGCCAAGCTTTTTATAGAGAGTCGCGCGAATTGACGTTATGTTTGAACTCACCGTGCTAGGCACATCATCCGCAATGCCCACTCCTGAGCGCTCGCTTTCCTGCATAGCAATGAGGCGCGACGGCGACATCTTCCTCTTCGACTGCGGGGAGGGCAGCCAGAGGCAAATGATGCGCTTCGGGGTTTCCTACATGAAGGTGCGCGCGATTTTCATCACGCATCTTCACCTTGACCATTTCCTCGGCGTGTTCGGGCTCCTTGAGACGCTGCGCCTGAACGGCAGGAAGGAAAAGCTCACGATATACGGCCCGCGCGGGGCAGAGGGCGTGTTTGGCAGGAAGGAGTTTCTCGAGATAAAAGAGATTGACGGCAAGTGGAGCGAGGACTTCGGCAATTTCACGGTTTCCTCATTCGCTACAAAGCACGCAGGCACCAGCTTCGGCTTTTCCATCGAGGAAAAGGAAAAGGTGCGCTTCCACGAAGAGAAAGCCAAGTCCCTCGGGCTCAAGGGCCCCATGTTCACCGACATCCAGAAGAAAGGCAAGCTCACCGTGGAAGGCAAAATCATCAAGCTCAAAGACGTCACTTACACAACGCAGGGCAAGAAACTCGTCATCTCAGGCGATTCCGCGCCTTGCGCTCCCCTTGCCAAGGCAGCAAAAGGCGCAGATCTTCTCATACACGAGTCCACATTCGGCTCGGACAAGGTGGCGGAAGCAAAGGAAACTTCGCACTCCACAGCAGAGGACGCAGCAGCATGCGCGAAAAAAGCAGGCGCGAAAAAGCTCCTTCTCACTCACTTCTCAGGAAGATATGCCGACACCTCCCAGCTTGTTTCCGAGGCGAAGAAAATCTTCCCTGCGGTGGAAGCTGCAAAGGACGGGATGAAGCTCGAGGTGTGAGTGCGATGAAGCTTGGACAAGGAGCTACAGAGTATCTAGTACTACTTGCCGTAGTGCTAATCGTCGCCCTTGTTTCCGTCGCGCTCCTCGGCTTTTTCCCGGGAATGGCGCAGGACAGCAAGATTACGCAGAGCAAAACATATTGGTCGAGCGCTAGCCCGATTGCGGTTGTGGAGTCGGGAGCGAGGTTCGTGTACGACGGCGTGGGAAATTACACTTTCATTTATCTTCGCATCCGGAACAATGGCAACTATCCGATAAGCCTCACAAAAATACTGGCTGGCGGCACCAGCACATCATATGTGTGGCCAGGCTATTGGGGTCCCGAAGCGCTTTTGAGCGGAAGGGCAAGGATGGCGCCTGGCGAGGAATTTGTTTTTGGGCATAGTACGCATTTTCCAGGCGTGCCAAATGTAGGGGATGGCAATCGCACCTTCTTCAGCTTTTCAGGAAACGATGCCCAGGGCTACAATGCCAACTTCAAGAGCATCGCGCAGTCCATCTGCTCTCGCAGCGCCCCTTACGGCTACCTATCCGTCAATAATTTTGGTTTTGAATACACTGTAACTGTCGAGGGGCAGACGATAACAAAAAAGCAGGTGGGCACTGCGCCCCTCATCGTGCAGTGCATGAACAATTACAACTAGCTGACAAGCGCGCATCCTTATTATATTTCCGCCCAAAATGTGGTCGGTGTTTTTGTGGGATATCGCACTCATTACATATCTGAAGCGAAGAAACTCATTGGCAGCGAAGTGACGCTTGCAGGCTGGGTGCACGAGGTGCGCGACTTGGGCAAGCTGAAATTCGTGCAGCTTCGCGACCAGACTGGCATTATCCAGGTGACTGCAAAGCAAGGGCGCGAGCCTGATGCTGCGCTTGCAGCCATGAGCCAGCCCAAGGAAACAGTTGTTCAGGTAAAAGGCAAGGTCGCAGAAAGCAAAATGGCAGACTCAGGCTGCGAGTTTATCCCCTCAGAGTTCATAGTTCTCAACGAGCTGTCTGCCAAGGTTCCCTTCGAGGTGACAGGCAAGGTGCCTGCCGAGCTTGATGTTCGGCTTGACAACCGCTCAGTGGACATGAGGACGGCAAAGACAGCAGCGATTTTCAGGATACGCTCTGTGATTGCAAACGCATTCCGCGAGAAAGCATTGCAGCTTGGCTGCACAGAAATACAAACGCCCTGCATAGTGGAAGCAGCCACAGAAGGCGGTGCCGACCTGTTCAAAGTGCAGTATTTCGAGAAAGAAGCGTACCTCGTGCAATCGCCCCAGCTTTACAAGCAGCTTTGCGTCATCGGAGGCATGGACCGCGTGTTCATGACCGTGCCGGTTTTCCGCGCAGAAAAGCACAACACGCTCACGCACTTGAACGAAGCCACGCAGATGGATATCGAGGCAGCATTCATCACGCCTGAGGAGGCAATCGACATGCTCGAAGCGGCAACGCTTCACTGCTTGGCGCGCGTGAAGGAAAAGTGCAGCGCAGAGCTTGCCACGCTCGGCAGGGACCTTCAAGTGCCCATCAAGATACCTCGCCACACCTACACGGAACTAGTGGAGAAACTCAACGCCGCAGGCGAGAAATTCGAGTGGGGCACGGACTTCTCGCGCGAAACCGAGGCAAAGCTCACCGAGGTGCTTGGCTACTCAACGTACTTCATAACAAAATGGCCCACAGCAATACGCGCATTCTACTCCATGCCTTCTGAAGAAGACCCCAAGATTTGCAATGCATACGACCTGAACTACGAGGGGCTTGAAATCTCGTCAGGCGCACAGCGCGTTCACAAGCCGGAAATCCTGGTAGACGCGCTCAAGAGCCGCGGCTTGAACCCGGAAGACTTCTCATTCTATGTAAATGCTTTCCGCGTGGGCGCGCCGCCCCACTGCGGCTGGTCCATCGGCATGGACAGGCTCACCATGAAGGTGTGCGGCTTGCACAACATCCGCGAGGCAGTGCTGTTCCCGAGAGACAGAGTGAGGGTAAAGCCCTAGTTTTCAGTTTTTCCTGTGAAGCAGCGCTCAGGCATAGGTATATAAACCCAATTAACCATATTTGACAACACTTACTAAGAGAGCAAGAGGTTCACCATGAAACTTACATCACAAAAATTGCCGCTTGTGCAGAGAGTGAAGAACTACTATCCCACTTTCAAGAAGCTTGCAGACGAGGGAAAGAAGCCCTCCTTTTTCCGCAGGATGTTCTCAGGCGAAACGCTTGCCGGCTGCCAGATACATGCAGAATGCGAAAAAGCCCTGGCTGCGCAGAAAAGCGAGCTTGCCGCCAAAAGCGCGATTCTCGAAAAAGCGCTTGCATTGAATTCCGAGCATAATCTCGTCATGAACAACGTGCACGACATCATAGACATAGTATCCATCCCTGACGGTGCCATAGTGATGGCATCAAAATCGTACATGACGCAACTGGGCTATGCTCAAGAGGACCTCATAGGCATGAACACGCTAAGCACAGTCCACCCTGACGACCTGCACCTCGCGCAGGCAATGTTCCAGAAAGGGCTTGAGACCGGGGAAGGCATAGCGGAATTGCGCGTAAGGAAAAAGGACGGCAGCTACATCTGGATGGAAGTGAAGGGCAATCTCGTGATGGGGCAGGATGGCAAGCCAGTCTGCGGGATACTGATAAGCCGCAACATCGACGAATTCAAGAAAGTCAGCGACAAGCTCCGCGAAAGCGAGGAAAAATTCAGGGGCATGTTCGAGTCCATGAGCGAAGTGGTCGCATTCCACCAGATAATATACGGCGAAGACGGCAAGCCAGCGGATTACCGCTACACTGTGGGCAACGCAGCGCTTGCCAAGGCGGTGGGAATTCCGATCGAGGGCATTGTCGGAAAAACCGCCAAGGAAATATTCGGCGGAGAGGCGCCATATCTTGAAATCTACGCAAAAGTCTCAGATGCAGGCGAGCCTGTGTGTTTCGAGACCTATTTCACCAGGCTGCAAAAGCACTTTTTGATAAGCGCGTTTTCCCTTGCTGCTGGGCAGTTCGTGACAATCGCAAACGACATCACCGGGCGCAAGGAAATGGAAGAAAAGCTCAAGTCCGCGGTGGCAAGCGAGCAGGAGGCGAATGCCATGAAGAATAGGTTCCTGGGCATTGTGGCGCACGACCTTCGCTCGCCTTTCAACAGCATCTCCGGGTTTTCCGGGATTGCACTGGAAGAGGCGAAGAAGCCGGAAACGGACAAGGACGAATTGATCAAATACCTGGAGTATGTGGACAATTCCGCGCGCAGCACCTTTTTCTACGTCGAAAATCTCCTGATACTAAGCCGGATTTACACCCGGGCTACAGCGCCGGAACAGGAGCGGTTCAACATCAGCAGCATAGTCTCGAACGAGCGCGAAATCAACAAACTCGACGCAATGAAGAAGGGAATAACCATCCAGATCGAGGACGGCGAGCTTCCGGTCTTCGCAGACAAAGCCATGGTCACCACAGTTCTGCACAACCTGATAAGGAACTCGATAAAATTCACAAGCAATGGCAAGATAACGGTTTCCACCGCACAGGAAGGGACGTTTGTCCGTGTGACCGTCTCGGACACTGGCATAGGCATGCCGCCGAACATCCTGGACAACCTGTTCAAGCTGGATGGCAAAACCACGAGAAAAGGGACTGACAACGAGCCTGGGACAGGGCTTGGCGCAATCCTTGTCAAGGAGCTGGTGGAGCTGAACGGCGGCACGGTCTCTGTCGAGTCCACAGAGGGCAAGGGCACGAAGTTCTCCTTCACCCTTCCTGCAGCGCAGGACTAAAAACGCCGTGCACGAAGTCAGGTTTATATACCTTTCTCCGTATACTAGAGCCTGCGAGTTTTGCCCTCTTCGTGACTTCGTCGCGAAGGGTCGCCAAAATCCGCGCGATTTTGTCGTTCCCTGGCGAATCGGGGACGAGTCATGTTTGCTGATGCCTTCGGGCATACCGAAACTGAAATGACCTTAGAATCGGTCATCGCAAATGCCGCGAGGCATTTTCGCCAAACAAATGGAAACGCGATCCTTTCGCGTTCGACGCACGCTTCAGGCAACTACAAGGAAAGAGCGATTAGAGTGCTAAACCGCTGATCCAAAAGATCAGCCAATGAATGCGGAAAAAATAAGGATTAAGTCTTCTATGACTCCAGTTGATCCTGCTGGAGGACACTGCTATCAGAATACGCCTAAGCCATGCAAATCTGCCCGTCGGCTTCGACGGACGGTGTACGGCTCAGTAACAAGTAGTCAATCTGCCCTAAGGACGGGAGCAACCTCGGGAAACTGAGGTCAATTCCCGATGCTCCATCTATGCTGGAATGCTTGATGGGGAAAATGCGCGGTGAATCGTAGCCGTTGCGCCTTAGGATGAGACTGCTCCTGATTAGGTAGTTGGTGAGGTAACGGCTCACCAAGCCGATAATCAGTAGGGGCAATGGGAGTTGGCGCCCCGAGAAGGGCACTGAGACAAGGGCCCTAGTCCTACGGGATGCAGCAGGCGCGAAACCTCTGCAATGCGCGAAAGCGTGACAGGGGAATTCTGAGTGGCAGCCGGCTTTTAGCCGACTGTCTTTTGGCGAACCTAAACCGTTCGCAGAATAAGTTCTGGGTAAGACCAGTGCCAGCCGCCATGTGCATTTGCATAATGCGCACGGTACGCGGTAATACTGGCAGAACGAGTGGTGCCCACGAATATTGGGTCTAAAGAGACCGTAGCTGGTCTGTTAAGTCCACTGTGAAATCTTGGGGCTCAACCTCAAGGCGTGCAGTGGATACTGGCAGACTTGAGAGCGGGGGAGGTCAGGGGTACTTACGGGGTATGAGTAAAATCAGTTGATCCTGTAAGGACCACCAGTGGCGAAGGCGCCTGACCAAAACGCGTCTGACAGTGAGGGTCGAAGGCTAGGAGAACGAATCGGATTAGATACCCGAGTAGCCCTAGCAGTAAATTATGCAGACTGTGGTGTTGCCATGGCTTCGGGCCATGGCAGTGCTGTAGCGTAGGTGTTAAGTCTGCCACCTGGGGAGTACGGCCGCAAGGTTGAAACTTAAAGGAATTGGCGGGGGAGCACCACAAGGGGTGGATGCTGCGGTTCAATTGGATACAACGCCAGGAATATTACCGTGGGCGACGGCAGGATGAAGGCCAGACTAAAGATCTTGCCTAACGAGCCGAGAGGTGCTGCATGGCCATCGTCAGCTCGTGGTGCGATATCGCGGATACGCAAGTATTCGAGTATCGTGTCTGCGATGCACAAACTGTCTCGTTAAGTCGAGTAACGAGCGAGACCCTCGCGTACAGTTGCTAATTTCCCCTCCGGGGGAGATGCACCCTGTACGGACTGCCCGTGTTAAATGGGAGGAAGGAGAGGGCGACGGTAGGTCAGTATGGCCTGAATCTCACGGGCTACACGTGGCATACAATGGATGAGACAATGGGCTGCGACCCCGAAAGGGGAAGCTAATCTCACAAACTCATCCCAAGTTCGGATTGGGGGCTGAAACTCGCCCCCATGAAGCTGGAATCCCTAGTAATCGCTTGTCATCATCGAGCGGTGAATACGTCCCCGCTCCTTGCACACACCGCCCGTCAAGTCACCCAAGCGAGTTTTTAGTGAGGCTGCGTCTTATTGACGCTGTCGAACTAGAGATTCGTGAGGGGGGCTAAGTGTGTTGACAGCTCATTTTTGAAAATGCTGTCATCGCTAGCAATCGTAACAAGGTATCCGTAGGGGAACCTGCGGATAGATCACCTCCAATATAATCAATGATTGGATGTCTATCCTATCGATGTCGATAGAATGGAATAACAGTGTTGATTGGAGAACCTTAGAGGAATTAAGTGTCGCAAGGTGTAGGCTTTTGTCTCTCTTTCCTAGTTAATGTACGGCCGAGCTGCGGCTCTGCCTATTGGTCAAATCCTGAAGGATTTGCCATCCTGAAGCGTGAATTTTATTTTTTATCATTCTTAGCGGAAGCCCTGCACGGCTCCGCAATATATCTCTCCTTAGCGCAAGCTTTAGCGGGCCTGTGCAATTATTTCTCCTTAGCGCGAGCATGTGAGAAAGGAGCTGTTCGCGCCTTACGAATTCCGGTAAGGCTAGCCGCCCACCTTTTATTCTCTTCCTTCTCCTATCTTTTCATGAAATTCACAATGTCGCCCAGCCGCGCGTACTTTTTGGGCTTATGGAAATCCCGCCGCACGCAATCTGGCGTTGGCATAGAGGGCAAGCGCGAGTTATTGGAGATATTCATCAAGCTGTGTTTAGATGAGAAGTTCGCAGAGCCTGACAAGATGAAGTTCTCGGAAGGCAATGCCGAGGAATACGGCAGCTGCCACTTCTTCCACTCCGCGCTTCGCGCGTGGCTTGATACTGAGATGAAAAAGCGCGACGAGCGCTTGCGATTCAAGAACGATTTTGCAGCAAGCTATTTCGCAGGCGTTTTCGACGCCAAGGGCGGAACGATGGAAGTGAAGGGCAAGGAGTACTGCTACTTCCTGGGCGATGACACTGACGAAATGGTGCTTCTGCGCTTAGGCTTTCGCGCGAAGAAGGAAGGCAACAAAATCGCGGTGCTCTCAAGCGACTTCTACGGATGGCTGCACCCCTACTTGAGGATGGATCGGAGCAAGAAGTTCTAGTGTGCATCAACGCAGCACGTTTTATAAACAGTTGTAATAGCTACAATTACGTGTTTTGATATGCGTTTTGCCAAATGGCTGTTCTCCGAAAGAAAGCCCAATCCCTTCGCAGGCCTTCAGGCAATGCTAAGAAAGGAACCGCCTGCGCAGCTGCAAAAGAAGGAAGTCCTCTCCGAGCCCCTGCAAAAGAACGAAGCCTCTTCCCAGCCAGCATCAGGCGGTTACATCCGCATCAAGAAAGAGGAGCCTATTTTTGACAGCTTTACCCTCTCGCTTTTACTTTCCTCCTCGCTTTCCTCCCGCACCAAGTCATTTGACATGAAAAGCAGGCTGTGCGACGAAAAACCGCAGTTCGAGATAGAAGATGTGACAAAAAAGCTGGAGCAGGACTATGAGCAGGAAGGCCGCATCACACTTTCCAGGCCCGCGGTCTCGAGAATCCCCATTGTATTCTCCATGATTGGTTTGGGCGCGGCGGACCCGTCAAAAGCAAAAGGCATGAAATACCTCGATTTGGCAGGCGGCTCGTCAAACAGCGTTTTCATGAACGAGGCAGAGCCCTGGGACGCGCGATTTCTCCACGAGTGCGGAGCAGAGGTCCATCTGGTGGACATTGGCAGGCAAATTCTTGAGAAATTTCCCACCCACCAGCTTGACCTGACAAAAGAAGGCGCGCTCGGCCGTTTCCCATCAAACCATTTTGACTGCATTGCCTGCCTCAGCTTGATGGATTTTGCCGATCCTGCGGGCGTGGGCGCGCTGGCATATGGCGACATCTCGCCATTTCTCCGGAAAATCACAGACGAGGAAGACAGGGTGAGAACAAGGGGCGAAATAGTTTCCCAGGCAACGCGGCTGCTCAAGGAAGGCGGGTTTTTCGTCACGATCTACGACGTGTATCTCACAGCTTTCCAAAAGCAGGGCGAACGGCTTTTCTCGGCTGAAAAAAACGCTTACTTGTAGACCACTATGCTGCTCTTACTGGTGGCAAGAAGCACCACTTCGCTTTTCTCCATCAAAAAGTCCACTGCCACCTTCTTTGCAGCAAGCCTGTCTGCAGTGCTTATCCCAGCCGTCCTCTCTTTCGGCACAAGGAGCGCAATCTCCTTCTTCCCGTCAAAAAGCATGATGCGCGCATATGGCTTTCTCCTCTGGCCGTAAGCGATTTCAGAAATTGATGAAATTGGCATGTCGTTGAACGAGAGGTTTTTCATGCCAGGCTTCAAATTGGAAAAAGTCGCCAAGCCCTCCTCGCGCGCCTTCTCGCCTGCCAGCTTGAATGCAAGCTCCACCTCGCGCTTGAAGTCGTTTATCAGCCTGTTTGACTCGCGCTTGAGGTCTGGCTTTCCCATTCCTGGCGTGGTGGCAATCCTGTAGGCAAGCGCATAGTATTTGCTCATGGCGCCTGGCTCTGCTGCCTCCTGCTCAGGCTCGGAAGGCTCATCATCATAGCTTGCCTCATGGTGCTCCTTGCCTTCTGACACAAATTCAACATCCTCATTGGAAACTTCCACCTCGTGCTCTGCCTTGTGGGGGAAATCATGGGGCTCCTCATGCTTGCCGAACGGGAAGTTCTCGGCATTTTTCGGCTTGCCCTCCTCCTCGCGGGAACTTCTCTGCGGTGCGCTCTCGCGCGCCTGCGCAGATTGCTGCCCTGCGCTTATCTTGTCAAGCTCGCGCAACGGGTCAAGCTCCTCGGGGCGGAAGCCGAAAACCTTCATCAGGGAAGGAAGAAGCTTCCTCTTTGCCGACTCGCGCTTCTTTGGCTCATAATGGGCAAACAGCCTCTCAATTGCAGGCATCATGTTGGAGCGCGCCTGCGTCTGCTGCTGGGGCATGCCTGATGCAGATGGCATCTGCGGAGGCTGCGCCTTCCTTTCTGAAAGAAGCTTTCCAATCGAGACGATTTCCTCCTGCTCATCCTTCCTCTGCCCAAGCCCGCGCTGCGCAATTTCCTTTACAGCCTCGTCCTTGTCGGACGAGAGCTCAATAAGCGCGAATATCGCGCGCGGGTCGTCTATTTTTGAAAGCGCGTTTGCAACCTTGAGGCGCACGGACGGGTCGGAGTCAAATGCCTGCGCCACTATCTTGTCCAAATCATCAGGCTTGTCCTCGGAAGCGTCCAGGAGGCTAACCTGGCGGGGTGTTTTTGACTTTGGCTTGTCAGGCATGAGAATCAACTTCCCCACTTTCGATAGCAAAAGATAAAAAGGGCAAATGCGCCATCTCGGCAATGGACATCTCGCAGCTATTCCTCTCGGCATTCGGGCTCATCCGCCCTGAAGTGCGCGCAGCCTCGGTCGCTCTCAACGACACGGCATTTGCCATCCTATTCACAGTCTCGCTCGTCCTGGCGCTCACCTACATCTTCAAGGAGCAGAGGCTGCTCCCTTTCATGGTGGTGGCAGTGGCAATCGCGCTCCTTCTCGGCGTTTCCTTCAAGGCATTCCTCCAGGAGGAGCGCCCGTGCGTGGAGACGCCTGGCAAAATCCCCTGCCCTCTTGACTTTTCCCTTCCCTCTATTCACTCCCTCCTGACATTCACCATAGCCATAGTGGCAATCGGCAACCGCTCATTCGCCTTTTACCTCATTTACGCGCTTTTCACCGCATTCTCGCGCGTGTACTTGGGCGTGCATGCCATCACCGAGGTGGCGGCAGGGCTTGCGCTTGCCTTCCTTGCCTGCGTGCTTTGCGAAATGCTCTGGCGCGCGCTCAAGCTTCCACTGCCTCCTGGCGTGCACATAAAGCACAGCGCAGCAAGGCTTCAAACATAGGTGTGAATGACTGCGGGCTAAAGCCCGCAGCTTCCGCAGAAGCAAATGCTTTAGGCGGAAGCTGCAATCGGGTGCGCTCCTCCGCCGGCTCAAGCCAGCGGCTTCCGCGCACCCGCAGTCATTCAGTGATTATGAACGAGGACGAACTGCAAGCAATTTGCGCCATGCGCCCAGAACAGTGATGATTATGAACGAGGACGAACGCCAAATCTTCCATCTTGCCCTGGGCCTTGCGCTCATTGCCATGGTGCAGCTTCTAGGAGTGGAGCTTTCAGCCTACGTGGTGAGCGTTTCCCTCATAGTGGGCATTGTGATGGTGCACATCAAGCTCTCCTACATGCATCTTGGCAAGCACACCGAGTGGCTCATTGAAAGGTTTGAGCGGCCTGGCGTGGTGGCAGGCTACGGCGCCATGACATTCACCGCAGCCGTGCTTTGCATCCTCACCCTTCTTTCCTCCCAGCCGCAAATCCTCGCCTCTCTTGCCATCCTGGGCATAGGGGACGCAGCAAGCACCATTGTGGGCAGGAGAAGCAAGTACAAGCTTCCCCACAACGCGCGAAAGACATACGGGGGCACGCTGGCATTTTTCATCTTCAGCGCGCCATTCGCCGTTTACTTCGCAGGCCTGCCCGCGCTTGGCGTGGCAGCGGCAGCCGCGCTTGCAGAAAGCGCGGAGTCGAAAATCGACGACAACCTCATTGTCGCAGTGGCGTGCGTCATACTTTTCAGGCTGATAGGCGGCTGATGAAACAAATATAAACATTTTGCAACACAAAAAACCCTGGTGGTGGGATGATGGGAACAATGGTTGCGCAAATGCCAAGAAATTACTTTTTTGCAAGCAGGGCTGAAATTAAGGCTGCGGTGTCATCGTTTTTTGCAAGGTCGCGAAGGGAACCCCTTAGCCCGACACCCATGGACCCACATCAGGCAGCGGTAATGATAAGGGCATTGAATATGAAAATTTCCCGGTACGACAAAATGGCCAAGAAAAACAGGGAACTCTCAGTAATGCACCTTAAGGACGATGACAATCAATTTTGGTATGGTTTTTTGGGACGGACTGCTGCAATTATGGGGGGCATTGTGTTCCTGCCGTTCATTATGGCAGGCTCAGCGATAAGCAGCAATGCATGCAAGATTATGAAAAGTCTTGCGCAGCACAAGCTCGACAAACTGCTTGGCACCGGAAAAGAACAGAGGTGGCAGCGGAAGATTGCTGAAACGCAGGAAAGCATTGCATTTTGGAAAAGCGTGCAGAAAGGATCACAAAATGCCCTCGCGTTCTACAAGACTGAAAGACATCCGGAATCTTTTGGGGACATTGGCTCAAACTGGTTCCACGGCGCAGAAGATGATGTTGAACGAACGGTGGCTTATGGGCTTGCAGCTGCTGTATATCTCCCTATAGCGGCGTTCCATGGGGCTAGGTGGATTAGTGCAAAGGGAACGGAATTTAGCTTGAAAATAAAGCTGAATGTCCTCCAGCAAGCGCAGCAGAATGAATCGTGAGCAGAACAGGGCTGTTTTTTCTCTTTATCAGCGCAGGCTTTTTATACTCTCTAGCGCGAATTCCTCGGGAGGCAGCATATGATAATCCCTGGCTCAAAGTCAATTTCGTTCATAACCGACACAATAGGCGAGGGGCAGATGCAGCCCTGCGGCATTGACATGACGCTGAAAGAAGTGCACGAGCTTGCCGATGCAGGCGCGGTGGATTTTGACAACAGCAAAAGGAAGATTTCTGCCAGCAAGAAGCTGGAATTCGACTCCGATGGAAAGTTGCACCTTGCTCAAGGATGCTACAAGATTATCTACAACGAATATGTTTCAGTGCCAATTGACGCGTGCGCATTCGGCTTCCCGCGCTCTTCGCTCTTGCGCTGCGGCGCGGATGTGAGATGCGCGGTTTGGGACCCGGGCTACCATGGAAGGAGCGAGTCCCTTCTCGTGGTGAACTCGCAGCATGGAATCACGCTTTACAAGAATGCAAAAGTGATGCAGCTGGTATTTGCGCGCCTTGAAAGCGCGGCTCACGCAGGCTACAGCGGGCAGTACAAAGGGGAAAACAGGTAATTGAAATGCCAATTCGACAACCTATTGTGGTAGTCATGGGCCATGTGGACCATGGGAAGACTTCCTTACTTGACGCCATAAGAAACACCAAGGTTGCAAAAAAGGAGGCAGGCGCAATCACCCAGCACATCGGCGCGTCTGAAATTTCCCTCGAGGACATTCGCCAGTCATGCTCTGCTGCAACCGGCGGCAAGCTCCCTTCCTTCACCATCCCTGGCTTGCTTTTCATAGACACGCCCGGGCATGCATCATTCACGCACCTGCGCGAGCGCGGCGGCTCCATCGCAGACATCGCAGTTCTCGTTGTTGACATCATGCAAGGCTTCCAGCCTCAGACAATCGAGAGCATAAGGATACTGCGCGAATTCAAGACGCCGTTCATCGTCGCAGCAAACAAAGTGGACTTGATATCTGGCTGGCGAAGCAGGACGGAGGCGCAAGGCGCATGCAGCGTGCTTGCGAACGTCAACTCCCAGCTCGAGCATGTGCAGACCCGCCTGGACGAGCTCATGTATGGGCTTGTCGGCAAGCTTTCTGAGCGCGGAATAGAAAGCGAGCGGTTTGACCGCGTGACTGACTTTACCAAGCAGGTGGCAATCATACCCGTTTCCGCAAAGACAGGCGAGGGCTTGCCTGAGCTTCTCCTTTCCATTGCAGGCTTGTCCCAGAAATTCCTCGAGGCTGCACTCAAAACAGATGTGGCAGGCCCAGGCAGGGGAACAGTGCTTGAGGTAAAGGAGGAGAAAGGGCTTGGCACCACAATAGACGTGATAATTTACGACGGCACCCTGAAGAAAAATGACGAGATAATATTTGCAACCTTGAACGGCCCGTGCAAGGCGCGCGTGCGCGGCTTATTGAAGCCCAACATGCACGCAACCGGCGACAATGACAAATATGAATACGTGGACGAGGTGCACGCAGCAGCAGGAGTGAAGGTCTACTCCCCTGGCGTGGAAAACGCGCTTTCAGGCTCCCCGCTCATTGTGGATGACGGCAAGGAGAACACGGACGAGCTTGCCGAAATGCACGAAATGCTCAAGAAAATCATGTTCGAGTCTGAGAACAGCGGAGCAGTGGTGAAGGCCGACACGCTGGGTTCCTTGGAGGCGCTTTGCAAGCTATTGGCAACGCAGGGCGTGGACATCAGGCGCGCATCGATTGGCAAGGTCACGAAGAAGGACGTGTCAGATGCATCCGTGGTGGCAGGCGCCGAGCCTTACAAGGGCGTGGTGCTTTCCTTCAACGTGGATGTGATGGACGATGCATCGGACGAGGCTGCGCGCCGTGGCATAAAGATTTTCACTTCCAAGGTCATCTACTCGCTTTGCGACGATTACGCAGCATGGGTGGCTGAGGAGAAAAGGAAGGCTGCGGGCAATGCAATCGACAGGCTGCCCCTGCCTGCAAAGATACGCGCGCTTCCAGGCTGCACTTTCCGCGCAAGCAAGCCCGCAATTCTTGGCGTGGAAATAATCGATGGAAGGCTGAGGAAAGGCGCGCGCCTGATGGACAGGAAAGGAGAGATAATCGGCGAGGTGCGCGAGGTCCAGAAAGACGGCAAGCCTGTCAAGGAAACGCACGCAGGCGAGCAGCTGGCGATTTCCATCGAGGGCGCAATCTGCGGCAAGTCATTCTCCGAGGGCGACACGCTTATGGTGTACATCACGCGCGACGAGGGCAAGGAGCTTTTGGCAACCGCCGTGCTCCCGCCTGGGGAATTGGCAGTGCTGGATGAGATACTTTCGATTACGGATGCGAAGAGAATTTGAAGCGCGCGTCACAATTCGTCTGCTGAAATTCCAGCCTGCTTCATTATGTGGCGCAAAAGTCCCCGTTTCAGCTCACGGTGCAATGGCACGGTGACGGGCGGCAGGAACCTATGGACCAGGCTGACGTGGCTCCCTTTCCTGCTTCTCACTACATAGCCTTTTGATTTGATGAGCGCGGATGCAAGCTTTTCCCCTGAAACAACAGGAAGCCTAGCCACTCAGCAACACCGTCGCAACCTGGGCTTTTTGGGAGCCATTCTGCGCCCGATATGCGCCAAGGGATTCAAAATGCAAAAGAAGCGCCTCGCGTATGTTCTGCAAAGCCTCGCTGCGGGTCTCTCCCTGCGAAACGCATTCAGGCATGGAAGGGACTTCCACCCAATAGCCTCCCTCGCTTGCCTTGTGCAAAAGAACGCTCACTTTTATTGCCATGATAATATTCCCCATTGCCCGCTTTTATACTTATTGTTTCACCGCAACTTTCCCGAATTTTGCATAAGGCTTGCCCGTGGCGGAGTCGAGCTTTTCGAAAATTATCTGCGATATCCTCATGCCTTCCTTGATGGTGACTGGGAATGGCGCGAAATTCACAATCTCAAGCACTTGGCGGTTTTGCGAGCCTGGCATGACAAGGGCGGATGTCACGTGCACCGCGAGCCCCATGCGCGCGTACCTGCTTCTTCCCTCAAGCGTGCCAATGAGCGTGTTTGGCATGTATATCTTCTCGCGCGTAATGCCCAGGCACATGCCTCCTGGTGGCAATGTAATGGATTTTTCCTTGTGCGCTTCAGTCGCCTCCAAGAAGCTCACGCGCGAGAGATCCACTGCTTTCTTGCTCGCGGCATATTTTTTCTTGAACACCCAGAACTTTCCAGCAAGCGTGAGGTCAACTGACGCAGAGCCTATTTGGTCGTCTGACAGCTTCGGCTCGAAAACCAGCTTCTTCGTGCGGATGGCAGCGCGGATGTCGTTGTCTGAAAGCACCATGAAGGAAGCAAGTCTGACAAAGAATAAAAAAGCACCTGCGAAAAAAGTGCATCGCCAAAAGACGTACAGAACTTCGATAGCTTTAAAAGGATTTTATAGGCATCCCTAAACGTCGAGAGATTACACTAAGGGTCAGATTGATGGAAAAGATACGGAACGAAATGGCAGGCGAAATCACGCTTAGCGCCACGCCTGGCTCCACCATGAAAAAATGGCGCGAGATATTCGCAATCACCCAAGTCGAGCTTGCCGAGCTTCTGAAAATCTCGCCCTCCACCATCTCAGACTACGAAGGAAACAGGAGAAAGTCGCCAGGCTCTGGCGTGATAAAGCGCTTTGTGGGCGCCATCATGGAAATCGACACCGAGCGCGGCTCGCCCATCCTCTCCAAGCTCCAGCAGGGCGTGGAAAAGAGCGAGGAATATTTCGAGCTCCATGAGTTCGCCACTTCCATATCGGCAATAGACTTCCAGAAAATGCTTAACGCCACCGTGGTGGCAAACGAGGAGCTCATGAAGAGCAAAAAGCTCTATGGCTACACCCTGATGGAAAGCCTGAAGATAATTCTAGAGATGCCCTACTCCCAATTCCCCAAGCTCTACGGAACCATGAGCGAGCGCGCATTCATTTTCACCCAGGTATCGACAGGAAGATCGCCCATGGTGGTGATAAGGGTGACTCCTATGAAGCCCTCCCTTGTCGTTCTCCACGGGCTTAAGGACGTGGACCCATTGGCAATAAAAATCGCAGAGCGGGAGAAAATCCCGGTCATTGCCACGAATATGGACTTGGCGAAAATAAAGGACGTGCTGAACAAAATCTAGCTTACAAACAGGTGGATGCATGGAAAACGAAAAAATTGAATTAAAAGACAGGCTCTTGGCGGGGGTGGCATATTTCAGCAGTTTGCTCGCCATAATAATCGGAATTTTCTACTGGAACAGGAAAAGCCGGAGGAGCTTTGTATCTTATCACTGCCTGCAGTCTCTTACCTTGAACGTTACCCTATATCTCTTGGGTTTTGTGGTGGGAATTGTTATCTTTACTCAAGGGCTCGCCACGCCGGAGTCATTCAAGAATGGATTTCCCGAATGGCTAAACTGGACATGGTGGCTTTTGCTTGCAGCTTTATTCGCGCTTGCGGCAAGCGGCTCGAGGTTCCGGATTCCGCTCATCTGCAATGCCGTTGATTGGTATTTCAGTTATATTGAACGCGTGTATGCAAAGGCGGACGAAGCTAAAAAGAAAAAGGTGTGATTATGGTGCAATCAGTCGGCATTGTAGGATACGGGACATGCGTGCCAAAATTCCGCATAAAAAGCGGGGAGATAGCGCGCGTGTGGGGCGAGGAGCCCGAGCGCATTTCCAAGGGATTGGGCATTTTGGAAAAAAGCGTGCCCGACGTGGACGAGGACGCTGCCACGCTTGCAGTGGAGGCGAGCAGGAACGCGCTTCTCATGTCTGCGATAGACCCGCAGGCAATAGGCGCGGTGTATGTGGGCTCGGAGTCCCACCCATACGCAGTGAAGCCTACAGCAACCATCGTGGCAGAAGCGCTTGGCGCCACGCCCGAGCTTACTGCCGCTGACATCGAGTTCGCATGCAAGGCAGGCACGGCAGGCATCCAAATGTGCATGGGCATGGTGGCATCAAACATGATACGCTATGGCTTGGCTGTAGGCTCGGACACCTCGCAGGGAAGGCCTGGCGATGCTCTCGAATATTCCGCAGCAGCAGGCGCTGCAGCATTCCTCATAGGCAGGGAAAAGCAGGAGTTTGTAGCAGAAATTGAGGCAACATATTCATTTACAACCGACACGCCTGACTTCTGGCGCCGCGAGCATGCGGAATTCCCCTCGCACGGAGGCCGCTTCACAGGCGCGCCGGCGTATTTCCGCCATGTCATGGGCGCGACTCAGGGCTTGTTTGAAAAGACCGGCACCAAGGCAGCGGAGTACGACTACTTTGTTTTCCACCAGCCAAACGGCAAGTTCCCCCTTGAGGTGGCAAAGAAAATGGGCATTGACACTGAAAAGGTAAAGCCCGGCCTATTCACGCCAGTGATTGGCAACACATATTCAGGCGCCTCGCCCATCGGGCTTGCAGGCGTGCTTGACATTGCAAAGCCAGGCGCGCGCATTCTTCTCACCTCCTTTGGGTCAGGCGCAGGAAGCGACTCATTTGCCATCCGCGTGACAGACGGCATAATTGCCAAGCGCGAAGCCTACAAGAAAGTGGGCTGGCAGCTTGCAGATTATATCGCTCACAAGGAATACATTGACTACGGCGTGTATGTGAAGCACAGGAGAAAGCTCAAGAGCATGTGATTTTGAAAAATTGACAAGGGTTGATACTATGAGAAAAGTTGCAATTGTTGGAGTGGGAATGAGCAAGTTCGGCGAGGAATGGACTCGCGGCTTCCGTGACATGCTCACTGAGGCGGGCGGGCGTGCAATCGAGGACGCCAAGCTCTCAGGTGCAGAGATAGACGCAATGTACGTGGGCACCATGGCGCCAGGCTCGCTTGTAGGGCAAGAGCACATCGGCGCGCTTGTGGCAGACTACATGGGTCTCACACCTGTGCCTTCCACCAGATGCGAAGCTGCATGCGCGTCAGGTGGCGTGGCGCTGCGCCAGGGCTACATGGCAGTGGCGTCAGGCATTCATGACTGCGTGGTTGTCGGAGGCGTGGAAAAGATGACTGACACGCCAGGCGACGAGGTTGCATCGGCATTGGGCGGGGCAGGCGACCAGGAGTGGGAGCTTTTCATGGGCGCGACATTCCCGGCGATATATGCATTCACCGCGCGACGCCACATGCTGGAGTATGGCACCACTGAGGAGCAGATGGCTGCAGTGGCAGTGAAGAACCATGCAAACGCAGCGAAGAACAAGTATGCGCACTTCCAAAACGAGATAACCATTGAAACCGTGATGAAAAGCAAGACAGTGGCATCTCCCCTCAAGCTTTTCGACTGCGCTCCCATCACGGACGGCGCAGCAGTGGTGGTGCTCATGCCACTTGACAAGGCAAAGAAGGTGTGCGAGCAGCCAATTGAAATCACTGCATCCACGCAGGCATCGGACTATCTTGCCCTCCACTCGCGCGCATCCATGACGTCGCTCAACGCAACTAAAGTGGCTGCGAAAAAGGCATACGAGCAGGCAAAGGTGTCTGCAAAGGACATTGACATCGTGGAAGTGCACGACTGCTTCACCATTGCCGAGATTATGGCAATTGAGGACCTGGGCTTCTTCCCCAAAGGGCAGGGCGGGCCTGCATCAGCTGCGGGGAAGACCGCGCTTAATGCCGAGATATCTGTCAACACGTCGGGAGGGCTGAAAGGCTGCGGACACCCAGTAGGCGCCACAGGCATAAAGCAGGCTGTGGAAGTGGTGTGGCAGCTTCGAGGCACTGCTGGCGCGCGCCAGGTAAAGGACGCAAAAGTGGGGATGACTCACAACGTGGGCGGAAGCGGGGCAACTGCCGTCGTTCACATAATGAAAAATGACGTTTAATGAATTTGACTTGGGTGATTACTATGCCATCTGAAAACCTTGCAATAACCTGGAGGCGCATACCTGAGCGCTACCGCCTCACTGGAAGCGCGTGCGAGACTTGCAAAACAAACTATTTCCCCACGCGCAAGCTCTGCCCCAAGTGCCGCCGCAAGGGAAAGATTACGCTCAAGCAGTTTTGCGGGAAAGGCAAGATATACTCATTTACAGAGGTGACAGCAGGCCCTGCGGGCTTTGAGTTGGAAGTGCCTTACGTGCTTGCCATTGTAGAGCTTGAAGAAGGGCCGCGCCTCACCGCGCAAGTTGTAGGTGTGGGGGAAAAGGACGTGAAAATCGGGGACAAGGTGGAAATGATTTTCCGCAAGATCCTCGAGGACTCGCCCGAGGGGCTCATCCACTACGGCTACAAGTTCAGGCTTCTCAAGAAAGCAGCCAAATAAGTTCGACTGACTCCACATGCAGGCGCGCCAATCCTGCTAAATGAACTTCACGCCGCAAGCAGGGCAGGACATCATGTAGTAGTCCGCGACATATCCACACATGGGGCAGCGGTACTGCTCCTTTCCAGGTGGCGCGCGCTGCTCCACCAAAACATAGCCGCATTTTGTGCACTTCTGCGCATCCAAGCCGTTTGCCGTCTTGCATTTCGGGCACTCAATCCTAAACATCGAGTCGATGTGCGTGCCGCACGAAGGGCAGCGCTCCATGCCAAGCACGACATCCGCCTTGCATTTGGGGCACTTTGCCTTCCTGTCCGCATGCGGCTTGGGCTTAAGCGCGCCTGATATCAAGTCGAGCATTCCCATAGGCAAACCCTTGCAAGGCGCATATATAAAAAGCCTTCACGCCTGAAATGAGCCGGAGTAAGGCAAAAACCTTCAGGTTTTTGCCATCAGCGTCGTGCTTTCGCACGACGTCTGGAAAATTCCTGATGGAATTTTCCATCTTTGTTGTGCCTGCGGGCACAACATCTGCCGAAATTCCTCCGGGAATTTCGCCATGGGCCTGTGGCGCAGTGGTAGCGCGCCTGATTTGCAATCAGGAGGCCGGGGGTTCGAATCCCCCCGGGTCCACTAATTTTTTCTTTTTCAAGCCAAACCCAATTACTTCAGTTTGATTGTTGTGCCTATGCCAATGTAGAATTCAGGGGTGCCCCCTAACCCTACACCGCTCTTTATATTCGAATAGAACATCTGCCCTGTTGCATTGAAGTCTACCTTGGGGCTGACCTGGATTGTCATGTCAAACGAAGCCTGATGGACAAAAATTCCCTTGATTGAAAGCTGCTTGAGCTGGTCGTCTGTGAATGCGGGTATAGCTGCTGACTTTATGTCTGCCTTGTCTATTATAGAAGAAGATTTGGCTATGTTCTTGACTTGGCTGCTGTTCGCTGCCCATATCAGCCCGTATGCTGCGGCGAAGGTCACAATCCCAGTCCTTGACCTGAAGCCGAGCTGCCCGTAATTTATTCCCTTGAGGTTCCCCAGGTTGACAATCGTCATAAAGTTCTCTTTGCCCACTGATGCGCTCACCTGGTAGAAGCTGTCCCCCCCTGCCACGGATATGTCTGCCATATCTCCGAATATTGCTTCTGCCTTGCCCCTGACTGACGTGTCTGCCTGGTAGGCAAAGAAGGTGAACTTCAGCTTGTCAGTAGGCTTCAGCATCACGCCGCCAACCCAGTCGTAGCTGGACTTTGTCTCGTCGCCGCCTATCTGGAAGCCGCCAAGGAGTGCCCACCTGTCCCTGAAATTCGCAAGTCCAGTTGCCATGTAACCTTTGTCATCAGTAAGCGAAAGCGTTAGCATATAGCTGCTGGCAGGTTTGCCGTCCTTTCTCGGAGGGGCAGAATAAGCCACCGCGGCATTAACAGGAGTGGCTTGTGCAGGGTCATCACTTAGCTTATACTCGACGAAATCGCGCAGCAGGTCCCCATATTGCCTGCCTATGCCCCTGATGGTTATTTCGCGCGTCTTGAGGTTAGCCAAAGAGGCCGGATTGATATTGTCGATTTGGAGAGCCAACGCGTCGCATCGCCCAAACAGGTAGTCAAGCCTGGATTGCGGGAGGTTGTTTGCGAACAGGCCCTCGCGCACGTTTGCAAGCAGGGTGAACTGCCCGCCTTTTTTCGTCTTCGCGGAGAGTATCACATTCATCTGCCCTGGGTCATTTGTTTCCGGCTTTACTATGTTCATGGTTGCGCTGACATCTGGGAGCTCAAGCTTCCCTATCTTGAGGTTTTGCCTGCGCCCGCCGACGTTGATTACCCCGCCGTTCAAAAGCCCGTTCTTGAAGTCGTAATTGAAGAAGCAGGAAACGTTTGCATTCTTCAGCCTGAAGTCCTCGCCCAAAAGCGCGGACTCGCCGTTTGTTTTCCAGCCTCCGAAAACGGTTGCACGGTAGCTTTCCACGCCCATCAGCGTGCCGCTGAGCATGAAAGTCTTGTCGCTGCTGATTACTGGCGCCTTTTCATCAAGCTTGTATGACTGGGCGTAATAGCCCTGCCCGCCGCCATAGGTCAGCCCATAAGCGCCGATTTTTGGCATGACATCTGGATTGAACGCGTAAAACCCTCCATAAGCCAGCTTGCCTGCAGTGCCTGCTTTGCGGTTGTCGTAGCCGAACAAGAGCGCATAGTCTTCAGTGGTGGTCTTGCCGGCGCCGAAAGCGAAATTGGAGCCAGGCTGCAAGATGAGCATGGCGCCATAGCTGACATCCGGCCAGCCTTCCTGCCCGGAAGGCGTTTTGCCGTACTTGTATGTGTTGATTTCAAAGCCGGCATCGATAGCGGCACGCTTGCCAAGCCCGGAGTATAGCTCGTTGAAATAGTGGTCGACTGCATCGCGCAGCTTCTCGCCGCCCCCGCCAACTGGCTGGTCAAGAAGGTACCGGCTGTCATCTGTTGTCACGAAATGGTCCCAGCGATCTCCCTTTTTCATGTAAACGTCAATGATATAGTCTGCTTTCCCTTCTTCCTTGCTTGAGCCGTCCGCATTCTTTGTTTCAGTGACGCTCTTTTTCTGGTTCACGAAAGCCATTGTGGTGCCGTCGCGGGCAAGGGGGAAAGTGGAACTGAGGTAGCCGTTGAAATACTCATCCATCTGGTTCGTTGCCGGGTCTTTTTGCGTTGCTGGATTTCTTTGAGTGGTTTGGCTGAACGTGAAGAGGGCGTCCCTGACGTTTTGCCCGAGGACCCGCATTTGGCTGGCCTGGGCTTCGGCAAATATTTCGGAGGACGACTTCCCTGCTTCAGGCTGGAAGACAGTTCCCGCTTTCTCTTTGTTGGAGTTCCCATAGACCTCCAAGCTTGCCCTCTGCCCTGGCCTGAGGCCTTGGAGGTAGACTTGCACGTCGCCTGTAACTCCATTTGTATTTGTCCCACCCAACCCAGTTATGGACATGGTGGTCGCCTTGAGGTTCGACAGGTTCTTGCTAAGTATCGCCGCTTCCGCCTCATCCATTTTGCCGACTATGTTTTCGTAGATTGTTTCGCGCTCGATCACGTTTAGCGTATAAGTGTATCTCGGCACCGTCTGGATAGGGGTGGCTGCAAGGCTGCGCCTGCGATCCCCAAGCTTATAGTCGAATCTTTGCTGCAGGTCAGGCCGCTGGAGCGTCCCCCTTTTTTGCACATATGGTATCTCAGTTGTGCCGAAAAGCGAAACAGGCCACATCATCGTATTTGAAAAGGTTTGGACTGCGTTTGAAACAATGTACAGTTGGTCGATGTTCACCATCTGCTCATAGGGCATGCGTATTGCGATGCTCCCTTGCTGCGAAACTGCGAAATTCCTCGCCCTGATGGTGGAAACGAGGTTTGCTTGGCTTGGAAGGCTGGCGTACTTCTCTGAAAGCGTGGTTGCATTCTCGTAATTTACCCTCTTAATCGCCTTGCCGTCCCCCTCGAGCAGGCTTTGCGAGTAAACGGATGAAATGCCAAGCACTGCCCGGTTGAAAACAGCTGTGCGGAGGCTCTTGTCCGTGAAAGTTGCTAGGTAGGATATGAATCTAGAATTGCCGAAAAGCAGCCCCTGCGTGCTCACAGGCATGTCTTTTGCGGCAATGATCATGAGCGCAAGCTCGTCTGAAGAGATTGTGTTGGGCATGGTGCCTGCTGTGTTGAAAAGCGCAAGCCTTGAGAATGGATCGAACGCGTCACGGGTGGTCGAGCCTTCTATAGATGCCACTGTTATTTTTGGCATGACGAGCAGGGCTTGGTATGCGGAATTGTAGGTTGTTTCAAACGTCATTATTGCATTCTTATAATCGGCAGGGTAAAGGTCTGCCATGCCCCTCAGCAGGTTGACATACTGCTGCTCAAGCGTTGCGCCATTTTTTGTTATGCCGAGGAGCGAATACGCCGGCTCAAAAGCCTCGCCTTTGCTGCCATAGCGAAGCGCGAGCATCGTGCCCAATGCAGGCTCGTTCTTCAGCTCGTCTACCTTGTTCTTTATCTCCGTCCTCTGTTTTGAAACGTCTTTGCCAGCGCCTGTCATATAGATGTTGAGAAGCGCATCCAGCTCATTCATCTTAATCACGGTGTTTTGAATGGACGTGACCTTGTTGAAGAACGCCCCATCTTGGGCGGTGTTGAAACTTCCATCGCTGCTTATCCCGCCTTTCAAGTAGCCGGAAAGAGTCTGCCCCAAGTAAGCCAGGTTCTGCTTCAGGCGCGCACGGTATGCGTCCTGCTCGGCCGCAGGCCGGTCGTTAATCCCTTTATCGATGTCTGAATAAACGCTTGCAATCTGGTCTGCTTTTTGCCTGAATGTCGTCAGGTCGTCAAACTTCGTGTAGCCGTCAAGCGTGTAAAAAAGGTCTATCATCTGCCGCATCTGCTGCCCGAAAACCGCATCGAACGAGGGTGCCATGAAGTCATCGGCTGCTTTTGGCGCGAATGAGGCCAGCTTGAGGGATTGCGAATAGAATATGTTGAAAATTGCCACTTGGTCCTCTTTTGTGAATGCCTGCTGCTTGGCAAACGGGGCAAGCAAGGACGCCATGTCATCTGAAAACACCTGGATGGGCGGTTTGGGCAATTTTGGCTCTTCCTTTGAGCCTGAGACGGACGGGAACTTCAAGCGGGAAATCTGATTGAGCACCTGCTTTGCCTCGGCAGGGGTGGCCGGCATGTACTTCATTGCGCCGGACGGGTCCTTTGAGAAAAGATCCTGGAAGTACGAGTATGCGGCTTTCTGCTTTGCCATTCCCGTCGCTTCAACTTGGAAAATGAACATGTCTTTCACCCCTACTTATTGTTGGCTTTTGCCCACGCGTCGATTGCAGTGTTTACGTTTGCCTCGGTGGCATCAAGCGCCAGCGTGGCAAGATAGGTTGTCACATATGCTTTGATTCCGCTTGCTGTTGCGGCATTTCCATTTGCATAGCCGTCAATTTTTGCTTTTACTGTTGCAATCTCAAGGGCCTTGTCAAGCTCCGAGCCCTCTGTTGAAACTGGAATTTCGGTGGAGGATTGCTGCCCTTTTGCAGCCCCTTCAAAAGCATTTATTTGCGAGATTATTGTGCCGGCATCAAGAAGCATTATGGGTTCTCTCGCCCCAGTAACCCCGATTGATGAGGCCTGCTTGTAAAGCAACGTAGGGTCTGCGATAAGCTTTGCTTTGAGTGCCAAGACCTCGCCTGCCGGCCTCGGGGCAAGCAACCCATCCGCGCCTTCCTTCATGTAAAGCGCTTCGTATAGGTTTTTCCTGGCGCCGCCCTTGCAGTTGTACAGCACAAACTCGTCGATTAGCGCACTTTTGCCCTGCTCTGAAGCGCTGCTGAATTCTTTATCTGAGATTTGCCGGCTATTTCTGGAAGCTGCGGAAATTATTTTTGGAACCGAGTACTGCCCCCCCTGCTTGTACTGCTCCGGGTCTTCCAATTTCATAACCGACATTGCCCTTGCGACAAGCGGGTGCTTTGCAAACTCGGCGGCATCTGAATAGGTTTCCTTAAGCTCGACCTCTTTGTTCAATGTCTGTGTGGCTCCGCCAGCCAACCCCTTCTCATATATCTCCAGCTCCTGCACTATCTTCCCCGCGCTCATCTTGCCATTCTCGAAAATGCTCTCACTTGGCAGCGAGGCGAGCTTCTTGAGCCTTAGCTCTACCTTCCCATTGTCATGATTTTCCTTGCCGAAAATCGCATCCCGCGCCTTTACCACGTCTGCATCGTTCGAGCTGATTACAAAAATCTCTATTGCTCTCATCTTCGGTGCAACATTAGTCCCATGCGCATCATATGTTTGCTGGGCGGTCTGGGCAGTGGCTTCCTGCTGCTTTTGCGCTTGAACCGGCTGAGTGGGCGCTTGCGTGACGCTGGTTTGCGGAGGGCTTGTTGTTGTTTTCTGCACTGACGTTATTACGGTTTGCGCTGGCTGAACTGCTGCTTGCCCTGTTTCTTTGACAGGCTGCTTCACTTCCTTCTTCACGTAGTCTGCCATCGCGCCTATGGTGCCGCCTCCAAACAGCCTGTCGCGGAGCGCCACCGGGGCGTAATCTTCCTCCCCCCTGCCGACTTTCTCTAATTTGTTCGGCGCCAGTATCTTGGTTGCATCATTGTCAAGGTAATTCCTGATATGCACTGCCCCTTCCTCGTTGCTTCCTTCGACTTTTGCTTCCATGCCCGCTGCCTTCAGGCTCCTCCTGAGCTCCACCTCAAGCAGGTAAAGCACATACGGGTTGCCGCGCTTGTCGTTTGCCACTGCCTTCTCGATTTTTGGCCTGTCCTTTTCAAAGTCTTCCAGCCTAACAGCCTTTGTTATCTCCTTGACAGCGCTCTCTGTCAGCTTCCCGTTGGCATCGACAAGCTTCAGCTCTTCCAATGTTTCCTGCACCGTGGCGCCTTTCATCCCCGGCGTCCTCTTCCCCTTCCTTACCATCCCGCCGCCAATGCAGTCTGCTATCAGCACGGTGTTTGAGGCGGCTTTCGCCAACGTCTCATCGCCCTTTATTTTTGTTTCGGCCTGTTTCCTGGCTTTATCATTTTTCTCCTTCACCTGATTAAATTCGTATTTTTTCAAGTTGTATTTCATCACTTTATTTGGGTTGTTTATGGCATATATGAGCGTGGCAACCGTGACTGGTTTAGCCTTGTCCTCGCCCGTGAACCCTTTGAGAATGCTTTGGTCCGCATTTATTTTTCCAGCCGCCGCTTTTATGGCAGCTTCTTGCTGGTCGGGGTTAATTCCTAGTTTGGTAAGCTCTGCGGCCAGTTCCGCCTTCTTGCTTGTAAGCATGCTGTCAAGCCAGTCAATGCCGTATTTGGCTTGCTCCTTCTCTGCCTCAACCGGCACGTCCGCGACTATCTTCTTGAAGACCACGCCCCCCCAATATTTGACGGAGTCTTGGCTTATTGATTTGCTTTCTTTTATGGTTTGGTCGTACTTCATTTCATTTACTATCTGGGAAGCCCCAGTTTTCTTGTCATATATCGCAAGGAGCGCGAAATTCACATCCCCTTTTTCAAGGATGCCGTTGAACGACTCTTTTGCATACGCCTCTGTCCTTCCAAGCCAAAGCGCGCAAACAGACTCCAGGACAGCAAGCTGCTGCTGGCTGAGCGGCTTTCCCCCTATGAGGTCTGTTTCCCATTCCTTCGAAAGAATCTTCCCGCCTGATTGCAGGGCAATGTAGTTCCCTGCTTTCCTGAACACGCGGTTTATCTCTTCCTCGCTATAAATCGCTTTTGTATCATCAACGCTCTCGTTTGTCTGGTTTGCCAGGCGAGCCACCGCGCGGCCGTAAAAGCCGTCTATCTTGCTTATGGGGAGGACCTGTTTTTTAACGCTCTTGACAAGCTCGTCTGCGCCGCTTTCAGAACTTATTCTTGCAGGCCTGCCTTCCGCAGTTTCGGCCTTTTCCGGCTTTTTGCCCTGCTCAACCAGCTTTGCTTTTGCCTCAGCTATTATGTCAAGCAGCCCTTGGTCCCAATCTCCTTTTTCCCTATGCATCTCGTAGTCTGCAATCGCCTTCCTGTATTCTTTCTGCTGATAATACGCGTTGCCGCGGTTTGAATAGTAGGGTCCATATTCTGGGTCAAGTTCGATTGCCTTTGTATACTCCACAATCGCCTTGTCATATGTGTCAATCGCAGGATCGTAATAGTATATGGCGCCCCTCAGGTTGTATGCTTCTGCATTTTTTGGGTCCAGCCTTATCGCTTCTGTCGCATGCTCGGCTGCCAAGGCATAGTTTCCCTGCTCATGGTAGTACCTTGCCTTGTCAAGCGAAAGCTGGGCCAAATCATCAGTTGCAAACCAGTTCCTGCATGCGTCTTCAACAATAGTCTTGCTTGCGCCGCCGTAGTGGCCCTTTTTGACTGCCTCTTTCAGGCCCAGATGCTCATACACTTCCAGCTTGCCTTTTTTCAGTAAAATCTTGAACACCTTGTCTCCAACCATGACGTAGGCGCCTTTGCCTTCCTTCAGGCCCTTGACGTCCTGAATGCCCTCGTCAGACATATTCCCCTTAACTCCATTTGCCGCCATCTGGGCCTTGAGGGCATCAACGCTGTTTTTCGCCTCAAATGCGTAGTAGACGTAGTAGATTTTGTTGTTGCCAAAGCTATCTGCAATGGAATAGATTTTCTCAAGCTTTGCCTCCAGCCGCCTCTTGTCCTCTGGCGTGGCTTTGTCCCCCCTGCCTACAAAATACCTGATTTCCAAAAGCGCTGCCGAAAGGTTCACGTCGTCCTCGCCTTTCAACTTGCCTGTGCTCGCCTCTTTCGGTCTTTCTGCCGGTTTCTGCACTAGGTTGCTTGGGTGTGCGCTGTCGGTAGTTGACATGAAGCCCGCGCTATCTGCAGATACTTTTACTACGGGCAAGGGCAAGCCAATGGCGGTTCTTAGCTCGTCTGCGGCTTTTTTGATGATATTTTTCGGGGCTTCGGATACGATTAGATTCCTCAGCTCTTTTATCTTTGGTTGAAGCCCGCTTGCATAATTTGCTTTGCTTCGCACACCGGCTTCAATCGCACTGAGATAAACTTGCGCCCCCTTGTAGTCCTTTGCATCTGCGCGCGCCTGCAGTCCATCTAGGCTAACAGCAACTGGCACCTGTTTAACCTGTATTTGTCCACCCATCAAACCACCTAATCAAGAGCTTCCGTTCCCCACTTTTGCACCAATCCCAGTTCAGTCGAAATCGCGCCTTTCTGCGGCATTTGCTTTTTCATCAGCAGATTCACCTTTGCAATGAATTTTTCCTGCAGCGCAGCATCTGAAACCAACTGCTTGATGTTTGAATCTTGCTTGTCTGCATCGCTCAAGGTTGAAAGAATGCCCGCCCACGTCAATTCCCCTCCTGCTTCTTTCTGCGCCTGCTGGGGCGCGGGGGCTTGTTTCTGCTTTGGCTGGGCTGCTTGCTGTTTTTGCTGCTCTTCTGCTTTTTTCTGCTCGGCAGCCTGCGATGCAAGCGCGGCATTGAGCTGCGCCTGCCTGTCTTCCGGCAGAGGCGGCACGAGTGCGTCGATTGCCTGGTTGTCGCCAAGGGCGATAAGGTCCCCTATCAGCGCAACATCCGGCTCGGCTATGTTTTTCGTCTTCATGTAATTCTGCACATAAGCGAGCATCCTGATGGTGTTTTTGGCATCTTCCGCCATCCTTTCCTTCTTGTCCTTGTCCGGCACACGGATTGAGGAAAGCGTGCCAACATCGGTGAAAAAGGCATCGTTGAGGCTGACCTTGTCCTTGCCCTTCTGGAATGTTTCCTCGTACAAAATGACTTTGGCAAGCAGCTCGTTTTCAGGGACAGTGAGCCCGATTATCCGGGCTGCCTGGGCTATCTCCATGCTCTTGTTCAACGGAGTGCTGCCTGCAAACCCTTCAATGCTGTGCGCAGCCGAGAACGCAGTTATGAGCCCCAGCAGGTTGCCTTCCCCTCCTGCCAGCTTGGTGCTCACTCCCAGCGCATAGAAATCCGTTATGGTGAGCCCAACTGCAAGCCCCACATCCGCGGCTTGCTTTGGGTAAAACCAGATGAGGGCGCCCACCCCTCCGATTGCCCCTATGCCCAGCCCGGTAATTGCGCCAAGCTTGATTGCACGGTATGTCTTTGCGGGCGCCAGCTTGCTCAATGCCTCCATGTCGCTGACGACTGCAGAGGCAACATCATCCTTGACTTTCCCTCCTGCCCGCGCATACATGTCGCTAATGAACTCCTTTTCATACGAGCTTCCTTGGGGCAATCTTGGCTTTTCCGCCAGCCACGCATCATACTGCTTGTTCACCCTGCCCCTTATCACGTCCATGCTCTTGCCGATTTCGTCTATTTCCCGGGATATCGTGGAATAGCTTCCTTTGAGGTTGTTTCTGGCAAGATACTTGTCAAACGCCCCAATCCAGCCCGGTGCGCCCTCGAATCCGCGCGCCAGGAAGCTGTTGTACGATGTCTTGACATATGCCTTCGTTATTTCCCCCACTTCCGCAGTTGCCGACTCCTCAAGGGCTTTGAGGTATCTTGAGCAGTTGTTAAGCGCCTCGTTCTCCTTCACAAGTGCTTTCTGCTTCTTCAGGTTTGTCTTGATTTCAGGGTACTGCACGTCCAGTTCCTTCTTGGTTTCCTTGATTTGCTTCTCTACCGCATCAAGCCTCTTTTGCTTGTCTGTTATTGCTTTGCCATATGCGTCTATCCGGGGATAATTAGGGTGTTCATATCCTTCGAGGATTTTCTTTTTTGCGGTTTGCCTGTCAATCAGGCCTTTGAGGGTGCTTTGCTGGGTTTCCAGCTTCTTCATGCTGTTCAGAAGCGGATTTTTCGAGTTCTCCAGCCCTATCCTTTCTATCACAAACGTGTTGACCCTTATCCTTTCTTCTATGGTTGCGCGCTGCGCAGTGAGCTTCTGCTTCATCTCCTTGAGCCTGGGCAGCTTGAGCGGGTCGATAAGCACCTCGCCAACTGTCCTTCCGGTCGCCTTCCCAAGCTCCCGCAGCGTGGCAGCCTCCTTTACCGTTGCGCCGCCAAGAAGGTCCTCCCTGAATTGGGTTCTCGAGAGCATCTGGGCAAATGGCTCAAACTTGCTTGTTTTTGCAGTCTCCAAAACGTGGTTGCGCAGGGTTGCCCTCATGTACCCCTCATTTCGCATCGGAGCAGGGGCAAAGCCGACCTTGTAAATGCGGAATATTTCCCCCCGTATCCTGGCAAAATTGCCCTTGACCGCGGAATCAAGCACCTTGTAGATGTCCAATTCCACCTGCGCCTCAAGGCTCATCTTGTCCCCCACCATGCCAAGGTGGTCCGTGTAGTATTTGGCGAGCTTGTCCCGCATCTCCGCAACTATCTTGCCTGACGGGGCCTCGAACTTGCTTGCCTCTGATGCCAGGCTTTTGTCAAGGCTGCCTGCAAAGCCGCACTCCCTGTCGAAAGCCGTTATTATTGCCTGCGAGTGCCTTGCTTCGCCTTGCGCAATCAACTCGCCAATCTTGTTTTCCAGCGCTTTCCTTGATGACTTGGTGCCTGTTGCCCCCATTGATTGGAATATCTTGTCCGCTGCAGCGCTTTTGAATTCGTCCAGCCAAGCCTTCATCTGGAAGCCGTAGCCTTCAAGAATGGCAAGCTTGCGCACAGGTATTGCAAAAGTCCTCTCGGCAGCCACTGCTGTCCACGCCCCGAGCGTCTTGGCGCCTTCCACCACTCCTTTCACCATCATCTTTCCCACGCTTGGCACCTGGACGGCCATGCCAGTTATTGGGAATGGCAGTGTTGGCATTTCACCAAACGGCGGGTTTGCCATCAGCTTCGAGTTTTTAGTTATTTCCCTCGATATATATTCTCCCAGCGCTTCCCTGTTCTGCGGAAGGCCGAGGTTCTCCATCTTCCTCTCCACCCGGTATTGGTTGTGCTGCTTCATGTCGGAATACCAGTCTGCCAAGTTTTTCTTGTACGACGGCCTATCGAGCAGCGGGCCCATTTTCGAGGATTCTTCCCTCATGCCAAACGTTATCTCCTCTCCCGGGTGCTGCTTTTTGAGCGCATCGTCCCCCTGGTATATTTTTTCATATTTCTTGGCAGGCCTGCCCTCATACAGCTTCCCGGCATTCTTGCGCGAATCAAAGAACTTCCTTTCTATCGGGTTTATCAGGTCGTTCGCATATTCCGCAGCGCTCTTTTCAAGCGTCAGCCCTTCGCTCGTTGCCCTTCTTGCTATGTAATTTTCGGCCTGGTACCTCGCCCGCTCAAACATCAGCTTTTCACCAATGCTCTTCCCGGCTTTCATCGCAGTGCCTCCGACAATCGTCGCAGTGAAGGCAGCGTCAATCCACGCCTGCATGTATTGGTTTGAAACAAGATTGATTTCCGCTGGCATGGCATAGCTGTTTTCAACCATTTTTTCCTTCATTTTTGAATAATCGATCCAGGCAGGGATGCTGGTCATCTCTGCCAGGAAATAAAGTGGGGCCTGGGCAATGTCGTACCATTTCCCGCCTGCAACCTTGCTTGCAATGCCCTTCCCAACATCATTCATCATGGTGCCGTAAGGCGGCGTCTCAGCCCGGAAATTCCCAAACCCCAGGGCTGCCCCTGCGTTTATCACGCCGTTATACGGCAGCCACATCAGCCCGTCCGCCCAGCCGCCAGGCGTCAGGAACCTTCGCGCAACATTGCCAAAAGTCGCGCCCTCTGAATTGGCCCTCTTGGTCGCGTCAGCGCAGTACTCGCCAATCCCGTTTGCTACGCTCCTGAGAAATTCGCTGGAATTGTCCAGGCTGCACCGCCTGGATACGATGTCTTCCCTGAATGCACTGCTGCTCTCCCAGGCATTGTCCCACGCAATTTTCCCCCGGTCATCTTTGGAATAAGCATCGCATATTTCGCTCCAATACATGTTGGCTATCACTGCTGCTGCCTTGGGGTTCCTCATCACGTTTTTTTCTTTTATCTCGCAGGCAGCGATGAAATATTCCAGCGCGTTGCTTTTGTATAAGTTTAGCTTGCCGTCCTTTGCCTTCTCTACAATGTAATTGCGCCCCCCGAGCCCCAGTCCAATCCTTTCCCCTTCTTTCATTGAATTGATTTTTTCAATGCTGTTTTCATCGAGCTTCTGCGCAGCATCGCGCCCCAAGTAATCTTTGACGGCTTTGATGTCCGCCGGGCCGAGCAAATGCTCCTTTATGTTTATTGCGGTTTTGCCGTTGAATATCGCTGCAGTTGCAACTGCTGCGCCAATGCCTAGAGGGCTGATTCCAAAAGTCTTGCTCCAATCTTTGTTGCCCGCGATCGCATTCAGCTGGGCGTCTGTGATTTCCAGTTTCGGCTTCGCAGCCCTTGCACCAAGCATTGACTCGTTTTGGAATAGGAACATATCTAAACCTCGCGCGTTTCCTCTTTTCCTAGCATTATGTGCCTTGCATGATTGTGGTAAAAGCAGCTATTTTCATGCAAATGCGCCATCAAATCGCCGTGCTTCCCTTATGCGACGTTCTATATTTAAACCTTCACTGCAAATACGAATACGCGACCAGCATGGAAATGATTTCAAGCCCCGCAAGGGCTATGCAGCAGCAGCTAGAGCTTGAGCGCGAGCCAAAGGAAGTGCACAAGCCCAAGTTCCCCCGCACGCCTTTGGAGCGCGAGGACGCCTACATCGACCCGCTGCGCGAGGCAAAGCTTCTCCTTCCCGAGCAGACCGTGGCATCCACCAACATCATGTTCGACACTGCGCTTGCAACCGTGCGCGCGCAGTCATCCGCTCAAAAGACAGGCACGTTTGCCTCAATCTACGACTATCTCCTTTCCCTTTTCACTTCCATGAAAAAGCGCCTGCGCGGAAGCGCGAGGCAAAAGGCGCGCTTAACCATGAGGGGCGAGGAGGCATTGGCGCAGCTGCGGTACCTCTCGCTCCTTTGCGATGCGTCCGAGTGCCGCACGCCCGAAGAGGTGCTGCTGGCAGAAGGCGCATTCGGCGAGGCATACCACGAGATACTCAACCTGTCCTCCAATCTTGAAAAGATGGCTGAAAGGGAGCAGGACCATCATATCCACCACTACAAGAAGCACTTCTCATCAGTCCTAAGAAGCACAGACTGAAAGCGGGGCAGCACATGAACTGGCGCGCGCACCAAGGTTGCGCTGGGCACCAAAGCGGATGCGAGGCGATGGCATGAACTGGCGCGCGCATCTTTTCATAGGCGTGGCATCCGGCGCAATCGCAGCCTATCTGTTTCAGCTCGCCCTGCTGCCTGCGCTGCTTTTCACCGCGGTGTCCGCAGCGTCCTCGCTTCTTCCCGACCTTGACATCAGGAACAGCAAGGCATCCAAGGCAACATATGCGGTTGCGCTTTTTGCAATTCTGGCAGCAGCGTATTCTGTTTCATTTGCAAAGGGGAAAGGGCTGGATGAGTTTGCCCTTGCCTTCACTGCAATCGTGCTTGCGCTTCTCGCTCTTGACCTGCTCTTCCGCCCGCGCCACAGGGGAATGCTGCACAGCGCGCCTTTTGCGCTTGCTGCCACTGCAGCGTGCTACGCAGTTTTCGGCGCGCTCGCATCAGGCGCATTTTTGCTTGGCTATTGCTCGCACCTCGCAGCCGATCGGCTCTCCTGAAGGGCAAACAGATTAATTACTTGCCCTTGAAACTGTCTCATGGCACTCCCATTGGACGCATCCGACCTGATTTCCCCGCTCCTGCTTGTGAAAGCGCTCCTTGCATGGCTTGCTTTCTTCATCTTCCTTTACTACCGCCACTACTGGAACGCTGCAAAGCAAAAGCTCCCGGTGCATTTCTTCTTCACAAAATGGCGCGCGGTGAGGCATGCGTATTTCTTGGGGTACGCTTCATTGGGGTTTGCAATAGGCTTCTCGCTTGAGCTTTTCGGCGTGCCACTTGGCATGTCTGCCAACCTGGCGCGCTTCGTCTCCAGCCTGTTCGAGGCAGGCTCGCTCTTCTGCATGCTCTACGTGTTCTTCTCGCTTGCGCTTGAGGATGTGCCTCACTTCCAGAGGATTTCGGATTCCTCTGCGCAGACTGTGGCGCCCTCTTCCATGCAGCACAAGGCGCAGCAGAAGCAAAAGCCTAAAAAAAGGAAGGGAAAGAAAAAGTGAGTGTTTCATGCTAAACAAGGAGGAATGGTCTTATGGGTATTCTTGATGGACTGTTGGGAAAGAAGGAAGCGCCTGCGCGCGAAGGATTGCCGTTCAATGTATCCACTGCGCTTAGGCCCGTGCGCCTGAATGCAAGGAAGGAAAACTGCCTTGAGCTTCTGGTGACTGTGGCAAACGCATCCGACGCGCCCCTCATGATGTCGGTGAACATCGAGGTGCCAAAGTCCTTGGGCTTTGAGAACCTGGGCATCACGAAGATAAAGGAAATCAGGATAGGCGAGCTTCCCGCGCAGAAGGAAAAGACGGTTGGATTCTCGATATGCGCAAACTCGCAGACGCCTGCAGGCACGTATTCCGCGCAGCTCACCGTGAGCCAGCACTACCGCGACTACTCGCATGTTCTCAATTATGCGAAGAAGAGCGTGGAAGTGCGCGTAGTCTGAATGTCTCACATGGTTGGTGCTCTATTTGAAGATACAAAACACGCTGTCAGGTCAAAAGGAGGAGTTCACGCCGCTTCACGGCAAGAAAGTGAACATGTACGTGTGCGGAGTCACCCCATATGACAAGAGCCACCTTGGGCATGCGCGGACATTCGTCTCTTTTGACGTCATCCGCCGCTACCTTCTCTTCAAGGGGTACGATGTATTGTTCGTGCAGAACGTTACTGACATCGACGACAAGATAATCAACAGGGCAAAGGAAAGGAAAGTGCTGCCCACTGAATTGTCTGAAAAATACACGCGCCAGTATGAAAAGGAATGCATTGAGCTTGGCGTGATGGCGCCTGACATCGCCCCGCGCGTGAGCGGCTCCATCCCGCAGATAATTGCGCTCATCTCGCGCCTGGAAAAGAAAGGCGTTGCCTACAAGACATCAACGGGCGTGTATTTCGACGTCTCCAAATTCCCCGATTATGGCAAGCTGTCGCACCAGTCATCCGATGGCCTGAAGGCAGGCGCGCGCATCGAGGTGGACGAGGAGAAGAAAAGCCCGCAGGACTTTGCGCTTTGGAAGCTGGGCGAGGAGGCAGGCGCCACATTCGGCTCGCCCTGGGGCAATGGCAGGCCAGGCTGGCACATAGAATGCTCTGCCATGGCAACCTCGCTTCTTGGCGACACCATTGACATACACGGAGGCGCGCGCGACCTTATTTTCCCGCACCATGAAAACGAGATTGCGCAGTCCGAGGCTGCGACAGGAAAGCCGTTCGTCCGCTATTTCGTGCACACCGGCTTTCTCACAGTGGACGGGGAGAAGATGGCAAAGTCGCTTGGCAACTTCATCACCATCGAGGACGGGCTGAAGAAATACGGCGCCCAGCCCCTTCGCATGCTCTTTGCTCTTTCGCACTATTCCAGCCCGATTGATTTCACCGAGGAATCGGTAAAAGCTGCCGGCAACGCTCTTGCCTCCCTCCACTCATCTCTATCATCCGCAAAAACATACTCTTCGCAGGCAAAAGGCAGCGGCTCCCTTCTCTTAGCTTCGCACGAGGCTGAGAAAAAATTCATAGCAGCAATGGACGACGACTTTGACACCCCGACGGCAATGGCGGCTCTCTTCTCGCTTGCAAAGAAAATAAGCGGCGCATGCTCCGAAGCAAGCGCAAGCGCGCAGGAAGTGAAGTCTGCGGCAGCCGTGCTTGAAAAATCGCTTGCAATCTTCAACCTTCTTCCTCAAGCGGCAGGAGACGCGCCAGACTCATCTTCCGCAGTTGAAAAAATCTGCAAGCAGTTCAAGCTTCCCTCAGCTTCGCTTGAGGAAATGGTGCTCTCCCTCATTTCCGCGCGAAATGAAGCTCGCAAGAAAAAGGATTTTGCTGCATCGGATGCCATCCGCGCAGAGCTTGCAAAAGCAGGCATTGTGCTTGAGGACAGGAAGGACGGGTCTACAAGCTGGAGACAGGCGTAAATTTCCCTCTTTCTTCAGTTCCTGAACAAGTAGTACGCCAGCACAAGTGCCACTATGCCGAAAACAAGATTGATGACGGGGTTTGGCGTGGTGACTGTCACGGCAATGCCGAACACCGGCAGCAGCACCTGCACGCCGTAAAGGAAAAGTATTCCCGCTATGAAGCTCCGCAATTCCATTTTCGCACCGACTGTTTCTTTCCGCAAATGATTTTAAACCGTTGTGGGCAGGAAAGGAAGCACGGGCTCTGTAGAAATGCTTGAATAGTAGCTCCGGCCAATCTCTTGATTGGCGACCAAAAGATGTAGCCGGAGTGCTACTATGTATAAGTCAGAGATAGGCAAACTATTTGAGCATTGCCTCAAA